>OLHJ01000006.1_pt1 | contig 216025 bp, 209 predicted proteins | sample 1609491 | NCBI WGS metagenome assembly OLHJ01 (sample SAMN05416861, study PRJEB24817) | seawater metagenome | isolation source: Sea water | place: Canada:Atlantic | collected 2013-11
CAATCGCTAATGCAAAACATGTAATTGCACAGGTTAACCCTAATATGCCAAGAACTCATGGAGATGGAATAGTTCATTATACAGAATTTGATACCCTTGTGGAAGTAAATGAACCATTACATTATCATGATACTGTAGCTCCTAGTGAAAGTGAAGAAAAAATAGGGGATTTTGTCGCAGAACTTATTGAAGATAAAAGTACCCTACAAATGGGGATTGGATCTATCCCAAATGCGGTATTATCTCGTTTAGGAAATCATAAAGATCTAGGCTTGCATACCGAAATGTTTTCGGATGGTGTGATCGATTTAATTTTAAAAGATGTGATTAATGGGAATCATAAAGGAATAAATCCTGGAAGAGCCATGGCTACATTTTTAATTGGTTCCAAACGATTGTTCGACTATGTAGATGATAATCCATTTATTGAAATGCGAGAAGCAGACTTTGTAAATAATGTAAGTATCATTAAACAAAACCCAAGAATGGTTGCTATCAATTCTGCCATAGAAATTGATGTAACTGGACAGGTTTGTGCAGATTCTATTGGGATGAACATGTATAGTGGTGTTGGTGGACAAATGGACTTTATTAGAGGCGCATCTTTAAGCGAAGGAGGAAAAGCTATCATTGCTTTACCCTCTGTTACCAATAAAGGAATAAATAGAATAGTCCCTTTCTTAAAGCCTGGTGCTGGGGTAGTAACTACTAGAGCACATGTGCATTATGTAGTAACCGAATATGGGGTTGCAAATTTATATGGTAAAACGATTAAGCAACGGGTAAAAGCCTTAACTGAAATTGCGCATCCAAATTTTAGAGAGGATATCGCAAGAGATTATTTTGATAAAAATATTAGATAGAATAATTAAATTATAGGTAAGCAAAGAAAAAGTCTTCTAATATTTAATTAGAAGACTTTTTTTTGAATAAAATCATTAGGGTTCGATAAAAGACAAAAGACCGCTACGCTGAAAGACAAAAGGTTAAAGAATGATTTAAACTATCATATAAACAGTAGTTTAAATTTTTATAGTTTATAAAAAAACCCCAGAAAAAGTAAAATTATTCTTTTACAAATTTTTTAATTAATGTCCCTTGATCTGTTTTTATAGAAACAAAAAATAATCCAGCCTTTAAATTGGAAACATCTAGTAGGTTGGTTGGGTGGTTTAGGCTGAACACCCTCCTCCCGATCACAACGTATATTTTTAAACTATTAATGTGATAACCGCTACTGTTTTCTAAGTGTAATACATTTTGTGCGGGATTGGGATATAGCATAATTTGTGTTGCTAAAATATCTTCTATCCCCAAACTACAATCTTCACTAAATATAGTCCAATCACTCACATGCCAATCTGGATAATCGTCTTGTACAGGAGCATCTACATCAATACAAAATAATTCTTCACTCCCCCAACATATTAAATGGTCAAGATTAGCATTATTTCCGTTTTTTAGATTTAATGAAGTTAGGTTGTCGTTATATAAAAGCCCAACATATTCTAATTGAGGATTATTACTCAAATCTAATGTTGTAATTTGACCTTCCAAAATTTCCACCCTTTTCAATAAAAAATTATCAGACAAGTCCACCTCTGTTATAAAGTCAAGCCCAAAATATAAATGTCTTAAATTTATATTATTAGAGGTATTTATAGAGGTTAAAAAATTTCCCGGACAGTAAAACCATTCTAAAGCGATATTATTTGAAATGTCAATATTTTCTATATTATTTTCATTAATCCACAACCGTTTTAAATTAACATTTTGAGAAACATCAATAGTGTTAATATTATTTCTAGAAACATTTAAAGTTTCTAAATTAACATTTTGAGAAATATCAATAGTGTTAATATTGTTTTCAGAAATCTCCAATTGTTCTAAATTTACATTTTGAGAAACATCTAACTCTGTTATTGGATTATTATAACACCATAATTGTTCTAATTTTAGATTTTGAGAAACATCTAAGTTACTTATCGCATTACTTTGGCAACGCAATATTTTTAATTCTTTAAATGCGTTTATTCCCTCCAAACTAAGTATGTAATCAAATACATAATTAAAATCAACGATTGCCATGTTTTCTATTCTATTGGTAAACACTAAGTCGTTATATGCAATATCATCTCCAAAACCTAAATCTTCTAAATAATCTTCAAATATGTTGTCTGGTATAAAAGTAGTTGCTGAATTATCGTAAGGATAATCAAAAGTAATGGTTCTTGTTTCTTCCAAGATGTCTAAGGCGCAAGGCATTACGGCGTCACTATCGCTATAGAGTTCTATGTTTAATGTATAGGAGTTATATCCATTTGGCAGATTAATAATATGAGTTTGAGAGTCCCAAGTTTCTGATTGACCAGAAGAGTATAAATAACATAGGGAAACGCTAATGGTATTGTCTAAATAACTTATAGTGGAGCCGCCAAAAGTTGCTGCAAAGTTGCTGCAAAGTTGCTATAAAATAATGTTTCTAATGTTACCTCATTGTCTCCACTAGGCTCTATATAAAAATTCATAAGATCCTCGGTTTGGCTATAGCTATAGCTTGAAATAAATAATAAGAATAGTATTGTGATTTTTTTCATAATAAATTTGGGGGGAGTTGTATAAAGATACTAAATATATTTCAGTGCTAAATACTTTTATTAGGAAAGCTGAATTTAATTCTTTTTTGAAATTTAAGACAAAAAAAAAGAGGCTTCTAAAATTAAGAAGCCTCTTTTTATTTAATTTTATGTATTTCTTACTATCCAGCCAAGGCTTCAGCTCCACCAACAATCTCTAAGATCTCGTTAGTAATAGAAGCTTGTCTTGCTTTGTTATATTGTAAGTTAAGCTCATCTCTAAGCTCTGTTGCATTATCGGTTGCTTTATGCATCGCTGTCATACGTGCACCGTGCTCACTTGCAGAAGAATCTCTAAGTGCCTTATACAATTGCATTTTTAAACTCTTAGGGATTAACTCTTCCACTATTTTAGCTTTGGAAGGCTCAAAAATATAATCTGAAGCAGTCGTTGATGCCTCAGAATCACTAACAGATTCTAAAGGTAAAAATGGCTCTGTCATTATAATTTGAGTCGCAGCATTTTTAAATTTATTATATACCAAAACGATTTTATCGTAAGTTCCTTCCGTAAATAAATCCATCAAATTTTGAGCGATAATCGCATTATTCTCAAAAGTTAGGTCATCAAAAATTTCAATATTATTTTCAATAACTGTATGGTCCTTTATAAGAATATCGTTTGCTTTTTTACCTAAAGTAATAAAATCTACTTGTTTCCCTTTATAAGACTCTTCAATTAAAGTGTTACAAGCTTTTACAATATTAGAATTAAAAGCTCCAGCTAATCCACGATTAGAAGAAATAGCAACCAACAATACTTTGTTTACTTCTCGTTGTGTAGTATAATCACTACCAATATCACCATCCAAACTTGCGCTTAGATTTTGAAGTAATTCAGTTTGTTTATCAGCATAAGGACGTAAAGTAGTAATTGCATCTTGCGCTTTTTTCAACTTCGCTGCAGACACCATTTTCATGGCACTGGTAATTTGCATCGTTGAAGATACAGACGCTATTCTAGTACGTATTTCTTTTAAATTTGCCATTTTTCAAGTTATGAGTTATGAATGCAGAGTTATGAGTTTTTGATAATTGCTACTAATATTCTTATTAACTCCTCGCACTTATTTGTCAATTCTTCAGGTACTTTTCTTCCAGTTGCTTTTAATAATTCTAACCAATATTTAGTTTCATCAGCTTCCTTTAGTGCAATACCAAATTTATTTTTAAAATCCTTTTTGCTTACTCCTCTTTGTGCTTCTCTAGTATTAGCCCCAATACTAGTACCGCTTTTTAAAAGTTGTGAAGCTAATTCATAGTCCTTATTAGCTTTAAGTTGATCACAGTATAAAACTATTTCACGTGCAAATTGAAAACTCTTTACTCTTATTGGACTGTTTTCAAAAGCCATAGTTTTTATTTTACTCTGCACTCAACACTAATAACTCTTAACTATTAGTTATACTTTGCTGAAAGATCTTTAGCTACATTAGTTAAAACTTCAATCACCTCATCGGTTAATTTTCCAGCTTTTAATGTATTTAAAGTATCTCTATGTTTTGCGTTAAGGAATTCGATAAAATCTCTTTCAAATTCTTTAATTTTATTTACAGGAACTGCTTTTAATAAGTTCTTAGATCCTGCATAAATAATTGCAATTTGATCTTCTACTGTAAATGGATCGTTTTGTGCTTGTTTAAGGATTTCAACGTTACGCTTACCTTTCTCAATTACATTAAGTGTCGCTGCATCTAAATCTGATCCAAATTTAGCAAAAGCTTCTAATTCACGGAATTGAGCTTGATCTAATTTTAAGGTTCCAGAAACTTTCTTCATCGATTTAACCTGTGCATTTCCACCCACACGTGATACCGAAATACCTACGTTAATTGCTGGACGAACCCCAGAGTTAAATAAATCCCCATCTAAAAATATTTGACCATCTGTAATAGAAATTACATTGGTTGGAATATATGCAGATACATCTCCCGCTTGCGTTTCAATAATTGGTAATGCAGTTAATGATCCACCTCCTTTTACTTTATCCTTTAAGGATTCAGGAAGGTCATTCATTGTTTTAGCGATTTCGTCGTTATTAATGATTTTTGCCGAACGCTCTAATAATCTAGAGTGAAGGTAAAATACATCTCCAGGATATGCTTCACGTCCCGGTGGGCGACGTAATAATAAAGATACCTCACGGTATGCTACTGCTTGCTTAGATAAATCATCATAAATAATTAAAGCAGGACGACCTGTATCTCTAAAATACTCCCCAATTGCAGCACCTGCAAATGGAGCGTAAACTTGCATTGGGGCAGGATCTGATGCATTTGCAGCTACTATTGTAGTATACGCCAATGCTCCTTTTTCTTCCAATACTTTAGCAATATTCGCTACTGTAGAAGCTTTTTGCCCTATAGCAACATAGATACAAAATACTGGTTCCCCAGCATCGTAAAATTCTTTTTGATTTAATATGGTGTCAATACAAACGGTAGTTTTTCCTGTTTGACGGTCACCAATTACCAACTCACGTTGTCCTCTACCCACTGGAATCATAGCATCAATTGCTTTAATTCCTGTTTGTAATGGTTCTGTTACTGGTTCACGAAAAATTACACCAGGTGCAATTCGTTCAAGTGGCATTTCAACAGTTTCTCCTGTAATTACTCCTTTACCATCAATAGGTTCTCCTAATGTATTTACAACACGACCAACAATATCTTCTCCTACATTAATAGAAGCAATTCGTTGGGTACGTTTTACAGTAGATCCTTCTACTATATTACTAGAATGACCTAATAATACAACCCCTACATTGTCTTCTTCTAAGTTTAGAACAATACCTTCTAAACCATTTTCGAATTCAACTAATTCACCGTACTGTACATTAGAAAGCCCGTATACACGTGCAATACCATCACCTACAGTTAGAACACTTCCTACTTCATCTAATGAAGCAGTGGATTCAAAACCAGATAATTGTTGTTTTAATATTGCTGATACTTCAGCTGGATTAACTTCTGCCATATTAATTATATTATTCAGATATAAATCTGAAATTTATTTATATACTTTTACTAAATTCTCTTTTTATTCTTGCAAGGTTATTTGAAATACTTGCATTGTATTGAAGATCTCCTATTCTAAGAATAAACCCTCCAATTATTGATTCATCAATGGTGCTTTCTATAGTAACTTTATCACTTCCTGTAAGTTCTTTTACTTTGGAAAGAATTTTTTCAGTTAGTTCATTAGTTAGTGCAACCGCTGTAGTTACTTGAGCAACTTTTACCCCTTGAGCTTTGTTGTATAAATCGATATATTTTATAGATACATCCTCCAACAAATTTGTCCGTTTGTTTTCTACCAATACATTAATTAAAGATTTGGTAGTATCGGATTGCTTGTTAAAAATTGCAAGCAAGGCATTTTTCTTATCATTTACATTAATAACAGGGCTATTAAGCACTGTTTGTAAATCATTACTTGCTTTAATGGTAGCTTGAATAATCTGCATATCATCAAACACAAGGTTTGCAATATTTGTTTCGTTAGCTTGCAGTAAAACTGCTTTAGCGTATCGTATGGCTGCTCTGCTTCCGCTCATAATTATTTATCTCTAATTTAAGGTAGCGTCATCTAACATACTTTCAACCAATTTTAATTGCTTGTCTTTGTTAGATAGTTCTTCTTTAACTACTTTTTCAGCGATCTCGATAGATAACGATGCAACTTGATTTTTTAAATCGGCAATAGCAGATTTCTTTTCATTCACAATAGCTTCTTGTGCTTGAGTAATCATATCGTCAGCTGTTGCTTTAGCTTCTTCTTTCGCGTCGGCTATCATCTTCGTTTTAATTTCACGAGCTTCCTTAATAAGGTTTTCTCTTTCTGCACGAGCTTCTTTTAAAATACGCTCATTATCAGCATTAAGAGATTCCATTTCTTTCTTCGCATTTTCAGCTGCATCCAATGCATTTTTAATACCTTCTTCTCTTTCATTAAGAGCATTCAATATTGGCTTCCATGCAAACTTTTTTAATAATATTAGCAATAACAAAAAAAGTGTTATTTGCCAGAAAAAAAGTCCAAAAGAGAAATCGTTAATTAACTTATCCATACTTATAATTTAAATAAATTCTTAATTTTAATTAAACAACAATTGCAACCAATCGTTGCAATTGTTGTTTGGGTTTTGTTATACTGCAAATAATGCAGCAAATCCAATACCTTCAATAAGCGCAGCTGCAATTAGCATTGCTGTTTGAATCTTTCCATAAGCTTCTGGTTGACGAGCGATAGCGTCCATTGCTGAACCACCAATTCTACCGATACCGATTCCGGCACCAATTACTACTAAACCTGCACCTACAATAGCTGGGATCTCCATAATATATATTTATTTAAAATTAAACATTCAAATTTATTAATGCGCTTCATCATGCTCTTCCACTGCAAAGCCAAAATAAAGGGCCGATAGCATAGTGAAAATATAAGCTTGTAATAAAGCAACTAAAAGTTCAATCATAGATATAGCAAAAGCCAACACAAAGGTTAAACTACTACCAATCCAATTATGAAACACAAATATTAAACCTATCAAACTCATTAATACAATGTGTCCTGCCATAATGTTTGCGTACAAACGAATCATTAAAGCAAAAGGCTTAATCACTACTCCTAACAATTCGATAGGAGCTAATATAATTTTCATAGGAACTGGTACACCAGGCATCCAGAAAATATGTTTCCAATAATTTTTGTTCCCTGAAAATTGAGTAATTATAAAGGTAATTAAAGCCAATGCAAAAGTAATGGCAATGTTCCCTGTTACATTTACTCCTAGAGGAGTTAAGCCAAATAAATTTAAAAACCATACAAAAAAGAATACGGTTAATAAATAAGGCATGTATTTTTTATACTTATTAATACCAATGTTTGGTATTGCAATTTCGTCTCTTATATAAATAATAATCGGTTCTAAAAATCTTCCAGCTCCAGTTACAATTGGTCCTTTTTTAAAGGATTTTGCCATACCTGCAAAAGCTAGAAACATTAAAATACCGGTAATGATTATCATTAAAACACTTTTCGTAATAGAAAAGTCTAATGGTTTTACTTGAGTAGGATGATGATGGTCATCTAATGTGATGGTTCCTTCAGCGTCTGTTTTATAAATTTTGTTGTGGTAAAGCTTGTAATAATTTCCATTATTTTCAGCTACAGTTTCCCCGTGATGAAATTTAGAAGAAGAAAACAATTGAATCCCTTCATCTATTAAAATTACTGGAAGTGAAAAGCCGTAATGTTTTCCTGTTTCAGTATCACTAAAGAAAATAAAATCATGAGAATCTAACAAGTGATGATTGATACTTTCCTTGATTTTTGTTTTTAAACTTACTTCCTCTGGCGTTCCTTCATGTTCTTCATTTTGTGCTTGAACATTCATGCTAAAAACGAATAGTACGATTGTAAGTAGTTTTGCTAAAAAATTGCTTTGCATAGTAAACAAATTGTATTGGCTTTAAAAATCGGTGCAAAAATACTGTTCTTTATGGAAAGAAAAAACTATTTATACTCTTTTTTATATTCCCTGAAATTTGTTAAGTAGACTGATTATTAAGCTGTTTAGAAAGATAGATTACTTCTGTAATTAAACTGATAGCATATGGCACAAAAAAGGCTGTAAACTCTATGGCTTGCATTTTGTCATCTGCCTTATAAGTAGGGTAGAAAACCAAAAAGAAAATTAAAAATTTTAAACCGCTTCCAGCCATAAAAACAAAGCCTGCTTGTGCAGAGTTTTTGCTTAATGTTTTTTCTACAGCAATTAAAACTATTGCAGCGAGCACATAGTTAAGTAAATAAGAAAGAATTATTTGATTTCCAAAAAGATCATTACAGGTAAAATGAAGTGCAATTAGATGCAGTCCAAAACTAATGGATAGCAACACTCCTAATACTAATAAAAATAGTAGACTTTTACGTTTCATTATTTATTTGTTTAATCGATTGGTTTGTTTAAGTACTAAAAATAATGAAATTGCAACACCTAGTAGAGTAAATATTATGGTATACATTTTTCCTTCGGGATTGTAATTAAGGTCCAGCCAATTTCCCCCTTTAACAAATAAATAAATAATAGCGCCCATTTGGATTCCGATACCCGAAAGAATAGCCCATCGTTTTACTCCATTTTTACCCTTTTTAGACATTTATTAAGATTCCGTCTGTTGAGTGCTTTTAGACTCTATGTTTTGTTGACGATTGAAGAGGCTAGAGGAGTTTTCTTCTTTTTTAATCTCTTTTGTAAAAGAAGGAGTTTCTTTTTTTGAATCTTTCATTAAACAGGTTGCATTAAATGTTGCTCCTGGTTCAACTGCTAGTTTACCTACGGAAACTTCACCTTCTATATGTGCAGAAGATTTAAGAGATAGTGTCCCTGAAATATTCAATGTTCCCTTTATATTTCCTTCAACATCCGCATTTTTACAACTTAGCGTACCTATAATTACACCGGTTTTACCAACAACTACCTTTGAAGGGGTTTTAACATTACCTTCTATTCTACCGTCAATTCTAAAATAACCATTCGAACTAATATCGCCTTTAATGTTAGTTCCATCATTAATTCTGTTTTGACCTGTCCCTGGATTTTCTTGATCTTTCTCTTTTTTATCTGAAAACATAAGATGTTATTTATTGGTTTTCTCCTTTACTTCTAGAGTTATTTTTAGATTTAGATTTGTTAGTTGGTTTAGGATTTTGTTTATTTTGAGCGTTTATTTTCTTTTTTTCAATGGCTTTTTCCTTTTCCTTTAGGGTCATGGCTTTTTTTTCTTCCTTTTCTAAAGACATATTCACAAAATTATGATTTAAATAATCCTCAAGATTTTTATGAATCTGTACAATAGTATAATTAGGGGATGAGATTTCGAAATAAGTGTTATTTACTTTAAATTTTTTCTCTTCCTTTAAAACTTCCGCAAAACCGCGACCTCCTAACCTTGAATTTAAACCATGGATAATTACAAATAAAGTGTCTGGATTATAATAATCTATTGATATGGACATATTATCATAACGATACCATTCAATTGCTTCGTTAAGCTTTTTTAATAATTCTTCGGCAGCTTCTCTGTCCTCTTTATTAAAGCTATAAACCACCTTCCATTTATCGCTTGCCTCGTCTGCTAAAAATGTTTTAGTAGCGATTCTTGGCAATAAATTTTCGTAAAGGTTTTGCGCTTCTTTTCCTTCCTCTGAATTTGGATAATTTAAAGCTACAAAATTTAAAGCATTTTTATAGGCTTCATATCCTTGTTGACGAGCTATAGCATCTGCTTTTAAAAGTTCGAATTTTGGAATAATTAAATTACCAAAATACAATGCAATATAGATGTCACATTTCTCAATTACTTCTTGGTATTTAGAGTTTTCAAAATCTTTATATAATTCCCCATATTTATATTCGGGACTAGATTCATCTGTTGCTAGAATTGCACTAGGGTTTCTTAATATTTCAGCATAACGAGAGTCTGGGTACCTAGTAATAATTTCGTTTTTATACTGTGCTGCAGTGATTTCGTCTCCTTGAATTAAATATATTTTATGTAAAAAATAAAGGGTTGGCAGAACTAACCTCTTCTCTGGGTTAAAGGAAAGTAGTGTTTCTAACCTGTTCGTTGCCAAATCGTATTCTTTAAATTTTTCCTTGTAAATTAGTCCAAGTTGGTAATAGGCAAAATTTCTTTGTCTAGTTAAGCTGTCTATTACTTGTTCGTCTTTAGGAATTAAGGCAATATAAGTTTCTGGTTTAAATTGAATGCTCTCTGCTATTGGAACAGAGGCGTCTTCTTCTGGAAGATTTTCAATTTTGGATAATTTATTAGAAAGCCTCCAGTTATCTTCTAGGCTTCTATTTCCCCAACGTTTTGAAAATTCTTGCTTTCCAAAAGCAACTGTAGTTGGATTGTAAAAATAAAAAGTTCCTCCTGAAACTCCTGGCCCCTTAATGTCGTTTCCATTAGAGTTAAAGAACTCTTTATTTTTAATATTTTCCTGTTTTTCTGCTAAATAGATAGAATCTTGAATAGCCTGTTGTTTTAAATTTGCAGTATATTCAGAAAAATAAGCATACTGCTGAGATTCACTCATATTAACCAGGCGTAAAATACTATCACTTTCGTATGCGACATCCTCATACAAAATTACATCGTCTAAGTTTTCACGCTTCTTTTTAATACGTCTATATATTCTAGTTCCTTCATCAAGATTTGTTAAAGTACTATCATAGTATGCTCCGGCCATTTTATATTCTGTAAAATCAAAATATATTTCGGCTAGTGTTTGGTAATTTACAGATTGCATTTTTCTATCTTCCCGATAAGCCTGTAGTGATTTATTATAAAATTCTATAGCCAAATCGATACTATCATTTTTATTGTAATATTCCCCTATTTGGTTGTATATTTTATCTAGAAATGGTCGGTTTTCTCTATTCCTTTCCAGGTCATATAGTAATTCTAAAAATGCTACTCGATCTTCTTTGGTAAAATCGAAATTTTTAGCTTTTTCAATATAAGCGTTAATCATATACACTCTCGGAGACTTTCTATTAAGTGCAATAACCTCGTCAAAAACTTGGTTAGCACTATCTTTTAATCCAAGAGTATTATATAATTGCCCAGTTATATATAAGTATCTTCCTTTTAACTCATTGCTTTTTACGTTTTCTGAAGCTTGTTTTATATAAGGTAATGCTGTTTCTAAAGAGTCTAGATTGATAAAGGCCTGGGCAATAATTGCTGAAGCATCTGCAAAATCTTCACTGCTTATTTCCTTTAGCTTAAACATCTTTTTAAGATTCTCAATAGCGACTTCTTCGTTATTAAGGCGAATATTTGTTTTAGCTTTCCAAACCTTTGCATGATTAATGCTATTAGATGTAGGATACTTATTTAGAATATAATTAAATGCATCTAGAGCTTGTATAAATCTCGTGTCGTAATAACGTGCCTTTCCTAATAAAATATAAGATTCGTCTATTTGTGAGTTGTATTCTTTACCATCCACATAAACGGAGTGTTTTTGGATTGCTTTTGTTGCTTTTTCTTCAGCGACATTAAAATTTGGGTTTTTCTTTTGTCCGGGGAGATTTAAATCATCATCTAACTCAATTCTTTCAATGGGCAAGATTTCCCAAAAATCATCTCTATATCCTCTCTCTACTTCTTCTTTTCCAATGTCGAAAGCAAGATTCCCATTATACAATGCATTATACTTTGCAAATACTGCGTGGCTATTTCTGCTTAAAAAAGTGTTCTTTTTACGTGAACAGGCCGCCAAAAACAGGACAGCCATTAATAAAATTGTAGTTTTTATGATCCCCTTCAAAATATGAATTGTTTTATATAATACTGAAACTTAAAAGCTTCGTGTTTAGTATGTCTACTTAAAAAGTAAGCGTAAAAATACGGTTCTTTTTAAAAATTATCCTGTAATTCTAACAAAAGTTGGAATCAAAAAAAATATAATGCTGTAGTTAATAAATGTAAAAAAATATTTATTAAGAACCTAAGGTGTTTTTTAATCCTCAATTCCTTTGTATTTTTGCAAAAATTTTAAATAAATGAGCATCAAAAGTCAAAACGAAAAGGTTGATTTAATAATCAAAGTAGATGATGAGATTCATCAAATAAATATGTCTCCTAAAGAGTCTGTTTTAGATGCTGCATTAAAAAATGATGTGGATGCGCCTTATTCGTGTCAAGGGGGTGTTTGTTCGTCATGTATTGCTCGAATTATTGAAGGAAAAGCAGTAATGGGACAAAACCAAATTCTTACCGATTCCGAAATTGCTGAGGGCCTTATATTAACTTGCCAAGCTCATCCCACTACACCAGTACTGAGTATAGATTATGATGATGTTTAGAGTATTTCTAAAATTTTAGCACTAACCGTTTTTGATAAAATAGTTTTCATTGCATTTTCATATCCCTCTGGGTATTTATTACCATAAATTGACGTGGGAATAAATGGATATTTAATTCGGTCTGCTACCAAATTATTTTCAGAAATTTGTCCAAAGGGAGCAAATCCTGCATAGGGATGTGTTACTCCCCAAATAGAAATTACTGGGACCCCATACATTGCTGCTAAATGTCCATTACCACTATCCATAGAAAGCATTATATCTAAATTAGAAATTAAGGCAAGTTCTTCCTTAAAACTCAATACTCTCGCAACACTAGAAACTGTTGAAAATTCCTCTGCTATCTTTTTAAGTTTTAAAGTTTCTTCATTTCCTCCTCCAAAAAGTAATATGCTGTACAAACCTGTTTTATCTAATTCAAGAATGACTTCCCGCATTAATTCTAATGGATACATTTTACTATCATGTGCAGCAAAAGGCGCAATACCAATTATTTTTTTGGGAGAAGATCCAACTAGGTTTTGGAATTTTTGAGTAAATGCTTTTCTTGGAAGTGCATTTCCTGTTTTTATATCTAGAGGAAATCCAAGTTTATAAAAAACATCCGCATAACGTTGGTGTGTAGTCTTTAGTTGTCGAAACTCTTTATTTGTTTCTCGAGTAAGTGCCTTTTTTTCTGAACGGCCTTTGTCAATGGTTGCGGTTTTAACTCCTATTATTCTAAGGTAATTAGTGATGACTTTTGATCGAATTACATTGTGTAAATCGGCAACTGCATCAATTCCTAATTCCTTTGCTTCTTTTGCTAGTTTTACTAAACCAATTCCTTTGTGTTTCCCATAAACATCTGCTTCTAAAAAATTTAGATTCGGTATGTCTTCAAAAAAAGGCTTGAAAAAAGCACGAGAAAGTACCGTTAGTTTTACTTCTGGATAGGCTTGAGAAAATGATTGCAACACAGGAACTGCCATTGCTACATCTCCCATGGCCGATAGTCTAATTACAAGTATGTGAGTTGGCAGTTTCATAAAAATAAGGATCTCCTATTTGATTTGAGTATCTTTATTTTTCCCCTCGTAACACAGGGTTTAACTCATCATCATTATACATTTTCATTTGCTTATACACTTTCATATACTTGTTTCCTTTAGAAATATCACCAAGTAATTGATCAATAGCTGTGCTTAAATCAACTCTTTGTTCTAACAATATATTTAGCTTTGTTTGACAAGCATTTCTATGTTCTTCAGAAGCGTTTTCTCTAGTTGCTTCTTCATTCATATGATATACTTTTAATGCCAAAATTGAAAGTCTATCCACTCCCCATGCTGGGCTTTCGGTATTAATTGTTGCGTTTTCTACAACAGTGGCTCCTTTATATTTCTCTAAAAAATAACTGTCTACGTATTCTACCATATCTGTTCGATCTTGATTAGAAGCATCGATTAGGCGCTTTAAAGAAAGTGCACTTACCGGATCAATATTTGGGTCACGGATTATATCTTCATAATGCCATTGTACCGTATCTATCCAACATTTTCTGTATAACAAATGTGCTAACAAATGTGTTTCATCGCTATAAGGATTATTAAAAGATTGGTCCACGCTGTCAATTTCATGGTATTTATCTATAACTTCTTTAAAAATGGTATTTGCTTTTTCTGAAAACATAATTTTTATTATTTAATAGTATTACTTATTCTGTGTTCCCTGAGTGATTTCTATTTTTAGAAATTGTATCGAAGGTTTTTTTATTTAGGTCACTTCGATTAGCTCAGTGACCTTGCTTATTATTATTTTTCTAAAATGTGTAAATATTCTGTTGTATTATCGGTTTTTTAATTTCTATTTTCGGTTTTATCTGCTTTAAATCGCTAGTATTTTGTGGTTTTTAAATCATATTTCCCGAATCGTTTCATTTTTTCTTTAACCGTTTCAGGTGTCATTAAGCCTTCCTTGTTGTAACTTAAAAAGTTATATTTAAATTGTGCGTTTTTCAACAATTCCGTAAACGAATCAAGCACTTTTCTCTTTTTACAATAGTTACTTCTATAGTACTCTCCTAAACCAGTTTTTCCCTTAGGTACAAAGGTATCAAATTTTGCAATAGTATTTAGAATATGATAATTCGCGCCATATTGCCAATATAATTTCGGTTTAATACTAAACTATAATATTCAAAATCTTTCGAAATAATTTATTTTACATTTGGCTTAAATGCACGTCCAACAGTTCCTGTTCTAGCGAATAAATTGCGAAACACTTTGTCGTTTAAATCCTTTCCCACAACACTTGTTATCGTTTTTGAAATAAAAGAAGATAGTCTATTTTTAGAGTCTATATAATTCATCGATTAAGCTAGATTAAATCGCTATGCTTTTCGGTTTGGTTCATAAAAACATTACTAGTATAGGTAATGTAATAAGTATCCATAATAAAATTTCTTTCAGCCAATATTTGGGAATATTTTCTATAAAATTGGTAGTTAAAATTGCTAATGGAGCCATAATATATAAAAATTCAGCGCCATTTTTAGATGGAATAAATAAAATAGTCGTAACACTTATTAAAAGAATTATTATTAGTGAAAATGAATTCGACTTCTCCATTAATCTAATTTCTGAAAAATTAATTACCTTCTGAATTGTAGTCCAAATTAAAAGTAATGTTATAAACGAAATTGGGATAATAAGTGATAATGAATTATAGTTCTGAAAATCTAAACTCAGGCTTGTATCAATATCTAAAAACCATAAAAAAGAATTGGTTTGTACTACTTTTATTGCCGTTAAAATTATTGTTACAGCTAAAAACCCAACAAACGGAATAAGTGTTAGTTTATAGTTTTTTGACCCTATTTGAAAAATTGCAACGAATAACACCATAAAAAATAGAATACACCAAAAATAAAAAAGGGAAGCTATTGTAATCCAAATGGATGCATCCAATATCTTTTTCTCCATATTAAGCCCTGAGTTTAAACTCATGATCCGCCTAAATGCAAATAATAAAAAGAGGTTTGGAGTAATGACATTTGATTGAAAGAAAACTTCTGGAAAAAGCAATATAAAACATCCAAAGGAAAGTATTGAATAGGTGTTTATTCCTGTTAGCTTGTTTTTTCTAATAATAAAATTTAAAAGAAATACAGAAAACAAGACAATGAATATTAAAACGGACTGTATATTAAAAAATGAACTCGCTGTAATTTGCTCATTAACTAGTAAAAACCAATAAAACCATCCTAAAATGATATAAATACTCACTATAATAAAATTAATAGGTTTAGATTTACTAAAAAAGCTTGTGAGCATACTACTAAATTTATATTTTTGCTGTTAAATTATAAAGATATGACTTGGACAGGATTTTTTGAAGGAATTGAAACAATTTTTGTTGATTATGCCTTTTTACCTTATGATGCATTAAGAGAGCTTGAACCTTCAAATTGGTTTGGAGCAAATACAGTGTCATGGATATTTATGATTATATGTGCAATAGCAATGGTGTATTGGATTGGACAACTTAAAAAATACGATGCAATAGAGGGTAGTGATGACAAAAGTATCAAAGCTCACGAATATTTAGGATAAATCAAATCCTATATCCTTACGATAATTCATCGTATCGAAATGTAGTTTTTCTATATTTTGATACGATTTTTTTAATGCCTTTTTATAATCTACATCTAAGGATGTTATTGCCAAAACCCTACCGCCATTAGTAACTGTTTTTCCTTCATGTAGTTTTGTTCCTGCATGAAAAACAATAGAATCTTCTATTTCAGAAATTCCTGAAATCACTTTTCCTTTTTCATATGCTTCAGGATATCCGCCAGACACCAACATAACTGTAGTGGCAGCTCGCTCATCTAATTTAACAGAAACTTTATTTAAGGTTTGATGGTATGTTGCTTCAAATAAATCTACTAAATCAGTTTGAATTCTAGGCAACACTACTTCCGTTTCTGGATCCCCCATCCTCACATTATATTCAATAACCAATGGTTCGTTATCAACATTAATTAGTCCAATAAATACAAACCCTTTATAAGCTATGTTTTCTTTTTGAATTCCGTTCACTGTAGGTTTTACAATTCGCTCTTCAATTTTCTGCATTAACACATCATCAACAAATGGTACTGGAGAAATGGCGCCCATACCTCCTGTATTTAATCCCCTATCTCCTTCGCCGATTCGTTTATAATCTTTTGCTGTGGGAAGAATTTTGTAATTTTTACCATCTGTTAATACAAAAACACTTAATTCAATTCCGTCTAAAAATTCTTCAATTACAACAGTTGAACTTGCTTCACCAAATTTGTTATGAGAAAGCATGTTTTCCAGTTCCTCTTTAGCCTCTTCAATATCCTTTATAATTAGAACTCCTTTTCCAGCTGCTAATCCATCCGCTTTTAAAACATATGGAGATTTTAAGGTCTCTAAAAACTGCTTCCCTTTGGCCAAAGTATCTTTTGTAAAACTTTGGTAGGCAGCGGTTGGAATCTTATGGTCAATCATAAACTCTTTTGCACGTTCCTTACTTCCTTCTAGTAAAGCACCTTCTTTAGATGGACCAATAAGCATAACATCTTTTAACTCTTCTGAAGCTAAAAAATAATCTGCAATTCCATTTACCAAGGGGTCTTCTGGCCCTACAATTACCATATCAATTTTACGCTCAATTACACAATTTTTAATTGCTCCAAAATCTGTAACAGAAATAGAAATGTTTGTTGCAATTAATGAAGTCCCTGCGTTACCTGGTGCTACAAAAAGTTGATTACAGCGTTTGCTTTGTGCAATTTTATATGCAAAAGTGTGTTCTCGTCCTCCAGAGCCTAATATTAAAATATTCATTTTGTAGCGTTTTAAAAACTATTGCAAAAATAAGGTTATTTTATCCTGTGACAAGAAGAGGGATTTAATTAATTTGTAAATTAGTCCTCAAATATTTTATGTTGAATTTCTTTGAACTTACATTACAATTAAATGGTTATCCAATTAAGGATGCAAAAAAACATTTAAAGAAAATTCAAGGAATTCCGGAAGATCAATATTTAGCATATACTATAGAACAACGCAAGGGTATTGTTGATTTTCATATAGAAAGCAATCCCTTTTACAAATCTTTTTTAGGAGAAAAATCCGTTGAAAAATGGGAAGATATTCCTATAATGATGAAAAGAGATTTACAAATTCATTTAGTCAAAAGACTTTCAAAAGGGTATACTTTAAAAGACTGCTATACTAGTAAGACTTCGGGATCTAGTGGACAGCCATTAATTTTTGCAAAGGACAAATATTGCCACGCCTTAACTTGGGCAGAAATAATAGATAGGTTTGGGTGGTTTAGTATTAATTTCAATTCTTCCTATCAAGCTCGATTCTATGGTATTCCATTAGATTTTAAAAACTATCAAAAAGAGCGATTAAAAGATTATTTAAGTCACCGTTTTCGGTTTCCAATTTTTGATTTATCAGAATCAAAACTAGAAGAGTTTTTAAATGAATTTAAAAAGAAAAAATTCTATTTTATCAACGGTCACACTAGCTCCATTGTCCTTTTTGCCAAATATCTCAAGAAAAAAAATGTACAACTAACATCTGTTTGCCCTACCTTAAAGTATTGTGTGGTAACCAGTGAAATGCTTTACGATCAAGATAAAAAGCTGCTAGAATCTATTTTTGGTATTCCAATAATTAATGAATATGGTGCTTCGGAACTGGACCTTATCGCCTTTACAAATAACGAGGATGAACTTATCGTTAATAGTGAAACCCTATTTGTAGAAATAATGGATGAAAACAATAAGGTGCTTCCAAATGGAGAGGCGGGGAGAATTATTGTCACTTCCTTATTCAATAAAGCACAACCCATTATTAGATACGATATTGGGGATCTAGGTGTTTTAGATCCAAAAAGCACTTTTAAGAAACCAATTTTACAGAAATTAATTGGACGAGCTAATGATTTTGCTCAACTTCCAAGTGGGAAAACAGTTCCAGGGCATACTTTTTATTATATCACTAAAAGCATTGTTGAGGATGATGGAAATGTAAAAGAGTTTATCATAGAACAAACGAATTTAGATGCCTTTAAAATTATATATGTTTCTGAAAAGGAACTAAACCCAGATGAAATAACGAAAGTTAAAATAGCCTTGGTTAATTATGTAGAAGACAATCTGAAATTAACTTTTGAAAGAGTAGATATGCTCCAGAGAAAAAGGAGTGGTAAATTGAAACAGTTTACTTCTTTAATAAAGAAATAATTCTATATGAAGAAAAAGGACATTCTAGTTGTGACTAATTACTTTCCCCCTGAAAAAGGTGCTGCTTCCAATAGATTGTTTTCGCTTGTAAGCGGCCTTTCTGAAAATGAATATAACGTAAAGGTTGTTTCTCCTTTACCTAATTATCCTCAGGGTAAAATATTTGATGGATACAAATGGAAGCTGTTTTCAAAAACTCAAGAGTCCTTTGGAACACTTTATAGGCTATGGATATGGCCGAGTAATTCGAGCAACAAATTTTTAAGGCTTTTGTCTATGTTATCTTTTTCATTAAGCCTTTCGTTATTCTTTATTTTCCAAAAGATCCCTCAAAAAGTATTGATTCAATATTCTCCTGTTTTTGTTGGTTTTACCGGTGTTTTTTGGTCTAAACTATTTCGTAAAAAGATAATTTTAAATGTATCCGATCTTTGGCCTCTTGCGGGATTAGAGATGGGGCTTTTATCTAAAGGGTTTTATTATTCTTTGCTATGTAAAATGGAGTTGTTCTGTTATCGCAATTCTAATTTAATCTTAGGGCAATCCAAAGAAATATTATCTCATATTGATAAAAAAGAAGTTTCATCCGCTTTATTATTATACCGTAATTTTCCAGACTTTAAACCTCAAAAACCAATTGATAAGCCAATTGTTGAAGATATAAAAATTGTTTATGCTGGATTAACAGGAGTTGCGCAAGGTTTGTATAAAGTATGTTCTTCAATTAACCTTCCAAAACATATAAGTATTCATATTTACGGTACGGGATCTGATGCTGATCAGTTAAAATCCCTTGCTAAGGAAAATGTTTTTTACCAAGGTGAAATAAAAAGAGAAGAGTTACATAAAAAAATACAAGAATATCATTTAGGGTTTGTTCCGCTAACCAACCGAATTTATGGCTCAGTACCTTCAAAAATATTTGAATTGAGTCGTTTAGGAATTCCTATTTTATATGTTGCGGGTGGTGAAGGTGAAAATATAGTTTCGGAAAATCAACTGGGTTGGGTAATTCCTGTAAATGATCTAGATAAATTGCAAAACTTTATAGATACTTTAACTGCAGAAAAAATGACAATGTTCTCAAGACAACAGGTTCAATTAAATGCTGTTAATCAATTTGATTTTTCTTCACAGTTTCAACAATTGATAGAAGAATTAAATCTACTTTAGTATGCTCTTTCCTCACCTTTTAAAGCGTTAAAAGCAGTTTGAAATACTATTCTTAAATCCATAAACAAAGACCAATTTTCTAGGTAAAAAATATCGTACTTTACTCTATTGGTAATAAAGCTATCGTCTTCAACTTCTCCTCTAAATCCACTTACTTGTGCTAGACCAGTAATCCCAGGTTTTACAAAATGACGCACCATAAATTTATCTATTTTTTCGGCATACATATGCGTATGGCTAACCATATGAGGCCGCGGACCAACTACAGACATTTGCCCTTTTAAAACATTAATAAATTGCGGAAGCTCATCGATACTTGTTTTTCTAATAAACCTCCCTGTTCTTGTAATTCGCAAATCTCCACGAGTAACCTGATGTAAATGTGCTTGTGGATTTGGCATCATAGAACGAAATTTGTAACAATAAAATTCTTCATAATCTAAGCCATTTCTTTTTTGTTTAAAAAAGACAGGCCCCTTGGATTCTAATTTAATAATTAAGCCCAATAATGGGGTTAACCAAGAGAGTACGCCTATTATCATAAATAACGAGAAGACTATATCAAAACTTCGTTTTATAAATTTATTTAATGGTTCATCGGTTGGGATACTCCTCATAGACAATATTGGAAGATATCCATAATAAGTAAAGTCTAGTTTTTTCGAATAAATATCTCTATTGTCCGGAAGAAATTTTAATATTTTAAGATTATTATCTGCGAAATCGATAAGTTTAGTAAGGTCGTCACTTTCAACTTCTGCAATTGAAGAATAGATTTCGTCAATCTCGTTTTCAGAAATAAATTTAATACAGTCTTCTATACTTGATTTATTATTGCCTTTAAGGTCAAATATTTTAATTAGTTTATACCCATAATCTGGATAGTCAACAAAAAATTTACCTAGTTGATCTGTTTTTTGATTTAACCCAACAATAACAACCTTTCTTAAATTACCACCTAATAATACTCGATACTTTTTTAATAAAAAGTATACCATAAATTTCATTATGGTAATACTAACCATTACTATTGACACATATTTTAATATGCCTATTGGTTCTCTTTCCAGCTCATTAAAAAATCCAAAAAAAGCAAATACTACTAGAAGAAATGTTGTTGTTTGTCTTGCTAATAACTTAAAGATTTTAGTAACACTTGTATATCTATATATTTCATAAAACTTAGATAATAAAGAAATGATAATCCAAGAAAAGGACACAAAAAGAGAATAATTTAAAAAGTCTGAATTATTTTTAAAAAAAGGAAATGCTAATGTATTAATTATGGCCAAATCAAATATATATGATAAGGGTCTTAAATAGCCTGAATATCTTCCTCTTTTAAATATCATTTTTATTTTCTAATGTGTTTAGAAAAGTCCTTGTGTTCACTTTTTAAAAATTGGTCTGGAGGTAGGTTTTTAAAATACTCAAATGTTTTTTTCATCCCTATTTCTCTATTAATCTTTGGCTCCCATTGCAAGATTTTTTTAGCTTTAGAAATATCTGGCTGCCTTTGTAATGGATCATCGACTGGCAATGGCTTAAATATTATTTTTTGATCTGTTCCAGTAAGTTTTATAATCTCTTTAGCAAAATCTAAAATAGTTATTTCATTAGGATTGCCAATATTAACTGGCAATGAATAATCGCTTTGCAATAATTTAAAAAATCCTTCTATTTCATCTTCAACATAACAAAAAGACCTTGTTTGTGAACCATCTCCAAACACTGTTAGGTCTTCCCCACGTAATGCCTGCCCCATAAAAGCTGGAATTACTCTACCATCATTTAACCTCATTCTGGGTCCATATGTGTTAAAGATTCTAGCGATGCGTGTTTCAACTCCATGAAACCGATGATAAGCCATTGTGATAGACTCCTGAAAGCGCTTAGCTTCATCATAAACTCCTCTGGGACCAATAGTATTTACATTTCCATAATAATCTTCCGTTTGAGGGTGTACTAATGGGTCTCCATACACTTCAGAAGTTGAAGCTATTAATATTCTTGCATTTTTTTCTTTAGCTAGACCTAATAAATTATGAGTTCCTAAGGAACCAACTTTTAAAGTTTGAATTGGTATTTTTAAATAATCTATAGGACTTGCTGGTGATGCAAAATGAAGAATATAATCTAAGTCTCCAGAAACATGAACAAACTTTGAAACATCGTGATGGTAAAATTCAAAATTAGAGTCTTTAAATAAATGTTCAATATTATTTAAATCTCCAGTAATAAGATTGTCCATCCCCAATACTTCATATCCTTCAGCAATATATCTATCACACAAGTGTGACCCTAAAAACCCTGCTGCTCCTGTTATTAATATTCTTTTTTTCATTTTTTAGTTTCCCTTCCTATAGATTTATAAATAAAACCTTCTTTTTGTATTTCAGATACATCGTATAAATTTCTTCCGTCAAAAATTATAGGTTCATTTAATAATTCTTTTACTCTTTTAAAATCTGGAGTTCTAAAAATACTCCATTCAGTACAAATAACTAAACAATCTGCGGCCTCTAATGCTTGGTACATTGAGTCGCAATATATAAGTGTTGCTCCAAATTTCTTTTTTATGTTAGGCATTGCCTCAGGGTCGAATACATTTAAAAAAGCTCCTTTTTCGATTAATAATTCCATTAAATCAATGGATGGTGCTTCTCTTATATCATCTGTTTCTGGTTTAAAAGATAAACCCCAAATAGCTATTTTTTTTCCTTTAAGATCCCCATTAAAATAATTTTCAATTTTAGGCATTAAAATGGTTTTCTGCTTTTGGTTTACTTCTATTACAGAGTTTAATATTTTAAAATCATAATTTTCAATATCCCCTGCTTTTTGAAGTGCTTTAACATCTTTTGGAAAACAAGAACCTCCATATCCTATTCCTGGAAATAAAAATCGTTTTCCAATTCTAGAATCTGTGCCCATACCAACTCTTACTTTATCTACATCTGCACCAACTTTTTCGCAATAATTTGCAATCTCATTCATAAAAGTAATCTTAGTCGCTAAAAAAGCATTCGCTGCATATTTAGTTAGCTCTGCTGATTTTTCATCCATAATAATAATTGGATTTCCTGAACGTACAAAAGGATTATACAGCTTCTTCATAAAACCAATTGCCTTATCACTAGTAGACCCTATTACAATCCTTTCTGGTTTTAAGAAATCATCTACTGCATAGCCTTCTCTTAAAAACTCCGGATTTGAAACCACATCAAAATCACAAGATGCATTTTTTGAAATAATAGCGCTTACTTTTTCTGCTGTCCCAACAGGAACAGTACTTTTATCTACAATAACTTTGTAATTCTTTATTTTTTTTCCAATTTCTTCCGAAACATTTTCAACATAGGATAAATCTGCAGAACCATCTTCATCTTCAGGGGTAGGAAGTGCTAAAAAAACAATCTCACCGTGTTCTAATCCTTTATCTAATGAAGTTGTGAATCTAAGTCTGCCTGCTTTTATGTTTCTTTCAAATAATACATCTAAATGAGGCTCATAAATTGGTACAATCCCATTTCGCATTTTCTCTACTTTATCTTTATCAATATCCACACAGATTACTTCGTTTCCTGTTTCTGCCAAACAGGTTCCTGTTACTAAACCGACATATCCTGTTCCTATTACTGATATCTTCATTTATTTATATTTCTTAACCTTATAGTTTTGCAAAAATACAATTTACCATAATTATACCCTGTCTAATAGCAGTGATATTACTTGTTTAATTTTTCTTTTTCAGATTTCATAAAAAAAGAATTATTAATTAATAATATGATCAATATATAACCAAAATAATACGCTCCAATTTGTCTGTGAAAATAATTCTCAATTAATCCAATTAATATAATGGTTGTTAATAATGCCATTGCAAAAAAATGTTTTTTATATTTCATTATCATTACCAATAAAACAACCACAAACAATAAAAACCCTACTATTCCAGAGCTTATATAGAAATCAAGATATTGATTATGTGAATTAAATCTTTTATCTAAAAAATAGTCTCTTGTTGAACTATCTGTAATACTCTCTTCATAACAGCTTATAAGGTTTTGATTGGTGTTTTTGAAGCCAATCCCTGAAAATTGGTTTTCACCATTTTGAATCATATTACTAGCGCAATTCCAAATTATATTTCTAAATCCCCAAGGCAATGCATTATCCTCGTAATTTATTGATTCTATCGATTTTTCAAATGAAATTATATTTTTTAAATCGGGTTTAAAAATATAAAACATAGAACCCATTGTAATACATAAAATCACAGCTGAAATCAATAATCTTAATTTTCTTTTTTCACCATAAAATTGTCTTAATAACACAATTGCTATTAATACAATTAAGAATATTTTGGAAAATATTAATATTATAAATAAACTATTTAATATAATGCTTATTAAATAATACTTATTATTCGGGTGGTAATCTAATTTTAGGGATTGATATGAAATTAAAATACTTAGAACACATAAGAACCCTATATATAACTTATCTATTAATAGAATATCTAAGCTTTCTTGAAAATAGTTGATATTAAAGATCCCTGTATTATTAACTAATATGATAAATTTTATAATAGAAAATAATATTGCTGCAATAGAGGAAAAAATAATTGCTTTGTTTAGTTTTTTAAAATCTTGTACCGGAATATATAGAATAACAAGTCCTATGGGAATTAACATCTTTTTTATTACAACGAAGTCATCTGTTATACGACCAAACAAGAAAGCATTTATTAAAAGGAAAATAAAGAATATTATAAATATTAGTAATGGTTTTGCTAGTAATTTTTTAAAATCATTCTTAGTAACTATAAAAGGAAAGGCTATCAATAAAATCCCTAACAATAAATTTGGGAAAGCTCTTATATAATCATCAAAAGGGATCGATATATACAAGAGTATAAAAGCATAAGGATATATGCTTGCTAAAAGGATTTTCATAAAATAATTGTGATAATCTAATTAAAAAATTCTTACTAAAAGCTGATCAAAACAAAAGTACGTAAAAAAACTAAAACTGGTGGTAAATTAAAATTTTAGGAATTTAAAAATAGCCCTCTTTTAACATAGAAAAAACACCTTTTTACTAACCTGAGTTCGACCTAAGGATTTAGCAAAAAAGTGCTAATTAATTTGTGTTTTTTGTTTCAAATTCGATGACGGTTTTTTTTGGAAGTAATAAGTAGAATGTATTATAGTGTATTGGGGTTCAATACTTTAATATTCTGTTTTTTCTATGTTAAAAGAGGGCTATTCTTAGGTCGAATTCAAGTTAGCCGTTTTTTTATAACAACTTGTTTTGCTTTTGTAAAAACCTTACCCTATAATTCTAGCTCCGTAAGTAAATCATCTAACAATTCGTAGATTTAATTAGAGCTTAGCTATTTTTAATGAGGTCAGTATAAATTTCCTCATATTTTAAAGCATTAGATTCCCAATCTTTAAAAGTTTTAACATAGTTATATGCCTCTTCTAATATAAAATTCTTTTCCGTATTATTTAGATTATAAACTTTTTTTACAATGCTCTTTAGATCTTCCTTATTTTCTGATTTAAATAAAAACCCATAGGATTTATTTGTTATTAGCTCTTTAATACCATTAACATCACTTCCTATAAATATTTTTTTGTAACCAATAGCTTCCAAAGGTTTTAGTGGTGTAACATTATTTGTTATGTCTAAATTTAATCTTGGATTAATAATAACATCAATTTTTGAATAGGCGCTACTTATTTTGTCAGGTGGAAAACTTCCATTATAATAAATGTTACTTTCTTTGCTGTCTATCAATTTGATAATGCTATCTCTACAAACTCCATTTCCATAGATAAGTAACTTATATTTAAGACCATCATCATACATTTCTTGAAAAGTTTCAATAAGAAATTCAATCCCTTCGTAGTGGGTTAGTGTTCCTACATATCCAAAAACAACCTCATCTGTTTCTGTTTTTTTACTCATTGAGTTAATCAATGATAAATTAACAGCATTCGGAATTACTTTTGATGCTGGAAAATTTTTACTTAATTCTTCTATATGTTCTTTTAGTTTATTGTTCAAGAAAACAATATAATCGCTTTTCTTAAGAGTAATTATTTCTAACTTTAATAGTAAGAAGTTAATTAATTTATTGAAAATATTTTCCTTTTTATCCATTTTATAATTATACATCCATACAGATCGTAATTCATATACTACAGGTATTTTATAAATTTTTCCAAGAAAAATTGCAGGTAAGCCACAATAAAACATTGCATGTGCGTGTAAAACATCAGGTTTTTCTTTTTTTATCACTTTTGATGTTTTATTAAAAAAAGAAATTATTGAAAAAAGTCTTAAGAACCGAACAAAAAGATTCCTTCCGTCATCAGAAATTGAGTTTTTAGTTTTTTTAGAGGTTCTATAATGTTTAATGCCATTTATAATATCAAATTCTTCCTGACTAGTTGAATTTGAAAATGGAGAGGTTATAGCAATTACATCTATCCCTATATTTTTTTGAGAAATTAAAATATCTCGGCTCCTAATGCTTGAACCAGATACCCGTGGTAATGACTCATATAATATGTGAAAAACTTTCAAATTAAATAATTTTAGTTAATTTTGAAACATCCATTTTAGGATACAATTAGAGTCAAAATTTAACGAGCAAATATAAATAAATTGAATCAAAACTTAACGAGCAAGTACAAAAAAAAGATCGGTTTTTTTCTTTTGATTTTATTAGTATTAACAATTCCTTTAAAGGAAGATATTAATACTAAAATATTTATTTCATTAACTGCTTTTAGTTTATTTTTTGCAATTAAAGAAAGATCATTTAATATTAAAAAATTAAAGAATTATTTACCATTTTTAATTTTTTATTTATTCGTCATTCTTAGTTTAACTTATAGTAGTAATATTAAATATGGAATAGATTTAAGTGTAAAATTATTGCCCCTAATCGCCCTTCCATTTATTTTTAGTGTTATTGAAATTTCTAGGAAAGAATTTTTTATTCTCATTAAAATTATAATTGGTTGGGTATTAATTTTAGCGCTTTTTTCTCATTATACTGTAATAAAAAAGCTAATTGATAATAATGATATATTATACAATATTGTAAGAATGGAATACTCTTACAAAGCCTTAGCTGATGAAGCTATTGGTATTCATAGATCTTATTATGCTTACTATGTTATTACTACAGTCATATTTTTAACTTTTTTAACCTTTTTTAAAAAATATAAAAAAGCATTGTTGTTTTTAGCAATATTATATTTAAGTTTTTTTGTATTTCACTTGTCGGTTAGAACTGCATTATTAGGGCTGTTTGTCGTGATTAATTTATTTATTTTACTATATTATATTAAGCAGAATAAATTAAAAAGAGGGATTACTTATTTAATTTTGTTTTACATTATTGTAGCTGTAACTGGCTATAATGTAAGAGTTACAAGATATCGGTTTCAGCAAATTTTTGGCTTTACTTTTCATAATGGACCACGTCATGATGATGGGCAAGACAAATTAAATCAATGGAAGTCTTCTATCGATGCTAATAATAATTTCTTTTTCGGAAATGGAATTGGAGATGCTAAAGAATCAATTATTGATTCATATGTAAAACATAAGATGTTTAAAGATGCAAATAGAAAATTTAATGCACATAATCAATATATACAAACTTATGTTGGGCTAGGTATTTTAGGACTATTACTGCTTTTTTGGATCTTTTATTATTATTTTATTTTCTTTATAAAGAATAAGTTTTATTTAGGTTATATGTTTATGGTCGTTTCTGGTATATTATTTATAACCGAATCCTATCTTGAAAGGCAAAAAGGAGTTGTTATTTTTACTCTTTTTATTTGTTTGTTTGTAAACATTGTTGAAAATAAAGTAAATTTATCTAGCCGAGACCTCTAAGTCATTCCTAAAAGGCATGGCTAATAGTATAAATATCCACAAAAAATTAAATTGATATACCATCGAATTAGTTATACATATTATTAATATCATAATAAAGAAATAAAATCTTGATTGCTTGGAAAGATATGTGGCCAAGTAATAATACATTAATATAAAAAATACAATAAAAAATACCCCATATTTCGCATATAAAGTAAGGTACAAATTGTCAATGTAAATATTGTAATCATCAATGTGGTCTCTCCATGTAAACCAAGGTATAAAAAAAGTTTGTCCAAAACCAGTTCCAATAAAATATTCACTGATGCTATAAGATTTAACAGTTTCTATAAAAGGTGAATATCTATTAACTAAACTTTCAATTATCGTTTCTGCCTTATATAGTTTTTGAAATCTAAAAAGAGGCGATAATTCGTTTGCCCTATTAATAAAATAAGATAGTATTAAAAATAAAAAACCAAAAATTGAGGCAAATATCTTTATTTTTTTAAGTGACAATTTTGATAAATAATATATAATTATTATTACAAGTATGCTAAATAATAATGTTCTGTTACCAGTATATAAAGTTGGTAATAATACTAACAATATAATTTTTAAAGAAAGCTTTTTTGATTGAAAAATGGAACTTAATAAATATATAATACCAAAATAATTACCTATCGTTTCATACCTAAACTCATTAATTGTAAAATATTTATCATCAGTAAGTACCAAATGAAGATTGTATTTTATTAACAAATAAAAGAATAATGTACTAATAATAAAGTAATATAAAATGAGTCTTTCACAAAACCTCTTAGTTAATATGCTTTTTAATTTATCCTTATAATAATCAATAAATAAAAAGCTTAAAAAGATTAACACAAATGGTTTAATATCTTTTAAAACATTTATTGCCAAAACATCTTTAACAGGATCAATTAAAAAATAAATAAAATAAAGGATGATAAATAATAGAATCAGCATTAAACCATCAAAAGTATTTCTCTTAACTTTTCTGAAGAAAAGTGCTTTTCTTAAAAATAGAAATACTAGAGGTATAAAGAAAAAATAATAGATAGAAACCTGATATTTTAGGTGGTAAACTAGAATTACTTTAGTTATAGGCAATAGAGTTGTTAAATAAATAAACCCCTTTAAAGCGTTTTCTTTATAGGCTAAATTGGAAGCAGAAACAACACCCAATATAAAAAATATTATAGAAAATGATGTATAAAATATATTATCCATAAGTTAATTAGGGGTTCTTAAACTACTTAATACAACCAACAAATATAATGCAACTGGTGCGTTGTTAAAATAGGTGCCAGACAACATTGCAATAATAAGCAAAAAAACTATCTGAATTTTTCCAAATTTCACGATTTTTTTAAAAGAGATGATTTTTTTAAAATAAAAATATAAATATAAAAAACTACCTATAATTCCCCAGAACAAAAAAACATCAAATAGTTCAAATTCTACTCTATACTTTACAAAGTCAGTGCCACCAAATAAGTAATTTAAGAATGACCAATTTTCGGTAATAACAGGAATAAAATTTTCTTTTAATCTTAAATTCCTGTAAGATGTTAACATAGTAATTAGATCATAATTTTCATAAACTCTAAAAAGGGTATCATATTTATTTTTCAGAAAATTAATTATTAAATTAATGTTAGATACAATAACAATAATTGAAATAGAAGCGAACAAATAAAATAGTTTTAGCTTATAAATTTTCTTTACAAAAAATAAATGTATTAGCGTTAGTAACAAAAATAATAACAGTGCTTTAGTACCAACTAACAAACTAGCAATTATAACTATTAAGAGTTCTAATTTATTTTTATTATACTTGATATATTGATAAGAAAAATAGGTCAATGCTAAAGCATAAAAAAAGGTGGTTATACTTGGCACCATAAACAAACCATTAAATCCAAACCTGCTACTATATGTCCGAAATATTATTAAATTAAAAAAAAATCCAATAATAATAAAAAAGCTATTTATAAGAACTATTTTCTCATAAACCTTTAAATGCATTTTAGACTTAAATTTAAAAGGATAGTCTATAAAATAAAGAATTAAAAAAAAAACAAAAATATATCTAGAAGAATATATCAAGTTTTTAAAGAAGTTGCTATTTAATCCATTTGTGTTAAATGTGTATTGTCCAATTAGAAAGATTATAGACATGATCATTAAAAATAATAAAATAGACTTTCTCTTTTTATTAAAATTAACTAATGCAATATATAATGACAAAAGGATAAAACCTCCTTTTATTAAAGCACTATAATTATGAAATCCAGCATGAAAATAATAAGCTATTTTAGTAAAAGCTTCAGATAAATAAAAAACAATAAGCAACATCGAGAGTTGTATGTCTTCGTTGTTTTTTATCTTATAAAGAATTTTATACAAAATAATTATAGGCTTTTAATAACTCGAGCAGGGTTTCCACCAACAAGTGTATTCTTGGGAACATTCTTATTTACTAATGAATTAGCTCCAATAATTGAATTACTTCCTATTGTAACTCCTGGCAAAACTATTGTGTTTGCCCCAATCCAAACATTATCTTCAATAAGCACTTTTTTCATTGAGTATCCCTGTAATCTAATTGGGATATCTTTTTTTTTATAATTATGATTTTGGCTATAAATAATCACATTTGGTCCAATTAATACATCATTACCTATTTCGATATAACCTGAAGCATTAAGCACACAATTTCTATTTATTGATACATTGTTGCCAACTATCAATTTACTTGGGAAATCTATATGCGTATTTGCCCAAATTGTAACATTACTGCCATATTTATATGGTAATAAAAAATTCCTTAATCGACATCCTGTCCTTCCGGGAACTCCCTTTATAATGGCATTTATCCATAATTTTATCTCAAACATCATGCTTTTTTTATCTGTTTCATAATATTATATTTCCAAATAAAAATTCTACTTAACCAAAATAATAAAACGATGAAAGCTATATACTCTAGTTTATCCAACTTACGGAAAAACAAGAATAAAATTGCAAAAATACTAACAATAGATTGAACATTTGCTTTCCTAATAGTTATAACTTCTCCTCTTGCTCCTAATATTGCTGAATATAAGCTATAATTTAGTTTTAATATTCCTGTAAATATAAAAATAATAACAATCATAATATTATTCTTAATATTGATATGTGGAATAATCTCAAATTGGTTTGAAATAATTGAGCAAATAACTAAGAACCCTCCAAATAATACTCCAAAAAAATTAAGCATTACTAGTTTTTTTCCAATCTTTATTTCTGACGATTGATTTTTATAAAAAACTAGTTCCTTAAAACCAATATACCCTTGTAACAAAGAAAAAGGAAATATAAAAATGGTTGCTAAAAAAAAATACTCGCCTAATTCTACTGCTCCAAAATTAACTTTAATAAAAAACCGATCCCAAAAACTAATGATGGAAATTGTAAACATTGCAATAAAAAAATTTAAAGCAAATGAATATATTTTTTTTGGAACCTCAACAATACTATACTCAAAATGTATCTGCTTAAATGTAAAATACGATTGAAGTATTAGTAGTAATAATAAGCAATAACTAAACAATTTAATGAATGATTCTAAATCAATTTTATAAATATAAACACCTACAATAGCCAGAAGTATAAGAACAAATTTCCAGTTATTCAACATAAACTGTGAAATAAGAAAAGATGAGTTTAATCTAAAAATATTATATAGAAATATTGATGCGGTTACTGAAAGAGTACAAATTATTATATATATACTATTAACATCTAAACTGGAAAAAAAACTCATAAAACCAATTGAACCAAGCAATCCAAATATTACCCAAATAAAAAGAATGATTATTATTAGTTTTTTACTCGTCCGTATTTTTCTATTATCAACAGCTTCCGAAATTCTCAAAAAAACTTGCTCAAAACCTAATAAACCAAAGGTGCCTAATAATTGTATATATGAAATAAACAAAGAGTATTCCCCATATTGTACTGGAGTAAGCGCCACTTTAAAAATAATATTTACAAAAAAAACAGCTACAGCTCCCATAACTATAACTGAAAATGAAGTATGCTTTTTAATAAATATCCGTAGGTTCTTCATGTTTTAATTCAACTCTAAGCTTATTAAACGGGAGGTTCATATTATTTTTGTTCTATTCAAATTTAAAACTTTCAAGAACACCTCCATTATTTAAAATCACTAATTTATAATTTTAGATGTTTTTATTATTATTTAATACAAATCTACAGGACTATCATCAGTTTTCTGGTTTAAAAATCAACTAGTATACTAATAAGCAACAGATAACACCAATCCAAATAGTTATAAAATAAGTGTAATTGAAATTTGAATTATATTGAATCTAAAAATTCTTTTCTAAAATCAATTGTTTAATAAATTCTGATATAACATTTGAATTATTAGGACTTATGGATTCATCACTTTCTAAATTTTTATGCTTTAAATAATCAAAAAGTTCATCTTTAGTCGTCGCTGTATAAACCCCCTTAAGTTTTGCCATCCATTTTAAACCATCGGCTTGATGATCGTTTCTATGCTCATTTAATTTTAATTGTCTGTTAACTACAATAATAGGAGTCATTAATTCTTTAGCCGTAAATATATTACCCATTCCAGCGTGTGAAACAAATATGGAAGATTCTTTAACCATAGCAATATATTCATCATTTTTAAAATACTTTTTGTATTCTATATGTTTTGGTAAATAGGAACCTTCGGCAATTTGAGCTATTACTTTTTCTGAATTGATCTTTGCCCATTCATCCATGTATTTGATCAAACGATCAAAAGCTAATTGAGTTCCTACTGCAACAAATATCATAATAAAGCGCCTTTAAACATTATTTTTTCATCAACTAAATTTTCCCATTGTGTAAGAAAAATAGTCACATGATTTTTAACTAATTTTCCTGATAAGGAAAGTTCTTTAGTATTAGCAATACTATCTATCCAAATAGTTTTACATGGCAACCATTTTGCAAGCAAAACAGCAATTGCTCCAGGAGCTGCTCCTGTAGAAATTATGTACTTTGGTCTATTAAATAAGATTATTTTAATTAATTGAAAAGAAAGAATAATTAGTTTAAGTTTTGTCTTTGCACTTGCATCTATAATCGAAATGTTATTTGAAGAATCATCATCGCTTTTTGTAAATTGATTATTAGGATTGACATACACAATATTGAAAATTTCTTCTAAAGGTTTACAAATCTTTTGTAACTCTATCCAATGTCCTCCTGGTGATGATATAGCTATAATTTTTAATCTCTTTTTCATTTAACCTACAAAATATAAAATCTTACTATTAAATTGGTTCTACAATGGATTTAGTATAGGAAAATATTAATTTTAATCTAAACTATTCACAAAATCTAAAACTATTTTGTCATTAATGTCTATATTAATAAACTCATTATGTCTTACTAAAAAAACTACAATATCTGCTTTTTTGATAGCATCGTTTACTAAAATAATATCAAATTCGTTGTATTCTTTAACATTAGGTTCTACTGCTAAAACATGAAAATCATCACTAATTAGTGTTTTTGTTACCAATAATGCTGGTGACTCTCTTAAATCATCAATATTTGGTTTAAAAGCCAAGCCCATACAAGCAATGATTGGATCTCTTTTGTTTTCTATTTTAAAAGCCAAGGCTTTATTCTTTATTTTTTCTATAACCCATTCTGTTTTATAATTGTTAGCTTCCCTCGATTTTTTAATTAAAGGACTTTCATCAGGAAATTCAGAAACAATAAACCATGGATCTACTGCGATACAATGGCCTCCAACTCCTGTGCCAGGGTTTAAAATATTTACTCTTGGATGTTTATTTGCTAAAGCAATCATATGCCATACATTGATACCTGCCTTATCACAAATAATTGATAATTCGTTTGCAAATGCTATTTGATTATCTCTTGAAGCATTTTCCACTAGTTTTACCATTTCAGCTGTTTTAGCATTAGTTGGGTGCAAGGTACCCACCACAAAATGTTTATAGAAAGCAATTGCTTTTTGTGTAGAGGCTTCATCAATACCACCAATAGCTCTATCGTTATGCTTTAATTCGTGTAATATATTTCCCGGTAAGACTCGCTCAGGGCAATATGCTAAATAAATGTTCCCTTTTAATTCAGGCCTTTCTTCATAAATAAGATTTTCCATTTTACGTGTAGTACCAACCGGGCTTGTTGATTCTAAAATCACTAAAGCTCCTTTTCTAAGTGTTGGAATAATGCTTCTTACAGCTGAAGCTACAAATGAAAGATCTGGCTCATGATCGCCTTTAAAAGGGGTTGGAACAGCAATTAAATATGCATCTGAAACTATTGGGACTATCGATGCTTTTAAATTTCCATCTTTTACAACTTTATGAACTAACCCATCTAGATCGGGTTCAACGATATGAATCTCACCTTTATTAATAGTGTCTACAACACTTTGGTGAATATCTACTCCTGTTACTTTTAATCCTCTACTAGCTATTAAAGCTGCTGTTGGAAGACCTATATAACCAAGGCCCATCATAACCACACTGGGTTTGTTCTCCATATTATAATTCCTTAATATAATTTACAATCCTAGAAGTTGCTTTTCCATCTCCATAAGGATTATGTAGCATACTCATACTGTTATAATATGTAGAATCGCTTATTAGTTTTTGTGTTTCTTCTATTATTTTATGGGTATTTGTACCCACTAAAAGTACCGTTCCCTCTTCTACAGCTTCGGGACGTTCAGTAGTGTCTCGAGTTACTAAAACCGGTTTTCCTAGACTTGGAGCCTCTTCTTGAATTCCTCCACTATCCGTAATAATAAGATAGGATTTTTCCATCAACCAAATAAAGGCTGCATAGGCTAAGGGTTTTACTAAAAATATATTTGCAAAGCCTGTAAGTAATTCATGAACTGGCTTTTCTACATTTGGATTTAAATGTACTGGGTATATTATCTGCACCTCTGGGTTATTTTCTGCAATAGTTTTTAAAGCCGAGCAAATATTTAATAATCCTTGTCCATGATTTTCTCTTCGATGTCCTGTTACTAAAACAATTTTATTATTAAAATCTAAAATTTCTTTTAAATTTTCAATCTCCGATTCTTTAAAGTGATTTGAGTTTACTTTATCAATACCAAACAATAACGCATCTATTACTGTATTTCCTGTTACTATGACTGATTCTTTTTTAGTGTTTTCTTGTAATAAGTTAGCCTTTGATAACTCTGTTGGAGCAAAATGATAGTCTGCTATTTTACCTGTAAGTTGCCTATTAAATTCTTCTGGAAAAGGATATTTTCTATCGAAAGTACGCAATCCTGCTTCAACATGACACACTTTTGCGCCACTGTAAAAAGCTGCAATTCCTACTGCCATAGAAGTTGTAGTATCTCCATGAACATAAACAAAATCTGGATTTACTTCTTCCAAAACAGGTTTCATTCCTTCTATAATTGTTGCTGTTAAGCTATATAGATTTTGATTAGGTTTCATTACGTTTAAATCATAATCAGGTGTGATTTCAAAAAATTCTAATACCTGATCTAACATTTCTCGATGCTGTGCAGTAACACATACTTTTGTTATAAACTTAGGATCTGCTAAAAAAACTTTTACTAAAGGAGCCATTTTTATGGCTTCAGGGCGTGTGCCAAATACAATTAAATTAATTTTCATATTAAATGATAGCTGAATAATTAAATCTTATTTGTTATTATCTGCACTTTCAGAAATTGTTTTTAATTTATAATAAAAGTCCTTCATTAAGAAAAAGAATATATATAAAAACACAAGTATAAATGGATATATTATTGTTTTATTACTAAATCTATCTTTAGGGCTTATTAAAACAGGTTTATTTATTAAAGTAACTACATTATCGTATTTTGTTAGTTCAGTTTCTAAACTAATAATTTGATAAATAGCATTATTCTTAGAATTTATCAACTCATAGAAATCTGTAAAATCTGCTCCATTTGGGATAATTAATTGGTTTGAACTATTGTCTTCTAAATTTTTACCTGATTGGGATTCTAAAATTTTATCGATTTTATTAATTGATTCTTTATAATGATTTATTTGAACTTTTGTTTCTTCAAATACTACTTTTTTAATGTCGTTAAAAACAATATTATCATTTAAAAAGTTAAGTACATTTTCAATTACTTCTTGTGTACCGTTCGCTGAAGTATTAATGTGAATTTTATGAAACGTATATTCAGATAAAAATAATTCGGAAGTTAATATTTCGTCTTCAATACTAACTTGATCTATAAAAGTTTCTAAGGGCTTATAATAGTCTCGTGATTTATTTAATAAATCAATCATATTGACAATAGGTTCAATTTCTATTTTCTTTATTACAATTGTATCAGTTTTGAAACCCGCATTTTTTAAAAAAACAGTGTCCTTTTCTTTAAGTTTATTATTCAGTTGATAAATTGCATTATAAACATAATTTGAGCTCTTAAAATTATTTTGAACAATTAGTTCTGTTTCCTTATTCGGTTCGCTATTTTTATTTGAAAAATGACCAATAGTACCACCAATTATAACAAGAATTAATAATTTCCACCAGTGTTTAATTAGAAACTGTGTTCCATGATAAATACTAATTAAAAACTTATTTGTTGTATTTTTAATTTTTGTAAAAACAATTCCTAAATCTATTTCGTCTGTATTGTCTTGTGCCATAATTATAATATTGTCTAATTTATAAGCATTGATAAACTCTTTTCCCAGTTAATCAATTGCTTGTTAAATGTGTTCTTAAATTTTAATGTGTCTAAAACACTGTTTTTTGGTCTTTTTGCAAAAGTACGGTAATGGTCGGTTTTGGCAAGTTTTCTTGGGTCAAATTGTTTGGTTTCTTGCAAAATAGCTTTTGCAAAATCATACCAAGTTGCTTCCCCATTATCACTAAAATTATAAATTCCGTATTTATTACAATTTATTGCTATAATATTTAATATTGATTTAGCCAAGTTATTAGCGTTTGTTGGAGTTCCTGTCTGTTCTGTTGTTATCGACAGTTCCCTTCCTTGCAAAGCAAATTTTAGAATTGAATTATAAAAATTATGCCCGTGTTGTGAATATAACCAAGAGGTTCTTAAAATAAAATATTCGTTAAGAATCTCTTGAACATACTGTTCTCCTTTTAATTTTGAAGCTCCATATACGTTAATAGGATTAGTTTTGTCCTTTTCGGTATAGGGCATTTGTTTCTCTCCGTCAAACACATAATCTGTAGAAATATGTATTAAAACTACATTTTGGCTTTTACAAGCTAATGCAATGTTTTTAACCGCTTCTGTATTCACTGCAAATGCTTTGTCCGGTTCACCTTCTGCCTTTTCCACATTGGTATAAGCTGCGGCATTTATACAATAATCTAACTTGTTTTCACTAAAATAATCACTAACAGAACTTTCATCCGTAATATTTAAGTCTTCTCTAGTTTTAAAGTCAAACTCAAGGTCTGGAAAGTTTAAGGAGGCATCTTTTATGCATTTCCCTAATTGTCCATTTGCTCCTGTAACTAATATTTTTTTCATCCAGTAATATCCAAAAAGGAAGGTAGTTCTAAATCTTTTTCTGAAATTATAAAATCTTCCTTCGGAAGATGCCAATCTAGGGCTAAGGTTGCGTCATTATATAGGATTCCACCTTCAGATGCTTTATTATAAAAATTATCGCATTTATAAGAAAAAATAGACTTTTCCGATAATGTTATAAATCCATGAGCAAATCCTTTTGGTACAAATAACTGTAGTTGCTCTTTATCGTCAAGAATAATAGAAAAATGCTGCCCAAAGGTTTTAGAACCTTTCCTTATATCGACAACGACATCTAATACTTTTCCCCGAATTACTCTTACTAATTTAGATTGAGCCATTTCACCCGTTTGAAAATGTAGGCCACGAAGAACTCCACGAGTAGAAGTAGATTGATTGTCTTGTACAAAGTCAATTTCCTTTCCAGAAACTTCTTTAAAAAGGTTTTGATTAAATGTTTCGTAAAAAGTCCCTCGATGGTCTTTAAATATTCTAGGTTTTAAAACAAAACAATCTTTTAGGGGGCTGTGCTGTATTTCCAAGGCTAGTCTTTTTGAATTAAATGTTTCCCATAACCGCTTTTTAGCAAGGGCTCTATTAAAACGTTTAATTGGTGTTTGGTAATATATCCCATTTCGAAAGCTGCTTCTTCAATAGATCCTATTTTTAATCCTTGGCGTTCTTCTATAACTTCTACAAATTGAGATGCCTGCATCAATGAAGAAAAAGTTCCTGTATCTAACCACGCTGTTCCTTTATCCAAAATACTTACGTTAAGTTTTCCCTGTTTTAAGTATACGTTATTTATATCGGTAATTTCTAACTCTCCTCTATGACTTGGCTTTATATTAGAAGCAATTTCTACCACACTATTGTCATAGAAGTAAATTCCAGGGACCGCATAATTAGATTTTGGTTCCTCTGGTTTTTCTTCTATGGAAAGTGCTTTTCCGTTATTATCAAATTCTACCACTCCATATCGTTCTGGATCTTGTACATGATAAGCATAAATTATTCCTCCATCAGGATTATTATTAGCTTGTAAAAGTCCCTTTAATCCAGAGCCATAAAATATATTGTCGCCAAGAACTAATGCCACTTTATCATTACCTATAAATTCTTTTCCAATTATAAATGCTTCAGCCAAACCATTAGGTTGTGCTTGCTCGGCATAAGAAAACTCACAACCAAACTTTTTACCATCACCCAACAATTTTTTAAATAAAGGTAAATCTTGTGGAGTCGAAATGATTAAGATTTCGTTTATTCCCGAATACATTAAGGTAGATAGTGGGTAGTAAATCATTGGTTTGTCATAAACCGGCATTAATTGTTTACTTACCGCTAAGGTGATTGGATGCAACCTTGTTCCAGAACCTCCAGCTAATATTATTCCTTTCATGTCTCTTTATTATTTTTATAATTGGTCTTTATTATCTAAATACCATTCAATAGTTTTTAAAATACCGCTTTCAAAGTTTTCATCGGCTTTCCAAGCCAATTCCTTTTCAATTTTATCTGCATCAATAGCATATCTAAAATCATGCCCTGCACGATCTTGTACAAATGTCATCTGCTCTCTATAAGGTGTTTCGTTAGGAACTAGTTTATCTAATAAATCACAAATAGTATAAGCAATATATAAGTTTTCACGTTCGTTACGTCCGCCAATATTATATGTCTCTCCTAATTCACCTTTATCAAGTACCAACTTAATTCCTTTACAATGATCGGTAACATAAATCCAATCTCTAATGTTTTTTCCATTCCCATAAATAGGAATTTCTTGACCCGAAATCGCTTTTCTAATAATCGTTGGAATTAATTTTTCTTTATGTTGATGCGCTCCATAATTATTAGAGCAATTAGTGGTCACTACCGGCATTCCATAGGTGTGAAAATAACTTCTTACAATAAAGTCTGAAGACGCTTTAGAGGCACTATATGGACTGTTTGGTGCGTATGGAGTTGTTTCTAAAAACAAGCCTGTTTCCCCTAAAGTACCATATACCTCATCGGTAGAAACATGTAAAAAACGAGCGTCGTTAAATTCTTCTTTTAACTTATTAGGCCCATTCATCCATAACCGATAAGCGCTATGAATTAAATTAAAGGTTCCAATAATATTCGTTTGTATAAATGCTCCAGGCCCTGTGATTGAATTATCCACATGAGATTCTGCGGCAAAATGAACTACTTTATTAAATTGATGTTTTTTAAAAAGACCGTCTACCAAAGCCTCATCACAAATGTCTCCTTTTATAAAAGTGTAATTTGATAAATGAGAAACGGCTTCCAGATTTTTTAAATTTCCCGCATAAGTTAAATTGTCTAATACAAAAATTTGATCTTCAGGATTTTCAATAACCAGTTCTACATAATTAGATCCAATAAACCCAGCACCTCCTGTAATTAAAACTTTATTCTTCAAAATATAATTATTCTAAAATTTGATTTAACATTTTTTCTGTAATCAAGTATGTTGGTTTTACACCTGATGTCCCTAATCCTCCTGATGCTAAGGTGCTTCCTGTTTTTAAAGGATTATCCGAAGCATAGTAAGCATATTGCACTTTTACTTTTGAGCTTATACTGTGTCTTATTTTGGATGCAGATTGAATTGCTTTTTGATAGTGAGCACCTTCCATTTCAAGACCTACAACATTCCAAGTAGAATTGTTGAAGAATTTTAAAATATCCTTATTCTGAAGTGAAGTCCCTAAAACAGTAATCATAGTTCCTTTACAAACATTTACATCTTCGCCTTCAAAATGAGATTTTTTAAGCATATTCTTAAATGGGTAATTATCTGCGGTACCTTCAAAAACATGAGCTGAAGGAATCATAATATCTCCTTTTCCTCCTTCTAAAATTCCAGCTTTTCCCATAATAGAAACCGAACAAACATCTAAAAATTGTTTTTCTTTTTTAGAAACTTTATATGGTTTTAATAACTCATCCAAAGTTTCAAAAGCTTGTTCTCCAAAAGCATAATCCATTACAATAATTACCGGCTTGCTTTCAATAATATCGGCAGAAGTAGTGTTAGGTAGTTTTGCAGTGTCAATTATTTGAACATTGATGTTCGTTCCACTAGTATCTTTTATATAAGTCAAGCCATTTAGAGCTGCATATTTCATCACTTTTTTACGAAGCAATGTGTTTTCAGAATCACTTAGCATTTCATAAATCTCCATTGCTGAGTGCTTTTTATGTTCCGTTTTTAATGCTAAGGGGCTATAAAGAGTGTTCATAACACTGTGCATATTGGCACTAATAATATGTATTGGTCTTGCTAACAAATTGTTTTCGTCCAATTTTTTCTTAATCGTTGATGCCCATATTTCTCCATGAATATGATGACCTAAACGTTCTCTTAAAACAGGGCTAAAAGTTACAATTCGTTTATTATTGGTAGTAACTTCTTGAATCGCTAGGTTTCCTAAATAATAAATGATTTTTAAAAATCGATTGGGATCTGTTTTAGTAGCAAAATTTGGATAAGCATTTTTTACTTCTTCAAAAGTTCTGCCTAAAAAATTTGCTGTATGTGTTAAGGCAACCTCTTTCTCTTTTTGTGTAAGTTTTCCTTTTTTAAGTACTGCCTTTTCTAATTTTTTCCAGTCTCTATTCACATCATCCCCATCATTTATAATTACATGTGACATGATTTTATGAGACTCTATAAACAAAAACGTAAGATGAGTAAGTACATCGTAAATTTCAGAACGCCCTCGAGTTACTTCAATATTCATTTGTTCCTCGTCAATACGATAACAATTTCTTCTTCTTTTGGAAGGGATTATAGCTTCAAAGTGCGAATCTTTATACCCTTCATCACTTGTTAGGTTTATAAAACTACATTCTTCAATTCCAATTGGGAGTCTATCTATAACATATAGCAACCCTTCTAATTCTACCTTTTCTTCAGCTATAGAACCATAAATTTCTGGTCTAAGGGTAAGCAAGGACTCTCGTAAAGTTTCTCCAGAAACTCCCATAGGCTTATAAAACCCACGGTTAAAAAGATGTCGCATGGTTATGTATAATCTTTCAATTGCTCCAGAACTTTCTTGAGCTCGCGTTCGTTTGTGTGTTATTATCATAAAAATATTTATGCAAAAATACTATAATCTTACCGAAAATTATAAATCGTGACTATTTAGCATAAAGCTAGCTTAAAAGCTTGTCTGCTATCTTACGATTGTCTGAAAGTCTTGGCACTTTATTTTGACCTCCTAATTTTCCTAGAGACTTCATATATTTATTAAAACTTCCTTCTTCTAATTTAGATATTTTTAAAGGCTGAAGTACCTTTCCTTCAATCAAATCTCTATAATACGTATTTTGATCTTGCATGTTTTTATCCATAAAATCCGCAATTTCAGTAAGGTTTAATGGAGGGGATTGAAATTCGATTAGCCATTCATGATAAGGTAATTCGTCTTTTATTGGATTGGTTTGAGGAGCAACAGTAAATTCTGAAATAGAAAATTCAAACTTTTTCATTGCTTCATTAATTGCTTGTTCTACTTCTTTACCAATTACATGCTCACCAAAGGCAGAAATAAAATGTTTAATTCTTCCTGAAACGATTACTCTATAAGGTTTTGTAGAAGTAAACTGAACCGTATCTCCAATATTATATCCCCAAAGACCTGCGTTAGTTGAAATAATCATTACATAATTAACTCCAATTTCAACTTCTCCAATGGTCAATCGTTTTGGGTTATCATCGTAAAATTTTGAAGCTTCTATAAATTCGTAAAAAATTCCTGAATTTAATAACAACAACATCCCTTTTTCCTTTTGAGAATCTTGAAAAGCAAAAAAACCTTCAGAGGCTGGATATAATTCTATACTGTCTATTCTTCTGCCTATCATTTCTTCAAATTTTGCGCGATAAGGCTCGTAATTGACCCCGCCATACACAAATAGTTGAAGGTTTTTAAACAGTTCCCCAACTTTTAAGTTAGTGGCCGTCTGAAGCTTTTCATAATACATCTGTACCCAAGACGGAATCCCTCCAATAAGTGTCATATCCTCATTTTTGGTTTCTTCAACTATGGTATCTACCTTAGTTTCCCAGTCGTCTATACAATTGGTTTCCCAACTAGGTAGTCTGTTTTTTTGTAAATATTTGGGGACAAAATGGGCAACTATACCCGATAGACGTCCAATATTAATTCCGTTTTTAACTTCTAAAACTGGGCTTCCTTGTAAAAAAATCATTTTACCATTTACAAAATCTACATTGCCCGTTTCTTGAATATAACACAATAATGCGTTTTTGGCCGCTTCAATATGAGACGGCATAGATTGTTTTGTAATAGGAATGTATTTTGCTCCTGAAGTGGTACCAGAGGTTTTTGCAATGTACGTAGGCTTTCCTTTCCAAAGCACATTTTCTTCTCCATTAGCTGTTCTTTCAAAATAATCTTTTAAGCCTTCATAATCTCTTACAGGGACTTGTTTTACAAAATCTTGATAGGTTTGAATGTTGTGAAAATGATGGTCTTTTCCGAAGGAAGTATTTTTAGCTTCAGTAATTAAAGTGTTAAAAAGTTTTTGTTGCGTTTCGATAGGGTTGATAGCCCATTTATGGATATTCTTAACTGCTTTTTTTGCTAAAATTTTAGCTCCAATGGATTTTAAAAACATAAGCCTTTTAATTGTAATCGATAAAACTGGAAGGATTAATTGGATAGCCATCACTCCATAGTTCAAAATGAAGATGTGGGCCTGTAGAAAACTCTCCAGTATCTCCTACTTGAGCAATTACTTCACCAGCTTTCACCAATTCTCCCTGGTCTTTAGTTAATAATGCATTGTGTTTATATACCGAAAGAAAATTATTTGAATGGTCTATTATTATCACATATCCAGTATCTGAAGTCCATTCAGAAAAAATTACCGTTCCATCTGCAGTAGCTTTTACTGGCGCATCTTTTTGAGCAACAATATCAATTGCATAGTGTTTCTCCTTAATATTAAATTCTTGAGAAACCGTTCCTTTTACAGGTGGAAAAAGCACAAAACTAACTTCAGAATTAGTTACTAGTGGGTTGTATTTATCTTCTAATGTTACCTTTTCTCTAAGTAAGGAATCTTCTCTAGAAGGGGCTAAGTCTAATTCTCGGTTGTCCTTTTCAGCAGCTTTAATTATAGAGTCTTTGTTAAAATCAACAGAATTTACGTCTCCTGTCAACACTTTTTTTATAGATTCTAAATACTGGTCGTTAATAGCAATAACTTGTTGTAGTGAATCCGTCTTATAAGTCAACAAGGTTGCTTTTTTTCTTAATGTAGCAGAAGAATAACCTGGAATATATTCCCGTAAAGGAGTAAATGCAATAATAATTGTTGTTGAAGTAATCAATATAATTACAGAGAGTATGCTAAAAACAAATACGTTTAGTCTATTAAGCTTAAAGGTAAATCGTTCCTCAAAAGTATCTTCGTTAAGTACTACAAGACGATACTTATTAAGAAGTTTACTTTTAATTTTTTTTGATCTCTTTTCGGTATCCATTTTTTAATTCCTCTATTTAGCAAATATAAAACAATGTAGGCGCTATACACTAAAGTTAAAATGAAAACGATAATTCTAATGAATTCTTGTTACATTTGTGCTTTAAATATTTTTATTATGAATTTAGCAATAGTGCCTTTAATGATAGGGTGGCCACAAATAGTTTTAATTGTTGTAGTTGTATTATTATTGTTTGGAGGAAGAAAAATCCCTGAATTAATGAGAGGCTTAGGAAGTGGTCTAAAAGAATTTAAAGACGCTTCTAAAGACGAATCTGATGACTCAACGAAATTGGACGAAAATAAATAGTCCTTTTTAATTTATTTTAGCTGATCTTATTATCGATTCTAATTCAAATTGAAGGTTACGCTTTCTTACGGATGGCGCGTACGTAAACCCTTCAATAATTAAATATCTGCTGTTTTTCTCATCATATATTGCATAATTAATAAAAGGTCCAGCCATAAATGCACCTTCTACTTCCCAAATACCTTTAGTTTCATAAGCAAACTTTCCATCTATTTCAGATTTGTATAAGGACGTTGAATATGCTTCTTCAGTAATAAATCTAGAGTCATCTTCTACTGGTAAATGACCTCCACCAATAGAATCTCTAATATTAATTATTTCTTCTAATACTAAACTATCGTTTGTAATGGAATTAAGTGGTACTTCATAAATTAAGATATTCGTAGATCCATTATCCTCAAGGTCTTTACGAAGCCAATAAAAATCGTCCGATTGACTTGCAACTCTATAAGCAGAAGCAATTTCTATACTTAGTCCAAATCGTTCTTGTAGAGAATCTATCTTTTTTGGAGAAATTGAGGTTCTTCGTTGTCTTTCTTTAATTTCAGACTTATAAAAAGAATCGATTATTCTTTCTTGATTTTCTGCAATTAACTCTACTAGTCTTTCTTTTGTTTTTGCAACTATTATGGCTCCTGTTTGTGGTCTCGCAAAAGGATCTTTAGCAACTTTAACAGATTCATTTTCTCCTAAACTTACATGTAATAAAATACGGTTACTTCTCATAAACCCAGAAAAAGAAGAAGGATTCAATTGGTTTATTCTGAAAATAGCCTCATCTTGTGGTAATCCATCGGCTGGAGCAGCAAAATATTTTCTTATCTCTTCCCCAACAATATCCGTCCATAAATCATCTTTAATCACTACTTGTAAAGCGTTAATGTTTCCAACAGATTGCTGACGATAATTGCTTTTTTTAGCGCCACTATTGTCGCATGAAAAAAGAATTAACACTGATAATATTGCTATAAAAAATGACTTCATCTTAAATGGAATTTAAAATTTATTAACCTTTAGAAACTTTTAATTTCATTCCGGGTTTTAAATGGTTACTGCTAATATCGTTCCAATTTTTTATTTTTTGAACAGTAACTCCAGGAAATTTTTGAGAGATACTCCAAAGGGAGTCTCCATTTTTAACAGTATAAATTTTTACGTTGTTCTTGGTAGTTGTTTTCGCTACTGAAGTCTCATTCTTGGCGGCAAATGGTTTACGAGGATAAATGGTAAGTCGTTGCCCAACTTTTAAATTGTTACTCTTAAGGCCATTCCACTTTTTTATCTGACTAACACCAACGCCATAACGTTCGGCAATTTTACCTAAATAATCCCCACTTCGTACTCGATATCGAATCCTATCTGGTTGTTCTATATAGGTGGGTAATGGTTTTTCTAATTTCTTTATTTCTTCTTCAACATGTACATAAATAGCTTCTTCATTAGCTACAAATATTCCTATTTTATCTACCGGAAGTCTTAGGGAATAATTTTTATCCTTAATATATGGGATAATTCCAACCTTATAGGAAGGGTTTAAAAACTGTACTTCTTCTATAGGAAGGTTCACTACTTCTGCTACCTGCTTTAAAGTTATTAACCTTTTTACCTGTATAGTATCTGTTGCAATTTGATGGTGTCTAGGGCCTGTACTTTTAAATCCATGTTCTTCGGCGTACTCAAAAATATACATGGTAGCTAAAAACGCAGGGACGTAGCCAGCGGTTTCTCTAGGTAGTTTTTTTCTAATCTTCCAATAATTAGTTTCTCCTCCAGATCTTCTAATTGCTTTCGAAACATTCCCTGGTCCAGAATTATAGGCTGCTAAAGCTAAATCCCAATCGTTAAAGCTACCATATAGGCTTTTTAAATATTTACTTGCAGCTTCGGTAGCCATTTCTGGGTCCGCACGTTCATCTACATATGAATTTACCTCTAAGCCATACATTTTTCCAGTGGCAAACATAAATTGCCAAAGTCCTTTTGCACCAACTCGAGATTGTGCTACAGGGTCTAAAGCAGATTCTACTACGGCCAAGTATTTAATCTCCAGCGGAAGGTTGTGCTTATCTAATTCCTGTTCAAACATTGGAAAATAATAATCGCTCAATGCTATTAAACTTCCCATCGTTCTACGACGATTTTTTAAGTAATGCTTAATTACGCTTTCTAAAGAGGCGTTGTATTCTACATTAAATGGAGTTCGGGCATTGAGCTCTTCTAATCTTTGTTTTAAAACTTCTGTGGAAAGTTCTTTGTATTCTACTGGTTCATATTCCTGATTTACAATACTGCCATAAACTTCTTCAAACCTTTCGTTATTATAAAGTTCTTTAATCCATAAACTATCCGCTTCTCTTGCTATCTGATTATCCTGTAAATCAAAAATCAAAGTGTCTCTAGTGTTCGTGTGAATAGAATTGCTTGTAAAATCTCCTGAAGTTTCTTTTACAACAATTGTATCTACAAGTTGTATAGTTTTTTTCTGAAGCTCTAGTTGAACAATTGGTAAAGAATCATTTTTTATGGTTTCTTCTTGTGCAAATACAGTTCCATTTCCATAAAAAAATAGAATCAAAAAAAGAGCAGAGTATATTTGTTTTAGATTCATTGTTCTTAAAATGATCTTGGGCTTTTATAAAATTTTGATAAATGTAGGAAATTGGTAAGAAACGTCAAATTATTTAACTTTTCAATGTCATAAAATAATTCTCTTAGTTTGTGTTATTTCTTATTTAGTAATCGCTTCAATTCCAGGAAGCACTTTGCCTTCTAGCATTTCTAGCATGGCACCACCCCCAGTAGAAACATAACTCACTTTTTTAGAAAGTTCAAACTTTTTAACGGCTGCTACTGAATCTCCTCCTCCAACTAATGAAAAGGTTCCGTTTTTAGTTGCTTCCGCAATTGCATTTCCTAAATAAATAGTTCCTTTAGCAAAGGTGGAAAGTTCAAAAACTCCTACAGGTCCGTTCCATAGTATGGTTTTCGAATCCAATATTACTTTAGAAAATAAGACGTTCGTTTGAGGCCCAACATCTAAGCCCATCCAACCTTCAGAAATATGAAAAATGTCTTCTATTTTGGTTTCCGCCTCGTTAGAAAAATCTGCAGCAGCAATCACGTCTAATGGTAAATGAACTTCCACATTTTTCTCTTTTGCTTTTTTAAGAATGGTAAGCGCTAATTCTTGCTGGTCTTCTTCCACTAAAGAATTACCTATGTTTCCCCCTTGTGCTTTTATAAAAGTAAAAGCCATTCCGCCTCCAATAATAAGGTGATCTACTTTATCTAAAATGTTTTCAATAATCGTAATTTTTGAAGACACTTTTGCACCACCAATAATTGCGGTCACTGGTTTTTCACTATTGGTTAGTACTTTATTAAGGTTTTCAATTTCTGAGGCTAAAAGCAATCCAAAGCATTTATTTTCAGGGAAAAATTGAGCAATTACAGAAGTTGATGCATGGGCTCTATGTGCCGTACCAAATGCATCATTAATATAAATATCTCCTAACTTAGAAAGTTGTTTTGCAAACTCTACGTCTCCAGCTTTTTCCTCATTATGATAACGTAAGTTCTCTAATAAAAGTAACTCTCCTGAATTTAAATTTTCCACTGCATTTAAAGTCTCTTCGCCAATACAATCGGATACAAACTTAACTTCAACCCCAACAACTTGTTCTATAGTGGTGATAATATGTTTTAGTGAGAACTGTTCTTCTCGATTTTTTGGCCTTCCAAGGTGAGACATTAAAACACAAGACCCTCCGTCTTCTAAAACTTTAATAATCGTTGCTTTAGCGGCTAATATTCTAGTATTATCGGTTACTTTTAAAGTATCGTCTAAAGGAACATTAAAATCAACGCGGATTAATGCTTTTTTATTTTTGAAGTCAAAATCGTTTACAGTTTTCATGTATTTCTGTTATTTTAATAAATCGGTCACATGCTGTTCGCTATAATTCATTTTACTGAATGATAAACTTTTTTGCATGCTCGTTTCATATGCTTTATTTTCGGGGCAAATATACGGATAACAAGGTTTTATTTCTGTGTAAATTAACGTAATATTGTCTATGGATTTTTCAGAAGTTATAGGTCAAAAACACTTAAAATCTCACTTGTTAAAAACGATTGAAAATGGGCGTATTCCCCATTCTCAACTTTTTATAGGTAAAGCCGGTAGTGGGATTCTTCCAATTGCTTTAAGTTATGCAAAAGAAATTTTATGCCATAGCTTTACAAAGGACAGCGAGGGCTATTTACAATGTGCGCACAAAGTTGCAAAACTTGGCCATCCTGACCTTCATTTTGTAATGCCCGTGAATACAAATGAAAAGATTAAAAAAAATCCAATCTCTTCTAATTTTTCATCCGAGTGGCGAGAGTTTGTTTTAAATAATCCCTACGCATCTTTATACGATTGGTATCAGTTTTTAGGAATAGAAAATAAACAAGGAAACATTAGCAAACATGAAGCACAGGATATTTCAAAGAAATTAGCATTAAAAGCCTATGAAGGAGGTTATAAAGTAATGATAATTTGGATGGCCGATAAAATGAATACGGAATGTTCTAATAAAATATTGAAATTACTAGAAGAACCGCCTGCCAAAACAGTGCTTTTATTGCTTACTGAAAATGAAGAGAATGTTCTAGGAACTATTCAATCTCGTTGCCAGAAATTACATTTTCCATTGTTATCTGAAGAAGACATCTCTTTACAACTAATTAATAGTCACAACATTACAGAATATATCGCTAAAAATATTAGCCATCAAGCTAATGGCGATTTTAATAAGGCGCTTCACTTAATATCCAATAATCAAGAGGATCTTGAATTTGAAAAATGGTTTGTTACCTGGGTTCGAACTGCTTTTAGAGCAAGAGGGAACAAAGCTGTAATTAATGATTTGCTAAGCTGGAGTGAAACCTTGGCTAAAGAAGGTAGAGAAACACAAAAAAAGTTTTTAGCTTTTTGCTTAAGTTTATTTAGACAAGCATTGCTTAAAAACTATAAAGTAGATTCTTTAATATTTTTTGAAAGTAAGGATTTTAAATTCTCATTAGAAAAGTTTGCTCCTTTTGTACATCAAAATAATATTTTTGGAATTATGAAGGCTTTGGAAGATGCTGAATATCATGTAGAGCGAAACGGGAATGCCAAAATTATTTTTACAGATCTGTCCATTCAATTAACAAGACTAATTCATAAAAAAGAACTTGCATAAGCAATTTCTATTTTATAAATTAATTTCATATTTTTTTCTTATGAATTAAGCGTATGAAATTAAGCTTTTAAGCAACTTTCTTAAAAACCCCAACAAATCCTCTGTTTTTATTATAAAGTATAATTAAAGGGCGCTGAAAACGGCTATTTGTCTTTTTTAAAGCAATATATCAATGAAGAATAGTCCTTAGTTTTCCAAGCAGTAAGATTAGATCGCAATCCTATAAAAAATGCTTTGATTAAGTTTTGCTTCCCTGTTTTATTTTTTTCAGAAAGCAAACTCACATAATAGGAATCAAAAATCATTGGCTTTGTTTTGAAAAGAGTCAGTTTGTCTGAAAATATCTTTTCCATTGATTTTCTTGAAAAATGCCAAAGGTGTCTAGGCACATCAAATGCTGCCCAAAAGGTTTTATAATACTTTGCGTCATAAGATTTAAAATTAGGCACAGCAATAATTAATGTTCCACCTGGCTTTAATAGTTTTTCAATCTTATCTATTGTTTCTTCTAAATTAGGAAGATGTTCTAATACATGCCAAAGGGTAATTACCTCGAAAGTTTTTCCTTTAAAGGCATCTATATTATTTGTTAATTCTATTCCTTTTTTGCTTGCTAATTCTCTGGCTCCTTTATTGGGTTCTACACCGTTTATTTCCCAACCAGTTTGCCTGGCATGTTTTAAAAAATCTCCTGTACCTGCACCAATATCCAATAGATTTCCTTCTCCTTTATTCAAAGTCTTAATTAGCTTTGTTTTATTTTGAAGTGCATTTGTTTTTATAAATTGATACAAAAAAGAAACGAGCCCCTTTTTATTATCGGTATGAGAAATGTATTCCTCGCTCTCGTAATATTTCGATAAGGATTCAATCTTTGGTTGTGGATGAGTTACAAGTAATTCCCTATCTAAATCATAAAGCAAACTAAACTCTTCCCCTGAAACAAGGAAGTCTTTTGTCTTAATATAAATGGATTGGTTTTCCTTTTTCAAGATGAAATTTTATTAATGTTCCACGTGAAACATTTCTAAATATTTTTGTTTAACGTCCCATATAAACTAACAATACCGAAATATCATTAGGCGAAACACCACTAATTCTAGATGCCTGTGAAACCGTTACAGGCTTTACAGCTCTTAACTTTTCTAAAGCTTCATAGGATAAAGATTTTAGTTTAGAATAATCGAAACTTTCTGGAATTCTAATTCCCTCTAATCGATTTAACTTATCTGCGTTATTTCTTTCTTTATCTATATAACCTGAGTATTTAACTTGAATTTCGGTTTGTTCAATCGCTTCATTATCTAAATCATTTTCAACAATAAAGTCATCTACTTCTTTTATTTTCCTCATATCCTCCATGGTAATATTCGGTCGAGAAAATGGCTTAAATAATTTATCGGTTTGTTTAACAGGTGAAGATTCTTTAAACTCTAATATTGGGTTCAAGATCGATGGACTTACACTTGTACTTCTAAAGAATTGAATAAAATCTTTAGAGTTTTTTTGCTTTTTCTCCATGGTTTCCATTCGTTCTCTAGAAGCTAAACCTAAATCAAAAGACTTAGAGGTTAGTCTAAAATCTGCATTATCTTGTCTTAATAAAGTTCGATATTCTGCTCGAGAAGTAAACATTCTATAAGGCTCTTCCGTTCCTTTAGTAATTAAGTCATCTATTAAAACCCCTATATATGCTTCGTCTCTTTGTAAAGTAAATGGATCTTTTTCTTTCCCCTTGAGGTGGGCGTTTATTCCTGCCATTTGCCCTTGAGCTGCTGCTTCTTCATAACCCGTCGTTCCGTTTATCTGTCCAGCAAAAAACAAGCCTGAAACCAACTTTGTTTCAAGGGAGTGTTTTAATTGAGTAGGTTGAAAATAATCATACTCAATAGCATATCCTGGTCTAAAAAACTTAACGTTTTCAAATCCCGCTACTTCTTTTAAAGCTTTATACTGTATATCTTCAGACAAAGAAGTAGAAAAACCATTTATATAATACTCAACTGTGTTCCATCCTTCAGGTTCCACAAAAAGTTGATGCCTATCTTTATCTGCAAAACGATTTATTTTTTCTTCTATAGAAGGGCAATATCTAGGGCCTGTACTTTGTATTGCACCATTAAACATTGGTGATTTTTCAAAGCCTTCCTTTAGTAATTCATGTACCGTATTACTAGTATAGGACATATAACACAAACGCTGATTAGTTAGTCTTTTGGTAGACTTTAAATAAGAAAACTTCTCTGGATGTTCATCACCTGGTTGTTCAATCATTTTTGAAAAATCTAAAGACCGGCCATCTACTCTAGGAGGAGTTCCTGTTTTCATTCTTCCAGATTCAAAACCTAGATTTAATAGTTCTTCGGTTATTCCGGTTGATGCTCTTTCGCCAGCTCTACCTCCTCCAAAATTTTTGTCTCCAATATGAATGATCCCATTAAGAAAAGTGCCATTAGTTAATACCACAGTCTTTGATCTAATTTCTATACCAAGTGAAGTTTTAACTCCAACTACCATGTTGTTTTCAACAATTAATCCAGCAACCATTTCTTGGTAAAAATCTAAATTAGGAGTGTTTTCCAACATATCCCTCCAGGTTTCTGAAAACCGCATTCGATCACTTTGAACTCTAGGGCTCCACATAGCAGGACCCTTAGACTTATTAAGCATCTTAAATTGTATGGCGGTATTATCTGAAACAATTCCACTATATCCACCTAAAGCATCAATCTCTCTAACAATCTGTCCTTTTGCAATTCCTCCCATAGCAGGGTTGCAAGACATTTGCGCGATGTTTTGAAGGTTCATAGTTATCAATAAAGTCTTTGAGCCTAAATTAGCAGCAGCAGCAGCAGCTTCAGAACCAGCATGTCCTGCGCCTACAACAATAACATCATATCTATTTGGAAACATATTATCTTGATTGTTCCACGTGGAACATTTTTTTTAAACTGTATTTAAATTTGTTTACTAGTAATGAAATATTATTCAATCCTAAATAAAAGATCCCTGAGCTAAGCTGAAGGGAAAAAATTGAGTGCAAATATAGGTAATTAACTTAAAACCAGAGTATTAATATTCTTTTGCTTTGATTTTCAAGACGTTAAACAAAATCCCGTAACAAAAGAGCTTCGTTTTCTTTGGATCGCATGACTTTAGCATCAGCGTCAGATTTATCTTTAAATCCACAAAAATGAAGTATTCCATGAATAATTACTCGATGCAATTCGTTTAAAAATGTTGTCTTAAAAGTTTTAGAGTTTTCAAGTACACGCTCAACAGATATAAATATATCCCCATTAATTTGTCTCCCTAAACTATTGTCAAAGCTTATAATATCTGTTAATGTATCATGATTTAGAAATTCAACATTTAATTTGTGTAGATAATCATCATCACAAAAAATAAAAGATATCTCTCCCTCTTCATATCCTTCAGAAGTGATGTTTTTTAATATCCATTTTGAAACTTGTTCTTCCTTTTCAAGGTTAAAATCTGTTTCTGAATAAAAATCAATCATTGTTTTTTTTAAAATATTCTTGAACCTTTTGTTTATATTCTTGTTGCAAAGGTAATGCCTCCCTATTTAATATTTCGGTAGTGTTAAAATATTTTTTTATCTCCTCTGGATTATTAGTAGAAGGCGTTTCAAAGTTTGAAAAGTTGGTTTTAGATTCCCTTTTCATTTCTTGTCCTTGCTCAAAAGTTGCTTTATCTAATTTTAAAAGTTCATGTTTTAAGTTTAGCATTTTTTCTAAGGTTTGTTCATTAAAACCCTTGTCTAGCAATTGCTGTTCAATTTCTTCCATTTGCTGCAGTAAATTATTTGCGTCTCCTTTATTGCCCAATTGACGAAGTTTGTTTTCTAGTTGTTGGCGAAGCATTTGTTGTTGTTTGTAGATTTCATAAAGCTCTCCGTTCATTTGTTCTCCTAGACTTTCAGACTCACCCCCTTCTTTATCTCCTTTACCATTCTTTCCGTTTTTTCCTGAGCCTTCACCATCCCCTTGACCATCGCCATCCCCTTCTCCTTCTCCTTCTCCTTGACCCTCTCCTTCACCTTCGCCTTCGCCCTCTTCGCCTTTGCCTTTTTTCTTTCCCTTTTTTACTCCTTCCCCCATTTTCTCATTTAGGCTTTCTTGTTTTTCTATAATATCTGGTAATTGAAACCCTTTTCCTTTTCCTTCTCCCTCTCCTTTTCCTTTTCCCTTACCTTTTCCACTCCCATTTCCAGAACCAGGCATATTCATCTGACTTTGCATGTTGCTTAAAACATCACTTAAAAGAATTGCCAACTCATTTGCTCCTGTAATGGTATATTGCTGACTCGAAATTCCTTGACCAAACTTATTATCTGCAAACCGCTCTAAACTTTTATCTAGGTTGAAAAGTACATTGGTTAGTGATTTGTTAATTACTCCTCCTATCATGGGTTGTCTTAGAGAAAGTGCAAAAATACTATCGTCAATATGCTCAAAGTTTTGCTTTAAATCGTTTTGTACAATTAACTTTTTACCGAATAGTGGATTTCCATAATCAATAGTATTAAAGTCTTCCATTAAATCTTCTTGTTCGAAAGAAAACACCACTAAATTATCTACGATTTGTCGTAACATTTCTAAATCTTCATCTAAAGATTCCATCTGCCCAGCTTTCATTTGCATTTGCATTTGCTGGCTCATTTTTTTCATTTTTTGAGCTGCCTTTTTTTGATTTTTTGATGCGCCAGGTTTGTTTTCTTGTTCTAGCTTATCGGTAGCTTTTTCTTGTTCTTCCTGAACCTCTTCCTCCTCTTTTTTATCATCTGGAATGTCCATGGGTTCTTTTAGTTCTTCATTCTCTTTTTGTAGCTCTTCCTTTTCTTTTTTATATTCATCAAACTTCTCGTTAATTTCTTCTTGCTTTTCTTTAGTGTTTTCGTCCTCAGGAGCTTCTGCTAATTTTTCTTGTTCTTCAGCAAGTTTTTCAAGTTCCTCTGCAAGTTTTTCAGCCTTTTTAGTTACATAATACCGCTTAGTTAGCTCTACTAATTGTTCTAGGTTTTTCTCTTGGTTTTTATTTTGTTTTGCTAATTTTTCCAGTTTTTCGGTAAGCTCTTCTTTCTCAATTTTATCTTGTAACTTTTCTAACTCCTCCAGTAATTTCTCGTTTTCTTTTAATTGCTCTTCATTTTCTTTAAACCGCTCTTCAAGCTTTTCTTTAAAAGGATCCTCTTCTTCGTTTTCTGGTTGAAAATTTTCTAAATTCTCTTTCAATTCTTTAGAGAAATTTTTCATCATTTCTTCCTGCTGCTGCTGTTTCTTTATAAAATTTTCTAATTTCTTTTTATCATTCCAATTCAACTCCTCCTTTTCTTTTTGATTTTTAGAGAGCTCTTCTAGTTTTTTATCTTGCTCTTTCATGTTCTCCAGAGACTTGTCCAACCCTTTAATTGTATTTTCTTGGTGTTGAAGCTGTTCCATTTCAATCTCATCTTTCGTGAGTTTTCTAAAGGAATAAATCGCTGATTTACTAGATTTAAAATTATGTAATGCATCGTTATCGAAAACCTCAAAATAATATTCATAAGAGACCCCATCCTTTAATTCAATTTTTCCAGGAAATCCATAAACAAATTGATCAAAATTAGATGCATTTAAGCGCAATGAAGCGCTTTGCTTTAGGCTTTCTTCTCCGGAAGGAAAATACACCAATTGTAATTTTGTAAGCCCGTAATCGTCCGAAACGTTTCCTAAAAAATATACTTTCTGACTACTTGTACTATCTTGTTTGGACTGCACACTAATCTCTGGATATTCATCCCGAATAACGCCAAGCGTAAAGGATAAATTTTCGTAATCTTTTAGCTCTTTATTGGAGGTTGTAATTGCATAATCTAGCTTGCGAAACACCCTTTTATCAAATAAAAACTCTTCTTTTTCAGAAGTAAATAGATAGCTGCTATCTTTTGTTTTTAAAGCAACCTCATCGGTGTTTTTTGTGTTCATTTTCCAATAAACCCTTGTGCCTTCAGGAATAATGGCATTTCCTGTACTATTCAGTGTTTCATCTTTTTTACCAGTATAGGAAGGGTAATCCAAAGCCATTTCAAAGGTTACCAATGCTGGGGTTTTAATAACGTCTAAGGTGTAGCTTTGAGAGGTAACCGTATTTGCCTTTAAGTTAAAATTGATTGGTTCTTCAAGGTTTAAAAAGGTAAATTCAAAAAATCCCGGTGATGTGGAAATTAAGTAATACGTTTCATTATTATAACTAATACTTGCGTTTTCTGGAACAATCTCTCCTTGAGTTTTTATTTTTAGCGTAAAGCTTTTGTTTTCTAAACCTCTTAAAGAATTATTGGTAAGGATAAACGAAAATGGAGCAGGTGGTTCATAAGCGGTGTCGTAATTAACAACCCGTTTATAGCTTTTTGAAAAAATATCTTTATCCCCTAAAGCGCTAAACAATAAAAATATGATAACAGGTATCGCTGCATACTTTAAATACTTGCTGTTTTTATTAAAGTTAACTGCGTGTTTAAAAGGAATGGGTTGCAGGTCTGATGACTTTTGATCGATACTCGCTAAAAGTAATTCCGATTCACGTTGGTTCTGATTTAACTGAATTACATTTAAAAGCTTATCGCTTACTTCGGGAAAATGGTTTCCTATTAATTTAGAAGCTTCTTCATGACTTATTCCCTTTTGTAAATTAAATATCTTTAATAAAGGATAAGCAATAAAGCGGAGAAATAATCCAGTTTCGACCAAAACAAAGGACCAAAACAATAAGGTTCTTCCTGTAGAACCTAGCCATAAATAATGTTCTACCAATAAAGTGACCAAAAGATATAGGAGCCCTATGGCGAAAAAAAGAATTGCTCCTTTTATCAATTCGCTTATATAGTACTTTTTAATAAATTGTTCCAGTTTTTGCTGGATGATGGAAAAGCTACTCATGTTCTTATGAAATCCTATGAATTATATACCGAAAATACTATAATCTTTTTTAAAAACCTGTTAATGTTTTTGTAACAATAATAATGCTAGAGAATGAAAAGTGTATTTTATTTAATTATTAGTTTTTTCACCAACTGTCGGCTGTTTGTTGAAATAACAACGGTATAAACACCCTTAGCTAAATAACTAACATCAATATTGGCATTACTTTCTCCTGTAAATTCTTTAAAATAACTCTGTTTTCCTAAACTAGTAAAAATTGTTATTGCCTCTAAGCCTTCTGCTTCTATTGTTATATCCCTATTGGATGGGTTGGGGTATAAAAAGGCCGTATTATTAAATTCATTGTCATTAATTCCTAAATCTGGGGAGAGTTTTACTATCCAATAATCACCATGACCATGGTTTTCTGTAACATCTCCATCTGTAGAACTTGTAGAGCCGGCTACAATATAGCCTCCATTGTTAGTTTGTTGAACTGAATAGGCAATTTCAAAGTCACTACCTCCTAGTGATTTTTCCCATTGTATATTTCCGCCCACATCTAGTTTTACAAGCCAATAATCAGAATCACCGTGATTACCTGAAATATCGCCGTTATTCGAAGAGCTTAATCCTGTCACTACATAACCACCATCTATGGTCTGTTGAATGGAAGTAGCAACATCTTTTTCGCTGCCGCCAAGGGATTTTTCCCATTGAATTGTACCTGTTGTATTTAGTTTTACTATCCAATAATCGGCATCTCCTTTATTTTCAGAGACATCGCCATCACTCGATTTGCTTTCACCGGCAACTATATATCCTCCATCGGAAACTTGTTGAATTGAACTTGCCCTATCAGAGTTGCTTCCTCCTAGAGATTTTTCCCACTGTAAAGACCCTACTGTGTTAAGTTTTACTATCCAAAAATCATAATCACCATGGTTTCCCGAAACATCACCATCATTTGAATTGCTAGTTCCTGCAATAATATACCCCCCTTCATTTGTTTGTTGGATCGATAGGGCTGTTTCAAAACTACTCCCTCCAAGGGATTTTTGCCATTGTAGGGTTCCAGTATTATTAAGCTTTGCTATCCAAAAGTCAATATTTCCATGATTTCCTGTAACATCTCCATCGTTTGAGTAACTTGAACCTGATATAATATATCCCCCATCGGTTGTTTGTTCTATTGAGTAAGCAGAATCATAATCACTTCCTCCTAGGGATTTTTGCCATTGTATTTCCCCTTCAGTATTAAGTTTTACAATCCAATAATCAGCATCTCCATGATTTCCAGTTACATCACCGTCATTAGAATAACTTTGTCCTGAAACAATAAAACCTCCATCTATAGTTTGATGAATGGAACTAGCTTTTTCACCATTGCTTCCTCCTAGGGATTTTTGCCAGGTTATTGTTCCGGATTCAGACATTTTTACTATCCAATAATCTTCACCCCCATGATTTCCAGAAACATCACCATCGTTTGATATGCTTTTTCCTGAAATGATATATTCTCCATCTGATGTTTGTTTTATAGAAAATGCAATATCAACGTAACTTCCCCCCAATGATTTTTGCCATTCTATATCTGGTTGTGAAAAACACAATAAAGATGTAGTTAAAAAAAAGAATAATATGATTTTGAACTTCATTTTTGGTTAGTTTAATGGTTATATAAAATAATAGTAAAGATATGTTTTTAAGTAAAGATTCGCTATACTTTTTTATCAAGCGAAACACTATCTTTGCGCCCTAATTAAAGTATAATTTTTCATGTCACAAAAAGTTAGAGTTCGTTTTGCACCTAGTCCAACAGGGCCATTACATATTGGAGGAGTAAGAACCGCCTTATTTAATTATTTATTTGCAAAAAAACACGGAGGAGATTTTGTGTTGCGTATAGAAGATACCGACCAAACTCGTTATGTGGAAGGTGCTGAAAATTATATCGTAGAAGCTTTAAATTGGCTAAACATCCCATTTGATGAAGGTGTTGGCAAAGAAGGTAAATTTGCTCCTTATCGCCAGAGTGAGCGTAAAGAGATTTATAAGCAATATGCTGAGCAATTAATCGCTTCAGGAAATGCTTATTATGCTTTTGATACTTCAGAAGAATTAAATGTTTTACGAAAAGAATATGAAGCTGATAAAAAGACATTTATATATAATTGGCATAATCGCAAAAGTTTAAACAATTCATTGGCGCTTTCTTCTGAAGAGGTAAATGCTAAAATTGAAGCTGGCGAAAATTATGTAATCCGTTTTAAAACACCTATCAACGAAACTCTTCAGTTAAAAGATCTTATAAGAGGGGATGTTCAAATAGACACCAATGTTCTGGATGATAAAGTTTTGTTTAAAAGTGATGGGATGCCTACTTATCATTTAGCGAATATTGTAGATGACCATCTTATGGAAATCAGCCATGTTATTCGTGGGGAAGAATGGTTGCCATCTATGGCTTTACATATTTTATTATACCGTTCCTTAGGGTGGGACGCTCCAGGTTTTGCACATTTACCTTTGATTATGAAGCCAGTGGGTAAAGGGAAGTTAAGTAAGCGAGATGGAGATAAAATGGGCTTTCCCGTATTTCCAATAGTATGGAAAACAGCAGGTGATGAAACTTTTTCAGGGTATAGAGAAGATGGTTATTTACCAGAAGCAGTGATTAATATGTTGGCTTTATTGGGTTGGAACCCTGGTACGGAACAAGAAATATTTAGCTTAGAGGAATTAATTGAAGCATTCGATTTAAGTAGGGTTAACAAAGCGGGGGCAAAATTTGACCCTGATAAAACCAAATGGTTTCAAAATCATTATTTACAAGAACAATCCAATGAAGAGTTGGCTATCTCTTTTTTAGAAATACTTGATGAGAAAAAAACAGTAACTAGTCTTGATCTAACAAAAATCGTTTCCTTGTTAAAAGAACGCGCCACTTTTGCATCGGACTTATGGGAATTGGGTGATTTCTTTTTTATTGCTCCTGAAACTTATAATGAAAAAGCTTCCAAGAAAGCTTTTAAAGAAGACACTCCTGAAATTCTTAGAAATGTAGTAACACTTTTAAAAGAAACAAATGTGTTTTCTTCTGAAGAAATTTCAGAAAAGATAAAAGGTTGGGTTACCTCACAAGAAATGGGCTTTGGAAAAGTTATGATGCCACTTCGACTTGCATTAGTTGGTGAAATGAAGGGGCCAGATGTGTTTGATATCGCTTCTATTTTAGGAAAGGAAGAAGCCGTTTCTAGAATTGAAAAAGCAATAGTATATATGAGCTAGAAAAAGCCTATTGTCTTTCTAAAAATAAAATACCAAAGCAAAGATTATATTGTTACTATTGCCTTTAAAATTTGTGTTTTCTAGATCTTTATCGTTTAGTTTTCCCAACATATTGGTAGCGCCATATTGATATTGAACACTTGCTCTTAAACTTTCAAGTCCACCAGATATTCCTCCGGCAACTAAAAAACTAACAGGCGAAATGTCTTCTATATCAGTAGCTCTTAATGAATCGTATCCATCCAAAATATAATCTTCATATCTTTCAGAATCTACTTTCATTTTACCATTAACATTTAAAACGGGTCCAAACTCTAAGCTTAAATGGTGTTTTATTATATTATAACTTCCTAGAAAATTTATTTGAACCGTCGGTATTGTATATCCAATATATTGAGTGTCTGTAAATGAAATTGGGTTTCTTCCTAAAACTTCAACACTAGTACTAAGGAAATTAAGTCCGTAAATTAAATCAAAGTTATTTCTAAAAGCACCGCGAGTTGTAAACCCAAGCATAAACCCCCCCGATTGTTTGGTGGTTAAGTCAGATGTTGATATGTCGAAAAGCGTATATCCAGCTGTAATTCCAAGTCGATTATAATGATCAAAATTTCGTTGAGAAAAGGCTTGTTGGACAAATAAAAGCGAAAAGGTAACAAAAATAATTTTTTTAAGACTCATATATAAAGTAGGTTATTAAGGCAACTAAAATAGCTTTATTTTCGTATCTTCAACAATGTAATAAAAAAATAAAATTGTAAATATTATGACTAATTTAATTGGCCTACCCATCCTTATTGTTTTAGGGTTGTTTTTATTGTTTCAAGTATTCTTTATAGTAAAGCAACAAACTGCTGCTATTGTTGAGAATTTTGGAAAGTATTCTAGTATTCGAACTTCGGGTTTGCAATTAAAAATTCCAATTGTACAGCGGATTGCAGGAAGAATAAACTTAAAGATTCAGCAACTGGATGTAATGGTAGAAACGAAAACGAAAGACGACGTTTTTGTAAAGCTTAAAATATCCGTTCAGTTTCAGGTAATAAGAGAAAACGTTTACGATGCTTTTTACAAGTTACAAAGCCCACATGACCAAATTACATCCTATGTGTTTGATGTGGTTCGTGCTGAAGTACCTAAAATGAGGTTAGATGATGTTTTTGAAAGAAAAGATAATATTGCTATTGCGGTAAAACGAGAATTAAACGAAGCCATGATTAATTATGGTTATGATATAATAAAAACTCTAGTAACCGATATAGATCCAGATGTTCAGGTTAAAGAAGCAATGAATCGTATTAATGCTGCAGAACGTGAAAAAGTAGCTGCAGAATATGAAGCAGAAGCAGAACGTATTAAAATTGTTGCTAAGGCTCGAGCAGAAGCTGAAAGTAAGCGCTTACAAGGACAGGGAATTGCAGACCAACGACGTGAAATTGCTAGAGGATTAGAGGAGAGTGTAGATGTATTAAATAATGTGGGGATTAATTCTCAAGAAGCGTCCGCATTAATTGTGGTAACACAACATTATGATACTTTACAGTCCTTAGGTGAAAAAACCAATTCTAATTTAATACTAATGCCTAATAATCCGCAAACGGGTTCTAATATGTTGAATGAAATGATAACTTCATTTGCCGCAAGTAATCTTTTAGGAGAAGAAATGAAAAAAGAAAATGAAGCGAAGGGTATTACTAATAAAAAAAGAAAGCCTAAATCCCCACCTCGAGAAGATTTTGAATATTAATAGAATTAAAAAAGGATGTTTTAAAAAACATCCTTTTTTAGTTTATAGGTTTTTTGCTTCGTTTACTAAAACTTCACTTTTATCTTCTAATGCTTTGCTGATGAAATCATTTATTTCTTCATTTCTTTCCAGACCCTCTTTTAATAAAACACCCAAACTAATCATGGTAACTATTCGGGTTCCTGCTTTTTTTACAGCGGTTCCAAATAAAGGTTGAAGTTCATCGTAAGTAATATTTTCAGCCAATACTTGAATTTTAGCTTTTGTTTCTTCTTGCTTTACAGTAGGGAACTTTGTGTACTTTTTTCCAAATTTCATAATTTCATTTATTGGTGAAATTTGAGGTCTTTGTTGTTGTACTATTTGTTTTTGAACCGGTTTCCTCTTTGCCCAAGAATCTTTTAAACCAACCGTTTTATTAAATACTATTTTATCTGAAGTTGAGTCTGGATCTACATTAAAATACCCCAAACGTTGAAATTGAAAACTGTCTCCTTTTTTAACAGAAGCTAAACTTGGTTCAATAAATGCTTCAGATGTAGTAAGCGAATTTGTATTGATAAAGTCCATAAAGGATTTGTCTTTATGGCTATCTGGAGCTTCATCTGTAAATAAACGGTCATAAGATCTTACCTCAGCCTTTAAAGCCTGTGCTATAGACACCCAGTGAAGAGTTCCTTTTACTCTTCGAACACTAGCTTCTGTACCGGTACCGCTTAAACTATTTGAATCGTAAGAACATAATATTTCTGTAATATTTCCTTGGTCATCTTTTAGTATAGAATCTGCTTTAATAATATAGGCGTTTTTCAAACGAACCTCTTTTCCAATGGTTAATCGAAAAAAGTTACCACTTGCTTCTTCTTTAAAATCATTTCTTTCTATATATAATTCTTTAGAAAAAGGAACTTCTCGAAAACCTGCACTCTCATCTTCAGGGTTGTTTTCAGCTTTTAAAAGCTCAACTTTACCTTCAGGATAATTGGTAATTGTTAGTTTTATAGGGTTTAAAACCGCCATTACACGTGGTGCAATCTTATTTAAATCCTCTCGGATACAAAATTCTAATAAAGAAACATCAATAACATTTTCTCGTTTTGCTACACCAACGGCTTCAATAAATTTCTTTATAGCATTAGGTGTATATCCTCTTCTTCGCAAACCAGATATAGTAGGCATTCTAGGGTCGTCCCAACCGCTAACTATGCTTTCTTCTACCAGTTTAAGTAACTTTCGTTTACTCATAATGGTATAACTTAAGTTAAGCCTAGCAAATTCACGTTGCTTTGGTGGGTTTGGATATTCCCTAGAACAATACCTAACAACTTCGTCTCTAAACCAATTATAAAGCTTTCTATGGGGTTTAAATTCTAAAGAGCATAACGAGTGTGAGATTTGTTCAATATAATCGCTTTCGCCGTGTGTCCAATCGTACATTGGATAAATACACCAATCGTTTCCTGTTCTATGGTGTGATTTTTTTAATATTCTATACATTAATGGGTCGCGCATTAACATATTAGGGTCTTCCATATCAATTTTTGCACGAAGAACATAAGTACCTTCTTCAAACTCTCCCTGTTTCATTCTTTGGAATAAATCTAGGTTTTCTTCTACAGATCGATCGCGAAAAGGACTATTTGTACCCACTTGTGTTGGAGTACCTTTCTGAAGTCTCATTTCTTCACTTGATTGAGAATCTACATAAGCTTTACCTTCTTTTATTAAAAGTATAGCCCAATCGTAAAGTTGTTGAAAATAATCTGAAGAATACAGTTCCTTATCCCATTGATAACCCATCCAAGCAATATCTTCTTTTATAGCGTCTACATATTTCTGTTCCTCTTTTGCAGGGTTGGTGTCATCGAACCTAAGGTTAACGGGAGCATTATATTTTTCTCCCAAACCAAAACTAATTCCAATAGCCTTAGTATGACCTATATGTAAAAAACCATTAGGCTCTGGAGGAAACCGAAAACGTAAGTTTTCTTTCGGCATTCCGTTAGTTAAATCTTCTTCTATTATGTGTTCAATAAAATGAAGAGGCTCTGTTGTATTTGACATTCTATAATCTTTATCAATAAAATTAAACTTTATAAAATCCCGCATTTTGTATGGGATTTGTACCTTTACAAAAATAGTTGAAATGAGCACGATACGGCTAAAAAATATTAAAATTTATGCTTTCCATGGTTGTATGATGGAAGAAGGGCAGATTGGTTCTGATTATTTGGTAAATCTAAAGGTAAGGGCCGATTTAAATAAGGCACAGGTTTCAGATGAATTACATGATACTGTAGACTATGTTTTGCTTAATAAAATAGTAAAAGAAGAAATGGCAATTCGATCTAAACTTTTAGAACATGTTGGAAAACGTATAGTAGATAGAATACTTGCTTCTATTTCGATGGTTAGTTCGGTGGCTGTAACTGTTTCTAAAGTCAACCCTCCAATTGGTGGGGATGTTTCTGAAGTAAGTGTAACTATTGTTGCAAAAAGATAATTTTTTTGTAAAACACATAAAACCCTAGAAAAATAGGAGCTTAAAGATGTAAAATAAAAGACTTGTTTTAGTTATAATTTTTTTACATTTGTCGCTTCAAGAAACCTCTTTTATGAGTTTTTTGGAAATTAGGGCGTCGTGGCCGAGTGGCTAGGCCGGGCTCTGCAAAAGCTCTTACAGCGGTTCGAATCCGCTCGACGCCTCAAAAAAAACCTCTTGAATATCAAGAGGTTTTTTTATTATATAATATTTAATGATTTAAAATGTATTCTACTTATTGGTTATGAATTAATAGGCCTAAAAATTGTCCTTTAAAAACATATTAAATTCTAAATCAAAAATTTGCATAGTTTCATTACCCCAATTAGAATGCCCTTCATCAACAATTAATAATTTATTAGGAACTTTAAAGTATTTTAATTTTTCTTTTAATAATTCTGCATTGTCTATTGGCACCTTAACGTCATTAATCCCATGAAAAATAATTGTTGGGCTACTTTTTCTAGTAATTTGGAATAATGGGCTTATTTCGCTGGTTGCGTCAAAAGAAGATGAGTAATAGTTTTTATCAACTAATAAATCATATAAATAATCAAAATCTGGGTCGTCTCGAAAAACAGGGTGAGTGAAATCTGTTGCACCAGAAATACTACAAACTGTTTTAACACGATCTAACTTATCAAAAGAACTATCGTACATTAACGCTAAATGTCCGCCGGCACTTTTTCCGACAAGTGCAAACTCTGGGGTTATTTTATATTCTTTATGCTTTAACGTTAACTCATTTAATACTAATTCTATATCCATAAATTGATTTGGAAAGGCAAATGTGTTTTTATTTGCCAATACATAGTTCATATTTACAATGGTGTAGTTTGGATTAGTATTTTGAATTCTTGTTAATAACCCCTCCATACTACTTTTGTCCCCATTAATCCATCTTCCGCCATGAATAAGTATAATTACTTTTGTTTTATTTACAAAAGAGTTTGTTGGTGAATAAATATCAAAAGTTTGTTTTGGGTGTGAACCATAACTTATATCCTTTATTATTTGATAAGTATTATTGTTAACTGATTTATTTAATTCTAAATCATTAACATCTAACACCTCTTCATTTAAGTCGTTTTTAGCACAAGAGAAAAAAGCTAAAGAAAATATAGAAAATATTAAAGTCTAAATATGACAAATGCTGTCATAGTGTTAAATATTAAAAAATTATTCTATAATTTCTGTAGTTTCAGGAATACGGTCCATTTCTTTTTGAAGCTTGTCTGGGAATATACCTTGAAGTAATAATAATATACCAAAGCCAACAATTAAAGCACTTACCCATTTTTTAGTTTTTATTATAAATCGCGGAGTAAGGTTGTTTTTTAATTTTTTAGCAAGAAATATTTTGAGTAAATCGGTTAGAAATAAAGTAATTAAAACAGTGCTCAAAAATAAAAACACTCCATTTTTTTGAGTGGTTATAGCTTGAGCAATAACAATTGTAGCAATCCAAGCTGCTAATACCCCAAAGTTTACAAAATTAAGTAAGAAGCCTTTTAAAAAGAGACCCCCATGATTTTTTTTTGTATTTACAGAATAATGTTCTCTAACAATTTTTATAAAAGATTTCGCAGTTCGTATATAAGATATTACTCCAAAAGCAATTAAAACCACTCCTCCAAATATTAATAAACCTGGATCATCTTTTACTTTTTCGAGTATCATACTAGTACTATAAAAAGCAATTAGAATAAATATAATATCAGAAAAAATAGCTCCTAAGTCAAAGAAAACTGCTGCTTTAAAACCTTTAGTAATACTAGTTTCTATAAGGGTAAAAAATACTGGGCCTATTGCAAATGCAAGAAGAAAACCATAAAAAGCCGCGTATAATAAACCATCGAACATAGTTATACAAAAGTAGTAAATACTTTGTTCTTGATTTATTTATATTACTTATTCTTCAAAATCTTGTTTACCACCTAACATTTCAAAATCTAATTGTTTTCTAACTAGATCTGCATTCTTTACACGCACATAAACCTCATCTCCTAATTGATAGGTTTTTTTAGACTTATCTCCTACAGCAGCAAACTCTTCTTTATGAAATACATAATGATCGTCTTTCATATCTTGTAGACGAACCATTCCTTCACATTTATTACTCACTATTTCTATATATATTCCCCAATCTGTTACTCCAGAAATAACCCCTAAAAAGTTATTATCTTTATGATCGGACATGTATTTTACTTGCATGTATTTTATACTTTCTCGTTCAGCTCTTGCAGCTAATCCTTCCATTTCACTGCTATGCGCACATTTATCTTCGTATAATTTACTATCTGCAGATTTTCCTTTATCTAAATAGTGCTGTAATAATCGATGTACCATTACATCGGGGTATCTTCTAATTGGAGATGTAAAGTGTGTATAATAATCAAAAGCTAATCCATAATGTCCAATATTATTGGTGGTATAAACCGCTTTACTCATAGATCGTATTGCAAGAGTATCTACTAAGTTTTGCTCTTTTTTTCCTGAAACATCTTTTAATAATTTATTTAAAGAAGCGGAAGTAGATTTTCTATCTCGCGTGTCAAGTTTGTAACCAAATTGTCTAATTATATTTTCTAAAGCTGCTAATTTTTCATCGTCTGGCTGATCATGAACTCTATATACAAAAGTGTGTTTTACCGATTGTTTTCCTATAAATTCAGCTACACTACGATTTGCTAATAACATAAACTCTTCTATTAGTTTATTAGCATCTTTACTTTCTTTAAAATAAACTCCCTCTGGATTATTATTTTCATCCAAATTGAATTTAACTTCTACTTTATCAAAGGATATTGCACCAGAACTCATTCTTTTTTTACGAAGAATTTTAGCAATCTCATCCATTTTTAAAATAGCTTCTGAAATCTCTCTTTTTACTTTATAACTTTTTCCTGTGATGGAAATATTTTCTGGTATTTCATGAATTGCATCCTCTTCGTTTTCAATTAGATATTGTGCTTCTTCATAAGCAAATCTAGCATCACTATAAGTAACTGTTCTACCAAACCATTTATCTGTTACTTCTCCTTTGCTATCCATTTTAAAAACCGCTGAAAAGGTAAATTTTTCTTCATTTGGTCTTAATGAACAAGCATTATTAGATAAAACTTCTGGCAACATTGGTACTACTCTATCTACTAAATAAACAGAAGTAGCGCGTTCATAAGCTTCATCGTCTAAAATAGTTCCTGGTACTAAATAGTGAGATACATCTGCAATATGAATTCCTATTTCATAAGTATTATCACTTAAAATTTTAAAAGATAATGCATCATCAAAATCTTTAGCATCTTTTGGATCGATAGTAAAAGTTAAGTCTTTACGCATATCGCGCCTTTTCTTAATTTCTTCTTTATGAATTTTAGTGTCTATATTGTTAGCGTAGTCTTCTATTTCTTTCGGAAATTCATATGGTAATCCGTATTGTGCTAAAATAGAATGGATCTCTGTATTATGATCTCCAGGTTTACCAAGTACTTTTATTACATTCCCGAATGGAGAATCTTTTTTTTCTGGCCAATCTTCTATAGATACTAGTACTTTTTCTCCATTTTTTGCACCGTTTATTTTATCTTTTGGAATAAATATATCGGTATACATTTTAGCATCAGAGCAAACAACAAAAGCAAAACGTTCTTGTATTTGTATTACTCCTACAAACTCCGTACGTTTTCTTTGAATAATTTTTGTTATTTCTCCTTCTTGTTTACCACCTTTTCTTCTTTTAAAAACATATACTTCTACCGTATCTCCATGTAAAGTATGATTTAAGTTTTTGTTATTGATAAAAATATCTTCTTCTAAATCAGCTACAACTATATAGGCTTGTCCTCTAGAAGTAACATCTGCAACTCCAGTATAATAATTTTTTGAGGCTTTAATAATATATTTTCCTCTTTCTATTTCTTCAATTTTATCTTCTAATTGAAGGCTCTTTAATCGTTTTATAATTAAATTTCTAGTACTCGTATCTCTAACATCTAGGCTAGATGCTATTTGTTTATAATTTATTGGGTTTGAATTTTCTTTCCTTAAAATAGTAAGGATACTCTGGGTAAGATTGTTTGTATTAGAATTATTTCGCCTCTTATTTCTTTTCGACATTGTTAAATTTTATTAATTGTAAATGTAAGACTTATAAATGTATAGAGATATTATTAAATTATTATATTAGAGTTATTAAATATTAAACGATATGGAAGATTTTATAACTGTTGCTCGATTTACTTTTACTAGTGATTATGCTGTTTTAGAACTATTACTTCAACAAGAAGAAATACGATATGTATTTTTAAATGAAACTGTAATTAATATTCTTCCTTTTCATTCTAACGCTTTCGGAGGAATTAGATTGCAAGTTCATCTTGAAGATAAAGAAAAAACTATTCAAATAATTAACGATTTAGATAAGTCTGCTTCTTTGAAAATAGTTTAGTTTTTTTGTTATTAACATATATAATATAATATTCATTTTTTTTAATAAATTTAAAAATAAAAATAGTGCTTATTATAGCTTGTTAATAGTTACTATAACTTTTTTACTATTTGTTTTGATTTTGAGTTAATCCTAATTTACATAGATTTATCAACAGTAAATGAACGTGTTTCTTCTCTGAAGAATAGGTATATAGATTATTAAACTAACAGTTGTAAACAACCTTTATAAACATACTTTTTTTAATAAGTATTTTAATTTATTTAGTTGAAAAACTACTTTTCTAAACCAATAACTTTTCTAAAATTTATAGCTAACTAATTTGCTTAATAAAATTAAAAAAGTCTATGGAATTTTTAATTCAATAATCAAAATTTAATTATTGAAATTTGATTAACAATTATCAACACCTTGTTAACGGATAGAAATAATAAAGTAATTATTAATTATATCTAATATCTTTGTAAAAACAATCTTCTCATGAAAATAGCAATAGGAAACGACCACGCAGGTCCAGATTATAAAAAAGCGATTATAGATTTATTAACAAGTAAAGATATTATTGTAAATAACTATGGAACCAATACCTTTGATAGTGTAGATTACCCAGACTTTATTCATCCAGTAGCAGAAGATGTAGCTTCAAATAAAGTAGATTTAGGAATTATTATTTGTGGTTCAGGGAATGGTGCTGCAATGACTGCTAATAAATATCAAAAAGTTCGTGCTGCATTATGTTGGACTAAAGAAATAACAGAGTTAGCACGATTACATAACGATGCTAATATTTTAAGTATTCCTGCTCGTTATACTAGTATTCCACAAGCGGTTGCTATGGTAGAAATTTTTTTAAATACTAAATTTGAAGGTGGGCGACACCAAAATAGAGTAGATAAAATTCCCTGTTCTTAAATAATGGGACATTCCCATTCACATAAACATTCTCAAACCCATAATAATGGTGATTTAAAAGGAAAGAAACTTTTATTTACTATTGTACTCAATATTATTATTACCATTTCACAGGTAATTGGTGGCTTAATTTCAGGCAGTCTTTCTTTATTATCTGATGCACTTCATAATTTTAGTGATGTTGTTTCCCTTATTATAAGTTTTATAGCAGATTTATTTACAAAAAAAGAAGCTTCCTTTAAAAGAACTTTTGGCTATAAAAGAGCTGAAATTATTGCAGCATTTATAAACTCTTCTACCCTTATTATTGTTGCGTTTTATTTAGTATATGAAGCGGTTGAACGTTTTTTTAATCCTCAAGAAATTAAAAGTGGACTCGTAATTTGGTTGGCACTTTTAGCTATTTTTGCAAACGGATTCAGTGTGATTCTATTAAAAAGTGAAGCTAAAGAAAATATGAATATGCGTTCTGCCTATCTTCATTTATTTACTGATATGGCAGCCTCTATAGCGGTTTTAGTAGGTGGTTTATTAATGAAATATTTTCAATGGTTTTGGGTAGATAGTCTACTTACTATATTAATTGCAGTCTATCTTTTATATATGGGTTACGATTTACTAAAAACTTCTTTTAAAGTTTTAATGTTGTTTACTCCAGAAGATATTAATATTAAAAAAATTAATACAACGATTTTACAAATTCCAGAAATTAAAAACATACATCATATTCATATTTGGCAATTAAATGAAGAAGAAGTACATATGGAAGCACATGTAGATTTTTATAAAAACATCACTTTAATCGAATTTGAAAAAATATTAATTCAAATAGAAGAAATACTGAATAATGATTTTGGTATCAATCATATAAATATTCAACCAGAATTTCAGAAAATGGATTCAAAAGAAATGGTTGTACAAGATTAATTATGAATATAAGCGTAAAAACATTCGAACAACTCACTAATACAGAACTCTACAAAATTTTACAGCTTCGTACTGAAGTTTTTGTAGTGGAACAGGATTGTGTATATCAAGATATAGACGGAAAAGATGATAAAGGACTTCATATTATAGGCACAAAAGAAGGTGAAATAGTTGCTTATACTCGTTGTTTTAAACCAGGTGACTACTTTAAAGAAGCCTCTATTGGGAGAGTTGTTGTAATGAAATCACAAAGAAAATACAAGTACGGAAACGATATAATGAACGCTTCTGTTAAAGCGATTAAAACACATTATAATACAAGCCTTATAAAAATATCTGCGCAATGCTACCTCGATAAATTTTATACCAACCTTGGATTTAAAGCTATAGGAGATGGATATTTAGAAGATGGAATTCCACATATTGCAATGTTAAAAAGTGGCGATTAACTTAATTTTACCGCTGTACCATAAGCAAGAATTTCCGACATACCTTGCATCACCATAGAAGTAGTAAGGCGGATATTAATTATTGCATCTGCTCCCATTTTCTCCGCATCTTGTTGCATTCTAAACATTGCTTGTTCTCTAGCTTGCGCTTGCAGTTTGGTATATTCCTCAATTTCACCTCCAACTAAACTTTTTAAACCCGCAAAAAGATCTCTACCAACATTTCTAGCTCGTACTGTACTGCCTCTAGCAACTCCTAATATTTCAACTACTTCTTTACTTGGTATTTTATCTGTTGTGGATAGTATCATATTTTTTTTTAATTATTTAGTCTAATTTATCAATAACGCTTTTCATTTTTTCTTGCACCTCTAATGCAAAACCCCCTAAAGCATCATTATTTACAGCACCCATAGATGCAATTGGATCTACTGCTGAAACTTCAATATCTCCGTTTTCATGTTCTTCAACAATAATATTACAAGGCAAAAACACCCCTATTTTATCTTCAACCAATAAGGCTTTGTGTGCAAAATGTGGATTACAGGCTCCTAAAATCCTATATTTTTTAAAATCCACGTCTATCTTTTCTTTAAAAGCTTTTTGGATGTTTATTTCGGTTAAAACCCCAAAACCTTCTGTTTTTAATATTGCAGTGGTCTGATCGATAACAGCTTCAAAATCTTTACTTTTTACAATTTTATTAAAATAATAACTCATAATTTAAGGTTTAAATTTTAACAAAGTTAATTGAGTTTTAAAACAATAACAGTTACAAAAGTTACATAAAAAAACAGTGTTATTTATCAATTGACTTTACATCCTTATTAAAAGGAATGGTTAACTGAACCAATACATTTTCATCATCGGTATGGTCTGAAGAGTCCAATCCATATTGAATTTTATTTGGATCATCATACACATAGGTTCCAAAAATTCGATCCCAAATAGAAAGGACATTTCCAAAATTACTATCGGTCCAAGGTAACTGATAATGGTGATGAAACTTATGCATATTTGGAGAAACGATGACATAGCTCAAGGCTTTATCTAATTTTAAAGGCAAAGATATATTCGCATGATTAAAATAGGTAAACGGAATGGTTAACATTCTATAAAAAAAGTAATAGGATATTGGCATTCCCATTAATATAATTACGGATAGAGCAAAAGTTTCTCTAATCATAAAATCTAAAGGATGGTGACGAGTTCCTGTAGTTACATCTACATGTTTATCGGTATGATGTGTGATATGAAGCCTCCACATCCATCGTACTTTGTGTAATAAAAAATGAACAAAATATTGGGAAGTAAAATCTAAGACCAATATTGAAAGGAATAGTTTAGCCCAAACAGGAGCCTTAAAAAAATTAAGTAAACCGAAACCAGAACTAGACAACCATTCGTTTATGGCAGTTAGTATTATTCCAAAAAAAGCATTTATAATAATCACGAACAATAATAAAAAAAAGTTCGTTTTAGCATGCTTCCATTTACTTTTGGGAGGAGCATAAAACGAATAAACACCTTCTAACACCCAAAAGAAGCTTAAAAAAAATACAATCCAAGCGGCTTTTATCCATACAGGCATGGACTCGAAAAAACTAAGAAAGGTTTCCATAAACTATTTTAGTATTTTACTGTATTTTTTTGGATCGTTTAAAACTTCAACCGCTTGTAAAATCTCTGGACTATTTTTTAAATGGTAATTGTACATACCATCCCTATAAAAATAACGCTTTAAAACCTCATCTTTTAGCAGGCTAGTAATCTCGTCTTTTTTATCTATTAAAGCTTTTTCTTTAGCAACATCAATATCACTCATTAATCTAATATAAGCTTCTTTTATTTCCTTATCAATATGCTCGCTTTCCGCCTTCCGAAGCGCTTCTGCGAATTCCTTTTCGGTTTCGGTTTCATATTCAAAACTATTCTTTTTTAAGAATTGTAAAAAATCTTGAAAATCAGATTCAGAAAAACTAAATTCATTCCAATCTTTTAAGGAATGCGAATAATAATATTTAGTTGCATAATCGAAAATTCCACGATCTTTTAACAATGCTGTGGTAATTGGACTAAACTTTGCAGATTCAATTTCAATGTCTGGAAGTATTCCTCCACCATCATAAACAGTTCTTCCCCCTTTAGTTTTAAAAGAATTATACTCTTTTGGATCTAAACGAACAGGGTCTCCATTTTCATCACGATTCCAATAATCTAAGGCTTGAATGCAGCGACCGCTTGGCGTATAATATCTAGATATAGTTACCTTTAATTGTGTGCCATAAGTAAGTTTTTTAGGGCGTTGTACTAAACCTTTACCAAAACTACGAGCACCAATAATTACTGCACGATCTAAATCTTGTAAGCCTCCTGAAACAATTTCACTTGCAGAAGCACTACGACCATTTACAAGAACCACTAATGGGATTTCTGTATCTACAGGCTCTAATCTAGTTTTATAGGTTTTATTGTATTTTTTTATAACCGATTTAGTAGTGGTAATCACCTCTCCTTTTGGAACAAATAAGTTAACGATATTTATAGCTTCGTTAAGTAAACCACCTGGGTTTCCTCGTAAGTCTAAGATAATTTTAGTAGCGCCTTGAGCCTTTAAATCTTCTAAAGCAGCCTTGGTTTCAACGGTTGTTTTTTGATTGAATTTTGATAGTACAATGTATCCAATGTCTTCATTTATTAACTTGTAAAAAGGTACCGCATGCACATCTATTGCTCCTCGAGTAAGTGTTGTTGTTTCTGTTTTTCCCTGCCTAGAATAAGACAATTCTACCACAGAGTTGGCAGCGCCTTTTAATAATTCTGTTTTATCTCCTTCAAAATCTGAAAGACTAATGTCTCCAATTTTAATAATTTCATCTCCAGCTTTTAGTCCAGCTTTATCTGCAGGAAAATCTTTAAAAGGTTCCACAATAATCACTTTATTATCTTTAGAATTTACGGTTGCACCAATACCTGTATACATCCCTGAATTATTAATTCGAGCATCTTCCACCTCTTGTTCATTCCAAAAAACAGTATAAGGATCTAAATCCTTCAACATACCCTTAATAGCCTTATCCATAAGAACCGAAGGGGTTGTTTCGTCCACATAATTCATATTCAACTCCTTATATAGAGTTGTAAATATTTCTATCTGTTTTGCAATTTCAAAAAAATCGCCTTTAAAACTCATGGTAGTAAACAAGAGCCCTAAAGCCAGAACAGGAACTAATATTTTCTTTTTCATGCCAAATGCCCTTTTAGCAGGGTAACTATTTTAATTTATTTTGCTTAGAATCTTTTCCATTCCCTTTTCAATGGACTCATAAGGTAATTTATCTTTCCCAAGGTATAAAAAGAATAGTGCAAACTCTGAATCCCCTTCACTTTTTAACAAATGTTTTTGAAGTCTATAAGCTTCTCTTAACTGTCTCTTTATCCTATTTCTGTCTACAGCATTTTTAAAACTCCTTTTCGGAACCGCAAATCCAGCTTGAGTTTTTTCAAAGTTTATCATTGGAAGATAAAACACTTTTATAGGAAATTTTGAAAACGATTTTCCCTCTTTAAAAAGAAGCTCTATGGTTTTTTTACTTTTAAGTTTTTCAGATTTTGGAAAGCGAAAATTCATGGAAGTAAAAGTAAGAAATATGAAAGAGTATTGGTTCTTATTTAAAACCCAATATCTAAATCTAATCTAATTCTATTTCCCGTCTCTTTTGAAGCTCCAAATGGAATTAATTGTTCCACCACAAAGAACCTTGCTTTTAATCTAAAGTTTTTACGAATTAAATAAGCAGCATTTAATTCTAAGCCTTTAAAGTTACTCAACCTACCATCTGGAGACCCATTAGAAGAGTAATCCCAACGAACCCAGTCGTTTTGTGCAAAGAAATCTACTATGGCATATTTTTCTATATAACTAAGAGTGGTACCTACATTCCAATTTCCCCGAGTTTTTAATTCCCCTAGACTAACAGATGCAACAATTCCGTTTTTTTGATCTTTAAATATTTTTGGAATAGAGTCGTAACGATTTAAGTTTTCTAAATTATGGTAATAATCCAACCCAACTATTATTTTAGGTTTTTCAATTATCGTTGCTTTTGTGCCAATTTGAAAAATAGAATAATCTAGTAGATAAGTTTCATTTCCATCAGGAATATTAGGCATCTCATGAAAATAATAAAAAGACGGAAACACAGTTAGTTTTTTGTTAATATGAAAAGTGACCACCTGAAACCCTTGAAAGTATTGATCTTGATCGAAAGTAGTTCCGGATGTTCCTAATATAAAATGGCCTCCATTTAATTGAAGGGACTGTATGAATGAAGACCCAATAGGAAATAACCCACTTATAAAAACACCGTCAGGAAACACATTATCACTCCAAAACAATTCGTTTTGTTTTATAAAGGGAAAGGTGTTTTTCCCAAGCCAACCCGAGATGTTTTTATAATGTGCTTTAAAATATAGCTTTTCAAACCCGATAGGTGTTGTACTAAACTCTTTGAACCCTTCTCCCAAAGTTAACTGTGGGTCTTGTTGTTTTTCTCTAAAACCGGTTCTAATTCGCATTCCTAATTCAGCCCACTCTATGAGTTGATAATTCATTCCGAAGCGAAAGCGATATCTTAATCGAGAACGATTGTCGCGGTATGTACCATTTGATTTTCGAGAATTCCAATCCTGTTCTATTCTAAACCTAAAATCACCAGTAAATGTTATTTTTTTAATTTGTACTGAGTCGGTTTGAGAACAGAGAAAAGAAATATTTAATAATAAAAAGCAAAAAAGCAGAAAGCGCTTCATAAAAAGACTAATTAGTCCTATAAAAATATGTAATTAAACCAAACTGACCAAATAATTGTTTTTCAATTTTCCTTAATATTATTATTATTTGTCGCCATAAATAAAATCCATATCAGGTTTTTCGGTGTAATAATAATGAATCCAGATATAAACATGATTAAATAATGCAATTAGTAATGCAGCTTTAGATAGAAATAAGAAACCAGGAACCCACAATATTAAAAACCCAAAAACATACATCCCATTCGAAGTATATTTAAAAATTCCCTTTGTAACCATAGAAAATAATTTTGCTTTTTCTGGTTCAAAGTGATCCACACCAAAAGCTCTATCCATTCCAAAATATTTTTTTACAGAATAAAATAAATATGCAGCTGGAATAAATAAAAGTATAGCAATAAGATAACTAACATAAGGGTTTACATCTAATGAATTAGCATTAGAAGCCGCCAACAAAGTCAATGTAACAGGTCTCGATAAAATTAAAAATGCAAAACCAACCTTATAATAAACAAAGCCTTTATTGCCGAATGTTTTTGAAATTGTTTGGGAATACAACTCTAATCGCCAACAAAATAAAACATAAATTTGATGAATAATTGGCGACCCGATTGCTATGTATAACCAACATTTTGTAGAGACTCCCCATAACTCACCAGCAAGATATACGGGATAATTATCGCCTATAAACGCAATTACCCATAAAGATACTAAAAGAAAAACGAAATGAGATAATTGATCTTGAAATAGCTTTATCATTCTTTAAAGATACCTTCAACTGTTAACAATTCAGCTTGGACTAAAGCAGGCTGTTTAAGTAAAAGTAAGAATGTTATTTGGAGTAAAAAAAATTAAATGTAAAAGGGCACTTTCGCGCCCTAATACTTAAAATTGGATTCAATCAACCAACCAATTTTAATCAATCAACTTAAACAACTAATCATAGCCCAAAATTACAACCACAAGCAGGTTTATTTTATGACATCGCATGTCACTGGGAAAACTTTAACAACTTATATAAAGTTCTATGTAAAAAAAAAGCGGACGCTCTCACATCCGCTTTTATAAAAATTGGCATCAATCAACCTACCAATTTTAACCTATCAACTTAAACAACTAATCATAGCCCAAAAATACAACCACAAGTAAGTTTGTTTTATGACATCGCATGTCACTGGGAAAACTTTAACAGTTTGTTGTAAAGTAAAAAAAGCGGACGCTTTCGCGCCCGCATACTTAAAATTGGGGATATTAAGTAGTCTATTATAGGATACTTAAATCAATTTATCAACTACAAACAATTGTACCTCAAGAATAAGCTTATTGTTTTTATTTGCTAAGGAAAACCCTTAAACTCCTATTGCATTTAATTTATTATAATCTTCTTTTTCAAATGAACTTTGGTTTAAAACTTTATAAGAGTTTCCTTTATAATCTTTAATTATTTCAGTTTTAAAGCCTTTAATTTTTTCTTTTTTATATACTTTTTGTTCGTATTCCAAACTGTTTAACCGTTCACCAACTTCATCTAAATAATCACCAAAAAGGACCGTTCCAGAGTTGTTGGAGTTAAACTCATTACTTGAATAATAAATATTTAAAATAGGAATTTTAAAGCCTGAAATGTTTTTATTAATGACTTCGGTTATTGATAGTTTTAAATGGTTAGTCGTTTTACTTGCGAGATCAAACACATGCCGAAAACTTTCGTATTTATTTATTACATCACTTCGATTTTGATGTGATTTTTTTGAATTAAAAACATAATTAGATGTTTCAAAAAATGTCTTTCCTTTTTTTTCAAAAACCTGATAAACAACTTCTAGTTTGTAATTTATTTTCATCATTTTTAAACAGCGATTAATTCTTCAGCAATACTTGATTCTTCTTGAGTAAGGGTCTCCCCCTTTAAAGAAGTTAATAGCTCTTTTAACTTTTCTGTACTTTCCATTGGGACCGTTTCCGAAATAAAATCTATTTCCATTAAAAGGTTTCTAACACTTCTTATGGTCTTTAATTTTATTGGATTTTGTACCGGGTTATTTACAGTATTATATTCTATTATTAAAAGTTTGGTTTGTATCATAGACACTTTAAATTGCTAGTTGTATTAAAAACTTAATTGTAATCCCATTTTAATTGTTAACATTAAAAATTTCTTCAATTAAATCCAGCTCTAAATAGTTTAAGGGCCTTCCTTTAATTGCTGTTAATTTTTTTAAAATGATTTCTTTTTTTCCTTCATCTAAATCATCTATATCTAAATCTGCCGATAATAATAATTCATTCACTTTCTTAATCGCTTCAAGCCTTTTACCGTCTTCTTCAATACGCTTTTTCACCATATATTCTAGCAAGACTAAATTTCTACGTATCATATTATTAATTTTCTACAAAAGTATTGGAGAGTCAAAACATGTAATATGACATTCAATGTCATGAATTAATAAAAATTTGTTAATTTTACTTGTATCAATCTAGCCATAGGAATGAAAAAATATACATCTTTAGGAGAATTAATTATAGATTTCCGAAGCTTGAACAACACATCACAAGCAGATCTTGCCGCAAAATTTGATGTAGATATTCGCACTATTATTAGGTGGGAAAAAAACGAAACCTTATTAAAACCCGATAAGGAAGAAGAAATGGTAAACATTACTTTTATCCCATATCAAGTTATTCGTAATTTAAACGCACCAGTTTCCATACCAATATATTATGATTTTGATTTAAGAAAATATTCTTTAAGCGAATTATCAAATGAATTGCCAGACCCAAACTGGATGAAATCTAAAATGGAGTATGGTACAGAAAGGCTAAGAGCTATAAAACATGATTCAGATATAGAAGATATTATTAAATGTTCATTAGTTCAAAAACACATTTCAAAACCAATTCGAAAGGACTTAATTTATAAAGCTATTGAATTTCTTCCTGAATTAAACTTAATTATTTTTGACACCTCTGGTTATTATTCTGGACATTGTGTTTTTTTTCCTTTAAGCCAAAAGACTTATCAAAAAATTAGAAACAAAACACTTAAAGAAGAAGACTTGTCTGAACACAACTTTGTGAATTATAAAAACGAAGAAACCCCTGTGTTTTATGCATATGATATTAATGCAGATTGTAATGAAAACATTTATTATATAACAGGAGCGATCATGAAGTTTCTTAAAGAACTGTCAAATAAAAAACATTTATTCGCTAGTTATACCTCGAGACATGATACTTATGAAATAAATGAAAAATTGGGCGCCACTATGGTGTGGGAAGATAAACAAGAACAAGCTAAAATAAAAAGTAAAGCACCCCCAAGACTTTATGAACATAATTTTACTGCATTTTTAGAAAGCAAATAATGGTCTAATGAAAAAATACATCTCCTTAGGAGAGTTACTAATTGGTTTTCGAAACCTAAACAACATATCACAAGCAGATCTTGCAGCAAAATTTGATGTTGATATTCGTACAATTATTAGGTGGGAAAAAAACGAAACCTTATTAAAATCTGAAAAGGAAGAGGAAATTGCAAACATAACTTTTATACCAAATCAGGTTATTAGAAATCTAAATACTACGAATCCGATTCATACTTATTATGATTTTAACCTAAGAAAATATTCTCTATCACCTTTGTTTCAAAAACTACCTGAAGTAAGATGGATTAAAGAAAGTATAGACAGTATTCACAATAATATAAGGCCCATACAAACCGAAAAAGATATTGAAAATATTATCAGATATACACAATTACAGGGGGATTCATTAAAATCAATCTCTCGGCAATTAATACGAGAAACTGCAAGAATTTTTCCTGAACTTAATTTAATTGTAACGGATGTACTTGGGAATTATGCCGGTCATAGTTTATACTTTCCATTGAGTTTTGAAACCTATAAAAAAATTAAAAATCAAAAACTAATGGAAATTGATTTAACCATTAGTGATTTAGTAAATTATAAAATGCAAACTCCCCCGGTTTTTTATTGCCATAGTATAACGGCAGATTCAAACGAAAACTTTTTTATTATAATTGGGGCAGTCTTAAAGTTTTATAGGGACACTGCCATAGATAAAAACTATATTTATTCTATAATAACCTCTAGGCACGATTCGTACGACATGAACAAAAGTTTAGGAGTTGCTCTAATTTGGGAAGACCTCGATCAACAAAAAAAACTAAATTTAAAGGTCCCGCCAAGACTTTACGAAGGTAATTTCACAGAATTTTTAAAATAACAAAACCCTAAAAACTTATAAGGAAGCGTCTAGGGTTTTGGTTTTCTATTAGAAAAACAGAAGCTATTTCACAGTATAACTATTGTTTTCTAAATTAATATCTGCCATTAACTGAGAAGCATCTATAGTGATGCTTTTAACTTTTTTATTTTCTTCAATGGTAAAAGAGTAATTTGGATTTGCCCAAGCCCATCCAGTTAAAACAGTTCGGTCCTCAATTGAACTTGGTTTGTTTTTACGCATCATTTGTAAAGGAACATAATAGGTTCCAACAGATCCATCTTCAAAAGTTACATTAATATCTAACGGCATTGGCATTAAACCAATACGTTCAAGTGAAACTGTAGTTTTGTTTCCTTCAGTTGTCACATTTTTAATTCCGTAATCTATAGTGTTTGTGGTCTGTGCAAAATCCATTAAGTACCAATCTAGTTCCGCTCCAGATACTTTTTCTGCAACACGAATAAAATCGTTTGGCGTTGGATGCTTAAATTTCCATTCGCTATAATAACGTTTAATAGTTTCGTCTAGGTTTTCTTTTCCTATAACATAGCCCAATTGAGCTAGAAAAACAGAACCTTTACTGTAGGCGTTAATTCCATAACCTTGATTAGTTAGATAGCGATCTGCATGAGTACTTAAGGACTGCTCATTTCCGGTACTAACATTGTAATTATATCCACGATAAGAATTTGAAACAGGGTTTTCTTTGTTTTCTTCCATCACCTCATTCATAGCCCATCCCGAAATATAACTCGTAAACCCTTCGTCCATCCACTCATGTTTTAATTCATTTGTAGCTAACAAAAACTGAAACCAAGTATGTGCCATTTCATGCGCAGTAACGCCAATAAGACTGTTTAGTTTTCTTTCCCCAGTAATTAAAGTACACATTGCATACTCCATACCTCCATCACCACCTTGTATCACTGAGTATTGCTTATAAGGATACTCACCAATATGAGTATTAAAATAAGTCAGTAAATCGGCTGTAATAGGCTGAAGTGCTTTCCAGTTTTCAAGAATCTCTGGATTATTTTTATAGTAAAAATTTAAAGTTACCTCATTTGGTCCCTCAATACTGTCATGAATATATTCATTATCTGCTGCCCAAGTAAAATCATGAACATCTGGAGCATTAAAATGCCAAGTTCTTGTTTTTCCTTTAGATTTTTTACCAAGACCATCTTTATCTCCATTTTGAAGATATCCAGTACCTCCAATGATATAATCTTTATCCAACTTAATCTTTACATCAAAGTCTCCCCAAACGCCATGAAACTCACGACCTATATAAGAATCTGCATGCCAACCTTCGAAATCGTATTCCGCTAATTTTGGATACCATTGTGTCATGGAGTATGCTACACCTTCAGAACTATTTCTTCCAGAACGTCTAATTTGTAAAGGCACCTGTGCATCCCAATTCATATTAAAAACTGTGGAAGAACTAGGCGGAATTGGAGTGTTTAATGAAACTTCTAAAACTGTACCAACAATTTTATATTTTAATCCCTTCCCGTCTTGAGTAAGTTTTGTTGGTTTAATATAACCAATCTCTTCAGGAGAAAGTTTCGAAATTCGATCCCCAACTCTACCGTCTGGATCAGAAATAGTTAAAGACCTAACATCCATATCACTTCCTGGCTGAAAAGCATTAAAGTATAAATGATAAAACACCCGATAAATAGTATCGGGTGAATTATTTGTATAGGTTAACTCTTGAGTTCCTTTATATTGATGGGCTTCGACATCTAAATCGATTTCCATTTTATAATCAACCTTTTGTTGCCAATAACTAGTATTATTTTGTGCTGTAGCAATAGTAATAAAAAGGGCGAAAACGCCACCAATAAAAATTTTCATAGAGTATTAAATTTTACTTGCCATAATTAAGGCGTTATATAAGTTTGCTGTATTACCAGATTTTGAAATAGCATCAAAAGGCTGAACATCTGTATCTTCTCCTCCTACAATAACTGGAGCTGAAGTATGTAATCCACTATCCATTAAAACTTGTTTTACTTGTGCCGCAGTTAGTTTTGGAAAATAAGAACGAATCATAGCAGCCATACCAGCTACATTAGGAGATGCCATTGAAGTTCCTTGTAAATACTTATAAGTACTCAATGGTGTAGTTGACCAAATCTTTACTCCAGGAGAAAATAAATCTACATTAGCAACACCATAGTTTGAAAACGTTGCAACCATTTCTTTACCATACTTATAATTTAAAGCACCAATTGAAAGGTAATTATCGCTAATTTCTTTACTAGTTCCCATATGGTCATTTGGATAATTTTCTGCTATATCAATATTCTTTCCATCATTTCCGGAAGCATGAACGATTAACACATCGTTTTTTGCAGCATATTTAATTGCATCCCAAACCCATTCAGGGTTTTGAGTATAGCTTTTTCCGAAACTAGCATTTATTACTTTAGCCCCATTGTCAACCGCATAACGAATAGCCAATGCTACATCTTTATCATATTCATCACCATCTGGCACAGCACGAACTACCATAATTTCAGTGTTATGAGCAACACCATCCATACCAATACCGTTTCCTCTTTGTGCAGCAATAATTCCCGCTACATGAGTACCGTGCATCGCATCTTCTTTTTTAGGATCTGGACCATCAACATCATTATTTCCGTAGTTGGTATCTGTAATATCATAAGGATTGTCACCTAATACCGATCTGAAGTCTTTCTCTACATTAAAGTGAGTGTCCATTCTTCCCCCAAAATATTCTACTCCTCCATTTAATTGTTCAATAAGTTCAGGTATTGAACTACCATAACCTAACATTTGTGTAAGGATTCCTATTTGAACTTTTTCTTTCTCATTAGGATTACTTATTGCTGCTAATTCTACAGCAGTATAATCTTCTTTTCCAACTTTTTTTGAAATGGTTCTATGTGCTGGTTTTATTTCAGACAACATTTTACCATATCGTTCTTTATTTGAATTGGTTTGAACCGTTTCTGTATCAAGTTCTGCTTTTGCTTTCTGATACATTGCATATAAAGCCTTGTTTTCTTCGCTAATATCAGATTCCTTTTTTCCTGAAAATTGAGCATCATATCTTCTTATGATACGAGTAAACTCTAAATTTTCACCAACAATATCTCCAAGAAAATTCCAACCGTGAATATCATCTATGTATCCATTTTTATCATCATCAATACCGTTATTAGGAATCTCTCCTTTGTTTACCCAAATCACATTTTTAAGGTCTTCATGCTCAATGTCAATACCACTATCAATAACCGCAACGATAACATTAGTTCCTTTTATATTAGGAATAATCTCAGCATAAGCTCTATTTACACTCATTCCAGGAATAGTGTCATTAGCTAAATCTGCATAAGACCAGGTCTTAAGCTGATCGCCTTCTACGGTAGCTACTTTTGAATGTTGACTTTCAATGTTTTTAAGAGGTGCTGTTGAAATAGGTGCAACACTACTACCACAACTTGCAAGAAATAATGCTGTTGAACCTGCAAAAAATAAGGATTTTAAATTTTTCATTTTTTATAATTAATTAAAGAATTCATTTATTGTAAAACACTCGTTTAGCCGAACTCCTTTTTCAGTATGTTTTACGGTAATAATTGGATTATGAGCATCGTGCTCTAAAAATAAATAGTAATTATTGTCGGCTGCCAAATTTAGAAATTTTTCTTTTTCCGGCATAGTTAATAAAGGTCTTGTATCGTATCCCATTACAAAAGGAAGAGGTAAATGCCCTGCGGTAGGTAATAAATCTGCCATAAAGACAAGAGTCTTTCCTTTGTAATTAATATGAGGTATCATTTGTTTTTCGGTATGGCCGTCTGCGAAGAAAATACCAAAATCTAATTCTTTTGCTTCGGAAAAATCTGAAACAGGATCTCCCACAAATTTTAATTGACCACTTTCTTCCATCGGAAGAATATTTTCAGTTAAAAAAGAAGCTTTTTCTCTTCGGTTTGGTTTTGTGGCCCAATCCCAATGTCTTTGATTGCTCCAATAGTTTGCATTTTTAAATGCCGGTTCGTAACCTGTTCGAGTATTATTCCACTGTACAGCCCCCCCACAATGATCAAAATGTAAATGTGTTAAAAACACATCGGTGATATCGTTTTTATGAAAACCATGTTTTTTTAAGGAATTTTCTATGGAATGGTCCCCCCAAGGAAAGTAATATCCATAAAATTTATCGGATTGCTTATTTCCCATTCCAGTGTCGATAAGCGTTAGTCTGTCGCCATTCTCTATTAAAAGGCAACGCGCAGCAATATCAATCATATTCTTGGAATCTGCAGGATTTGTTCTAGACCAAAGAGATTTAGGTACTACGCCAAACATAGCGCCTCCATCCAACTTAAAATTTCCCGCTTCAATAGGGTATAAATTCATAGGCCTGCAAAATAAGAAATCATGTTAAATTATAAAGCATTGTTAAGGAATTATTATGACATGATTTAATCAATATATTATACCCATTGAAAAACCAAAATATTCTATAAAATGATTTAAGAAATACCTTTAAGATTCATGTGTTTCAATAAATTAAGACCGAAGGTTAACATATTTTGAACTTCATCCGTTTTAGCGATATGTAGATATTTAAATATCATTAAAGCTTCTCCATTGCTTTCAATATGGTGAATTTCATTTTCTTCTAAAAAATGAATAAGGTCTTTAGTGAAAAATTCACGTATATCTTCTTCACTTTCTCCACTCAATAAAAATTTATTAGAAAAATCTTTATTCTTTTTAAAGTTAATATCACCGTTAGCACCAGACAAGACTTTTACTTTATTAAAAATCTTATCAAATAAACCCTCTTTATCAATTATAAATTTAGGTATAGATGTAGGTAGTCGGATTATTTGGACAGTAGTTTGATAAACTTCAAGTGCCAACAACGCTCCTTCATCAAAAACAATATCAGCTATTTCCCATTGTGCGTTATTCTCAACATCTAACCCCTGTAAGGAATTACTTTTCATTTCAATCGGACGTGAGTCAAAGAAATGGAAATTTCTTAAGTATGAAGTATTCCAATCCACCTCTCGTTCAAAAGACCAACCATTTAGGTTTGCCAATTTTTGTAATCGTATTTGTCGTTTTGAAATACGCTTCTTAATTCGACCAGTAACAATTTTTAGGGCTCTATTATGACTTGTTGAAGCAACATGATTGTCTAAACCAACAAGCCTTACTTCTCCACCAAAATCATCATGAATTCGTTTAAAATCAATAATATTCTCCATTATTGAAAGATCAACTAGTCGCGTTTGTGACATATCAATAATAACATTTGATCCATTAGGAATATCCTTAAGTAATTTATCTAACTTTAATGAATATAAAAAATTAGTAATTCCCTTTAACTTAACATCATAAGTCCCGTTCTCTAAATGATATACTTTTGATCCGGATTTATAAATCATTTTAAAAAACTGAATAAAACCGACCTTTGCTAATAACATTTGTAATACAAGAGTTACTAATATTCCTCCAATTATTCCATAAAGTAAATCTGTAAATAATGTTATTATAAGTGTTGAGCATAGAAATAATAACTGCTCTACTCCCTGATCATAGGCGTGTTTAAAAACTTTTGGGGAAGCTAATTTATATCCTGTATGTACTAAGATTGCAGCTAATGCTGCCAGCGGGATACTCCTTAAAATTGGCGCTAAAATTAGCACAAAAAGAATTAATAATACCCCATGAAATAAATTCGACCACTTCGTTTTAGCTCCACTATTAACATTAACCGTACTTCTTACAATAACTGTAATAATCGGCAAGCCGCCTAAGGCACCTGAAACCATTGTACTTAAGCCCACTCCGACTAAGTCTTTGTTTAAATTACTTGTGCGCTTAAAGGGATCTAATTTGTCTATGGCGCGAGCACTTGCCAAAGTAACTACAGAACCAATAGTAGTAATTGACAATACAGTTAACCAAAAGGCACTAGAGCCTATCATTGCAAAATCTGGATGCATGATACTATCCAATGGATTATTTGGAATATCTATAAGTAGTTTTGAGCCTATAGAATAATCATTCCCTAAAAAAGACAAGGTTTTTTCTGTAAAAAAATCAAAGCCAAAAACAAAAGGTAAGGCTATTAATAACACCCACATTGGAGCTGGAATGATTCTAACAAACTTATAGTTTACCTTCTTATAAAAAATAAGAACCAAAACACCTAAAAAAGAAATTATAAAAACAAAAGGATTAATCTCTGGAAGCTTATAAATTACATCTAATAAGGTACCAATTATAGTGTCAGCATCAGACTTTGTCCCTAAAGCATAATGTATTTGTTTCGCAAAAATTATAACTCCAATTGCAGCCAAAATCCCATGCAATACCGAAGAAGGCAACAATTTAGCAAACCTGCCCATTTTAAAAAGCCCCAGAAGAGTTAATATACCTCCTGAAACTACCACAGCTCCTAATACATAATTAATATTCCCGTCTAAGCCAGCAAGTCCTCCCAATATAGCCGCAATCAAAGCCGCTCCTGGACCATTAATAGATAAGTTAGATCCTCTGAAAAAAGTAGTTACTACTCCTCCTATGATAGCAGATAATACGCCAGCCATAGGAGAAAACCCTGATGCCACAGCAATTCCCAAGGCCAATGGCAAAGCAACCAATGACACACTTATTGCCGCAGAAAAGTCGCTTCTCCAATTTTCTTTTAGTCCTTTAAAGCCTGTGGATGGGATTTGGTTGTTAATTTTCATGGGCCTTAATATACATCTTTGTAGAAAAAAATGCCTTTATAAAAGTAAAACTTTTGTGCATCTTGTTTTATCAGAAACAAAACTTGGGTATTTAAGCTATCAAACTACTTGTTTAGGCTTTAATTAATAATGGGAAATTTAAAGGCAATTAAATTAATGTCCTACCAAATTAAATTAATTAGTATTTTTAACACAAACTTTTTAAATGTTAGAACTAGGTGGAATTATAATACTAGGAATATTAGCACAATGGTTTGCCTGGAGATTAAAAATCCCGGCAATTTTACCTTTGTTGTTAATTGGTTTATTGGTGGGTCCCATTTCTGCTGAATTTTTATCTGCAGATGGGACTAAATGGATAGAACCTGTTTGGAACGGTGAAGAAGGATTATTTGGAGGTAAAAATTTATACTTTTTTGTTTCACTCTCTATAAGTATCATTCTTTTTGAAGGCGGTTTAACCTTAAAATTCAAAGAAATAAAGAGTGTTGGACCCCTTGTTATCACAAAATTAATAACTTTAGGGTCCTTAGTAACCTTCTTTTGTGCTGGAATAGCAGCTCATTTTATTTTTAATTTAAGCTGGGAGATTTCCTTTTTGTTTTCAGCATTAATTATTGTTACAGGCCCTACTGTAATAACCCCAATATTAAGAAACATACCTCTTAGAAAAGACATTTCAGCAATTTTAAAATGGGAAGGAATTTTAATAGACCCCATTGGTGCATTAGTTGCGGTTTTAGTTTTTGAATTTATCAGCGTAGGAGCTGGAGGCGAGTATACAAAAACAGCTCTAATTGAATTTGGAAAAATAGTATTATTCGGTTCTACTTTTGGGTTTACTTTCGCACACGCCTTAAATTTTGCAATTAACAAACAATGGATTCCTCATTATTTATTAAATGTTTTTGCATTGGCTTCCGTATTAGGGGTCTTTGTTTTATCAGACAGTTTTTCTCATGAATCAGGGCTGCTTGCTGTTGTAATAATGGGTATGGTTTTAGGAAACTCTCAATCTAAATATTTAAAAGAATTACTATATTTTAAAGAATCGTTAAGTATTCTATTAATTTCAATATTGTTTATACTCCTTTCTGCAAACATTAATTTTGAAGATTTACTATTAATTTATCATTGGAAAACTTTGGGGATTTTCGCAATTGTAGTTTTTATTATTCGTCCATTAGGAGTGTTTTTAAGCACCTACAATTCTACATTAACTTTTAAGGAAAAAATGTTTATTAGCTGGGTAGGACCAAGAGGGATAGTCGCAGCAGGAATTGCATCGTTATTTGGCTTAACTTTAGTTTTTAAAGGTATTAAAGACGCAGAATACATAACTCCATTAGTCTTTATGATTGTAATGGGAACAGTTTTGTTAAACGCTACAACCGCACGCTTATTTGCAAAATTAACTGGTGTTTTTTTAAAGAAATCCAATGGAATTTTGATAGTTGGAGCCTCAGAAGTTTCTCAATTAATAGGTGCTTATCTTAAAAAGAACAATCGCCATGTAGTATTAATAGATAGCAACCATACCAATATTGCTAAGGCTAAAGAAGCAGGATTAGATGCAATCACCACAGATATTTATTCAGATAACTTAGAAGACAATATAGAACTAAACGACATCGGATTTTTAATGGCATTAACGGGAAGTGTAGATATTAATAAATATGCGATTCATAAGTTTAAAGATCATTTTGGTGAAAATGGAGCTTTTAGATTAGTTACTGAAGAAGAAAAAAATGATCCAACAAACAATCCAAAAGAAGGCTTGTTTTCTCATACGGATGATTTTACCTTATTAACTAAAACAACACAAGAATACCCAACAATAAATGAAGTGCCAATTATAGACAACGCTCATTATAAGAAACTGATGGAAGCAACCATTGCAAATAAAAACACAATCCCAATATTTTTGAAAAATAAAAACGGAGAACTGTCTATAATTTCTTCCCACAACAAAGAAGTTGAAAAAACAGAAAAAGGATTTACGTTGATTTATCTAGGAAAACCTATAATGTTAGAATAAACAAAGGTTAAAGAATAACATTAAAAAAGGAATTGCGTTATAACGAAACAAAACTCAAAGCATTGAAAAAATCATTATTTATTATAGCCATACTTATTACTATTATTTCTTGTAAAGAAGACGACTCTGTATCTTGTACAACTTGTAATTCCTCTCAAACAATTGCATTTGAGGTTTGTCAAGAAAGCAATGGAAATGCTTCTGTAAATGGGGAAGATACTGGCACGAGTTATGATACTTATATAGCGGACTTACAAGAAGCTGGTGCTACTTGTGGAAGTTAACTTTTCCAGTATTGCGGGGCTGTTTCTTCAGAAATTTGATTCCAATAATCTGGAGTTACTTTATGGCCATCAAAAGTTTTTAACCTTCTATTAAACACCCAAAGGGTAGGGTTAAAAACCATATCGGTTACTGCAACCGTGTAGAGTTGTGGCTCTTCTTCTGTTTTTCTTTTTTCTTCTTGAATTACTACTTCAAACCCATTGTGTTCTAATAATTTTTTCAAAAAATCTTTTCGAACTTCTTCAATTTTTTTTTCAACAAAAGTTACTCTTTGTTCCTCGATACTTCCAAATAAGTGTTTTCCTCCTAATCCCATAAAACATTACATCAAGTTACTACTAAGTTCAAATATATATTCATATAACGGACTGTATAGCCCTAAGGTTAAAATACCTAAAACAGTAAGAATTAATCCAATTCTCATATATAATTTACTGTTAAAAAACGGTATTGCATTTTCGCTTTTACGCAAGAACATTGCCCGAATTACCAATAAATAATAATATAATGAAATAGTTACGTTCACTACCGCTAAGAAAACCAACAAATAATACCCTTTACTTGCTGCTGCTGTAAAGAGGAAAAACTTTCCGAAGAAACCTGCAACAGGAGGAATTCCTGCTAAGGAAAATAAAGCCAACATCATCACCAAACTTAACTTAGGGTTCGTTCTATAAAGCCCTTCATAATCGTTCCTGTTCTCTTTACCTGTTTGTAAAGAAATTGCCTGAACCACACCAAATGCTGCAAGATTAGAAAACACATATACCAACACAAAATACACCACAGTAGCTAAACCTAATTGATCCCCAGTTATAATGCCCAATAATATAAATCCTGCCTGTGCAACGGATGAAAATGCTAAAAAACGTTTCATGTTTTGTTGTCTTAGGGCAAATAAATTACCAATAAACATAGTTGCTATTGCAATGACATACACCATATTTTCCCAAACAAACATCAAGGGTTTAAAAACAGTAAATAATAAAATCATTAAGATAAAAACCGCTGCTCCTTTCGATATTACTGATAAATATGAAGCAATACTTATGGGCGCACCTTCATATACATCTGCTGTCCAGAAATGAAACGGAACTAAGGATATTTTAAATGCCAATCCGGTGAAGAATAAAATCAATCCTAAGATGGATAAATTACTTACTGAAATAACCTCCAAGATATCATTAAAGTAAATAGAACCAGTTGTTGCGTATAATAATGAAATACCAAATAGTGATACTCCTGAAGCTAATGCAGCGGATAAGATTAATTTAATTCCTGCTTCACTAGATATTCTTTTTGAAACTTCGAAAGCCGCTAAGGCAGCAACAGGAAGTGTAGATAACTCAAGACCTAAATAAAACATTAGAAAATCTCCTGCAGAAATCATGAAATACATTCCCAATAAAGAAGAGAATAATAACACAAAAAACTCTGTACCCCTCTGTTGTTCAACAATTTTTTCTTGTAGCCAATCTGCCGATTGTAATAACAGTATTAACACACCAACATTTAAAACATTTTTAAAGAAATGAATCATTTCATTGGTTCTAAACATTCCTCCAAATAAGCTGCTTTCCGCTAATCCTAAAAACCCAAGAACAGTGTGAATTCCGAATAAGAAAATAGCTAAATGTACAATGTTGCTCTTTTTGTGATGAGGTATAAAGATTTCGGCAATGATCAACAATAATGTAATTGTCAACAATATTAGCTCGTGCCTCATTAATAAAAAACTACTAAAATCCATTTTTTATAAATTTTTATAAAACGCCCTGTATAAAAGGCTGTATACTTTCTAAAATCATATCACTTAACCAAAGTGGTGCAACTCCCATTCCTACTATCGGAATTAACAGTAATAATATTCCTGTTTTTTCGAACCAAGTAACTTTCTCTAATTGTAAAAATGCTTCATTCTTCACGGGTCCCATCAACATAATCCCAACCACTCTTAATATATAAACAGCGGTTACTACAATAGCCGAAACCGAAACAATAGTTGCTATCCTATAAAACATTTCTTCATGTTGAAATGCTCCTACAAATATGTTCATTTCAGCAACAAATCCACTAAACCCAGGTAAACCTAGAGAAGCCAATCCAGCGATGACATAGACTACCGATATAAAAGGAATCACTTTTAATAAGCCACCAAGCTTGGTAATATCTCTAGTGTGAGTTCTTCCATAGATCATTCCGATTAAGGCAAAGAATAATGCAGTCATAAAACCGTGAGAAAGCGATTGTAAAATGGCCCCATTCCATGCAGTTTTGTTCAACATTAGCAGGGCGAATAATACCAATCCTAAGTGACTTACTGAAGAATATGCATTGATATATTTTAAATCGGTTTGTTTTAAGGCTCCAAATGCTCCGTAAATCACTCCAGTTGCAGATAAAATAATAAAAAACCAAGACCAATCGACAGCTCCTTGTGGAAGTAAAAACATCGCTACTCTAAAAACACCATAGCCTCCTAATTTCATTAATACTCCAGCGTGAAGCATGGAAACTGCTGTTGGCGCAGACGCATGACCATCTGGAGACCAAGTATGAAAAGGAAACAAAGCACCAAGTACTGCAAAGCCAATAAAGGTTAATGGAAAAAATAATTTTTGTGCTTCAAAAGGAATGTTTACTTGTGCTATTTCTAAAATATTAAAAGTAAGTGGACCTCCGTCTGCATTGGAATTGAAGTAAATCCCTAATATTCCCACTAACAATACAGCAGATGCCCCCATTAACATTAAAGTTAATTTCATGGCAGAATATTCTTTCGGGCCAGTTCCCCAGATTCCTATTAAGAGGTACATCGGGATTACTGCAATTTCGAAGAAAACAAACATCGTAAACAGGTCTAAAGAAATAAAGAAACCATATACTCCCGTAGCTAAAACCAATAGAGATATAAAGAACTCTTTAGGCAAGTCGTCCATTTTCCATGAAATAAAGACACCTGCAAGCACTACAATAGCAGTTAATAACAATAGAGCTACCGATATTCCATCGACTCCAATAGCATAATGAATGTTAAAGCTTTCATACCAAATAAGGTCTTTAGTAAAGACCATAATACTGTCATTAACAGCTCTTTCTTTAAAATAAGCAAAGACTAAATTAATTGCCATTCCTAATTGAAAGATACTTCCAACCATCGAAATCAACCGGGATTGCTTTAAATCTTTCGCAAAGACCAAAGCTAAAATGGTAACGATAGGAACGATTAAAAAAAGCGATAAAATATCCATATTAGTCTTTTAATTTGTCCATAAATAAATAAATACTATTGCCAGTACAACTACCCCAGCAATAAACGCAAATGCATAATCTTGGAGCTTACCAGACTGTATTCCTTTAATTTTTTCTGAAACAACTACTGTTTTATTTCCAATCCCCTCCATAGTTCCATCTACTATCTTTTTATCGAACTTGGCAATAGGTGCTGAAATGCGATTGAAAATTATTTTTTTAGTAATGAACAGGTACACTTCATCAAAATAAAATTTATGATATGCCCATTTGTATAAAACACCGAATGATTTCGCGTATTTATCAGACAAGCTATTTTCTTTTTTATAGAATATCCACGCCAGTGCAATTCCTATCACTCCTACTCCAACAGCAATTGCTGCAAGCGGATAGTTTAAATGCGTTTCAAAGCCTTTATTATCGGGGGTAACATATTCACTAAATGGAATAAACCCGGCAACCACACTCATTCCTGCCAAAAACAGTAATGGAAAGGCCATAGATATCGGGGATTCGTGAGGGGCCTGTTCGTAATCTTTTTCTTTTCCCCAGAAAATCCCGAAGTAAATTCTAAACATATAAAAAGCGGTTAATCCAGCAACAAATACTCCTATATAATATAGAAACTGATTGTGCTCAAAGGCAGCTACTAATATTTCATCCTTACTCCAGAAACCTGCAAAAGGAGGAATTCCAGCGATTGCTAAAGCAGCAATTAAAAAGGTAATATTGGTAATTGGCATGAACTTTCTAAGCCCACCCATGTCTTTTAAATAATTACTATGAACTGCGTGGATTACTGAACCAGCACCTAAGAACAACAATGCTTTAAACATAGCATGAGTAAACAAATGGAACATCGAGGCCATATACCCAACACCTTCGTGTCCATCGTATCCTGAAACCCCTAGAGCCATCATCATATACCCTAGTTGAGACATGGTTGAAAATGCCAAGACTCGTTTAATATCGGTTTGGGTTATCGCAACAATGGCTGCAAATAGAGAAGAAATACCTCCAACATAAGCCACAATGTTAAGCGCAAAACCTTCTTCTACAAAATAGAACATAGGGAATAAACGAGCTACTAAATATACCCCAGCAACTACCATAGTAGCAGCGTGAATTAATGCTGAAACAGGTGTTGGTCCTTCCATTGCATCTGGTAACCATATATGAAACGGAAGCATTGCAGATTTACCAGCACCACCAATAAAGATTAAAATAAGACCCCAAGTAATAACTGATAAGCCCATAAATGAAGTAGAAGCCCAGTTTAAAATGGCGGATCCTTCTGGGTTGTTAAGTGTTTCAAAATCAAAAGTTCCAGTGTAATAACCCATAATTAAGATCCCGATTAAGAACCCTAAATCAGCAAAACGAGTTACTATAAATGCTTTTTTAGCTGCTGCTACTGCCGAAGGTTTTGTGTAATAATATCCAATTAATAAATAGGAGGAAACCCCGACTAATTCCCAAAATATATAAATCTGAAATAAGTTAGTAGCTAACACTAATCCAAACATAGAGAATGAAAACAGTCCTAAGAAAGCAAAAAACTTGGTATACCCAGGATCTCCTTTCATATAGCCACGACTATAAATGTGTACCATTAATGAAATAGTTGACACCACCACCAACATCATTACAGAAATAGAATCTACCAATATTCCCATATCAATTTTAAGGGTATCGGTGAAATTCATCCAAACCGTTTTATCTATAAACCGTTGGTATTTTCCATCTACTTTTCCAGAAACAAAGAAATATTGATAAGCTGCGTAGAAGGAAAGTATGGTAGAGCTCAATAAGCCTAGCACACCAATATATCCAGAAATTGCTGGCTTAATTTTTTGAAAATTAATTCCTAATAGCAGAAATACCGCTAGAGGAATAATTGGAATTAAATAAATATATGTTATGTCCATATTTAAGCTTTATTTTTTAGTGCCTAAAGTTGAAAGTATTTAGAGTGCCTAGAGTTTTTACTTTATCATTTAATTGCTTCATTTCTTTTTTATTTTAACTTTAAATACTTAAGCGCACTTTAGTTGCATTATAAGTACTTGTCAATATTTCATAATTTCAGTATCCTTTACTTCAACAGAACTAATCTGCCTGTAAAGGTTTATAATAATCGAAATTGCTAATGCAGCTTCAGCAGCAGCAACAGCTATTATAAATATGGAAAATATAACACCTTGTAATATATCTGGATATAAATATTTGTTGATAATCACAAAGTTTATAACCGAAGCATTCATTATTAATTCCACTGAAATTAATATGGAAATCAAGTTTTTTCTTGTAATAAACCCATAAATTCCAATAAAAAACAGAACTGTAGTTAGGGTTAGTATTTCGTATATGCTAATTCCGGCGATCATGATGTTTCTTCGTTTTTATCGGTTAGCTTATTTCCTTTAGCAATTACTATTGCTCCAATCATAACTGCTAATAATAGCACAGAGATTACTTCAAAAGGCAATACAAAACCACCTTCACCATAATTTAGTAGTTTTTCACCAATTTCGGCAGTAGTTGTTGTCTTTGTGTTTTCTACTACATTAAAATTATAGGAATATATGGTACTTAGAAAAACTCCAATTCCTATTAAAGAAGCAATTGCAGTAAGAATTCGTTTTGAAGTTTTAGCAATCGCCATTTCTAATTCAATATGATGTACTAATAAAACTGAAAATATCATTAATACAATAATTCCCCCCGCATATACTGTTAGTTGAATTGCAGCAAGAAAATTATAATCTATTAAAAAGAAAATCCCCGCAACACCCATTAAAACAAAAAGCAAATAGATAACTGAACGCATCATTTTACGGCTATTTACTGCAGCGATTGCAAAAACAATCATGATAACAGCTACAATGTAAAATATATATCTTTCCATAATATTAATCTTCTACTCCGTCCATTAATTTTGATTCTGGTTGGTTTAACACCTTGGTTAAATAAGACCTGTCATATACAGAGTTTTCATAATTTTGAGCCCAAACAATAGCGTCTGTAGGACAAGCCTCAATACACAAACTACACATTGTACAAAGTCCTAAATGGTATACAAACTTGTCTATTTCTTTTTTCTTTTTCCCTGTTTCTGGATTTACAACTCTATCCCAAACAATCTCAATACTTCCATTTGGACAAGCAATTTCACATTTCTGACAACCGGTGCAACGATGTTCATTTTCCTTGTCGTGAGGCATCACTACTTCTCCACGAAAACGGTCGAACATTTTTAAAGTTTCTCGATTTTCTGGATATTGTTGTGTAATGGTTCCTTTTCTGGCATTTAAAAATACTTTTCCAGTAACACCCATACCGGTTAGTAGTGATTTGATTCCGTTATATATATTTGAAAAATAGCTCATATTTTTATAACTGAATTATTAAATTTTGCCAAACAATAAATGCCATAACGACTATGTTTACCAAATTAATTGGCAATAAATACTTCCATTCAAGTGTAAGTAATTGATCTATTCGAAGCCTTGGAAATGTCCATCGAAACCACATCATTAAGAACACGATGACAAATACTTTTCCTAAAAACCAAAATACTCCTAACCAAGGTATAGACTCTGTAATTCCAAAAGGGGATAACCAAGCCCCAAAAAATACAGTGGTAGCTATTGCCGAAATGATAAACATATTTATAAATTCGGCCAAAAAGAAGTAAGCAAATTTCATCCCCGAATATTCAGTATGGAAGCCTGCACCTAATTCCGATTCTGCCTCAACCATATCAAAAGGCGCTCTATTGGTTTCTGCAGTACCTGCTATCATATATATCATAAAAGCTATAATTGCTGGAATATGTCCTTGAACTATTAACCAACCGTTTTTTTGTACCTCAACAATTTCTGAAAGTTGTAAAGACCCAGTTATTAATACCATTGTTAATAATGATAATCCAATGGATAATTCATAACTAATAGTTTGTACACCACTACGCATTGCTCCAATTAGAGCAAATTTATTGTTACTACTCCACCCTCCTAATAAAATTCCGATTACACCTATAGAAGAAATGGCAATTAAAAAGAAAATTCCAATATTAATATCGAATGCTTGAAACTCCTGAGTAAATGGAAATACAGCCAAAGCCATTAATGCCGAAATGATTACGAAATAAGGGGCTAAATTGTATAAGAATTTATCTGCCTTTTCTGTCCCTGTAAGCTCTTTTGAAACTAATTTAAGCGCATCTGCTAGTGTTTGTAATAAGCCTTTAAAACCAACTCTATTTGGCCCCATTCGCAACTGAAACCAAGCTGCTACTTTTCTTTCTAATAAAACTAAATACAAACCAAATACAGCAAATACAGCTAAGTAAACAGCAGCTATTAATACCATTTCTGTAATACTCGCTAAGCCTTCAGGCATGACACTAAAGAGCCAATCGTGAATAGTTTTTGTGATGCCTAATGAAATATTCATTTTTAATTTTTATCTATCAATATCTGGAACAACAATATCTAATGTTGCCATAGATGCTACTAAATCTCCAATTTTCCCTCCAACCGCAATATGATTCAATAAGGAAATATTTGAAAAACCTGGAGATCTAAATTTTAAGCGGTAAGGATTTTTAGTTCCTGTGCTTATTACATAAACACCTAATTCTCCTCTGGCCGCTTCTACTTTTTGATAATACTCTCCTTTGGGTAATTTAATAACCGCTTTGGTTGTTACTTTATAATCTCCCTCAGGTATATTGTCTATTAATTGTTCTATTATGGATAAGGACTCCCACATTTCCATGATTCTCACTTCGTAACGAGCTAAGGAGTCCCCAGCTGTTTTAAGCGATTCATTAAAAGTCACTTTATTTAATGCACTATAAGGATGGTGTTTTCTTACATCGCAAGAATATCCCGATCCACGTCCAACAGGTCCTGAAGCACCAAAGGAAATAGCATCTTCTTTAGATAAAATTCCAACTCCTTTCATTCTTTTCTGAAAAATTACATTTCCAGTTAGAAGCTTATCGTATTCAGGAATTTTAGTTTTAAAATGTGCAACAAAATCTTTGGTTCTTTGAATAAAATTAGGGTGAATATCATACATTAACCCACCAGGAATATTATAATTCATGGTTAATCTCGCTCCACAAGTTTCTTCAAAAATATCATTGACCATTTCTCGATCCCTAAAACCATAGAAATAAGTGGTTAATGCTCCAACGTCCATTCCCATAACTCCCCACCAAAGACAATGTGAAGCAATTCGAGTAAGTTCTCCTATAATTGTTCTTATTACTTTTACACGTTCTGGGACTTCTAATTCTAAAGCATTTTCAACGGTTAAACAAACCGCCTCATTATTAATATGAGAGGATAAATAATCCATCCGGTCTGTTAAATGAACGATTTGTTGATAGCTATCTCGTTCACACATTTTTTCGATAGAACGATGAATATATCCCAAATCGGGCTCTACTTTTTTGATAATTTCGCCATCTATGGTTAGTAAAAGCCTAAGCACTCCATGTGTTGCTGGATGCTGAGGCCCCATATTAATGAAATACTCTTCAGATTTAAAATTGCTATTTACCGTAGTTGTATCCATTTTTTCTCGCAAAGGCGCTAAGCCACAAAGTTTTTATAATTTCTCAATTCTTTTCTCTATTAATATCTACCGTCCATCTTCTAGCATCTATTTTATTACCATATTTATTTCATCTACATAATCTTTTCTAAGCGGATAACCCTCCCAGTCTTCCGTTAAAAAAAGGTATTTTAAATTGGGATGATTATTAAATTTTACACCAAAGAAATCAAACACCTCCCGTTCATGAAAATCAGCTGTTTTCCATATATTAGAAACAGTATCAAAATTTGGGCCTTCTCTATCGGCTGTTTTTACCTTTACGACTATACGATGCCTGTGGGTTGTAGATTCTAGATGATATACAATTCCTAATTCAGCACCCCAATCCACTCCACTTAAACAATATAAATAATCAAAGTTTGTTTCTGAATTACTTTTTAATTGCTTCATTAAAGAATGAAGCTGTTCCGGTTGAACAAGAATATTTAAAAATTGTGATTCTTCTTCTGAAAACTCTAAGAGACTAGGGTTAATAGGTTCTTGAGTTTTTGTTTCTTCTGAACCCTCTTCGGTTTCAGTAATTTCAACAACATTAGAAACTTTATCAGCATCAGGATTGGGGAACCAAAGTCCGATTAAATTTTGTAAAGCTTCGTTTGTCATAATCTTTTATTTATAATCCTTCATCAAAACCGTCAATGGGATTTTTTTTATGTTTCATGTTTTCGGTTCTTATTTTATCTTGAAGCATCAACATTCCTTCTAGTAAAGCTTCTGGGCGTGGCGGGCAGCCTGGCACATAAACATCTACCGGAATTACATGATCTGCTCCTTTTACTACAGAATATGAATTATAGAAAAACGGACCTCCAGAGATGGCACAAGCACCCATAGCAATAACATATTTAGGTTCCGCCATCTGGTCGTATAAACGCCTTAAAACAGGAGCCATTTTATTAACAATTGTTCCGGCAATAATAATTAAATCAGCTTGTCTAGGGGAAGGTCTGGCTACTTCAAAGCCAAATCTTGAATAATCGTGACGAGAAGCTCCCGTTTGCATCATTTCTATGGCACAACAACTCGTGCCAAAATAAAGAGACCAAAGGGAATTGGACCTACCCCAGTTTATGATTTTATCTAAGGAGGTTACCATGATATTAGCACCATTACCAGCAGGAATAACTTTTCCAGGAAAATCCTTAGGAATAACTTGTTTTAAGCCATCGGGTTCTACTTCTTTTAAAAAACTTTTTTTATCTATTCCCATTTCAACGCTCCTTTTTTCCATGCATATAATAACCCTATTCCTAAGATGATTAAAAACACGAGTATTTCAATAAAAGCCACAGCTCCTAGGTCTTTGAACACAACTGCCCAAGGTACTAAAAAAGCCACCTCTACATCAAAAATTAAAAATAAAATGGCAAACAAATAATAACCTACTTTAAACTGAACCCAAGTGGGGCCAATAGTAACCATGCCACTTTCATAGGGTTCTCTTTTTTGTGGGTTATCAGATTTATGGGAAATTAAACCGGACAAAAAGTTTGCTCCAGCAACTAAGACAATCCCTGCAATTAAAAATACAATAATGGCTTCCGATCCCATTTCTTAGTTTTTAAAGTTTAAAAGTAATTGAATACTTTTAGTAGAATAATGATTTATGTCAGTTAATATACAAATTTATTCAACTTTATAAGTTTCACCAGAGAACAACAAATCGTCCACTTTTGAAAAACTTGAATTTGCTTTTACTTCTGCTGTTAAAGCATCTTCTCTTTCTTCTAAAGTAACATCTTCATAAGCTCTTATTATTCCAGTAACAGTTGGGTTTACTAATCGAACCAACATTTGGTGTAAGGTTGGGTCTTGTTCATTCGCATTATGAACTAAAAGATCCTCTTGAGTAACTCCATTTTCACCAATTGTAACCACTTCTAATTTTAGGCGATTAAGTACGAGGCCTTTATTTCGTTCTTTTCCAAAAATCATAGGCTTCCCATGTTCTACATACAATTGTTTATCTGCTCTTACAGCTTTGTCTGTAACACCAGCATAACAACCATCATTGAATATTGGGCAGTTTTGTAAAACTTCGATTAGAGAAGTTCCTTTAAATTTCTCAGATTCTATAAAAAGCTGAGTCATTTCCTTAGGGGTATTTCCCCCAATTCTTGCAAAGAAACGAGCTTGAGCTCCTAAAGCCAATTCACCTGGAGAAAAAGGCGGCTGAGTATTGCCATAAGGCGATGATTTTGTTTTTTGTCCAACTAGAGATGTTGGTGAAAACTGTCCTTTAGTTAAGCCATAAATTTCATTATTAAACAAGATGATATTTAAATCTAAGTTTCTTCTTAAAACATGAATAAAATGGTTTCCACCAATTGCCATAGCATCTCCATCTCCAGTAATCACCCAAACACTTAAATTTGGGTTTGCTAATTTAACTCCAGATGCAATCGCAGGAGCCCTACCGTGAATACTGTGCATTCCATAAGTATCCATATAATATGGAAACCGTGAAGAACATCCAATTCCAGAAATAAATACCACGTCTTCTTTGTTTACTCCAATTTCTGGCAATGCTTTTTGCATAGCTCTTAAAATAACATAGTCATCACAACCCGGACACCATCTTACTTCTTGATCGCTCGAAAAATCTTTAAATGTGTATTTTTTATCAATTGTAGTTTCCATAATTATTTTAAAAATTGTTTAAATTTTTCAATTAGTTCATTACTTCCAAAAGGTAATCCCTGTACTTTATTGAATTGTAAAAATTCATAACCATCAAAATTCATTTTTAAAACCTTAGAAAATTGACCACTGTTTAATTCACAAACTATAATTTTTTTAAATTTTTTCAAGACCTCTTCTGTGTTTTTAGGGAGAGGGTTGATATAATTAAAATGAGCAAAACCGACATTTTCGTATCCATTATCATTCATCTCCTTAACTGCAGAATGCAAAGAGCCATAAGTACCTCCCCATCCAATAACTAATAAATCTCCTTTATCAATAAATTCAGTTTCAAGATCTGGTATAATGTTTTGTACTCTTTTAATTTTTTCAGCTCGAATATTAGTCATGTATTCATGGTTTTCAGGAACATAAGAAACATTTCCTGAAACACGATCTTTTTCTAAACCACCTACTCTATGTTCTAACCCTGGGGTTCCAGGAATAGCCCAATTACGGGCAAGAGATGCATCATCCCGATCATAGGGATGCCAAGTATCGGTTGCTTCACCAATGATATGATTATTAATTTTAGGCATATCCGCAACGGTTTTAATTTTCCATGGAGCAGAGCCATTGGCAATATATCCATCGGTTAACAAAATAACGGGAGTCATATGCTCTAAGGTAAGTTTTGCTGCTTCATAAGCATAATCAAAACAGTTTGCAGGAGTACTTGCAGCAATAACTATTACTGGACTTTCCCCGTTTCTTCCATAAAGCGCTTGTAATAAATCTGATTGCTCAGTCTTCGTTGGCAAGCCTGTTGAAGGCCCTCCTCGTTGGACATTTACCACAACTAAAGGAAGTTCTATCATCATTGCGAGTCCTAAAGCTTCTCCCTTAAGTGCTAAACCAGGGCCAGAGGTTGTGGTTATCGCTAAATCTCCAGCAAAGGAAGCTCCAATTGCGGATGAAATTCCTGCAATTTCGTCTTCAGCTTGAAAAGCTTTTACCCCAAAATGTTTATGTTTTACCAATTCGTGTAAAATATCTGTAGCGGGTGTTATAGGATAAGACCCTAAAAATAATTCTAAACCTGATTTTTCAGCAGCTGCCAAAAACCCCCATGCAGTGGCAGTATTACCCATTACAATTCTATAAGTTCCTGGTGCCATTTTTGCAGGAGTAATGGTATATGCGTTAGGTATCAGCTCCAATGTTTCTGCAAAATAATAACCTGCATTTAAAACTTTGGTATTTGCTTCTATTAACTCTGGTTTTTTCTTAAACTTTTCTTTAAAAAAGTTAGTGGTATAATCTGTAGATCGATCATACATCCAATAAACCATACCTAAAGCAAACATATTCTTACTTCGGGTGATACTTTTATTATCTAAGCCAGCAACATCTTTAAGTGTTTCTTTGGTTAAAGAAGTCATCGTAACTTCAATTACGCGATAATTTTCTAAACTTCCATCTTCTAACGGATTCGATTCATAAAGCGCCTTCTCTAAGTTCTTTTTTGTAAATGAATCTGTATCCACAATAATCGTATGCCCCGGCTTTACCGCCTGAAGATTTGTTTTTAAACCTGCAGGATTCATAGCAACTAATAAATCTACAGTATCTCCTGGAGTACTTATTTCAACACTTCCTATATGTACCTGAAAGCCAGACACTCCATATAAACTTCCTTGTGGAGCTCTAATTTCCGCGGGGTAATTTGGAAAAGTAGCAATATCGTTTCCAAACATTGCAGATGTGTCAGAAAATTGGGTTCCTGTTAACTGCATTCCATCACCTGAATCTCCTACAAACCGTATGATAACAGCTTCTAAAATTTCTGGCTTTTGTTTCGTTTTACTTGTTAACATATTTTAAAATTATTTTTTATAAATTTATGAATAATTTAAATGAAAAGAAAAAACCAAAAGTATTTTTAGATTTTCAATAAAATTATGATGAATGTCACTTAATAATAAAAAGATAAATTTTAGCTTAGCGGATTAATTAAAAGCAGATAACAATGGCAATTATAATAACAGACGAATGCATAAACTGCGACGCTTGTGTTGCAGAATGTCCAAACAATGCAATTTACGAACCAGATCAAGAATGGTCTTACTCAGATGAAACTACTTTAAGCGGAATGGTAACATTACCTAAAGGAGGAGAAGTTGATGCAGATGCCGAGAACGAACCTGTTTCTGATGAATTTTATTTTATTGTAACCGATAAATGTACAGAATGTAAAGGTTTTCATGATGAGCCTCAATGCGCTGCTGTTTGTCCAGTGGATTGTTGTGTTCCTGATGAAGATCATGTAGAATCTGAAGAAACATTACTTCAAAAGAAGGAATGGATGCATGGAGAATAAAGAATAATATTTTACCATATTTTATTTAAAGACCGCTTCATAAGCGGTCTTTTTTTGCTTTATAGCTTTATTAAAACTATCTGATTATTTTATATTCAACTGATAATCATCATAGTTTATAACTTTTTGGTATGGTAAATTTAACCCAATCTTTATAGGGCGCTTACCCTAATTATTGATTTAAATTTATTTTAATAGTTATCATAGAACGCTATACCATGAAAAAAACATTTCCTAAAATTATTTGTGATGCTAATGAAGCAGTTGCTAAAATATCACATAAGACAAATGAAGTTTGTGCAATTTACCCAATTACTCCAGCTTCCCCTATGGGCGAACATGTTGATGTTTACAGTTCAAACGGGCAAAAAAATATATGGAATAATATTCCAAGAATCATCGAGATGCAAAGTGAAGGCGGAGCTGCAGGAGCGGTTCATGGTGCATTACAAGCAGGAGCATTAACGACGACTTTTACAGCTTCACAGGGTTTGTTGTTAATGATTCCGAATATGTATAAAATAGCAGGAGAATTATTACCCACTGTTATCCATGTGGCAGCTAGAACAATTGCTACTCATGCCCTATCCATTTTTGGAGATCATTCAGATGTGATGGCAACAAGACAAACAGGGTTTTCAATGTTATTTGGTGGGACCGTTCAGGAAGCAATGGATTTTGCTTTAATCGCTCAAGTTGCTACATTAAAATCTAGAATTCCCTTTTTAAATATATTCGATGGGTTTAGAACTTCTCATGAAATTTCTAAAATAGACGCTATTCCAGATGATATTATTAAAGCAATGATGCCTGAAGATAAAATAATGGAGCACAGAAAGAGATCCTTAGATCCAGACAATCCTGTGATTAGGGGAACGTCTCAAAATCCGGATGTGTTTTTCCAGTCTAGGGAAGCAGCAAACTTGTATTATGAAAGAGTTCCAGGAATTGTTCAAGATACAATGAATGAGTTTTATAAGTATACTGGTCGTAGATACAGCTTGTTTTATTATGTAGGACATTCAGATGCGGAGCGAGTGATTGTAATTATGGGTTCTGGTGAAGGGCCGGTGAAAGAAACTGTGGACACTATGGTAAATAATGGGGAGAAAGTAGGAGCATTATTTATTCGATTGTTTAGACCTTTTTCTATAAAACATTTTATAAATGAATTGCCAAAATCTGTTCAGAAAATAGCAGTTTTAGACAGAACAAAAGAACCAGGAAGTATAGGAGATCCATTATATTTAGATGTGGTTGCAGCTTTTGCTGAAATTTCTATAAAAACCCCAATTATTGTAGGAGGTAGATATGGTTTATCTTCAAAAGAATTTAACCCTGCAATGGTTAAAGGGATTTATGATGAATTAGAAAACAACAAGCCTAAAAATCATTTTACTATTGGAATTAAAGATGACGTAAGCTATACAAGTATAGATTATAAAAGTGTTTTTAAAACTGAAAAATCAACCATTAATTGTGTGTTTTATGGTTTAGGTTCAGATGGTACTGTAGGAGCTAATAAAAACTCTATTAAAATTATTGGAGAAACTACAGATAATTATGTACAAGGATATTTTGTGTACGATTCAAAAAAAGCAGGGGCTCAAACTATTTCCCACTTACGGTTTGGTCCAGAACCAATTTATTCAAGTTATTTAATTAATAATGCAGACTTTATTGCTTGTCATCAATACAATTTTACTGAGAAATATGACATTTTAAGTAAGGCTAAAAAAGGAGGAACGTTCTTGTTAAATTCTCCATATTCTAATACAGAGATTTGGAATAAACTTCCAAAATTAATGCAAGAAGAAATACTTGAAAAAGAATTGAAATTTTATGTAGTGGATGCCTCCAAAGTTGCTTTGGAAGCAAAACTAGGAAAGAGAACAAATACCGTTTTACAGACTTGCTTCTTTGCGATTTCAGGTGTTATCCCAAGAGAAGAGGCAATTCAAAAAATTAAAGATGCCATTGTAAAATCATATTCTCATAAAGGAGATGCCGTAGTGCAAATGAACTTTAATGCAGTAGATAAATCCTTAGAAAACCTTCAGGAAGTAGATTACCCTAAGAATGTTTCAAGCTCTATGGAACTAAAACCAATGATGACTGGTAACCCAGACCCTTTTGTTGAAAGGATATTAGGAACAATTTTAGCTGGGAAAGGAGATGAGCTTCCGGTAAGTGCTTTTCCTGTAGATGGAACTTTCCCTACCGGCACTACTCAATTTGAAAAACGAGGTATTGCAGATTTTATTCCTGTTTGGGACGACGAGAAACTGTGTACTCAATGTAATAAGTGTGTCGTAATATGTCCACATGCTGCTATTCGATCTAAAGTAATTTCTAATGATGAGTTGAGCAACATTCCGGATTCTTTAAAAACGGTATCTCCAATTGGAAGACCATTTAATAGTGAAACAGAATCTTATATTTTACAAGTATCTCCGGAAGATTGTACCGGATGTGATCTTTGTGTTGAGGTTTGTCCAGCTGAAAGTAAAGAAATTGAAAACTTTAAAGCTATCAACATGCGGAAAAAACTAAATGTTGAAGTTGAAGAAAACACCAACTGGGATTACTTTGAATCATTGCCCTATTATGAAAAAACAAAATTAAAAACATCCAATGTAAAAGGGTCTCAGTTTTTAGAACCTTTGTTTGAGTTTTCTGGAGCCTGTTCAGGTTGTGGAGAAACCCCTTATATTAAATTGCTTACTCAATTATATGGAGACAGTATTTTAATTGCCAATGCAACGGGATGTTCTTCAATTTATGGAGGGAATTTACCAACAACGCCTTATAAAACAAACAAATTTGGTAGAGGTCCTGCTTGGGCAAATTCCTTGTTTGAAGATAACGCAGAATTTGGTTTAGGAATGAAATTAGCTCTTTCTAAAAAACAAGAAATAGCCGTCGATTTGTTGAAATCTTTAGAACTGTTAGTTGGTTCTGAAATAGTAAATGCCATACTTAACAATCCTGAGGAGAATGAAATTCAAAAGGCTAAAAAGTTTGAAGATCTTGAAAAATTAGAAAAAACATTGGCTCTAATTGACAATGATCCAGATGCGGTTAAATTAATTCAATTGACAGAGTACTTACGTAAAAAAGATGTTTGGATTCTTGGAGGAGATGGCTGGGCATACGACATTGGATTTGGAGGAGTAGATCACTTGCTTTCTACGGGTGAAAACATTAATATTTTGGTAATGGATACCGAAGTGTATTCCAATACTGGAGGGCAAACCTCTAAAGCAACACCTTTAGGAGCAAGTGCTAAATTCTCAGTTTCAGGAAAAAGAACTAGCAAGAAAAGTTTAGCATTGCAGGCGGTATCTTATGGAAATGTATATGTAGCCCAAATTGCAATGGGAGCAAAAGACATTCAATCCCTAAAAGCTATTGAAGAGGCAGCTGCTTATCCAGGGCCATCCATAATAATTGCTTATTCTCATTGTGGTGAACATGGCTACGATTTAAAACATGGAGCAACCCAACAAATAAAAGCTGTGGAGACAGGATATTGGCCATTGTTTAGGTTTGATCCTTTAAAACCAAAAGGCAAAAAATTCAAATTAGATTCTAAAGCTCCAAGCGCTCCTTTGAGTGACTTTATGTATAATGAAACCAGATTTACAAGAGTGGTTAAAGAGAATGCAGAATTAGGAGCAGAACTTCTAAAAAAAGCCCAAGATGAGGTTGAAACCAATTGGGAAAGATTAGAGTTATTCAGAAATATTTAAAAGACTTATTATGAAAAATAGAGCGCGTGCCTTATTTAGTGAAGCGGTTAAAAACGTAAATGAAGCTAATGATGAGTTGTGTAGACCTAAAGAAGATGTAGTTTCGGTTTTAGTTTGTAAAAAAGCCCAACGAGCCACCGAAAACTTTCTAAGGGGATTTTTATTAGACCATGGAGTTGAACCCAAAAACGAGAGTAATCTTAATGATCTTTATTTGGAATGTAAAAAACTAAAGCCCAATTTAAGCAAGGTGAGTTTAGCAAGTTTTGATTGCCTTTCAGACAGGTTAGATTCAAAAACATGTAATGAACCTGTAAAGGTGAATAGTTGCTATAGTACTGCAACTAATTTAGACACGTTTTTAAGAGACGAGAAAATTATTTAAATGGTCTTTGCGAACGATTAAGGAGTGAAGTAGTCTTTTGAAATTAGAAAATATCCTCATGAGATTGCTTCGCTTTGCACGCAAAGACAATTCTGTTGAGGAGTTTTTAATCGTTCAATTTTAAAACGGCCATAAATGCTTCCTGAGGGATTTCTACATTACCAACTTGTCGCATACGTTTTTTACCTTTTTTCTGCTTTTCGAGTAGTTTCCTTTTACGAGAAATATCCCCACCATAACATTTAGCGGTAACATCTTTACGTAAAGCTTTAACTGTCTCTCTAGAGATTATTTTTGCTCCAATCGCTGCTTGTATTGGAATATCAAATTGTTGACGTGGGATTAATTGTCGTAATTTTTCGCACATTTTCTTTCCAATATCGTAGGCATTGTCTTGATGAAGTAATGCAGATAAAGCATCTACAGCATTACCATTTAATAATACATCTACTTTTACTAATTTTGAGACACGCATTCCAATTGGGTGATAATCAAAAGAAGCATATCCTTTAGAAACGGTTTTTAAACGATCATAGAAATCGAAAACAATTTCTGCCAAAGGCATATCAAAAGAAAGCTCAACACGTTCTGGCGTTAAGTATGTTTGGTGAGTAATTTGTCCGCGTTTACTAATACAAAGCGACATTACAGGTCCAACAAAATCAGATTTTGTGATGATAGAAGCTTTAATATATGGCTCTTCAACTCTATTTAAACTGGAAGGTTCTGGTAAATCGGATGGATTGTTAACCAATAAAATAGCATCAGGATTTCTATTGGTATATGCGTGATAAGATACATTAGGAACCGTGGTTATTACGGTCATGTCAAACTCACGCTCTAGTCTTTCTTGAATAATTTCAAGATGTAACATTCCTAAGAAACCACATCGAAAACCAAATCCTAATGCTGCTGAACTTTCAGGCTGAAAAACTAAAGATGCATCATTTAACTGAAGCTTTTCCATAGAGTTTCTTAGCTCTTCATAATCCTCTGTATCTACAGGATATATTCCTGCAAATACCATTGGCTTTACATCTTCAAAACCATCAATTATGTTTTTAGTAGGGTTTTTAAAATCTGTAATGGTGTCTCCAACTTTTATTTCTTTGGCTTCCTTTATTCCTGTTATTAAATATCCAACATCCCCAGCCTTTACACTGGTTTTTATTTCTTGTTTTAATTTTAGAGCCCCTACTTCATCTGCAAAATAATCTTTTCCAGTAGCCATAAATTTAATATGCTGCCCTTTTTTAATCTCACCATTAATAATTCTAAAATAGGTTTCAACCCCTCTAAACGGATTGTAAACAGAATCAAATATTAAAGCTTGAAGTGGTTCGTTTAGGTCTCCTTCAGGATGAGGGATTCTATCTATAATTGCATGTAGAATATCTTCAATACCAATTCCGGTTTTTGCACTGGCTGGAATTATCTCATCAAGTTCACAACCTAACAATCCAACGATATCGTCTGATACTACTTCTGGATTCGCAGAAGGAAGGTCAATTTTATTTAATACAGGAATAATTTCTAAATCATTTTCTAATGCTAAATATAAGTTGGATATGGTTTGTGCTTGAATACTTTGTGCAGCATCTACAATTAATAATGCGCCTTCGCAAGCGGCAATAGATCTTGAAACTTCATATGAAAAATCAACGTGACCAGGAGTATCAATAAGATTTAAAACATATTGTTCACCTTTGTACTCATAGTCCATTTGAATAGCGTGACTTTTTATAGTAATACCTCGTTCTCGCTCTAAATCCATGCTATCTAACAATTGATTTTGTTGTTCACGAACAGTTACCGAACCAGTAGCCTCTAAAAGACGATCTGCCAAAGTACTTTTACCGTGATCGATATGTGCAATGATGCAAAAATTACGGATGTTTTTCATATAAAAATCCTAAATAGGTTTAATCTGCAAATATAGAACAAAAGGAAGGAAACTATACCTAAAGAGAATAAGCCTTAATTAATTTTTTTTTTTTTAAATTAAGAAATAAATATTATAAATATCACGTCCGTTTATCGAAAAAATACCGATAAATTCGATAAGCTGCAATATTATTTTCATATTTGTGCAAGAAGCGTTTTTTATATGAAAGTTTTTTCGTCTCCCCAAATGAAAAAACGCTAAAGCTTTTTAAACCCAAATCAAGGATATTGAATTAATATCTGCATTTGAATATGAGAAATTTATTTTTTCTGCTTCTATTAATCACCCCATTTGCATTGTTTTCGCAAGATGCTTCTGTTGAGGGTCAAGTTTTAGATTCTAAGAATAACTCAATCTCTTATGTAAATATTTTGATATTTGAAAAAGAAGGTGATACAGCTATTGGAGGAACAGTAACAGACGAAGATGGTTTCTTTATAATTTCAGACTTAAAGGGTCAAGATTATTATGTTGAATTTTCTATGGTAGGGTTTTTAACGATTTCAAAAACTATAAATTCATTAAATTCTTTCCCTCAAAAAATAACTTTAATTAAAAACGTTGAAGAATTGGGCGAGACAATTATTACAGTAAAAGCCCCACACATCAGACGAGAACCAGGAAAACTGGTTTTTAATGTAGAGAACACTTCTATATCTACTGGTGACGCGTTCAATTTATTAAAGAAAACACCGGGGGTTTTAATTATTGGGAATCAGATACAAATTAAAAACACATCTCCTATTATTTATTTAAATGATAAGCGAGTGTACTTAACTTCATCTGAGTTAGTAGGACTTTTAAAAAGCATGGATGCTTCAGATATAAAATCAATCGAGGTGATTACCAACCCTTCTGCAAAGTATGATGCCGAAGGAAGCTCGGTATTAAATATTATTACATCAAAAGCGATTTCTATTGGCTACAAAGGCTCTGTAAACGCCACTTGGGAACAGGCAACATTTTCTAAATATTTATTTGGCACGTCTCATTTTTATAAAAACGATTGGCTTAATTTATATGCAAACTATAGCTACAGCCCAAGGAAAGAGTTTAAACATGACGATAATAATATTCGGTTTTTTAATACAGACAATGTTTCAACTAAATCTATTTGGGAGTCTGATTTTGAAAAAGTAACACATTCTAATGCCCATCAGGGAAATATTATTTTAGACTTTACATTGAATGATAAGAACTCCTTAAGCTTTTCTTCAACAGCTTTAATTTCACCAAACAAAACATTTGACAATAATGTGGAAGGGGAAATATATAATGCACAACGACAATTAGATTCTGTTTTTACTACAGTAAGTTATTTAGAAAACGACACCTCTAATCTATCTTTTAATTTAGAGCATAAAGTTAAAATTGATGAAGAAGGAACTAGTTTAACGACTTCGGTTAATTTTATTAATTATGACCAAGCACAAATTCAAGAGTTAAATACCGATTATAAATTACCAACTGGCGAATTAACAAAGAATGTTGAATTTTTTACAGACGCAGAACAAGACAGCAATATATTTACTGGGCAAACCGATTTTAAAAATAGCCTTGGAAACGGAATTTTTGAAACGGGAATAAAATATTCATATATCAATACCGAAAGCTCTTTAGATTTTTTCAACATTGAGGATGACGAGCCTATTCATGAAGAGGAACACTCAGATTTATTTATTTATACGGAATCTATTTATGCAGCTTATATTAATTTTTCTAAAACCTTTGGAAAATGGGATATTGATGCAGGTTTACGTGGAGAATACACAGACGCAAAAGGAGATTCGAAATCTTTAGGGATCATTAACAATCAAGATTATTTAGATGTTTTCCCTTCAATTTCAGCGTTATTTAACCAGAATGACGATAATATTTTCGGAATAAGTTATAGAAGAAGTGTAGAAAGGCCAAGATATCAAAGCTTGAATCCATTTACATATTTTATAACTGACAATATTGCAAATAATGGAAATCCAAATTTGGTTCCTTCAATTAAAAATAAATATATGCTAAGCTATTCGTTGAAAAACAAATGGTCTTTTGAAGCCTATTATATTTATAAAAAAAATCCTTTAGCAGTATTGTCTTTTCAAGATAACGAAAATAGTACTACTCAAAATTTGGACGCAAATATTATTAGCGATATTAATTATAGTCTTGACATCTTATATTCATCATCTCTTTATTCCTGGTGGTATTTATGGGTATATACTTCAGGTTATTATTTAGAAAATGAGTTTTTGGCATTAGCCAGTCCTCAAGAAACCTATATGAATGACACATTTGGGTTTCACATTCAGGTTTATAGTGGCTTTACATTATCTAAAGACGGAACCCTTACCAGCGATGTTAATTTAATGTATACTTCAGATATGATTATTGGTTCTTTAGATCTTAAAAATCAATTTGAATTTTCTTTTTCTTTCAGGAAATCTCTTTGGAATAATAGAGCGAGTATAACGATTGGTGTTGACGATATTTTTGACACCAATAACATTCCAGTTACCTCAAGATATTTCAATCAAGATAACAGTTATTTTGCAAAACCAGAATCTAGATTATTTAGAGTAGGTTTTAAGTATAACTTCGGAAATTACAAACTTAAAAATAACACAAGATCTCATAAAACTGACGAAGAGCATCGATTAGATTAATAGTTGTCTAAAATTTAACTCTTTAATTTTCCTATTTTTGCAAAATATATGATTAAAATAGGAGACATAGAGTTAGGAGAATTCCCTTTATTATTAGCACCCATGGAGGATGTTAGTGATCCACCCTTTAGGGCGCTTTGCAAAGAATTAGGTGCAGATGTAGTTTATACAGAATTTATTTCTTCAGAAGGACTTATTCGGGATGCTGCTAAAAGCGTTATGAAACTAGACATTTATGAAAAAGAACGTCCAGTTGGAATACAAATATTTGGAGCAAACTTAGACTCCATGCTTCGAAGTGTTGAAATTGTTGAAGCTTCTAAGCCAGATATTATCGACATAAATTTTGGCTGTCCAGTAAAAAAGGTAGTAAGTAAAGGTGCAGGAGCAGGGATATTAAAAGATATTGATTTAATGGTATCTCTTACCGAAGCAATGGTAAAACACACCAATCTTCCTGTCACTGTTAAGACACGATTAGGTTGGGATGAGGATACTATAAAAATTGTTGAAGTAGCAGAAAGGCTTCAAGACGTTGGTTGTAAAGCGATTTCTATTCACGGCCGTACCCGAAAACAGATGTATAAGGGGGATGCCAATTGGGCTCCGATTGCTGAGGTTAAAAACAACTCAAGAATGCATATTCCAGTATTTGGCAATGGAGATGTAAATACTCCAGAAAAGGCTAAAGTAATGAGAGATGATTTTGGATTAGATGGCGCAATGATAGGTCGCGCAAGCATTGGTAACCCTTGGTTTTTTAATGAAGTTAAACATTTTCTTGCTACTGGAGAACACTTATCTAAACCAACAATGATAGAGCGAGTAGCCGCTGCAAGAAGACACTTAGAGATGGCTATTGATTGGAAGGGCGAACGTTTGGGAGTTTTTGAAACACGTCGTCATTATACCAATTATTTTAGAGGAATTCCTCACTTTAAAGAATACAGAATGAAAATGGTAACCAGTGATGAATCAGAAGATGTTTTTAAAGCGTTTGAAGAAGTATTGTCTAAATTTAAAGACTTTCAGTTCGATTAAGAAATAAGTTTCCCTGTAACTCTTGTTGCAGATATTTTGGAAGCGATAGCCCCCAAAACACTAATAGTAACAAAGACAATAGCCACATTTATAAACTCAAACCTAACAGGGTAGGGAAGTGTTGGGGTTATTAGCACAAAGCCAAACTTTTGTTGTACTAATATTGCAATTATTCCAATTAGTAAGCCTATAGCTAAACCGATAAGAGTCATTAACAAACCTTTTAAAAAGAATATTTTCCGAATATCCTTTAAAGTTAAACCCAAAGATGACATTGTTTTAATATTTGATTGCTTTTCGAGGATAGTCATAATTATAGTTCCAGCAATATTGAAAATTGCAATGGCTGCAATCAAGCTTACAAAAATATAAACAAACAAATTTTCTATATTCAACATTTTATAAAGACCGTCGTTTTGTTGAATTCGGTTTTTAATACGAATGTTTTCAGGAAAAATTTCTTTTAATTGGTCCCTAATATTTTCTTCAGAAGAATTTGGCGCTAATTTTAATTCAATAGAAGTAACACTTGTAGAGTCCATATTAAGTAAGGATCTAGCAAAACCAATATCAGAGAAAACATATTTGCTATCTAAACTTTCGTTTACTTGATACATTCCCGAAGCTACAGCACGTTTTTTTGTAAAAGCACTCGAAGGATCATTAACCTGACCAACACCTGGTTTTGGGACATAAATCTCTAGTAAATTGCTATAATCTAGAACCCCCATAGAAAGTTTTTGAGAAGTTCCTAAACCAATAACAACTTCATTTTGATTGGGAACAAACCATTTATTTAAAAACAAGATACTGTCTAGAGGTACAATATTTCCAAAATTATTATCCACTCCTTTTATAGAAGCGATATGATTTTTACCTCTATAATTAAGAAAAACCTTTTCTTCGATTATTTTGGAATAGCCTTCAATTCCAATAATTTTCTTTAATTTTAATTCTGAATTTTTTGAGAATGAAATTGTTTTCCCATTTGAGGGATAAATTTTTAAATCGGAATCAAAAATATTGGTAAACTGTAGACTAAAATCTCGTAGACCAGAAAATCCAGATAGTACTATAAACAAAGCCAAGGAGCCTACAAAAACAGCAGAAATAGCTATTCGTGCAATAATATTTATTGCATTTTTACTGCTTTTTGAAAACAAATATCTTTTTGCAATATATAGCGGGAAATTCAATTACAATTTTTTACGTTTTTCAATAATGTTTGGGTCCTTAATAGGATCCTCTTCCCCCTTAACAGCATTCTCAATTTTCCCGATATACTCTAAAGAGTCATCGTTATAAAAAACAAGGTCCGGCATTTTTCTAAGTTGATGCTTTGTTTTTTGAGCTATTTGATTTTTTATTATAGGCTTTAGAACATTTAATTCCTCAACCATTGTTTCGGCTTTATCTGGAGGAAAAACACTTACATATACCTTAGATAAGGATAGGTCTGTGGTAACTGTTACCTTGGATACCGATATAATAATTCCTAACTGTCCAGACTCTCTCAACATTTTTTGTAAAACCAAAGCAAGGTCGTTTTGTAAAACTCCAGCTATTTTTTTCTGTCTATTACTTTCTTCCATACTGCAAAAATAACATATTTAATAGTATAAAGATTTATATACTAACGCTGTTTGTAAATTATCAAAGGAGTATTTATTATTTTTGAATATTAAACCTGAACTTTAAATACATGAAAAAAATTGAACACATAGGAATTGCCGTTAAAGACATGGAGAAAGCGAAGGCTGTCTATAAGAGTCTTTTAGGAGAACCTTCTTATAAAACTGAGGCTGTAGAAAGTGAAGGGGTATCTACTTCTTTTTTTAAGTGTGGAGACAGTAAAATAGAACTATTAGAAGCTACGAACGAAAACAGTCCTATTGCAAAATTTATAGAGAAGAGAGGGGAGGGGATACACCATATTGCTTTTGCGGTTTCCGATATAGATTCGGAAGTAAAACGGCTTAAAAGTGAGGGTTTTAGGGTCTTGAATGAAATGCCAAAAATAGGTGCAGACAATAAGAAAGTAGTGTTTTTGCACCCAAAGTCAAGTCATGGTGTTTTAGTTGAATTATGTGAGGACATAAATAATAATGAAAAATAGCTTGTAGAATATGTAAAGAGTTTTAAATTTGCAAACCGATTAAGATAAATAGTCTTAGTCAATAGGTCCCATAGCTCAGCTGGTTAGAGCACCTGACTCATAATCAGGGGGTCCATGGTTCGAGCCCATGTGGGACCACAAGTAACAAAAAGCCTTACAGATATGTGAGGCTTTTTTCGTATTTCACAAGAGGCTATATATCAATATTATACCCTGTCGCTTTATAGATAAATTAAAACTTTTTAACATTTGTTAATAAAAATTTAGTACTTTAGACGCCTGTATGCGACCCCAAATCGTTAAAATATTAACCGTAGTGCTATTTATATTTAATAGTGCGATTATGCTTGCACAGTCTAAGGACAGTGCCTCAGGCCCACCATCACCTGGTCAAAGAAGACCTCCTCAAGCACCAATCGATGATAATATTTTAATTTTAATCTGTATTGGATTATTATATGGAGCATATATAGCTTATAAAAAACACCAATCTAAGAATACTGCTGCATAAGTCTTTTTAAGTATTTACCTACAACATCAAATTCTAGATTTACCTTTGTGCCTATTTCAAAGGTTTTAAAATTTGTATGTTCAATGGTATATGGAATAATAGCAACACTAAACTCATTTTCTTTAGAATCTACAACAGTTAAACTAACGCCATTTATAGTAATCGATCCTTTTTCAATAGTTATGTTTTCTTGCTTTTTGTCGTATTTAAAAGTAAAACGCCAACTACCATCTGCCTCCTTAATTGAAGTGCAGATTGCTGTTTGGTCTACATGTCCTTGAACAATATGACCATCTAATCTTTCTCCTAGTTTCATAGATCTCTCTAGATTAACAATACTTCCTACTTTAAGTTCACCAATATTTGATTTGTCTAAAGTTTCTTTAATTGCAGTAACCACATAGCTCTCTTCGTTTATTTTAACTACTGTTAAACAAACACCATTATGAGCAACACTTTGATCTATTTTTAATTCAGAAGTAATCGCACTTTTAATTTCGATATGAATATTACTTCCCTCTTTTGTGAGAGAACAAATTTCCCCCATTACTTCAATTATTCCTGTAAACATGATAACTATTAATTACATTTGTACAACAAAAGTAATCATATAAGGGTTCTTTAAATAATGGATGAACAAAAAAAAATAATAGTAGGAATTTCAATCGGAGATTTAAACGGAATAGGAAGTGAAGTTGTTTTAAAAACATTAAATGATTCTAGAATATTAGATTTTTTTACACCTGTAATATTTGCTTCCCAAAAATTGATGCAGCATTTCAATAAGACCTTTGAGCTAGATTGTAGCCTTCATGGCATTAATAGTTTAAATAATCTATCTCATAATAAAATAAACGTATTTAATGTTTGGAACGAATCTGTTTCTATAAATTTTGGAAAAGAAGATCCAGAAATTGGTACTTATGCTATTAAATCATTGAAATCTGCAGTTTCTGCCTTAAAAGAGAAAAAGATTGATGTTCTTGTTACGGCACCTATTCATAAATCAAACATTCAGTCTAAGGAATTTAATTTTCCAGGGCATACCGATTTTCTTAATCAAGAATTGGAAGGGAATAGCTTAATGTTAATGATTTCAAAAAAATTAAGAGTAGGGTTATTAACAGACCATGTTGCCGTTAAGGATATAGCAAATACTATCACAAAGGAATTAATTGAAAATAAAATAAACACCATCCACAAAACATTAATTCAGGATTTTGGAATTTCCAAACCCAAAATTGCGGTGTTAGGAATAAACCCTCATAATGGAGACCAAGGCGTTATTGGTAATGAAGATGACACAGTATTGAGGCCAACATTAGATGCTTTCCGAAAAAAGGATATGTTGGTATATGGACCTTATGCAGCTGACAGTTTTTTTGGTTCCGGGAATTATGAAAAGTTTGATGCAATAATTGCATCGTATCATGATCAAGGTCTAATTCCTTTTAAAACACTTTCTTTTGGTTTGGGAGTAAATTTTACTGCGGGTTTAAATGGGGTTCGAACTTCACCAGATCACGGAACTGCTTTTGATGTTGCCGGCAAGAATATTGCTAGCTCTGAATCCTTTAAAGAAGCATTGTTTAGCGCAATAAGTATTTATAAAAAAAGGCAAGAATTTATGGAATTATCCAAGAACCCTTTAAAATCAAGAGGTGCAAAATAATTTGAGACTAAAAGTTTCATTAAAAAGAAATGCAAAAACCTATTTGCAGTTTAATATTTTTTTTATCTTTGCACCCGCCTTATTTACAAGGTGATTGAGTTAAACAGAGTGTGATTATGAAGGAATTGAAAGAATTTACTATCCAATTTGTGGGATTGAAATTAGGAGAACATCGGTTTGACTTTAAAATAAATAAATCGTTCTTTGAGCATTTTGAGTATGAAGAGTTTAATGACGTTGACATTAAACTGGATGTTATACTAACCAAAAAAAACACAATGCTAGAGTTTGCATTAGCCTTTAACGGTTTTGTAAAAGTGAATTGTGACATTACAAATGAACCTTTTAATCAAATGGTTAAAGGTGATTATCATTTTGTTGTTAATTTTGGAGAAGTTTTTAATAATGAAAACGAGGCTTTAATAATATTGCCTCACGGAAGTTATGAAATAAACATCCAGCAATACATTTATGAATCTATAGTCTTGGCATTACCAACACGAAGGATTCATCCAGGGATTGAAGACGGCACATTAAAATCTGAAATACTTACTAAACTTGAAGAATTACGCCCTAAACTAGATGCAAATTTTGATGAAGGCGAAACAACTGACCCAAGATGGGACGAATTAAAAAAATTATTAACAGACAAATAATATAAGTAATGGCACATCCAAAAAGAAAAATCTCAAGAACAAGAAGAGATAAAAGAAGAACGCATTACAAAGCAACAACACCTCAAATTGCTACTGATCCTACAACAGGAGAAGCTCATTTATATCATAGAGCACATTGGCATGAAGGGAAATTATACTACCGTGGTCAGATTGTAATCGACGCAGTAGAAGAAGTAGAAGCATAGTAATACTTTTTATAAAGAACAAAGAAACTCCCACAGATGTGGGAGTTTCTTTGTTTGTCAATAATTTTATTTTAAATTATTGACAAAAACGACTACTTTTCGCTTGTTATTGGCGAATTTTTAGTAATTTTCGCTCAGTTTTAAGGGATTTACCCTTTTTTGTGAATATAATTCAATTTTATGAGTAAGATCACAGCAGCAATAACAGCTGTAGGGGGCTATGTCCCTGACTATGTTCTCACCAACCAGATTCTGGAAACCATGGTGGATACTAATGATGAATGGATTACAACCCGTACTGGTATAAAAGAACGCAGAATATTAAAGGATAAAGACAAGGGAACTTCCTTTCTAGCAATTGAAGCAGCAAAAGACCTGCTTAAAAAAAACAACACCGATCCTAGTGAAATAGACATGGTTATCTTAGCGACAGCTACTCCAGATATGCCTGTCGCTAGTACAGGAGCTTATGTAGCTACGGAAATTGGAGCAGTAAATGCTTTTTCTTACGATCTTTCTGCTGCTTGTTCTAGCTTTCTATTTGGAATGTCTGTAGCAGCTAAATATATCGAATCAGGAAGTTATAAAAAGGTTCTTTTAATAGGAGCTGATAAAATGTCTTCTATTCTAGATTATACAGATAGAACTACTTGTATTATTTTTGGTGACGGTGCAGGAGCAGCACTTTTTGAACCAAATAATGAAGGGTTAGGCGTTCAGGATGAATTTTTAAGATCTGATGGCGGCGGAAGAGAATTCCTAAAAATTGATGCTGGAGGATCTTTATTACCTCCTTCAGAAGAAACTCTAAAAAACAACCAACATGTTGTTTTTCAGGATGGAAAAACAGTTTTTAAGTTTGCTGTAACAAAAATGGCAGATGTTTCAGAAAAGATGTTAGTTCGAAACAATATTACTGGGGATGACTTAGATTGGTTGGTTCCACATCAAGCAAATAATAGAATTATTGAAGCCACAGCAAGAAGAATGAAACTTCCTGAGGATAAAGTAATGAAGAACATTCATAGATATGGAAATACTACTTCAGCTACTTTACCTTTGTGCCTTTTTGATTACGAAAAAAAGCTAAAAAAAGGAGATAATTTAGTGTTTGCTTCTTTTGGAGGAGGCTTTACATGGGGTGCCATTTACCTAAAATGGGCATATAATTCCTAGACAATAATTGATATTTTAAAAACCAAGATTATGAATATAAAAGAGATTCAAAACTTAATTAAGTTTGTAGCAAAATCTGGAGCAACCGAAGTTAAGCTCGAGATGAATGATGTGAAAATAACTATTAGAACAGGAGAAGGTCATACAAAAGGGGAAACTACAATAATTCAACAATTACCAAATATGGGTTCTGTAGCACCACAAGCAATTGCACCGCTTCAACCTGAAACGGCATTATCGACTGGAACAGATACAGGGGCTAGTGAAGATTCAAAATATATCACAGTAAAATCACCTATCATAGGAACATTCTACAGAAAGTCATCACCAGACGTACCTTCATTTGTTGAAGTTGGTGATAGTATAAAAGAAGGAGATGTGCTTTGTATTATAGAGGCAATGAAACTATTTAACGAAATTGAAAGCGAAGTTTCTGGTAAAATTGTAAAAGTATTAGTGGATGATGCTACACCAGTAGAATTTGATCAGCCTTTATTTTTAGTAGACCCATCTTAATTTGTTAAATCCCCTCCCGAGAAATTGGGCTAAAAACTAAATTTCATATAATTTGAAATTTGGTATTTGATCTTCTTAGATATCGGGAATGTAATTTCAGAAATTATGTTTAAAAAAATATTAATTGCCAATAGAGGAGAAATAGCATTACGGATTATTCGCACTTGTAGAGAGATGGGTATAAAATCGGTTGCTGTTTATTCTAAAGCAGATGAAGAAAGCCTTCATGTACGTTTTGCTGATGAAGCTGTATGTATAGGACCTGCACCTAGTAGCGAGAGTTATTTAAAAATTCCTAACATTATTGCAGCAGCAGAAATTACCAATGCTGATGCCATACACCCTGGATATGGATTTTTATCTGAAAACGCCAAGTTTTCAAAATTATGTAAAGAACATAATATTAAATTTATTGGCGCTTCTTCAGATATGATTGATCGTATGGGAGATAAAGCTTCTGCAAAATCTACAATGATCGAAGCAGGAGTACCTTGTGTTCCTGGAAGTGAAGGAGTAATTCCAGATTTTAAAACTTGCATTAAAGTTGCAAAAGAAACAGGGTACCCTGTTATGCTTAAAGCAACTGCCGGTGGTGGTGGAAAAGGAATGAGAGCAGTTTGGAAAGAAGAAGATTTAAAAAATGCTTGGGATTCTGCTAGATACGAAAGTAAAGCTGCTTTTGGGAATGACGATATGTACATGGAAAAGCTTATTGAAGAGCCAAGACATATCGAAATTCAAATTATTGGAGATAGCGAAGGGAATGCTTGTCATTTAAGTGAACGAGATTGTTCCATTCAAAGACGTCACCAAAAGCTTGCCGAAGAAACTCCGAGTCCGTTTATGACGGATAAACTTAGAGAAGATATGGGCTTAGCTGCTGTAAAAGCTGCCGAGTATATAAAATATGAAGGCGCTGGAACGGTAGAGTTTTTAGTAGATAAGCACAGAAACTTCTATTTTATGGAAATGAATACCCGAATACAAGTAGAGCATCCTATTACTGAACAAGTAATTATAGATTTTGACTTAATAAGAGAGCAAATTAAAGTTGCTGCTGGGATTCCTATTCTAGGGATTAATTATTTTCCAAAACTTCACTCTATAGAATGTAGAATCAACGCGGAAGATCCTTATCATGATTTTAGACCATGTCCAGGGAAAATTACCGAATTACATTCTCCAGGAGGTCATGGTGTACGATTAGACACTCATGTATATGCAGGATACACAATTCCGCCTAATTATGACTCTATGATAGCAAAGCTTATTACAACTGCTCAAACAAGAGAAGAAGCGATAAGTAAAATGCGTAGAGCTTTAGACGAATTTGTAATTGAAGGAATAAAAACAACGATTCCTTTTCATCGACAATTAATGGATCATCCAGATTTTGTATCGGGTGATTTTACAACTGCCTTTATGGATAGCTTTGAAATGAGCGAACCAGAAGAGGAAGAATAATATTTTAAAACTCCGAACTTAATTAGTTCGGAGTTTTTTTTTATTCATATTTTCCATTCTACGATAGTTCCAAAGGAACTTGTTATTCACATAGGAAAGAAGTATTTTCATTTTTGTGAAGAGGTTTTCTAGATTCTTATTAAAAATTATACTGTGGTTTGTTAGCCTTAGTATTCTTTTGATATTGGTTTATAAATTTGTGTCAGTTCCTTATACTCCATTAATGGTTCTTAGGTCAATTGATGCTGATGATTCTTTTAAGTTAAAACACCAGTGGAAACCTATAGATGAAATTTCTACGGAACTTCAACTCGCTGTAATCTGCTCTGAAGATCAAAATTTTTTAACTCATAATGGTTTCGATGTAAAAGCAATTAAAAAAGCTATGTTAGAAAATGAAGAAGGAAAAAGATTAAGAGGAGGCAGTACCATTTCACAACAAACGGCTAAAAATGTTTTTTTATGGCAAGGAAGAAGTTGGTTTCGGAAAGGATTGGAAGTTTGGTTTACCCTTGGGATAGAATTATTATGGACTAAAGAACGAATTTTAGAAGTTTACCTAAACAGCATAGAAATGGGAGACGGTGTCTTTGGAGCAGAAGCAGCATCAAAATACTGGTTCAATAAATCGGCAAAAAGCCTAAACAGAAATCAAGCTTCTGCGATAGCTGCCATATTACCAAACCCTAGAAAATACAAAGCACATCCAACTTCTGATTTTATTAATTCTAGAAAGAGTTGGATACAAAGACAAATGAGAAATCATGGAAAATTCAGCTTAAAATAAATTAGCTATGACCATTTTAGATATTAAATACCAACTGCAAGAACAATGCTCCAACCTTATTTCTATAAGGCTGGATAGTATCCAAAAAACAATTAAAGACATTGAGACATCACTTAAGGAAGAGTCTAAGGGCACCAGTGGAGATAAACATCATACAGGCAGAGCGATGCTTCAGATTGAAAGAGAAAAGGCAGGAAATCAATTAAGAGAAATTGAAAAAGTAATGCGACAATTAGATAAAGTAGATGTGGAAAACCCTTCAGAATTTGCTAGATTAGGTAGTGTCATTGAAACGAATCAAGCAATATTTTTTATAAGTATTTCTGTTGGAAAATTAGAAGTAAATAAAACTATTTATTTAGGTGTTGCTCCTAATTCTCCCATCGGATTAAATCTTTTGGGAAAGAAAAACGGAGAACAATTTAATTTCAATAGTAGAATTTATAAAATAATATCAATTAAGTAATTTCCTAAATTCTTTATTTCTTAATCTCAGCACCTACTTTTTCAGGAAGAACACGATAGCCCATATTGTATAAAGTAAATCCAAAAACATCTACATACTGCTCAATAGTTTTACTAACTGGAGTTCCAGCACCATGACCTGCATCGGTTTCAACTCTAATTAAGGTCGGGTTACTCCCTCCTTGTTTTTCTTGAAGTTCAGCAGCAAATTTAAAACTATGTGCAGGAACAACTCTATCATCATGATCCCCAGTGGTAATTAAAGTTGCTGGATATTCAACCCCTTCTTTTACATTATGAACAGGGGAATACCCTTTTAAATACTCAAACATTTCTTTGTTATCATCGGCCGTTCCATAGTCATATGCCCAACCTGCACCTGCAGTAAAAGTGTGGTATCGCAACATATCTAAAACTCCAACAGCAGGTAATGCTACTTTCATTAAATCTGGACGTTGCGTCATAACTGCACCAACTAATAAACCACCATTAGATCCTCCACGAATTGCAAGATAATCTGTGGAAGTATAATTATTATCTATTAAATATTCAGCAGCTGCAATAAAGTCATCAAACACATTTTGTTTTTTTAATTGTGTTCCGCCATCGTGCCATTCTTTACCATATTCTCCACCACCTCTAAGGTTAGGGACAGCATATACTCCTCCTTGTTCCATCCATACAGTATTTGTAATACTAAATCTTGGAGTTAAACTAATATTAAAACCTCCATAGCCATAAAGAATAGTTGGGTTTTTTCCATCGAGTTTTAATCCTTTTTTGTGGGTAATGATCATCGGAACTTTTGTTCCATCCTTTGAAGTATAAAAAACCTGTTTACTTTCAAAATCATCAGAATTAAAATCAATTTTAGATTTCCTGAATAATTTTGAAGTTCCTTTGGCAACATCATAGGTATAGATACTACCTGGAGTTACATAGTTGGTAAAAGAATAATATAATTCGGTTTCTTCTTTCTTTGAACTGAAACCACTAATAGTTCCAATTCCTGGAAGCTCAACGTTTCTAATTAATTTACCATTATAATCGTATTGTTTTATTTTTGAAACAGCATCCACCATATATTCTGCAAAGAATGAACCTCCACCTGTAGAAGGACTCAATACATTTTTAGTTTCAGGAATAAAATCCACCCAATTATCTGAAGTAGGATTTGAAGCATCTACAGTTACAATTTTTTGATTAGGAGCTTCTAAATTTGTAACGATATAAAGTTTTGTACCAACGTTTTCAATAATATAAGAAGAGCTTTCTGTATGATCTAAAATAGTCACTAAGGGACTATTGGGTTTGGTAAGATCTTTTAAAAATAATTTATTTCCAGAAGTAGAAACACTTGCTGTTATGGTTAGATACTTATTGTCTTCGGAAACATAACCTCCAACATAGCGATGCTTTTCAGCTTCAGTTCCTCCAAAAACGAGTACGTCTTCTTTTTGTGAAGTTCCTAGTTTATGATAATATAACTTATGTTGGTCTGTTTTTGCGGATAGTTCACTGCCTTCTGGTTTATCATAACTTGAATAATAAAAACCCTCGTTTTCTTTCCAAGAAACTCCACTAAATTTTACATCGATTAAAGTGTCTTCAATTATTTTTTTGGTTTCAGAATTCATGACCAATACTTTACGCCAATCACTCCCTCCTTCAGAAATACTATATGCAGCAACTTTTCCATTTTCAGAAAAACTCAAGCTTCCTAGCGAAACAGTTCCATCTTCTTTAAATGTATTTGGATCTAGAAATACCTTTGCTGTATTGGAGTCTTCTCCAGTTTTATATCTATAAATTACATATTGATTTTGGAGTCCATCATTTTTATAAAAATAAGAATAGTCTCCTTCTTTAAAAGGAGCTCCAACTTTTTCGTAGTTCCAAAGTGCAGTTAAACGTTCTTTTAGTTCTTCTCTAAAAGGAATTTGATCAAGGTAATTAAAGGTAACTTCATTCTGATTTTCTACCCAAGCTTCTGTTTCTTTACTTCGGTCATCTTCTAACCAGCGATATGGATCTTTAACATCTGTGCCAAAATAATTGGTGACAGTGTCGCCTTTTTTTGTTTTTATATAATTCAAATTGATGGATTCATTTTTTTCTTGAGCAACAAAAATAGAAGTAATTGCTAAAAATACTATAGCTGTTAATTGTTTCATTCTAATACAATTTATTAGCATAAAAGTACAAAACAAATAGTTTATACTATCAAGAAGCTATTCTATTTAAAAAGAGGCTTATAGGCGTTCCAATTTTTATACATTAAATAAGCATTTAATAGAAGTATCAGTATTGCTGGTCCTATGGAAGCTAGATTTAAAAAAGCATGAAAAAGCACTAAATTGATAGATATAGGCACTAGCATTACTAAGGCAAATGGAACCCATTTTTTAATAACTAATAACAACCCAACAATAATTTCTACTAGACCTACGAGGTTCATTAGATAGCCTTTCCCAGCAGATTCTGACCAAGAATATCGTAAGGAGTTAAATAAATATTCAGCTTCAGAATATCCCGAAAAATCAAAATCCTGTAAAAACCAGAAAAATTTATTGAAACCAAATAATAACAATAATAACCCTAATCCAATTCTAACTAATAGCGGTATTTTTTTCATAATAAAATATTTATGTTTAAAAAAGTCGCATAAAAAGGAACAGTCTTACAACAACTAGTAATTAAATTAGTTTATTATCTACAAGATATTCAGCAATTTGTATTGCATTGGTAGCGGCACCTTTTCTTAAGTTATCACTAACGATCCACATATTTAAGGTATTCGCTTGAGTTTCATCCCTTCGAATTCTCCCCACAAACACATCGTCTTTCCCATTAGCATAAATAGGCATAGGATAGGTGTTGGTATCAGGATTGTCTTGTACAGTAATCCCGGAAGTTTCATGAAGTATTTTACGAATATCCTTGAGGTCAAAATCATTTTCAAAAGCCACATTTACAGATTCACTATGTCCGCCTGCTGTTGGAATTCTAACTGCAGTAGCAGTGATAGAAAAAGAAGAGTCCCCTAAAATTTTTCGAGGTTCCCGAGCTAATTTCATCTCCTCTTTAGTGTAACCATTGTCTTCAAAATCATCACAATGTGGAAGCGCATTTTTATGTATAGGATAAGGATATGCCATTTCGGATTTAATCCCTTTTATTTCATTTTCTAATTGATTTACCGCTTTAACACCCGTACCCGAAACCGATTGATAGGTGGAAACCACTATACGTTTCATCTGATACTTTTTATGTAAAGGTGCCAAAGTCAGGACTAGTTGTATGGTAGAACAATTTGGGTTTGCTATAATCTTATCTTCAGAAGTTAAGGACATTGCATTTATTTCTGGCACTACCAGTTTTTTGGTAGGATCCATTCTCCATGCCGAAGAATTATCGATTACAGTAGTTCCTGCTTCTGCAAATTTTGGAGCCCATTCTAAAGAGGTATTTCCTCCAGCTGAAAAAATTGCAATATCAGGTTTTTCTGAAACAGCCGTTGAAAGTCCAATAATAGTAATTGGATCTCCTTTAAAAATAATTTCTTTTCCTATAGATTTTTCAGAAGCGACAGCTAATAATTGTGATACTGGGAAATTACGCTCTTCCAGCATTTTAAGCATAATAGTACCTACCATTCCAGTAGCTCCAATAACAGCAATTTTCATAGGAATTAATTTTTTTCAAAAGTACAGATTAGCATCTACAATTTTTAGAAATTATTATAAAAAAACCCCCTTTTGCTGAAAGCTAAAGAGGGCATTAATTAATATAGAGTAGTGGAACTATATTTACTTTTTAAGAAGGTCTCTTATTTCTGCAAGCAACTCTTCTTGTGTAGGTCCCTTAGGAGCTGCAGGAGTTTCTACTACAGGCTTTTTCGTTTTATTATAAGCTTTCACCATCATAAACAGGACAAATCCAACAATGATTAAATTTATAATGGAATTGATCCAGTTACCATACATAATTGCATTTTCGGCTGAAGTAACCACACCCTCTGCATCTAAAACAGCTGGGGATAGCACGACTTTTAAATCTGCAAAATCCATTCCCCCTGTAAACTGTCCAACGATAGGCATCATAATATCAGATACAAATCCTTTAATAACTAGGCCGATTGCACCAGCGAGTAAAACAGCAACTGCTAAATCAATAACATTGCCCGTCATAATAAATTTCTTGAATTCTTTAAACATAATGGAGAGTTTTAAAAGTTAATAATACACAATTATAAGAAAAACATAAATGAAACAACTAATTCTTAAGGAGTTTGCGTATTATTTTCGATGAAACTCCCGTTTTACCCTTTGTGATATCGCTGTGATTAATTCGTAAGAGATAGAATTGTTTTTTTCAGCTAGAACATCTCCTCGATTAGATTCCCCAAAAATAATTACTTCATCTCCTTCTTTACAATCTAAGACAGTGACATTGACCATGATCATATCCATACAGACATTACCGATAATAGGAGCTTTTTGATTATTAACAAGAACCCATCCATTTCCGTTGCCGTAGGCTCTGCTAATTCCATCTGCATGACCTATTGGGATCGTTGCCGTTTTTATAAAAGTCTCACTTTTAAAAGCCCTGTTATACCCTACAGATTCCCCTTTATCAATACTATGAATTTGAGATATTACAGATTTTAATGTTGCTATAGGAGTTAAATTTTTGTTTTCCTTTTCTGAATTTCCAAAACCATACAATCCAATTCCAGTACGAACCATATCAAAATGAGCTTCTGGATAGTTTAAAATTCCAGATGTATTACACATATGTTTCATAGGAGTGTAGGCTAACTTTCCGAATAGGTTCTCTGTTATTTTATTGAATAGAGTTATTTGATTCTTAGAAAATTCTTTTTCAGAATCATCTTCACTTGCAGCAAGATGAGAGAAAACAGATTTAATTATAATAGATTCTGTTTCAGATATTTTGGAAACGATTAAATCAATATCCTTTTCTCCAAACCCTAAGCGGTTTAATCCGGTATTAAACTTAAGATGTATTGGATATTTTTTTTGATTTTTTTTGGAGGCAACAGCGATAAATTGATTCAATATGGATACACTATATAAACTAGGTTCAAGACAGCGATCTATTAGGGTTTCAAAATTTACAGGTTGAGGGTGAAGAACAGTTATAGGTGTTTTTATTCCCGCGTTTCTTAAAGCAACTCCTTCTTTTACATAAGCTACTGCAAGATAATCTGCACCTAAATCGACTAATTCTTTGGCAATTTCTAAAGCATCACTTCCATAACCAAAAGCTTTTACAACCCCTAAAACTTTTGTATTCTTATTTGTCTTTGATTTTATGTATTGAAAATTATCTCCCAATGCGGAAAGATTAATTTCTAGAACAGTTTCATTCGCTTTTGGCATTCGCTAGACTTACTTTTTTTCTGGTATTTCTTCAGGTTCTTTTACATCCATCTTACTTACTTTTTCTCGAAGCATAGCTTTGTAATAGGCAGCTCTACTTAGAGGTTCGTATTCTTCCACTTCCCCTAATAGAACAAGTTCATCGCTATTTGCCTTCCTAAAACTATAATTGGCAAGGTTTCCTGTTCTGGTACAAACCGCATGCACTTTAGTTACGTATTCTGCAGTAGCCATTAAAGCAGGCATTGGGCCAAAAGGATTTCCTTTAAAATCCATATCTAATCCAGCTACAATAACACGAACACCTCTATTTGCAAGATCATTACAAACTTTTACGATTTCATCATCAAAAAATTGAGCCTCATCTATTCCAACAACGTCACAGCCATCCGCAAGAATTGGAATATTTGCAGCAGCAGGAACTGGAGTAGAATGAATTTCATTACTGTCGTGAGAAATTACCGTCTCCTCATTATAGCGAGTATCAATCGAGGGTTTAAAAATTTCTACTTTTTGACGAGCAAATTTTGCACGTTTTAATCTTCGGATAAGCTCTTCCGTTTTACCCGAAAACATTGATCCAGAGATGACTTCGATCCACCCAAATTGTTCTTTTTGATTTACAGTATTTTCGAGAAACATAAAATTAATTTAAACTAAAACAGAATTTCTTGACGTTTACATAAAGGTTGTGTAAATTTATAAAAACAAAATAGAAAATTTGCTTTATTTTAATAAGTTATGAAGAAGAAAGTCCTATCTCAAATAAACGCGCTGGCTAAGAGCATAATTGCTTCAGAAAACTTAGATGTTGCCCAGACAAAAAAGACACTAATTCATCTATATGAAAAGCTTTCCGTAATAGAATTTCTGGAAAACAGTATAGAAACTAAATATGAAAGAATAGAAAGTCAAGCAATAGACTCAAAAGCTTATCGAGAAAAAAACTGGTTTCAAGAACCAGAACCTGTGCCTCAACCGCAACATGAAGATGTCTTGGTAGAGCCTTTAATGGATAAAATTAAAGATATTGTTGCACAAATGCCTAATGATGCAAGGAAAGTAGATGAATTGTTAAATGAAATTCTTCCAAAGAAAGAAACAGAAAAAAATGATTTAGAGGATTTTGCTGAAAAATTTCAAGAAATGCCTGTTTTTGAAAGAAAACAAAATGATGAAGAAGTCTCTAATCCTGAAAGTAAATCTGCGGTTTTAGAAAAACCAAAATCCTTAAATGACAAACTAAACCTAGGGCTTAATATTGGATTAAATGACAGACTAGCTTTTATTAAGCATTTATTTAATGACAATATTGATGATTATACCCGAGTTTTATCGCAAATAAACACGCTATCTTCTATTCAGGAAGCTAATGGTTTTATTGAAGAAAACGTGAAGCCAGATTATAATAATTGGACAAATAAAAATGAATATGAAGAGAGGTTTATGGAAATAATCGACAAACGATTTAACTAATTTATGGGAAAGTTATTTTTAGTTCCTACCCCTATAGGAAACTTGAAAGATATTACTTTTAGAGCAATTGAGGTTTTAAAAGAAGCGGATTTAATACTTGCTGAAGATACCCGTACAAGTGGAAAACTTTTAAAGCATTATGAGATTGGCACACAAATGCATTCGCATCATATGCACAATGAACATAAAACTGTTGTGGGAATTGTACAAAGAATACAAGGAGGGGAAACCATTGCATTAATAAGCGATGCTGGGACACCTGCGATTAGTGACCCCGGATTTTTATTAACACGTGCCTGTGTGGAAGCTGGTATAGAGGTAGATTGTTTGCCTGGAGCAACCGCATTTGTACCCGCATTGGTAAATAGTGGCTTGCCCAATAATAAATTTGTTTTTGAAGGTTTTCTTCCGGTTAAAAAAGGACGTCAAACTAGATTAAAATTATTGGCTGAAGAAACTAGAACTATTATTTTTTATGAATCCCCTCATAAGCTAATTAAAACCCTAAGCCACTTTTTAGAATATTTTGGAGAAGAAAGACAGGTTTCTGTTTCTAGAGAAATCACCAAACTTCATGAAGAAACCATTAGAGGTACCGCCAAAGAAGTGCTAGAATACTATACAGTAAAACCTCCAAAGGGAGAAATTGTTATTGTAGTAGGGGGGAAGTCTTAAACATGTTTTCCTTTTTCCCAACCGTGTTTCCCTAAATATTGTTCCCCACTTTCTACAGCACCATCTTCAATCGATGTTCCCATAGAATCGTTCCAACGGTTAAGATATCCAAATAAAGAAATAACGCCTAACATTTCTACAATTTCACCTTCGTTCCAATATTGGTGTAAACGAGCTTTAATTTCATCATTTACAGCATTAGGGACTTGAGATGCGGCCAAGGAAAAATCTAATGCAGCTCTTTCCGCTTCAGAAAATGCAGAATGGGTACGATACTCCCAAATATTATCTAACTGCTCTTGTTCTGCCCCATATCGTTCTGCAGCACGAATAGCATGGGCCTGACAATACCGACAACCCGTTGCATTACTGCTCACCCATGCGATCATTCTTTTTAAGGCAGAGCTTACTCGCCCTTCATTTGCCATTACCGCTTTGTTGAGGTTTATAAAAGCCTTACTTATAGCAGGGCGATGTTGCATGGTTAAAATACTGTTTGGACAAAAGCCAAGGGTTTCATTGAAGAATTCTGCCAATTGTTTGGTTTCTGAATTGTGGTCAGGAGACAATGGATTTACTAGCGGCATAGGATTGATTATTTATAATGAAAGCCCTAAAATACAAAACTTAATAGACTATTTTCAATAGGGTATTTCGTAAATTTGTATTGCTTAAAAAAAGATAAATGATGTCGCATAAAGTCACTACTACTTGGAAAGAAAATATGCTTTTAGAATCTGACAATCCACACGGAAATCATGTTCTTATGGAAACAGGTCCAGATTTTGGAGGATCTAATCAGGGTTTAAATCCGAAAGCCTTAATGTTATCTTCATTAGGGGGTTGTACAGGTCTTGATGTTCTTTCATTATTAAAAAAAATGCGGGTAGAGTTAGAGGATTTTAATGTGGTTGTGGAGGGAGAACTTACCGAAGAACATCCAAAATATTATCACAAAGTAAGTATTGACTATTATTTTATAGGAAACGATTTAAACGTGGATAAAATAAAGAAAGCGGTTTCCTTATCTGAAGAACGATATTGTGGTGTGATTGACATGTTTCGGAAATTCTCGGAGTTAAGCTTAACGATTCATATCAACGAATAATCTTTTTTGTCATTCAGAACGGAGTGAAGAATCTCTAAATTAATTTTTCATCAACCTAAAAGTACTTCCAGAAGCAGTTATTAAATACATCCCCGATTGAACAGTCGAAAGATTTATCTCTGTTTGTTCGCCAGTTAATTTTCCAGTTTGAATTATTTTTCCAGTTATGTCTGTTATTTGATAAGGGGTTTCAGAAGAAATAAAATCATGATTTATATTATATATTCCCTTGGAGGGGTTTGGGAAAACAGTAAGGTTTTCTAATGGATGATCTTCAATTCCTAATGGGTCATTATTAAAACGTTGTAATACAATATTAAGGTTTGGGAAATCAAAACTAGTTCCTGCGATTATTATTTTACCATCATTTTGATAAGCAAAATTATAATTAATTAATAAGCCATAATTTGGACTATACTGAAAAGTAAAATCAATATTTCCATTTGCATAAAACCTTCTTATTCCAAAAATCAAATCTGTATACCAATATCTACTATTTTTCATTATTATTCTCTGATTGTGTTGAATTAATTCAGCAGTATTTGCATGTATATAGCCGTTATTACCAAAATTTAGATCCATAGCACCATCATCTGAAGACAATTTTATTATGACTTTAACAATTTCTTTAGTGACGTCATCAAAGTAGGAACAGCTTACCAATATACTTCCATCAGAAAAAACTAGTGGGAAGCAATTATTTTCTTCACTAATGGGAATAGTTATATAACCATTTGCACCAAAACTTGTGTCTAAACTCCCATTAGGCAGGCACCTCATAACAATTTTAGATGAATTTGCGAATCGGCCTCCCAATATAATATTTCCATTTTCCATTAATTGAATTTTTCCTTTAACAGAATTAGACTGATTGCCTATTTGGACATTACTTATTCCATTAGTGCCAAAAGAATTGTCCAAAATACCATTTGGAAGGAATTGTTTAAGTGTTGCTTGAGAAACACCATTTACACTAGCGGTTCCAGTTGTTAAAATCTTATCATTATTTAATAAAATCAAATCTCTATACGATTCTCCAGTGGGAAAAGGAACTAGTATCCCATTTACTCCAAAGCTTAGGTCCTCAGTACCGTCTTCTAAAAACCGTATAAATGTAATTTCTTGATTATACTCACCTCCTCCTACAAGTATTTTTCCATCAGATTGGACATATACTTTGGTAAATTCAAAAGTATTTATTTCCAAAAGCACAACTCCATCATTACCAAATGCAGTATCAATATCTCCATTTTCTTGAAAAGCAATTATAAAGTTTTTTACACCTTCAGTTTCATATATGTTAGTGCCTATTACAATTATTCTTCCATTATCACTTTGTGCTACACCACTAATAATTTCAATACCATCATCAATATCTGTTTGAACAACTCCATTAATTCCAAAAGACAAGTCGGGGCTACCATCTTGAGAAAAACCAAAAATTGGCAGGATTGCTATAATAATAAAGAGTAGTTTTTTAGTTCTCATAATTTAATTTTTTATCAACCTATAAGAGTTGTTATTAGAGGTTAAAAGATACATTCCCGATTGAACTGCCGAAAGATTTAACACCGTCTGTTCGCCAGTTAATTTTCCTGTTTGAATTACTTTCCCAGTAATGTCTGTTATTTGGTAAGGGGTTTCAGATATAATGTAATCATGATTTATATTAAAGAATCCATTGGAAGGGTTGGGATAAATAGAAAAATTTTCTAACGGATGATCTTCAATTCCTAATGGGTCATTGTGAAATTGTTGCAGTATAATATCCACAGGCCAATCATACCAAATATTGCTCCCCGCGATTAATATTTTCCCGCTATTTAAAAGCAGAACATTTGCAGGTCCCATTATATAATTACTCCCTGCGGTAATAAAACTTGGGTCTATAGAGCCATCTGCAAACAATCGACTTAAGTAAATTTCTTGCCCCCCTTCCCAATCATAATATCTTGAAGCATGTAAAATTCTTTGATTTTCTTGAATTATTTCGCCAATATAGCCCTGCAAATATCCATCAAATCCAAAACTAAGATCAATGGACCCATTGGGGTGAAATTTAATGGTTGTTCGGGTATAGGTTTCAGAAATCACATCCCAATATTGACATCGAGCCAAAGTGTCTCCATTGGCAAAAACTAAAGGGGAACAAGTAAATAATTCTTCTACGGGTACTGTTATAATACCACTAGTTCCATAGCTGGGATCTATATTTCCCCCTTCATTGAATTTAACCATTATATTAGTAATGACACCAGTATTTATTATTTTAATTCCAATAATAAAGCTGCCATCTTCCATTAATTGTATATTGTATTTAGGATAATATGACTCATCACCAAAAGCATAACTTATTGTTCCGTCATTCCCAAAATCAACATCAATATCACCATTTTGCAGAAATCGTTTTAAAATAAAATTTTCATTACTATCGAAACCACATAGCAAAATTTTATCTTCTTGAGTTAATACAAATGCTCTTTTTGTTTCTCCATCTATTAAAGGAGATAAATAGCCTTCATCACCAAAAGAACTATCAATAGAACCATCGGGTAAGTATCTAATAATAGTATAATCATCACTATCTCCTTTTCCTAGAATAATTTTTTCATCCTCTTGAATGGATACTTGATCAATTATTCCATAATCAGTTTCATTTAATAAAACACCATTGTCTCCAAAGGAAGTATCCATGGTTCCATCTTCTAAATAAGCGATTATAAAATCTTGATATACGCTACTGACTGTTAGTCCGGCAACAACTATTCTTCCACTAGGAGCTTGATCTACAGCATATGCATTGTCTTCATCATCATTTATATCAGTAATGACAATTCCATTATCCCCAAAAGACAAATCGGGGATTCCGTCTTGAGCAAATCCAATAAATGGCAATAATAAAAAGATTAAAATTAGAGTGTTTTGTTTCATAACAATAGATTTAATTAAAGTCAAAAAAATAAAACGGGGAGAGTTTTAATGGAGTTATTACATTGTATTAATCCAACTTAAAGGTACTGTTTTTTTATTTAATCATTAAAACTGAAAACCTTTATAAATATTCTTTTTACCTTTACTCTTACTTCCCAAAACAATAAATAGGATTCACATATTCCATTAAATTTAATTGGATTTTGAATTGTGTTTTATAATTTGCTAGAACTTATGCGCTGGACATTAAAACCCATACCAGATAATGAAAAAGTAGATCAGCTTTCTAAAGAGCTCCAAGTAGACCCTTCTATTGCTTCATTATTGGCGCAACGAGGTATCGAAACTTATGAAGCTTCTAAAAACTTTTTTCGTCCCGACATCAACGATTTACACGATCCTTTTTTAATGAAGGATATGGACAAGGCTGTAGAAAGAATTGAAACTGCTATTTCCAACAAAGAAAATATATTGGTGTATGGCGATTACGATGTGGATGGCACTACCAGTGTAGCTTTATTGTCTTCCTATTTATTAACTTATTATCCAAATGTGGCAACCTATATTCCAGATCGATATGGAGAAGGCTATGGGATTTCTTATAAAGGAATTGACTTTGCAGAAGACAATGGCTTTTCCTTAATTATTGCATTAGATTGTGGAATTAAAGCAATAGATAAGGTGAAATATGCTTCAGAAAAAGAAATCGATTTTATTATCTGTGATCATCACCGACCAGGAAAAGAAATACCAAAAGCTAGAGCAGTTTTAGACCCTAAGCGGGAAGATTGCGAATATCCTTTTAAAGAATTATGCGGCTGTGGTGTTGGATTTAAATTAATTCAAGCTCTTTCAGAAAAAAGAGGACTAGAAATTAATGATTTACTATTATACTTGGATTTAGTAGCCACTGCGATTGGAGCGGATATAGTTCCTATTACTGGGGAAAACAGAATTCTGGCCTATCACGGACTACAGGTAATAAACAAAAATCCTCGTCCAGGTTTTAAAGCAATCCTACAACAAGTACAAAAAGAAACCTTAACCATTACCGATGTGGTATTTATTATTGCACCAAGGATCAATGCAGCTGGAAGAATGAAACACGGAAATCATGCAGTAACCTTATTAAGTGAAACCGATGACAATTTAGCTGCTGAATATGCCGCTGAAATAGACCAATATAATTCTGATAGGCGTGAAACAGACAAACGAATTACTAAAGAAGCTTTGGCTCAAATTGAAGAACAAAAAGAACAGGAAGGGTTTACTACTGTTGTTTACCGTGAAACTTGGCATAAAGGTGTTATTGGTATTGTGGCTTCTAGACTAATAGAAACCTATTATCGCCCTACTCTTGTATTTACTAAAAGTGGAGATAGATTGGCAGCTTCAGCTAGATCTGTTAAAGGATTTGATGTTTATAATGCTTTGGAAGGATGTTCTGAATTTATAGAACAGTTTGGAGGACATAAATATGCAGCGGGCCTAACCCTTTTAGAAGAAAACTATGAAGGCTTTAAAGCACAATTTGAAAAAGTAGTTTCTGAAACTATTGACCCAAAATTATTAATCCCAGAAGTGACTATCGATACACAGATTAATTTTAGAGACATCAGTCCAAAATTTTACAGAATATTAAGTCAGTTTGCGCCATTTGGCCCTGGGAATATGACTCCCGTTTTTATGACGGAAGACTTACAAGATACAGGATATGGTAAATGTGTTGGAGAGGATAAAAACCACTTAAGAGTTACCGTTACTCAAAATGGAATTGGGAAACTTGTAGGGATTGGTTTTGGTTTAGGAGACAAGATAGATTTAATTAAGAATCAGAAATACTTTAAAGCAGCTTATACTTTAGACGAAAACCATTGGAAAGGAACAGTAAGTTTACAAATAAAACTGAAGGACCTAAAAGAATAGAAATAGTCATGTAAATTTGCGTTTTAATATTCTAGCTAAGATTTATGAGTAAAAAAGACCCCTATGCTGCTTTACGATATAAAGAATTCAACATTTTTTTATTGGTTCGCTTTGCCTTAGTTTTTGCCTGGTCTATGCAGTTTATCATAATAGAATGGGAAGTTTATAGCATTACTAAAAACCCACTTTCCTTAGGAATTATTGGTTTAATGGAAGTGATTCCAGCAGTTTCCATGGCTTTATTTGCAGGTCATATTGTAGATCAAAAAGAAAAAAAAGGTTTGCTGATTAAATGTATAATTGGATTTACTATTATTAGCACAGGTCTGTTTTTACTTACTTGGCCAGAGACAGCTGGCCATATCTCATCAAATTATATTTTATACGGCATATACTTTATGGTGTTCTTAGGAGGAATTGTAAGAGCTTTTATCGGACCAACTGTCTTCTCTTTAATCGCATTGATTGTTCCTAAAAAAGTGTATCCAAACGCTGCGACTTGGAGCAGTTCAACTTGGCAAATGGCAGCGGTTTTAGGACCCGCTTTGGCTGGATTTTCAATTCATTGGATAGGAGTACATTGGTCAATGTGTCTAATTGTTGGTTTTTCATTTGTGGCTTTAATAGGTTTACTAAAAATTTCAAAAAAACCAATTTTAAACCCAAAGATCGGAGAGCCAGTAATGCAAAGTTTAAAAGAAGGAGTAAAGTTTGTATTCCAATCAAAGGCTATTTTAGGCGCAATAACCTTAGATATGATAGCGGTACTTTTTGGAGGGGCTATTGCTTTATTACCCATATATGCACAGGATATTTTGAATGTAGGATCGGAAGGGTTTGGTATATTAAGAGCTGCTCCTGCAATTGGAGCTTTTATTACCATGTTAATTACAGCCTATATTCCGCTTAGTAAAAATGCAGGAATGAAACTGCTAGTGGCAATATTTGGTTTTGGAGTTTGCATCATTGTTTTTGGATTCTCCACCATATTTTGGGTTTCGGTTCTTGCTTTATTTTTTAGTGGAGTGTTCGATGGAATATCAATGGTAATTCGTCAAACCATATTACAACTTAAAACACCAGACCATATGAGAGGTCGTGTAGCTTCTGTTAATTCTATGTTTGTTGGCTCATCCAACGAGTTAGGAGCTTTTGAAAGTGGTATCACTGCAAAATTAATGGGGACTGTAACTGCAGTTGTTTTTGGTGGAACAATGACAGTTGTAACAGTTTTAATTAAGGGAATTAGTTCTCCTTCGTTTCGAAAACTAGATCTTCGGAAAGATTTGGAAGCACATGAAAATGAAATTTAATAGGTTTTCAGTTCAAACTGCTCTCCATCAAAAACACCATAAGTATAATGGTTTATCCAATCTCCAAGATTAAAATAGGTCGAATTTTCAGCAACTTTAATTTCCATAGGCAAATGGCGATGACCAAAAATAAAATAATCGTAGTGTTTGGTTTCTAATTTCCTTTTGGCATATAGTGCAAGCCATTCTTGTTCTTCTCCTAAAAATGCCTTGTCTTCATCCCCAGAAATCAATTTATTTTTAACTGATAAATGTTGTGCTAAACGCATTCCTATGTCTGGATGTAACCATCGATAAAGCCATTTCGAAAAAGGATTTATAAACACTTTTTTCATTCGTTTATATCCTTTATCATTAGGTCCTTTACCGTCTCCATGGCCTATTAAAAAAGTTTTATTATTTATCGTAAATTCTTTGGAATCTCTATAAGTAGGGATGTTGAGTTCTTTTTCGAAATAATCATTCATCCATAAATCGTGATTCCCAACAAAAAAATAAATTGGAATTCCAGAATCGGTTATCTCCGCAAGTTTACCTAAAACTCGAACGAACCCTTTAGGAACAACAGTTTTATATTCAAACCAAAAATCGAATAAATCTCCTAATAAAAATATTGCAGCGGCATCAACTTTCACTTCATCAAGCCATTGTATAAACTTTTTTTCCCTTGGGAGACTTTCCTCATGGGTAGGAGCTCCTAAATGATTATCGCTTGAGAAATAAATTTTTTTTCCTGGTGGAATTTGCATGGGTTAAATATAGTAAAAAAGAGACTTTGTAAAAGTTTATGTTTCCGTTTTAGTTATCTGAAGCAAACCATTGCGCATAACTACTATCTGTTTCCTGAAGCTTTAAAGAATGTAATTTCACATGTGAGGGTAACTCTTTACTAATCGTCTGAGCAAAATCGATTATCATCATTTCGCTGGTAGGTTGGTAATCTACTAGTAATACACTGTGTCCACGATCTTTTAATTCTTTTGCCAATTCAATGTGAGGGGTATTCTTATTAAAAACGGTAGCGTGATCAAAAACATCAACGATTTTAGATTTTACAATTTTTTTAAGGTCAGTAAAATCGATTACCATTCCAAATTTTACATGGTTGCTATCTGAAATAGGAGTCCCAATTACGGTAACATGTAATTTATAACTATGACCATGTACATTTCTGCATTTTCCGTCATAACCATAAAGTGCGTGCCCTGTTTCAAAAGAAAATTGCTTGGTAATTCTAATCGTACTCATACTTTTAATTTAGTTTGCAAAGATATGTTATTGATAGCACACTTAAATTTCTTCAGAACGGTTATCTTTTTTTGCTAAAGGATAATATTTGTTTCTATATTTTATAATAAGTGCAATGGCTCTAAATCCAATCCAAACTACTAAGGAAATCCAAATACCTTTTAATTTTAAATCGTAATAATTACAAATAAGTAATGTTGGTATAAAACCGAAAAGGGTGGATGAGATTAACACATTTCGCAAATATTTCATTTCGCCTAGCCCTTTAAATATGGCATCCAAAGTAAAACCTAGCGCATTAAAAGGTTGTGAAATAAGAACAATAAAAAACACGCCATAAAAAGTAGTTAAAACCAAAGCGTCTTTATTAAATAATAGCCCTAATTGATTATAAAACAACACCCCTAATAAAATTAATAAAAAACTTACGATAAGGTTATAAGTGTTTACACGTTTGGTTAGTATCCATAGTTTTTTATATTTTTTAGCTCCTAATAATCTTCCACCTAAAATATTTCCAGCTGCACCATAACCATCGATAAAGAACGCTGAAAACAACCAAAGGTTGATAGCTATGGTATGTGCAGCAATATATTCTTTGCCCAGAGATGTTGCTTCCCTTACAGCCATTAGTAAAGCAATATTTAATGCAACCGATCTAATAAACAGGTTAAAACTCATGTTTACCAATCGGTTTATTTCGGGATGAATATTCTTTTTAATTTTTAAGGAAACGTCTGTTTTTACCATTAAAAAAACGAAAGCGAGAATGGCCATTACAAATTGAGCAAATAAACTAGCCCAAGCCGCTCCTTTTACGCCCATGGGCTCTATCATTCCATCTATCCCATAAACTAAAGCTATATCAAGACCAATATTTATTAGCGCACCAAGAGCCGCAATAATCATTGGCCAAAAAGTATTTTGAAGCCCTCTAAAAATTCCAAAAACAGCAAAGGTAAAAAGGGTAAGCGGAAAGCCCCAAACCCGGATATAATAATAATCGATACTGTATTCTAATATTTTCCCCTCGGCACGAAGGAAAACAAAAATTTCTTCAATAAAAAAGTAAGTGGAAAACAAGAGAATGAAACTCAAAATAACATTAAAAAGAATTGCCTGTGCTGGAAAACTTTTAAGGCTCTCATATTTTCCAGCGCCAAGATTTTGAGATACAATTGCCGAAATAGCACTTCTTGTTTGCGCTAAAATCCAAATAATTGTAGATAGAAATGTACCTACAATACCTACTGCAGCAAGTGATTCTGTGCCAAACTCTGCAATATTTCCAACAACTGCAGCATCGGTGGAAGACAATACAGGTTCTGCAATTCCTGCAATTATAGCTGGCAATGCAAGTTGTTGTATGCGTTTAAATGAAATGTCTATTTTTTGCATAGCAACTCATAACAGTAAAATGGATCTTCACTTTGATTTGGAAAATAAATATTTCCTAATTTTTTATAACCTCGAAGTTCATAAAACCTTTGATTTCTTTGATTTTGACTAAAGGTATCCAAACGAATAGAACTATAGTCGTTTTCAGTTGCAAAGTTTTCTGCAAAATCCATAAGCTCTCGAGCTAAGCCTTTACCTTGAAAGTTTGGGTGAATCGCTAATCGATGAATGTAAAGGTTCTTTTTATTTGGAGTTAACCAATTTATTGTGAGGTATTCTTTATCTATTTTTGAAGTAATTGTGATACAACCTATCACGGTTTTTTCTGATATAAGAACAAATAACTCATTGCGTTTTAAATCATTATTAAAAGCATCTAAAGAAGGGTAGTTTTCGTTCCATTGAAATATTTTTTCTGATATCATTTGTTTCGCACAAGCTCTTGTTATGTTCAGGACTTCTTGTATTTCCTTTTTTTTTGCTTTACGAATCATTTATTCAATGTATTTTTGCCAAAGTTACAAATTTTGAAAAAATGAAAAACATACTTGTACCAATTGGTTCTACCGAAAATGGAATAAACAATTTAAAATATGCTGTAAACTTTGCTTCAATGAGTGGAGGAAAAGTTTATTTGATTAATATTTATAAAGAATTTTCTAAAGTTGGGGGTCTTCCCAAAGTCAATCAATTAATAATTGAAGAAAACGAAAAGCAATTAAAGGAAGTTATAAGTGCTGTAAATACTATTGGAGTTGAGGTAATTGCAAAACCAATTAAAGGGAATCCATTTGAAGGAATAAAAAGAGTTTCCAAGCAATTTAATATTGACCTTATAGTTGTTTCTCCACAAAGTATCGAAATTAAAAACGAAGTTTACTTAGGAAACGTAACAGGTAAGATTGTAAAACAAACAGAAATTCCTTTGTTGATTGTACCTAAAGATTATTTATTTAGAAAATTTGATTCCATATTAGTGGCATTTAAAAATGGACATTTTGAAAAAGAAAATGTATTAGAGCCACTACATAATATGATCGCGTTATTTAAATCTAAGATCAATTTATTACAAGTTATTACTCCTGAAACCACAGAAGAAAATAAAAAAATTGATCAAGAATTATTGACCATTAAAAGTACTTTAACTACTACAGAAAATGCGACTACTTTTCAAGGAGTATTAGAGCATTTTCAATCTCATAACCCAGATATGTTGTGTGTAATAAGAAGAAAAAGAGGCTTCTTTAAAAAGTTATGGGAAAAGAACATTGTACTAAAACGAGATTTTCATACAAGTAAACCCTTATTAATTTTAAGCGGCATTCAAAATTAATAGGGGCATTAGCTCAGCTGGCTAGAGCGCTACGCTGGCAGCGTAGAAGTCATCGGTTCGACTCCGATATGCTCCACTAAAAAAGCAGTTATAAATTTATAACTGCTTTTAAGTTTAGTTAGTCTGTTAGTTATTATAACAAATCGGATTATTGTCACTATTTTTTTCTTTTAAAATAGAGCAATCCCGCTTTACTATAACGATGAATATCAAAAACTTTTTTTACACCATCGGCATTTAAAAATTGAATAGTTTTCTGATTTGTAGCATTTACTTTTTTTACAATAATAGGGTTTTCAATAGTAAGTTCCATAATTTCATTATTTAAAAATTAAATTAAAAAATTGTTATTTGGGTATAGCTAATATTAACAATAAAAGGACATAAAGCAAAAATAATCGACAAAATACACTTATAATTAACAAGTTGCCTAATTTTCATCAAATTACTTAGATCCAGTTTTTAAATACAAGAGGTTTTCATAAAAAAACATTATATTGTCGTTTTTGATATATAAATAATGCTTATAGGCGATTAGAAAATAAATATTGTTTTATTCGAAACAAAAATAGTTACATGGTTATATTTGCACAAATCAACTACTTATACAATTAAACAATTATTATATGGAAATTATTGATAAAGCCTTAGAATTTGAGAAAAGAAAGCTTTCTTTTCAAACTACAAGTGACAGAATCGTTGCTTCTAGAGAGGTTAAGGCACTTATCTTAGGTATTAATGATATCTATAAAGAAAATAAAGATCCCGAACTTATGGATCTAATGAAACGTCTAACAGTCATTAAACGTAAAATTGAAGTTAGATTAAAAGGAAGACAATCTTCAAGTTAAATTGAAATTATTTTTTTATAAAAGCGACTGTTTGCATAATTGCTTTGTTTAAATCTGGTGGTAATTCAGAATTACACCAAGGATGACTAGCTCCAAAAACATGATCTGCATTTTCAATTATTTCTAAGGTACTCTTAGAATTCCATTGATGTAAATTTTGAGCCTCTAATACTGTTACCGAAGTATCTTCAGAACCATGAATAATGAGTAGATTAGCATTAAGGTTTTCTACAGCACGCCTTATGGTTAGTCTATTTTCATTTGTTTTAAAATCTTTATAAAACTGAAAATCATGAGGCATTTGTTGTTTCGTTCTTCCGTTTTCAACAAAAGTAATTCCAGATTTCTCCCATTGTTTAAAGGTTTCAGAGTTTTCTTGAAATCGGACTTTAAAATCACATACTCCTGCCCAAGTTATTACATTGTTAATCTTTGGATCTTCTTCCGCTTTTATTAGTACAATTCCACCTCCACGACTATGGCCAATTAATGAAATGTTTTTGATGTCAATCTCTTTTTCAAATTCATTATTTGAGGATAATTCGGAAATAATATTCTCTAAATCGATTAGTTCTTTACTAAAGTTATTTTGTCCAAAAGCTTTTAAATCTGGAAAATCTATAGGCTGTTCAATAGTCCCGCCATTGTGAGAAAAATTAAACTTTAAAAAGAAAAAACCTTCTTTAGCAAAAGACTCTGCTACCAAACGCCAAGCTCCCCAATCTTTAAACCCTTTATATCCATGACAAAAAACGACAATTGGTTTTAAAGATTTATCTTCAATATAACTAACGTCATACAGAATTGGCTTTTCATTAGATCTAGTTATTACGAAGTTTTTTTCTAATACCATATTATATTTCTTTTTCTGTAAAAGGAATTTTTGGATTGCAAATTTCTATAATTAATTTTTTTAATTCGTTGGAATAATCCTCCAAAACTACATCTGTAATATTTGTATTTCTTTGGCGATCTCCCGATTTTTCTTTTTTTCCAAAATCTAAGAAACCCTCTTTTAGATTCTTAAATGAAACTATACCTGCTTGTGCATTTTCTAGTGAAAAACTATCTTTAAGCATAAGGGCATAAGCTAAGACCTGAAAAACCTTTGCAAATTTATAATCTGCAGTGACATCACTCCAATCTACAATATTTAAATCTGTTTGTTTTACGAGGCCTGTTTTATAATCTACAATTCGCAACTTATCATTAAATTCATCAACACGATCCACTTTTCCTTTTATTTTAACAGGAAAATCAAGCTCTCTTATAGTAAGGTTGATTACTAAATCACTTTCAATAGCAACAATTTTTATTTTATTTCCTTTTTTTATTTCTGAAAGTTCATACTTAATAAAATTAGAAATAAAGCGTTTTGCAACTTCAAAAATAATAAGGTTTTTTCCTTTAGAAAAGTCACCGTCTTTAAAGGATTTTACAAACTGTTTCCTAACCTCTTCATCAATTTTTAATTGCATATTAAGCAAGTGATCAATAGTAAGGAAACTGTCTTCTAAAGGCTTGTAAAACACTTCTAATGTATCATGAACTATTGTCCCCAAGGTATTAGCAGCAACGGTTTCTTCTACTTCATTAAATTCATTGATCTTTAAAATCTTTTGATAATAAAAATCAATAGGATTTCTAATATATGATGTTAGGGTGGAAGGAGAAAATCCAGAATTTGCAATTTCTTTAAGACGATTAATAACAGCATCTGTTTTTGAAACCCTCTTTAACTCTGAAGTATTGATATTAACAGTAGAGTTAATTATACTTTTTTTGATCTTGTGTCCAGAAATATTCTCTATTTCTAGTTGGGATATAAATCTACTCTTTTCACCAGTATTTAAACCATCTGAAAAATTGTTATATAATAAGGTAATATTTTTTGCGCGATGCAACAACCTATAAAAGTGATAGGTGTATATCGCATCTTTTTCTGTGTAGGTAGGAAGACCAAATTGCTGTTTTAAATCATAAGTAATAAAAGAAGCATTAGATTTCCCAGAAGGGAAAGTTCCTTCGTTTACTGAAGAAATAATTAAATTTTCAAAGTCCAATACCCTGGACTCTAGAACCCCCATAATTTGAAGTCCATTATACGCATCTCCTTTAAAATCTAAAGTTTTAGTTGTTATTAATTCTGAAAATAAATTCTGAACCGTTTTTACTGTTTTTAAGTATTTAAATTTAGTATTTAACTTTTCGATATTTTGAAAAACGGAGTATAATTGAAAATATACAATCCTTTCAATTTTTGAAGTAGTTTCAATTGATTTTAGTTCTAAAAGGATCATTAAGCAAGAGTGGAGAGCCTTAGTACTTTTATTTTCCCAATCCCCAAACAGAAGCATTAATATATTCTCATCTGAGTTTTGATTTATCTCTATTAGGTTTGTTAAAGAAATATTTGTAAGATTCCCTTTTGAAATTTCACGTATAATCTCCCTAGAATATGGCAATATCTTTGAAGCCATTGGATGGTTCAAAATAGAAAGCACATTTTTGTGATAGTAAGTTGTATTCGATTGTATATGTAAAGACAAAAGCAATTCGAAAAAAGTAACGGCAGGAAATGACTTGAGTGAAACCCCCATAGTTATATTTACATTAGCAATGTTTTCTGGGAGTGATTGTAATAATGGGATTAATAAGTTTTCATCCGCTAAAACAACTGCTGTATTATTTAGTTCTTCATTGGATAACCTGGAAAGTGTTTGACCAATAAATTTAGCTTGCCCTATATTTTTCTGAGCCTCAACAATATTAATTTCTTTTTCTTTTATAAAATTAGCGTTGATTCTTGCGATACTTTTATTTTTAAAATAACTCCATTCAGAACTATATTTTCTTAAAAAATAAGAAGCACTATGCTTATCATCATGGTAAAAGTGAGCGTCGGTATCCCAATAAATTTCAGAGTTTCCTCTCTCTAATAATTCTTGAATTATGGTTTGCTCCGCATTATTTAATGCATTAAATCCTATAAAGATGTGTTTGTTTTCTAGATTAGAAATACTATAGCTTTCTGCATTTTCGGCAGCTTTTCTATAAACCATTCCTTGATAGCCTATATTATCTTTTAATAATGTATCGTATAATTTATCATAAAAACCCTGAAGACTATCCCAAAAAGCTAAATAGGATTCTATGAGTTTTGTTTTTTCTTTTTTTACATACCAATGATTTACATCTTTAATACTGCTTAAATAATTAAAAAAAGGGGAAGGAGGAATAAGATACCTATCAATTTCATTAAAATCATTTATCATTGTAGTTGCCCAAGAACTATACACATCAAAATCATCTTTTTCCTTTTGTAAAGATGTGTTGATATAAACTTCATAGCTTTTAAAAAGCAGCTCAGTTTGATTGATAATTTTTAAGCCAGAAAGTTCTTCAATAAACTCTTCTATACTTATAATATTAGGCGCGAACGTAGTGTTTGTCGCGTCTTTTTTCAGGTAATTTAATAAAAACCCTCCAGCTCTTTTACTTGGTAAGATAAATGTAAAAGAAGAAAGGTCTAAATGATTTTCCTTTATATGATTAATTGTTTCTTCGAGAAATGTTAGCATCATATAAAAATAAAAAACGTCTCGCTATTAACGAGACGTTTTCTAATAAATATTAATTGTAATTACTAATATTAGTTTTTGTTAAGGCTGATTTCAACTCTACGGTTGTTAGCTCTACCTTCTCTAGTTTTATTAGAATCTAGAGGTCTGTCTTCACCAAATCCTTGATGAGTTAATCTGTCATCATCAATACCATTAGCCTGTAAGTAATTTTCAACAGATTCTGCTCTATCTTTAGACAGTTTCATATTTAGTTTATCACTACCAACGCTATCTGTATGACCTTCGATCACAAACTTAGCATTAGGGTATTCTTTCATTATACCAATAATGTCATTTAATACACCAGCAGATTGATCTTTAATAGACGCTTTACCTGTATCGAATAAGATTGTTTTAGCATAAGAGTTTAATGCTTTTTTAACTGCTTCAGTTACTTCTGGACAACCATTGTTAGCCACTGTACCTATAAGGTCAGGACATAAATCATCTTTATCTGGAACACCGTCACCATCTCTATCAGGCCATGGACATCCATTGTTTGCTTTAGGACCAGGAGTTTCTGGACAGTCATCTTCATTATCTGGGATTCCATCACCATCAGTATCAGGACAACCATTGTATTCTGCTAAACCAGGAGTATTAGGACAAGCATCTAAATGATCTGGGATTCCATCACCATCAGTATCAGGACATCCATTAAATTCTGGTAAACCAGGAGTATTAGGACATTCGTCATTTCTATCTTCTATACCGTCTCCGTCTGTATCAGGACAACCGTTAAATTCTGGTAAACCAGGAGTTTCTGGACATTCATCTTCGTAGTCGTAGATTCCATCACCGTCTGTATCTTTTCCTCCAAACTTAAATTTAACACCCAAAGAATGTTTGAAATGAGTTTGACCATAGTTTTCTTCAAAAGCATGTTTATAAGTAGACTGAGCTGTTAATGCTAAATTTTCAGCTACCCAAAAATCAAACCCTACAAATGCATTTGCAGTACCATATCCAATATCATCTAGCCATGTATATCCACCACCTACACCTAAGTAAGGAGCAAACCAACTACCATTAAGTAATTCTCTAAAACTATATTTAATTTCACCATCTGTAGAAATATAAGATAAGTCTCTTGCTTCCGCATCTCCAACTTTATGAATACTATTTATAGATCCAACAGCTACAAATGTAAATCCATCTCCTAAATACCTTCCTATTTTTAATTCAGATACAGAAGGAACCATGTTCCAGTGATCATTTACGTTAAAATATTCTTGAAAGATATTACCAATTTGTTGCTCATTGGAAATAGGGTTTCTTTCACTAAATCTTCCACTATCTGCTCCAGTTGGGAAAAAATCTACAGCGTTTACAGCAAGTTCAATTGACCAAGGATTGTCTTGATCCTGAGCATTAGATACACCAACTCCAACTAAAAAGAGTATGGCTACTAAATAAATGTTAAGATGTTTCATGTTTGAATGTTTAATTTTTAAGTGTTATTTACGGCAAAAGTAAGTTGTTAAATTTTATTAACAAAAACAAATCTATTAAATTTTTTGGAAATACCCTGCTTTTATTACCGAAATTAAGCTTTTTAGCTTTTTAATATTTGTAATTTTTTACCAATTTTAACAAAAGCTTCGATAGCTTTGTCTAAATGTCCAATATTATGGGCAGCTGAAAGCTGAACTCTAATCCTTGCTTTATCCTTTGGAACCACTGGAAAAAAGAATCCAATAACATAAATACCTTCTTCTAGTAACATATCTGCCATGGTTTGTGAAAGCTTGGCATCGTATAGCATTACTGGAACTATTGCCGAATCACCTTCTACAATATCAAAACCAGCAGATTTCATACCTTTTTTAAAATAATTGGTGTTTTTCTCTAATTTATCTCTTAATGAGGTGTCGTTAGACAGTATTTCAAAAACCTTTATAGAAGCACCTACTATAGCAGGAGCTAATGAATTTGAAAATAAATATGGTCTAGATTTTTGACGTAAAATTTCAATAATTTCTTTTTTACCAGTAGTATATCCTCCCATTGCACCTCCAAGTGCTTTACCAAGGGTACCAGTTATAATGTCTACTCGGTCCATAACTCCTTTTTCTTCAAGAGTTCCTCTACCGGTTTCTCCTATAAACCCTGCAGCGTGACATTCATCAATCATTACCAGGGCATCATATTTATCGGCTAAATCACATATCTTATCTAATGGTGCAACAATACCATCCATAGAAAATACCCCGTCTGTTACAATAATTTTATGGCGAGCTCCATTTTTGTTTGCTTCGATTAATTGCTCTTCTAAATCTGCCATATCACTATTTTTATAACGATAACGAGCAGCTTTACACAATCTAACACCATCAATTATAGAAGCATGGTTTAAGGAATCCGAAATAATAGCATCTTCTTTCCCTAATAACGGTTCAAATACTCCGCCATTAGCATCAAAAGCTGCAGCATATAAAATAGTGTCTTCCGTATTATAATAGCTTGCGATTTTGCTTTCTAGCTCTTTATGAATATCTTGAGTTCCACAAATAAAACGCACAGAAGACATCCCGAAACCATGAGTGTCCATAGCATCTTTTGCAGCTTGAATTACTTCTTTATTATCGGATAAGCCTAAATAGTTATTGGAACAAAAATTAATTACTTCTTGACCAGTCGAGATTTTTATAACAGCTCCTTGTGGAGAGGTTATTATGCGTTCTTTTTTATAAAGACCATTATCTTTAATATCTTGAAGTTCTTTTGCAAGATGCTCTTTTAAATTACCGTACATAGTGTTTGTTTTAAGAGTTACAAAATTAAACTTTATTTATCAAAATACCTTCAGAAGAACAATAGATAAGTATTTTTTCTATTACCAAATATCCCATTTCGGTTAATGCAATAGCATATTTTGTTATTTGACTTTTATGACTGTTTTTAAACGCGCCAGTTTTATAGTCGATTATAGTAACAGAATTGTCTTTATTAATATTTAATCGATCCGGAATATAAACTTCTCCTTGAGCTGTGATAATTTTTCTTTCGTTAAATACTTTTTCTGAAGACTTAAAAAAGGGATTCAAAATTGGATGGTATACTATATTCGACATCAATTCTTTTATTGACTGTATTTCCTCTAAAGTGATTTCATGATTGTTATCTAAATCTTTAAAAACCATTTCTAAATCCTCTTCATATTTTATTTTCTCCATCATGTTATGTAAGATATTCCCAGAAGATATAGCTTCTTCTTTTTCTGTATCCCATAAAAGTGCATCTCTAGATATTATATTGAGATTATGATCCTGTGGAGAAGTTGAAATAAATTTTGAATTTATTGAGGATATTTGATCTTCTTTTTTGTTTGAAAGCTGTAGCTGTGGCATTCCTATTTCATAAACCTCCTTACCTTCTTCCCAAAGACCTTTGTGTTTTAAAAATTCTCCAAAAAACTGATTAAAGGAGGAAGGGCAGCCCTCTTTTATTTTAGAAGGGATTTCAGAAAAAATATAAAGTTGTGCTTCTGCTCTAGTTAGAGTAACATATAATAAGTTTAGATTGTCGAGTTCTAATGTATTCCGTCTTATTTGGTAAATTTCTTTTCCAATTTCCCCATATTCCTGAACATTACTATTAAAGTTCACAAGCGATTCTTTAAACTCAAATTCATCTTCATTTAGAGGGTACCAAGATTTAGGTTCTAGCTCGTCATGTATATTAAGGTCTGCGTACGGAAATAAAACTACTGGAAACTCTAATCCTTTTGCTTTATGAATCGTCATTAGCTGAACCCCTTCTGCACTTTCGCTCACCGGTATTCCTGCCTTTTCTTTTTGAAGCTCCCAATCTTCTAAAAACGCAACCTTATTTGCTTTAGGTTTTTGTTCAAATTCATATACTAAATCCATCAATCCAATTAAATAGGCATCTGCATCAGAATCTAATTTAAATTTACGAATACAATATTCGAAACTGTCATATAAGGATAGGGACTGAATTTCATTAAAGCTGAAATCAATATCATAGTTGACCAGATAACTAGAAAATTCTTCTGGGGAAGCCTTTACAAGCGCGCTGAAGAAAGTGTGTTTTTCTTCTGAAATAGAAAGTCTTTCATATAAAAACTCTAAAAGATTAATTTTTACTTCTTCATTTTCAGGAAAAATACTTACAACCAAACAGTTTATTAAAAACTGAACTACGGGGGAATGTTGTAATAAAAGTGTTTCGGAAGAAATAATTGTAATTCCATTTTCTAATAGAAATGTCCCTAAAGTAATTCCATCTTTCTTTTTACGAGTAAGAATGCAAATGTCTTTTTCACAATAACCACTTATTAATAATTCTTTAATGGTTTCAAGAACTTTTTCAGCATAAACCTCATGAGATTCTTGTTTGTTTTTTGTGTCAATAAATTCAAACTTCACATAGCCCCCCTCTTTATTAGTGGAATTTTGTTGATTTCCAGAAACATAAAGGTTCTTATGATCGATGTTTCCGAAATAGTTCGCCGTAAAAGTGAAAAACTCATTATTAAAACCGATAATCTCCTTGCAAGACCTATAATTGGTCGGTAAATGGAGAAGTTCTTTGTCTATATAAAAAGGGTTTTTAGAATTGCAAAGATCAATAAACTGTTCTGGCAATCCTCCCCGCCAACGATAAATAGACTGCTTAGCGTCACCCACCAATAACAAGCTCCCTTGGTTTTCATCTTGATATTGCTGAGAAATTGCATTATCGATTAATGGAATCATATTCTGCCACTGAAGAAGTGAAGTATCTTGAAACTCATCTATAAAATAGTGTCGATATCGCTCTCCTAATCGTTCGTAAATAAAAGGAGTGGGTTGGTTTTTAATCTCTTTATTAATTAGTTGATTAAATTCTGTAATAGGCAAAATGTTTTGTTCCTCTTTAATGGTATTAATTTCTTGATTGACAAGATTAATTACCGAAAGAGGATTGATGTTTTTTAGTAAAGATCTCACAAACAATTCCTTAAAGGCTAACGTTTTGGTTTTGTCAAGGTTTACAATAAATACGGGCTCTAATTCATCTATTATTTGAGCAAGTTCAGGAGTATCCTTTTTAACCCTTCCAGGATATAATGGCTTTTCTCCCATGGTTTCTTGCCACTTCGTTTTAAAATTTAAGTCAAATTTTCCATTTTCTAATTTTTGAAAATGTTTTGGCAAATAACTACCACTAAAATCTGTAAATTCTAAGCCCGCTTCATCTATTAAACTAAGAGTGTCTTTAGATGTTTTTATGATTTCAGCTTCAAAAGCTTTTCTTTTTTCTTTTAATTGTTTCCTGAAATTTATAAAGTCATCCAAAGACTTTTCCTTTAACATTTCTATTTGCTCTCTATCGTTTTCATTAAATAATAAATTTGATGTTTTTACAATGTCTTTAGAAATGTCCCAAGATTTATCATCATCAATTTTTTCTAATGCAAAATCTAATAAAACTTGAGTGATTTTTGAATCATTACCTGCTTTTGAAAGAAGTTGATCTACTGCTTCTGAAGTTAGTTTCGGTATATCTAAACTGACTTCAAAATTTCCTGAAAGATGTAAATCTCTTGCAAAAGTTCTAATTATTCTATGATTAAAACTATCGATGGTTTCGACACTAAAACTAGAATAGTGGTGAAGTATATGTTTTAATATTTTTTCAGCTTTTACTTGAATAGCCTCTTTATTCAAACCTGTTTCTTCAATTATTTGCAAAGCCATATCTGAAGGGTTATCTATAGATGTGGTTTGAGAAAAGGAAGTAAGGTTACTTATAATCCTTTGTTTCATTTCAGCAACAGCTTTATTAGTAAAAGTAATTGCCAAAATATATTTATAATAACCTGAGTTTTTTTCTTGTAAAATTATTTTAAGATATTCCTTAACAAGAGTAAAGGTTTTTCCGCTACCTGCAGCAGCATCATAAATGGTAAATGGTGAGTTATTCTTCAAAAAAAGTGTTTCCGCTAAGATACTTAAATTGCCTCTTTAGAAAAGTACATATTAGAATTATCTATACCAGTATAAGTTTCAAATAATGGATCTTGATTTTTTATTATGAATATTGCGTACTTTTGAAGAACAAATAAAATATTAATCCATAAAACTAAAAATATGTCATTTACATTACCAAAATTAAACTATGCATATGATGCATTAGAGCCACATATAGATGCAAGAACCATGGAGATTCATCATGGGAAACACCATCAAGGATATACCAATAACCTAAATGGAGCAATTGAAGGAACAGAATTAGAAGGAAAGTCTATTGAAGAGATTCTTACAAACCTTGACATGAATAACAATGCCGTTAGAAATAATGGAGGTGGATTTTTTAACCATAGTCTATTTTGGGAAGTAATGTCTCCAAATGGAGGAGGAGAACCAAGTGGGGAATTAGCGGATGCTATTAATTCTGCCTTTGGAAGTTTTGAAGCATTTAAAGAAAAGTTTTCTGCAGCTGCAAAAACTAGATTTGGATCTGGATGGGCTTGGCTTTGTGTACAAAAAGGAGGTAAATTAGAAGTTTGTTCAACAGCTAATCAAGATAATTCTCTTATGCCAGGAATTGGTTGTGGAGGACATCCAATTTTAGGGCTAGATGTATGGGAACATGCATATTACTTAAATTACCAAAATAGAAGGCCAGACTATGTGTCTGCATTTTTCAATGTAATTAACTGGGAAGAAGTATCTTCTAGGTATGCTGCTAATAAATAATTTCTATTTAGAAATTATACTTAATAAAATAGAACGCCCCCTTTAAAAAAGGGGGTTTTCTATTTTTATGCTTTTTTATTTCTTTTAAATATTGGGTATAAAAAAGGTAAACAAGAGTTAAGAAAAGTACTAGTAAACGACTCGTAACAAACTATAAGCTAGTCTTTAATGTAATTGAATTACTCGCCACCCCTTATTTAGATTTTGGGCATAAAAAAAGGTAAACAGAGATGTTCACCTTTTTTTGCCCCAAATCTACCATGAACTTAACCTACTTATGCTATGGTATACTCAAATATATATAATTAAAATCTTACTAGAATCATCTTTTAGATTAAGCGCTTTAAAATTCGTTAAAAAACAGGTATAAAAATTAATAGAAGAAATAAAATATTAAATAGATGAAGAAAGGGTATAAAAAATAAAAAAGGTAAACGAGTGTTTACCTTTTTTGCCCCAAATCTACCATGAACTTAACCTACTTATGCTTATGGTATGTTCAAATATATCATATAATTTGATATAACATGCAAGATAATTCCTACTTTTGGATAAAAGGAAGGGATATTCGTTAAAACACACATATTTTGTTAATTATTTTAATATTTTAACATTTAGACATAGAAATAGATTGATATAAAATGACAAAAACTACCGATTAATACGAATATGTGGAAAATGGCGTGATTAAAACGTAACTTATTTATACTATAAAAAAATGCTCCTATGGTATATGCAATTCCGCCAAGAAGCAGCCATACTATTCCTTCTAATGAAAAGTTATTTAATAAAGGTTTAAAGGCAAATACAATAATCCAGCCCATTAAAACATATGCTATTGTAGAAATCTTATCGAATTTACCAGTATAGAAAAGTTTTAAAATAACTCCAGTTAATGCAATTCCCCATGTAATTCCGAATAAAACCCAACCAATAGTGCCTTTTAATATTACTAAAGTGAATGGGGTATAGGTACCTGCAATTAGTATGTATATGGAAGCGTGATCAAAAACATTTAATCGCTTTCTAGTATTTAAATTTTTCGCGTTATGAAAAAAAGTGGAAGCGGCATATAATATAATAAGGCTTGTCCCATAGATGCTAAAACTAACAATGTGCCAAACAGTACCAGAAAATGAAGCTTTCAAGATTAATAAGACCAATGCAATAATACTCAAGAATAATCCTAATGCGTGAGTAAGTACATTAATTTTTTCTTCTAGAGGAGGATAATAGGTTGGGTCTTTTACCTGTTTCATAAATACCTTTATGTAAAAGACGCATGTTTTTATTTTTTATTGCCGAAACGTTCTAAAATATTTTTAATATGCTCTTTCCGAGTTGCCTTCATAAAAATTAATATAGGCTCTGTTTACAACTCGATTTCCTCCAGGTGTTGGGTAATCTCCTGTAAAATACCAATCTCCTAAATCTTTGGGACATGCTTTATGAAGGTCCTCGACAGATTGAAATATAACCTTCACTTTTGAAGTAATACTTTCCTCGCAAATCAATTCAGCAATTTTATCTGAAATTTCTTCATCTGTAAAAGGAGCGTATAATTCTTTGACATGATTTATTTGCTCTATGTCCTCAACACCAACTTGTGCTTTACATTTATGATATATCTCCTCTACAATAGATTGAGTTCCTCTATCATAATGAAGTGCTTTTGCAGCTTGAAATGCTATTAATCCTTCCATTCTAGCCATGTCGATACCATAACAATCTGGATATCTAATTTGAGGAGCAGACGACACTATCACTATCTGTTTTGGATTTAAACGATCCATCATTTTTAAGATACTCTTTTTTAAAGTAGTACCCCTAACAATACTATCATCTATAATAACCAAATTGTCTTCGGGCTTAACAACACCATAGGTAACATCATAAACATGAGCCACTAAATCATCACGACTACTATCCTCAGTGATAAATGTACGTAGCTTTACATCTTTTATCGCAATTTTTTCCGTACGTATTTTATGATCTTGTATTTCTTTAAGTCTCTTAGGGGTTAAGTCATTTTTTTCTTTTAAAATGGCTTCAACCTTCTGCTTGTTTAATTCATCTTGAGCAGCCTCTAACATTCCATAGAAAGATGTTTCAGCAGTATTAGGAATAAAAGAAAACACCGTGTTTTCTGTATCATGATTAATTGCTTCCAAAACTTTAGGCATTACAAGTCTTCCTAATTCTTTTCTTTCTTGGTAGATTTCTGCATCACTTCCACGAGAAAAATAAATACGCTCAAACGAACATGATTTTTTTTCAAGAGGCTCTAAAATTTTTGATATTTTCATATAGCCATCCTTCCTTAAAAGTAAAGCATGACCTGGGTCTAATTCTTTAACCTCTTCAAAAGGCACATTAAATACAGTTTGAATTACTGGTCTTTCAGAAGCGACTACCACCACCTCATCATCTTTATAATAAAAAGCAGGACGTATCCCTGCTGGATCTCTAAAAACAAAAGAATCTCCGTGGCCCAATAACCCTGCCATAGCATAACCACCATCCCAATCTCTGGAAGATTTTTTTAATATTTTTGAAAGATTGAGATTCTCCACTATATAAGGAGAGGCTTCAATTTTACTTAAACCTAAGGCTTTCGATTTTTTATAAAGCTTTCTTACCTCGTCATCTAAAAAATGACCTATTTTTTCCATTACCGTAATGGTATCTGCTTTTTCTTTAGGGTGCATTCCCAACTCAATTAGGTTATTGAATAATTGAGTAGTATTGGTCATATTAAAATTACCAGCAATAATTAGATTTCGATGCATCCAATTATTTTGACGAAGAAACGGATGTACATGTTCTACACTATTTCCACCAAAAGTACCATACCTAACATGTCCCAACATCAACTCTCCTAAATAGGGAATGTTCTTTTTTTGAGCTTCAACATCTGTTTTTATTTCTGGATTATTGGTGAGTTCATCATTGATGCGGCCATTAATTTTACCAAAAATATCTTGAATAGGTTGAGCGGCATTAGACCGTACTCTACTTATATACCTTTCTCCTGGATCAACATTTAACTTTATACTTGCAAAACCAGCACCGTCTTGACCACGATTATGCTGTTTTTCCATCATTAAATACATTTTATTAATTCCGTAGAAAGCAGTACCATATTTTTCTTTATAGAATTCTAATGGTTTAAGAAGTCGAATTAAGGCAATTCCACATTCGTGTTTTAAAGCATCACTCATAGTATTATTTCAGTATATTAATAAAAAAAGCCCTGTATTACAGGGCGTGTTATTTTATTCGCTTAAATCGAATTGTGTCAAATTTTTAAATTGAACTATTCGTTCATATAATTCTTCTTTTCCTAAACTTATCATCCGTTCCGTTCCAAATTTTTCAACAGAAAAAGACGCTAAAGCCGAACCGTAAATAATTGCTTTCTTAAGGTTGCCAAAACTAAAATCTTCCGTTTTTGCAAGATAACCTGCAAAGCCACCGGCAAAAGTATCTCCTGCTCCTGTAGGGTCAAAAACTTCTTTTAATGGTAAAGCGGGTGCATAAAATATTTCATCTTCAAAAAACAATAACGCTCCATGTTCTCCTTTTTTAATAACTACAAATTCGGGGCCCATAGTCATTATTTTTTTAGCGGCAACAACTAAAGAATATTCTCCTGTTAATTGTCTTGCTTCTTCATCATTAATAGTAATCACATCTACTTTTGCAATTACTTTCATTAAATCGTCTAAAGCAGAATCCATCCAGAAATTCATGGTATCAAGAATTACTAAATCTGGCTTTTGGTTCATTTGTTCAATAACTCCAAGTTGAACTAAAGGATGTAGGTTTCCTAACATTACTACTTTAGCATCTTTGTATGAATCTGGAACAACAGGTTTAAAATCTGCTAAAACATTTAATTCAGTTGCTAAGGTATCCCTAGTATTCATGTCGTTATGATACTTTCCGCTCCAGAAAAATGTTTTTCCATTTTCTACTACTTCAAGACAAGACACATCTAGACCTCTATCTTCCAGCATATCAATATATTCCTTAGGAAAATCCCCACCAACAACAGATACAATTGCACCATCAACTTCAAATTGAGATGCTGCTAATCCAATGAAAGTGGCTGCGCCACCTAATATTTTATCTGTTTTTCCAAAAGGGGTTTCAATAGCATCAAATGCAACTGTTCCGACAATAACAAGTTTACTCATAAAAGGGTTTTAATTTAAAGTGCAAATTTAATCAATTAAATGAGAAATGATAGATTTTATTAAACAGTCTATAATAGTTGTATTGTCCTTTAACGAAAGATTAATATTTGCAAAGCTTTGATTTCTAGGGTCAAATCGAGTTAGTGTAGAAAATTCTTACACTTATGGTTTTAAAAAGGCATTTCAACGAATATTTATATCAATATATCGAAAAGTAATAAGAATCAAGTTGTTAAAACAAGAATATTCCTACACTTGTATAAGAATTAAAATATGATAGTCATGAAAACAGTTATTAAAATAGTATTTGTAATTTTATTTTTTGTAAATAATGTGTATTCTCAAGTTGGGATAAATACGACACAAGTTAATTCATCAACTATATTACATATAGAGAGTAATAACAAGGGTGTTTTGTTTCCAACTCTCACACAGGCTCAAAGAGATAATATTAATATTGTCGCAGAGAGTAATGGTGAAGTTGTTCCTCCAGGCTTGACAATATACTGTTCGGATTGTTGTACAAGTGGTTATGGAGCCTTATTTTTCTATAATGGTTCAGAGTGGAAATCGACAGACAGTGATTGTCGTGATGTAGGAAGCTTCCCTGAATGTATTCCTGTTACAACAACAATGTTGTCTAGTCAACACATAGACGCAAGTATTTTCCCTCTTATATTTGACAACGATTTAACAGAAGCTACACAAACAGGTCCTTGGTCAACAAGATTCCATCAAGGGAGTACTGATCCATACACGGGAGATGTCATACAATTTACATTAAACGAGGCAATACCTGCAGGAGGAAAAATAGTTTTATACTGGTCTGATAATGAAGACCCTGATTGGGTTGGTTTTATTGTAGATTTAGATAATGGGGGAGTCATGTCTCAACCTTCTATTGACACGTATCCACAAGGTGTCGGTTTTCCAGTGCTACCAAACAGCGTTAACACACCTAATGGAAATGATGATTTTATATTGGAAATCACTTTAATAGCGGATACTGATACCATTACCGTGAGGTCGTCAGATCAAGATACTTGGGGAGAAGATCCTCAACTATATGAGTTTAAAATTTTTGACGATGAGGGTAATGAAATACCATTCACTTGCAATTAATATTTTAATAGATAAAACACACTTCATAAAAAATAGTCTCTCAAATGAGAGACTATTTTTATTTCCTTCCAAAATCAGCTGGGATCTCTCCCCAAGCTTTCGTCTCCCACTTTATTATAATAGTGGAATAAGTATTGTTTTTTAACCAATCTTCAGCACGATTCAATAATTCAAATACTTTTTTATTTTTTGTAGTTTGCTTTAATTTCGTGTTGTATTTTTTCTTTTTTACCCACCCAATAGCAATTTTTGAATCACTATAAATTTTACGGTCACTTTTTTGCTGCTTTAAATAAGCAAGACCATGTACCAAAGCCAGAAATTCTCCTACATTATTGGTGCCTTGTTGAAAGGGCCCTTGATGAAATAATTGTTGATGTGTTTGTGTATCAACCCCTCGGTATTCCATTATTCCTGGATTTCCGCTAGAAGCGGCATCTACAGAAATAGTATATAAATTAGGGTCTCCGATCTTTTTTAATTCCTCTTTAGAAAGTGTTTTCTTTTTTGTGCCTTTACCCTTATAATCTGCATATTCTTTATTGTAGGCTTTTTTGGCTTCATTAAAAGTTAAAAAGGATTTATACTGTGCACCAGGCACTCCTTTTATAGAACGTTGGCATTCTTTCCAACTATCATAAATACCAGCAGGATTCCCTAACCAGACCACATAAAATTTTTGTTTTTTAGCCAAATGTTACTTTTTTAATACTTCTTCAATTATTTTTGGAAAAAATTCATATTCTAATTGATGCACTTTTTCTGCTACAGATACTGCCGAATCTCTTTCAGATAGCATCACTTTTTTCTGAAAAATAACAGCCCCTTCATCATAATTTTCGTTTACATAATGAATGGTTATTCCAGTTTCAGTTTCTTTATTTTTTATAATAGATTCGTGTACATGTGAGCCATACATTCCCTTACCGCCATATTTTGGAAGTAAGGCCGGATGAATATTAATGATTTTATTAGGGAATACATTCAAAATTGATTCTGGAAACTTCCACAAAAAACCAGCAAGGACTATTAAATCTGGAAACTCGTTTTTTAGAATAATCAAGACATTATCAGAATCCCGAAAGTCTTCCTTAGTAAAACTAATAGAAGGAACATTTAAATTTTTTGCGCGTTCTAAAACTTTAGCATTTTTTTTATTTGAAAGTACTAAAGTGACTTCAGCAAAATCAGAGTTTTGAAAATATTCAATAATGTTTTGAGCGTTAGTGCCACTCCCAGAAGCAAATACAACAATACGCTTCATAGTATATTTTTATTATTTAGGTTGGTGTTCGTGTAATTTTAAAACACAAAAGTAATGCAAAAGAAGATTTACTCAACTAAAATGTTTACTTTAGAATTACATTTTATAATTAATAGGGTGTTTTAAATTAAAATATTTTATTTTTGCGGATTATAATTAAATTTTAAAAACAAGAATTATGTCAGACATTGCATCAAGAGTAAAAGCTATTATCGTAGACAAATTAGGTGTAGACGAGAACGAAGTTGTAATCGAAGCTAGCTTCACAAACGACTTAGGAGCCGACTCATTGGATACGGTAGAACTTATTATGGAATTTGAGAAAGAATTTGATATTCAAATTCCAGACGATCAAGCTGAGAATATTGCTACAGTTGGTCAAGCAATCTCATATATTGAAGAAGCTAAATAAAACTACTTCTTTATGGAATTAAAGCGAGTTGTAGTAACAGGGTTAGGTGCACTTACTCCTATAGGTAACAATGTTGAAGAATATTGGGACGCATTGATTAGTGGTAAAAGTGGGTGTGCAAATATTACTTATTTTGATACAGAAAAGTTCAAAACTAAATTCGCTTGCGAACTTAAAAACTTCGACCCATTAAATCACTTTAACAGAAAAGAAGCTCGAAAACTCGATCGCTTCGCTCAATATGCACTTGTATCTGCTGATGAAGCAATAGGTGACGCTAAACTTAATCTCGATGAGGTTGATAAATTTAGAGTTGGTGTAATATGGGGTGCAGGTATTGGAGGATTAGAGACTTTTCAAAATGAAGTGTTAAATTATTCTGAAGGGGATGGAACACCACGTTTCAACCCCTTCTTTATTCCTAAAATGATAGCAGATATTGCACCAGCAAACATCTCTATTAAATATGGATTTATGGGACCAAACTACACAACAGTTTCTGCTTGTGCATCTTCCGCTAACGCATTAATAGATGCGTTTAACTATATTCGATTAGGGCAATGTGACGTTATCGTTTCAGGAGGTAGTGAAGCTGCAGTTACTATTGCAGGTATGGGAGGTTTTAATGCAATGCACGCATTATCAACACGTAATGAAAGTCCTGAAACAGCATCAAGACCATTTGACGCTACTCGTGATGGATTTGTACTAGGTGAAGGTGCAGGTGCTCTAATTTTAGAAGAATATGAGCACGCTAAAAAAAGAGGTGCTAAAATATATGCCGAAGTAGTTGGCGGAGGAATGTCTAGTGATGCATATCATATGACAGCTCCACATCCAGAAGGTATTGGTGTAGAAAGAGTAATGCTTAATTGCCTTGAAGATGCTGGGATGACTCCAGGTCAAGTAGATGCAATTAATACTCATGGTACCGCAACACCATTAGGTGATGTTGCTGAATTAATAGCGATTAGTAAAGTATTTGGTAAACATGCGAAAGACATAAATATCAATTCTACAAAATCGATGACAGGTCATTTATTAGGAGCAGCTGGAGCTATAGAAGCAATTTCTTCTATTTTATCCATTCAAAATGGAATTGTTCCTCCAACAATAAATCATACTACTGTTGATGAAAACATCGATCCGTTATTGAACCTTACTTTAAACAAGGCTCAAAAAAGAGAAATCAATGTTGCAATGAGCAATACTTTTGGTTTTGGTGGGCATAATGCCTGCGTTCTCTTTAAAAAAATCTGAGTACAATAAAACATAATGGCATCAATTAAAAACATATTTAAACCCCGTTCAGACGAAAACGGGGATTTTTTTTACGCCGTAAAAAAGATAATTGTTTTTAGACCAAGAAATATTCAATTATTTACCGAAGCATTTACCCATCGTTCTATGAACGAAAAAAATGAAGAGGGGCATTCCATGAATTATGAAAGAATGGAGTTTTTAGGGGACGCTATATTAAGTACTGTAATTGCTTCTCATTTATATAAAAAAGTTCCGGGAGGCAATGAAGGATATCTCACTAAGATGCGTTCTAAGGTAGTAAGTCGTGAACATCTAAATGAGTTAGGGAAAGATCTAAATTTAATTAGTTTAGTTAGATCTGCAATACCAACAAACCAGTTTGGGGAGAATATACATGGAAATGTATTTGAAGCCTTAATTGGAGCTATTTACTTGGATAGAGGATATAAATTTTGCGAAAAGTTTATCTATAGAAGTGTGATAAAGCCTTATGTAGATATTCAAAAACTAGAGGGGAAGATTATAAGCTACAAAAGCTTGTTTATTGAATGGTGCCAAAAAAACAAAAAGCCATTTAAGTTTAATGTTTACGAAGATACTGGTAACGATACGCTTAAGCATTTTGCAGTAAAATTAAAACTAGAAGAAGAGGTGGTTGCAAAAGCAAGAGCAACTTCAAAGAAGAAAGCTGAAGAGAGAGCAGCTAAAAGAGCATATTTTAAATTGCGTAAAGAAATAGATAACGAAATGGCCTTATAAAAGAATAAGTGTTTTATTTCAAAAATTCTATTTTCTACCAACAAGCATCCATCAATTTTTATTATTTTTATTAAGTATTAAAGAACTCTTTTAAAAGAGGCGATATCCTATGGCAATTCATAAGCTAATATTAGATGATGATTTTAATAATGAATTTTCATTAATAGCAATACATTGTAGTGAAGAAGCCTATAAAATGGCATATATGCTTAATAAACATGTACCTTTACAATTAGTAAGGAAATCCTTAGATATAGATTTTTCGAATAATGGATTAGAGGTTACATTTCCTATATTTGAATATGAAGACGATTTAAGCTATATTCTATATCATTTAGTGTCTAATAAAAGCAAGTCCCTATCAGCCAAAGTACATAGTTCTGGAGGGTTATTCGATAAAATTGCTTCAGAAAAAACAGTAACCACGTATTTATTAAAAGAACATAAAAATGTAGATTTCTTTTTAAAAATACATTCTGATTATGAAAAAGTTCCAATTAGGAATTTACTTTCAACGATTAATAAAATAGAACAGGTAATTTCAGCATACAGTATAGAAATAGAACATTTAAAATCTAAAAATAATTTAATATTTAACTAATGCCCGATCAAAAAAGAACTAAAATAGTTGCCACTTTAGGACCCGCTATTAATAGCAAAGAAATTATGAAGAACATGATCCTAGAAGGGGTCAATGTTTTTAGAATTAATTTTTCACATGCAGATTATCAAGTTGTTAAAGATAACGTTCTCCAAATTAGAGAACTCAGCGAAGAATTAGGTCTTAATATTGCAATTTTAGCAGATTTACAAGGTCCAAAACTACGTGTTGGTATTATGGAAGAAGGTGTTGAAATAGAACCTGGAGACATAATTAGTTTTTGTACAGGGGAAGAGTTTATAGGAAATCATAATAGAGTTTATATGAACTACGATGATTTCCCAAATGATGTAAAAAAGGGAGAACGAATATTGGTGGACGATGGGAAGCTAATGTTCGAAGTAATAAATACCAATGGTGTAGATGAAGTAAAAACAAAAGTGATTCAAGGGGGATTATTTAATTCAAAAAAAGGGGTCAACCTTCCCAATACCAAGTTATCATTACCCGCATTAACCAAAAAAGATAAGAGAGATGCTCTTTTTGCATTAGAACAAGGAGTGGATTGGATTGCTTTGTCTTTTGTGAGATATGCTAAAGATTTAAAAAAGCTTCAAAAATTAATTGCAAATAATAGTGAGTATAAAGTACCTATTATTGCAAAAATTGAAAAACCAGAAGGAGTTGCAAACATTAAAAAAATTGTAGCATATTGTGATGGGATAATGGTCGCAAGAGGTGATTTAGGAGTAGAAGTTCCCGCTGAAGAAGTACCATTAATTCAGAAAAGACTAGTGCTTATCGCAAAGAAAGCTAGAATTCCAGTTATTATTGCGACACAAATGATGGAAACGATGATCGATTCATTAACTCCAACAAGAGCTGAGGTTAATGATGTAGCAAATTCTGTAATGGATGGAGCAGATGCAGTGATGTTATCGGGAGAGACATCAGTAGGTAAATACCCTGTAGAAGTAATTAAAAAAATGGCTACCATATTAAAGAAAGTAGAAGGGTCATCTTTAATTACAGTACCCGAAGAACCACCAACTATTAGAACCGATCGATATATTACCAAATCTATTTGTTATCATGCAGCAAATATGGCTAATGAAATTGACGCAAAAGCAATTTGTACCTTAACCAATAGTGGGTATACCGCTTTTCAAATTTCGGCTTGGCGTCCAGCGGCTCATATTTTAGTGTTTACTTCCAACAAGCGAATTTTATCAAGGCTTAGTTTATTATGGGGAGTAAAATCTTTTTATTATAATCGTTATGTAAGTACGGATGAAACGGTGGAAGATGTTAATCAAATTGCTGTTGATAAAGGTTTTGTAAAACAAGGCGAATATCTAATTAATCTTGCGGCAATGCCAATTATAGATAAAGGAATGGTGAACACTTTAAGGGTAAGTAAAGTTTAATTGTTTTGATTTTTTAACCATTCTTCTCGAAGATCGGTAGAAAGTTTCCCGGTACCATCGTGTTTCCAACCTGGAGGCTTTACCAAATACTTTAGTCGGTTGGTCAAGGATATTTTACCTGAAAAAACATCTTTAATCAGGGCAGTCCATTCCTTAAATGCAATTATAAATGGATTGTAAGTGTCTATATTATCTACCAATCCATAACTTACTTTTTCTGTTTTTAATTCGGATTGAAAGGTCCCAAACATCTTGTCCCAAATAATTAAAATACCGGCATGATTTCGATCTAAATAAATGGGATTACTACCGTGATGAACTCTATGATGTGAAGGCGTGTTAAAAAAAGCTTCAAACCATTTGGGCATTTTGTTGATGGTTTCGGTATGAATCCAAAATTGATACAATAAACTAATGGCCATTTGGAACACAATCATTCCTGGATGAAAACCCAATAAGGGCAACCATAACCAAAAAATAAAGGAATAAAAACCTCCTGTCCAAGTTTGTCGTAAAGCAGTACTTAAATTATAATGTTGAGAAGAATGGTGTATCACATGAGAGGCCCAAAACAATCTGTTTTCGTGAGAAATTCTATGAAACCAATAATAGGATAAATCATCTAGAAAAAAGAGGATTATAAAACTCCACCAAGCTACTGGAATGGTAAAAAAACGAAAATTATCGTAAACAAAATACAATGCGGCAAAAACAATCAACTTACTAAAGAACCCTAAAAACACATTGCCAAGTCCCATTGCGATAGAAGAAATAGCATCTTTAACGGTATAGGTTTTTATATTTTGTTTTGTTGTTATAAAAAGCTCTAACAACATTGCAAAAGCAAAAAAGGGGATTGCGTAAAGTATAATTGGAGGGAATTCCGGCATTTATTTTTTTATTGAACTTCCAAAATACAAAAAATTAAAATGTCATTGCGAACGAGGTGAAGCAATCTCATAATGTTAGTAATTGACATCATGAGATTGCTTCGTCGTTCCTTTTAGTTTTAAAAATTACTCTACAATTTCAGTTTTTGAAATTTTTATTGCATCCCCTTCTTTAGCAATGGTAACAAATTTTGAGAAGCCTTTGTTTTTATATACATATTCAATTATTATAATTGCGTCCTCTTTTCTAGTTATTTGTAATTCACTTGTCCAACTACTTGTACTGAGCTTAGTCGAAGTATCATTATTGTATTTTTTCTCTTTAATAACCTGATTATCTTTCCCTTTTTCAGTCGGATATTCAAACTCATTTGGAAAATCAAAAAGCTGTTTCGCTATATAATAGGCTTCATGCAAATTCGAACTTGGAAGCAATAGTGATTCCGTATTTGTTGGTTTACTAGCAGTCCCTCCTTTTGTTTCTGTAAAAAGAACACTAGGAAAGTTTTCCTTTAGTTCAACTGCATATCCTTTTGTCGATATTCCTTTTTCAGGAGGGAAAAACTTAGAGAGGTAACCGTTAAAAGCATACCCTCTTTTGTGATTGAACTCTACTTCATCCATGCCTCCCTTAATTCCTCCAATAGCCATTGTAGGTTTTTCTTCAGAAGTAATGACTTTCACTCTAGTTCCATAAGGCATTACCGCAAGTTTCTCACTTTGTAAGTTGGCATGTTCCCGCAAACTAAGTCCGGTAGATGCTGTGACGTATAAATAAGTGACAGAAGAGTTTTCTAATGGCGTTGTTTCTGCAAGAGCAATTTCTTTTTCTGAAGTAATTTTCACTTTTGAAGTAGTGGTTTCTTCTTCTTTACAAGAAAATAAAACGAATGTGCTAATTAAAGCAAAGCTTACAATTTTTAGTGTGTTCATAATGTGAGTTGTTAATGTTAATAATAAGATTAAGTAATTTTCTCACATATACAGTAATAAGGTTTTTTATTTAAAACTTTGCGATCTCCACGTCTTTGCGAGACCTGTTTAGAAGTCAAATTTTAATTGTACAGCAACTACTTTCTCTTTAGGGACTTTCCCTTTTTCGTTGTTGAGGTTCGATAAGGAAATTCCCAACAACCGTACCGAGTTTTTCATAGAAGCTTGAAATAACAATTCTTTAACAGTTTCCATGATTACATCTTTACCCGATATAAAATAAGGCAAAGTCTTGCTACGAGTTTGTAACGTAAAGTCACTGTATTTAATTTTAAGGGTTACCGTTTTTCCTGCTACTTTACTTTTTTTAAGGCGCTTTTCGACCTCTTTTGCAATGTCTTCTAGCTTTTTAAGCATAAATATTTCTGAAGTGATATTCTCATTAAAAGTACGTTCGGCAGCTAAAGATTTTCGAGTTCGGGAAGATTTAACTTCGCTAAAGTGCTCTCCACGTACTACATGGTAATAGTAACGCCCACTTTTTCCAAAATGTTCGTCTAAAAAATCTTTGGGTTTTTGTTTTAAATCTAAACCTGTAAAGATTCCTAATCGATACATTTTTTGAACAGTAACTTTTCCAACACCATAGAATTTTTTGATGTCTAGCTTTTCTAAAAAATCTATTACCTCATCTGGAGGGACTGTTTTTTGGCCGTTAGGTTTGTTAATGTCACTGGCAACTTTAGCTATAAATTTATTGATGGATATTCCAGCAGAAGCGTTCAATCCAGTTTTTTCTTTAATTTTATTCCGAATTTCTTCGGCAATTAAAGAAGCACTCGGATTCCCTTTTTTATTTTCAGTAACATCGAGATAGGCTTCATCTAAAGATAAGGGTTCCACCAAATCTGTGTATTCATAGAATATCTTTCTAATTTGATCTGAAACTTCATGATATCGTTTAAAATTTGAGTTTACAAAGATGAGATCGGGACAATTTTGCAATGCTATTACACTACTCATAGCAGATCGTACTCCAAACTTTCTAGCTTCATAACTAGCAGCACTTACCACTCCTCGTTTAGAACTCCCACCAACAGCAACAGGTTTTCCACGTAGTTCAGGATTATCCAATTGTTCTACAGAAGCATAAAATGCATCCATATCTACGTGAATAATTTTTCTTTTAGGAAGCTCTTCCTTCATCCCATAAATTTATAATATCTTAGATAAATAATAGAACAAATAGATGCTTGAAATTGAAAGAAAATTTTTAATCCTATCCAATGCCTACAAATCAGAAGCCTATAAGCAAACCAAAATTGTACAAGGCTTTTTAAATACTCATAAAGAACGCACGGTTCGTGTTCGGATTATGGGAGAGAAAGCTTTTATAACGATAAAAGGAATTTCTAACTCTGAAGGTACCACCCGAATGGAATGGGAAAAAGAAATTCCTAAAGAAGATGCAGAAAAATTATTGTCACTTTGTGAACCGAATTTAATAGATAAAATTAGATACGAGATAAAAGCAGACCATCACATTTTTGAAGTAGATGAGTTTTTTGGTGAAAATGAAGGCTTGATAGTTGCAGAAATTGAACTGTCTTCAGAAAATGAAGAATTTACAAAACCAGACTGGTTAGGAAAAGAAGTTACGGGTGATGTTCGTTATTATAATTCACAATTAAGCAAGTTACCTTATCGAAATTGGTGCTTATAAGTTTGCTTCAAATTCATATTCCCGCTCCACTTTACAAATTCTTACTTTATAGGATTCATACCATTTTTCTATCCCAAGTTTTTGAGCCAGCTGATGGTCTACATTAGATTTCCAATTTTTTATGTCCTCTAAAGTTTTCCAATAACTAATGGTAATACCAATTTGTTCCCTAACGGATTCTATTCCTATAAATCCAGGTTGTTGATTGGCTAATGTTTCCATGCTTTCTGCCATTTGATCGTAGTCCTTGGCTTCTTTAGATAAAATGGAAGTAAATATAACTGCATAATAAGCTTTATTCATCTTTATAAATCTTAATAATTAAATCTCCTTCAGCATTCATATGCGCACGAAACATACCAGGAGTATTGAACTCCATAGCGATGTTCCCATTTTTATCAATAGCAACAATTCCTCCATCACCTCCCAATGCTGGCACTTTGTTTTGTATTACTTCATGTGCAGCTTCTTGTAGCGTAATCCTTTTGTATTCCATCATTGCAGAAATATCATGAGCAACCATCGCTCTTATAAAGTATTCACCCCAACCAGTAGAAGAAACAGCACAGGTTGCATTGTTAGCATAGGTTCCAGCTCCAATTATTGGTGCATCTCCAATACGATTCCAGCGTTTATTGGTCATCCCTCCAGTAGAAGTTCCTGCAGCTAGATTTCCATTTTTGTCGAGTGCAACACAGCCTACTGTGCCAAACTTTGAATCCTTTATGAAAGGATCTTCAAAAGAAACTTGTGCAGTTTCCTTTTCTAACTCCTTTTTTTTAACCTTTTGAAGCGACTGAAATCGTTTTTCAGTATAAAAATAAGAAGGGTCGGTCATTTTAAAGTCTTGTTCTCTTGCAAACTCTTCAGCTCCAGCGCCCGATAGTAATACATGAGGAGAATCATTCATAACTGATAATGCAAGGTTAATTGGGTTTTTAATTCGTTTTACTCCAGCAACCGCACCAGCATTAAGGGTAGCGCCATCCATTATAGAGGCGTCCATCTCATTGGTTTCTTCATGAGTAAATACGGCACCTTTCCCAGCATTAAATAGTGGAGAGTCTTCCATAATATTAATAGTAGCTGTTATAGCCTCTAACGAGGAACCTCCCTTTTCTAATATAGAATGTCCTGTGGTAATGGCTTCCTTTAATTTAGAATGAAAAGCATTCTCTAAGGAATCGGTCATGTATTTTTTTAAAATTGTTCCGGCTCCCCCATGTATTACAATACCGAAAGTTGCATCTGTTTTTTCTGAAAATTCTACGTTTTTTATAACATCAGAAGTGCTATTTTTAACATTATTACAGCTAAAGAGTATAAAAAATCCGATTAAAAGTGTTAAAATTGACTTCATGGTAAAAATATTTTATTAAAAAGCTAATATAGCTTAAATGCCCTTGTTTTCCGAAGCTTTACAAAGATTTAAATGTAGGAAGTAATAATAAAAAAGACCTAAAACATCGATGAAATGCACTAAAAAAACGACTAAGTGTTGGTTTTTAATAATTTTGTCTTACATTTGTCCCAGCATCATGCCCCAAATTTGATGTCCCCGTATTATGAAAATTATTAAAACTAGCCTACTTGCTATTGTATTATTGTTTTTTATTACTTCTTGTTCAAAAGACGATAGTCTTACTGAAGAAACAAATTATACAATTGATTTAAATTTAGCACAAGAAACAGATTGGTTACTTGCCGATGACATTCTTGTTCTTGTTAATGAGCATAGAACATCCATTGGTCTTAATATCATTGAAAGAGATCAACAATATGCATCTGCATACGCTGTTGAACATACCAAATACATGATAGAAAACAAACTTGTTAATCATGATAACTTTGGATCTCGATCTGCAGCCTTAAAAAACAGAGGAGCAAAACGTGTAGGTGAAAATGTTGCTTATGGTTATGAAACTGCAGAAAGTGTAGTTTATGCTTGGTTACATAGTCCTGGACATAAAGATATAATAGAAGGAAATTATACACATTCTGGATTTGGTATAATGCCAAATGAAGATGGAGTATTCTTTTTTACACAAATTTTCTATAGTAAATAATATTACTTTTTCAATTCAAGCATTTGCCGTATTTTTACGTGATTACTTAAAAATACGGCTATGGCTATTTTAGAACCTTTTAACCTTAACAAATGGATTGACGAAAATCGAGATTTGTTAAAACCCCCAGTTGCAAACAAAAATTTATATGTTAAGTCTAAAGACTATATTGTTATGATAGTTGCTGGACCTAATGCTCGTAATGATTATCATTATAATGAAACCGAAGAGTTATTCTACCAACTAGAAGGGAATATTCAGGTTAATATTCAGGAAAACGGAGAAAAGAAGGAAATGAAACTTGGCCCAGGAGACATGTTTTTGCTCCCAGCAAATACTCCTCATTCTCCAAACAGAAGTGAAGGATCTATTGGTTTAGTGGTAGAGCGTGTCCGAAAGGGTAAAAACCTTAATGACGGATTGATGTGGTTTTGTGATAATTGTAATCATAAACTGCATGAAGTTTATTTCGAATTATTAGATGTAGAAAAAGACTTTCAACCCCACTTTAAACACTTTTATACTTCAGAAGAGTTAAGAACCTGTGATAACTGTGAAACTGTAATGGATACAGACCCTCGTTTTATAGGCGATTAATAAGCCATTTCTACTTACAAATACGAAACAGGGTTTCCTTTTCAGAATTCTTTTAAATTCTTATTAGGAATCCATACCTTTGCACCCTTAATTTAAGATTAAAAAAACTAAAAAATATGGCTACTGTAGCAACTGCATTTGGAATTGAAGACGCCTTAAAAAAATTAGGAGTTAACGAAATAAACAAAGGAACATCCACTGGATCTAACTGGTTTTCTGAAGGAGAAATGATATCTTCTTATTCACCGGTAGACGGAAAATTAATAGGAAAAGTAACTACTACTACTAAGGAAGATTACGAAAAAGTAATTGAAACTGCACAGTCTGCTTATAAAGACTGGAGAAAAGTTCCTGCACCACAACGTGGAGAAATTGTACGTCAGTTTGGAAATAAACTTAGAGAATTAAAAGAGCCTCTAGGTCAATTGGTTTCTTTCGAAATGGGGAAATCTCTTCAAGAAGGATATGGTGAGGTTCAAGAAATGATAGATATCTGTGATTTTGCTGTTGGATTATCTAGACAATTGAATGGTCAAACGATTCCATCAGAACGTCCAGAACACGTAATGAGAGAGCAATGGCATTCTATTGGGATTGTTGGTATAATATCGGCATTTAATTTTCCAGTAGCTGTTTGGGCTTGGAATACAGCTTTAGCTTGGATTTGTGGAGATGTTTGTGTTTGGAAAGGTTCTGAGAAAGCACCTTTATGTACAGTTGCTTGTCAAAATATCATAGCGGACGTTTTAAAAGAAAATAATTTACCAGAAGGAATCTCTTGTATCATTAATGGAGACTACAAAGTTGGTGAAATGATGACTACCGATACTAGAATACCTTTAGTTTCTGCTACTGGTTCTACAAGAATGGGTAGAATTGTTGGAGCTACCGTTGCGGAACGTTTTGGAAAATCTTTATTAGAATTAGGAGGGAACAATGCAATTATCATTACTCCAACTGCCGAATTAAAAGTGGTAGTTCCTGGTGCTGTATTTGGAGCTGTTGGTACTGCTGGACAACGTTGTACTTCAACTAGAAGATTGATCATTCATGAATCGGTTTATAATAAAGTAAGAGATGCTATTGTTGGAGCTTATGGACAAATAGTAATTGGGAACCCATTAGATGAAACCAAACATATGGGACCATTAATAGATAAAGATGCTGTAAATGCATATTTAGCTGCAATCGAAAAAGCAAAAGCGGAAGGCGGAAACGTATTAGTAGAAGGTGGTGTTTTAGAAGGGGAAGGATTTGAAAGTGGATGTTATGTAAAACCTGCCATTGTGGAAGCTGAAAACCATTTTGAAATTGTACAACACGAAACATTTGCTCCTATTTTATATTTAATGAAATATAGTGGAGATGTTGAAAATGCAATTGATATGCAAAATGGAGTTGCTCAAGGTTTATCTTCTGCAATTATGACCAATGAAATGAAAGAAGCAGAAAAATTCTTATCCTATGCAGGATCTGATTGTGGTATTGCCAATGTAAATATTGGAACTTCTGGAGCTGAAATTGGAGGAGCTTTTGGAGGTGAAAAAGAAACTGGTGGTGGCCGTGAGTCTGGATCTGATGCTTGGAAAGTATATATGAGAAGACAAACCAATACCGTAAATTACTCAGACGAATTACCCTTAGCACAAGGGATTAAGTTTGATTTGTAATAAAAAGATTAAATATTAAAAAAAACCGCTTCATTCGAAGCGGTTTTTTTATGGATTCCTTCCTCTTTCCTCAGGGTATAATTCCCAAACCGGATCACTTTGCCAATACTCTTTGGTATCTACATCAATTATAGATAAAGGCCCTTTAAAAGCTGCTCCAGTATCTATATTCCATACAGATGCAAAATTTACAGGTGTTGATATTCCAATTTTTGTGGTAGCAGTATGGCCTAAATAAACCTCCTTAAAGAGTTTAAGACGTTTCGGATACTTTGGGTCTTGTATAGAAAGATTCTTATCCATAGCGCAAACCATTTCCCATAAAGATCGGTCCCAATAAGGGGTATGGTCATAATATTCGTATTGTGGTCCTTTTTCATTTGTAAATCCCGCATGGCAATACAATCTGTTCTCTGAATCTATGTAAAAATTTTGAAGCTGTTCAAAAAACCGAAGGTGTTTTTCCAACTCTATTTCTGAAAGGGATTCGTAACTTTTAATACTGGACTCTCCCCCATGTTGCAACCACATGGATTTTGCATCCCCAAACTTTAAATATTGATAAAGCAAATCATCATGATTTCCACGTAAAAAAATACAAGAATAGGTTTCAGAAAAATGAATTAAAAAGGAAACGACTTCAGCAGATTCACTCCAACCATCTACATAATCTCCCAGAAATATAAAATGATCTTTAGTGGAAGGTGTTATTTGCTGCAACACCTGTTTTAAGGCTTTTAAACCACCGTGTATGTCTCCAACGATTAGGGTTCTCATGAGTTTGTTAATAAAAATAATAATGCAATAATGACAATTATAAAAAGTACAAAAAAGAATATTTTCCAAAAAGAATAAGGTCGTTGCCCAGCGAGTTTTCCAGTTTGCCCATTTACAAAAAAGTTATATCGCTTCTCTTTAAAAGTATAAGCACTAATATATACAGGGAGCAATATGTGTTTAAAAGTTTCTTCAGATAGGTTCATATCTAAGGAAGAAACTCTTTGTGTATCTCCTCCAATATCCCTTTTGGCCCAACGTGTTGCTATTTCATAAGCTCCTTTTTGAGCTTCTAAATGACCACTTTTTAAGGTGATGGTATATTTTTCAGTAACAAAACCAGAAAGGTAACTACTATCAAAAGGTTGTAATAGCTTTAAGTTCCAATAGGCTATTTTTTTTGGAATGAGGCCCATTTTTTGTTTGGAAGCTTTTGTAAGCGTATCGTCTACAAAACCATTAATAGTACCACTAGCGGGATACCATCGAGTTTTTCGTTCGGTTACTGTTCTTCTGTTTTTGCCACTACCTACCGTTTTAGTAACATAATAATATTCTCCTCTTTGCCCAGAATAGTTTGCAAATAATTGTGCGTCGAAAGTCCAATAAGGAGAATAAAGACCTTTGGTATTTTGAGGGTCTAATGTCGCTTTTTTTAGTTTATTGGGAGCAAACCACAAGCCATTCACCCACTTTTTAAATACTTCATGCGCTTTTTTTTGATCGATCTGAAAAGGCAGAACTGCACCGGGAACAATCCACTCCTCTTTATAAGTCTCTTCTACAATTAATGGCATGCTGCAATAAATACAATGCAGCGATTTATAATGCTCTTCAACATGTTGATTAGCGCCACAATTTTTACAATGAAGCATGGTAATTTCTTCACTATGCGATTGCCCTCCCATTTCACTTAAATAGGGTTTAAGTTCTAATTCTTCAAAGCTATTTTCAGAAGGAAAAATAGTTTCGGTATGACTACAGTATTCACATTTTAGTTCTGTAGTACCTGGAGCATATAGTAATTCCGACCCACAGTTAATGCAGGCTCTTTTTATTTCGGATTTTTGAGGAATTTTCTCTTCCATGTTTTTTAAAAGGGAGGTAATAACAAGCGGTACTTTTGTCTGTTCGAGCGTAGTCGAGAACTAAAATTAGGTTTCGACTGCGCTCAACCTGACAAATAAATGCTATTGAGGTGGAAGCGGTGGTGGCGTATTACTTCCTAAGAACACTTTTAATTCTTCCACTTTTTTTAATGCTGTCCAGTTTCCCATTCCTTGCTTCCATACTAGAGTGTCTTTGTTTACGGTACGATTGGCAAATAGAGCTTTTAACAGGTCAAATGTTACGGGACCCGCTTGTTGTCCGTTTGCAGCATAATAATACTGTAGGGCAACTGGCATTGGTGGAGGCATTGCTCCCCCTTGTTGTTGTCCGCCCATTTGCGGACTCATTAATCCTCCCATTTGTTGTGCGAGAACAAAACCCATTCCCATTCCCATTCCTGCTCCAGCGGTACCGCCTTCATTTTTTGCAGCAGCTTCTATCGCTTTTGCAGTTTTAAATTTGGTTAATTTATCCAAATCCAATTTATCGATTCGGCTATACTCGAAGATTTCTTTTTTAAGTTCTTCGGGCATAGAAACATTTTCGATAAAGAATTTCTCTAAAGAAATACCCACGCTAATAAACTCTGGCAGCATGACTTCTTTGCAAGTTTCCGAAAGCTCGGTAGTATTTGCAGCATATAATTCTATCGGAAGATTAGCTTCCCCAACAGTATCGGTAAAACGGGTAGCGATTAAACTTTTAAGATGTTCATTAATTTCAAAATTGGTAAAATTATTATCGGTCCCTACAATATCAACAATAAATTTCCCAGCATCGTTTATTCTATAAGCATAGCTTCCAAAGGCTCTAATCTCCACCAAACCAAAGCGATCATCACTTAAGGTAATAGGGTTTTTAGTGCCCCATTTTTCATCGGTAAAAAGGTGTGTATTTACAAAATATACCTCTACTTTAAAAGGACTATCAAAACCATATTTCCAACCTTTTAAGGTAGTTAGAATAGGCATGTTTTGTGTGTTTAAAGTATAAGTTCCAGGTTCATAAACATCTGCTAACTGACCTTCATTAATGAGAACTGCAACTTGACCTTCGCGAACGATGAGTTTCGCATTGTTTTTTATTTCGTTTTGGTAACGCTCAAAACGATGACAGATGGTATCGTCTGTATAATCTAGCCACTCAATAATGTCTATAAATTCGTGACTTAGTTTTTCTTTTATTTTATCGAAAATACCCATAGTATTGGTTTTAAATATTTGAAGGTTAAAGGTAAAGAAAGCTTAAGATAAATACAAAAGACAGATGTTATCTTATTGCCTATAAAATTAGTCTTAGTTCTAATAGAATGTTACACTTTTGATATTTACACACATAAAATCTATTTTTTATAAAGAACTTTAACTATACTTCATCTTCCTAAGAATCCGTACCGATTCTTTATAAGAATCGTAAACAGCACCTCCCAGTTTTTTTAAATAAGGTTTTGCTTCCAATAGTTTGGTTTTGGCCTCTGTAAAATTATTTAAAAAACAGATAAGATAAGTAGCGGGAAGGTTTTTAACGTCTTTTTTTTCCCTTGCATTTAATGGGATGCCTTTTTTTAATTTTTCAATAACAGAAAGGTTTGCATTATAAATATGATATAAGGTTTTTTTATTGAATTGAGGGGGTTCAAAAATTAAGTTCGTTTCCATTTGATAAGAACCATTTTCCTGAAAAACAATAGTAACCTCTTCTAAGGCATAGTATTTATTTTGATTGTTCAAGCCCAAATGGACATACTCAATGATTCTAAATTCATCTTCGGTAAACGAAATACTCACCTCATCTAAGGTGGAATAAAACAATCGTACTTGTTCGTTTATAAGTTCAATATCCACACGGGAATAATAGATGTCATCTTTTACTTTTTTCGGGTTTCCTGCCCAGCAAACCACAAACTGTTCTTTAAAAACTTTATAATTAGCATCTAGATCTTTATGGCGATGATAATTAAAATCAATGACGCCATCCAATGTATATTCAATATTGTTCTTGGCTTTATTCTCAATTGCCATTACAATTTCTGAATTTACATCCTGGATAACAATGTCGAAATCTTTAGGCATAGACATACTTCCATCCCTCAAAAAAATAGCTCCTCCCCAATACTTCCAAATGTTTCGTCTAAGGGAGGTGATTTCTTCGGTGGCTCTAATACTAACCAATCCTACAACTTTATCTGATGGAAGGTTTGGAAAGGCCACATTCTCATAGATAACTAATGGTGGATTACTAAGATATGCGTTGATGAGGTTTTGGATTTTACTATCATCAAAAAAATCTACTCCATTAATTTCATTGGTTTCATCTTCTACACCAATTACAATATAGCTATTGTTTTTTGGGTTGCTATTGCTCAATGCGCAGATGTGTTTTAAAAATTTTGCCTTGCCTTCTTTAGATCCTAAATCAATCTTTCTTTTTTTATCATAGAAACTACTTTCATCATTGTGAGCTAGTAAATTCTTAATAAGAAGACGTTTGTTAATCAATGTTTTATTTTTTATTTACAATAGTACTTGAGGCTTGATCTAATGCCATCACCGTTAAATCTGCAATATTCACATGAGCAGGTCTTGTGACTGTAAACCAAATAATCTCGGCGATATCTTTAGCTTGTAATGGTGTAAACCCTTGATAAACTTTTGAAGCTTTTTCGGTATCTCCTTTAAATCGAACCTCGCTAAATTCAGTAGCAACCATTCCTGGATTAATGGCACCAACCTTTATTCCTTTTCCGTTTAAATCAATTCTCATGCCTTGATTAATGGCATCCACCGCATATTTACTAGCGCAATACACATTTCCTTTTGGATATACTTCTTTTCCAGCAGTAGATCCAATATTGATAATATGTCCTTTTTTTCTTTCTAACATTTTTGGGAGTACCACTTTACTAATATAAAGCAATCCCTTTACATTAATGTCAATCATAGCTTCCCAGTCTTCAATTTTTCCATCTTGAAAAGAATCTAATCCATGAGCATTCCCAGCATTGTTTATTAAAATATCTATTTCTGAAAAATCCTCGGGAAGATTATTGATTTTTTGAAAAACAGCTTCTTTATCGCGAACATCAAAATTTATGGTTTGAATCTTAGAAAAAGAACACAATTCTTTTTCTAATTCATCTAAACGATTTTGTCTTCTACCACAAAGGACCAAATTAATTCCATTTTTTGCAAATATTTTAGCGGCTGCCATCCCAATTCCAGAAGTCGCACCAGTTATCAGAGCTATTTTATTTTTCATAATCATAAATTTATCAAAATGGGTCTTTAATTACCAATTAAAAGTCCGTTATTTCGATTAGAAAAGTACGTATTTATACTATTTAAAAGCGTTAATTTTTTTAGCTAATTTTTAACCAAGTATTAACAAGAATTTTGATTAGAAATTTACAATTTAGCATTCCGAAATATATTTCGTTTCGAATCATTAAAAAAAGTAAAGATGGAACAAACTACTACTGCTCTAGATATAGGAGCTTTGAATGAAAAAATAGAAAAAGAATCTGCATTTATAGACATTCTTACCATGGAAATGAATAAGGTGATTGTGGGGCAGAAACATATGGTAGAGCGCTTGCTTATTGGTTTGTTAGGAGAAGGACATATTTTACTAGAAGGGGTTCCTGGTCTTGCAAAAACACTTGCTATTAACACTTTGGCAAAAGCTGTTCATGGAGATTTTAGCAGGGTTCAGTTTACACCAGATTTGTTACCAGCCGATGTTGTTGGAACCATGATATATAACATGAAGGAAAACGATTTTAGCATAAAGAAAGGGCCTATTTTTGCCAATTTTGTGTTAGCAGATGAAATTAATCGTGCTCCAGCTAAAGTGCAATCGGCTTTATTAGAAGCGATGCAAGAAAAACAAGTGACCATTGGTGACCAAACTTTTAAACTGGAAAAACCATTTTTAGTAATGGCAACTCAAAACCCAATTGAGCAAGAAGGAACCTATCCTTTACCGGAAGCTCAGGTGGATCGTTTTATGCTAAAAACGGTAATAAAATATCCTAAAATGGCAGAAGAACAATTGATTGTTCGTCAGAATTTAAAAGGAGGTTTTGAGCAAGTAAATCAGGTGGTTACTCTAGAACAAATTAAAAGAGCACAAGCGGCTGTTCGCGAAGTGTATATGGATGAGAAAATTGAAAAATATATCTTAGATATTATTTTTGCAACTCGTAATCCAGAAAATTATAACCTAGCTGAATTAAGCCCACTTATTAATTTTGGTGCATCGCCAAGGGGAAGTATCAACCTAGCTATTGCCTCTAAATGTTATGCATTTATTAAAAGAAGAGGTTATGTAATTCCTGAAGATGTAAGAGCAGTAGTACATGATATATTGCGTCATCGTATTGGAATTACTTATGAAGCAGAAGCAGAAAACATCACTTCAGAAGACATAATCAACAAGATTGTTAATGAGATAGAGGTCCCTTAGGACATCATTTCGCATGTTTTGCGGAATCGTTTAAATTAAATCTAAATGTTGAACAGATTCCGAATCAAGTTCGGAATGACAAAATTGAAGACTACCAACAGATAACTGAGGACTGAAAAATGGATACTAAAGAACTTCTTAAAAAAGTACGGAAAATCGAAATCAAAACACGTCGGTTAAGTGACCACATGTTTGGTGGCGAGTACCACAGTACTTTTAAGGGTCGTGGAATGACATTTAGTGAAGTGCGTCAATATCAATTTGGAGATGATGTAAGGAGTATCGATTGGAATGTAACAGCAAGATATAACGAACCCTATATTAAAGTTTTTGAAGAGGAAAGAGAGTTAACCTTAATGCTAATTGTAGATGTTTCTGGTTCTGAATTTTTTGGAACCGAAAGCCAATTTAAAAACGAAATTGTCACTGAAATAGCAGCGACCTTAGCTTTTTCAGCTCTTCAGAATAATGACAAAATCGGATTGATTTTATTTTCAGATGAAATTGAATTGTTTATTCCTCCTAAAAAAGGGAAATCTCACGTATTGAGAATTATTCGTGAATTATTAGAACATAAAGCTAAAAGTAAAAAGACAGATGTTGCTATGGCATTGAAATATTTTTCGAATGTCATTAAGAAAAAAGCAATTGTATTTGTGCTTTCAGATTTTATAAACGATGGATATCGGGATACTTTAAAAATTGTTTCAGGCAAACACGATGTTACTGGGATTAGAGTTTTTGATAAAAATGAAGAAGAAATACCAAACCTTGGTGTAGTACAAATGCAAGACCAAGAATCTGGTGAATATCTATTAGTGAACACTTCTTCAAAAGGGGTTCGTAATCATTATAAAGCGCATTATTTAGAACGAGTAGATTACTTTAGAGAGTCTTTCAGAAAAAGTGGCGCAGGAGTTTTAAGCTGTAGAGTGGACGAAAGTTATGTAAAAAAACTATTAGGATATTTTAAGCAAAGAGGATAGTTTAAAAAAAGAATAAAGCAAAGAGAGTAAAGAAAAAAGATGTTAGAGAAAAGACAAAATAAGAGTTCTATGTCATTCCGAGTGAAAACGAGGAATCTCTTGTCAATTATTATAATTTTGATTGGTGCTTCTTCATTCTCACAAGTTTCTTCAACGGTAGATACTACACAAATAAAAATTGGGGAAGAAATTATTTATACTATTCAAGTGGAAGCAGATTCTTCAGATTTGGTATTGTTTCCAGAAGGGCAAACCTTTTCACCTTTAGAAGTAATTGAGTCCTATAAAATTGATACAACAAGACTTGAGGACAAGATTCAATTGATAAAAAAATATGGATTAACGCAGTTTGATTCTGGGAGTTATACGATACCAACACAACGAATCGTAATTAATAACAATCCGTTTAATACAGATTCCTTAAGAATTGAAGTTGCAAATGTTGTGGTAGATACCCTCCAACAAAAAATGTATCATATCAAACCTGCTTTTGATGTTGCAGATCCATTATTCGACTATAAAAACCTGTTATTTATTTTACTCGGTTTATTGTTTTTATTAGGAATCGCTCTTTATTTCAGAAGAAAAAAGAAACGTAAAGAAGCGGAACAAATACTTCCTCCATATGAAGAAGCATTAGAAGCTTTAAAAGAATTAGACAGTTCTCATTTTCTAAAGAATGATAATTCTAAAAAATACTATTCCGCACTTACCGAAATAATCAAAAGATATTTACATCGAGAGGTGGACGATTCTGCATTAGAAAGTACCAGTAATGAACTTATTGAACGACTTATATTGCATAGAGATGCAGGTAATTTTGAATTTGATAAGGATACAATTAAAAAACTAGAGAGTATTTTTAAACGTGCCGATTTAATCAAGTTTGCCAAAATGAGAGAGCAAGAAGGGCAAGCAAAAGTAGATCGATCTGTAGTTGAAGAAATTATTAACGAAACCAAAGAAATAATTCCAGAACCTACCGAAGAGGAATTGCTTCAAAATGAACTTTATTTAGAAGAGCTTCGAAAAAAACAACTGATAAAAAAGCGAATTAAAATTGTATTGGGAGTTTTTGTAAGTTTTATAATTGCTGGTGCTGTTTTTGGAGCAATCAAAGGCTTTGACGAGTTGAAGGACAAGACCATTGGTAACGAAGTAAGAAGTCTTTCTGAAGGTCGTTGGATTAAAAGTGAATATGGAACCCCATTAGTAATAATTGAAACTCCAAAGGTTCTGGTTAGGACTGCAACGGACTCTTTAATAACTAGAAACCCTTTAATTAAAGAAACTCATGCATTTACATACGGAGGTTTACAAGATAAGCTATTAGTAAAGGTAAGTACGCTTCAATTTAAACAAGAACAAGAAATTGATTTGGATAAAGCGTTAGATGCAGCTTTAACTATTTTGGAATCTGCAGGTGCCAAAAACCTAGTTGTAAAACGCGATGATTTTGAAACTGAAAAAGGAATCAAAGGAGTAAAAGCCTATGGAGATTTTCAGGTTCAGATTTCAGAAAAAAAAGTTTTAAAACAAAAAAGTAAATATGAACTATTGATTTTTGCACAAGGAAACGGATTGCAAAAAGTATTGGTGGTGTATCAAGATGATGGAAAATATTCCGAAGCAATAAAAGATAGAATCATAAGCTCTATAGAGTTAGAAGTAACAGAACAAAAGAAGAAAGATGAGCAGTAATTTCGAATTTGTAAATCCAATTTTATTCTGGCTGTTACTTTTGCTTCCAGCATTATTGCTATGGTATTTTTTAAAACGAAATCATCAAACTGCTACGCTTACAATTTCAAATATTGAAGGGTTTAAAACTTCGAAAAACTGGTTAGCAAAACTTCGCCCAGCATTATTCGTATTTAGACTTTTGATATTGGGGCTAATTATTGTTGCAATGGCACGTCCTCGTACCGTGGATGAATCCACTCGTATTAAAACAACGAAAGGGATAGATATCGTAATCGCCATTGATGTTTCGGCCAGTATGCTAGCTCGAGATTTAAAACCCAATAGATTAGAGGCATTAAAAAATGTGGCATCTAGATTTATACAAGAGCGCCCTAACGATCGTTTGGCTTTGGTGGAATATGCAGGAGAGAGTTACACCAAAACTCCTTTAACTAGTGATAAAAACATTGTATTATCCTCTTTAAAATCAATAAAGTATAATACGGTTATTGAAGGAGGAACAGCCATTGGGATGGGGTTAGCAACTTCTGTAAATCGATTAAAAGAAAGTCGGGCAAAAGGAAAAGTAATTATCCTATTAACAGATGGGGTTAATAATTCGGGTTTTATAGACCCAAAAATTGCAAGTGAATTGGCAGTTGAATTTGGAATAAAAGTATATACCATAGGATTGGGATCCAACGGAATGGCATTATCCCCAATAGGAATTAAACCTAATGGACAGTTTCAATATGGAAATGTTCAAGTAGAAATAGATGAAGAACTGCTGAAGCAAATTGCAGAAACAACAGGAGGAAAATATTTTAGAGCTACGAGCAATACAAAATTAGAACAGATTTACGAAGAGATTAATAAATTAGAAAGAACCGAAATAGAAGAAACAAAGTATAAAAGCTATAATGAACTATTTAGACCTTTAGTATTAATTGCTTTTGGCTTATTGTTGTTTGAATTGTTATTGCGCTATACTCTTTTTAGAAGTTTTGTGTGATATAATGATTTCGACAAGCTCAATCGCCAAGATAATGTTGGGCATTGAGCTTGCCGAAGTAACAATTTTATAAATTTTAAAAGATACCCGCCAAAGCGGGCATATTATGTATCAATTAGAAAAACCAATATTTTTTTATTTACTATTTGCCATAGTTGGGCTTATAGTAATTTTTCTAATGGTATTAATTTGGAAAAGGCATTCACAAAAGCGTTTTTCAAACGGAATAGCACTTAAAAAATTAAGTCCAGACCGCTCATTTTTTAAAGCTTGGCTTAAAGTGTTGGTTTTAACTTTGGCGATTGCAAGTTTGTGTTTAGCGCTAGTAAACCCAAAAATCGGAACCAAGATAGAAACAGTATCTAGGGCAGGAGTAGATGTTGTTTTTGCATTAGATGTTTCAAAAAGTATGCTTGCCGAGGATATCGCCCCTAACAGAATTGAGAAATCTAAACAATTAGTAACTCAGATCATTAATAGTTTAGGTGGAGATCGAGTTGGGATTATAGGTTATGCCGGGAGTGCGTTCCCACAAGTTCCAATAACAACTGATTTCTCTGCTACCAAACTATTTTTAAACAATATGAACACCAATATGGTGTCTTCTCAAGGAACAGCAATAACGGAAGCTATTAAAATGGCTGAAACCTATTATAATGATGAAGACCAGGTAAATAAGGTTTTGTTTATTTTATCAGATGGAGAAGATCATGAAGGGAATATTTCGATTATAGCAAACGAAGCTGCTAATTTAGGAATTCAGATTTATACGATTGGAATAGGTACAGTTAAAGGTGGCCCAATACCAATCAAACGAAATGGTATTTTACAGCATTATAAAAGAGACAATAATAACGAACAAGTAATTACAAAATTAAATACCGAAACTTTAATCGAAATTTCAAGTAAAGCAAACGGAAAATACATTGACGGTAGCAATACCAAAAAAGTTGTAGAAGAAGTTACTGCAATTTTAAATGGCATGAATCAAAAGGAATTTGAAGCCAAACAGTTTACAGATTTTAAAGATCGATTCCAATGGTTTTTAGGGCTTGCATTATTTTTATTAGTATTGGAAGTATTGTTATTAGAAAGAAAAACAGCCTGGCTTAAAAAATTAAATTTATTTAATGAGGATTAATAAAAACATAACATACAGTTCTATTTCTTTAGAAAGCTCTGGGTTTTTTAATAAGGCTCTTGGTTTCAGAAAAGAGAATCTTCAGAATAATTTATTCTTATTAATAGTTATTATTCTAAGCACATTTAATTCCATCAATGCACAGGAAGACAAAGAAAAGCAAAAGGAACTCAAAAAATCTCAAGAGCTACTAAGTGAGGCTAACTTTGAAATGAAGAATGATAATTTCCCTTTAGCGGAAGCAGAATACAGAGAAGCAATTTCATTAAATCCGAAAGAAGATACTGGGAAATATAACTTGGGGACAGCATATTATAATAAAGAAATGAATGCTACTGCGATGAATCGTTTTAAGCAAGCAACCGCTGTAGCAGATACCAAACCAGACAAGCATAAAGCGTTTCATAATTTGGGGAATACCTATATGAATGAGAAAAAATACCAAGAAGCGGTAGAATCTTATAAAAGTGCTTTGCGAAATAATCCAAAAGATGATGAAACTCGTTATAATCTAGCATTGGCTAAAGAGCTTTTAGAAGACCAAGAGAAAAATGGAGGAGGAGATGATGAGAATGAAGATAAGGAAGATGAGAAGGAAGAAGAAAACGAAGAGGAAAACGAGAACAATAAAAAGGATGGTGAAGATGGAGACGAAAAAGAAGAAAAAGATGAAGGAGAAGAAGAGGAAGATAAAGAAGAAGGAGAAGATGAAGAAGACAAAGGAAAGCCTGATGAGCCTAAAGATGAAAAGGAAAATAAGCAACCTCCACCAGTTCCCGGTCAACTTTCTCCACAACAAGTTAAAAACTTGTTAGAGGCTATGAATAATGAAGAAAAGAAAGTGCAAGATAAAATTAATGCCGAAAAACAGAAGGGCAAAAAAACAAAAACAGAGAAGGATTGGTAATGAAGTTAAAGTCTGTCTACATACTATTGTTAATGTTAAGCTTTGGGTTTGCTAAAGCACAGGTAAGCTTTGTTGCTAAAGTGAGTAAAAGCAGTCTTGGAATTAACGAACGATTACGAGTAGATTTTGAAATGAATAAAGACGGGGATAACTTTAGTCCTCCAAATTTTGAAGGTTTCAAGGTAGTTGGAGGTCCAAACCAGTCCATTAGCAATTCTTATATAAATGGGAAAAGAAGTTATTCTAAAACTTACTCCTATTTTTTATCACCTAAGGCACAAGGAAAGTTTACTATTAAACAGGGAACTATAGAGATAGGAGGTGAAATTTATAAAACGCTACCTATCAATGTAGTTGTTACAGCTGCAGTATCTAAACCTAAAAATGGCAATAATGCCGATTATGTTGCAAGTGAAAACGTACACTTAGTTGCAGAAATTTCTAATGCAAAACCATATTTAAACGAAGCGATAACTATTGTATATAAGTTATATGTTTCCAATAATGTAAGCATTACAAGTAGCTGGAGAGAAATAGATTCTCCAAAGTATGCAGATTTTTGGAGTCAAATTATAGAGAGCAAAGGAAAATCTCAGATATACGAAGGGACCTATCAAGGGAAACCCTATCGTTATGTGATATTAAAAAGAATGGTATTGTATCCACAAAAAACAGGAAAGCTTATCATTGAACCTTTAACCCTTGATGTGCCAATAGATGTTCAGGGAAACACTAGAGATGTTTTTGGTAGACGAAGAATGACTCGTGTAAACAAAACTATTTCGGCAGGAGCTAGAACCATTGCTGTAAAACCGCTTCCAGAACAAGGAAGGCCAGATGACTTTACAGGTGCAGTTGGAGAGTTTCAATTTAATGTATTTACCAATAAAAATTCTTTAAATGCTGACGAATCCCTAGAGTTAAAAACAAAAATTACTGGAAGTGGGAATCTAAAACTTTTCGATTTACCTTCTTTAAACCTACCTAGTTCCTTGGAAGTTTATGAGCCGGTTACTGAAAATAAAGTAAAAACGAATAGCAAAGGAATGAATGGTTTTGTTGGAGAATCCTATACTGTAATTCCACAGTATAAAGGGGTTTATCCTATAAGACCTATAGCATTTTCATATTTCGATTTAAAAACGGAATCTTATAAAACCATTTCTTCAGAGGAGATAATTATCAATGTTGAAAATGGCCCTATGCCTAATCAAACAAGCTCTAATGAAGGAATTACAAATACATCTAAAGAAGTAGTTCTATCAAATGATCAATTTAAATACATAAAACTGGATGCCGATTTACAACCTACAAATCAGTTAGCATTTTTTAAGTCCACATTATTTTGGTGGTTGACAGGTGCTCCATTTTTATTGATCCCTTTATTTATAATTGGAGGAAATAGAAGAAGAAAACATTTGAGTGATGTAGATGGAAAACGACTTCGGAAAGCAACTAAATTAGCAAAAAAGTATTTATCGGAAGCGAAAAAGAATATTGGAAAACAAGAAGCTTTTTACGAAGCTTTAGAAAGAGCATTACATAATTATCTAAAGGCTAAACTGGACATTGTAACTTCAGATTTTTCAAAAGAAAAAATAGCCACATTACTTTCAAAAAGGAGTGTTGAAGAAGATGTAGTTACCGTATTTATTGGTTTATTAAAAAGTTGTGAGTTTGCAAGATACACACCAACATCAGACGTTACTATAAATCAGGATTATAAAAAAGCAATAAGTGTTATTTCGAGTATAGACAAACAGATGAATTAATAATGAGAGAAGAGTTTACATATAAAGGGTTCTTAAAACGTGTGCTAGTCATATTTGTACTATTTATATCTATAGCAAGTTTTTCACAAAACGGCCCTCTATTTGAGCAAGGAAAGGAACTTTATAAAGCAGAGAAATATATAGAGGCAGTTAATTCTTGGATGAAAGTTTTGGAGAATGATCAACATTCTGCTTCCTTATATTTTAACTTAGGAAATGCTCATTACAAGTTGAACAACATTGGCCCAAGCATTTATTATTATGAAAAAGCATTGGAGTTAGCTCCCAATGATGGGGATATAAAAAACAACCTTGCATTTGCTCAAAATGCAACCGTAGATGATATTGAACCTTTACCTAAAACAATTTTTAATAAATGGTATCATACCATTTCAGATTTACTCACATTTGATGGTTGGGCAATAGTGGTAGTTGTATTTGCGATGAGTTTTGTTATGTTGTTTTTACTGTATTATTTTTCATATTCCGAAAGCAAAAAGCGGACATTTTTTGTGAGTTCAATTTTTACAATGTTATTTCTTATTACAGCTCTCTCAATGGCATATTCAACCTTTGCAGACACTGAAAAAGACCAACCCGCTATAATTTTTTCTGAAAGTATTGAAGTAAAAAGCGAACCTAATTTAGGAAGCGAAGTTTCCTTTAAATTACATGAAGGGACCAAAGTTCAGATTATTGCTAAAGATACCGACTGGGTTCGGATAGAAATAGCAAATGGTAAAGACGGTTGGATTCCTGTTTCCGACTTAAAAGAACTTTAGTTTATTTGCTAATCTTCAATTAAGATTCCCATTTTACCCATTTGATAATCTCTCATTGCTTCCAAAATTTCGGTTTGAGAGTTCATTACAAAAGGGCCACTTTGCGAAATTTTTTCATGGATTGCAGCTCCACTTAGTAGTAAAAATTGAGAATTTTCATAAAAGGACATTTCAATAGTACTTCCCTCTTTTTCAAAAACTAGTAAATTTTCAGCATCTACTATACCATATCCTGTAACTCTCATACTTCCTTTAATTAAATAAAGCATCGTATTAAATTCATTCGGAATATTAATGGATTGCTCGCCATTTTTTTCAGAAATCCCCCAAAGAATTAATAAGTCACTTTCGGTAGGGATGATACTTTTCTCACCTTTATATTCTCCAGCAATAAGCTTATTATTAATTTTTTTATCCTCTGAAACTAGTATCGGAATATCACCTATTGAAAGATGCCTGTAAAACGGCACTTTCATTTTGCTTTCTGAAGGACTGTTAATCCATATCTGGATAATTTCTTGAATTCCATTATTTGCCGCTAAGTTTTCTGAAGGTCGTTCGCTATGAATAATCCCCATCCCAGCATGCATCCATTGAATTTCACCTTCCTTAGCAATTTGATTATTGCCACGGCTGTCTCTATGATGTAGCTCTCCTTCCACTATAAAAGTTACGGGAGAAAACCCTCGATGAGGATGAGGAGCTATGCCCTGAATTTTTGCAGACCGGTCATTATAATATGGAGTACGTGCATGATGAAGAAGTAAAAATGGGTCTACTCGCTCTACCTTTTGTGTTGGCAAAGCTTGTTTTACAGAAAAACCGCCCATGTCTATCTCTATTGCAGGCAATAATTTTTTTACTTTTTTTAGCATGTTCATTTTTACATATTTAGGTTGTTTCGATACTATTTTTGAAATCAAAAATAACTCAGCAACCTAAAACATTGCGATACTTCAACAATCAACAATCGCTATCCTTTAAAATCAATTTTTTTATGAACTCCATCACAATAGGGTTTGTTTTCTGAAGCACCACATCTACAAAAAGCAGTTACCTTTTGTTTTTCTTCTATTAGCCCATTGCTATTTTTTACCTGAATCGTTCCGTGAACTAATAAAGGTCCATTTTCTAATACATCAACTTTTGTTTCCATAATATCGTTCTCTTGTGGTTTTTCGTTATTCATATAGCTACTTAATGCACCAGATGGGCATTTTTTTATTTGAGCAATGAGCTCTTCGGTGCTAGCATTTTCCATAGCAATCCAAGGTTTTGCTTTTGGATTGTAAACATTAGGCAAAGCTTTAACGCATTCTGCAGCGTGAATACATGAGGATGGTTTCCATACAATGGTTAAGTCTCCGTTTTTGTACTCTTTTATAATTTCTTTAGCCATATTAAATTTATTTAAGATTTGTTGTGTCTTCTTGTTCTTCTGATTTTTGCCTTTCCTCCTTAAGATTAAGATCCTCCATGATATCCTCAGGCATTTCAAAATTCTCCACTTCTTCTATAATATCTGGAAGTAACATTGGAGCTAAAGAAGCTATAGGATCAAACAAATAAGAATTGTCTTTTCTTTCTTCAGGGATTACATAATCTGTCGGATTCCAATAGGTGAAAAACATAAAGATAACACTCAGGATAAAGGCGGAGATAAGTACGTTAAAAACACCGCCTAAAAGCTTATTAAATATACCTAGAAAGGCAAAATCTGCCATTTTTGTCAAGAATTTTCCAGCCCATGAAACCAAGATCACAATACTGATAAATGTGACTAATCTAGCAGCAATATTAACAGTTTGTTCACTCCAGCTCATCCATTCATATAAATAACCCGCTGCAAATTCTGAAAAATAGATAGCACCAATTAATCCTAAAACTAGGCCAATGAGTGAGGCAAGTGTTACAAACAAGCCTTTTTTCATTCCACTAACAAAGGAGAGAATTAAAATGATTCCTAAAATAATATCCATCAAGTTCATAAAAAGTATTTAGGGTAAAGATACTAAAAGAGTTTGTCAAGGAATGTATCTTTGTAATCCTGAAAAAGAAATATAAAAAATGGCTAGAGACGAAAAATTAAAAGAACAATGGGAGGAAGTAGTTACTCTAATCAGTAATAAATTTGCTGATGGTGATACTTTAGACTTGGATGCTATCATATATATTATTGGACTTCAAGAATTAGGAAAATTGAATACTGACTTTAAGAAGGATGAAAAGATTAATTTAATGCATATTGCTATTTGCAGATTATTAGAACCTTTTGGTTATTATGCATTCGATTATTTTGATGAAGATGGATGGCCGCATTATACCGTTTTAGAAAAACTACCCCCTTTAAAAGCTGGTGAACAATCAGTGTTAATGAAAGAAGCGATTGTTCAATATTTTGTGGAGAAGGAAGTGATCTCATAGATAGGTGACGGAAGACCGTAGACGGGTTTGATTACAGTTATAGTTTACTGAGTGATTTTTGGTTTCAAAAATTGTATCGAAGTAAATTAATCTCTTTATGTTCTATCTTATGTTTATTAAGATTGCTTCAGTCGTCCTTCCTTCGCAATGACATACGATTCCAATATCTACATTAGGAATATTTTAGTTTGCTGAGTGATTTTTGCCTTCAAAAATTGTATCGAAGAAAACGGAAAAAAGAAACCCATGAATAAAGAATAAAGTTCCCTTTTGTCTTTATTCTCTTTTCTATTAATTTAGTTGTGCTACCAATAGTAAAAACGTAATTTTGCACCTTTGAAAGAATTGTATCTATGATTAATAATATAAAGCAGCATATCACAGAGGTTGAGATGTTTGAAGCAAAGTCTCTTGAAGAATTGGAAACTTTCCGAATTAAGTATTTAGGAAAAAAAGGATTGATGAATGACCTATTTGCTGCCTTTAAAGATGTGCCAAACGAAAAGAAAAAGGAATTTGGACAAACCATCAATAAACTAAAAACGGTTGCTCAAGAAAAGGTAAATTCTTTAAAAATAGCACTTTCAGAAACTGAGGATTCTTCAGGTATTTATGGAGATTTAACTCGTCCCGGAGAACCTGTAACATTAGGTTCAAGACATCCAATTTCAATAGTAAAAAATAAGATTATCGATATCTTTTCTCGTATTGGATTTAATGTATCTGAAGGTCCAGAAATTGAAGACGATTGGCATAATTTTACAGCATTAAACCTTCCAGAATACCATCCAGCTAGAGACATGCAGGATACCTTTTTTATTGAAAAAGATCCAGATGTGCTTTTGAGAACTCATACTTCTTCAGTACAAGTACGTTATATGGAAAACAATAAACCACCAATTCGGACAATATCTCCAGGTAGAGTTTATCGTAATGAAGCTATTTCAGCAAGATCACATTGTTTCTTTCATCAAGTAGAAGGATTATATGTGGACAAAGGAGTTAGTTTTGCCGACTTAAAACAAACCTTGCAATATTTTACCACAGAGATGTTTGGAAAATCTAAGATTCGATTACGTCCTTCTTACTTTCCATTTACAGAGCCAAGTGCCGAGGTAGATGTATATTGGGGATTAGAGACAGAAACCGATTATAAAATGACCAAAGGAACTGGTTGGTTAGAAATAATGGGCTGTGGAATGGTAGATCCTAATGTTCTTAAAAATTGTAATATAGACCCGGAAGTTTATTCTGGTTTTGCCTTTGGAATGGGGATCGATCGTATTGCATTATTATTACATCAAATTCCAGATATTAGAATGTTTAGTGAAAACGATGTTCGTTTTTTAGAGCAGTTTAAGAGTTTGTAGATTATTCTGAAGCCTTTGATGTCTCCCCGAGCGCAGTCGAGGGGTCTCTTGTTAAGTATTGATCTTTAATAAGGTCTCGACTGCGCTCGACCAGACAGTATTCCTATGAAAAAAGATATAGAAATCCCAATTGCAGAAAACATTCAAATAATCGCTACCAAGGAATGGGACAAAGAATTCCTTGCTCAAAATTGGAATGTTTATGTAATCAATAATCGAGAGGATAATATAGAATCTGTTTTGGTTTTATCTAGAGGAGAAAGTGAAAACAAAAAAACCTCTACCTTACGTCACAGCCTGGGAGATTTACCTTCACATTCTGGCAAAAAAGTGGAATTGATAACCGAAGAGGTTTTCAGTTTCACCAATGAATATATCGTTACTTTTTTTGCTGAAGGAAAACTTTTTGATCGTACTTTTATTTTTGAACCTCAAAGCATTTCAGAAGAAAACACCACCTTTATAGACCTAATGGGGCAAGACTGTGTGTTGGCAAAATAATTAATCCAACTTATCGGTTAGTTCCTTAAACACTTTTTTAGCATTTTTCCGTTCATATAAAATACTATATACGGCATCTATAATGGGAGTTTTTGCTTTTTTATCCTTTTTCTGATTAAGTAAATAAGCACTTTTGGTAGCATAATATCCTTCCGCAACCATGCTCATTTCCATTTGCGCACTTTTTACTGTGTATCCTTTTCCAATCATATTTCCGAACATTCGATTACGACTAAAAGTAGAATATCCTGTAACCAGTAAATCTCCCAAATAAGCAGAGCCGTTTATGTCACGCTTCATTTTATATGTCTTTTTTACATATTTTTTCATTTCTCGTATGGCATTACTCATCAACACACTTTGAAAATTGTCACCATATCCCAATCCGTGGGCAATTCCGGCAGCAATGGCATATATGTTTTTAAGCATGGCAGCATATTCAGTACCTATAATGTCCTCACTGGTTTTACATTTTATATAATCACAACTTAAACTATCTGCAACTAATTGTGCTTTTTTATCGTCTGCACATGCGATGGTTAGATAAGAAAGTCGTTCCAGTGCAACTTCTTCTGCATGACAAGGCCCTGTAATAACTCCAATATTTTTAAATGGAACTTTTAAGTGCGTAAAAAAATGATCCCCAACAATTAGACTACTTTCAGGAACAATCCCTTTAATAGCAGAAAAAATCACTTTGTCTTTTATCTCGACAGTAAGTGATTCTAACTCCTTATATAAAAATGCCGACGGAATTACAAAAACTAGGATGTCTGCATAATCTGCTAATTCATTAATTTCATTACTTAAAATTAACTTATCGGTGTTAAACTCAACCGAAGACAAATAATTTGGATTGTGTTTGTGTTCTTTAATGTGCTCAATAGCCGAGGTATTACGCATATACCATCCAACTTCCTCTAAGTTTTCACAAAGCATTTTCACAATAGCAGTTGCCCAACTTCCTCCTCCAAAAACAGCAAACTTTGGTTTATTTGTCATATAATGATATTAATATATTCAAAAATACTGAATAATAACACTCATTACAAATTAACAGCAATAACTGTTATTTGTAAAAATTCATCTCATCGATATACTCCCATACATTTTGTGGTAACAGCGGATGTATGTTTTTATGAGACGCAATGCTTTTTCTAATAAATGTGGAAGAAATTTCAACAATAGGAGCAGCTACCTTTGTTATTTTTTTATGATTCGAGAATTGAGATTCCACAGCACCTTCAGAAATTCTTGGATAAATATATATGGAATGTCTTTTAAGAATTACTTCAAAATTTTTCCATTTATGAAAGCTCTTTAAATTGTCTTCCCCCATAATTAATGAAAAATGATCTTCAGGATATTTTTCTTCCAAAACAGCAAGTGTATTTACGGTGTAATTAGGTTGTGGAAGATTGAATTCAATATTACTTGCCTTAAGGCTTGGGTAATCTTCTATAGCAATTCGTGCCATTGCTAATCTGTGCGTATCTTCTAAAAGGGTATTTCTTTTTTTATGAGGATTATGAGGTGTAACAACCAGCCAGACCTCATCGAGGTCTGAAAATTCTGCCATATGATTGGCAATAATCAAATGCCCAACGTGGATGGGATTAAAGGTTCCAAAAAACAATCCAATATTTTTAGGCATGTCCTTCTGCAATAAATTGGAGTACTAAATCTTTAGATTCTTCTAATGCTACTTCCAATATTTTGTTTTCTATTATATGATCAAATTGTGGTGCAGTTGCCAGCTCTACAGAAGCCTTTGCAATTCGCATATTTATTTTTTCTTCACTCTCGGTTTTGCGTTTTTTTAAACGGATTTTAAGTTCATCAACACTAGGAGGTTTTACGAAAACAGCCAAGGTTTTATTTGGGTATTTCTTTTTAATACGAAGGCCACCTACTACATCGATATCGAAAATAACATTCTTGCCCATTGCCCAGATTCGATCAATTTCAGTTTTAAGGGTACCATAAAAGTTATCCCGATAAACTTCTTCCCATTCTAAAAAATCATCGTTTTTTATATGTTGTTTGAAATCTTTTAAATTGATAAAATAATAATCTGTTCCATCAATTTCTTCTCCTCTCGGAATTCTAGAAGTTGCTGAAATAGAAAACTCTAAGTTTAATTCTTCTTGTTGTAAAAGATGTCTTACTATGGTAGTTTTTCCACTTCCAGAAGGTGCTGAAAAAACAATTAATTTACCTCCTGTCATTACAATACGTTTAATGCTTGTTCTTTGATTTTTTCTAATTCATCTTTCATTTGTACCACCAACTGTTGCATCGGTGCATGGTTAGATTTAGAACCTATAGTGTTTATTTCACGCCCAATTTCTTGACAAATAAACCCAATTTTTTTTCCGTTAGAATCTTCAGATTCTAGAGCTTCATTAAAGTAATTTAAATGATTTTTTAAACGTACTTTTTCTTCTGTGATATCGTACTTTTCAAGGTAATAAATAAGTTCCTGTTCAAATCGATTCTCATCAATAGTCTCGTTTAAATCACTAATAGCTTTTCTAAGGCGTTCTTTAACAATATCAATTCTATCATTATCAATAAGAATTACTTTTTCTAATAATTCTGAAATAGTAATAGATCGTTGTTTAAAATCTTCTTCTAGTACATGGCCTTCATCAGATCTGTATTTATTAATAGCAATCAGCGCTTCATTTAGAGCTTGATTTATATCATTAAATTCAGTTTCTTCAATTTCTTTACGTTCCGTTTTTAAAGCATCTGGCATTCGAATAGCCATTTTTAATAACTCAACTGCCTCTCCATCTACTACATTTGAGAGTTGTTTCATATATTGCTTAACCATAGGTTCATTAAGCTTTGAGGAAGTTTCTTCAGCAGTAATTTCAACATATAAATTAAAATCAACCTTTCCTCTAGTCAATGATTTAGAAATGGTTTTTCGCATCTCCAATTCTTTTTCTCTATAAGAGGAAGGAACCCTTGCATGTAGATCCAAATTTTTACTATTCAGCGATTTTATTTCGACTGTAATCTTTTTTGAAGGTAATTGTACTACAGATTTCCCGTAGCCTGTCATAGACTGAATCATATACTGAATTTTGATTTGGGCAAAGGTACTAAATTAGAGCGGAGTGGAGTAGAAATGATAAATTAGAAAAGCGGTAATTATTCATTTAAAAACTGAAAGGTTCTTTTCTCACTATAATATTGATTATTGGTTTGATGAAAGCCAACATGTCCACCAAACAAAGGAGTTTCTAAAAATATATTTTTGGAAGTTTCTGCTATTGCATATGGATAACAATCTTGATCAAGAAAGCTATCATTTTTAGCGTTTAAAATTAGAACAGGAATTTTAATATTAGAGATAAATTGATTGCTACTGTTTTTTTGGTAATAGTCGTAAGCATCTTTAAATCCGTGTGCTTTAGAGGTATAAATGTCATCAAAATCTTTTAAGGATTTAATGTTTTTTAAATCTGTAGTATTCATTTTATCACTGAAAAAAGGCATTTTAATTTTGTATTTTTTCCGTAAAGAAATTAAAAATGAAGCGCTGTATATCCAATTTTCAGTGTTGTTCAGACTTTCTAAGGATCCTCGTAAACTTGTGGGAACCGAAATTGCGACTCCTTTTTTAATTTCCTTCGGAAGGCTTGTTCTTTCTCCTAAATATTTCAATAATAAGTTGGCTCCTAAACTAAAACCAACCAAGGCGATTTCCTGATAGATGTCTTTTTCAAGAATGTGCTGGATTACTGTTTCTAAATCATCTGTCTTCCCAGAATGATAAGATTGATACGAGAGATTATTTTCGCCACTACAACCTCTAAAATTAACTGCAGCAACATCCCAATTGTCATTAACTAAATGTAAACCTGCTGCTTTTATATAAGTACGTTGTGCATTTCCTTCTAAACCATGTAACAGTATAGCCACTCTCTTTTTTGAATTTTTAGAATAAGACCAATCCAAATCTAAAAAGTCATTATCGGGAAGAGTTATTCGTTCTCTTTCTTGAGCTAAAGTAATAGTAGGCCTTAGCTTTGCAGAATAAATGGTTGAAAAATGTCCGTTTTTAAAAACCCACGGAGGATTGTAATCGCTTTTTATATGAGGCATCTAAATTTTTAACTTAATGCAGCAATGTAATAAATTACTAGGCATACAACCAAAAGTAATTTACATTTGAAAAAAACAATGATGTATATAAAAGAATTTGAAGTTCGATGGAATGATTTAGATGCAAACAGGCATTTGGCAAATAGCAGTTATTTAAATTATATGAGTCATACTCGGCTTAGTTATATGTTAGAAAAAGGGTTTGGACAAAAAAATATGGTAAAACACAATATTGGCCCTGTAGTTTTTTATGAACACATGTTTTACTTTAAAGAATTGTTTCCTGGAAAACCAGTACAAGTATCTCTTGAATTAAAAGGAATTTCTGAAGGAGGAATGTATTTTGAATTTCAGCATAACTTTTATAATAGTAAGGGAATTAATATGGCTCGTTGTAATATGATGGGAGGCTGGATAGATTTAAATACACGAAAGCTTATAGACTTACCAGAAACTCTTTTAACGGCATTAAATGAATTACATAAAACCGAAGATTTTAAAATATTAACCAAAGAAGACACTAGAAAGTTTAAGCAGTTTCCACAAGATCTAATTAAGTAGATTTTGGTTTTCGAGTAGATAGAAATACTCCTATAAAAATTAATATCGCAGCTCCAATTCTAATAGGAGTTAAAGAATCTGATCCAACCAAAATAGCAAAAATAACAGCTATAACTGGTTGTAAATAAATAAAGGAACCAATGGTAGAAGGCCTTAGTTGTTTTAGTGCGTAAATGTTAAAAAGGTAAGAAAGAAAAGTAGTGCCAATAACCACAAAAGCTAATTTCCAAATAATATTAAAGGACAATTGAGTCCATTCTACAGCTACAAACTCGTTGAAGCCAATGGGAATGTTTATTATAAAAGCTATTAAAAAAAACCACTTCATTAAGGTGATGGAACTGTATTTTGAAACTAATGGTTTCACAATAATTAAATAGATAGAATAAGAGGTTGCATTAATAATAAACAATAGGTTTCCTAAAGGAATATTAGGCGCATTTGCCTGTGTTTTCATTCCAAATACGATTAATAAAATTGCACCCAAAAGACCTAAACCTATTCCAATAGATTTTCTCCAAGTAATTTTTTCATTTAAAAAAATAGCCGATAACACTAAAAGTAATACAGGTACGAGGGTGATTACTACAGAACTATTTATTGGGGTTGAAAGACTTAATCCTTTAAAGAACATCAACATATTTAAGGCCATACCAAAAAAGGCACAGGCTAAAATTCGATACCAATCACTTCGATCAATTTTTTCGGAAGGAAAAAACAAACTTACCAACCAAAATAAGATTGCTGCTCCACTAATTCTTAAAAATATAAAACCAAAGGGTTCAATAACGCTTGGCATTAAGCCTTTGGCAATGGTATGGTTTATTCCGTAAATTACTGATGTTGCGGTTGCGGCAAGAAGCGCGAGTGCTCTGGGATTCATTTTTATAAAATTACTTTAACTCCCATCCAACCCCGCTGTTAAAAATATAATCAAAATCATTCCCTTCAACAGCTGGTTGATTATCATAGTTAAGCGTAAAATCAAACTTTACATAGAAATCCAAAGGCAAATCATATTTAAGATCTATACTGTAATCTGTTCTAAATCTTTTACTTTCAGATAAACTAGGATAAAGAGATAGGTTTGTTATTAATCTAAAATCACCAAATTCATACATATTATATTCCGTACTAATGTTTGCTTCCGCAGAATTTTTATTTAATGATTCGTCTAAATAAGTTTCCACATTATAGTTAACACCTAAACTTGTACGAAGATATAGTCTAGGACTTCTTATCATATCTTTTCCTACTCCCAATAATACAGTAGTTCTTCCTTCAAGTGCTTGCTCTGTATTGGATAAAAAAGAGATTTGGGTAATACCAAAATATTCTGTAAATAAAAATCGAGTGGCATCGATACTCCATTCTACCCTTTTAATTTCATCTACATTATCTTGATTGGATAATAATGAACTGTAAGCGGTACTAAAATTCCATAATTCGCCTACATACCTAAGTTTACCACTAAGTGTAAATTGACTAAAGTTATTTGCCTTTGTTAAATTAAAAGCAAGATCTATTTCTCCTGTAAAACGACTAAAAAAGTTATTTCCTGAAGCTTTTAATTGAATAATATTTTCAATTTTTGTTTCAAAAGTCATTTCCTGGCTAATGACTTCCACTTTGCCTTCACTAACAGTCTTTACTTTACCTAAATAATGACTGCCGTTTACTAAGTTGATTAAGAAAATTTGATCCAGATAGATTTCTTTAACTTCTTTATATTCTATTTTAAAATCTTTATCACTATAAGGGGTTTTCATGGTTAAAACCCCGTTTATTAGAGTTTTAATTTCACCAATAAGAACGTTATTGTTTTTAAATTTTATAGAGTCATTAATTACAATATTTTTTCTTTTAACCCTAGCGGAATCTTTTTTATTGACCTTAAGGGAGTCTTTTTGTGAAAAAGCACAAAAGCAGTTAAATATAAAAAAAAATATTAATAATTTTTTCATTGATAATAATAGATCCCCCCAAAAATAATAATTTTTTATTTAAGAGATTCTTTTGCAGAACAGACTACTGTTTTGCTGTTTCCAATAAAAACTTCAGTATCATTAATAAGTACTGGGCGCTTTAAAAAGGTATAATGTTCTAACAATAATTTTTTAAAATCAGATTCATTAAGATTTTTGTTTTTTAAGCCCCTTTCCTTATACATTCGTGCTCTTTTATTTATTAGACCTTCATAGCTTTTTGTAAACTGAAAAAATTCCTCCAATTCACTTTCTGTTATTGGATTAATTTTAATGTCTTGTTTTATAAATTCTGAAGAAAGATTAAATTCTTTAAGAATTCGCTTGCATGTATCGCAAGTGGAGAGATAATATATTTTTTTCATGATAATTTCACTTAAAAAAGAGTACTATAATGGTTATTAAAGTTTTTACAAATTAATCATTTTCCTGTTGATTTTCCTTATTTTTAAAATCAAATTAAAACCGATGGAATACACTCTAGATATTACTTTAAAAACAAGAGCTATTTTCTTAAATATGCTTGAAAATTATACTTTAGAACAACTAAACAAAAAACCAGAAGGTTTTAATAATACCATATTTTGGAATATTAAACATATTGTAGTTACACAACAATTGTTAACCTATGGCTTATCTAGCTTGCCTTTATTGATTACCGAAACGGAAACAGAAGATTATCGAAAAGGGAGTAAAACAGAATTTGATGCTACAATGCAAGACGTTGAATTATTGAAAAAGCAACTGTTTTCTACTTTAGAACAAACACAATTAGATTATAGAAATGGAATTTTTAAAACTTTTACTCCTTATACGGTATCAACAAAATCTACTTTAACAAACGTTGAAGAAGCATTTCAATTTAATAGTTTTCATGAAGGGATTCATTTAGGCTATATTTTGGCTTTAAAAAAAGGGCTTTAAAAAAAGGGCTTTAAAAGCCAAGATATCGTTGTGCAATTTCTAAAGGGATGGTCAGCTCAATTGGACCATCTGCATAACTAGCAATTTCATATTGATTGTAAATAATTATTAAAGAATCATCTGTAAAACCAATTGCGTCTGGCAGAGAAAACTTGTCATTTTCAAACCAATAACCAGTTGAGTTAATAGATTCATTAGGCGAAATATTGTTCTCCTTTCTAAATAATTCTTCTACAAATTCTGTAAATTCCCCTTTATTTCTCATTAATGAAGTATTAGGAATCAACACTCCTGTAGAAGGATTAAAGTTTAAAAATTTTGTAGAACCATTTCCGTGGGCGCCACCAGTAAAAGAATATTGTTGCACTCGTAAAGAAAGTATGTTTTCTTTGATTGTTGATTCAGTTACCGAAATCTCAGCAAAATAAGGGCTAATTTCTGGGAACTCTTTTTTGTCATTTTCAAAGTTTTTTATAAACTTTTCTGAAGCTTCAGAAATTGTTGCAGCTTGAATACTTTTTTCAATATTTGAATTTAAATAATAAATAATTGCGCTCCCTACAGTAAAATTAATTTTATTGGCAATCTCATTTTCACTTTTAATTTTTATATAATCGATGGTTACTAATGCACAGTCACTTCCTTTACAATCTCCATGATATTCTTCAGAAAAACTTTCAGTAGATAAGAGTTGTAAGGAATCGTTTTTACAGCTAAAAGACATAAGCGCAATAAGAATGATAATATATATTTTTCTAGACATCATTAAGAAGGATAATTCTGTTATTTTTATTCTTTTAAGACTACTAAAGTATAACGAAAAATACTTTTTTCCTTTTTTAGATTCAATTTAAATATTTACAAATGAAATTCAATACCAAAACAATACACGGAGGACAAGAACATGACAAGGCGTATGGTGCTGTAATGCCCCCTATATACCAAACAACTACTTATGCTCAAACTACTCCAGGGGAACATAAAGGCTTTCAATACTCCAGAACTCTTAACCCTACTCGTTCTGCTTTAGAAAAATCTTTTGCAAGTTTAGAAAAAGGGGACTTTGGTTTGGCTTTTGGTAGTGGTTTGGCAGCTATAGATGCTGTTATGAAATTATTAAAATCTGGTGATGAGGTTATTTCTACCAACGATTTATATGGAGGCACCTACCGATTATTCACTAAAATATACGAATCTTTTGGAGTAAAATTTCATTTTATCGGGATGGACAATGCCGACAGAATTGAAGATTATGTAAATGAAAACACAAAGTTAATATGGGTTGAAACTCCTACAAACCCGATGTTAAATATTATTGATATTAAAAAGGCAGCTAGTATTGCTAAAAAACATTCTATTTTGTTGGGAGTGGATAATACATTTGCAACTCCTTATTTGCAACAACCTTTAAGTTTGGGAGCCGATATAGTAATGCATAGCGCAACTAAATATCTAGGTGGCCACAGTGATGTAGTTATGGGAGCCCTTGTAGTTAAGGATGAAGATTTAGCAGAACGGTTATATTATATTCAAAACTCAAGTGGAGCTATTTGCGGACCTCAAGATAGCTTTTTGATGTTACGAGGAATTAAAACACTTCATGTAAGGATGCAACGTCATTGTGAAAATGGAAAAGCAGTAGCCCATTATTTAAACAATCATCCAAAAATCGAAAAAGTGTATTGGCCAGGATTTGAGAGCCATCCAAATCATGATATTGCTAAATCCCAAATGTCTGATTTTGGAGGGATGGTATCTTTTGTAACTAAAGGTAATAACTATCAACAAGCAATTAAGATTGTGGAAAATTTAAAATTATTCACTTTAGCTGAAAGTTTAGGTGGTGTAGAAAGCCTTTCTGGTCACCCAGCAAGTATGACTCATGCTAGTATCCCTAAAGAAGAAAGAGAAAAAACAGGTATTGTAGACTCGTTAATTAGGTTAAGTGTTGGAATTGAAGATGTAGATGATTTAATGGAAGATCTTAAACAAGCAATAGGTTAATCAATTATTCTAAATAATAGATATATCCAAAGTTTATCCAATACATCCATTCATTGGCTTTATTCTCTGGCACTTCGGGGTTTAAGCCATCTACCCAATTAGAAAAATAATGTCCCCATCGGCTATCTAACATTAAATCACTTAATGGGGATAATTTATAACGCACGCCGACACTTCCAATAAAAGACCAAGTGTTTCCACCTTCATTATTTATTGCAGTTGCAGGGTCGTATTTTCCACCATAATAATTGCTTTCTATTCCTAGAGCTTCATCGTAAGTAATGTTTGGATCATAAGCTACCCAATGCAATCCTGCGCTAATAAAAGGGGCTAATTTATATCCACCTGCTGCAAAATCACGAATGCTTAAAGGAAAATATTCTAACTGTGCTCCAATATCAAAAACAGTAGTTTTCCCTCTCATAGACCTCAAATAATCAGGCCCAGGACCTTGTTGGTCTGGAGCAACCCATCTTCCATGGTGCTTTAGTTTAATGCTATAATAATCTATTTCAGTTCTAATCTTAAAATGGTCGTTCCAATATTTGTCTGAGGTATAACAATTACAGTCTGCTCTATAGGAAAAATTGATATAATGTATTAATCCAAATGCAATTGTAGAGTTTCTTTCGTTTGTTTTAAGATCGCCACGTCTTCCGAAATCAGAAAATAAAGCAAGTGGACCTGCAATAACCCCAACCTCGTGTGAGAAGCCACCTTGACTGTATACATCTTGTTTAGAAAAAACAAGAAAAGTGATTACCAAAAGCAATAATCTAGCATGCATTTCTTAATGTAGGTTTAGGTTGAGACATAACAAATATATAAAAACAAATGTTATGGTAAAATTTATTATACGAATTTTGCTTTTTCATTGAATTATAATGGACTTTTTTTAGATATGTTTTATCTTTGCAATCTTAATTATTGTTAACGTTTCAATTAATTATTTTTATATGAAAGATAGTATAAAAGAGTTCATTTTAAAAGTTGAAAAAATGAACCCTAATGAGTCTGAATTTATGCAGGCCGTTACCGAAGTAGCAGAAGCTATAATTCCTTTTATCCAGGAAAATGAGATGTATCAAAACAAAATGTTACTTGAGCGTATGGTAGAGCCAGAACGTGTTGTAATGTTTAGAGTTCCCTGGACAGATGATAGTGGTAGTATACACGTAAATAAAGGTTATAGAGTTGAGTTTAATTCAGCAATTGGACCTTATAAAGGTGGATTGCGTTTTCATCCATCTGTAAACTTAAGTATTTTAAAGTTTTTAGGTTTCGAGCAAGTTTTTAAAAACAGCTTAACTACTCTTCCTATGGGTGGAGGTAAAGGAGGTTCAGATTTTAACCCAAAAGGTAAAAGCGATGCAGATGTTATGCGTTTCTGTCAAAGTTTTATGACAGAACTTTCTAGGCATATTGGACCAAATACGGATGTTCCTGCAGGAGATATAGGTGTTGGAGGTAGAGAGATAGGATATTTATTTGGACAATACAAGCGTCTAAGAAACGAATTTACTGGGGTTCTTACCGGAAAAGGACTTTCTTTTGGTGGATCCTTAATACGTCCTGAAGCAACTGGATACGGAACCGTATATTTTGCAAAAAATATGTTGGCAACAAAAGGAGAAAGCTTTAATGGTAAAACAGTTGTAATCTCTGGATCTGGAAACGTTGCACAATTTGCAGCCGAAAAAGTGATTGAGTTTGGAGGAACTGTAGTGACATTATCAGATTCTGGAGGATATATATACGATGCTGACGGAATTACTACTGAAAAGTTAGCTTTTGTAATGGATCTTAAAAATGTTAGACGAGGAAGAATTAGCGAATATGTTGCTAAATACCCATCGGCTAAATATGAAGAAGGAAAACGTCCTTGGGAAGTAAATTGTGATATTGCATTGCCATGTGCAACTCAAAATGAACTTAATAAAGAAGAAGCACAAATTTTAATTAGCAATAATTGTATCTGTGTAGCAGAAGGGGCGAATATGCCAAGTACACCTGAAGCAATTGAAGTATTCCATGAAGGGAAAATTTTATTTTCTCCTGGAAAAGCTTCTAATGCAGGTGGAGTAGCAACTTCAGGATTAGAGATGTCTCAAAACTCTCTTCGTTTAAGTTGGACAGCTAAAGAAGTAGACGATAAATTACACACTATAATGAATGACATTCATGATTCTTGTGTTAAATACGGAACCGATGAAAACGGTTATGTTGACTATGTAAAAGGAGCGAATATAGCTGGCTTTGTAAAATTAGCTGATGCAATGTTAGCGCAAGGTATAGTTTAATAAATACCTATTTTAAATATAAAAAGGTTGTCTTTAAAAAGACAACCTTTTTCATTTTATATAGCTAATAAAATAAATAGTATTTTAGCTTGTTATACTATTGAAATAAATTTTTATATGAAGCAGTTAGTATTTGCCCTTATTTTTTTACAATCATTATTTCTTTCTGCACAAAACTTTGAAGAAAGTTGGACGGGATATTTTTCATATGTATCTGTTAAAGCAATTTCTCAAGGTAACGACAAAATATATGTAGCAGCTGAAAACGCAATATTTACCTACGACTTTTCCACCCAAGAGTTTAAAACAGTTTCTACAATTAATGGATTGTCAGGTAAACAAATATCTACTATTCATTATAGTGAAAATCATAATTTGCTCATTATTGGTTATGAAAATGGGCTAATTGAAATTGTAAAAGATGATGAGAATGATGTTCTTTCTGTAGTTGATATTTTAGACAAACAAACAATTCCTCCTAATACAAAACGGATAAATCATTTTTACGAATATAATGGGGAAGTATATATCTCAACTCAATATGGAATTTCAGTTTATGATTTAGGGGCTTTAGAATTTGGAGACACTTATTTTATTGGAGATTTTGGAGCTCAAATTGATATTACACAAACAACAGTTTTAGATGATTTTATATATGCAACGTCTTCAACCGATGGAGTGCGAAGCGCTTTAGTTGAAAACGAAAACCTTATAGATTATGAACAATGGTCTGCTGTCGTTAGTGGTGGGTATAAAGGGGTTCAAACATTAGGTAATGAAATATTTCTCGCTAGAAATGACAATCAAATTTTTTCATATTCTTCTGGGAATGGACTTAATTTTGAAACACAGATGAATTCAAGTGTTGTCAATTTTGAAGTGCATTTAGATTTATTAACCATTACTACTACAAATTCTATTCATGCATATTCAGAAAATTTTATCTTAGAATCTGAAGCAACTTCATTATTAGAATATGATTTTATTTTACAAGCAGGTTTAGCATATAATAACACTTTTTATTTAGGAACAAATGAGTTGGGAGTTTTAGTGGTTCCTTTTGGAAATAATCAAGCCCAGCAAATATTACCTGATGGGCCATTATTAAATAAACCCTTTGCAATAGATGCTTCACCAGGAAGATTATGGGTAGTATTTGGAGAAGTGGATGTTAACTTTAATCCTTACTTCCCTAATGGAACATTGTCTAAAAGAGGGATTAGTAATTTAAAAGAGGAGGCATGGACAAATATTGATTATGAGGACTTAATTGGACAATTAGGAGTTGAAGATGTAACAGATATATCCTATGTTACCATTAATCCAGAAAACTCAAATGAAGTTTATATGAGTTCTTATCATAAGGGCTTACTAAAAATTGAAGAACAAACACCTTCCATTTTATATAATGAAACAAATAGCCCCTTATCTATTCCTAATAATAATGAAGGTATAGGAATTCGATTATATGGGTCAGACTTTGATAGAGAAGAAAACCTTTGGTTTGTACAATCTAGAGCAAATGAAGGACTTATAAAACTAAATCCTAATGGACAATTTCAGTTCACAGATATCTCTACTATTATTGAAGCTGAAGATGAACAAGCACTTACTGAAATAAAAGTTAGTAGGGAAGGTTACCCCTTTTTTGGATCTGCAAACAATGGATTAATTGGTTATAACCCTACAACTAACGTTTTAAACAAAATAGGTGAAGGATTAGGTACAGGAGGTTTGCCATCTAATAATGTTAGAGCACTGGCCTTCGACAATCAAAATAGATTATGGATTGGAACAATAAAGGGTTTACGGGTATTGTATGGTGTTGGAGACTTTTTTGATGGAGGAGAAACACAAGATGCGCAAGCAATTATTATTTTGGAAGATGGAGTAGCTCAAGAACTATTATATGAACAGTCTATAACAGATATTGAAGTGGATGGCTCAAATAATAAATGGGTGGCCACGGCAACTTCAGGAGTGTTTTATTTTTCAGCTAATGGACAAGAGACATTATTGCGATTTACTTCAGATAATTCACCATTGCCCTCAGATAATGTGCAAGATATCGCAATAGATGGACAAAGCGGAACGGTTTATTTTGCTACTACAGATGGACTTGTTGCTTATAATGGATCTTCAACAGCACCTAGAGAAGATTTAGAAAGCGTGTACGCATTTCCAAATCCAGTACGACCTGACTTTTATGGGGATGTTACCATAGATGGACTTACTGCTAAAGCGAATGTTAAGATAACAGACGTTACCGGAAACCTTGTTTATGAAACGACTTCTGAAGGAGGAAGTGTACGATGGGATACCACTGCCTTTGGTAAATATAGAGTAGCATCTGGAGTATATTTGGTTCTGGTTTCTACAGATGATGCGCTCGAAACTAAAGTTATTAAAATAATGATTATTCGATAATGGTTATTACCACCAATGCGATTGTTTTATCTTCCTTAAAATATTCTGAAGCAGACCTTATTGTAAAATGTTATACAGAGTCTTCTGGCTTAAAAAGTTATTTACTAAAAAACATATTAAAATCTAGAAAAGGAAAATTAAAAGCTTCCTATTTTCAGCCTTTAACACTTTTAGATTTAGAAGTGGTGCATAAGGATAAAGGGAATTTAGAAAGAATAAAAGAAGCAAAAATATTACAACCTTATAATACACTTCACACTAAAGTTGTAAAATCTGCAATGGTTATTTTTATTGCTGAAATTTTAACTAATTCTATTCAAGAAGAAATAGAAGATAAAGAATTGTTTCAATTTTTATTGAATTCGTTTATTTGGTTAGATGAAAATAATGAAATAGCTAATTTCCATATCTTATTTTTATTAAAGTTAAGCCTCCATTTAGGGTTCTATCCAGACACCTCTACTACAGCTCATTATAACTTTAATTTGATGGAAGGAAATTTTCAAGCCATAAATGATGGGAAATACTGTGAAAATGGGGCTCATGTAGAGATGTTAAAACAATTTTTTGGCATAAAATTTGATAAAATATCCCAAATTAAACCAACTAAAAAAGTTCGATTAGACATTTTAAATTTGATGTTGTTATATTATCAATTACATTTGCAAAGTTTTAAAAAACCTAAGTCACTTTTAGTCCTAAACCAAATATTTGAATGAGCAGAATTTTGCCATTATTTCTACTTTTAATTTTCTTTACTTTTACTTCATTACTCGCACAAAATATTCAGGTTTTAGAGAAAGAAAGTCAATTACCGATTTCGGGGGTTGTAGTTTATAATTTAGAAAAGACCATCACGGGAGTAACCGATTTTGATGGATTTGTAGATGTTTCATCATTTTCAGATACCGAACTTATAACATTTCAACATATTTCCCATATCAATATTTCCCAAACTAAAAATGAAATTATTTCTACTGGGAATATAGTTGTTTTAACATTGGACGCCAGCACACTGGATGAGGTGGTATTATCGGTTTCAAAATTCAAACAAAATAAGGGGGAAATAACTCAAAAAATTACAAGTATAACGAGTGAGGATATTATGTTTTCCAATCCACAAACTTCTGCAGATTTATTAGAAAGCAGTGGGAATGTATATATTCAGAAAAGTCAATTAGGAGGAGGTAGCCCTATTATTCGTGGATTTTCAACCAATAGATTATTAATTGCAGTAGATGGAATTCGTTTTAATACCGCCATTTTTAGGGGTGGAAATGTTCAAAGCGTCATTTCAATAGATCCTTTTTCAATCGACCGAACAGAAGTGGTTTTAGGACCAGGATCTGTGGTATATGGTAGTGATGCTATTGGAGGGGTTATGAATTTCTATACAAAAAACGCAAAATTTTCTTTTGAAGAAGGAACTTCTTTTTCAGGGAATGCAATAGCAAGATATGCGACAGCTAGTAAAGAAAAAACAGGTCACTTAGATTTTAATATAGGGCTAAAAGAATGGGCATTTTTAACCAGTGTTTCTTATACAGACTTTGACGATTTAAAAATGGGAAAATATGGTCCAGACGATTATTTAAGACCAGAATATGTAGAAACCATAGACGGAGTAGATGTTATAGTAGCTAATGATGATCCTAGGGTTCAAGTACCAACTGGCTATGACCAAATTAATGTAATGCAAAAAATTAGGTACATGCCTACCGATAATTGGGATTTCAATTTAGGATTGTTTTATACTACTACCAGTGATTATCCAAGATACGACCGACTAATTAGAGAGAGAGACGGACAGTTAAGGAGCGCAGTTTGGGATTATACGCCACAACAATGGATGAACGGAAATCTAATGATTACGAATAAAGGAACTACTTTTTATGATAAAAGTATTTTAACCTTATCCTACCAAAATTTTGAAGAAGGAAGAAAAGATAGAGATTTTGGAGACGAGATATTATATGAAACTAAAGAAAAAGTAGATGCCTACACTTCAGCATTAGATTTTATTAAAAAGTTTGGTAAAAGCAAATTATTTTATGGATTAGAGTATGTATATAATAAAGTAGGCTCTAAGGGTAAACAAACCAATATCAATACCAATGAGACAGACCCAACAGCATCTCGTTATCCAGATGGATCCTCATGGCAATCTATGGCTGCATATGTGAGTTTTCAATCTAAATTAGCAAAGAATCTTTCATTTCAAGCAGGGCTACGTTATAATCACATTCTTTTATACGCTGATTTCGACACTCCATACTACGACTTACCTTATACAGAAGCTGATATTAATACTGGAGCTTTAACAGGAAGTGCAGGTATAAACTGGCAAGCGAGTGAAATTTTAAATTGGAGAGTAAATTTTTCAACTGCTTTTAGAGCACCTAATATTGACGATGTAGGTAAAATATTTGATAGCGAACCTGGATCTGTGGTAGTGCCAAATCCAGATTTAAAACCGGAGTATGCTTATAATGGAGAAATTGGAGCAAATTTCAATTTTGAAAATGTGGTAAAGGTGGATGTTACCGGATATGTGACTTATTTAGAAGATGCTTTAGTTAGAAGAGATTATAGTATCAATGGTCAAACCGAAATAATTTACCAAGGAGAATTGAGTAATGTTCAAGCCATACAGAATGTTGGTGAAGCAGAGATATATGGTTTTGAAGCTGGAGTAGAAATTAATTTCACTAAAGACGTTCAATTTACATCTCAATATAATTATACAGGAGGACATCAAGTTGAAGAAGACGGTAGTAAAGTTGCGGTAAGGCATGTGGCTCCTCAATTTGGAAATGCACATTTAATATGGAACTATAAAAAATTAAAATTAGACGCTTTTACTATTTATAACGGTCAATTTGATTATGAAGATCTTGCTCCAGAAGAGCAAAACAAAGCCTATTTATACGCTTTAGATGAAAACGGGAATCCATATTCTCCATCTTGGTATACTTTAAATTTTGGGGCTCAATATCAATTAACAGAAGCATTGCAAATTAATGCAACCTTGGAGAATTTAACCAACCAACGTTATAGAACTTATTCCTCTGGGATTTCAGCTGCAGGAATTAATTTTATCGCAGCAGTTAGTTATAAATTTTAATTCGCTTTATTCAAAGTAAGAATAATAGTCATCCAAATGAATATTTAACTCCTTAAAATTCTTCTTACAAGTTTCTAAATCTGAAGACTCCAAGTCATCAAACAAATCTATAAAAGGGAATAGATAATTATGTAATTGATTATGGGCTTCTCCTTTCATAGTACATTTTTGAAATAATTCTATGAAATCTGTTTCTAAGCCTTCTTTTAAAATAACATAAGCTTCCTTTTTTTCAAAGTCATTAAAAGAGTTCATTCTCTCTTTCATTTTTAGGATTCCTTGGGTTGTTTCAGGATTTGCTTGCCATAATTCCCCATTATTTAGAGTGACTATCCCATCGATGCTTTCATGAGTTTCTTCTGAGGATATTTCTTGTTCTATTAAAAGGGTTGGTTTCTTTTCTTCACTTTTTTTGCAAGAAAAAAGAAGTAGTGAAAGGATTATAATTATTGATAATTTCATATTAAAATGGTTTTAAAACCTTCGCTCCCTTCGACTACATTTCGACAAGCTCAATGCAAGGACTCAGAGACCGTACTCTGAATGATATTTTGGCTCAATTTTTAAAAACTAAAATGATTTTTAAATTCAACAAGATCAGTATTTAGATTATTTTCTAAAATATTAAGTTCTGGAATTCTGGAATCTGACTGTACCCTCAAACTTCTCATATTCATATTCTGTGTTAAATATGTTAGTTCTAAATTAGGGTATATTTCTTTTATTTCATCCACAATATCATTTATACTAAAAGTATGTTCAACCAGATTATAAACATCGGGTTTTAGTGTGTTTTCAATAGCAACATTCTTTAGTAAATTAGATAATCTATTGATATGGATAAAGGATCGCGTCTGATTTCCATCTCCATAAATACGAATATGATTTCTGAAATTAGCTTCAAACATAAACTTGTTAATCACCGAATCAAACCGCATGCTTTTACTGTATCCATATACATTTCCAAGCCTAAGTGTATAGGTCTCAATCCCCAAATTCTGAAGTCTAGCTACATGTTTTTCCGCATTTAATTTAGAAATCCCATAAAATGTTTTTGGTTGAAGTGGAGTTGTAATGTCAATCTCTTTTTCTGAAGCACCATACACCGAAACACTACTAGCATAAATAAATTTTGAAACATTGCTGTTTTCAAGAAGGTAAGTAAGTTCTGCAGTTCCCCAATTATTGGTTTGGTCAAATTCATGTGGGTTATGGTCTGCAAATGGAGTGGTAACTTTTGCTGCTAAATGGAACACTACATCTGCCTTATCTATTTCCACTTTTAGCTTGCGAGAATCTAATATAGTTCCTTTTACAAAACGCACTTTTTTAGAATTCAATTTAGACCTGCCTAAAAATAAGTTGTAATTATTTCTACTTAAATTATCATAAATCACAATAGAATCTATACTATTTTCTTTTTCAAGAGCGTAAATTAATTCCGTTCCTATATATCCAGCACCACCGGTTACGAGTATGTTCATCTTATTTTATTAAATCTTTATGTAAACCACATTCGGTTTTATTTTGTCCGAACCATCGGGCACTACGTTCGTCGTCAATATCAAATTTTCGGGTACAAGGTGCACAACCAATGCTTTGGTATCCTTCTTTGTCTAATGGATGTTCAGGCAAATTATGAAGTATTCGATATTCGTAAATTTGTTTTGGACTCCAATCTAAAAGGGGGTGAAACCGAAGTGTATTAAAAGGAGCCTCTTGTTCGGTTTTCATTTTTTTTCTATCTGAACTTTGATCAGAACGCACTCCAGTAATCCAAACATCATACTGCATTAAGTAGGGTTCTAGGGGTTGTGTTTTATTTAAAAAACAACAATAGTCAGAATCTGAAGCAAAATAGAAATGACCTTCTTCATCTTTTTGAAGGCTTTTAGGAACTTGGGAACGAACATCTATGACATTTAAATCCAATAGTTTTTTTACCTCATCCTTAAAAGCAACGGTTTCAGAAAAATGAAATCCAGTGTTTATAAATAACACATCGATAGACACTCCAGAATTACTTAAAATATGTAATAATGGGATACTATGTGTTTGAAAAGAAGAGGTAACATATATCTTTTTTCCAGATTTTTGATACCTCTTAAGTTGTTGATGTATTTCAGCAAGCGTCATTTTAATTAATTTGGAAACGAGTAGCTTCTAATTGTCCGTTCGAGAGCAGTCGAGAACTTTGTGATGAGGTCTCGACTGCGCTCGACCAGACATTCAATAATTATTTTCTACTCTGTATATAACGTTTTATCAAAAACATTTTCAAATGGTTTTTGATGCTTTGCAAAAGTACAAACTCTGTTTTTAGCTAACGAATCTGAAGGGGGTTTTATATGATAATGTCTTAAATCATGTTCCGTTTGGCGTTTACTACTAAAGCTAGAAACACGTTTTAAATATCCAATCACACGTGTGGCATGATCCACATCTTGCGAATTGCATTCTGGGCATTTTTGCAAGGTTTGCTTATCTAAATGATTGCAATTATTACAAATAGTAATCTTAATATTAAAACAGAAATAATTACATCCAGCAACCGCTGTGGCATTTAGCAGATTTACAAATCCTTCTTTGTTAGGTGTTTCTTCTAAATTGAGATGAAGCGCAGATCCACCATCTAGGTATTGAATATTTTCATTTCCATGAAGAACAATTTTATCAAGCGTATTGGTTTGATTATCCTCTACCACATAAAAATAGGAATTGTAACAATCTCTAGATACAAAAAGACCATCGGCTCTATCCCATTTTGCATTTTTCACTCCAAGGTTTTCCGCAGGAACAAACTCGGTATTGAACATATAACCGTATTCTTTTTTAGCTAGTTTGTTTTCGTCATAAATCACCTTCAGGTATTTATTTACAAATTTTTTATAAGTAGTATTATTACTTACATGAATTCCTTGGCTTTCAGCAGCTTCTACCATACCGTTGATTCCAATAGTTAAAAATTGTTTGTCCAAACTAATAAAGCCTGCTTTGTAAACGGGTAATAATCCAGAAGCTTCGTATTCTTCTATCAACTTTCTATAGGCCACTTGGTATTTATGAATCTTTTGCACTTCTTCTTTAATGTTTGCTCCTTTCTGAATAAGGCGATTCATATTAAGAGTGATTACATTAATAGATCCTGTGGCTACTCCTCCAGCACCCAAGGAATAACTAAAGGTATTATCGCTAATTTCACTTCGCAATCGACAACAAGAAGCCAAACTATCTGCACTTTCAGATTGATAGATAAAAAATGAATTCCCTTCACTTAATTCTTGAGCGCACATTTCGGTAAATTCTGTATCTACTGGTTTCCCACCTTTCACCAACATGGCAGCAGTTACTACTGGAAAAGTTAAAACTGCTTGGTTGCGCTCTTCGTTAAACCAAGTTAGAAAAAAGGCTTGTAATTTTTTTAAATCTTCCCATTGTGGTTTCGCCATATCTGGAAAAACAAAATCCCCAAACATACTAGTAAAATAACTTTCGTCGTATAAAGAAATATTCCAAAAAACTGATTGATAACCTCTAGCAGCAGCGGGTTGATTAATCGCATATACCACATGCTGAAGATGATTGGCAATGACATCTCTATGGCTTACCATATAATTCTCACCATAATCTTTTTTAGCAAAATAATCGAAATACATTAAAAACTCTACCGTTGCCAAAGCACCTGCAAATTGCGAACTAATGGCAAATACTAGATTGACAAATTCACCACAAAAGCTTTCTAAATGTTTTGGAGCTCTACTTTCTCCTCCTAATTTAGTAAGCCCATCAAATAAAAAGGGATACATACTTATCGAAACACAATAGGGTTTAAGTGAAGTTTCATCGTGCACATAAATTTCGTGAGATTCAATTTGACGAGTGTATTCGTTGGCCAAATCTTCACCAAAAAGAGATTCAATTTGTCTTTTAATTAAAGCTCTATTCACCTGTATGTTAATATCCTTATTTAATTCCGCCTCCATGGTAGCAATATTCTTTGAAGTTACATTGGCATTAGCATCTACTTTTGATCCATCTGCTGCATTTGAGGAGTTGATGTAATGGTCTATAAAATCAATTTTTTTCGAAACTTGGGCATTCGTAAGGCGTATCATATTTTTTTAGTTTTTAAGAATAAATAATTAAGCTTTTTGTTGGTCTTTATTTCTATAAATCTTTGATTTGTTATTTTACTATCTAAACCTCCTAAATTTTGTTTCCACTTGCCGGTTTTTAACCATGTAAGTTGCTTGCTTATTCCTTTTGAAATAGACTTTTCACCTGTATAAAGGCAGGTTTTATAATTTTTGTTTTTAGCTTCCTGAAGCATTTTTATAAGTTCTTTTGGATGCCATTCGCCACCCATAAACAATACACAAGTAGCTAAGTTTTTATATTGATTTAAAAGCGAGCTATAGACTTCCTTAGTGAGTAAAGAGCCACTGCCTTTTTTCCAAAGAAAGGGCGAGTGACAACCTTCGCAAAACATGCTACAGCCAGAGATAGAAAAGCAAAGGCTTATCTCTCCAGGGACTTCTTGAAACACCACTTGAAAATCGTAATAATACACAATCAATATAAAAAGAGTAATTAGTCTTTATAAAGATAGTTTTCAAAATAACCCCATTTAAAACCTAAAAGAGGAGTTATTAAAAAGGTTATCAACAGGTAGATTAATTTAATAAAATACGGAATGGATTGTTATAAAGTGCTTATAAGGATATTTATAATAAAAAAACCATCGAGTGGTATCGATGGTTTTTTATATAAATTGAAAAGAAGGTTTAATGGGGAAGCGATTTTCTAAAATAACCATAAGCAAAAGTCCCCAATAATGCAGCACCAATAAATATGACAAAAACCGTATAACCAGATCCTAATAAAACGAACATCATCCCAGAACATACTCCTGTGAGAGCCCATCCCATACCAAATATGGTTCCGCCTATTATATAACGCCACCATTCCTGGCTTTTATCTGAAAAAGCATGAGTATCTCCTTTGGAAGTTTTAATTTTTCCTTTTTTAAATAACTGAGTGATGATTAACCCTGCAATAACTCCAGTGATGATAATCCCATACATATGAAAAGATTGAAAATGGAACATTTCGATAATTCTAAATGTAGATACCGCTTCTAGTTTCCACATTCCGAAACCGAATAAAAAACCGATAATAATATATTTGAATAATTTCATTTCTCTGTTTTTAAATTGTAATTCTTAAAATATAAGGGAGTATTAGCCAAGTCATAATTAAACCACCTGCAAAAAAGCCCATTACAGCAACTAATGATGGTAATTGCATATTTGCGATACCCGATATGGCATGCCCTGAAGTACAGCCACCAGCATACCTTGCTCCAAATCCAACCAAGAAACCACCACCCACAATTACGATTAAACCTCTAAGAGTTAATAGAGATTTCCAAGAATATAAATCCCAAAACTCTGGGATACCATGTCCAAGAACTAGGTCTTTACCTGGCACTAAATGTGCAGATTCTTTTGTAATTAAATCTTCACCAGAAATTTGATTTAAAGTATTGATTGTTGCTTCAGATACATGGGCCAGTCCATCACCTCCAAAATAATTGGCTGCAACAAATCCTCCTATCATAGCTCCAAGAGCAACCATTAAATTCCATCCTTGTTTTTTCCAATCGAAGTCGAAAAAGGAAACATATTTACCTGCACCGTGAACGGTACACATAGTTCTTAGATTGGCAGATAAGCCAAAATCTTTGTTGAATTTTAATAATAGATATAGGGTAAAGCCAATAACAATACCTCCCATCCACCAAGGCCAAGGCTGGCTTATAAATTCTTGTATTTGAACCATAATTTCATTCATGATAATTTCATTTATTATTAGCAAAATTAAGGTTTATCCTAAAATTAATATATGATATATGTCAATTAAAATTAGCATTAGCTAGAGAATATAAATATTAAAAACATCTTTGTTGTTGGTGTTATTCATTAAGATATTATATTTCGATTTAGTTTTAAATTGTAGCGTATAAGCTTCTCTTTTTCTATATTTGGTTAAATGAAATTTTACACTATTGCATTATTTATTATGTCTTTCATGTTTTGTAATTCACAAAACATGAAAAAAGATAGTATTCAGAATTTATTAAGTACAACCAAAGATCAAAAAAAGGAAGCCTTACTTTATACTCAATTAGCAAAATTATATGAGCAATCTAAGTCTGATACCGCAGTATATTATGCTAAAAAAGGATACGAACTTTCAAAACAAATTGATTATAATCTTGGGATAGCTGAAAACAAAGCAACTCTTGGCGATATCTTTGTAATAAAAAATCAATTAGATAAAGCAAAAGAAAATTATGTTATTGCAGCCGATTTATTTTTAAATGAAGAAAAACTTTTTGATTACACACAAATATCCATGATTATTGGAAATATTAATCTGGCACAAAATAATTATGTTGAGGCACTTATATTATACCAAGAATGTTTAGATACTTCAAAAGAGAATGAATTCTCTGTCCTTACCCCTCATTTATATAATAATTTAGGAGAGCTTTATTTAGAAATAGAAGATTACGATGATGCAAAAAAATATTTTGATATAGCTTTTGATTTATTCAAGGATCATGATGATGAGTATAACGCTGCTCATTCTTTATCTAATATATGTAAAATACAAAATAAGTTTGGAGATGATAATAAAGCAATAACAGGATATTTAGAATGTATAAAAGGATTTTCAATACATGAGAATTGGGAGGATATAGCTTATACGTATAATTCTATTGCAGAAATTTATTTAAAAAAACAAGACTATAAAAAAGCTGAAGAATATATCCAAATGGCTTTAAATACTATTGAAAATAATAGTGGAAAGTATAGTGGCCCATTATCATTTTATAAAACAAGAATATATACTACGGCCGCAGAAATATTATATAAAACCAATCATCTAGAAAAGTCTTTAAATTATGCATATAAATCACTTAATCTTTCTTATTCTAATTCTTATAAAAAAAATATTTATGAGAATGCTAAAATTTTAAGTAAAATATATGATAAAAAGAATAACATTGATTCTGCCTTAGCATATAATAAAATATATATTAATTATCATGAGGATTACCAACAAGAATACGATGTGAAGCATATAACACAATTAAAAATGCAATATACATTTGATGAGATTCTTAGGAAAAAAGAATTAGATGATATTCAAAAAGAAGAGGCCCATAAGCGAAAAGAATTATTATATATAGGCATATCAATTTTCACATTTCTTGCAGTAATTATTTTAGTTTTACTAAATATCAATCAAAAATCAAAAACAGCTAAAATCTCACTAAAAAAAGAAAATTTAGAATTAGAAAAATCGAAACTTAATCAAGATATTGAATATAAAAATAAAGAGCTGGCTTCAAATATGATGTATTTAGTAGAGAAGAATGAATTCATTACATCAATTGCTAAAAAATTAGTAGAATTTAAACCAACTACAAAAAAAGATAATCGAGATATTATTCAACAATTAATAAATGAATTAAAACAAAACTCATCTGCAAAAATTTGGGACGAATTTGAGCTAAGATTCAAAGAAGTTCATTCAGAGTTTTATAATAAGCTTCACGAAAAATTTCCTGATTTATCTCCTAATGAAATTAAAATCTGTGCATTCCTTCGATTAAATATGTCAACTAAAGAAATATCTTCCATTACTTATCAATCTGTAAAGAGTATTAACATGGCTCGTTTCCGTTTACGCAAGAAAATGGACATTGATAGAGAAGAGAATCTTATCACATTAATCACCCAATTATAGAAATACATCTTTTATTTCTCACTATTTTAATCAATTCACCTTTTCAATAATAATTTATAAGAAACTTATAAACAGTCTATTACATGTTCTTGTAGTATAATTATTCCGCCTTTTATTAGAATGTAGAGATTTTGTGATGTCATATATAATTTTTCTCCTTTAACCTCCATATATATTTACCCAATCAAATAATAACCCAGATAAGAAATAATTCTATTTGGCGCAAAATTAAAATCAATGGCAAAACAGAACAAAAAGAAAACTGATAAGCAAGATATCGATATTGAACTTGAAAGTTTAATTAAACAAAATGAAAATCTAGCTACTGGAATGAAAAAAATAATTAACTCAATTAATAATAATAAAAACACTAATAAAAACTCAAAATTATGAAAAAGCTTTATTTTATAACATTGTTTCTGTTTTTAGCAGTAAATGCTTTTGCGCAATTCAATGTTAATATAAATGTAACTGATGCAGTATTCACAAATATTGAAAATGCAGATGTAACATTAGATGTAACCACATTACAAACAGATGTAAATGGTAATGTAACTTTTCCTAATGTATTAGATGGGACTTATAACTATACCATATCTAAAGATTGTTTTGAAGAACAATCAGGTAGTATAACTGTAAATGACGGAGATGTCAATAATAGTTATAGTATAAACCTTATTACCACTGCAAATATATTTTGGAATGTAAATGAAGATAATTCCCCAATGTCATT
>OLHJ01000007.1_pt1 | contig 193368 bp, 182 predicted proteins | sample 1609491 | NCBI WGS metagenome assembly OLHJ01 (sample SAMN05416861, study PRJEB24817) | seawater metagenome | isolation source: Sea water | place: Canada:Atlantic | collected 2013-11
TGTAAGAAATTAAGGCGCTAAAGTGGAAACTTGAAAGCCGCTCGATGCTATAAGAAAAGGGGGGGAACAAAGAAAAGCTCCCAAGCTCCAGGCTTTAGCTCTCTACAACCTCGCGCTATATCCCTTACAGCGCTAAATCGCAAAGTGGAAAAATATTAGCACAGACTATTCAGCAGTAACTAAGGGGTTACAATTTGTCACAATGGCTTGTGCTTATAGCGTTTCAGAACGTTCGATAAGGAAGCTAATCAGCTAGGCGTCAGCTTAAAAACCGAACGAGCGCTTGGTAGTAAAAATTGATACCGCAGTTTCATGGACCTCGTTCTATTTGAGGTTGGGCTTCTTCACGGATTCATCTGTATCTAGCAGACCCATCCTTTGCGCGCGTAACTCCCAGTTCTTGCGTGCTAGTACGCGCATGTCTTCATCGCTGTCCAATTCGTCGACTATCTCGATGCCCAGTAGCGTCTCGATAACGTCCTCCATAGTAACGAGGCCTTCCGTTCCCCCATACTCATCGACAACAAGTGCTATATGTTCGTTCTCGGTAATGAATTTATCTAATAGATCTGGGATCGGTGTATTGCTGTGTGAAATAATGATATCACGCCGTAGTGAATTCAATTCCTCGTCGCCTTTTCCTTCAACAAGATTGAGAAGCATCTCATCCTTGAGAACATAGCCCGTGACTTTGTCATTGCTGTCTTGATATACGGGGATTCGGGAGAACGGTAGGTCGGAATTCCTGTCATGAAATTCGCTAATAGAGGTGCAGCCATTTGCTGCCACCATTACAATGCGCGGTGTCATAACATCCTTTATAAGTATGCGATTAAAGCGCAAAAGGTTCTTTATGATTCTCTGTTCGCTGTCCTTAAGGATCCCGATTTCTTTGCCGAGCTCAGACATAACCAGAAAGTCGCTTCTGCTCAATACAGGCTTGTCTTTATCTTTCTTCAAATTCTTGGTGATTAGTTGGCTCAGCCAGATCATAGGCGCGAGGATTATCATGAGTAGGTCAATGATTCGTATCGAGAGAGGCGTGAGAGCCTGCCAATTATTCGCGCCCAATGTTTTAGGTATCACCTCGGAGAAGATCAGTATGGCCATGGTCATCGCTCCAGCTACGAACCCTTCCCAGCTGATGATGGCTAGGCCAAAGAATTCTATCTTAGAGGAGCCGAATATAATGGCTGCCTGCGCGCCGACGCCTATAGCTCCGACTGTATGAGCGATGGTGTTCAAGGTGAGGATTGCTGCAAGTGGTCTATCTATATCTTCTTTGAAGCGGGATAGGTTTTTGGATATGGCGGTATTGTCTCTGTCCTGAGTTGCTACATAGGCAGGCGTGATACTAAGAAGAACCGCTTCCAGAATTGAGCAGAGAAAGGAGAAGAAGATGCTGGCGACGAAGAATGTGACTAAAAGTCCCATCTAATGAACCATTTTTATAGGGAACAAGCGCGTATTCTCACACGAACGTAAAACTGCGTACAGCGAATTTGCATCTCTCAAAGAGTCATCGATTGAAGCTAACGAGCCTTAGTGACTAAGGCTCGGCTCGGATGGTTTCTGAAATTTTGGTGCTCTGCCGATTAGTACACGTATGCGGTCCGGCAATGCGAGCATGGCTGGTGTTACCACCAGCGTCAGGATTGTTCCAAAGGATAGGCCGTATACGATGGCGGAGGCGAGGCTCACCCATTGCGATGTAATCGGGCCGCCCACTTCAATTTCCGCTCCGATTAAATCCACCGATACGTGCATGGCAAGAGGCAGTAGTCCGAAACCAGTTGTAAACGTAGTGAGGAATACAGGACGCAATCGCTGGACGCCGGTGTGTACAATAATATCCTGTAGCGACCACTCCTTATGCTGCTCTCGCAAATGATTGAAGGTGTCGATCAGTACAATATTATTGTTCACAATAATTCCGGCCAAGGCGACGATACCGATGCCGGTTAATATCACGCTGAAAGTCTGACCGGTAATAAGCAATCCTAATAATACTCCAGCGGTAGAGAGCAATACTGATGAGAGAATTAGTAGAGCCTGATAGTAACTATTAAATTGAGTCACCAGTAGGATCGCCATTAGCGCCATAGCCAGAGTGAAGGCCTGGCCTAAAAATGCAGCAGATTGATCCTGTTCTTCATTGGCGCCGCGGAACTGATAGATCACGCCGCGAGCAGGAGGATTCTCTTCCATATAGATCTCTAGCTCTGAAACCTTATTGTCCGCAACCAGACCAGGTGCAGCATTGGCGCGGATATAGACGACACGCTCTCCATCTACGCGCTGAATGGCGCTTACTGCGGGCTTAGCAACTCGTGTAACGAAACTACTTATGGGCACTAGATCGCCACTAGCCGTGTTTATGCGAATTGTGTCCATCTGCTCCAGGCCACGGTACTCCGCCGGGTAACGGACACGAATGTCTACTTCTTCTTCGCTATCAGTAGGGCGGTAGTCCCCCATGAATACGCCGTTGGTCATGAGCTGAATAGCTGTTCCTATCTCAGTCATATTGGCACCCGACATTGCCGCTCTGGCACGATCGACGACGATCTCCCATTCGATGCCAGGAACTGGAGCCGTATCATCGACATCGATAAGGCCCTTCATGGTGTTTTCCATATAATTGCGAATGCGCGTGGCTTCGGCGAATAGCACTTCAAGATCGTCACCGGAAAGCTCTAATTGAATTGCCTTGCCAACGGGAGGTCCTTGCTCGATTGTCACCACTTCGGCTCTAGCGCCGGGTAGATTAGCAACCGCGTCTCGGTATTGGTTCTCAACTTCGAAGCCGTCGATATCTCTGTCGCGCCTATCGGTCATTTCAATGAAGATAGTGCCGATTAAGTCGGGGGCTGACTGCTGACCGCCGCCTAAACTGTTACCAGATCCGGATTGCGTGACGATGCCCTTAATGTGTCCAACTTCGCGTATGCGGGACTCGGCATCAAGCATCACGTCGCGTAGCTCTGCTGGCGAGGAATTGCCCCGGGCAAAGACTTGAACCTGAGTTTGGCTTGGTTCTACACCGGTAAAGAACTCAACGCCTTTACCGTACTGTCCATAGGCCATAACGATGATAACCAAGGTGGCGATGCTGGTAAAAAATACAATGATCGGAGAGCGAACCGCGAAGCTAAGTATTTTTGCATAGACAGCGGTGATGCCGCCTGTCTTAAGCGGGTCGCCATCTTCAAGGTTCTGCAGATAGGCTTGGTCGGCAGCACTGGACTTGCCAATCAATGCGCCAATAGTTGGAGCGAATAATAGTGCATAGAACAGCGAGCCTATTAGTACCGCAAATACTGTTATTGGCAGGTAGCTCATAAACTGTCCAGAAACACCTGGCCAGAACATGATAGGTAAGAATGCTGCAAGCGTTGTAGCTGTCGACGCAAGAATCGGCCAATACATACGATCTACGGCAGCTCTATAGGCATCCCGTGCATTCAAGCCCTCGGCCATCTTGCGATCGGCATATTCAACCATCACGATGGCGCCGTCGATGAGCATGCCGAGGCCGAGTAGTAAACCAAACATGACCATGAAATTGTAAGTGAAACCTAGCATGCGAATAATGATGAAAGCGAAGAAGAAGGAGAAGGGAACCGCTAGAGTTACCAGTAGGCCAGAACGCACTCCAACGGAGGCGATAACCACAATTAGTACTAGAATCATGGCTGTTGCCATGTTCCCTTGAAGGCCCATGTTCTGCTCAATAACGAGTGGGGCGGTATTGTTAATATAGGACAGAGTCACAGCGGGCGGTAGGCTCGGTCGCAGATTCTGAACTACGATATCAATCTGCTCCATAGCCTCGGTGACACTGGTGCCTTTTCGCTTCATTACATTGAGCGAGATTGAGGCTGTGCCATTGGCATAGGAATAGCGCGTCGCATCTTTAAAGGTTCGTCTAACATCTGCTATATCTGAAACAGTCAATACGCCGTCGGCGTTCGATGCGAGGGGCAGATTGAAAAGGTCCTCGGCATTTTCTATAAGGCCAGGCACTTTAATCGAAAAACTTCCCTGTCCAGTATCTACCTGACCTGCGGGAATTAGCCGATTGTTGTTTACTACGGTTTGTACTATTGCGGTGTTGGAGATTCCATAGGTTTCAAGTTTAGCGGGATCAATTACCGCTTCTAGCAGCTGCTCTCTGTTGCCAACCATTTCGGCTTCAAGAATTGTGGGGAGAATCTCGATTTCTCGCTGCAGCTCTTCTGCGACTTGGAGCAATACGCGCTCAGGTACACCTTCGCCGCCAATCGCTATCTGGACTACGGGTAGGGTCGCCGCGGAGACTTCCTGGATTAATGGTTCTTCGGTATCTTGTGGGAATCGTGCCTTCGCTCTGTTTATTGCCTCACGCACTTCGCTTAGAGCGTATTGCGATTCGAAGTCGATATCGAATTCGGTGACGATAGTTGCCGCGTTCTCACTTGAGAAGGAGGTGATCTCTGTAATCCCATCTACAGTCTTCAATTCCAGCTCGGCAGGTTTCGCCAATAGTCGCTCTGCATCTTCGGGCGATATACCCTGATGTATTATCGTCGTGATTACGATGGGTACTTCAACGTCGGGGTTTAGCTCGGCGGGAATTGCGAGATAGGAAACAAATCCCGTAATCATAATAGCGACGAACACACTCAGAGTGGTTCGCGATCGCGATACGGCGGCATCAATATAGTTCTTCATGAAGTGAGCTCTCTTCGGTGCTGCAAATAATTGGTTAGACTAGCGAGACCAGTCGAAATTGCTTTCTACTTGCTGTCCTGGAAAGACAACTTCCTGACCCAGGGTAACAAGGTTGATAGTGCCAATCAGGCCGGTAACCCAAACACCAGGATTCATCGCGCTGGTATTGTCGCCAACGATAGATACGTTGTTAAATTCGATAATGTTATTGGCGCCGATAGTCTTAACACCGATTAGTCCGCTGTCGTCCAATGTGAGGGCAGAAGAAGGAATCAGGTGCGCTTGAATATCTGCTGAATCCACTAAAATTTCGGCAGTAATACCTTGGCGAATATCTTCGAAGGAAGCATCCACTTCTACTTCAATTCGGTAGCTTCTGGAAATATTATCAGCTGCCCGTGCGAGATAACTCACGGTGCCAGCTATGCGCTGTCCTGTGAGAAGGTCGGCAGCGACTCGGGCACCCACACTCAGGCTACCGATATCTTGTTCTGGGACTAGTCCGACTAATAGCATCGGGCTATCGTCTAGAACAGAAGCGCAAACTGTTCCTGCATTGAGTAGATCGCCTAGCTCGACGATACGAGTTTCCACGATGCCATCGAAGGGTGCGACGATCTTGGTTCTTTGTAGCGCTAATTCTGCGCGTGCAACCCCCGCCTTAGACGATTCAAGCGCAGCCTTCAGCTGGGCAACGATCACATCGGATTGCAGTCCTCTTGTTTGTAGGTCTAGGGAGGCCTTGTATTCGAATTCCGCTTGCTCTTGTCGGCTACTGGCCTCTAACAGATTAGATTCACGGTCATCCACAGCAATTTCACAGAGGAGGTCGCCTTCGCTGACTCTCGCTCCGCGCATAACTGGCTCGCTAACAATTCGACCTGCCTGCTCGGCTCGTACTTCCACGTGGCGGAATGCTTGAGTGCGTCCTCGTACGCGAACTTTCTTGCCGTAGGTTTGTTGATTAATTTTGGCTGCACGCACGATGAAATCACCCGGATTCTCTCCCGGGGATACGCCCTCAGGTACGGCCATAATAGTGCTGACAGTAGGTGCATTACTCTCATCTGGCTCTTCAGCGCTTTGTGGAATAACCATCCATAACACTACGGCAATTAATATTCCTGCTGACACGATATGTTGATTCTTCACTGCGTACTCCGGCAATAATTTTTATGAGTTCTGGCGGCCTAGGTCAGAAAACTCGAAGGAACCTATCATGCTTAGTTAAAGGCGTGCTTATTACGCCTATTAAACGGCTCACAATATGATGTTTGGTGATTCATCCTTGTTGTCTGGAAAGCCCCTAGTTACTGGGCTTTGGGCGCTATGCTTCTGCTGTGTGGTGTAGCGGCAAAAGTGTTACGTATTGTAACCCTTCGAATTGCAATTGCAACGCATTTGTCCCTTAAAATGAGGTGTTCAGCGCATTTCATTAGCAACTCATATTTCGCTGGAATCGCCTCGAATCTGTGCTAATTTCCACTGTGAACCGAATTCAATTTATCGAGGGCCAGACAACGTGAAAGATTTAAGCAATAGAGTCGCGATTATTACCGGATCTAGCAGTGGGGTAGGAGCGGCTACGGCTAAGCTATTGGCGTCTCAAGGCTGTAATGTGCTTATCAACTACAATTCTAACTCTGAGGGCGCAGATGCAGTGGCGGCGGACTGCGAAGCTCTCGGCGTTGAATGTCTGGTTGTCGGTGGCAATGTGGCGGAAGATGCTAACTGCCTAGCAATGGCGGCGGCAGCAATTGAGAAGTGGGGGCGTATCGATATTCTCGTTAACAATGCCGGTACGACTAAGTTTGTAGATCATAGTGATCTCCACGGCTTGGATAGTGATGACTTTCAGCATATCTATGGCGTGAACGTGATTGGCAGTTATCAGATGATTCGTGCCGTGAGTGAACAGATGCAAAAGCAGGAAGAAGGCGGCGCTGTAGTCAATGTCGCCTCGACAGCAGCTGTTACAGGCATCGGTAGCTCGGTAGCCTATGCCGCCTCTAAGGGAGCGCTAGTGACAATGACGCTATCTTTGGCGAGAGCATTGGGTCCTAAGTTACGAATTAATGCTGTGTGTCCTGGTTTTATCGAAGGCGATTGGCTGCGCGAAGGGCTAGGCGATCAAAAATATGAAGAGCTCATGGATTTTCATCGCAAGAACTCACCGCTAGGAGTTACGGCGAGGCCAGAGACTGTAGCGGATGCCATTGTGTATTTCATCAGCGGCCCTCAGGTTGTTACGGGTGAAACCTTAATTGTTGATGGAGGGCGACACCTGACCATGACGCCTCTGGGACGGCGTTAGAAAGCGATACTTTAGATTGCGGTTCGTCGCTATTTTGCTACAGGCCGCTTTTGTAGTTTCCGTTGCAAGGTGCGGCGATGCATTTTCAGCTGTCTGGCTGTTTCGGAAATATTTCCATCGTTCTCATTCAATACTTTCTGAATATGTTCCCATTCCAACCTGCGCACAGACATAGGCTCGAGGTGTGCCGAGTCTGGATCGGCTACAGTGTCGGGTTGATTATTATCTAGTAGCGCGCCAAGAATTTCGTCCGCATCGGCTGGCTTTGCTAAGTAATTGTCCGCACCCAGTTTTATTGCCTCAACCGCAGTGGTGATGCTGGCATAACCGGTAAGAATAAGGATGCGACTAACTGGGTTCTTTTGCTTAAGCGGAGCGATGAGTCCCAGTGATGTATGGCCGCCCAGATTTAAATCCAATATGGCGTAATCAAATTGCGTGCTATTTATCAGCACTAGCGCCTCATCTTCGTTGGCGGCATGGGAAACCTCGTAGTCGCGGTGGGTGAGTGCACGACTCATTACTCGAGAGAAAACCTCATCATCCTCAACCAATAGAATATGTTTTTTGCTCATTTTTCTTGTCCTGCAACAAGTGGCGCCAATGTTTAGGGCGCTGGTTGGGGGAGGCGGATGACGCTTAGTGCGCCGCCTTCCTTCATGTTAAGCATTTCGATAGAACCACCGAGCCGCTCGATCGCAGCATTAGCGAGAAATATACCCAGACCCATGCTCTCTTTTCTTCTGGATATAAAAGGCTCGCCAAGCTTCTCCATGACATCGCTGGGAATTCCCGGACCATCGTCCCTAATCGATATTTCGAACTTGGAGGGTGAGTCTTTGGTAATGCAAAAATTAACGTCTACATTGCTATGAGCAGCCTTGATGGCATTTTCGATGATATTAATGACAGCGTGTTTGACGCTTAAGTTGGAGGTAACGACTGACTCCGTGTTGTCCTCGACATGGAAATTGATCGCAGATGTAGGGTGAATATTCACAATATAATCCTGAATGTCATCGGCGAAGGTCTGCAACGACACATTCTCAATTTCTTCTGGGTTGTCTTTGTTGTAATACCGAATGAGCTGCGTCAGCGAGTTTTTACAGCGCGTTACCTGCTGTCTTAAAAGCGATATGTCGCTTTTGATATCAGTGGATCTAAGCTCTTCGGCATCCAAATTGTCTAAGTCTGTTAGGAGTACTGCCATCGTGGAGAGGGGTGTGCCTAGCGCATGTGCTGTGCCCGCGGAAAGTGTACCAATTGCCACGAGCTGCTCATTGCGTAACTCATGCTCTCGTGCTTCGGCGAGATTTAGCTCACGAATCTTTATCGCGTTGGCCATGCGGGTTATTAGCACGGAGATGAGTATCGCGCTCACCAAGAAGATAACCCACATGCCAACGAGGTGAAGTTGGAACGTCATTACTTCGTTCTCTGGAGACATTGCCATGTCGTGATCAGATGAAAGGTCCAGTAGCAAGAACGAGGTGTAGATTATAATGCCCCCTATAGAAAAGGTATTCACATAGGTCTGTGGCAGGAGTGTTGCAGTGAGCGCGAGTAAAACCAGCAAGTAAGAGATCAGTGGGTTGCTTGCACCTCCAGTATTTAATAGCAGTACGATCAGGAAAAACACGTCCACTAGAATATGGCAGAACAACTCAAAATTACTTATAAATTCCGATGCGGCGAGGCGCCTATAGCCAATCAATACGGAAAGTACAATCCCGCCAATCAGGTAGATGATAAACGCGACAGGGATTTCCAATTCGGAAAAGGCCTGCAGGACGATTACGGCTATCGCGCTGGCAGCGGTAACGAAGGTGCGTAACAACAGAAGCCTCTGTAGGCCTTGTCTTCCGAGGCTTGCGCCATCGGAAGAAACGGGAATGAGAATGCTGAGGAACTCGGATATTTTAGTTTGCGCTATCATTTTCTTATTCTACCGCAATGACACTCCGACGGAAGCGAACTGTTGCCTGCGGGACAATATGCCGCAGCCTTCAGTGACCAGCGGGCCGGGCTATGCAATGGGATATTGGCGGGTTATATTGCATCGCCATTAGAGCAAATAGCTAAAATAACCAAAAGTAGTAATCCCACGAAACGACGATGACCTATAACGCAGAACCAACGACCTTAAGCTTGCTAAGCAGACTGCTCGAACTTGAATTTGGCGAGTCTCGATTGCAGCACTATGGCCTATTCGAGGGTTCGAGTGCTGCAGGCAAAGAGGCGGCTGCAGAGTTGATTTCTGGTCAGCAACGATTCGCAGCAGAGCTATTTTCTTTGGTTGAGAAGACCGACGCAAATGCAGTTGTTCTGATTGTAGGCGATACGCTTCTGTCGCTAGCTCAGTCCTTGGCTGCCAGCGGGAAATCTGTGCGCTGGATTGGATCGAAGTACCTGCTGAATGCTGCGGACGATGCTCTGGGGGATTTTCAGTATGCGGGTGGTGATTTTGTAGCATCGACTACACCAGCCTCAGCCGACTTTTTGATTCTCGGAGGATCAATTCGTTATCTAGATCAGATGGCGCTGCTCAGCAAGAGTCGGGATTTGCTTGGTGCGTCCGGTCAGCTCATTTTGTTTAGCGAATTCCTTGTTGATGATTCTTGTATCGAGTATTCAGCGCTCCCTAATCTGAGTTCTTTCGAGCAGCTTGCCAAGCGCCTTGGGTTTGAGCAGTTACAGAAAAGGGATTTATCGTCCAGTGCGCAGCATACTCTGGAATTGGTGCGCCCATTGCTTGAAAAGCATGGAGCAAGACTTGCCGAAGAATTCGCTGCAGATGCTAAGTTGCCGGCGCGTCTGCATACTGAATTCGCAGAGATGCAAGACGAATTCTCAAGCGATAGGCGTGGATTTTTCCTCTGTGTGTTACGTCGAGATTCTGATCCTGCCTGTGAATGGGCAGATGCAGAATTCGGCGATATGCAGTCTTTTCGACCGTTCGAGGTCGCTAAGCTGTTTGAGCAGAGCTTTAACGTCGACTTCGATGAAGATCTATGGAATTGGAAGTATAGTCAGGGTGATGGCAAATGTGTCGTTGCGCGTTTGAGCAAGCACAGCGACATTGTTGCGCACTATGGCGGAGCTCCGCGAAAGATTATTTATTTTGGTGAATCCTCTATGGCGATACAACCTTGCGATGTGATGGTGCATCCAAGTATCCGCAAGCAATACGGCAAAGGCAGTCTCTTCTTTGAGGTTGCCGCTACATTTCTGGAACGAGAGATTGGTAACACTGTAAATCATCTGCTCGGCTTTGGTTTTCCGAACCAGAAGACAATGAACATTTCCACGCGACTGGGTTTGTACGAAAAAACCGACGATTTTATCGAGCTTGTTTATCCTTCTTCGTGCTTTGCTGCAGACAAAGGTCAGGATCAAGCTGCAATCGCAGATTATGATCCAAATGAAGCGGCATCCCGTGCAGAGCTGAACAGTCTATGGGTCGCAATGAAGGAAGACTATAAAGAGGGTGTGATCGGAGTTCGAGACGCCGAGTATATCCAGCACCGTTACGTGAACCATCCTTTCGCGAAAAAGAAGCAGTATCGTTGTGTGATCATAAGAGAGGATGATTCGGCGGATGCATTGGCATTCGCGGTATTGAAGGAGCACGATGATGGCAAGTTGTTAATGGACTTGATATGCCCTGTAGCGGCGATGAAGCCAGCTATTTCTATTTTAAAACAAGAGCTTAGCAAGGTAGAAGGCGGCGCGACCCTGCGCCTGTGGGTGACAAATTCGGGCAAGGATAAGGTCTGTATTGAGGGCGCGATTGTGAATGAATTGGGTATTGAGATACCCTGTAATAGTTGGAATCCTGGGCCAAGCGCAGAGGTTCTTTATGGCGCTTGGTGGCTGACAGCCGGGGATATGGATTTTATCTAACCGGCCTTGTAGCACTTAGACGGCGACTAAGATCAGTGCAGCATGAATTCGAAAATAATAAAGTTGAATAGTTAATAGGAACAATAGCAACCATGAATAGCAAAAATATTTATGAGATCGATCTCGATCAGAACCAAGCTAACTTCGCTCACTTAACACCACTTAGTTTTATCGAGCGTTGTTCTAGCGTCTATCCAAACAAAATCTCGCTCATTCATGATGATAAAAAATATACCTGGGCTGAGACCTACAAGCGCTGTTGTCTGCTTGCTTCCTCGCTACTGAAGATGGGTATCGGGAAGGGCGATACTGTCGCGTTTATGGGAGCGAACACGCCGGAGACATTCGAAGGACACTTTGGCGTCCCAATGACTGGTGCAGTGCTCAATGCATTGAATGTTCGGCTAGATGCCAAGGCGATAGCATTTATCTTAGAGCATGCGGAAACGAAAGTACTGTTTACTGATAGAGAGTACAGCGACACGATCAAGGCTGCGGTAAAATTAGTGCCGCAGGAGCTGGTTGTTATCGATATTGATGATCCCTCTTTCTCCGGAGGAGAATTGTTAGGCTCAGAAGATTATGAGGCTTTCATAGCTAAGGGTGATGACGACTACAGTTGTTTTCAAATTGAAGATGAATGGCAGGCAATCTCGCTGAACTACACTTCGGGGACTACGGGAGATCCTAAAGGGGTTGTATTTCATCACCGTGGCGCTTACCTGAATGCAATTTCAAATAATCTATGTTGGGATATGACATCCCATCCGATTTATCTATGGACGCTGCCGATGTTTCACTGCAATGGTTGGTGTTTCCCTTGGGGCCTCGCTGCGGCAGTGGGAACTAGTGTGTGCCTTCGTCATGTGCGCGATGACGCTATCTTGGATTCTATGAAGAAGCACAATGTCTCGCATTTTTGTGGGGCTCCAGTAGTGCTTAATACAATTGCTAATGCTGATGACAGCCTCAAGATTGGCCTTCCACAGGGAATCAAAGCGATGACCGCCGGTGCTGCGCCACCTGCAGCTGTTATTGCGAGCATGGAAAATCTGGGCTTTGAAGTGACCCATGTATACGGTCTGACGGAAACATATGGTCCTTGTGTCGTCTGCGCACCACAGGATGATTGGGCAGATCTGTCAGTTGACGATAGAGCTGAGTTGCTTGCGAGGCAGGGTGTTAGAGCGCCTCTGCAGGATGAGTTGATGGTCGCCGATCCGGAGACGCTGCAGCCAGTACCCAAAGACGGTAAGACTATGGGCGAAATATTCATGCGCGGTAATCTCGTCATGAAGGGCTATCTAAAGAATCCGAAGACAACCCAGGCGTCTTTTGAGGGGGGATGGTTTCACTCGGGTGATCTCGCCGTGTGGCACGAAGATGGATACACACAAATTAAGGATCGCTCGAAAGATATTATTATCTCCGGCGGAGAGAATATATCTTCTCTAGAAGTCGAATCTGTATTGTTCAAGCATCCGAAGATAATGGAGGCAGCAGTGGTGGCAAGTAGTGATGAGAAGTGGGGCGAAGTGCCTTGCGCCTTCGTGTCGCTGAAATCAGGCCAGGAACTGGCTGTTGAAGATTTGATTGCCTACTGCAGAGAGGAGTTGGCGGGATTTAAGATTCCTAAAAAGGTTGTATTCGGACCGATAGATAAGACATCCACGGGTAAGGTGCAGAAATTTTTGTTGCGAGAGAAAGCAGAGCAAGTTGGTTACGCAATCAAAAAGTAGTTTAGAAATGAATGCGCATAAAAAAACGGGTCATATGACCCGTTTTTTTATGCCTGGCGTTCTGCCGTCGTTCTAGAAATGTTCGATGACGTCGCCAACCTCAGCGCCGTCGGCTATATCGAGATTGACCTCTCGATACAGGTGAATGTCACCCCGGACAGATGAGTCGGCATCGATAGTGATTTTCGATGGCTTGCGGTTGAAACTGAAAAAGCGGCCGATCCAAGAGCGTCGACCCTTTACGATAATGTCGCCTTCAACGACGCTGCCATCCGAAACAAGAATGTCACCATTGCTGGTCTGTACATTATCGTGCACGCGGGTGCCGCGAAGTCTGATCTTGCCATTCACGGTGCTTATCCGATCCTCAATCACAGTGCCTGGGTTTGTCTGAATGCCACCGTTTACCGTAGATAGAGATCCGTGAACCGTTACATCGCGGTTGACTCGGATTCCTCCATTAACGGTTTCGGCTCGTTCGATTTCGACACGATCATCGAGATCGATGCCGCCATTTACGGTATCTAGTCTCGCCGCCACGGCGCCGTTATCCAGATCGATGCCGCCATTCACTGAGGAAATGTCGCCGACGCGTTCCTCTGCTGACACCCGAATACCACCATTTACTTTCGAGATATCCCGAATCTCAGCAGCATTGGCAGATGAGGAGTAAAGATAGCTTCCTAACAGCATCGCTAGCATCGTTGCTGCGCTTAATTTCATTGTGTGGCTGACTTCTTTCATGGTCTGTTCCTCTAGATTCCCTGTGCTCATTTCGATTGGCTTTCGCCTTACTGAATAAGATTGCAATAAGCTTGCCAATTCTTAAACTTTATAAAAAACAATAAGATACGATAATTCTAGTCTACGTCCAGTTCTGCTAAGTGGTCATTTTCACCAAATGTTTAGGCGTAAACAGCTGGATTTGACGTTTCTTTACAGGATTCAGCCTATGCGCTAATGTTCCAAAGCTTATAAGCGCTGCTAATCTCTCTTTGAACTTAGACGATTCATACTCTGATTAGGTTACGTATTCTTTCTCTATCTTTTGTCTGTTACTGTTTTTCGGCGCGGCGATGGCTATTCGCGGGGTAGACAGGGAACCGTAAATGATTTGTTGAACCGTCTGCATTGAACCCCGTACTTTGAAATTTGTACTACTAAGGTAAGCACTATGATCACAAGAAAAATAACGACAGCACTCTCAATACTCCTGCTACTTCCTGCGTTGGTGCTAGCTCAGGGTAGGGTGGTTGAATCTGACAGCCATCGCTTCGAGGAAGTTGCGGAGGGTGTTTGGTTGGTCACTGGCACAGGTACAGTGTTCACTATGAGTAATGTCATGGTATTGGTTGGTGAGTTTGATACCTTGGTAGTGGATTCTCATGTAACTCCAGCAGCCGCTCGTGCGTTGCTCGATTCGATACCTGTTATCACTGATAAGCCGGTTCGCTATCTTGTTAACAGTCATTACCATTTCGATCACGCTCATGGGGCTCAGGCGTTTCCGGAAGGCATCGAAATCATTGGGCATGAGTTCACACGGAAAAAATTGAATGGTGAATTGGGTAATGTGTTGGAGGAGAATACTTTTAAGAGTTTCTCTGATCCGGTTCCCGGTACGGTGGCGAATCTTGAGCGTCAGGCGGCTGAGGAAACTGATCCTGCGCGTAAGGCGCAGTTGCTCGAGCGTCATCGAGTGCAGCGTGATTACATGAATGCGATTGGCGAAGTGCAGCCCACGCCGCCAAATATTACTCTCGAAACCAAGATGACTTTGTTCCAGGTGGTCGCTGATGGGAGTCGCGAGATTCAACTCCATCATTTTGGCCGCGCCCATACTGGCGGTGATGTGGTTATCTATCTACCGCAAGATAAGATCGTATTTACCGGCGATATGATGTTGCCCGGACTTGCATATATGGGTGACGGACATGTGGATGAATGGCCGGACACTCTTGATGGTTTGCTTACACTAGACTTCGACACTTGGCTTCCAGGCCATGGTCCTGTGATGCGCAGCAAGGAGGCGATAGGAAACTTTCAGGGTTACCTGCGTGATTTGTGGGGCAAGACTTCACAGATGTACAGTGAGGGTGTGAGTGCAGAGCAGGCTGCGCAGCAGATCGACATGACTAACCATAGTCAAAACTTTGCACAGATTCGTGGAGCCGGCGTAGACCCAAGGGCGATTCGTCGGATCTACCAGCTGTTGGATTAGTAGCCGTTTACCTAGTAGTGATACAAAAAAGGGGTTCGAAAGAACCCCTTTTTTGTATGAAAATGAAGTCGAGTGCCAGTCAGTCTAACTTCCGATAGGGAGCGACGGAATAAGGCTTATTGCTGTAACTGTCGATGATGGACTGCATCGCAGTAACGCCTACATCCTGACGAACCGTGAGATGTCGATACGATGTAATCTGAGTCATCATGATGCCGATCATGTTTTCCACGGGATCAACCCAAAAAATTGTACCCCAGGCACCACCCCAGCTAAACGTACCCGGTGTGAGAGGGTCACGTGCGGTGCCGGCATCACTGACAAGACCAAAGCCAAGTCCAAAGGTATATCCAGGCCCGCGAATGTAGACATCGTGATCACCGCTATGATTGCTAATCATTAGATTCACTGTTTTGGGGCTCAACAGCCGTACTCCATCCAGCTCGCCACCATTCAACAGCATCTGGCTAAAGCGCCAATAGTCGGAGACTGTAGAGGAGAGTCCAGCTACTCCACCGAAATAGCTTGTCTCTCGATACTCAGTCTCTCTAAAGAGTTCGATCGTCTGATTCGGTCCACTTGGGCTATACACTGCAGCGACACGATCTACCTTATCCCTAGGGACAATATAGGAGGTGTCGTGCATCTGTAGAGGGTCGAGTATTTTTTCTTGTAGATAATCGACTAGGCTCTGTCCCGATATGCGTTCCACTAATAACGCAACATAGTCGGTCGAGCTTCCATATTGCCAATCGTCACCCGGATGGAAGCTTAAAGGTAGCGATGCGCGATTGACTAGGGTTTCTTCCAAAGTCGCTTTACGCGGCAGTAGGGCCAGTTCTTCTTCAGTTAGTACCTCTCGGCTTGGATCTACCCCGGCCGTGTGCGAGAGCACGTGGCGAAATGTGATGGGTCGATGTGCCGACATTCGGTAGTTCGTGCCATTCTCTTCGATGACAACTTGCTTGCCTTCTAACTCTGGAATCCAATCGGTGATGGGATCGGTTAACAGGAAATGCCCTTCTTCATAGAGCATCATCAAAGCGGTGGAGACTATCGGTTTGGTCATCGACATGATGACGAAGATAGAATCATCCGTCATCGGCTCGCCACTTTCTTTGTTTTTCCAGCCTTGAGACTCGACGTGGATTACCTTGCCATTACGCGACACAAGAGAGACGGTTCCCGCAAGCATGTTGCTATCGATATAGCGTTGCATAGTAGTGCTCAGGCGCTGCAGGCGGTCGGATGATACACCTACGTCTTCCGGGGCAGCAGTTGGGAAATCATTTCCCTGAGCAATGCTGCTGGCGATCAGTAGCGGCAGAGCCAAGAGTAGAGCGTAGAACTGTTTAAGAGCTTGTTGGAGGTTTTGCATGACTTACTCCGAATTATTATTTTTGAGTGGGTGGCTGGTTAATCAGCGAGCTTGGATAAATCAGTCTGGACCAGTATAAGTGAGGGCGGCGGGATTTGACCAGCAATCGCTTTTGCTGCATTCTCGGCCACTTTTATCGAGTCGGAGTCGCCCTTGAATTGGCTCCACAGAAGGGACAAGCAATGACGAACGAAGTAGAGTCGGATCGACCGATATTTTTAAAGCCTGGCCACAATGCCGGCGATTTAGTGGAATCCAGCAAGTGGAAGATTCTGCGCGAGGAGCGCGGCTTAGTAGAGGTGGATGTTCATCTTCCAGATCATCTATTGAATCCGAGAGACCAGTTGTTTGGTGGCTTTACTGGAACCTATGTCGATATGATCTCGATATTCACGGTGCGTACGCTCTTCAAATCCCAGGAGGATTTTAAGTGGTCTGCTACGGTGAATATGCGCATTGATTATTTCGCGCCGGTCTTAGGGCCGAGGTTTTTGCTGAAGGGAGAGCTGATTAAGGATGGTCGTAGCACTTGTTTGGTCGCCACGCATTTTACCGATATGGAAGGTAATAAATTAGTTTATGCGATAACAACATTACGCAAGAGCACCTAACGACGGGGATAGAGAGCAAGATCAATAAAAAAAGGCTGGTGGGATTGCTCCAGCCAGCCTTTTTTTGTCTTGTGAGTCGCTACACAGTAGTAACTACAAAGAATAGCCTCTCTCATCGTGATCGGTAATGTCGAGCCCCATTTGTTCCTCTTCCTGAGTTACGCGGATACCTGATGTCATGGCGCCCACAATTTTCAGAAGGATGAACGTAAGGATGGCCGTATAGGCAGCCACCGAGACAATGCCAATGATCTGCACCATCGCTTGAGATCCCATGGTTACGCCTTCGGCGAGGCCGTTACCACTGAAAATCCCTAAGTCGCCTGAAACTAATATGCCCGCCAGGAAAGTGCCTACGATACCGCCGACACCATGCACAGGAAACACATCGAGTGAGTCATCGATTTTTATTTTTTGCTTTAAGTAGGTGGTGGCGAAATAGCAGACAACACCGCCGCTTAGCCCAACTAGGAGTGCGCCAGCTGGTCCGACGGAGCCAGATGCGGGAGTGATCGTAGCGAGTCCGGCCACCATGCCCGTGATGGCGCCGAGCCCACTGGGTTTGCCGAATTTTAACCATTCAATCGCCATCCAGGTTAGCGCGCCCGTTGCTGCAGATATGTGCGTAACGAACATAGCCATCCCGGCGCTCCCGTCTGCGGCAAGCGCGCTACCGGCGTTAAATCCGAACCAGCCAACCCAGAGCATACCTGCGCCAGTGAAGCTCATGGTCAGGTTATGGGGCATTATAGGTGCTGTAAGGAAGCCTTCCCGCTGTCCGATGACGAGCGCAAATACCAATGCGCCGACACCGGCCGTGACATGCACGACAATACCGCCAGCGAAGTCGATCACGCCCATCTGGCCTAGCCAGCCACCGCCCCAAACCCAATTGGCTACAGGGAAGTAAACTACTAGAGTCCACAGGGCAGAGAACAGCAACATAGCTGAGAATTTAATTCGCTCTGCGAACGCTCCCACTATTAATGCTGGGGTAATGATTGCGAAGGTCATCTGAAAGGAAGCGAAGACAGTTTCCGGAATATCACCGGAGAGAGAGTCGACAACGACTCCATTAAACATCATTTTGCTTAGCCCGCCCCAGTATGCGGATTCGGAAGGCCCAAAGGTTATGCTGTAGCCGACTACTAGCCAAAGAATGGAGACCACTACGGCAATGGAGAAGCATTGCATGAGTACCGAGAGTACATTGCGGGTCCTGACTAGCCCGCCATAGAAAAGTGCGAGTCCTGGTAGCGTCATAAAAAGGACAAGAGCTGTGGAGGTTAAAATCCAGGCAGTATTGGCGCCGTTCAGCGCGTCCTGCGCAGAGGCCATGCTAGGAAGTAGGAGTAGAAGTAATGCAGCACAGTACTTAGTTCTAAAAATTCTATTTATCATTTATATCTAACTCCCTAAAGCGCGTCGTTGTCAGTTTCCCCAGTTCGTATTCGAATGGTCTGTTCTAAATTACTGACAAAGATTTTTCCATCACCGATCTGTCCGCTATTCGCAGCCTTGCAGATCGCCTCAACAACTTGATCCGATAACTCATCGGATACTGCGATTTCGAGCTTTACCTTGGGAAGGAAGTCGATAACATACTCAGCTCCACGGTAAAGTTCCGTGTGCCCCTTCTGACGACCGAAGCCTTTAACCTCAGTCATTGTCATTCCGCTTACGCCTAATTCAGACAATGCTTCCCTCACATCATCGGCCTTAAACGGCTTAATAATTGCGGTAATAAGTTTCATTAATTCTCTCCTGCATGATTATGAGTCGCTCCTGTGATTACAGGAGGCAAATTTGCGCAATCTTGGTGCTTTTCATTATTATTAATTTTTCGATGGCAAATCTATTTGCTAGTTAAGCTGTTAGTTCGACTGCCGGTTGCCATTAGACCTTCTGAAGAGCTCTGGGGCTCGTTTCTTGGGAATAAACAGCATGCCACAGTCACAAAACTTTACCATGTCATTTCCTAAAGCACCAATTAGGAGCGTTGATTTCACGTCCGTTTCGAAACAAAAAATTATTCTGCGACGTGATTGAAACGCACGACTACTTTTTCCCCAAAAAATGACCCTTAATGGTGCGTTTTTGAGTGTCATTGAGCATTGAAAAAAATGGGGGTAACCACTCACGGGGGGATTTGTGAGTAGTTACCCCCTAGCGGGGAGGGATAACTTATGCAGCAACTCGTTGCGGTAATGCTTTGACTGATTGAATGAGTGGAACCATCACTAGAAGAAATATCAAAATTGATGACATTCCTAGCCCATTCAAAGTCATTTCTAGGCCTTTCGTTTCAGCCAAGTAGCCGACAACGGGTCCGGTCACTATAAAAGCCAGCCGAAATAGAAAACTTGTAAACGAATTTGCTGTCGCTCTAAATTCGCTCGGTATTCGCCGGTTCATGGCGTTTACCAGAATGACTTGATTTAGTCCGCGGCAAGCAAATAGCAGCAGGCCGATTACTATTCCGCTCCATCCTTGAGCCCAGGCCATGCCAAAGTGCCCAAAAATAGGTAGTAGGCCCATAAGTAGCAGACAGGAAATGGCACCATAGCGACGCTCGAGAACGAAGCCGAACCTAGCAGCTGCTGCGACTACTATGCTTTGAGAGAACCAAAGTAGACCAAACATAGAAAGTGATATCCCCTCGGCTGCCCAGTAGGGTTGCATCAGCCAAGCAACGTGAAATGTGGCTAAGTTGTACAAGGGAATTGCTATGACTACATTTCTAAGCACTGGGTCACTCATAAACAAGTGGCGTAATATCGCAGAAATTTGTAGGCGATTCGTTTTGTTCTTCATTTTTTTGTATGGGGGTTCAATAACCAACAAGGCAAGAATCAAACACATCCATGCTGCTGCGGATTGAACGATCACCATAGCTTCGAAAGACCATAGAGCTAATGCGCCACCAACAAGTGCTCCTAAGCCTTCTGAGCTACTTCTAAAGAAACCTAGCTGTGAGATAGCATTGCTGTGTTCAATGTCATCACCGTCTTGAAGTGCTTTCTGTGTGTCATACAACAAAGCTAAATCGGCACCCGACAAAAGGCTCGCTGCAATTCCAGCCATGATTTCGAAAATAAGCAGGCTCGCGAGATCGTTGGCGAAGTTTAGATAGAGATATGCCAATCCATGAATGATGCTTCCCATCACTAGCGCTGTCTTCCGGCCAAACACATCGGCGAAATAACCAGAAGGTGCCTCAAACACTACAATAGCGGTCGCAAAAACGGCCTGCAGGTAAAAAATATCCGCAAGGCTGAGCCCCTTCGCCATGAAGAACGGCACAATTACAGGCACGATCACCATGAAGCTATAGAAGAAAGCGAGTCCGTAAATTATTTTTATATTTCTGTGCAGTTTTTTTTGCACAATAGTTCCCCAGTACCCACAGGTTTGTGAGTATTCAATAAAAATTTAAGCAAAAAAAAAGACCCCTAGGTTTTAAAACTTAGAGGTCTTTTCTTTAAATCGATTGTTAATCGTTTAGTTGTCAGAAATTCACTCCAAGCAGCTCTCCCAATTCTTCGCCACGCGCGAACAGAGCTGATGACCCATAATGGTCACAGTCGTTGGCATCGTGCTGAGAATTGTTTGAATGTTCATTTTCTTTCGCAAAGAGTTAAAAATTTGAATGCGCGAATTTTAGTCTTCTCTAAAAAATTGTCAAGGAAATAGAATTTTTTATTCGCTACATTTTGGCGATGTGCAGCTGCGGGGTGAAACGCGGGTCATGGCTTTGTTGTTTTACTTCGGAGGTAGGGTGGATTCTTCATCTTTTAATAAGTATTCGAGGGACGTTCTCTTATTGCTCCACACTGAAGCTATTAGTGAGCCGCTGATGTTGTGCCAGACACTGAATAGGGCGCCGGGCAATGCGGCTGTTGCAGAGAAGAATTGCGTGGCGAGTGCTACTCCTAGGCCGGAGTTCTGCATGCCCACCTCAATAGCGATAGTCTGACTCTGTTTTATATCCAGCCCAATAAGGCGGCTAACATAGTAACCGCCGGCCAGCCCCGAAAGATTGTGCAGAACTACGGCGATCAAGGTAATCATGCCCACATCTAGAAGTCTGTCAGCGTTCAGCGCCACGACTATGGCAATAATAAGCAGAATGATGAGTACTGAAAGTGTGGGAATGAGGGGCTCGGCTCGGGTCGCTAGATCATCCAGAAAAAATTTACAGGCAAATCCAAACGTTACTGGAATGAACACAATCTGCACTATGCTCTGTAGTAATGCCAGAGTATCCACGCTGACTGTCGCTGAAAGATAGAACGCGCAGAGGAGAGGGGTCGCTATCACTCCGACGAGTGTGGAAACCATGGTCATGCTAATAGATAGCGCCACATCGCCCTTGGCTAGATAGCAGACGACATTCGAAGCGGTGCCTCCTGCACAGCTACCGACGAGCACCATGCCTATGGTGAGCTGGTTCGATAGCTGAAGCATCTTGGAAAATGTTAATGCTAGCACTGGCATCAATAGGAATTGTAAGACTACTCCCACTAAGATGGGTTTCGGGTCTTTCAGGATACGTTCCACGTCGTCCTTCGTTAATGTTAGCCCCATCATAAACATGACCGCCGCCAACAGCGGAACGATGGCATTGTTGAGCGCCGCGAAGGGTGCGTTTACAAAGAATGCGATCAGAGAAATAAGTAATGCCCAGAGGGGGAAAAGGCTGTTGAATCTAGCGAGCATTCTGGATCTCTTAAGAAACGTTAAGTAGTTAGCTTGTCAATTTTTAGTGTACTGAGGTAAATCGATCAATTTGGCTGTTTTCTTTAGTTCAATCTATGAAACCACAGTTCAGCTTAGATTCAGCAATATTTCTTATTATGACATGGTCTAGCGCTGTAACCTTTTTAACACTGTCACGTCTAAGAGCTTAGGAGCCCAAAATGCGTGGTTCTTCTACAGCATCACGTTGCTATTAGCGATGTGTTGAAGGGTGATACTAGCTAGGCAGAGGAGCGATTGAAGCTCGTCGCTAAAAAGGGTCTATCTGAATAACAAATTCAATTTGAACGGGGAATGATAAATGATTAAAAAAGTTCTATTACTAGTTATGAGTGTCGTACTGACAGGGTGTTTGGTTACCGTCGATTCAGACTCGCGTCCTTTGCAGACTGTATGGAATGAGTCTGATGTGTCTAGGTTGCAACTCGGTGAAAGTAATCAGGATTGGGTAAGCACCTCATTCGGTAATCCGATTACCAAGCTGACCTATGCAGATGGCACTGAAATTTGGAAATACAGAAATCGATCCGAGAAAGATACTGAGGTTGGATTGTTTCTTGTGTTCTCCGTGGACGTCGAGGAAGAACGTACCGAAACGCTATCGATAGAATTCACTGATGGAGTAGTCACCAACTATTGGATCGAAGAAGACCGATTCTAGATCTGCTATCAAGTATGCCTGGCTGCTTATTGGCGGTCAGGCTACTCCAAATTTTCCAGCCAAGCCTCGAGGCTCTCCCAGTCCAGCTGGAAGACATGCCTCGCATCCTCGACTATCTCCGCATCTACCAATGCTCCAGCCGATAATAGTTTCTGCGACATGGGCTCGAGCATTCGATTCCAGCGAAAATCATCCCTCTCTCCAATTCGGATATAGAAGGGCAGGCTATTCATCTCTTCGAGTGATACGTCGGCCTTGATGCGACCCGGTGTAGCTACCACGCCTCGAAAGGCCGAAGGATTGAGGAAAGCTATCGCCATGGCTTCGCTGCCGCCGCTGGACATGCCGACCAGCAAAGGCTTGGAATCCTGCAAGGTATGGGATGCATACAGTTGTTCAATAAGCTGAGGAAGGGCGGAGTCTTGCCCTTCGGAGAAGCGTTCCCCATCCGGCGAAATGGGAACAGCGATTGCCCAGCCACGATCAACAAACTCCTTTCCCAGCCAGAATTGTGCTTTAGCCATGAATTCATTGTTCGAGCCGCCTGCGATAAATATGGCCAGTGGTGGCGGGGCGAGCTCTTGTGAAGACTCATGATGGGGCTCGAAGAAGAAAAGCTTTACGAAGGCACCATCACGCAATTGTACTGTCTGCTCCGCCGCGGCAAGCAAGCCGATGGGCAGTAGTGTGAGGAGAGTGACTAGCAGGAGTCGCCGCAGGGCCATGTTGGAGCCATTAAAGTGAGTTTTACAGGCAATAATTATAGCAATCATTGCTAATTCGGCGCAGGAAGATGAGACAGAACAACCTTTTAAGCCGTTGATTTTCCTTCAAAGAAGACTTCCCAGATCGACCTGATTAAACTACTGTAACTTTTTTTCTCACATCACGTCTTTAACAACAAATGCGAGCACTTTATCAACAGGCCATAGATCAACACCGGCACAGGGTTTTATCCTTTGCTCGCTATAGCCTGCGCGTTCGAGAAGATGCCGAGGACGTGACGCAAGAAGTATTCATTAAGCTGTGGCAGCACTGGCAGAAAATAGATCATGAGAAGCTTGGTGCATGGTTAATGCGAGTGGCTCACAACTCAGTCATAGATCATGTTCGAAAGCAGCGCCCGCAGCAGACAAACCTAGATCAGTATGCGGAAGTCGAGGATCAGGTGGGTGAGGAGAGTGATGCGGCACAATTGGATCAGCAGCACTTTAAGAGCCAGTTGCAGACTGCAATTAAGTCCTTAGAAGATCCGTTTCGCAGCATCGTGATCATGCGCGATATTCAGGGAATGAGTTATGAAGATATTCAGGGAAGTCTCGAGCTAAGTGCCAGCCAAGTTAAGGTCTACTTGCATCGTGCTAGGCGAAAATTACGAGAGAACAGTAAGTTGCGTCAGCTGTTTGAAGAGCAAATAGCTAATAGATCAGAAGTCAAACAACCTATTGCCCTAGTGGCTAACAATGACAAAGGAAGCGGTCATGTCCAGTAACGGTGAATCTAAGTGCTACTTCATCCAACTCCAGATAGATGGCTATCTCGATGGTGATTTGAGCGAAGCACAACAGGGCGGATTCATGTCCCATGTGCAGGATTGTGCGGCATGCGCGACTGAATTTCGATATGCGCAGACAATGCATGATGCCGTGATGGAATTACCACAGATCGAATGTGAAGATTTTGTGTTAGAGCCTGTTCATAGCCTTACAGCTGCTGGGCGGCCTAAGCATGATGAGGTGTCTAGAGATTCACTGGTTACACAGATAGCAGGATTGCTGAATACTGTGCCGCTCTACTTCCGCTTCGGTTTCTCTGCGGCATTGGTTGCTGTTGTGGCCGTGGCAGTCACCTTTACTGGGCTGACTCCGACTGATGAGCCTGGGCAGCAAGTCGCTAGTGAGCCGGTTGAGCAATTTAGCCAAGAAGATGTGGCGCTGGCTCTACAGGAGTTGAATGTAGCTATCGACTATTTGAACCAGCTTAGTCAGCGTACAGAAGTGATGATTGGCGATCGCTTCTTGGTAACCCCGTTACAAGATTCCATTAACGCCTCCTTTGAGAGGGCGCGGAACAGGGAAAATGACTCATTTCAGAATGGGCCGATTTGAATTTTTACTTATGTGGCTAATTGGCGAGACGCTAGTTAGCGCAGAGAACCACTTAGATTTAGAAAATATTTTAATGCGAGGTACATGTATGAAAATTTTTAAGAATGTATTGGCACCGCTATTTTGTTTGAGCCTTATTCCCGTAGTGCTGGCTGCTGACAGTGATGTCGAAAGTCACCCCGGCTATGTGGATTTTTCAACACTTACTGCGGTAGCGGCAACTGAACCGAGCGTGGAAATAAGCTTGAAGGCTCCACTACTCAATATGATTACTAATCTCATTCGCAGTGAGGATGAGCAGGCTGCTGATTTTATCTCTAAGCTGTTACGGGTCACCGTGAATGTTTTTGAGAGCGATAATATCGATGTCGATGAGGTTGCCTCGTCAATGTCTGTTATGGCCGAAGATTTGGATTCTGCAGGCTGGGATCGAGTGGTTAGGGTGCGCGAAGAGGAGAGCCATGTGGATATTTATTTCAGAATGGCATCTGCCTCAGATGTGATCTATGGCATCGCCATCATGGTGGCTGAGCCGGGAGAGACCGTATTGGTCAATATTGTTGGTGATATTAGTACGGATGACATCAGTGCTCTTGGACGTCGTTTCCAGCTTGATGAGCTCGTCGATCTAGAAGTTGCTGAAAACTAAGGTGACGAGTTGTAGGGATGTTCTGTCTAACAGCGCGCTGATGAAAAAGAGATCGAAATCATGAAAAGAATACTGCTAGTCATTATCCTCACACAGTTGGCTGCGTGTATGTCGTTCAGCGATAGGCCCTTCAGGTCTAGTCGCAATTCTATCGAGGAGCAGGTGCCCAATATTAGGCTAGAAAAAGAGTTTGCCCTATCAATAGGCAATAGCATGCTCAATTTTTTAGATGTGATAAGCCTGAACGAAGCGGATATCTCAAAGCTAGATCACGTGCAGGTTGCCGTTTACAACGTAGAATCAAGCGGGCAGGAAATAGATTTCAACGAGATAGATTTTTCGGACACGCTGCGCTCGAGAGGAAAGAATTTGGTTTGGGAAACGATCGTCAAAGTGCGTGAAGAGGGTGAGCAAGTCTGGGTTCTGGTAGGTATGGACCTGGAACGAAATTCTCTAGATGCGGTGTCGGTGTTTGTTCTGGAAAACAGTGAGTTGGTAATGATTAATGTGGACGGCGACTTTGACCGAATGATCGAATTCGCTCTGCAACCTGCCTCAGACAGTCGTCGAGATCGTGACGCTGGCTAGTACCTGCATCATTGGAATCAAGCGACTTAGGCGGCAGCTTTCCTGATCGAAACAGAGATGGATTTAAAAGAGGGTGTTCTGCTGCGTTGGTCGACAGATTGCGGAACAAGGATATTGGCTTCCGGAAAGTAACACATCACATTGCCAGGCTTTATATCGTAGACCGCTATACTTAAATTGCTGAGAGTGCCGGTTGCATTGCTGACGTCGACTTTATCCTCGCTCTTCAAGTTAAGTTTCTCTAGATCATCCGCACTGATAAACAATACCTGTCGATGTGATTGCCTGCGATAGACATCCTCTTCGCTATAAATAATTGTATTGAACTGGCCTTCGCTACGTACTGAGGTAAGGGTGAACTGCTTGCTACTCCGAGAAGCCTTATTAGTCTTAGTGTCCCAAGAGGTTTGCGAAGGTATGCAAAAGCTAGCCTTGCCAGATTCTGTTGCAAAGTGAGGCTGGGACAAGTGGCGGCCCTCGATATGAAACTCCGCTTTAGTCGTATCAATATCGGCGAGTGCTGCAAACCCCGGTATTAGTTTGGCGATGGCTTTGCGAATAGAATCGTGGCGCTTGAATACTCGAAAGTCTAAGGCGTTCTTGTCTATTACGGCAGCTGCGATGGAGCTGATTATTTCGACTTCTGATTGCAGCGCCTCGATTCTGTCGAAGCCGCCGTCACTCATTCTCAAGTAATTAAACATGGATTCTTGCGTTGTTGCCTGTGTCTCTTCGTCGCGTACTCGAATAGGCAGTATTAGGTTCTCACCCTCGACCCCATTTAGGTGGGTCTGATTCAACGTGGAATTAATCATTACTTTAAAGGGAATCTGGTTTAGTGCCTTCTCCGAGAAGCTAGTGTCTGGATTTGCGGCAAACAAATTGCCGCCCAACAAGAAGGCAAAATCGATTTCTCCTCTAGCAGCGGCCTGAATGCAAGCTAGAGTGTCCATGCCCTTATGCTGTGGCAGTTGTACTGTAAATTCTTTCTCTATTGCAGAAAAAACCTCTGCCTTTAGGGCTGGGGTGACACCCATGGAGCCAACTCCCTGTACATTGCTATGCCCGCGCAGAGGCAGTAGCCCCTTGCCTTCGCCGCCAATCATGCCGCGTAGCAGGGCGAGACTGGCGATGGCCTCAATGTTGTCAGTGCCATTGTGATGATGGGTCAGACCCATTCCCCAAGAGAAGACAGTTCGTTCGCTTTGAGCATAAAGATTGGCAAGCGATTCTATCTGTGACCGTTCTAGGCCGCATTCGCTCTCGATCTCTGTCCAGCTAAGGGCTGCTATGAATTGCGAGTAGCTAGCGAAATTTTCGCAATACGAGTCAATGTAGTTTTGATTCACCAGATCGTTTTCGATTAGATGTTTCGCCATGCCACTAATCAAAGCAACATCGCTACCGACATGGGGTTGTATATAGTGTGAGGCAACTTCTCCACCGCCGGTAATCATAGATTTGAAGTTGCTAGGCGAGGCGAATCGGACTAGACCGGCCTCACGAGCTGGATTTACTATGACTACTTGGCCGCCGCGTTGCCGACATTCGAGCAGGACCTTGACGAAACGAGGATGGTTAGAGGCCGGGTTTGCACCAAATACAAATATTAGATCTGCTTTGTGTAAGTCACCATATTGTATGGTTGAGGTTCCGCTACCGATGCTCTGGCCTAGGCCGACTCCTGAAGCCTGATGGCAGTAATAAGAGCAGTTGTTAATGTGATTGCAGCCGTATAGTCGTGCAAACAATTGCAAGATAAAGGCTGCTTCGTTAGATGACCTGCCGGATGCATAGAAAAAGCTGCGCAGGGGGTCGTTAGACTTTAGTCGATCAACGATGAGTTCAACGGCCCGCTCATAACTGATTGCGGTGTAATCATTGGAATGCGCCGATTTGTGCAGTGGAGTGGATAGGCGACCCAGGTCTTCGAGTTGCTTGGGGCTTAGTTCGCGCAGTTCACTGATGCTGTTTTGCTCGAATATTTGTGGCGGTATCGGGTCTCGAATATCGCTCATTTGTGCTTGGATATTCTTGTTGCAGATCTCGATGCGACTACTGTATTCGTTGTGCAGGCCTCCCCTTTGCCCGCCGGTGCCAAAAGCGCAGGCCTTGCAGGTGTTCTTCGACTGCACGGCACTGGCCAACTTACGCGTACCAACTTTCTGGGCACAGAACAGCACGTACTGCATGGCCTTGAAGCCGCCTCCGGTTATCTCTTTGTCAGGCTTGTTCTTGATGCGGCGTTCCTTATAAAGGTTACTATAAGCCTTCGACTTCCATGCGCTCACTGCTAGCCACGGTAACGAGTATGCCATCGAGGGTTGTAAAGGAGCGTTCTGCTAATTGAAATTTATAGACTTGATACACAATAGCCTCTGGCTGCCCGTCGCTGTGTAGCCGTACCGTCAGAATAGAATGGTCGTCCTGCCATTGAAAGTAATACAGTGCAGCACCTAAGCCGATTACTAGGACGAGGAACATATATGCTCCGAGTCTTAGATCAGCGGACAGATTATGTTCTTCCTTCACGACTGTCCTGTCCTTAAGTTTCGCTTTCGGCCCCGTTTTTCGTGCAGGACTACTCTTTCCCTTCATGTCGCGCTGGCGCACAAAGAAGAAGGCGATAATCATCACCGCAAGAGTTAACAGTATTTTTCCGAGCATGCTGGAGATGTTCCTGTGTGTTGCAGAATAGATAGTAACAGTCGGCCCGACGGCTTCGCTACTGTATTAGCTATCGGCAGGAATGCCACCTAGTGCTGGAAAGCTTTATCGCAATGTAATTGCGAATATAAAATTAGTCTGATTGAGGGTTTCTTGTACGAATGCGATAATCGCGATCCTTATCCGAATCGATAGAACAATATTGGCGGACAGCAGCCGTAACAATTTTGGATTGATCCGGTCTGCTACCCATTGATTGAAGGAAATCTCCCCAGATTTTGCAAAAAGCCACTACAGACTCTGCTAGCTACGTTTCCGCAGGCATGCCCGCACTCGACAATTCGGGTCGTACTACCTCGTTCTTTGAATTCTGGCCATTGTGGTTGATTTATGTGCCGGTGGCCATTCAATGGTTACTCCTAGCGGTGCGCTATAGAAGTCTGAGCCTTCCTCTTATTGCGAATCCCGGAATTCCGTTATCGGGGATGGTCGGTGTGTCCAAGTCGGCGGTCTTCGATTTGGCTGGAGACACGGCTAGACAGTGGATTCTGCCCTGGATACTGTTTGATGTTGACGGGCAGTCCCTGGAGCTGCAGTGCCAAAGGGCGAAGCACGCTATAAGCGCGGCAGGTTTGGAATTTCCTGTGGTGGGAAAGCCGAATATAGGTTGTCGTGGCGCAGGAGTCAGATTGCTCAGCGATGCTGCTGAACTGCAGGATTATTTGCAGGGGTTTCCTGTGGGTGGATGTATTCAATTTCAAAAATTGAGTCAATGGGACGCAGAAGCAGGAGTGTTTTACGTTCGCGATCCTGAGAAGGCGCAGGGAGAGGTCACCTCACTTACCTTAAAATACACGCCCTTTGTAGTGGGCGATGGACAGAGGAAACTCTCAGAATTGGTCGCCGAGGATCCGCGAGCAGGAGAGCTACTGCATCTGTATAGAAGCCGGCACGCGGCTCGCTGGAGTGATGTTATCGCGAAGGGTGAACCCTACAGGCTGGTATTTTCTGCTAGCCATAGTCGCGGCGCAGTTTTCCGAGATGCAGCCGAATTGATAGACCAGAAACTCTCACAATCCCTCGATAGAATATTTGAGGATATCCCAGGATTCTACTATGGACGCCTAGACGTAAAGTTCAAAGACGTAGAGAGCCTCAGCGCCGGAGTGGATTTCAATATCATCGAGATAAATGGGGCAAGCTCCGAATCCATCAATATATGGGATAAAGATGCAGGGCTAGGCACGGCGATTAAAACCTTGTTGCAGCAATATCACACGCTGTTTAAACTGGGCAACATTAGCCGAAAGAGAGGTAGTAGACCTCCGGGATTGATGGCTCTATATCGCGCTTGGCGTTTTGAGAATAATTTAGTGAAGCAGTATCCGCAAAATGACTAATCCCTGCCGTTTGCCATTTAAGCCAAGAATCGTTTCTGCTGTAATCGAGAAGGCGCTCGGACTCGATCGTCTCGCCGAGATCTATGATGGGCGGCCGCAAGGGTGCACGCCTCACGAGTTCCTGCAGTACACCCTCGATGCTCTCGGTGTCACTCTCGATCTCGTCAACGCTTCGAACCTCGAGGAAATTCCACGCACCGGCCCAGTTCTCATCGTCGCGAATCATCCGCTAGGCGGTCTCGAGGGGGTTGCCATAGCCAAGGTGATTTCAGATGTTCGACCTGACCTGAAAGTATTAACTAACGAGTTATTGCGAAGAATCCCAGAACTTGCCGATATTTTTGTCGGAGTAGACGTCCTCTCGAGTGATGCGGCCGCTGGTAATGTTTCCAGTATTAAGCAAATTCACAAGCATCTTAAGAACGATGGTGCCGTGTTGATCTTCCCGGCAGGCATGGTGTCGACCTACGAACACGGACATCGCAGAATACAGGATCGTTCTTGGAATCGCCTCGCAGGACAATTACTGAAACGCTATCAAGCAACTTGCTTACCTGTCCATGTGGGTGGCAGTAACAGCCGCTTGTTCTATGCAGCGGGTATGATCCATCCCAGGCTGCGAACAGCATTGCTGCCTCGGCAGTTGGCAAACAAGCAGGGTTTTAAGTTAGAGCTGCGATTCGGTCGGCCGATTCCAGCAGCAGAACTTAGATTGCTGCAGAGTCCGAAGGCTATTACCGATTACCTGAGAGTAAGTACAGATGCCCTGGTAAGAGAAAAGGCAGCAGTGCCTGAGGTGAAACATCAATCGGTAGCCGATTCTAGCCCTGCTAGTGGCGGCACAGAATTGCTATCGGCAATTACCGCCCTCGAAGAATTTCGACTAATCGAACATGAAGAATTTGATGTCTATTGTGCTCCCTATGACAGGCTAGGCCCCATCATGGAGCAGATTGCCATTGCCCGTGAGGTGACGTTCAGATCTGTTGGCGAGGGTACAGGTCTATCGAAAGACTCCGATGAGTTCGACCCACACTACTTGCACCTTTTCCTATGGGATAAAGCTGCCTTGAGAATTGCCGGCGCCTATCGAGTAGGTCTCGTCGATGAGATCGTCGCCAAACATGGCGTGAAGGGGCTCTATAGTCGCTCGCTCTATAAATACGATGAGGCCTTCATTAAAAGGCTAGGATCCGCAATTGAGATGGGGCGGAGTTTTATCCATCCCGACTATCAGAAAAAACCGGTATCGCTTAACTTGCTTTGGCGAGGTATAGGTCGAATTCTGGTAGAAAGACCCAGGTATCACACTTTATTTGGCTCGGTGAGCATATCGAGGGAATATAGCGACCTTGCTCGTGCTCTTATTGCAGATACTATGTTAACGAATTTTAAGGCAAGCGAATTCGATCAGCTGGTTAAGCCTATTACACCGCATAAGATCATGAATCGCGTGTGGACTAGCGAGATGCTCTCGGAACTGTCTAATGTTAAAATGTTAGGCAAATTAATTGGACGCTGCGATCCAGGAAAAGCGGTTCCGGTTCTTCTGCGCCATTATCTCTCTGTAAATGGTAAGCTAGTCTGCTTCAATATACACCCGAACTTTAGTGACTCTCTAGAGGGGCTCATTATCGTAGATGCTCGCAAGACCGATGCGAAGACTCTTAGCCGATTTCTTGGTGCCGATGGCTATGAGCATTTCATGTCGTTTCATAAACTGCAGGATAGTGCCTAAACATGAACAAATTTATCGCCGTTCTACAACTTATTGGTTCCGCCGTGGTGTCCTTAATGGCATTAGCTACGCTGATCAATCTCATCCTCATTTCGACAAGACCAGAGACTATCTCGGTGGTCAATACGCTGATTGGGCAGGGCGTGATCATCATCTGTTTCTTAGTGCTGGGTCGAGTCTTGTTCAAGAAGGGCCTGGCGGGCCTGAAGCAGGATAATCTGGCAACAGATTCCGATAGGTCAGCCTAGTACGGTCCTCACCCTGCTAAACAGCTACAAGAACTTGGATCTCAGGCCTGTTTCTGGCTGATTTAGCCATAAAAGAGTATAATTCCGCGCTTTTGCTAGCCGTAGCCTGAGAGACTCCCTTGCAATGATCATCTTCGAAGAAACGAATCGCTTCTCCCAGCTTCAAGAAAGCTGCGTTGCCACCATAGGCAAATTCGATGGGGTGCATTTAGGACACCAGTTAATCCTGGATCAGCTAAAACAGAAGGCTGAACAGTTCGATCTGCCTTCCCTGGTGATATTGGTCGAACCTCATCCCGAAGAATTTTTTGCAGGGAATGCAGAGAGCTGCCCCGCGAGATTGACGATCTTGCAAGAGAAATTAGAGCTCTTGGAAAGCTTCGGGGTCGACTTTGTGTTCCAGTTGAAATTTGATCAACAGCTCAGTGAGCTGAGCGCCGAAGACTACATTGCGGACATATTGGTTAAAGGGTTGGGAATAAAGAGCTTTATCGTGGGTAACGATTTTCGCTTCGGTCACCAGCGCAAGGGCAATTTTTCGCTTTTGAGCGAAGCTGGTCAACAATTTGGCTTTGAGGTGATAGAAACGGCGGCCTACGAGCGAAATGGGCACAGAATTAGTAGCACCTTCATAAGAGAACAGTTAGCTAAGGCTGATTTCCCTCTCGTCGAACAACTGCTAGGCAGGCCCTATTCGATTAAGGGCGAAGTAGTGCAAGGGAAGCAGTTGGGTACCGACATGGGGTTTCCAACTTGCAATATAAACCCGCAGCGTCTGCGTATTCCGTTGCACGGTGTTTATGCCTGCGAAGTTCGCTTGGTTGATGAATATCGACCTGCGGCGGTTAATATTGGCTACCGTCCCACGGTTACGGAATCTGGTGAGGCGCTGTTAGAAGCACATATACTGGATTTCAACGAAGACCTCTACGGAAAGACGATTGAGGTCATTTTTCGCCAGAAGATACGTGAAGAAACAAAATTTTCAGGTCTTGATGAGTTGAAGCGACAAATCAGTGCCGATGTTGAACAAGTAAGAGAGCTTTTTGGCGTTACTAGCTAAGAATATTTGGCTAATAACAGATACATAATAGAACATACCAATACAGCGTGCAGTTCAAGCTATGAGTGATTATAAAGACACATTAAACCTACCTTTTACTGAGTTCCCTATGAAAGCCAATCTGGCGCAGCGGGAACCTGCCATGTTGCAGAATTGGCAGAAACTCGATCTCTATAAGCGTATTGCAGAGAAGAATAGCGGTAAACCTAAATTCGTATTACACGACGGCCCTCCCTATGCGAACGGTGAGTTGCACCTGGGGCACGCGATTAATAAGTCGCTTAAAGATTTCGTCGTGAAAGCTAAGTCCTTAAATGGTTTCGATGCGCCGTATATACCGGGCTGGGACTGTCATGGATTGCCTATTGAGCACAACGTAGAAAAGAAGAAAGGCAAAGCCGGCCAGAAGATCTCTCATGCAGAGTTTCGTAAAGCCTGTCGAGACTATGCAGCGAAGCAGGTAGATATACAGAAGAAGGGCTTCATCCGTCTGGGCGTCTTGGGCGACTGGGAAAACCCCTATCTGACCATGGATTTCGAAACTGAGGCTGACATTGTCCGGTCGCTGGGTAAAATCGTAGAGAAGGGCCATCTGGTTAAGGGCTACAAGCCGGTTTACTGGAGTGTAGTCGGAGCTTCTGCTCTAGCGGAAGCCGAAGTTGAATATCAAGACAAAGATTCATTCGCGATAGATGTGCGCTTTGCGCCGCAAGATCGAGTTTCGTTCTTAGCAACGTTCTCAGCCACTGACTCGACTGTTGGTGCAGACGAGCCTGTCTCAGTTGTTATATGGACGACCACGCCATGGACGTTACCTTCGAACCAGGCTGTTTGTCTGCACGCCGAGCTGGACTATGCTTTGGTTCGCTGCGAGCTGGATCAAGGTAGCGAGTTACTTGTTGTAGCGAAAGATATGGTTGAGCAAATCATGAGTCGCTACCAGTGTGAGAAATTTGAGGTAGTGGCGCAGACGACCGGTGCCGAGCTAGAGAACCAAATTCTCGAACATCCCTTTGTCGAAAGACAAGTCCCTCTGATCCTAGGAGAGCACGTTACTATCGAGGCTGGTACTGGAGCTGTGCACACAGCACCGGATCATGGTGTTGACGATTTTAACGTTGGCGCACTCTATAACATTGGCACATTGAATCTTGTTGATGGAAATGGTGTGTTTACCCAAGCGGCGGGGGATTTCGCTGGCGCTCATGTCTACAAAGTTGATGAAGACATTATCGCTAAGCTGCGCGATGTGAAGGCGCTGGTCGCCTTGGATAAGATAACGCACAGTTACGCTCACTGCTGGCGCACGAAGACGCCACTGATTTATCGCGCCACACCACAGTGGTTCATCAGTATGAGCGAGCAAGACTTGCTGGGTAAATCATTGGCAGCTGTAGAGCAGGTGAAGTGGATTCCTGATTGGGGCAAGGCGCGCATTGAACTTATGTTGAAGGGTAGTCCTGACTGGTGTATTTCTCGCCAGCGTACTTGGGGCGTGCCGATTACATTGTTCGTCAACAAAGAAACTCAGGCCCTGCATCCAAAGACTAGTGAGTTAATAGAGCAGGTAGCGCAGCGTATCGAGAAAGACGGCATTGAAGCATGGTTTGAATTGGAGCCCGAAGAGCTACTCGGTGATGATGCAGCAAATTACGAAAAAGTTACCGATACCCTCGACGTCTGGTTTGATTCTGGCGTGAGTCACTATTCTGTCATGGCTAAGCGAGATGAGTTGACCTATCCGGCCGACCTCTATCTGGAAGGTTCAGACCAGCACCGTGGATGGTTTCAATCCTCGTTGAAGACGGCAGTGGCAATGAACGATACGGCACCTTACAAGCAAGTGCTTACCCACGGTTTCTTTGTGGATGCAGACGGTAAGAAGATGTCTAAATCACTGGGCAATACCGTTGCACCGGATCTCATATTTAAACAGTATGGTGCAGATATTCTGCGCCTCTGGGTTGCCGCCACAGACTATCGTGGTGAGATGACTGTGTCGGATGAGATATTCAAAAGAGTTGCAGATTCCTACCGCAGAATTCGAAACACCTCGCGTTTCATGCTTTCGAACCTCAACGGTTTTGACCCTGCGAAAGACCAGGTGAAGGCGGAAGAAATGATTGCTGTTGACTACTGGATTACGCGGCAGTGCCAGCTATTGCAGAAAGAGATTATCGATCACTATGACAACTACAATTTTCTGAACATCTATCAGAAGATTCATAATTTTTGTGTGGTCGAGCTTGGTGGTTTCTACCTCGACGTAATCAAAGACAGGCAATATACGACTCAGGCGGATAGTCTGGCTCGACGCTCTACACAGACGGCTTTGTTTCACATTCTTGAGATGTTCAGTCGACTAATTGCGCCGATACTCAGCTTCACGGCCGACGAGATATGGCAGAACATTCCGGGAGAGAGAGAGGAGTCAGTGTTTCTTTCTAATTTCGCTGATGGTATAGCCGACTATCCAGAATTGAGCTCTTTCCCTGATGCATTCTGGCAGCAGTTACTCGCGGTAAAGACCGTCGTGAACAAAGAGCTTGAAGCAAAGCGGGCGGCTAAGGAGGTTGGCGCTAGCTTGAGTGCGGAAGTTGATATCTATTGCGACGATGCTCTCGCACAGTCGCTGACTAGTCTTGAGTCGGAGCTGAAGTTTGCATTGATCGTGAGTAGAGTGGCTGTTCACTCTTTGTCTGAGGCACCAACCGATGCTAGTTCAACCGATCTAGATAATGTGAAGTTAGCAGTATCAGCTTCAAAGAATGAAAAATGTGAACGCTGCTGGCACCATACTGAAGACATAGGTCAAAGCGCCGATCATCCATCGCTCTGTCAGCGCTGTGTCGTCAATGTTACTGGTGAGGGCGAGCCGCGCGATTTCGTCTAGGGCACCGCGTCGTGATTTCGCTGACATTTTAATTCGGATTGTGTAATGACTCTTAAAGCAACACAGAGCATAGCGGCTGGCTCTCTCGTCAGCCTGAATTTTTCTCTCTCACTCACTAGCGGTGAGCTGATCGATAGCAATTTCGAACAGCCGGCGGCCAGTTTCCGGCTGGGAGACGGCAGCATGCTGCCTGGCTTTGAGCAAGAGTTGCTAGGTCTGAGCAAGGGCGACGAAATCGAGGCTACGCTAGGTGCGGAGCAAGCGTTCGGTGAGATTAACCCCGCGAACAGGCACCGATTTCCCATTGCCAAGTTCCGAAATTTACTGGAAGATGACTTGATACCTACCGAGGTGGGCGCAGTTGTTTCCTTCAAGGATGCCGGCGGTTTCGATCTTCCAGGTGTGATTGCAGAGCTGACAGCATCGATGGTGGTGGTGGATTTTAATCATCCACTCGCAGGTAAGGAAATAGTATTTATGGCGCGAATTAATTCTGTAATTGATGCCGACGTTGAAGCCGTAGAAATAAAAGTATAGCCATCCTCAGTATTCTTATCTCGAGGTCACAGTGAATATTCAAGTTGTAAACGACTCATCAGCAGCAACGTCAATACGTCTGGCTAACCCTAGGGGGTTCTGTGCGGGCGTGGATAGGGCGATAGATATTGTGAATCGGGCCCTGGATATTTTTGGTGCACCAATTTACGTTCGCCACGAAGTTGTTCACAACAAGTTTGTCGTGGATACACTGCGTAAGCGTGGTGCAATCTTTGTTGATGAGCTCGCAGATATCCCGGAAAAGGATGAGCACGGTAGAGCGTCTATTGTTATTTTTAGCGCCCATGGCGTGTCGATAGCGGTGAAAGATGAGGCGCGTGATAAAGGGTATAAGGTGTTCGATGCAACCTGCCCGCTAGTGACTAAAGTTCATCTTGAAGTAACGAAGTTTAGCCAGGAAGGCCGAGAGTGTGTGTTGATTGGTCACCAATTTCACCCTGAAGTCGAAGGCACGATGGGTCAGTACGATAAATCAGCTGGCGGCCAGATTTATTTAGTGGAGTCGGTGAGTGACGCGCTGAAGCTTGAAGTGAATAACCCAGATAATTTGAGTTACGTAACACAAACTACTTTGTCTATGGATGATACTTCTAAGGTTATCGATGCGCTTCGAGAGAGGTTTCCCTCGATCAAGGGTCCGCGTAAGAAAGACATTTGTTACGCGACACAGAATAGGCAAGATGCGGTTAAGCAATTAGCACTAGAGTGTGAATTATTGCTGGTGGTGGGTTCGCCGAATAGTTCAAATTCCAATCGATTGAAAGAATTAGCGGAGAGGCTGGGCTGCGAATCTTATCTTATCGATAGTGTCGAGGATATTGAGCCGCAATGGTTTGATGGTAAGACGAAGTTTGGTGTCACCGCTGGAGCCTCGGCGCCAGAGGTGTTGGTACAGCAGGTAGTGGAAAGACTGCGAGAGATCTGCCATCAAGAGCCAGAAGAATTAGAAGGGGTAGAGGAGAATATCGTCTTCAGTATGCCTCGCGATCTGCGTAGCTAAACCCGTATTCTCTCTATCCACTTAGTCTTATAGTTTTGCCAACTCTTCGAGTTTTTCCTGAAGCGCCGTTAATGCGGCCGACATCTTTTCTGCTTTGCCGCGCTCTTTAGCGACTACAGCTTCAGGGGCATTGTCCATAAATTTCTTATTGTTCAGTTTTCCAGAAACAGCCTTCATGCCGGATTCTAGTTTGGCGATTTCTTTTTCCAGGCGAGCGCGTTCTGCATCGACATCGATAAGACCCGCCATAGGCACTAGAATTTCGACCTGACCATGGAGTTGAGTGGCTGCAGCAGGCACTTCCTCGTCTGGGCTTAGCCATTGGATGCTTTCTAGCTTTGCCAACTTCTCGAGATAGGGTCGGTATTCCTCAAGCTTCGCCTGATCACTTTCGGTTCCTTTGTTCAAATAAACCGGAATGGCCTTGGCGGGTGAAATATCCATCTCGCCGCGGATATTTCGAATAGCGACAATGATGCCCTTAATCCACTCTACGCTCTGTTCTGCGTTCTGATCGAGGTTTGTCTCATCGGGCTGCGGATACGGCTGCAACATGATGCTCTCGCCCTGAATGCTTAAGAGTGGCGCAATGCGTTGCCAAACTTCTTCCGTGATATACGGCATGAAGGGGTGCAATAATCTAAGGCTCTTCTCCATGATGTTCAGGAGCATCCAGCGTGTAGCCTCAGCCTCCTTCGGATTATTCTCTTCATCCCACAGCACTGGTTTGGAAAGTTCGACATACCAGTCGCAATACTCGTTCCAGATGAACTCTTGCAGAGACTGAGCGGCAAGATCGAAGCGGTAGCTCTCCATGTATTCTTCGATATTCGATGCTGTCTGTTCGAAGCGGCTACTGATCCATTTGTCAGCAATGGATAGGTGCTTTGGCGATATGTTAGAGCCTTCGACAACTGCTTTGTCCTCACAGTTCATGAGTACGTAGCGCGCAGCATTCCAAATCTTGTTGCAGAAATTCCGATAGCCTTCGGTCCGGCCTAGATCGAATTTAATGTCTCGGCCAGTTGAGGCTAGTGAATAGAATGTGAAGCGCAGGGCATCGGTTCCATAGCCTTCGATACCATCGGGGAATGCATCGCGGGTGTGTTTCTCGATTTTTGCTTTGAGCTGCGGCTGCATCATGTCTGCCGTTCGCTTCTGAACTAAATCGTCGAGCTCTATGCCGTCAATGAGATCGATCGGGTCTAATATGTTGCCCTTAGACTTGGACATCTTCTGTCCCTGTTCATCCTTGACCAATCCTGTGATATAGACTTTTTTGAAGGGAATCTCACCGGTGAATTTCAAGGTCATCATGATCATGCGAGCGACCCAGAAAAATATGATGTCGAAGCCGGTTACTAGAACGTCAGTAGGGTGGAAGCGATCAAAAAATTCGCGCTCGTTTGGCCAGCCAAGTGTTGAGAAGGTCCAAAGGGCCGAGGAAAACCAAGTGTCCAAGACATCTTCATCTTGGCGCAATGTGATCTCATCACCCAGATTGTGTTTCTCTCTAATCTCGGCCTCTGTCTTGCCAACGTAGACCTTTCCGTCTTCGTCATACCAGGCAGGGATGCGGTGTCCCCACCAAAGTTGTCGACTGATACACCAATCCTGTATGTTTCGCATCCAGGCGAAGTAGGTGTTTTCCCAGTTCTTGGGTACAAATTCTATATCACCATCTTCAACTGCTTTTATAGCCGGATCGGCTAGTGACTGAACGGCGACATACCATTGATGAGTTAGGTAAGGCTCGATGATTACACCGCTGCGGTCGCCTCTCGGCACTTTCAGTTTGTGCGGCTCGATCTTGTCTACAAGTCCAAGTGCTTGCATGTCTTCGACTATCTTCTTGCGCGCCTCAAACCGCTCTAAACCTTGATAAACTTCAGGTGCGTTCTCGTTTATGCAGGCTTCGTCAGTGAGTATGTTGATGATTTCTAGATCGTTGCGTTTGCCCACTTCGTAGTCGTTGAAATCATGGGCTGGAGTGATCTTTACGCAGCCTGTTCCAAATTCGGGATCGGCATAATCATCGGCGATTATCGGTATCTGCCTGTCGCAAAGCGGCAGTTCAACAAATTTTCCGATGAGATCTTTATAACGCTCATCATCTGGATGAACGGCGATCGCGCTATCGCCCAATAGGGTTTCAGGTCTAGTCGTTGCAATTACTATATGGCGGCTAGGATCGTCTGCGAGTGGATAGCGGAAGTGCCAAAGCGAGCCATCTTCTTCCTCAGAGATAACCTCCAGATCGGAAACGGCAGTAAGTAGTTTTGGGTCCCAGTTAACGAGGCGATTGCCGCGATATATCAAACCCTCATCATAAAGCTCGATGAACACCTTCTCAACCACGGAGGAGAGTTGGTCATCCATAGTAAAGCGTTCGCGCGTCCAATCCAGTGAGGAGCCGAGGCGGCGAATCTGTTCAGTGATTATGCCGCCAGACTCTTCCTTCCAATCCCACACCTTCTTAACGAATTGCTCACGGCCAATTTCCTGGCGCGAGGAGCCAGCTGCATTTAGCTTTCGCTCCACAACCATCTGAGTTGCGATTCCGGCGTGATCAGTACCAACTTGCCAAAGGGTTGAGCGACCCAGCATGCGGTGGTAACGGATGAGGGCATCCATAATCGCATTCTGGAAGCCGTGACCCATATGGAGTCGGCCAGTAACGTTAGGAGGTGGGATGACAATGCAATAGGGGTCGCCATCGTCTTGAGGTGCGAAATAACCGCGCTCTTCCCAGGTCTTATACCACTGATTTTCCAGCTGTTTTGGTTGGTAGGTCTTGTCCATGCTAATGATTTTTTGCCATGCTTGAAAAAGGCGCAATTATACATGAAGAGACAGGTCTTTGCCGGTTTAAGCGGCATTCTGCAAGCTACTGAATCTTCAAAGTTTGAAGGTTTCTATTTTGAAGTCTTTCTGCTTGTAGTCTCGATATCTATTACGACCCTGCTCTAGACTCTCAGGGTCGGCACTAATGACTTCATTGATGCGGCTGAATTGGTCTGCCGCTTGGCTTGCTTGCTTGCCAAGATTGATCAACACGTCGGCATGTTTGACGCCTACTAGATTCGTTCCCAGAGACACGGGGTCGTGACTGTCGCTGCCTTCTTCTAGTGTTTTATGGGGGATGAAGCTGCTGGCTGAAAACTGCCAAAGCAGATCGTCCAACAGTTTTGATTGCTGATCAGATTCTGTCTGGATATGGATGCGATGGCCGAGTGAATAGGCTTTTTCCGTCAATCTACACACAAACAGCAGTCGAGACTGCGCCTCGCTGCTGGGGAGTGTGTAGAAATTAACTTGGGTCACGGTTTCTAGGTTCTACTTTGTTGCTTTAGGCTTTTTGCTGGCTTAGATATTCAACCAATAGCGCTACAGGACGCCCGGTGGCTCCCTTTTGTGCGCCAGAGTTCCAGGCACTGCCGGCTATGTCCAGATGCGCCCATTTAAATTTTTCAGCGAATCTTGAGAGAAAGCATGCTGCAGTAATAGTTCCTGCTCGGGGGCCGCCGATGTTGGCGATATCTGCAAAATTGCTATTTAGCAGAGGCTGGTACTCCTCCCATAACGGCAGTGGCCAGACGCGGTCGAGGCTGTTTTTCCCGCAGTCGATCAGCGACTCAGATAGTTTGTCGTCGTTACTGAGTAGGGCGCTAACGTGGGATCCAAATGTTGCTACCGCGGCTCCGGTTAACGTCGCAATATCGATTACACTGCGCGGCTTGTAGCGTTCAGCATAGGTGAGTACGTCGCACAATACGAGGCGACCCTCGGCATCGGTATTGAGCACTTCGATAGTCTTGCCAGCCATGCTGGTGACGATGTCACCGGGCTTAGTCGCGGTGCTGCTAGGCATATTCTCAACAGCTCCAATTAGACCAACTATATTGATCGGTAGCTTCAATTGAACAACTGCTGCCATGGCGCCAATAACGCTAGCGGCCCCACACATATCAAATTTCATCTCATCCATCCCTGCGCCACCTTTCAGGCTAATGCCGCCGGTGTCGAAGGTAACTCCCTTGCCTACCAAGACATGAGGTTTGCTATCCGCCTTGGCTCCTTTGTATTCCATAACGATCAGCTTCGCTTCCTCAGCCGAGCCGGCGGAGACTGAAAGTAGTGAACCCATTTTCAGACGGGCCATCTGTTTCTCGCCAAGAATTTTTACCTGCAGGGAGCTATGCTTCTTAGCAAGTGCTATTGCCTCATCGGCGAGATAGCTGGGTGTGCAGACATTGCCGGGCAGATTGCCGAGATGGCGTGCACGGTTGATTCCGGCGCCAATAATACTGCCGGATTTTAGCGCTTCCTCCAGCGACTTTCTGCGCGCACCCTTGCTGGGTGAGACGCTGATTAGGTTCGCCGTGACGGCTTTGCTCTTCTTGCTCTTGGTTTGGTTGTATCGGTAGCTCGCGATTTCGGCTTCCTGGGCTAGTCGTTTGCAGACCCATGGGGCGGTCTCGTCTTTAACAGTTACGCTGGCTATGGCGAAGTGGGCACTGGCAGCATTCGATGCATAGACAGCCTTGAGGCCGGCGCGGAACATGTTGGCGGCGCTCTTGGAATCTAGTTTTTTGCTCTCGCCACCGCCTATAAGCAGCAGACGCTTACTCTTTAGGCCGACAGGGTTGTACACGATATGGGTTTGACCGAGGGTGCCAGTGAAGTCTTCCGAACGAAGGATCTTGCTAATGCCTTTATTGCTTACCTTATCAGCGAGTTGAGCTTCTTCGCTTAAGCCCCCTTTGTTCCAAACGACGACAGCGATGCAGTCGGAATTAATCTTATCTGTGGCACCGGCCTTGATTGAATACTTCATGTTTTGATGAGCCCCTACTAAGGCCGAAACCGGCCTGAATTCGATTGAGAGATAATCCTAAAGATATTCAGACACTTAAGCAACAGCGATGGCTCTAGAGAGAAAGTAAAGAAAATATTACTGCAATAAACTTCACTTTCTTGCGGGAAATTGACTAAAATCTTGAACCAATTGGATCGATGCCTGTCTTACTATTGGTGCTGCAGTAACATAAAAAGGAATAACTATGCCAAGAGTAAAAGTCACCCCGCCTGATCAATTTCTATTCAGCATGGAGCGTCGTATTGGCATTAGTGATGTCAATTACGCAAAACACCTCGATAGCATAGCGATGGTAAAAATTCTACATGAGGCCAGATTGCAGTTCCTTGCGAGTCTTGGCTTTACTGAAGGCAATATCTTTGGCTTAGGCATGGTGGTTACCGATCTCGCGGTTGAATACCGCTCCGAATCATTCGCCAATGACATGCTAGTCATTGATGTGGGCGTTAGCAGTTTTAACCGTTACGGGTTCGATATTGGCCTGCAGGTCACTAACAGTGCGCTAGAGACGGTGGTGTGCAACGGCAAAATGGGGGTCGTCTTCTTCGATTTCGATAAGCATCAAATCATAGATGTGCCGCCTGCGTTTAAGGCCTTGCTTGGGCGTCAGGAATCTCAGGTCGCTTGATTCGCAACTCAGAATTTTTCAGCCTAACGTTACACCCTCATTTCAAGTAAACTGTGGGCTCTTCCAAGTAACGGACGTGCACCAGTTTGATCATATTCCGCTACCTCAGTAAGCAAGTTCTGCAAGTAATGGCCGCGGTCACACTAATCCTTTTAGTCGTGGCGTTAACTAGCCGATTTATCCAATACCTTTCTCAGGCTGTTGCGGGAGAGTTGGCGTCAGACGTTCTGTTCTTGCTGATGCTTTATAGATTGCCCGATTTCCTATTGGTTATTCTTCCCCTCGCGCTTTTCCTGGGAATCCTGTTGGCCTATGGTCGGATGTATGCCGACAATGAGATGGTGATTTTGATCGGTAGCGGCTTTAGCCAGAGAAGACTTCTTCTGGCAACGCTGGGGACCTCATCGATTGTGATGATAGTTGTGGCAGTACTCAGTTTGCAGTTGGCACCTTGGGGAGTTCGAAACACCGAACAGTTGAAGTTAAATCAGGATCAGCTTACCGAGCTGGATCTCATCGTCGCAGGACAGTTTCAAAGCTTTGGGGATGGCAACCGTGTGACCTATGCAGAGCGTATCGATGCTTCGGAAGAAGGTGAGCGTCAGCTAGGAAATGTCTTCGTTGCAGTGAGCGGCGCTGAAGATGAGGCGGGGCAGAGCAGTCCTCGAATCATTGTCGCCGAATCCGCACGCCCTGAGATAGATATTGAAACCGGTGCTCGCTTCATGCGCCTTGAGAATGTTATGCAATATGATGGGGCACCAGGCGCCTTGGATTTCAGTATAGGTCAGTTTGATGTGCAATCTATCGTCTTGCCCGACTCGACAAGCATCGAACCCATATTAGAAGAAGAATCGCTCACCACGCAGCAACTGCTTGGATCTAAGCTGCCGGAACATCAAGCCGAATTGCAGTGGCGAATTTCGACCCTGCTGCTCATTCCAATTATCACTCTCATTGCCGTTCCTCTCAGCAAGGTTGATCCGCGACAGGGTCGCTACAGCAAATTAGTGCCGGCGGCTCTCTTATATGCCGCCTATTTTGTGCTGCTACAGTTTTCCAAAGATATGATCGCCACAGAGAGCCTGCCTGCCTTAGTGGGTATGTGGTGGGTGCATGCGCTGTTTATTGGTATAGCGTTTCTCTGCTATCGGTTCCCTGGACTCGGTAGATGGTTTGCCCTAGGAGGCTCAAATTGAGCGCTCTATCGCCAAAGTCTCTTCGTGAGTCATTTTCTCCTATATCAAGGAAAGGCTAGTTTCGCGCCATGGTGAAAATTGATAACCATATTCGTAACACTGTGCTGCTCGCTATGCTGGTTGTCGTGTCGCTTATTATCTCGGTTGATTTGGTATTTGCTCTAGCTGAAGAGATCGCTGATACCGATGAAAATTATTCGCTGCTGAATGCCCTCAGCTATATTGTTCTGACGCTTCCAACAAGCATCTATGAACTGTTGCCTTTTATCGCTCTAGGCGGAGCGTTGATCGGATTGGGAATATTGGCATCTAATAATGAGTTGGTGGTGCTACAGGCGGCTGGAGTCAGCGTATGGCGAATAGTCTGGTCTGTGCTGAAGCCTACAATGCTAATTATGCTGCTGAGCCTACTTTTAGGGGAGTACATCGCACCTCCGTTGGAGCAGCTTGCACAGAGTAACAAGGCAGTACAACAGAGCGGCAATGACTCAATTGCATCGGAACAGGGGACATGGCGTAAAGTTGGTAATGAATTTATTCACATCAATGCCATCGCCCCTGGTGGTGAACTACTCTATGGTGTGACGCGTTACCGAGTGGGTAGTGATCTCGGCATCGTCTCGAGCAGTTTTGCAGAATTTGCTACCTACATGAATGCTGAGGACTCAAGTTACTGGCAACTTAGCAATGTGAGAGAGAGTAGATTTGGCCCAGGCATGATCTCCGCGCAGGAATATCTACAAGAAGACTGGCAGGTTGACCTGTCGCCGGAGTTGCTTTCGGTGTTGCTAGTGGAGCCAGATCGACAGTCGATCTCGGGCCTCTATAGATTTGCACAATTCTTCGAAGCCCAAGGTCTGGATTCAGCTACCTATTTCCTCGCGTTCTGGAAAAAATTACTGCAGCCTCTTGCGACGCTTGTCTTAGTAATCCTCGCCATATCATTTGTCTTCGGGCCGTTGCGGGAATCGACAATGGGTTTTAGGGTTTTCGTGGCGCTGGGGATCGGCCTCGTGTTTACGATCATGCAGCGCTTGATGGAACCTGCGAGTTTGTTATATGGCTTTAACCCTTTACTTGCAGTGCTGACTCCTATTTTTCTCTGCGGATTACTAGGGTTGTTTTTTATGAGGCGTGTGCGCTAATCAGTTTGTTATAAGGCGCGCGAATCACCTGCTTATTTTTTAAATTAATTTGGATAGAGAATAGTTAATGAATGCTTATTTAGTTTTAGACCTCACGATTCATGACATGGGGAGTTTTGCCGAATATGTGGAGAAGATACCCGCCGTAATTAGTAAGCATGATGGGAGTTATGCAGTACAGGGACAAATACCCACGGTTATGGAAGGAGATTGGAAGCCGGATCGACTAGTTATAATTGAATTTCCCTCGCGAGACAATGCGAAGGCTTTCCTAGCGGACCCAGAAGCACAGGCTCTTTTTGCTATTAGGCATCAAGCGACTACGAGCAAATTATTATTGGTTGATGGTACAGAATAATATTGGAGATATGGCTATGACAGAAACTAGAATTGGTACAGGGACCTGTCTGTGTGGAGCGGTTAGTTTTACGGCAAAGAAGATGACAGCTAGTGTTGCTGCCTGCCATTGCGATAGCTGCAGAAAATGGGGGGGTAACGCATTCATGGAAGTGAGCTGTGGCTCCGAAGTTGCATTCGATGGAGTCGAGAAGCTTTCCGTTTTTGATTCTTCAGAATGGGCGGAGAGAGGGTTTTGCTCTGTCTGTGGTAGTCATTTGTTCTATCGTTTAAAGCAAACGCAGGAGCATATGATACCGGTTGGTTTGTTCGATGATCAAAGTGATTTGGTTTTTCAGCGTCAGGTGTTTATTGATGAGAAGCCTCAGTATTATCAGTATTCAAACAAGACTGAGAATCTAACTGGCGAGGAGCTCTTCGCTCAATTTGCTCCACCGGAAGACTGAATTTCTATTCGTGAGAATCGAGTCTAGGCTTCTAGTCGAAAGGACGGTGGGATTTCGGTAGCAGTATTACTTTGCTGCGAGACACTTTGTCATGTGCGGCATCGCCATTGCTGTCTAGATACATTAATAGATAGCCGAGGCCGAGAAGAAAGAACGCGGGCCAGGCCGCGACATAGCGAATCACCCCGTGCCTGAAATCTATCAGGCCACCATCGACGGACTCAAGCTTGATCCGCCACGCGATCATGCCAAGAGTTTGGCCGCTGCGTGTCCAGAACCAGATATAGAAGCCGCTACCGCTTGCTACCATAATAGTGAACAGTATCGCGTCGAGTAGGGGGTCGGTCTGTACTACGCCATCGACTAGTTGATTGGACTCTGTGCCGACAACGAGCTGCAGCACAAACCCAAGCACCATCCAGACAGCAGCTACGAGGAAACCATCGTAAAGCAGGGCGGCCATGCGCCGCATCAAGCCCGCTCTTGGAAAGGGTCCCGATGCTTCACTTTTCTGTTCTGCTTCAGTCAATGGCTGATAACTCTAGGTATTCTTAAAGCTCTTTAACAGCCTGGATCAGTTCGCTGGCAGCCTTCTGTCCATCTCCAAATAACATCTTTGTGTTGTCTGTAAAGAACAGTGGATTTTCTACACCCGAGAATCCAGTTCCACGCCCGCGCTTGATAACAATGACGTTCTCGGAATCGACGGCGTCAAGAATAGGCATGCCAAATAATGGGCTGCTACTGTCGCTCTTTGCAGAAGGGTTCACAACATCGTTGGCACCAATGACTAATGCTACGGTTGTGTTTTTAAAGTCGGCGTTGATGTCTTCCATGTCATAAATCATGTCATAGGGGACGCCAGCTTCGGCAAGCAATACATTCATATGTCCTGGCATGCGACCGGCGACAGGGTGGATCGCGAACTTTACGGTAACGCCTTTTTCAGTCAGAATTTGCGTGAGTTCCCAGATCTTGTGTTGGGCTTGGGCAACGGCCATTCCGTATCCAGGAATGATTACAACCTGGCTCGCGAAAGACATAAGAATGCCGGCATCCTGCGCCTGAATCTCTTTCATGACGCCTTCACTGCCGTCACCACTTGCTGCTGCGGCATCAGTTCCGACGCCAGCAAAGAATACATTCGCGACAGAACGATTCATCGCCTTCGCCATTAACTGTGTCAGTAGGGAGCCGGCCGAGCCAACAACGATGCCAGCGATGATCATCGCCGCATTACCGAGAACGTAGCCTTCGAAACCTACCGCAAGTCCAGTTAAGGCATTAAACAGTGAGATGATCACAGGCATGTCCGCGCCGCCAACAGGAACGGTAATAAAGACGCCCAGCACCAAGGCAAGCAGATAGAACACGATGATAGTGTCAATGCTGCTGGTGAAGTATATGGCTACAGCAAAGCCTACGGTCACGATCGCGAGCAGGGCATTGATGATATGTTGCGCCGGTAGCAATTTGCTGCGATTCAATCGACCGTCCAACTTGGCCCAGGCGATGATGCTTCCACTAAATGAGATTGTGCCTATGATGGCGCCTAGGATGCCGAGGATTGCCACATCGGCACCGAGCATGTCGGCTATCGTTGAGCTTCCAGTCACATCGTGTGCGGCCTCGTTGCTCGCCTTGATCAATTCTACGGCGGCGATAGCGGCAGCTGCTCCACCTCCCATGCCGTTATACATGGCTATCATCTGTGGCATGTCGGTCATGGCGACCTTCTTGCCGCTATACCAGGCATATCCACCGCCCAGAGCTATCGCAATGATGATCAACATGATGTTGATGCTGACCTGATCACTCTCGAGTATTTGTGGCGACAAGAAGGTGGCCAGTGTTGCGAGTACCATGCCTGCGCCTGCCCAGAGTATTCCGCGTCTTGCGGTAACCGGCGAGCTCATTTGCTTGAGACCTAAGATGAATAGAGCGGCTGCTATCAGATAGGCTGCTTGGATTAGAGTTTCCATCTAAGAGCCCTCGCCTTCTGTTTTCTTCTCGCTAGGCCTAAACATCTCCAGCATGCGTTCGGTGACCACATAGCCGCCTACTGCATTGCCCGCGCCTAGCAGTACGGCGATGAAGCCGATGACTTGTTCCGCAGTTGTTTCGGCGATACCTAGCGCGACCATCGCGCCAACCAAAACGATGCCGTGAACAAAGTTTGATCCTGACATTAAGGGTGTATGGAGAATAACCGGCACCTTGCTGATTATTTCGTAGCCCGTAAATCCGGCTAGCATGAATATATAAATTGCCGCGAGACCTTCAATCATGAGGATGCTCCTTCTAGCTGTTCTTTGATGCCGGCATGATGAATCTCGCCGTCATGGGTGATTAGGCTTTCGCTAAGAATCTCATCCTCGAGATCGATATTAATGGCGCCATCCTCTATCAATAGTTCCAAAAAGTTCAGAAGATTCTTGGCATACAGTTCGCTGGCATGATTGCCAACCATGCTAGGTACATTAATTGGACCATAGATCTTTACACCGTTGTGCAGAACAGTCTCGTCAATTTTAGTAAGTTCGCAGTTGCCACCACCTTCGGCTGCTAGGTCGACAATGACAGAGCCGCCACGCATTCCCTCTACCATTGCGGTGCTGATGATTCGCGGAGAAGGGCGTCCAGGGATCGCCGCCGTGCTTACGACGACATCCGCTGCGGCTACATGCTTGGCAAGAATAGCTTGTTGTTGCTGGCGTTCCTCGTCAGTCAGTTCTCTTGCATAACCGCCGCTGCCTTCCGCCTTAATCTCAATGTCGACAAATTTTGCGCCTAGGGATTCGACCTGTTCTTTAACTGCGGCGCGAACGTCATAACCTTCTACGATTGCACCGAGGCGGCGCGCCGTGGCGATTGCTTGCAGCCCCGCGACACCAGCACCGATAACCAGCACCTTCGATGGTCTGATGGTGCCTGCGGCAGTTGTCAGCATGGGGAAGAACTTGCCCAGTAGGTTGCTGGCTAGAAGCACGGCCTTATAACCAGCAATGGAGGCTTGTGATGAAAGAGCATCCATAGCCTGCGCTCTGGATATTCGAGGAACCAATTCCATCGAAAATGCGCTGATGTTTTTTGCTTTGAGTTTATTGAAACGTTCTAGGTCGGAGTGTGGATTGAGGTATCCGATCAGAATTGAACCTTCTCTGAGCTGTTCGATCTGCTCGTCTGTAACAGGGTTCACCGTGAGGCAGATATCGGCCTTAGCTAGAATTTCAGCTGACGAGGCAACTATTTCTGCATTTTCGTAGTAGCTGTCGCTATAGCCAGCAAGCTCTCCTGCGCCGGTTTCCAAAGACACCTGGATTTCCTGCTTCGCCAGTCGATTTACGATATCTGGCACTAATGCGACCCGCTGTTCGCCTTCGCGAACTTCTTTAGGGACACCGATTTTGATCGCCATACTGAACCTCAGATGCTCAATTTCTCATGAAGGGCGCAGTATATAACGATCCCCATCAAGTGCAAGTTAGCGTAATTAATGACTTTTCGGCTTATCTCAGGCAGTAGATTTTGCTAGAATCCAAGCCCCGCCAGACTCTATGGCTCCTACGCTAGGCTTCCTAGGACACCTAGTTTTAAAATCGCATCAGGACTTCAGCATGACAGCCCAAGCGCAAACCCGTCATATCAGTTTGTTAGACACAACTCTGAGAGACGGTGAACAAACCCAGGGTGTTTCCTTTTCTGTTAATGAGAAGGTGAATATTGCCCGTGCACTTCTGCAATCCTTAAAGGTGGATCGCATCGAAGTTGCTTCCGCCTGTGTATCAGATGGTGAAAAGGTCGCTGTGTCCCAGATTACCGAGTGGGCCGATTCGGTCGGCATGGTCGAGCGTGTTGAGGTGTTAGGGTTCGTCGATCATAAGCGCAGCGTGGATTGGATCGTGAGTGCGGGCGGCAAGGTTATAAATCTACTTGCCAAGGGCAGTGAGAAGCACTGTCGCGAACAACTAGGTAAGACACTTGAAGAGCACGTTGCGGATGTAAAGAAAACTGCAAGCTACGCACAGGAGCAGGGTCTGAGCGTCAATATGTATTTGGAAGACTGGTCCAATGGCTATGTGAATAGCAGGGACTACGTGATGGGGCTAGTAAATGGCACTAAAGACTGCGGGATAAGACATTATCTATTACCAGACACTTTAGGCTTGATGTCGCCCGATGAGGTAACTGCCTCACTTAAGGACATGCTGGAAAGTTTTCCAGAATTGACCTTCGATTTTCACCCCCACAATGATTATGGCCTAGCTACTGCAAATGTTATGGCGGCAGTAAATGCCGGTATCAATACTATTCATTGCACAATAAATTGTTTGGGTGAGCGCGCCGGTAACGCCTCGCTAGCTGAAGTTGCCGTAGCCTTGAAAGATAAGATGGGCATGCAGTTATCTATAGATGAAACTCGGATTGGTCTGCTTAGTCGCATGGTCGAAAATTTCTCTGGAAAATGGATTGCGGCAAATACACCCATCGTTGGAGCTGATGTGTTTACTCAGACTGCAGGCATTCACGCCGACGGTGATTTGAAAGGTGACCTCTATGTAACGGAACTTAGCCCAGAACGATTCGCGCGTAAGCGTGTCTATGCGCTGGGTAAGATGAGCGGAAAGGCATCACTGATCAATAACTTGGACGAACTGGGAATAAGCCTTTCTAAGGATGATCAGGCGAAGGTGCTGAAGAGAATCGTTAAACTAGGGGATTCGAAGCACATTATTACGTCCGAAGATCTGCCTTTCATCATCGCCGATGTCATGCAGAGTCGTGACTTCCATAACATTACCTTGCTGAATTGCTATATAAACAGTGGCTTAGATGTTGAGAGCACGGCGAGTATTCGTGTCGAGTTAGAGGGCAAAGAATTGCAAGGCTCGGGTTCTGGCAACGGTGGCTTCGCCGCCTTCTTCGATGCGATTGAAAAGCTATTGAAGGTAGGAGGTTTTGAAATGCCTGCATTACTGGACTATGAGGTGCACATCCCTCGTGGTGGAAATATCGATGCGCTAACGGAATGTATCATTACCTGGGAATGGCAGGAGCAGGAATTCAAGACTCGTGGAGTCGACTCGAATCAGGTGCTTTCCGGCGTTAAGGCTGCAATGCGCATGATTAATTTGCGCATGCAGGCCGATAAGCACTAGTTATCCGTGTTCCTGTTCCTGGTTTTTCTATGCAGGAATAGGGGTCTTGTCCAACTCACTAACGACTAAGTCCCCAAACGCTTGAGTACTTATCATCTTTACACCGTCGCCCGGCTTGGAAAGGTCGGGAGTAGAGTTTCCTTGAGCAAAAACACTCTGCATCGCATGCCAGACATTTCTTGCCTCAGCCTCTAGGCCAAAACTCATTTCTAGCATCATCGCGACAGATCCGATCATAGAATAGGGGTTTGCGATGTTCTGGCCAGCAATATCAGGTGCAGACCCGTGAGATGGCTCGTAGTAGGCTTTGTCAGGTCCGAGACATGCGGAAGGCATGAGCCCCAGCGACCCAAGAATGCCGCCCGCCTGATCACTCAATATATCGCCGAACATGTTCTCCATGACCATCACGTCGAACTGACCTGGGTTTAGGCACATGTAGGTCGCCGCAGCGTCTACCAATATATGTTTCACTTCAACTTCCGGAAAGTCCTGGCCAACTTCTTCGAGAACTTCGTTCCATAGAACGCTAGATTTCAAAACATTTGATTTGTGGATGTTGTGGAGTACCTTCTTGCGCTTCATGGAGGTCTCGAAGGCCACTTTGGAGATGGCCGCGATCTGGTCTTCATCGTATTCGAGCATTTCGTTGACGTAACGCTTTCCTTGCTCGTTGATTCCAGCTTCTTTTTTGCCGAAATACAAGCCGCCGACCAGTTCACGAATAATGATGAAATCAATTCCGTCACCAATGATTTCTGGTTTAAGAGGGGAGAAGTGCGAGAGATCCTTTGGAAGATAGACGGGTCTAATATTGGCGAAGGTGTTATATCGTCGTCTCAGAGGAAGCAGTGCGCCGCGCTCAGGTTGCATGTCGACAGGAATCTTCTTTGATTCCTCATGATTCAGTCCTATCGGTCCTTTCAAGATCGCATCTGCAGAGTCGCACAACTGCTTCGTGGCTTCAGGAAACGAATGGCCATGATCGAAGTAGGCGTTTGCACCAAACGCACCATGTTGTAAATCGAGTTCGAGCTTATTGCGCGAAGCAACGAGGTTTAAAATCTTTACCGCCTCGGCTGTGATTTCAGGGCCAATTCCATCTCCATCTAGCAGTGCGATCTTATATGCGGTCATGTTCTGTCCTTGCCGAAAGTATTTGGGCCAAAGCCCGAAATTATGGGAGTTAACTAAAGGCGACAGGCAGAAGGTGACTGTCGGCTTCTTTAAAGAGGCGCGTAATTTACCATGCCGTCTATTTATGGAACAAGTGTAAGACTAAGTGTGAGGGCTTTCGCTGGGAAGAGTTGGCCGTTCAGAGGGTGAGCGGCCTGAAAATAAAGGGTTAGTCGCCGCTAATTTAGTGCGGCGACGACGACAGATACCTGGCGAATAAAGATCAAAGTTAGAATGATAACAACCGCGTAGACTGCGCCGTCACCTAGTTCCAGGCCAAAAAACGTCTTGGGCTTCTTATCCCCAGTCTCGGTTTCATTGTGCTCTTCATCGAAACTCATTGTGTTCCCCTTATCCATGTTCTCGCTACTTTGCGACAGATCTGTTTAGCCTAAAAGCCAAGCAGGTATTCGAGCTACTACGGCTTGTATCGGCTAACTGAGCCCGTACTTCACATCAGTAGCCTAAGTTGACGCAATACGATTGGTACCAGTGGGCGGACTTGAACCGCCACTCCCGTGAAGGAACCGGATTTTGAATCCGGCGTGTCTACCAATTTCACCACACTGGCAATAATCGAAACCTGATCTACATAGGGCAATAAGCGTAGCGCTTCTGAATTCCTTGTCAGATAAGCCTACTAGCCAAATCAGCCGCGCATTATACCAATTGCGCCTGAACCTGCAATTGCTCTCTTGCCTAGTGAAGTTTCTGTCAATTGCTGAAAAATTGCACTGATGGGCTAGCTCTTTCCCTCGCTCGGATTATTCTATACGCTTGCCATCCTTTAAAAATGATCGATAAGGTCGCTTAAAGCAATGCAAATCAGTGATTTTAAGTACGATTTACCCGATGAGCTCATAGCCAACTACCCCGCCGAAAAGCGCAGTTCGAGTCGGCTATTGTGCTTGGATGCAACTACCGGAAAACTCCTACATCGACGCTTCGACCAATTGTTGGATTTTTTACAGCCCGAGGACCTGCTGGTTTTTAATAATACCCGGGTAATTCCTGCTCGTCTGTTCGCTCAGAAGGAATCGGGTGGCAAAGTAGAAATACTTATTGAACGGGTGCTAGACGGGAATAAGGTCATGGCGCAGTTGCGCGCCAGTAAGTCTCCGAAGCCGGGCACTCGGTTGGTTTTTAAGGCAGACAATGGTGCGATTCCAGCGGCAGTGGTCGAGGGGAGAGAGAATGAGTTCTTTCTTTTGAATTTCGATGAAGATGTCGATCTTCCTGCGCTTCTTGTCCGGGAAGGACATATGCCATTGCCACCTTATATTAAGCGCACTGATGAGACGGTAGACGCTGAGCGCTATCAGACAATCTATGCCGAGAAGGCTGGAGCTGTAGCTGCCCCTACAGCGGGGCTGCATTTTGACGAGGATTTATTTGCAGCGCTGCGGACCAAGGGCGTGGAGACTGCCTATCTAACTCTGCATGTAGGCGCAGGAACCTTTCAGCCTATACGGGTCGATAATGTGCTTGAGCATAAGATGCACAAAGAGCTAGTGGACGTCGATGAGAAGGTCTGTCGACAGGTCGCCGCCTGTAAGGAGCGAGGAGGTCGTGTCATTGCTGTTGGCACCACGACGGTGCGCAGTCTTGAGAGTGCAGCTAAAAATTCACAATTGGCGCCGTTTCATGGTGAAACAGACATCTTTATCTACCCAGGCTATGACTTTCAGGTGGTGGATGCCATGGTTACCAATTTCCATCTATCGGAATCCACGTTATTGATGTTGGTTAGCGCATTCTCTGAGAAAGATATGTTGCTCAGCGCCTATAAAGAGGCGGTAGAGCAGAAATACCGCTTCTATAGTTACGGTGATGCGATGTTTATCCATCATTCTGGTGGTCGCGCCTAGGAGCTGATTAAACGAGCCAGCTAGTAGTTGAGTGCTAGTGGGTAACGGCTTAGTTTGAGTGTCGACCCTCCGGCTCTCGATGTTCAGTGATGGGCAGTGGATCGGCGGCGGCGCTTGCCACACGCTGTAAATACATCCCTGTACGCTCGAGCTCGGCGTCCTGCCTCGCGCGGTGGCATGCGCCGCCGCCGATCCACTGCCCTCCAGAGTTTGTACAAGATTGAAATTGAGCAGCCCTAGACCAGCTGGCCCTTTCTCATTTTCGGGCATATTCTGCTATACTTCGCGGCCCTAAGAATTTGAAATGTAGCATTTATTAGTATTTAACTACCCACCGTTAACTAGAAGGATTGAATCGAAAAATGAAAGCACCCGTGCGAGTCGCTGTAACCGGAGCAGCAGGACAAATTAGTTATTCCCTCTTATTTCGAATTGCCGCTGGCGAAATGCTAGGCAATGACCAACCCGTGATATTGCAGCTATTGGAAATTACTCCTGCTTTAGAGGCATTGGCTGGCACCGTTATGGAGATAGAGGATTGCGCATTCCCATTGGTTGCTGGAATCGTTCAATCTGATGATCCGAATGTTGCCTTCAAAGATGCGGACTACTGTTTGCTTGTTGGTGCTCGGCCTCGTGGTCCGGGTATGGAGCGGAAAGATCTGTTAGAAGCAAACGCTGCTATCTTTTCTGTTCAGGGCAAGGCCATCAATGACAATGCTAGCCCTGCCGTGAAGGTGTTGGTGGTGGGTAATCCCGCTAATACTAACGCTCTTATCGCTTACCGTAATGCTCCCGACCTGCAGCCCGGTCAATTCACCGCTATGATGCGTTTGGATCATAACCGTGCAATCGCGCAGCTAGCGAATAAGGCAGGCAAACACAATACAGATGTCGACGGCATGATTATCTGGGGAAATCATTCGGCAACTCAGTATCCTGATATCAATCATGCAACTGTTGCCGGTAGCAAGGCGATGGATCTTGTCGATGCAGCCTGGACCCTAGAGGAATTCATACCTACTGTTCAGCAACGTGGCGCAGCCATCATTAAGGCGCGTGGCCTTTCAAGTGCTGCATCAGCTGCCAACGCGGCAATTGAGCATATACGTGATTGGGCGTTAGGTACTTCCGGCAAGATTGTCAGCATGGGCATTCACAGTGACGGCAGCTACGGCGTTGAAAAAGGTTTGATCTACTCCTTTCCTGTGGTTTGTGAAGGCGGTAATTACGAAATCGTTCAAGGGCTAGAAATTAGTGAAGTCAGCCAGACTCTGATGGACAAGTCAGAGACAGAGCTAAAGGAAGAGCGCGACGGCGTAGCGAGCTTGCTACCTTAAGCGAGTCTCACCTCCGGACGATTTCGGCTCTCGCTGCAATCCTAGTCCGGGCTTCTGCTTCGGCGAAAACAACGTAGGCCTCCATCAGGCGAGCGTTGTTTTCGCACTCTTTGTTTAGTGCTTTTGTTCAGTGCTAGAGCCGGTATTCCTCTTTATTTTGGGTGTCTGTAATGAGCAGCAATACTCTAGACCTTATTCGAAGCAAGCAGTTCTGGGTTTTCCAGCTGTTGGGCTGGTCTACCTGGGTATTAATGCTGGTGTTGCGCGACATTATCTTCGTGCCACCTGAATATATCTTCTCTCGGGCCCTCGTCTCGAGCGTTAGTGCCGTTGCGGCCATGTTATTGACGGCGGGTCTGCGTACTTTATACAAGCTTGTCTGGGAGCGCGGATTCGTTGTGCGCTTCTTGGTGGCTTGGTTTGGTTCGTTTGGGGCCGCTTTGGTTTGGCAGCCGATTCGAAACTACATATCTTTCCTCCCTTTTGGCGAAGTACTCAGTATTCGCGATGCCAGTGCCGAAGAGCTATTCGATAATCTTTTCATCAGTTCCTTTCCATTGATTCTTTTGTGGAGTGGGCTGTATTTCATTATCAAGTACTACCAGCTATTCCAGGCGGAGAAAGAGAAGAGCTTGCGATCTGAATCTCTGGCACATGAAGCGCAATTATTGATGCTGCGCTATCAGCTCAATCCCCACTTTCTTTTTAATACGCTCAACGCAATATCAACACTTGTTCTGTCGTCAGCAAATGATCGGGCGAATGAGATGCTGACTAAGTTGAGCAAGTTTCTGCGTTACTCTCTGGACCATTCGCCATTAGATAAGGTGAGTCTCGCTCACGAGCTGGAAACATCTAAGTTATATTTGGATATCGAGAAGGTGCGTTTCGCCGAGCGGCTTCGCCTCAGCATAGATATTGAAACGAAGGCAGAGCTGGCGATGGTGCCAACTATGTTGTTGCAACCGTTGATCGAAAATTCTATTAAGTATGCTATTTCCCAAGCGGAAAGTGGTGGAACAATTAGCATTAGTGCTCATGTAAGAGAGGAGACTCTGGTGTTGCAGGTTGCCGATGATGGGCCTGGCGTACCTGAGCTCGATGGCGAAAGCGATGGCTCTACATTTTCTCAGGGCGTAGGAATTAGTAATATTCGTAATCGTTTGCAAGAAATTTATACGAACAAACATAAGTTGATATTCAGCAATGCCGATTCTGGCGGCCTAATCGTAACGGTTGAGATTCCCTATGACAGACAATGATTCGAATAGATTAAAGGCAATTATCGTCGATGACGAAGAGCTTGCTAGGCAAGGCTTAGAGATGCGCCTTAGTGCATTCGATAACGTAGAGGTTGTTAAGAGTTGCGCGAATGCGAAGGAGGCTCTCAAAGTAATCGCCGAAATAGAGCCAGACCTCGTATTTCTTGATATCCAGATGCCGGGCAAGACCGGAGTCGAAATGATTCGGGAAATTCAGTCTGACATCTTGCCAATGATTATCTTTGTAACAGCTTACGATTCGTTTGCCGTCGACGCTTTTGAGATGCATGCCATCGATTATCTTTTAAAGCCGGTGGAAAATGAGCGACTGTTAGAGGCAGTAGAGAAGGCGTGGCAGCATAAGTCTCAGGTTGGTGCCGCGAGTGAAAAGCAGCGACTATTAAATCTATTGGTAAGTCTTACCGGCAAATCGCCGACCGCTATCGGTGAAATGCTAGACGCCGAAGATCAGTCGACAGAACACGCGGATCGTCTGGCTATCAAGGATGGCTCTTCCATAACCTTCGTGCCTATTAAAGATATCGACTGGGTGGATGCTGCGGGCGATTACATGTGCGTGCACGTCGCTGGTGCGACGCATATCATGCGCACGACGATGAAAGAATTGGAGTCAAAGCTCGACCCTTCAATATTTCAGAGAGTGCATCGATCTACAATCGTTAACTTGCGTAGAGTTGAGAAAGTTTCGTCGCATATAAATGGAGAATTTCATTTAACCTTAAGCTGTGGCTCCTCCCTGAAGATGAGCCGTTCATACAAGGAGAAGGTTAAGCACTTTTTTTAGAATTTGGTTTAACTTGCTTGTGATTTTTCTAGTTCTTTTTCTAAGAAATCCAAACGATCTTGTCCCCAGAAAAGTTGATCTTCAAATCGATAGCTAGGCGCACCAAACACGCCGAGCTCTACTGCTTTGGTACTGTCCTGCGCGATTGTCTCAATTGCTCCAGCACTATCGGTAAGCAAGTCGTTCCCATCTAAATCGTTTTCTGCGGCGATCGCCAGCAATGTATTCTCATCACTAATGTCGCGTTCCTCCAACCAGCATGCTCTAAGGCAGGCACCGGCGAGTTGAATGGCCTTCTGCGCATCTTGTTTTCGAAGGTTGACTACCATAGTCGCAGCTAGCTTATCGCTTACGGGAAAGTGCAGCGGTTCTAGGTTTAGATCTATTTGGGTGTAGTCGCGCCAGCGGCGCAGTTCCTGCATGCGATAGGCCTTTCGCTGATCAGACCTTTTCGGAAGAGGTATGCCACCGGTACTCGGGAAGATAACTGAAAAGTCTACTGGCCATATTGTGATTGTGGCGTTGTGTTGTTTCGCCATTCTTACGAGCCTCTCATGACCTAAATAAGACCAAGGCGAAATTAGCGAGAGGTAGTAGTCGATGGATTTTTGCAAGAGGGTATCTCCTTGGATTCAATTTCAGTAGAAGCTTTCAGCTCGTAATATGGTTGAGTGGGAGTTCGGTGGTATTGAGTACTTCTCTCAGTATGAAGCTCGAGTGTACGTCGGTGACGCCTTCTATTTTAGTGATTTTATTGAGTAAGAATTCTTGATAGTACTCCATGTCGGGTATTACGACCTTTAGTTGATAGTCTGCCGATTGGCCGGTGATCAGGAGGCACTCGGTGACTTCTGGAAAGCTGCGGACCTTCTCCTCGAAGATCTCGAAGCGGTCAGGGGTGTGTCGGTCCATGCTGATCTGGATAAGTGCGAGAAGCTTGAGCTCCAGTTTTGAGGCATCGAGAAGGGTAACTTGCCCCTTAATAATGCCGCTGTCTTGTAGCTGCTTTACTCGTCGGGCGCAGGGTGATGGGGATAGGCCGATCTTCTCTGCGAGTTCCAGATTGGTGATCGCTCCATCTCTTTGTAGTTCCTGCAAAATTCTCTTGTCTAGCTTGTCCATCCGCATGCTGTCACACCATTTATCGTTCAAATTAAGTGAAGAAAATTGATGATATTCCAAATATTGGCTTTAATATACAAAATAGTAATAATAAATAGTGATAAACACCAATATGAGCTGATATTGAGGTAATTTAGGTGTAGAAATGCCACGGCACTTTCTCTATTCTAGGCAACCTCAAACTGTGGGTGATTAGTTAAACAGACTAAGCACCGAGGTTCAGAGTCTCAAAAGGACAAAGTGGCCGAGTTACTGAGAAGCACCGAATCAGGTGTTAGCAATATTCAACTAAATGGGGATTAACCGTGTTCGATCATACAAAGTACCAGCCTTTTCAGACTATCGATATTAAAGATAGGACCTGGCCGAATCAGGTCATCACCGAAGCGCCCCGATGGTGTAGCGTTGATCTGCGTGATGGCAACCAGGCGTTGATCGAGCCGATGTCAGTCGCGCAAAAGAAGAAGATGTTTGAGCTCTTGGTTTCCGTAGGATTCAAGGAGATCGAAGTGGGTTTCCCTGCGGCCTCACAGCCGGACTTTGATTTTGTTCGCAGCCTGATTGAAGAGGGAAAGGTGCCTGATGATGTAACGATCCAGGTGTTAACTCAGGCGAGGCCAGCTCTAATTCAGCGAACGTTTGAATCGTTGAAAGGAGCAAAGCAGGCGATTCTGCACGTCTACAACTCAACTTCTGTAGTGCAGCGAGAAAAGGTCTTTAAGACAGACAAGGCAGGTATCGTAGAGATTGCAGTGGCTGGTGCGCAGGAAGTTATGCGTTGCGCGGAGCTTGCTCCGGAAACCGACTGGACTTTTCAATACTCTCCCGAGAGCTTTACCGGTACCGAGATCGACTTTGCCGTTGAGGTTTGTGATGCAGTCTCTGGGGTATGGAAGCCTACTACCGAGAGGCCAATTATCTTCAATCTTCCCTCTACTGTTGAAGTGGCAACGCCGAACGTATACGCGGACCAGATTGAATGGTTCTGCCGTAATATTCAAAACAGAGATGCAATTGTCGTTAGTCTGCATACGCACAATGACCGTGGCTGCGCTGTGGCCTCTGCCGAATTGGCCGTGATGGGTGGCGCGCAGAGAGTAGAGGGAACTCTACTTGGAAACGGCGAGCGTACCGGCAACATGGACATCGTCGTGATGGCGATGAATCTTTATAGCCAAGGTGTCGATCCGCAACTGGATCTACATGATATGGACAAAATTGTTTCAGTGGTGCGAGAGTGCACACAGATCGATGTGCATCCGCGCCAGCCTTATTCCGGTGACTTAGTGTTTACCGCCTTCTCTGGCTCGCATCAGGATGCGATTAAGAAATGCCTCGACATGTATAAAGAGGGTGAGACTTGGGAGATTGCCTACCTGCCAATTGATCCACGGGATTTAGGCCGCACTTATCAGGATGTAATTCGCGTTAACAGCCAGTCAGGGAAGGGCGGCATCGCTTACGTACTAGCGAACAAGTTTGGATTCGAATTGCCGCGCTGGTTGCAGATAGAATTCAGCCGTGTGGTGCAGCAAGTTACCGAGGTGAGCGGGCAAGAGATACAGCCAGATGAAATTTGGGATCTATTCAACCAACACTATTTGAATAGCGACAAGGTAATTAGTCTTGAAGACTTCAGTATCGAGAAAACAGAAGGACGTGAGACGTTCACTGCGAAGATCGATTATTTCGGTAAGGAGCTCGCGATTAGCGGCGAAGGCGATGGTGTTCTGAATGCCTTCGTAACCGGATTGAAAAAAGCTATCAATATCGATTTTGAGATTATGGAATATGGTGAACATGCTCTCGGGCAAGGAGCCGATGCCGAGGCGGTGACTTACATTCAATTGAAGTGTGAGGGGCGTCGCTACAGTGGTGTTGCGATAAGCAAAGATATCATAGCCTCGTCTCTTAATGCTTTTATGGGCGCCGCCAGTCAGTTGCTCAGTGAGCAGCGCGTCGCAGCCTAACGGTCTCTAGTAGAGTCCAACCCAAACGCAGAACAAGCAGCCAACTTTTCTACTACGGACATCGCTCACAAGGCGATACCTTCCTGGGAGAGGACGAACTAGAGCAGTTGGCTGCCTGCGTATTTTTCTCCCTTCTTGCTTTCCTTTGCGGTAATGTATGAAAACCTCACTGTTCACGGTCCTGCTAGGTAGAAACCAATACAAATCAACCGCGCGGAAATAAATAATGCTTAATCTTATTGCTGCAGCGTCAGTCTCTTCATTTTTCTTCGGTCTATTTGGTGTTAGCTGGGAGACTGTCGACGAAAAGATAAAGAGTGAATTCCCCGCTGTGCAAACAGTCTCTACTGATGCGCTGCTAATGCGCTATGGAGCGATGGACGATGGGCTTCCACTTGTCATCGATGTTCGCGAGATTGATGAGTTTAGAATCAGTCACCTCGATGATTCGCTGAACTTGGAAAGCGCCGACGCGATAGCTAACATGATTACGCAGCGGGGGCTCAGTAAAGACACTGAGATTATCGTGTATTGCTCAGTGGGCTATCGATCTGCCAGGGTAGCTGCCGATCTTCAGTCGCTTGGCTTTACCCATGTTCTCAACCTAGAACATTCCCTGTTTGAATGGGCTAATAAGGGTTATCCCATGATCAACTCTAGCGGCATGACGGACAAGGTCCATCCTTTTAGTCGAGCGTGGAGTGTTCTGGTAGATGAGTCGCTGCATGCCTATCCCGATAAGTAATTCCTTCCCTTGCAAACTATTTCGCCATAGCTTGCGACCTACTCTCTAAAACCAGTATCCTGTTTTCTATGCAAGTAGCTGCGATGCAGCGACAGGGTGAGGATTTCATGGGTCTGATCGACGAAGACGAAGCGCTAATAGCTGCGGCTCTTAAGGGGTCGGCCTATGCATGGGAAAAATTGGTCAAGCGTTACGAATCGAAGATTTACAATCATGGTTTGCGTCTAACAGGAAATTCCAGCGATGCGATGGACCTGATGCAGGAAGTTTTTCTGGGTGTGTACAGAAATCTGCATCGCTTCAGAGGTGACGCGAAATTCAGTAGCTGGATCTTCCGTATAGCTCACAACAAGGCCGTGGACATGAATCGCCGTAAGCGATTAATGACGGCGTCGCCGAAATTTTCTGAGGAAGATGATGGCGACGAGTTTGAAAAATTTCCCGGTAAGACGAATCTAGAGCCAGAAAACAGATTAGGTAACCAACAGCAGAACCTTCGGGTTCTGAAGATGTTAAAAGAATTAAGCTCAGATCAGCGATCGATAGTGGAACTAAAGGTTTTTCAATCTTTAACTTTTGATGAGATTGCTGAGCTGCAAGATATTTCGGCAAATACAGCCAAGACACGTTTCTACAGTGCGCTGAAGAAATTGAAAGTAGTATCGGAGGAGCAAAATGTCCTGTCCTAAGACGCATTATTTACTGCAAGAATATTTTTCTGAGGATTTGTCTGAAGTCGCCCGTAACGAGTTGGATCGGCATTTGGCTGGGTGTGTGCATTGTAATGCCGAGCTTGAGTCAGTGTTACTTGCGCAGCAAGATCTACAGCAGTGGCAGGAGCAAAGCGTTCCGCATTGGGATCGTGGTCTTGAGTTATTTCGTCAGGAGCATCGCGTCGAACGTCCAGTTTCGCGATTTTGGTTGAGTTGGCAGTGGCTGCCAACGGCGGCATCGCTAGCTATGTTGTGTGTATTGTTATTCAACGTGAGCGTGGTCAGTAACGATTCTGGTTTCTCTGTCTCCTTCGCCGGATCTAGCGCTTCGGGCACTGATTTAAATGCACGATTGGCTGAGTTTGAGCAAGCCCAGCGTTTGGAAATGCAGCAGCTGGTAACGAGGGTAGAGAGCAGGCAGGACAGCAACAATGTGCAATTGTTGCAGGCGGTCATGGAGCAGACTCAGCAATCGACAGCTGATAGTTTCGATCAAATGTATGCCTATTTCGAACAGCAGCGACTCTTAGACCTGCAAGACATGCGAGCTGGCTATGAACAGTTAGTAGACAGCGACTATGAAACGATTCGTTCTTTGCAGCAGTTAGTAAACTATGTGGGTTATCAGAGCGACATCCGATAAGAGGGCTGGATTATGCGAAAAGTTATAAGACAAACCTTGGCTGTAGCTGTGGCATTGATTGGCGCAGCATCGGCGCATGCTCAAGATTCAAGCCTTGAGGGCTTGCAAAAAAATATCGATATATTCTCAGGTGTGTTGGAAGATGCGCTGGACTTCAAGGAGGCAAAGGGGCTGTTCGGTCTGAGCCTTGGCGGTATTGAGGACACCTATCTGCTTGGGCAGGGCGTGGTGTTAGAGGTGCGCACGCCTCTGGCTAACAGCCGCAATAGATTGAGTCTCGCGTCCCTGAATTCTGCTATGCAGACATTGCAGGTGAGTGGCAATCCCTTTGAATCGATCGCCTCATCCCGATCTCAACCTCGATTGCAGTCTTCATCGGCACAGGCATCCCCGGTAATGGCTTTACAGAGTCAGCCTGCGCAGTCCAATAGCTTCTATGCTCAGATGATGGAGCGCGTCGCGAATGTCGACTATTCACTCGCTGTTAACAATGCTATTCAACAGGCGACAGAATCAGCACGCTCTCTACGTTCACTTGGTTCTGTCGATGACAATGACTATGAGCAGTTGCGTGCCGACCTAGAGGGCTTGCGGGTAGAAATGGGAGAAAAGATGCGGGGCCTGCGGGATTTGGAAGCGCAGATCAGGGCATCGACCACTCAAGCTCTAGCAGATTCGAACATCGAGGAAGAGATGCGTAGCAAGCTCGATGCGGTTATGGCGCAGATTGAACCATTACGGGAGCAGGCTGTTGCTAAGGCTGCGGAACTTAAACTGCGTAGCGAACAGGCTGAGCAGGTATACGCTCAGCAGTGGCAACAAGATGTTGTGGCGTTTGAGGATAAGCTATATCAGGCGATGTGCGACTATGGGTCGACGTTGCGTGAATTACCCGTTGATGAGCGCGTCTCAATAATTCTTACTGGGCTTGGTGCGCAAGGCGAAGACCAGCGCCGCAGGGATAAGATTCATGTGTTCAGCAAAGTTGATTTGCAGGAATGCCAATCAGGTGACATTTCACTAGCGACTTTGCGAGAACGATCCGATCACTACAGCTACTAGTCAGCGTCTTTCAATTTATCCTGGGCTTGACTGATGATTTAACTCAGGTTCGCCCAGGTGCCTAGAACGGAGCGCCGGTTATGTTTACATCTGCCGGTGCGAACTGTTTCGCTAAATCAGAGCCTTGATACAAGCGCGTAATCAACAGTAGCACTCCGGGAACATCCAATAAATCGATGTCGTTGAATATCAGCTTTCGGCGAATTCTCTCACGCGCTGTAAACAATGTGCCTGTCTCAGTGAAATTTAAGAAGGTGAAATTCTCATCTTCGACTCCCCAGTTGCTGGATATAACTTCTTGCCCAACACCCCCGTCTAGGCGTTGGAAGGGATAGAACCATCTTCCTCCGGCATAGCCTGCTTCATAGGTAATGATATTCCCATCAGGGTAGTACCAGGTTTCATTGAATGCGCGAAAATAGTTTGTCGCCAGGGTCCCATTCGGCCAGAAAATAGCTTGATCACCGTGCATCCAGTGATAGGCCATTATTCGACCATTTGGGTAATAAATGGTTGTGTCTCGCCCCGGTTCCGCCATAAACAGCTGTCCATTCGGGAAATACCAGGCTTTATGGTAAAGGTCATTGGAAATTAGCGAGCCATTCCCATAGTAGCTATTGCCACGGCGGTAGCCAGTTAGAATTACCGGTTGGCAGGCTAGCTGGTTGAGCTCGGCGAGTGCGTCAGCCATGGCGTTCATCTCCCCGACATCATCGAAATCAGCGGGTAGCATGGTATTCAGTGCGAGCATCTTGCCCAAAAATTCAAGTGTTGCACAGGCACTACTGACGTTTGCGGAGCCTTCTCGGGCTAATACGGCAGGAGAAAAGCTCAGCAATAGCGAAAGGGCTAGAATTCGAGCATGTCTCATGGTCAATCTCCTTTTTTCGGTTCTTCTCTGGTGCATTTTCGAAACGATTTGTTTCGAAACTTCTCAAATAGTATCGCCTCTAATGTGAACGCTGACTTAATACTCCTTCTGTCTCGTCGATTCCCCGCAAAAGAGAATTTTGGCTTGGTCTGAGCTGAAAATTCCTTATAATATGGGCTCTCAACACAGGTGTTGATTGCCGCGCACCAAAATGACTTGGTGAGCTAAGTCAGAATAAGCCAGGTCTGAGAAGATGGGCCCCGATAATAAGAAGCTGTATCTGAGGAGAACCGAATGGACTGTCCAAAATGCAATTCCGAGATGCAGGAGCTCAAGATTGAGACACTGCATGGCAAAGTAGTTATAGATAAGTGCAATAGCTGCAAGGGTCTATGGTTCGATAACGGCGAAGCAGAGCAGTTAAAAGGCGACTGGATGGCGGACTTTGCTGACAGTGGCGATCGAGAAGTAGGTAAGACCTACAATACCGTACGCGATATTCAGTGTCCTCGTTGTGGTAAAAGTATGGTCAAATTGAATGACCCGAAACAATCACATTTAGAATATGAAGCTTGCGAGGAGCATGGAGTGTTCATGGATGCTGGCGAATTCACCGATTACAAGCACGAAACTTTGATGGATGTTTTTCGTGATGTAGTGGCAAAGATTACGCGAAGACAAAAGTAATTCAGATTAAGCAAGTGTAGGTGATGAGTAGGCGGGCAGATTTTGTCGCTGATCAATCTACGCTAACTTAGACAGTTAAGAATGCCATTTGGGGTGCAACCAAATGGCATTTTTTATTGCTTGCTGATCAAGGGCAGGGAACTTTCCGATATCGGTCCAGGTAGCAGCAGCGTCGTGAAAGTCTGAGCCAACCGACAGGTACAGGGACTTCTCTTCGGCGAGTCTGCTTAAATAGGCTTTCATGTTGGGGTCTATGTTTGAGTAACTGCCCTCGATAGCTTCTCCGCCACATTTTTTGAAATCATCGAGCAGTGAGCTTAGTTTTGTTTTGCTTAATGAATAGCGGCCTGGATGGGCAACTACTGCTACACCCGAGGCTTTAAGAATCGCAGTTATTCCCTCTTGCAGGCTACAACAGCCTGCTGCTGCATAGACTCTGCCGCGTTTACCAAGATGGGTTTTAAAGGCTTTCTGTTTATTCTTGCAGACTTTTTCTTGCACTAGAAAGTCTGCTATATGACTGCGCGTATAAGCTGTACATGGCAGTGATTGTAGGTAAGGGATTAGTCCGTCTATGCCAATTTTTTGTAAGTTTTTGTTTATAGCTTCGGCTCGATTTTCTCGCTGCAGTTGCTGCGAAGCTAACAGTTTTTCTATGTGACTATTGTTAGGGTCGATGAACAAGCCAACGATGTGAATCTCCATGGTATTCCATAGGCAGGAGAGTTCTACGCCATTGATGATGGTGATGTCTCCTGCTTCGGATTGGAGAGCTTCTAGACCGTCTATGCAGTCGTGATCGGTAAGTGCCAGATGGGTAAGTTTTTTTTCTGTTGCGCGCTGTAGCAAGAACGAAGGCGACTGCTTTCCGTCTGAGAAATGGCTATGGCAATGTAAGTCGACTTTCATTGTTAATTTCTATGATCTCTGTCAAGGGCCGCTCGGTGTATTCTAGGCAGGCTGCGGTATTCTATAGGAATACCGATAAAGAGATCACGCTAATGCTCTAAAGATCATGCAATAAAAAAGTGGCTAACGTGGTCTTATGGGGGGTAATCAAAGGATTCACGCAGTCGGCGCTTCGCTCGACTCCATAGTAGCTATTTGGCTGCTATGTTATATTTATGCAGTTAGCCAACTCGACACGATAGCTCCGAAAGTTCGGTCGGTGGCTCCTCAATAAGTGGTAATAGTAGACTAATGACCCATACCGAAATAGAGCAGCGAGTCGCAGGATTCGAAGAGCCAAATTCTAAGTTGCTTCTGGTCGGCGGGTGTATGAATTGCATCGAACAATGCGATCAAATTCTAAGTATTGTATCGCAAGAAAATTACTGCGATGAATCCAAAGGCAGTTCTTCGATGGGTGCGCATATCCGCCATATTCTCGATCGTTTTCACTGTTTCTTCGCGGGTCTAGGAGATGCCTCAATTGACTACGATGCGCGTAAGCGCGACAGAGAGATAGAGCAGAATTTGGAAGCGGCAACGTTCGCATTGGCAAGCGTTGCGCGAAAAATAGAGCAGATGCGGACATCAGTGACCAGTATTGAGCTCATTTCCGTAAGAGAATCCGTATTGCCCTCCAGCCCCGCTGTTGAAATTCCCAGTACGGTAGAGCGGGAATTGATGGGTCTTATTACCCACAGCATTCACCATCTAGCCATTATTGCGTTGCAAGCCAAGTCTTTCGGCTATCAGATTGATAGCGATTTTGGTAAGGCGCCCTCTACTATCGTCTACGAACGCGCCTAGGCCAGTACTCTGCAAGCTCCAACTCTGGGGCTAGATTAATCGCACTCCCATATACTTGACTAATTTACTTAGGTATTCGATAATTGCCATCGTTTACTAGGCATCAAAAAGGCTTCCCATGCGCTTAACAACAAAGGGTAGGTACGCGGTAACAGCAATGCTGGACTTGGCTCTGCATAAGAATCAGGGGCCGGTGAGTCTTGCTGATATATCAAGACGGCAGGCAATTTCACTCTCCTATTTAGAGCAATTGTTTGCCAAATTACGCCGTGGAGCACTGGTTAGCAGTGTGCGTGGCCCGGGCGGTGGCTATGAGCTTGCTGGTGGCTCTGAAGACATTTATATCGCGCAGATCGTGGATGCCGTGAATGAGTCGGTCGATACCACGAAGTGTAAAGGAGCGGGTGACTGTCAAGGCGGCGAAACCTGCCTTACCCACTATTTGTGGGAAGATCTCAGCGAACAGATTCATGCCTTTCTGGAGGGTATCAGCCTTGCAGATCTGGTGGCTAAGAATGAAGTAAAACGAATTTCGGAGAAGCAGGACCGAAAACACCTAATTGTCAGCGAAAACGTCGAAGACATCAGAGTTTTGGCCCCTAGCTTATAAAGTAGTAGCAGCGGAGCAAGCAATGCAATTTCCAATTTATCTAGATTATTCAGCAACTACCCCGGTAGATCCGCGAGTAGCAGCAAAAATGGCAGAGTGTTTAACTCTGGAGGCAAATTTCGGCAATCCCGCTTCGCGGTCACACATGTTTGGCTGGAAGGCGGAAGAGGCTGTAGAAACGGCACGTCGTCAGGTGGCTGACTTGGTGAACTGTGATCCGCGCGAGATCGTGTGGACGTCGGGCGCAACTGAGGCCGACAATTTGGCTATTAAGGGTGCGGCTCATTTCTATGTAAAGAAAGGCAAGCACATAATCACCTCCAAGATCGAACATAAGGCTGTTCTAGACAGCTGTCGTCAGTTGGAGCGAGAAGGCTTCGAAGTGACCTACCTGGATCCTACCGAAGCAGGGATTATCTCCCCGGAAGCGGTGGCCGCAGCAATTCGTCCCGACACTACACTCGTTTCATTGATGCATGTGAATAACGAGATTGGAGTGATTAATGACATCGCCGCTATTGGCAAGGTCACTCGCGAGCACAAGGTTATTTTTCATGTCGATGCTGCTCAGAGCACTGGTAAGCTCGATATTGATCTGGAAGAAATGCAGGTGGATCTTATGTCATTAACTGCACATAAGACCTATGGTCCTAAAGGTATTGGCGCGCTGTATGTTCGCCGTAAGCCCCGTGTGCGCATAGAGCCGCAGATGCACGGTGGTGGTCATGAGCGTGGTATGCGCTCAGGCACATTAGCCACACATCAAATTGTCGGCATGGGTGAGGCTTTCCATCTCGCTAAGGAAGAAATGCACGCTGAGAATATCCGTTTGCTGGCTCTTCGAAATCGCCTGCTTGATGGATTTAAGGATATGGAAGAGGTATTCGTGAACGGCGATGCCGATCTTCGCGTTGCAGGAAACCTAAATATCAGCTTCAACTTCGTCGAAGGAGAATCATTAATGATGGCTCTTCGCGATCTTGCTGTTTCTTCTGGATCTGCTTGTACGTCAGCGAGCCTAGAGCCTTCCTATGTGTTGCGCGCTATTGGCTTAAATGATGAATTAGCGCATAGCTCTCTGCGAATGACCATTGGTCGTTTTACCACTGAAGAAGAGATAGATTACACGATCGTAAAAGTTCGTGAAGCCGTAGGAAAATTACGAGAATTATCGCCCTTGTGGGACATGCACAAAGACGGTGTCGATCTAAGTCAAGTTAAATGGGCAGCTCACTAAATCCAGCGAGTCAGGAGAATTAAGAATGGCATATTCAGATAAGGTATTAGATCACTACGAAAATCCTCGCAACGTTGGCAAAATGGATGACGACGATGTAAATGTTGGCACCGGCATGGTTGGTGCTCCAGCGTGCGGTGACGTGATGCGTCTGCAAATAAAGGTAGATGAGAATGGTGTCATCGAAGACGCGAAGTTTAAGACCTACGGTTGCGGTTCAGCTATTGCCTCAAGTTCATTGCTTACGGAATGGGTAAAAGGTCGCTCACTGGATGAGGCTACAAAGATTAAGAACATAGATATAGCCGAAGAATTAGGCCTGCCGCCAGTGAAGATTCACTGTTCGGTTTTAGCCGAAGATGCGATTAAGGCGGCTATTGAAGACGTAAGGCAGAAGCGTAAAGGTTAACGTCAGCAGAATAACGGGAAAGCAGCAAATCATGGCAATTTCAATTTCAAATACAGCCGCGCAGCATGTGGCCGGTCAACTTGCGGATCGAGGCCATGGCATCGGTATCCGCGTCGGGGTCAAGACAACCGGATGTTCCGGAATGGCCTATGTCCTCGAGTTTGTCGACAAGATAGAGGTTGGGGATCAAGTATTCGAAGAGCAGGGCGTGAAGATCATAGTCGACCCGAAGAGCCTCGCTTACATCGATGGGACTGAAATGGATTTCGTAAAGCAGGGTGTGAATGAAGGGTTTGAATTTAAGAATCCAAACGCGAAGGGCGAGTGCGGCTGCGGCGAGAGCTTTAGCATCTGACTCGACGTTCTTCGAACAGCCTTTATTGAACTAACCCCGCAAGCGTAGCCTATTCAAAGTGCAGTCACTGAAAAGCAATTACTTCCAACTATTTAATCTACCGCAGTCCTGGGATATCGATCAGGATGCGTTAAGTGACGAGTATCGGAAACAGCAGGGCGAAGTGCATCCCGATCGCTTCGCTGGCGCTATCGATACCGAAAAGCTCCGCGCTCTGCAGCTCAGCAGTTACCTAAATGAAGCCTATGAGACGCTTAAGTCTCCGCTGCGACGTGCCGCTTATTTGTTATCATTGCATGATATCGATGTGGAACAGGTAGATCAGAGCGATCTAAGCATGGATCTTCTGCTTGAACAAATTCAGCTTCGGGAGAAGTTAGATGAACTTCCTAAAGATGAATCGGCCCTAGTAGATTTGGACAAGTTGCGTGCTGAGGTAACAGTAAAACTGGAGAGGCAAGAAAAAAGCTTCGCTGAATGTTTTGCCGCAGCAAATTACGATGGGGCGAAGAAGGTCTATCATGAGCTACAATTCCTCAATAAGTTAAGGACAGAAATCGATGCCGGCGAAGAACTTCGTCTCGGTTATTGATTTAGAATGCGCCTAAGCGCTAAGCAGCGCATCTAGTTACAGAGACAATATACGAACATGGCATTACTCCAGATTCAGGAACCGGGCGGAAAACAGGCGAAGCCACTGCATCGCCTGGCCGTGGGAATCGACCTGGGAACAACCAACTCATTAGTCTCAGCCAGTTGCGGACCCGGCGTGAAAACCCTGCCAGATAGCGCAGGCCAGCATTTGCTTCCGTCTGTGGTTCATTATCGAAAAGGTGAGACAGCTCTGGTCGGTTTTGAGGCCAAGTCTCTGCTGGTCGAAGATCCCCTGAATACAATCGCGTCGGCTAAGCGCCTGCTAGGAAAGAGTCTCGCTGAGCTTAAATCGCAACAGGGTTATCTGCCATTTGAATTTGATGGATCCCGCGACGATGGAGCTCCCGCAATTTTAACAGCGTCCGGCAGTAAGGACGCGGTCCAGATATCCGCTGATATTTTAAGCACACTCGTGGCACGGGCCGAGGCAAGCCTCAAGGGTTCGTTAGAAGGTGCGGTTATCACTGTGCCTGCGTATTTCAACGACGCGCAGAGGCAGCAAACTAAGGATGCTGCTCAGCTCGCCGGGTTAAATGTTCTGCGCCTATTGAACGAGCCAACAGCGGCTGCAGTAGCCTACGGATTGGATAGTGAAGATCAAGGCAACATCATAGTATTCGATTTAGGTGGTGGCACATTTGATGTCTCCTTGCTCAGTCTGAAGCGAGGAGTTTTCGAAGTGCTGGCAACCGGTGGCGATACTAGTCTCGGCGGCGATGACGTCGATCACGCCATAGCCGATTGGATCGCTTCACAGATGAGCGAGAGCGGCGGCATAGAAATTCCCTCCAAGGCACGACTGTTGCAGCTTGCTAATGGAGCTAAACATCAGCTGAGCGACAGTAAAGTAATAACAATTTCTAGTGATGCCTGGTCTGTCGAGCTTACAGAGAGCGTTCTTAAAGAGATTATTGCAGATTTGATACGCAGGACTATTACAAGCTGTCGCAGAGTGCTACGTGATGCAGGGCTCGCAGTTGGAGATATCGACAACATTGTTATGGTTGGTGGCTCTACAAGAATGCCGCTGGTGCGTGAGGCTGTGGCAGAGTTTTTTGGTAAGGCGCCACTGACTGATATCGATCCAGACAAAGTTGTTGCGATCGGTGCTGGCATCCAGGCCGACGTCTTGATAGGAAATAAATCTGCCGATAGCTTTTTGCTGTTAGATGTTAACCCGCTCTCGCTAGGCATCGAGACGATGGGTGAACTCGTTGAGAAAATTATTCCGCGCAACACGACTATCCCTGTTGCCAAAGCACAAGAATTTACTACTTTTAAAGATGGGCAGACGGTGATGACGCTGCATGTCGTTCAAGGTGAGCGCGAGTTGGTAAGTGATTGCCGTTCCCTGGCAAGGTTCGAGTTGCGCGAGATTCCAGCGATGGTTGCCGGAGCGGCGAAGATACGTGTAACGTTTCAAGTCGATGCGGATGGCTTGCTGAGTGTTTCAGCCGAAGAGCTCAGCACAGGTAAGAAGGCTGAGATTCAGGTGAAACCAAGCTACGGTCTTGAGTCTGGCATAATCGAAGGCATGCTGCAGGATTCCCACAGCAACGCACAGATTGATATGGAAACCCGGTCCATTAAGGAAGCCCAGCTCGATGCAACGCAATTACTCGATGCAATCGCCAGTGCTTTGAGGATAGATGGAGACCTCTTATCTGAGGACGAGGCAAACGTGCTTGCCAAATCAATCCAGAAGCTCGAGTCGATTATGATTGATGGAAGCAGCGTGCAGATTCATGGGGCAACCGAAGAGTTGAATCAAGTGAGCAGCGATTTTGCAGCTAAGAGAATGGATTTGCACATAGCTAATGCCCTGCGTGGTGAGTCCATAGAAGAAGTAGAGAAGCAGGTCGATTAGACGCCTTTTTTGCAAAAGGCCCCAATAGTTACTATTCACTGAATAAAATTACGGCGTTAGCCGATAGAGGAAAAATCAATCGCAATGGCTAAGTTAACCATTCTTCCACACGAAGTTATTTGTCCCGAGGGTGCGACCTTCGATGCCGAGCCGGACGAGACTATTCTGAATGCTGCGCTTCGAAATAAAATATCTATCGAGCATGCCTGTGAAAAATCCTGTGCTTGCACTACCTGTCATGTAGTTGTCCGTGAAGGCTTCGATTCTCTAGCGGAAGCCGAAGAGAACGAAGAAGACTACTTGGACAAGGCCTGGGGCCTAGAGCCCGAATCTAGACTAAGTTGCCAGGCACTAGTCGGCGAAACCGATCTTGTCATCGAAATACCGAAGTACACCATCAATATGGTGTCTGAAGAACACTAGCGGGGATAGAGCTATGAAGTGGACAGATGTATTCGATATCGCCATAGAGCTTAGCGATCAATATCCCGACACCGACCCCCAATATGTCCGTTTCGTCGATCTGAGGAAATGGGTGCTGGCTCTAGATGAGTTCGATGATGACCCCGAGCGCTGTGGTGAGAAAATCCTAGAGGCAATACAAGCTGCCTGGATGGAAGAAGTAGCTGATTAAGCCCCTGAAAAATAGCGTTTTTATTCGTTAAAAGCGTACAAAATCCCAAAATTACCGCGTATAATGCGCGCTCTCAAGAATTCACCATACATTGGAGTTAAGATGGCGATCGAACGTACTTTATCCATTATCAAGCCTGATGCCGTAGCGAAGAACGTTATTGGCGAAATTTACACTCGCTTCGAGAAAGCTGGGCTGAAGATTGTTGCTGCAAAGATGCTGCAACTAGACGATGAATCAGCTGGCGGCTTCTATGCCGAGCATAAGGAAAGACCTTTCTACAAAGACCTTATCGAATTTATGACGTCTGGACCTGTCATGGTGACGGTATTGGAGGGCGAGGGCGCTGTTTTGATGAACCGCGACTTGATGGGTGCCACGAATCCGGCTGAAGCAGCCGCTGGTACAATTCGTGCCGATTTCGCGAAATCTATCGATGCGAATGCAGTGCACGGCTCCGATTCGGTAACCTCAGCAGAACGTGAAGTCGGTTATTTTTTCAACGACAAGTAAATCTGATCCTGAAGCAAAACTCCTAAACGGAGAACTCGAGCATGAAGGCGACACAAAAACCCAATTTGGCTGGCCTAAGTCTGGCAAAACTACGGGCGCTGTTCGCCGACATGGGAGAGAAGCCCTTTCGCGCTGATCAAATTCTTAAGTGGATTCATCAGCGCGGGGTGCTTGATTTTGATGTCATGACTGATATCAGCAAAGACCTTCGCGAGAAGCTCAAGCAAACTACAGAGATATCTCTCCCTAAAATCCTAGAAGACTTTAAGTCTGAAGACGGCAGCCGTAAGTGGATTGTAGAAGTTGTCAGCGGCAGTCATGTCGAGATGGTTTTTATTCCCGAGGCGGGCCGTGGCACTCTCTGCATTTCTTCCCAGGCAGGCTGTTCATTGGATTGTTCATTCTGCGCGACGGGTAAGCAGGGCTTCAATAGCAATCTTACAGTGGCAGAAATAGCCGGTCAGCTCTGGTGGGCTAATTACCATCTAGGTGTTTTCGAAGACAAAGCTGAACAGCGAGTCAGCAACGTAGTGATGATGGGGATGGGCGAGCCGCTGCTGAACTTCGACAACGTCATGGATGCGCTAAGTATCATGATGGAAGATTGCGCGTATGGTTTGTCGAAACGCAAGGTGACAATCAGTACATCGGGTGTGGTCCCAGCGATCGACAAATTGAAAGACTACACGAACGCATCGCTAGCGATATCTTTGCATGCGCCGAATGATGAGCTGCGTAGTCAGATCATGCCGATCAACAAAAAGTACCCGATCAAGGAATTGCTTCGCTCTGTGCAGGGCTATATGGATAGCTTGTCGGACAAGCGAGTTCCGGTCATTGAATATACGATGATTGCGGGTGTGAACGATCATCGTCAGCATGCTCGTGATCTTGCGGTATTACTAAAGCAACTTCCCTGCAAAATTAATTTAATTCCCTTCAATCCTTTCTCGCTAAGCGATTATAGTCGCCCTAGCTCAACGTCGGTTTCCAATTTTCGGCAAATTTTGCAAAAGGCCGGATACACAGTGACAGTTCGTACCACGCGGGGTGATGATATTGGGGCGGCCTGCGGCCAGTTGGTCGGTGACGTCGAGGATCAGACCCGTCGTAGCGACAGGCACAAGCGTCGCCATAAAGAGAACGAATTAGCTAAAAAAGACGGCTCTAAAGTGTTCAGTAGCACTGATAATCTAGCGGTAACTGCCGACAGACTATAAAGGCCCGAATAAACTTGATAGTTCTGCACAACTAGGTAGACGGTTACAAATCATGCTATTTCTCGATTTTGGATTTGGAAAATTACTCAGCAACAAGCTAGCCTCAGGGTTTGCTGTAGTGCTGGTATCAAGCATGCTGTCGTCTTGTGTAACTACGACGACTGGCGGCTTCATGGCGGATGCCTCCGAAGACCGAGCTGCGGAAGACTATATCCAGCTCGCGTTAGCCTATTTCGACAATAACGACATGCCTGCTGCTCGGCGTCATGTAAGTAATGCCCTTGATATTGATGACAGAATTTCTGATGCCTATATGGTGTTGGCGATGATCTTTCAGCGCGAGGGTGATTTAGATCTGGCGGACTCAAATTTTCAAAGATCGATTAGTCTTGATCGTGACAATTCTAGTGCGCGAAATAATTACGCGGCATTGTTGTTCTCCCAGGAGCGCTTTCAGGAATCCTATGAGCAATTAGAAAGAGTAGCGACTGATACGAGTTATGAAGGCCGTTCGCTTGTTTTTGAAGGCCTGGGAAGAAGCGCTTTGCGATTGGGTAGGTTGGAAGAAGCTAAGGCCGCATTTCTACGCGCGCTGCAACTCAATGACAATCTTTTTATAGCGCCACTCGAATTGTCCTTACTATATTTCGATCAACAAGAGTATCTGCGTGCTCGCCAGTACTACCAAAACTATTTGACTACTATTCAATTTCTGCAATTACCTTACACGCCGCGAGCACTATTAGCAGGGATTCAAATTGAAGGTTACTTCCAGAACGATGAGCTTGTCGAAAACTTTTCTTTGGTGCTTTCGACGCTGTATCCCACGTCTCCTGAGTATCAGATATTGCAAAGGCTGATCAATGCCAAATGAATCCCTGAATGAGACAGTCTCCGAACTTGATGCTGTCGAAGAATCAAATGGTATTCTGACGGCAGGCGATATTCTCCAGCAGGAGCGGGAGCGGCTGGGTCTGAATGAGAAGGAAGTCGCCGATCAACTGCATATCACCATGCACTATGTTAAGGCATTGGAATCCAATAGCTATGATAAGTTACCTGGCGCTGTTTTTGCGAAGGGGTATCTGAGAAGCTATGCCCTGTTGCTAGGTTTAGATACTGAAGACCTGTTATCTCGCTATGACGATTTTACGCATCAGGCCAATGCAGATAGAGAAGAAGAGAGCCGCCTGCTTAATTTGCGCAGGAAGAAAGATCGCAATAAGCCCTTCGTGATTGTGTCCGTCATAGTATTTGTAGCTGGTTTCTTGGGTTTGTGGCTGGTGAATAGCTATTTCGTAGAAGAGTCGGTTTCTGATGTCCCCAATACCTCTGAATCTAATGATACTGCCAACAACATCAGGCCTGCTTTGTCGCAAGTGGTTGAGCAACAGCTCACGACGCAGCCGCAACTTACCTTGGAAGTCCAGCCTGAAGAAATTCCTGATACAGCTAGTCAGCCAACGAGTAACCTGGAGCCAATAGCTGAAGCCTCAGCCGAATTGCTGGAAGTAGAACCGGGGTCGTTGGCGGAAATGATAGAGAGCGCTGAGGATGTCGAAGAAGCTCCTAGCCTCGAAGATCTAACTGCTGCTCTACAGGCTTTGAGAGCAGAGCAGGCAGCGGAAGCAGGACCGATTGCTGACAGCGATCTGCCCCGTGTGATTAGCGTAGAAGCAACTGGTAGCGATGTCCTGCTTATCACTTTTACCGGAGAGAGCTGGGTCGAAGTGAATGACAGTGAATCCCAGCAGATTTATCGCGATATTCGTGCAGCGGGTGATGTTCTAGAAATTACCGGCAGCGCACCGTTCAATATTTTATTAGGTGATGCTCCTTTTATTAGCATGAGTTTAAACGGTGATAAAATTGATCTCTCTGCTGATATTCGAATCGACAACTCGGCGCGCCTCACTGTAGGCTTGTAACCCATGAAGACTAATCCATTGATAACTCGTCGCAAGACCCGCCAGATTATGGTCGGCAATGTAGCTGTAGGGGGCGATGCCCCAATTTCAGTACAGACTATGACCAACACAGAGACCTGCGACGTGGATGCGACGCTAGGTCAAATAAGTCGCATGGTAAATGCGGGCGTTGATATTGTTCGCGTCTCCGTGCCCAGTATGGATGCAGCAGAGGCTTTCAAGAAGATTCGCTCACAGGTGGAAGTGCCTTTAGTAGCAGACATACATTTCGACTATCGCATTGCATTAAAAGTATTAGAGTATGGAGTTGATTGCCTACGTATCAATCCAGGCAATATCGGCAGCGAGGAGCGCATCCGCGCCGTCGTCGATAGTGCCAAAGACAAGAATATACCGTTGCGAATAGGTGTGAATGCAGGCTCCTTGGGTAAGAATTTACTACGAAAATACAAAGAGCCAAACTCGGAGGCGATGATCGAGTCCGCGCTTACGCAGATAGATATACTCGACAAACTCGACTTTCAGAATTTTAAGATTAGCCTGAAGGCTTCTGAGATATTTATGACGCTAGCGGCCTATCGGGGGCTTGCAACGCAAATCGATCAACCATTCCATCTCGGCATAACCGAGGCGGGCGGATTGCGGTCCGGTACTGTTAAGTCTGCAATCGGGCTAGGTGCGCTCCTGATGGACGGGATTGGCGACACGATTAGGGTCTCCCTCGCAGCTGATCCAGTGGAAGAAGTTAAAGTTGGATTCGATATACTCAAGAGCTTGGGGCTTCGCCACAAGGGCGTCAATTTAGTAGCTTGCCCTAGCTGTAGCCGGCAGAACTTCGATGTGATCTCCGTGGTTAACGAATTAGAATCCCGTTTAGAAGACATAACGACACCGATTGATGTCGCTGTTATCGGTTGTATCGTGAACGGCCCGGGCGAGGCGAAAGTTGCCGAGATCGGTTTGACCGGTGCGAGCCCGAGTAACCTCGTCTACAAAGAAGGCGTCCCCGATCACAAGATTAATAACGAGAATCTTGTGGATGAATTAGAGGCGATGGTGCGGAAGCGCGTCGCCGATAAGAAGCAAATGGAAGAAAACCTAATCGCCTCAAGCTAGCGATCAGTCAAAAACCTATGGCGAAACTACAAGCAATTCGAGGTATGAATGACATACTTCCTGAGCAAACTCCTAACTGGCAATATGTTGAGAAGTGTTTTCAGCAGGTAGTGCGCCGCTATGGCTATCGGGAAATTCGTTTCCCTATTCTCGAGCAAACACAGCTGTTTAAGCGTTCGATTGGCGAGGTCACTGACATCGTCGAGAAGGAAATGTACAGTTTTGATGATCGCAATGGCGACAATCTGAGTTTGCGGCCAGAAGGTACGGCAGGATGCGTGCGAGCTGCCGATCAGCACGGATTGTTATTCAATCAGCAGCAACGCCTCTGGTATCAGGGTCCAATGTTTCGCCATGAAAGGCCGCAGAAGGGCCGTTACCGACAGTTCCAACAGTTTGGTGTCGAAGCCTTTGGTATGGCGGGGCCGGACATCGACGCCGAGGTGATTCAGCTCTCAGCCTCGCTCTGGGAAGACCTGCAACTAACGGAATACCTCACTCTAGAAATTAACAATATTGGCTCGGCTGAAGATAGAAAACGCTATGCCGCTGCCTTAACAGCGTTCTTGGTCTTCCATGGGGAAGAGCTCGATGATGATGCACGCAATCGTATGCACAGCAATCCGATGCGGGTGCTTGATAGTAAAAATCCGGATGTCCAAGAAGCGCTTAAAGGGGCTCCTGCATTAGTAGATTATGTCAGTGACGAGAGTGTCGTCCATTATGAAGAGCTAAAGAGCCTGCTTACCCAGAGCGGGATTGCGTTTATCGAGAGTCCTCGTTTGGTCAGAGGCTTGGATTATTACAACAATTGCGTGTTCGAGTGGACTACCGATTCTTTAGGCGCTCAGGGTACTGTCTGCGGCGGCGGTCGTTATGATGGCCTCGTTGAGCAGCTAGGAGGCAAGCCTACTGTTGCGGCTGGTTTTGCGATGGGTGTTGAACGGCTGGTACTGATGCTTGATTCGCTAGGCAAGATTCCTGAAGCCACCGCGAAGGTAATCGACGTGTATATAGTAGTTGTCGGTAGCCAGTTGGTGGGGCCTGCGCAGCTGCTAGCCAAGCAGCTGCGACAGAGATTTCCTGAATTAGGCCTTATCGCTCACTGCGGTGGGGGGAAATACAATAATCAGATGAAACGCGCGTTCAACAGCGGAGCGCGCTTGGCTATTGTGCTTGAAACAGAGTCAGAACAAGCTCTGGAAGCGGTCAAAATTCGCCATTTAGATGATTCCGGTGACTCGGTCAGCGTCGAGATAGCCAATTGCGGCGATAAACTTGCCGAAATTCTTAATATTTCAGAGTGATAGCAGCATTGATCCGTGTCAGCCGTGCCTTAAACAGGTAGAATTAGCGGTTGGTCAGGGATAGTTTGCCGATTGTGGTGGTCTGATAATCCGAGCAGCTCAAAACTGTTCGAGTAATTGAATGAATAAGGAGTAAGTCGTGGCGATTAACGCGGCAGAAGAAGAAACAATTGAATCCCTAAAGAAATGGTGGGAAGAAAACGGCAAAAGGCTGGTTGTCCTCGTTGTTGTAGGTTTTGCGGCCTATACAGCATGGTTGCTTTGGACTAATTCTCAAAACGCCAACGTAGATAGTGCCTCAGACATGTACGAAGAGATTCTAACGTTAGCGATAAGCGATGAAGGGCAGCCCGGTACACAACTTCCTCCACAGGATTCGGAGAGAATAGTCGAGCTAGGTGAACAGCTGCGCAGTGAGCACGGCAGTTCTACTTACGCTAAATTGGGTTCCCTATTTGCTGCGCAGCAATCAGTGCAAAGCAATAATTTGGATGCAGCGGAAACCTTCTTGCAGTGGATTATAGACAATGAGCAGGGCGGACTATTAAACCAGGCTGATGAAGGTTTGCTATTGACTGCTAACCTGCGGCTAGGTCGCGTCATATTGGCAAAGGGTGAAGCAGAACGTGCACTCGCGCTAGTGAATAATTTAGATCCTAAGACCTTTGAAGCCGGCTATTCTGAACTGCGCGGTGATATCTACATAGCGATGGGCAGAGAAGTTGATGCGCGTGATGCCTACGTCGCCGCCCAGCAGGCAGGGTCGAATAGCGATGCTCTGCGCATGAAGCTGGACGAACTTTCCAACGAAAGCTAGGCCGTACCGAGAGTCAGATGAATTCTAAGATGAATCCCAGTAGTACCGGATCAATACAAAATCACGTGACCTCTGGAATTCGTCTGCTAGTGCTGTTTGCGCTAACGTTCGCGTTAACAGCTTGTGCAGGCTTTAGCGGCGTCAGTTTAAATCCAATGAGCTGGTTTTCCGATGATGAAGTCAATCCTCCTACACCCCTGATAGATATTCCCCTCGAAGCTACACTCAATCGTCTTTGGAGTGTGGATATTGGAAATGGGCAGGGCGACAACTACACTGAGATTACCCCCTCCATCGACGGCGGCGTAATCTACGCCGGCAGCGAAAACGGTACAGTAGCTGCAATAGAAATGAGTTCAGGAAACACGCTCTGGAGAATTCGAATCGAAGGTGTTATCACCGGCGGAGTTGGATCTGGCGACGGTCTGGTGATGGTTGCTACAGAGAGCGCTGAAGTCATAGTACTTAATCAAGCTGACGGAACCGTTAAATGGCGTCACGGTGTTTCTAGTGAAGTCTTGTCGGCACCACAAACAAATGGCGATGTCATTGTCGCGCAGACGGTAGACGACAAGCTAGTCGCACTCGACGTTGGCGATGGTGAGCAGCGTTGGATCTATGAGACTACACAGCCAGCGCTGACGCTGCGTGGCAGTAGCAAGCCCGCTATGACTGCAGATGCTGTAATAGCAGGGTTTAGCAACGGAACACTAGTCGCGGTATCGCCGGAAGATGGAGTCTATCTTTGGGAGGAGCGGGTAGCTGTTCCTGAAGGTGAATACGATATCGATCGTGTTATCGATGTGGACGGCGATTTATTAGTAGATGGCGGTCGAATTTTAGCAGCGAGCTATCAGGGTAACTTGATGGCGTTCGAAATCACTTCCGGACGTATCGTCTGGGGTATGGAGGCATCTAGTTACCATGGCATGGTATTGGGTTTCGGTAACATTTATTACAGCGACGACAAGAGTCAGATCTTTGCGATTAGAGATAATAGCGAAGACATCGTTTGGGATAATTCCGATCTTCTCCATAGACGAATTACGGCACCAACCGCAGTCGGCAACTATATCGCGGTAGCTGACTATGAAGGCTATGTACACCTAGTGTCGCAGATCGATGGGCGTATAGTAGGTCGAACCCAGGCTGATGGTGACGGGGTCCGGGCTAATCTTTTAGCTAACAATGGTCGTCTTTACGTTTTTGGGAACAGTGGTCGACTGACCGCCTACCAGCTTCAATAGCATTCGCTACAAACTGATTAAAATTTATCTAGGTTTATACCATGAGGCCAGTCATAGCCCTTGTTGGTCGTCCCAACGTTGGCAAGTCCACTCTCTTTAATCGACTCACGCGGTCGCGCGATGCGCTGGTTGCGAATATCCCCGGTCTAACTCGCGATAGGAAATATGGCGATGGAGAAATCGATGGTCAATCATTTATTGCTATCGATACTGGCGGTATTAGCGGCGATGAAGAGGGCATCGACCTAGAGATGGCCTCGCAGTCACTCCAAGCTATCGAAGAGGCAAACATTTGTTTGTTTTTAGTGGATGCGAAAGATGGTCTCCTGCCAGATGACAATCGTATCCTCGATCATCTGCGCAAGCGCAGCAAGAACACCTACCTAGTTGTAAATAAAATTGACGGCCGTGATCCAGAGGCGGCTCTATTAGACTTTTATAGCCTCGGCCTTTCCGATATTTTTCCCATTACTGCCACTCAGGGGCGTGGTGTGAAGAGTATGCTGCTTAAGGTGTTGGCCGAGTTCGAAGCGGCTGTGAATGATGCCGCTGAGGGCGAGGGAGCGCTTGAAAGTGTTGAGGCAACAGGGATAAAAATTGCGGTCGCCGGAAGGCCGAATGTCGGTAAGTCGACGTTAGTAAATCGAATGCTGGGTGAAGAAAGAGTCGTAGTGTACGACCAACCCGGCACTACTAGGGATAGTGTCTACATTCCCTACGAGAGACGCGGAAAGCGCTATACATTGATCGACACCGCGGGAATAAAGAAGAGAGGCCAGACCAAACAAACGGTCGAAAAATTCTCGGTAGTTAAATCTTTGCAGGCAATTCAGGACGCGCATGTTGTGGTGTTAATCATCGACGCCCGCACTGGAATCGTAGAGCAAGATCTGCATCTACTCGGCTATGTTGTCGAGACGGGTCGTGCGTTAGTCATCGCCATCAATAAATGGGATGGCATGCACCCTGAAGACAAGGAGCAGGTCAAAGATGATATTCGTCGCCGTTTTATTTTCGTAGACTTCGCAAAGATTCACTTCATCTCAGCGCTCTATGGTACCGGCGTGGGTGATCTCTACAAATCTATCCACACAGCTTACGAGTCGGCGACGAAGACTCTGACAACTCACCGGCTCACCGAGTTGCTTCAAGATGCGGTTACCGATCATGCACCGCCTCTGATTAATGGCCGACGCATTAAGCTGCGCTACGCCCATGCCGGAGGGCATAACCCGCCAATAATTGTTATACATGGTAAACAGACCGATAAGCTTCCGGGAAACTACACGCGTTATTTAGAAAAAACTTTCCGTAAAGTCTTGAGGCTAGAAGGCACTCCGGTGAGAATTGAACTGCGTAGTGGCGATAATCCTTTCATTAAAGGTGAAGAAGGCCTAACGCAGCAACAGATTTCGCAGAAGAGGCGAATCAAGAAAAACAAAGATCTAGGCAAGAAGCTCGGTAAGAAAAGAGTATGACAGTTCACCTCGAAGATATTAAAAAAGCCGCAGATCGACTTCGAGGCATAGCAATCGAGACGCCCCTTCATACTTCTGCAGTCCTCAATGAAAGAGTAAACGCTAGAGTCTTTATCAAACCAGAAAGCCTGCAGCATATCGGCGCATTCAAGTTCCGTGGAGCCTACAATCGGCTCTGTCAAATGAGTGAGGCCGAGCGAGCGAGAGGCGCCGTCGCATTCTCATCGGGTAACCATGCGCAAGGCATGGCCTATGCGGCTAAATTACTCGGAATGAATGCGACTATAGTTATGCCATCAGACGCACCATCGATCAAAAAGGAAGGCACGGAGCGTCTGGGAGCAAAAATTCGATTGTATGATCGCGCTACGGAGTCTCGAGAAGACATTGCGGAAGAGATTGCGGCTTCTAGTGGTGCGATTCTTGTGCCTGCTTTCGATGATATAGATGTGATCGCCGGACAAGGTACTTGTGGTCTCGAAATTATGCAGCAGTTGGCGGCCAAAAATTGCGTGCCCGATTCGGTATTGAGTCCTTGTGGTGGAGGCGGTCTATTAGCTGGCCTCTCAACGGCGGTTAAAGAAATAAATAGTGCGACCAGAGTCTATGGAGTGGAGCCGGAACACTACGATGATCATAGCATCTCGAAGGCTGCTGGCGAGCGCACCAAGATCGATCCGCCCTGCGGAACTAGTTGCGATGCGCTAATGGCTACGCAACCGGGTGTGATTACTTGGTCGATCAATAGCGAAACTGTCGATGACTTCTTAGTGGTTAGTGAGGATGAGGTTGCTCACGCGATTAGTTTTGCGTTTCGCTACCTTAAGCTCGTAGTTGAGCCTGGCGGTGCAGTGGCCTTAGCAGCCTTGCTGCATAACAAAGTGGATGTCAGTGGCAGCTCTGCCGCGGTCGTCCTTTCCGGTGGTAATATTGATGGTGAGACATTTGCCAGTTGTTTACGAAAGCATCCTTCGCCGTAAATTGAAGGTGTTTGCAGATTAATATCGGTATCAATTTAGTAAAAATCTAGAGGAAGAATCATGAAAAGCTCTTTATTGAATTCAAACAGCATGCGTAACTGGGTAGCGGTCGTTCTATCGGCGACACTTTCTATTACTGTGGCAACATCGAGTGCGCAATCTACAGATGACTGTGTTGATTCCCTGCAATGTGAATCTTCTTGGATAGGTATGTCAGACCGAGAGCGCGATGCCGTGTTCGCGTTTGCAGAAGATTATAAGGCTTTTATACATCAAGCACGCACGGAACTTAGCTTTGTTGCTGAGGCAGTCGAATTCGCAGAACAGAATGGCTTCGAAGAGTTAACAGCTGCTACTGACATCGTTCCGGGCAAGAAAATTTATGAAGTGAATAGAGACCGTACAATCAGTCTCTTAGTGATTGGCGAAGATGCGATACAGGATGGCTTTCATATTATCGGTTCCCATATCGATTCGCCGCGCTTGGAGCTAAAAGGAAGGCCGCTTTATTCCGATAGTGAATTTGCATTATTTCAGACCAACTATCATGGAGGCATCAAGTTCCATCAGTGGACCAACTTGCCGTTAGCTCTTATGGGGCGCATAGATAAGAAGGATGGAACTACCGTGCAGGTGTCAGTGGGCTTGGACGCCGGCGACCCGATATTTATGATTCCCGAAATGTCCCCCCATGTGGATCGCAGCAGAAATTCTCAGACGCTGAGCGAGTTCATGACTCCAGAAGATCTCGATCCAATCATCGGGCATATCCCAGATGAAGAAGGCGGCGATGTAGTAGATCAAGTGCTAGCCTATCTCAGTGAGGAGTACGGCGTGACACGTGCAGATTTGGTTTCGGCTGAACTCGCTCTCGTGCCTGCAGGCGCACCAAGGGATATGGGGTTTGATAGGGGGCTAATCGCCGCCTACGGTCAAGATGATCGACTTGCCTCTTACGCTGCCATGCGCGCCATAGCCGAGATCGACCGCCCAGAGAAGACTACTATGGCCTTCTTGGTTGATAACGAGGAAGTAGGTAATAGAAATAATACCGGCGCACACTCCGATTACTTTGCGGATCTGCTTTCCAGACTTTTGTATGCGCAACTTGAAGAAGACTATCGTGAGCCATTGTTTCGTAGTGCACTGCGTCAGACCAAATTTATATCCATAGATGTAAATCCAGGCGTCAATCCAATGAATCCAGGTGCATGGGAGCCAGGTAACGCGCCGAAGCTAGGCTACGGAGTAAATCTTAAACTCTACGGGCAGGGTAATACTGCCAATAGCGAATTTATTGCGTGGACTCGGCAATTGCTGGATAGCAACGCCGTGCCATGGCAGACGGTAACTTATAAAGTTGGTGTCGGTGGTGGTGGCACTATCGGTGGAGAGTTTTCTGCACAAAATATAGAAGTGATCGATTTCGGAGTGCCGTTACTCTCGATTCATACACCCTATGCAGTTAGTTCTAAGGTCGATGTTTACAGCCTCTATCAAGCAGCCTTGGCATTCTACGCTTATACCGAGTAGTGCGCCGTCGCTAGCGAGTAAGCTTAGCGGCTAAGATTGACATCGACACTCGCTACTAGCTTAAGCTGTAGAGAGTGTCTGCTGTTTGGCTATTCAGATGACAAACCCCGGTTTGCTAAAACCTCCTAGCTTTACGCCAAAGCGTCGCGCATAGACCTCCCGTGCAAATCAGATTATTCTCTACGTTCTGACAAATACAATGATGAAGCTACTATGGAAATTCAATTCTTAAGAATTGCTCGTCTTGGCACGCTAGCCTTCTGGGGGTTGATCCTAATGCCTCTGCATCAGGCTCTGGCGCAGGAAGTGGGTGACCACCAATACACGAGCCAGGCGATCGAGGCTGGCTCTCAGGTCTACACCCAGCAGTGTGCACTTTGCCATGGGCCACAGGGTGATCTAGTGGATGGTATTAACCTCAGTATCGGACAATTTCGCACCGTGCAATCTGACACCGACCTAAGGCAGGTTATTAGTGAAGGTGCTGCGCAGGGTCGTATGCCAGCCTTTACCCTGCGTGCCGAGGAAATGAATGGAGTGATTGCCTTTATCCGCGCCGGTTTCGATCCCGAAGGTGTGGCAGTAAGGATCGGCGATCCGATTCGCGGGAAGATGTTATTCGAAGGAGCAGGCCAATGTGCAGATTGTCATCGTGTGGGAGGTGTGGGGCCGCGCACGGCACCTGACTTAAGTAATATCGGTGCGATTCGTACTCCAGCGTCGCTACAGCGAAATATACTCGATCCCGCAACTGCGCTGCTACCGATCAATCGCTCAGTTAGACTTGTTACCCGATTTGAGGAGACCATCGTTGGCAGGCGTCTGAATGAGGATACCTATACCGTTCAGGTTATCGATTCTCAGGAACGACTCCGCTCATTGAAGAAAATCGATTTAGTGTCGTATGAGATCAGCGATGAACCAAGTAAACAGCCGACAACGATGTCTAGTGACGAAGTGGCAGATGTCATTGGTTACCTGCTTACCCTACGAGGTTTAGAATGAAATTTGCAAACCAAATTAGAATAATCAGCATTACACTCTTTGTATGTCTCGTGGCGACTAATGCTTCCGCGCAGGTTTCCTACGAACGAATTCTAAATGCGACCGATGAGCCGGAAAATTGGCTAACCTACAATGGCGGCTATAAGAGTCAGCGTTATAGCCAGTTAGATCAGATTACGCCACAGAATGTATCTGGCCTTAAATTGCAGTGGACCCTGCAGAATCAGGTCTTCGGTGCATGGCAGTCGAACCCAATTGTGGTCGACGGCATCATGTACATCACCGAACGACCGAATAGCGTCATGGCGGTAGATGCGATAACCGGAAGAGTCTTCTGGAAGTATCGTCATGTTCCCGCGGAAAATTCCTTAGTTTGTTGTGGGGCGAATAATCGCGGCGTTGCCGTGTTAGAAGATAAGGTATTCATGGGCACGCTAGATGCGCGTCTCGTCGCTCTAGACAGAGTAACCGGTACTCCAGTATGGGATGTAGAGGTAGGCGATGTCGATCTCGCCTATTCGGTAACAATGGCGCCGCTCGTGGTAAAAGATAAAGTCATCGTCGGTGTAGGTGGAGGAGAGTATGGCATTCGTGGATACGTTGCAGCCTACGACGCCGAAACCGGTGAGGAAGCCTGGAAGACCTACACGATTCCTGGCCCGGGCGAGCCTAACCATGACAGTTGGGAAGGAGACGACTGGCAACATGGCGGCGCACCGGTATGGATAACCGGCTCGTTCGACCCGGAATTGAATCTTACTTATTGGGGTGTTGGTAACCCTGGGCCGGACTGGAATGCAGGCCAGCGGCCAGGCGACAATCTCTACTCTGATTCTGTGATCGCCTTGGACCCCGATACTGGAGAATTGAAATGGTATTTTCAATTCACTCCGAACGATGCCTACGACTATGACTCGGTGCAGGTGCCTGTGCTTGCCGACATTGTTTGGCGCGGTACGCCAAGCAAGATCATGATGTGGGCAAATCGGAATGGTTATTTCTACGTTCTAGACAGAGTGACCGGCAAATTCCTCGAAGGAAAACCTTATGTGAAAGTGAATTGGTCTAGTGGGCTCGATGAGAACGGACGACCGATTCCAACACCACAGCCCGAAGGCATGCCTACTTTTCCTGGAAATCAGGGAGGCACGAATTGGTATCCGCCGTCTTTTAGCCCCAGAACGGGTCTGTTCTATTTCAGTGCGTGGCAAGACTATGCAACGATCTATCGTGCGGAAGAGTCTGACTACGAGCCGGGCAGGGCATTCCTCGGTGGAGGATTTTCAGTTCTGGCACCAGCGCCGGGTGCGCCGACTATCGGTATTGGCAGAACCAATCCCATTAACAACTGGACTAACGAAGTTGGCTTCGCCTCCTTAAAGGCGATGGACCCACAGACGGGTGAAGAGGTTTGGTCCTATGATCAGTTCGATGTGAGTGATAGTGGTATGTTAACGACTGCGTCGGACATTTTGTTTACCGGTGGGCGTGAAGGTTATTTTCATGCGATCGATGCAACCAACGGTGACATGCTTTGGAACGTTAACCTAGGCGGTCAGATAGTAATGGCGCCAATTACTTTTAGTGTCGATGGCGTGCAGTATGTTTCTGTTATTTCCGGGCATGCCTTATCCACATTTGCATTGCCGAACTAGGAAGAGTTCATGAACGTAAAAGCCAGCCTCGCTACTAGCCTGATTTCTAGAATCACGGCATTCGTTTGTTTGTCGCTGTTGATGTCAGCAACGCTAGCGCAGACAGCTGCGACTCAGCACACTGTCATTGCGGATGGCCATCCGATGGCTCTCTGGGAAAAATCCGTTGCACAGCCGAAGGGGCACATTCTTCTCCACCACGGTCGGACTTGGAGCTCAATCCCAGATTTCGATTTGCAGGTAGAGGGGGAGGAGCTCTCCTTGATGGATGGTTTTAATGAGTTGGGCTACAGCGTCTGGGCACTCGATGCTAGGGGCTACGGTGAGACGCCTAGGGATAGTAGCGGTTGGAACACGCCGGATCGTGCCGCGCAGGATCTAGCTATAGTCTTAGACTGGCTGCTGGCAAGAAATGGCGAAGCTTCACATGTATGGGGCTGGTCTTACGGTTCCATGGTGGCGCAACTTACCGCGCAAAGGTTTCCAGAGGCGATGGTGAGTGTAACCTTGTTCGGTTATCCGACGGATCCGGATGCAGAGATCCCGCAGAGCACTAATCAGGCTGAGCCTTCAGCACGGCCAACTACCAGAGCAGCAGCGGCATCTGATTTCATTGTGCCTGGTTCCATTTCGCAGCATGCCATAGACACCTATGTGGCAGCTGCTCTTAAGGCAGATCCGATTAGAGCAGATTGGAATCAACAGCATCAATGGAATGCTCTCGATGGAGAGGCACTTGAAATCCCCACACTGCTACTTCAGGCAGAGTTCGATCCATTGGCAGACACTGATGCACATGCGCGCTTTTTTTCGAAAATCGCCAATCCCAATAAGCAATGGGTGGTACTGCCCGGTGGTGATCACGCCGCGCTCTTGGAGGCGCCTCGAGCAAAGCTAATAAAATCAACAATCGACTTTATCGAATGGCTAGCGCACTAAAGCACTTTGACTGGAATGATTGAAGGGTGTATTACCGGTTTTACTCTAAGCAAAAGACGGCCTCTGCAGCCCGTAGCTTGTTTCAAGCGAGTGTTCATGGAGCAGCTGATCGACTAGCCATGTCGAATACGATTGCTGGTCCATAGAGCGAGAACTGCAGCAAGCAGGGGAAGAAAACCCTGCACCACCAAATAGCTCAATTGCACTAACCAGATATCGCGCCCCAGCACGTCATAGTGGCTCGCATCAAACAGCCATATCAGATTCAGCCCCGCTAGTACTATTCCAACGGTAAGCAATCGCAGCATCTGAGTCTGAGAGAGCATCTGATCCTGCAGTAAGTCCCGCAGCATGATTACCAGAGAGACCGGAATCAGCAAGACAAGAATCCACAGATGATTGGCGAAGACGGTGTCGATAGCCTGATTGTAGGTTTCCGGATTCTCAGATCCATAGAACCCCATGAGTGAGATAGACCAGAGAAATATGTAAGCAGGTACAAAGGCGATGCCGATCGCAAAAGGTCTGTTGTGTAACATTGTCCCAGTAAAGAACGTGGCAAGTAAAAGTAGTGCTGTGAGAAATGCCGTAAGTGACAAGAAAATCCTGAGAGCTAAATCGACAAATCCAATTCCAGTAAAGATAGTGAAAATTTCCAGAAACTCAGATTGCATACTTTGAAAGTCGCTGAACAACAGGGGCCCTAATATCCATAGAGAGCCATACATGATCACCCCCGCGAGAAGCGCGCTGCTCAGCGAGACAGAGGCGCGAATGAGGGTTAGCTTGGCCGTACTGAGCGGGGTGGTTCTGTCGTGCAGGCTCACAATGGGTGTGCCATTTTTATAGCGCACTCCATACATAGTAATTGTTAGACCGACGCACATAAGGCCATAGAGCGGTAACGCTAACAGCCCAACATTCTTCGGGTCAGGCCCATTGCCTGCGAAGAAAACTATGGTAGCGAGAATGGCTAATGTCATTGCGGCCCCTGCTAGCCCGAAAAATAGAGCGCTATACGCCCCATGGAGTTGACGTTCCTTCCAAAATTCGGCCGCCATGGGGGAGTTAGTCGGGCAGCTAGCACTGGGCAGAGGTAGGATGTCTCTTATAGCTCCCAGGTCGGCGCTATTGAATATTTTATTGCCAAAGTTAATCAGTGTTTCACCGCTGCGTTGCTGGCTAACGCCAAAATAAGCCAACCCAAAAATTGCTGCTGTAAAGAGTAGCGCGACAATATAGTCCACAGGATTTACTGCCGAGACGATCCAGCTATTTTCAATTCTTACGAAATCTGGCATGAGCAGACCGTTCAGATAAAGCACCAGTGCAACAAACCATCCTGCAGCGCTAGCTACTCCATTATTTGTCCACCACGTCAGCATTAGGGTCAGTATGGTAAATTGGAAAACGATAAAGCCAATTGGTAACACAGAAACTTCTACATTGAAGTAGAAGAGATTGACGATTATGCCAGGAACAAAAACAGCAACCTCTATGAGTGCGCAAATATATAGCAGGGGAGTTAATAGAAGCGTGAACGTCGATACCGGTAATGAGAATTCTGCCCGATAGGGGAAGCCAAGTGCCGAAGAGGTCCGCGTGATGCTATGACTCTTATGCAACGTCACTGAATAGAGGAATATTAATCCGATTACTATTACACCATCAGCAACTTCGAATAGCTTTAGGGTGTCCTCACCGGAGTCAAGCGCGAGATCAAGTAGGAAAAATACGCTGATGACTCCGGCTATTTGCATGAGCAACACTGGCCAGCTCAGCTTGAAAGCGCTCCATGCGAGAGCCTGACTGGGGCTTCTCATTTTGCGCCTTCTATGGTTTGAGTCTGTTCACGAAGGTCTTCGCGGCCAACCTTGGAGACAAACACTTCTTCTAGTGTGGCATGACGTGATTCGACGATTTCGCCACCTATCTTCTGCAGCGTATTGCCAAAGGAATCCGTGGATCCTTCATGGATAGCGCTCCAGAACCTGCCTTCACCAGAGATAGCTACGACGCTCTCTAACTTTGGTGGGGTATGCTGCTGCTCGGCAAAACGAATCGAGGAACAGTGGTGGTTGTTATTTATCATTTCCAGTGAGCTGTCTAGAGTGACTCGCCCTTGGTGAATCATAGTGACATGGTCTGATAGCCGTTCTACTTCCTCCAATAAATGAGAAGAGAAAATCACGGTGCGTCCCTCTTCGGATATTGTTCGAACGACTGCATTGAGAATGTCTTTCCGGACAACAGCATCGAGCCCGCTAGAAGGTTCATCGAGAATCAGTAGGTCTGGTCGGTGAGCAACAGCAGATATGAGAGCAACTTGTGCTCGCATGCCGCGAGAGAGTGTCTTAATTTTTTTGGCAGGATCTAAGGAGAAAGTATTCAATAATTCATCGGCATAGCTCTGGTCCCAGCCGCTGTGATAAGCGTTGGTGTAGCGCATCAACTCATCAATAGACATCCAGTCTGGTATATCTCTGTCCTCAGACAAGTAGCCTATATGTTTGAGCACGCTCGCAGGTTTTTTTACCGGGTCTTCGCCTAAGATTCTGACCGTCCCCGACTTTGCCCGTAGCAGGCCTAGCAAGTGTTTAATGAGCGTAGTCTTGCCTGCGCCATTGGCTCCGACTAAGCCGTAGACTTTGCCGCGGTTCGCTTGAAAGTCGACGCAATCGAGGGCCTTGGTCTTGCCAAAGCTGCGCGACAAATTGTTCACTTCGACTACTAATTCACTCATCAATGTTCTCCGATCCGTTGTTCTCTGTCTTCTCAAGTTGCAGCTGTCTCTCTCTTACAAGGTCGAGCAGTTCCTCGGCATTGAAATCGAGTTGATGAGCCTCCGCTAGGAGGGTATCGATTCTGGCTTCGATGATGCGCCTGCGTTCGCGATCCGCGAGAGGTGATTGCTCATCTGAAATATAAGTGCCCGCACCGCGACGTTTGAATATCACGCCAGCGGCCTCCAATTCGTCATAGGCTTTAACAACGGTGTTTGGCGTTACGTTCAATGCCAGCGCGAGTGTCCGTACGGGCGAAACTTCCTCGCCAGGCTGCAGCAGCTTGGAAGCCACCATGTAGCGAATCTGATTCGCTATCTGCCGGTAGATGGGTACACCATCTTTGGTATTGATCGTTATGTTCATGATTCGCTGTTTCGCTTCTTCCTAAACTGTATGGGTATTCTGATACAATACGAAAAAATGTCAAGGACTGCCTGCAATTCTTCGACGATTGACCGTAAAGCGCGCTAGATTCGCCGTGATCCGCCAAAAAATCGTGGTTCAGAAGCGGGTTTCTTGGTAGTTTTATTGGCTTAAAATCAGTTTTATCAGTTTTGCTGCTGCCCTAACCTCTGATTGATGCGGTTCGCTTGGATTGCAGTGAAGCACTACTTAAGAGAGAGATAACTATGCAAGCTCGAACCACAAGGAGATCAAACCTCATCTGGCGCGCTTGTGCCGCTGCGGGTCTGTTGCTGTGTTCTTCAAGTTTTCTAAGCGCTCAGGATATTCCTTTATTTAATGAGGATCCGGATGAGTGGTATACATTGGGTGGCGACTACGCTCACACTCGTTATACGCCTGCCACGGAAATCACTGCAGAGAATTTCACAGATTTGGAAGTAGCTTGGGAATGGGACGGTGCTAGCTTCGGTGCTATCAGCGGCCGGTCCACGCCTTCATTGATCAATGGCAAGCTCATAACGGTAGCGGGAAATAAGCGTTACGTTGTGGCGCTAGACCCAAAGACCGGCGAAACAATTTGGTCATACCGCGAGCCGGATACGCCGCGCGCTGAGTATTCGATGCGTGCAGATTACGGTAAGGGTGTAGGCTACGCTAACATCGATGGCAAGGACGTTGTCTACATTGTATCTCCAGGCTTCTTCCTGACGGCACTCGATGCCGATACCGGCATTCCTCTTGCAGGGTTCGGCAAGCCAATACCTATCGATGGATTCCCGCAGTCGGGTGTTGTCGATCTCTTAGCAGACCTAGGACATCCCTACGATCCGTACGAAGGCATCCCTCTGGAAACAGGCTATATCACTTCCTCTTCGCCACCGATCGTTGTGAACGACACTATCGTGGTGGGTAACTCGGCAGAGCAGGGATATCACCAGGCGCGAATTGAAAATGTACCAGGCGATATCTTGGCCTACGATGCGCGCACCGGTGCCTTCAAGTGGAAATTCAACGTCATTCCAAAGCCGGGTGAGTACGGTCATGAGACTTGGGAAAACGATGCCTGGGAGTGGACGGGTGATGTCTCTTCCTGGGCCCCACTTTCTGCCGACCCAGAAAATAATCTGGTCTATATCCCAACGAATAGCGCGACTATAGATTACTACGGTGGTTTCCGTCCGGGTGACAATTTATACGGCGCCGCTCTTATTGCACTAGATGCTGCAACGGGCGAACGCGCTTGGCATTTTCAGATGGTGAAGCATGAAATCTGGAACTTCGATAACCCAACAGCACCGGTTCTTCTAGATCTAGATGTGCCAGGGCAGGGCCGTATTCCGGCAATTATGCAGGCAACGAAACAGGCCTGGGTCTATGCTTTTAATCGTGTAACTGGTGAGCCGATCTGGCCAATCGTGGATCGCCCCGTGCCTCCATCGATCGTGCCCGGCGAAGTACTTTCGCCTACCCAGCCCCACGTCACACGCCCAGCACCGTTCGATATGCAGGGGATTACTGAAGACGATCTAGTCGACTTCACCCCAGCACTGCGTGCGGAGGCTCTGGCGGCGATGGATGAGTATGTGATGGGTCCTTTGTTTAACCCTCCGATTCATGCCGATAACCCGATGGGAAAGTACGCCGCGATGAATTGTCCCGGTGGCGCCGGAGGTGCAAATATTACCGCGCCGGCTGTAGCAGATCCTGAGACGGGCAAGATGTATATCTCTTCGCACAAGGCATGCTTTGCCCTGCGATTGATTCCGGGTGAAGAGTCCGATCTGTTGTTCCCGAACTCTACCGGGGTTAACACCGCGCGTTTTGCAAATGGTGCTCGTGGCGCTACGGCTAGACCTCCACGCCTAAGCTCAGGTATTCCTATCTGGAAGCCGCCCTATAGCCGTATTACCGCCATCGATATGAACAGTGGCGATCACTCATGGATGATCCCAACCGGTGAAACTCCTGATCGAATTGCTAACAATCCTGCGCTAGAAGGCATTGATGTAGGCAATACTGGTACAGGTGCGTTGGTACCCATGGTCATAACCAAGAATATGTTGGTATATTCAGATCAGGCCGGTGACGGTACACCGATGCTCTACTCTATCGACAAGGATAGCGGTGAAATCATGGCAGAGATTGAAGCGCCAGGCCGCAGTAGCTATGGTATGAGTTCTTGGGTGCACGATGGCCATCAGTACATCTTATTGCAAACTAGTTCCTCATTGACCGCGATGGCCCTGCCAGGCGCTCAGGAAGCTGCCGGTGATGCTCACTAGGCTATAGTCTAGAGCCATGAAGAGGCCGGAATGACATGTCTGTCGTTCCGGCTTTTTTTGTTTTTGAGCTAAGCGCCTAACACATGAATTGATAAAGGAATAAACAATGACCAACATCGCAGCGAGTTGCCAGTGTGGCCAACTTAAATTTGAGGCAGAATCGGATCCCGTGCTCGAATTGGTCTGTCACTGTCGAGATTGTCAGGATGCCTTGCAGGCAGACTTCGCAAATATCGCCTTCTTCAAGATGGGGGAAAGCCAAGTCGAAGGAGAGTTAGCAGAAAAGATTTATCTTGCAGAATCTGGCAATGAAACTTGCAGGCAATATTGTGTTCAGTGCGATACGGTCATGTTCGATCGCTCTGAAGGTTTTCCGAATTTGCTTGGCGTATCGGTGAGTCAGCTGCAAGCCCCCTATATATCGCGCCCGACGTGTCATGTGTTTGTGCGTGACAAAAAGGCGGGCGTTGTTATACCTGACGGAGTTAAGCAATACGAAACTGGTATTACTTAGGAGCAGTGGTTCTTTAGGTTCAATTAAAAAACTTCGTCGATGCCTGTCAGTATTGCGGCTAATGCTAACACCCAAGAGAGGCAGGCGAGTGTGTCGACGAGGCTGTAGCGTAGTCGTTCGGCTCCGCTGATGCCCACCAGTGCCGGAATAATGCTGCGGATTGCAGGAATAAAACGCCCAATGAATATTGCGGCGCTGCCGTGGCGGCGAATCATTTCTTCTGCTCGCGTTACATTGGTTTGATACTTTTTCACAAATTTGAATTCATGAAACCTTGGCCCCAGTGCGCGGCCAGTATAATAGCCTGCATGATCTCCCAGCAGTGCGCCGAATAAAGCAAGTGGTAGCAATACCTCAAAACTTGCCAGGCCATTATTGTAGAGTGTTGCACTCACCAATAATAAGAATGCCCCCGAAATAAACAAGCCAATTCCGAGACAAGATTCTGCAAATGCAAGCAGGGGCACAAGCGCCACGGCATAGTCGCGGTTGTTGTCCAGCCATTCTAGGATTGCTTGTTCGATGCGTCGTATCTCGTTGCGTGCTAGATGATGTGGATTTGATTCTACGCGGTTCTGTAAGGAATTGCCTTATGGAGCGTTTTTAGTAGTTCGATTGCACCATCTTGAGACATCGCTCTCACCGTTCTGATGCAAGCTTACGCCTCATAAAACAGAATTAAGTGCCTGATGCCCCATTTGCTAGGCGATCTAAAAGATCCTTCTGGCTGGCACAACTATTGCTAACCTAGTCATATAGAACGTAAGGCCCTGCGCTAGCTGGGAGTAACAACTCTTTGTTGTTTCGTGCAAGTAATCTTAGATCAGGAAGAGAGTATGAAGAAGTTAGTAACCAGACGTGAACTACTTGGATTGATCGCAGTTACAGGTGCCAGCGGAGCGGTGCTCAATGCGAGTTCAGCATTGGATATTGTGCCGAATACGCGCCTTGATATACCTGAAATTCCTTTCGTAAATCCAAGCAATCGACCTAGCGTAGTGATATTGGGCGCTGGAATTTCGGGGTTAACGGCGGCCTATGAGCTGCGAAAAGCCGGCTATGACGTGGTTATTCTGGAAGCTGCTGCGAAAGCTGGGGGGCGAAACCTTACTGTGCGCTCAGGAGATGTTATCGATGAGGTAGGGAATCCGCAGGTCTGCGAGTTCGACGATGAGCCACATATGTATTTCAATGCAGGCCCAGCTCGAATACCCAGTACCCATCGAAACCTTCTTCACTACTGCAGAGAGCTCGGTGTTGAGCTTGAGATATTCATCAATGAAAACAAGGAAGCCTACTACCAAGATGACGCCATGCTGGGTGGTAAGCCTATTAAGAATACTGAATTCACCACGAATGCACGTGGCTTTATGTCTGAAATCATGGCGAAGAGTTTTAACAATCATGAACTCGATCAACCTTTCGATGAATGGGAAGCGGAGGCTCTGTTAGGAGCGATTCGCTCCTTCGGCGATTTAAGTGAAGGTGACCTATACAAGGGTAGCACCCGCTCTGGCTATGCGAAGGGTGGCTATCTAGATCATGGCGTGCAGAAGGACATGGTTGCATTCAGGGAGCTATTAAAATCCAGATACATGAATAATGCTCTCAATGCGAACGAGGGCGAAACTGGCCCCGTGTTGTTTCAGCCAGTCGGCGGCATGGACAATATCGTTAAAGGGTTTGTCAGAAAGCTTGAAGATAAAATTCATTACAATGTAATGGTTTCATCGGTTCAGTTGACCGACGATGGGGTAGACGTAGCTTATGAGCACGACGGACTGAAGTACAAATTGCAGGCCGACTACTGCTTGAACAGCATCCCTACACATTTGATGACTGGCATAGATAACAACTTTCCTGCGGAATATACGGAAGCAATGAACTATGTTCGTCGTGGAGAGGCGTACAAATCAGCGTTTCAGACGAAAGAGCGCTTCTGGGAAAAAGATGACATCTACGGCGGCATAACCTGGTTGAACCAACCGATACAACAGATTTGGTATCCCTCACACGGCGTCTTCAAGAAGAAGGGGGTCATCCTTTCTGCCTACGATTTCGGTGGAGGCATGCACTTTACTCGCCTTTCTCAAGAACAGCGATTAGAGGCAGCAATAAAGCAGGGCGAAAAAGTGCATCCGGATTATCGAGGGCAAGTAGAAAAAGGCATTACCATCGCCTGGCATAGAATGAATCATATGTTGGGTTGCGCTGCGCGCTGGCAGCGTAATCGAAGTGGTATGACCCACGAAGAAGAGCGCCTATTTCATACGCTCCGGCAACCTGCTGGTGGGCGTCATTACACCATAGGCGATCAGATTACTGTGCATTCGGGATGGCAGGAGAGTGCGATTCTCTCTGCTCATTGGGCGATAGCCGATATGGTTAGCCGCCGCGCGGGATCTTCCGCCATGCCTGGTCAGCGAATAAGCTGATGAGAGTTACAGTCATTACTACTAGGATCAAAAAGATGAGAGCCCCCGCTAAAATTCTAATGTTCGCGATTATTTTTCAGAGCGCTGTAGTTGCTCCCGCTATGGCACAGCAGTACTCGGCTATCGACACAAATATCCAGCCGCTCAGCAATAAAATTTGTGCCACTTGCCATGGTGCTTATGGGAAGGGTAACGCCGTTGTCGGTGCGCCGAGTTTGGCTGGGTTGGAGAGCTGGTATTTGAGGGCGCAGCTCATCAAATTTCGTGACTCTATGCGGGGAATACAAAAAGACTATATTCCCGGACACGAAATGCGAGCCGCCGTTGCCGAGATGAGTGAGGCCGAGATGGACGGGGTTATTGCCTCTATCGGAACCTGGGATTCACAGCCGAGTGCAACTACGGTATCCGGTGATGCCGTGCGCGGAGCAGAACTCTACAGCAATTGTGCCGCTTGCCATGGCGTTTCTGCGGCGGGCAATCAGGCGTTGGGCGCTCCGGGCTTAGCTGGTAGAGATGACTGGTATCTGCGCAGGCAGTTGAAGTTGTTTCAATCAGGGTATCGAGGAGAACACCCTGAGGATCTTGCGGGCGCGCAGATGCGAGCTGCTGCAAAATTACTCGAGAGTGACCAAGATATTAATGATGTTCTCGTTCACATCAATTCTCTGAATTAGACAGAAAGATTAAGTGGATCAACTAAGAGATAGAAGTAAAAGGAATAAGTCATGCCGAAAAAGATAGTGGAACAGGAAATAGACCCGGAGTTATTGAGCGCGAATGCGAGCGATATTGAAGCAGAAGAGCCAATTGAAGAAGGCTTCATTGATAAACTGTCGAGCCTAAGTAACGTGAGCCTGGCGTTGGTAGCCAGCCTAGGTTTGGTACTTTTGATTGTGTTTGTAACATTGGCGTCGGGGCCGGGTTCGATTCCGGTGCAAGCCCTTAGCCAGTCAGTCGAGCTTGAAGCTCCGGTGCTCGAAACCGCAGCTATGCCGATGCTAGTTGAACCTTCAGCTACTGGGGAAATTGAGCGACAGGGCGAGGGACGGCATTTCTTTACTACAATTAAAATTCCGCCCGCTGCTGCAACGCTCTACCTTAGCGGATCCGGTGCCTCGCAAAAAGAGGATGGTACCTGGGGAACGATGGAAGAACAGACGATAGATACATTCTCGAAGTTCAAGCAGACACTCGAAGCCGAAGGTTGGTCGATGTCTGATATCGTTCAGGTTAGAGCATTCGCTGTGGCTGGAGAATTCGGGTTGTTAGATTTCGATGGATTCAACCGCGGTTACCGTGAATTTTTTGGCACCGAAGAGAACCCTCAGAAGCCAGTGCGATCATTCGTGCAAGTGGCGGATCTGGTTGTGTCCGGTTGGTTGGTAGAGATCGAGATTAGAGCGGCGAAGATATAATTTCTAACTTGTTTTGATTACATTCTGACTAATTCTTTGGCCAAAAAAACGCGGACATTGCACTAGCCAATATCCGCGTTTTTTAGAAGCGTCTTAGTAATTACTGATTGGTGTCGAGTACTGCCAACTTTGTGTCAAGCTCAGCGCTCAATTCACCACTAAAATTAGAGGCATAGGCTGCATTGCCATCCATCTGCAGTTTTAACCAAGCAAATGCAAAGCGCGCCTGGTTTGCTAATTCGGTGCCGCCATTCGTCGGTAGATTGTGAGTTCCTTCGGCGAATTCCACATAAGCTTTGTTAGTGCTATTTGCAATAGAATCATACAGTGCACGAGCATGACCTGTTGGGGGCGCTACGGTGTCCTCGCTGCTGGCGAAGATTAGAGTTGGGACTGTTAATCCGCTGTAGTCACCAGAGAATGACTCGCCGAGTTCACAGCAGTACGGCATTAGTGGTATCACCGCTTTTATCTCACTGCCTAGTTCCTGCGCGGCGGCTAATGCGGCACCGCCACCTAGCGAATGCCCCATTATCGCCAGCTTGTTCGTGTCGACTTTACCGTTAATTGGGCTATCACCGTTGCCGATCTCTGTCTTCAAGAATTCGACGGCAGCAATATGTGCGTCCTTTCTTGGCTGGAATGTATCGCGGGGATCGTTAGTGTCAATAATCATCACTACAACACCTAGCGAGGCAAGTGCGGGCCCCCACCAATCATACATTTCCTGTGTGGCTGTATATCCTGGGACCAGAATAGCGGCGCCAGAAGGCGGGGCGAAGCTTAGGGTTAGTGGATAAAAGATAGTTGCAGAAGCAAACTCATCGACGTCGACTGCGGGTTCATAGGTCCTGACTTCATACAGAGCCTCGTCGAATTCGTTGCCAATAGCTCGTGCGATCTCTCGGCCCTGTGGACGATAGCGTCCGGGCTCATTAGCATCTTGAGCGCTAGCGGGTGCTACAGCAGCAAGTGAGAACGAAATGACGGTTAGTAGTGTGAGCATCAGTTTGCTTGTCAGCTTGAAAGGTTTCATTGTTGTTTTCCTTGTCGTTCTAAAGGGCATTCTTAAATGATCAGGTTTCTGTGCTTCGAAAGTCGATGAACCGTGATTATGGGTTCTCGAAAACCCGGTGCTAGGGCTGCTGTCGATACTAAGGACTGAATATAGCAAAGGCCGCAGGCCGAAGGAACGGTCTTCGGTGCAAACTCAGAGCTTATGGGCGTCCATTTTGTCCTTTTTCTTCTCCTGACGCCGCACAGAAAGCCATGTATCCGCGCTATAGGGGCCGGGACCGAAGGCGAAGATTGCTAGAAAGCAGGCAAAATACATGGCCGCTAATTCGCCATTGTTTAGCGTTGGAAACCATGCCAAATGGGCCGTTAGGTAGGCCATAAGCATGATGAGGAGGGCGAGAAGAGCAGCGAGATGAGTCCATAGGCCTAGAAATATCAGCAGGCCACCGAAGAATTCTACAACCCCGGCTATAAACAGGGCGTTAATCTCCATTGGAATCGGCCAGGAAACAAGGTCACCGATAGTAATCGATGTCATACCACCGCCCATATAAGGTTGTGGGTTTTCGCCAAACAGCTTGGCATAGCCATGGGTCATGAACATCGCGGCGCAAAGCATACGAAACAGAGTCCATATGCCTTCTTTGGTATTATCAGCAATGCCTTCGAAGAGTGAGTTGATCTTGCCTAACATGGTTGCTGCCTCTCTAATTATTGTGTGTGCAGTGAAGACTTCACTCTGTGAATCTTGTTTCAAGAGCTTGCAAAATGCAATAACCTTCGCTCTTCAGGATGCAGTTATGGGTTTTCGCTAGCTGTTCGATTTGCAAAATTTTAAGAATGCATCTAGTAGGAAATTAGAGACAGACGATGAACAACAAGATACTGATAATCAAGACAGGAAATACGATACCTAGTTTGCTGGAGGAAGACGAAGACTTCGAGGATTGGTTTGTCCGGGGTTCGGGTTTGGACTCAATTCGTTTTATCTGTTGTGCCGTCGACAAGGGAGAGACTCTTCCCCCGATAGATGATGTCGTCGCAGCTATCGTTACCGGTTCTCCTGCTTATGTCACCGATCTTGCGCCCTGGAATGAGATTGCCGCGGATTATCTACGCATTCTTCATGGGCAGAAGAAGCCTATCTTGGGAGTTTGTTATGGACATCAATTGCTGGCGTGGGCCTTTGGCGGTGAAGTCGGATTTCATCCTAGGGGCAGGGAGATCGGAACCGTTGATGTTGAGCTAACTAATGAGGCTGCAGTTGATGCGTTGTTTGTCGGAATGCCTAGGCTATTTAGCGCGCAAGCTTCGCATCTGCAATCTGTCTTATCTTTACCGAAAGAAGCGGTACTGCTTGCAAAGAATCGCTTTGAGCCTAACCATGCATTCCGTATAGGCTCATCGACTTGGGGCGTACAGTTTCATCCAGAATTCAGCGCACAAGTAATGAGCGCCTATGTTCGTGAGCGTAGAGATGAGATTGCAAAAGAAGGGCTCAGTGTGAAGGAGTTGTTAGAGTCAGTGGATGCGACACCAGTCTCTGCTGGTTTGCTGAAACAGTTTTCCAAGCTACTCATGAATGGGCAGTAGAGAGATGTCGGACCGATTACCTAGACGCTTAGTCTGCAGACTCCGCATATTCTTCATTCACGACGTCAGTGATTCGATCTGCAGAGGGCTGTCTAAGCAATCTGCCATTAATAAAGACTGCGGGTGTCGAGAGAACTCCAGAGGAGTTGCCGCCACGTTGGTCGTTACGAACCTTTTGAACAACTTCGTCGGAATCGATATCGGCATGTAGACGGTCGAGATCAAGGTTTAGCTCCAGTGCATAGCTATCGAACTCCCCCTCGACATTTGAAAGGCCAGACCAAATGGCTTGTGTGGCGAATAGGTAGTCATGCATTTCCCAGAACCTGCCCTGGTTTCCAGCTGCTTCGGCATACAAAGACGCGGTCCAAGAATTGGGGTGTGCAGCGGTAATTGGGAAGTGCCTAAAGACTAAATGCGCTTTATCACGCAATTCCGGCCAGATTCGAGTCATCGTATCGTTTTCTGTGGCGCAGGCGGGGCACTGAAAGTCTGCATACACGACAATACTCACTGGTGTGCTGGCTGTTCCTCGAACGTGATCGTTATCGGCGATTTCGACAGTGGAGTAGGTAGGACCCTGACTGAGTAAAGTATAGAGAGTTAGAAGTACAAGAACTGGGGCCACGACATACATGGCAACCTTCATCATTAGTTTGCGGGTTTGATCTCTACCCTTGGCTGCTTGTTCTTTCGCTTCTTTGCGTTTTCTTTGTTCTTCTCTCTTGCTCATCTATCAATCTTACCTTGTCTAGAATAGGGTGTTTTCGTACCCTTACTATAACGTCTGGACGCAGTGAGTCAAACAAGATTAGACACTGATGAGGTGAGGGCGGCTAGGCTGTGAATTCAAGTAATCAGAGCAAAAAGGCGTAAGCAATCTTGCAGCTAACGTGGATGCCTTGATCCTGATGCATGCCGATCCAGCCTTCGTTCTTAGCAAAGTCGGTAATCCAATGCAGGACGGTCTCAAGCACGCCGAGCCAGATATTGCCGGTGATCATGTAGACGATGCCACCATGGACCAGTGCATGGGCCGTGAGCCAGTAGTACCAGACTGGAAATAGACTGTGCTCTTTATCATGAATTTTATCATTGCGGTTTTTGCCGTGGCCCATGGCCTCCGGTTGCAGCACAAAGTCTGCAAGCGCATGACCAAAAATCAACATGAAAAAAGTCTCAAAGAACAGCATCTACTACCTCGATCTACGAACCTAGTGATAAGCAACTAACCAAGCCGCCTAAATTGGCGATACCTGATAATAAGCATATTCGGTACCAAGCAAACCTATTCGATGGCCAATGTGTTAGCTGATTCACACAATGAATTCGATGTTGCCCTAAAGTTTACCCCTAAGGTCAGAATATCTACCTAAGTCTCTGAAATTAAAATACTTTGTAAAAAAAACCTACACTGCGTAGAGTGTAACTAACTGCCCTAATGTGCAAACAGCTGACCAAATTTGGCACTTTGAGATAGTTAGTAAGTTGGTCTGAGGATCCGGATAAACGGCTAAATACGCGGTACTGCAGAAGGTGCTGATGAGGGCTTTCTGTCTTGTTAAGATGTTTTTTTTGCTGAGTCTTTCGTCACGGCGTTGACTGTAGAGACAATCTCGCCTTCATTGAGTCGTGAGGTGATAGTTGCTCCTATTGCTACATCATCAATAGATCGAATTACTTTGGAGGCGCTATCAACAGTGATGCTATAGCCCCTAGCGAGAGTGTTGAGCGGGCTAACAGAATTTAAGCTGCGGCTCAGTGTCTGCAGGCTCATTCGCCGCGAGGCTAATACTGAGCGTAGCGATTGATCGAGTCTGCCCCGACCCGCATTAAGACGGATCTGATTGCGTTCTAGCTGTTGTTTGGGTGAATTTGCGGAGAGAGTGCGTTGCATCTGAGAGAGCTCAGCACTTTGCAAGGCGATTTTACTGCTCATGGCACGACGCAGGCGAATATCAAGCCGGTCCAGATTTTGAGCCTGTTCCTGCAAGCGACGATCGGGGTGTTTTAACTGTTTCGCAAGCCATGTTAGCTGTTGCCGACCCTGGTTAATTGCTAGCCTCATGGCACTGTTGAATTGGGCGCTAAAGGAAAACAGCAGCTCGAAATAATCTTCTTGATTGGGGCTCAACTGTTCGGCGGCAGCAGAAGGGGTGGGTGCTCTGAGGTCCGCTACGAAATCTGCGATAGTGAAGTCTACTTCGTGACCGACGGCGCTGCAGATCGGCAGCTTACTAGCAAAAATCGCCCTGGCTAGCCTTTCCTCGTTAAACGCCTGTAAGTCTTCTAAGGAGCCGCCGCCACGACCCACAATCAGTGCCTGCAGTCCTAATTTTTCGGCGAGTTTGTTGGCTTGTTCGACGGCGCGTACAATTTCATCGGCAGCACCGGTGCCCTGAACCGCGACCGGGAGTAAGGTGATCTTCGTAGCGGGAAAGCGTCTTGCGAATACGCTGAGTATGTCGTGCACCGCCGCTCCGGTAGCTGAGGTGATGACGCCAATGTGTTGATAGCGACTTAGCATCTGCTGTTTTTTTGTATCGGCGAAGAGTCCTTCGTCGAGCAGCTTTCGTTTCAACTGCTCGAAGGCACGTTGCAGCGCGCCATCGCCTGCTTCTTCCATGCCATCGAGAATGAGTTGATAGTCGCCGCGACCTTCATAGATGCTAAGGCGGCCCCGTACGATTATCTGTTTGCCATTCTCGGGTTTGAAGCGAACCATGCGATTGCGATTTACGAACATCGCGCAACGAACTTGTGATGACTTGTCTTTGAGGGTTAGATACCAATGCCCGGATGATGGTACGGCAAGGTTTGATATTTCACCCTCTACTATGACAGCGGGAAAATTACTTTCCAATATTGAGCGCGCCATGCGATTAAGACTGCTCACGGAGAGTATGTTTTCCGCGTGGTCTTTATCGTAGGGATTCTTGTCGCGGGGGGTGTAAGGCATAGGCCAATACTACCCTAGCACAATTAGATTCGATAGCCGCGCAGGCCTCTAGCCAACCGATGACCGGTGGCGAGGCGAAATAGGCTTGGCGTTGGCCGTGCTAAATTTTTGAGAACGCTTCTTTGTTGCGTATTGTTCCATCAACATCGAAGGCTATGAGCTCGACTTTCTTTCCGGCTGGGCCGAAGGGAAAGCTGAGTTTCACAAAGGCAGGTGTTCCACCGCTAGTGACTAGACCCGCCGTGATGACGTAATTCTTAGAAACACCAATAGCTGTCCATTCACAGGCGCCGTCGCCTGAAGATTCTAGATCGAAAGTATCATCACCGTACTTATGCGCTTTTTCAAAGCTGGTGATGCTGAGGTTACACTTGCCTGTGCCATTCTCGGCGCCTTCAGATATGTAGTCGCCATCTACTAGAGATTGGCTGAGTCCAGCTTGGGCGTACGACAGCGTAACTGAGAGTAGTGCAGCAGAGATTACTGTTGATTTCTTCATTACAGCCTCGTGTTTTAAATGGTAGATGACTTGGAAAATAATAAGAGCTGTCGGTTATCGTGTGTTGACCTAAATCAATTTCACAGCACTCTCCCGCTAAGGTTCGCGGCAGTCTGTAGAGAGCGAGGCGGTTAGGAAGGCGAATTTATTGTTGAATCAAGAGGCTTTTCTGGAAAGTATCGCAGCTACAGTGACGTTAGCGGTGACGTTCGCTGCAGTAATAAACATATCTACAATTAAATCGATGGCGATAAGAATGCCAATGCCTGCTACTGGCAGTCCTAGCGAGATGTAGACCGGTGCCATAATTAGCAAGCCGCCGCTGGGAATCGCGGGGGAATAGAAGCTGAATAAGCCGATAGCAGCGGCGACAATAAACAGTTCATAAATTGTCAGGTCAATCCCATACAAACTTGCGACAAAATAGGTGCCCGCAGTTCTGGCTATAGGGGAAGCGAACTTAAAAAGAGTCACGGCGATGGGCAACACTACGCCGGACACTTTGCTAGAGATGCCGAGAGTTTCGGTAGCAGCGAAGCAGGCGGGCAGGGCGGCAAGCGATGAGCGCGTGCTGAATCCAATAATTTGCGCGGGAGCTAAGGCGCGCGCAAAATCTCGAAGCTTAATGCCGCCTACGTAGGTTGCGAGCGGATACAATGTCAGAGTGAAGAGGGTAATTAATACACACACAATGACAATGAACGAGCCTAGAACACTAATCGCCGAAACGCCAAGCGTTGCAGCGAGTGGAAATACCAAGGCAAAAATTCCAATGGGTGCGAGGATCATGATCCAGGCAATTAACACGAACATTGTTTCTTTGATGGCGGAAAAAAAGCCTACGACATACCTGCGCTGTTCGTTGTTAATTTTTAACAAAGCCATCGAAAATAGACCGGTGAAGATCATCAGCGGAAGCACCGCGTTGTCGGCAGCCGCTTGGATGGGATTGATCGGTATGAGTGCGACTAGCCAGTCGCGAAAAGGAGGCAATTCACTGCTGCCGACATTTTCTGTGGCCGTGTTTTCTAGCAAGATGCGGCTGGCTTCAGGGTCGATGCTCAACATCGCAATTAGCGGCGGGGCGACCAGGAAGACGAAGAGACTGGAAGAGGCAATCATCGCTATGAACATCCCCATGGTCTTGCCGCCCAGCTGAGCTACCGGCCCTGTAGTTTCTTGGCCGGCGATGGCGGTGATCATGAGTGCCATTAACAGTGGTATGACAGTCATGCGAATAGCATTTACCCACAGTGTTCCTATGGGCTCTATTATCGATGGGAGTGCTGAGTCTGAGCTTGTCTCGAGAAGTGAAAAACCAATACCGCCTATTAGACCAAGTGCGAGTCCAAGGAGTATGCGGGCGGAGGAGCTCATGGCTGTTTCTCGTCTGTCATCAGGCTTCCGTTTGAGTCGTGCTCTGTACTAGTTCAGTCAACAACATAGCATTCGACCTGAGGCTAAGCAATTTGACTGTGAAGCGCCATGATTGCAGCGGTTACGGCTCTTTGATACCTTCTAAGGCCAAGATGGGTTATTTCCTAGAATAGCCACAGTACTTAGGATTTAAGATGAGCAAAGATACCGACAAAGGGTGTGATTACAGTAGCAAAGATCGAGTGGCGAAACCGATTAGTCGGCGTTCAGTGTTTAAAATGGGTTTAGCGACAGGTATCGCCGTGCCAATGTCAGCCTTGGGGCAGTCTCCTAATCGTCTCAGGCCGCAGCCAGGGGATCAGTTGGTATTTGAGGAAGGGCCAAACCAGGATGCTTTGGTGCGTCCAGAGCTTCTTGATCTAGAGCAGCGGCCCCTGTCCGCTCTCGCTCGTGACCCTGCGACTGAGGTGCTGCGAGACGGCTCTAGGCTGAATCGCGTGATGATCACTCGAGTCGATCCTGAGAAGATGAGTGCGCGTTACCAATCGAATGCTGCCGAGGGTGTGATCGCCTATTCTGCAGTGTGTACGCACACCGGCTGCGATGTAATTAATTGGGATGAGGGGCGACTACGCATGGCATGTCCCTGTCACGAATCTCAGTTCGATATATACGATGGTGCTAAGGTGGTAGGTGGCCCAGCGCCTAGGCCGCTAGCGATGTTACCGCTTGAGGTGGTTGATGGCATCGTATTGGTTGCTGCAGGCTTTCGAGGTCGGGTTGGGTTTACGCAGCAATTTTAATACGCAAAAGTTTGGTGCCAATTCTGGCACGCTGTAGTTACAAGAAATACAAAGAAAAAACAGTCAGAGGTTCAAATAAAATGATTCGCTCCAGTATAGTCCTGTGTTGCTCCTTAGTATCCAGTGTCCTGTTTGCGCAGGCATTGCCGCCTTACAATCCTGTCACCGCAGAGCGCCTGCTAAATCCTGAGGAGAGCAACTGGTTGATGTATCGCGGTAGTTACGATTCTCATGGGTTCAGTACTTTAGATCAAATTGATACCGAGAATGTAGATGGCCTTGTCCCTGTTTGGAGTTTCTCCACGGGTCTACGAGAGGGGCACCAGGCGCCCCCCATCGTCAATGATGGCTATATGTATGTGACCACGCCTCAAAATCATATTCTCGCTATAAACGCGCGCACGGGCGATTTGATTTGGCGCTATGTGCGCTATCTGCCTGATGATCTGCAGCAGTTTCATCCGACCAACCGTGGCGTCGCTCTGTATGGCGATCGTGTATACATGGCGACGGTGGATGCCTATCTAGTTTCTCTCAATGCACTAACTGGTGAGCTAATTTGGGAAGTTGCCGTTGAAGATTATTATAACGGTTATTATATGACGATGGCTCCGCTGATAGCCGATGGCAAAGTTATGGTAGGAGTCTCCGGCGGAGAGCTTGGTATTCGCGGCTTCGTTGCTGCCTACGACGTGATGTCTGGCGAAGAGCAGTGGAAGACTTACACGATTCCAGCGCCCGGTGAGCCGGGCTCAGAATCTTGGCCGGGAGATACCTGGAAGACTGGTGGTGTACCAGTTTGGCTGACAGGCTCCTATGACCCTGACATGAATCTCGCTTATTGGGGTACCGGCAACGGAGGCCCTTGGATGGGCGATACACGACCAGGCGATAACCTTTACTCCTCTTCTGTAATTGCCTTGGATGTGACCACGGGCGAGCTCAAGAATCATCATCAATATCACTGGAATGACTCCTGGGATTGGGATGAAGTATCTGCACCTCTGTTAATCGATTTCGAGCGTGATGGTCGCAGTGTGAACGGTATGGTTCATGCCGGCCGCAACGGCTATCTTTGGTATCTCGAGCGCGAAGCTGACGCGATTAACTTTGTAGACGCGAATCCCTATGTGTATCAAGACGTCTTTACCAGTGTCGATCCGGTTACTGGACGGCCCGAGTATGATATGACGAAAAAGCCAGGCACCGGCTACGAGGCGAGCTTTTGTCCATCACTTTGGGGTGGCAAGGATTGGCCTCCTGCGGCATTCGATCCAGAATCGCGATTGATGTTCATTCCTGCGAATGACAATGTCTGTTCGACAATGGTTGGAGAAGAAGTTCAGTACAGTCCTGGTCGGTCTTATATGGGGCGCGGCACATCCGAGAATGGCGGATTTTTTGTGCGACCTGGCACTGATCATATTGGAGAGCTCCAGGCTTGGAATGTAGATACTGGTGAGCGCGCTTGGACGACCACATTCGAAAGTCAAAACTGGGGTCCAGTGCTGGCAACTGCGGGGGATCTCGTTTTCATGGGCGGAACTAATGACCGCTACTTTCGCGCCTTCGATTCTAGGACGGGCGAGATTCTTTGGGAGCAGCGTACAAATTCCGGCATAACAGGAGTGCCGGTTACCTACACGCTAGATGGCAAACAATATATCGCGGTCCAATCCGGTTGGGGAGTTGATGCGCAGCGCGAGCAGAACCTACTCAATATGGCTAAGGGTGAAAGCCACTATGTGCCACAGGGTGGTGTAATTTGGGTGTTTGCTTTGCCGGACTAATTTCCGCGTGGTTAGAAGGCTTAGATCAAAGTAATCCGCATCATACAAGAACAAGGAAAGGATAAAGCAGATGAACAACATAAATGCGATAGAGCATCTAGTCGAAAAATTCGAGCAGAAGAAAATGACGAGAAGAGAGTTGGTGGCATCTTTGCTCGTTGCTACAGCAGCGTCGGCAGCACCTTCAATTTCAGCGCAGACAGCCGCGCCTGTTGCCGTTGGCAGATCGATGAATCATGTTTCACTCTCTGTGAATGACGTGAACCGTTCGGCGGATTTCTATAATCGCGTGCTGGGTATGGATATCATCTCGCGTCCCGCCAACGGTGGTTTGAATATGGGTCTAGGCAGTGAGAGTTTTTTGGGATTGTATAACCTTCCAAATCCTGGAGGCATGCATCATATGTGTATTGGTGTGGATGACTACAATGCTGATGTTCTTGCGGAAAAGCTTCAGGATCACGGTATAGAGGCGGATGTTAACCGTGATGCAGCGAATCGAACCAGTGGGGGTGACCAGCTGTATTTTAGCGACCCGGATGGCATTCGCGTCCAATTAGCACAGCACGGTTATTTGGGATAGCACAGCATCAGGCTACTCCTGGCTTAGTTTTTAAAGCCGCTTGCTAGTAGTCTGGGGCCACTAACCATTTCTGGTCCGTGGCCAAGGGCGCGCTAAGCGTCATTAGAAAATCCTCCAGTTGAATTCTCTCTACCGGGCGTAAGCCTAGAGGCTTAGCTTCATTGTGACTAAGCATGGAGCTTGGCGCTTCGTTGTAGTGATCTACTACTTCGGTAAGAGTCGTCATCTGTCCGCCATGCATATAAGGCGCTGTTAGAGAGATGTTTCTAAGTGTTGGTGTCTTTAGTGCGCCAACTAAGTCGTTGGCATCACGTGCGAATCGCAGCTCTATGCATTGTGCGCTAGAGGCATCGCTAAACTCGCCTAGGCAATTGAAGGGATCTGCTTGCGAAATCCGAACTCCATCGTAGCGACCCATAGTCGGCATTCGACCACCTACTGCCAGCACACCTGTGTTATGAAACTCATGGTTGGTGAACAAAGGACCGTTGTGGCAAGTTACGCACTGTCCTTTGCCAATGAAAAGCTGAAGACCGTCCTGTTCAGAATTATTTAAGACCGTATCGTCAGCTGACTCGGCTAAGACCTGTGAGACATAGTCATCGAAGCGCGTGCGCCCCGGCATGATTTTTCGCTCATAGGCGGCGATTGCCTTGCCTAGATTAGCAAAGAATCGAGATATCTCCGTCTGGGTTTCGCTGTCGAGCGTGTCCCAATTTTCCTGCTGCTGAGCATCACCCTCTGGCATGCCAGATTCTGGTAATGTTGCCGGCAAAGAGAGCGTTCCGAATAAATTTTCATACATGTCGCGATAGACAGTATCGCTGGAAATAAGATGCAGTAGCTGCACTCTATCGGTTGCGTGTTCGTGTTTCGCTTCCAGTGGAGCGAGAGCCTGTGCCCACTGGCTATCTTTTCGCCCATCCCAATAGAACCAAGGACTGTAAGCGAGGCCAACTAAACTGGGAGTATGCATCGGTCCGATATCGACGCCTACGGCAAGGGCAAGTCCATCGGTAAACATGAGTTCTGGTTTATGGCAGGTCGCGCAGGCAACTTGTCCGTTGCTACTAAGCCGAGTATCGAAGTACAAACGATGGCCTAGCTCCGCTGCTACGGGATTGTCGGCTACTCGATTACTGGGGTCGGCGGGCAGCGCTGGAAGAGCATCTAACGATAGCGAGGTGATTAATCTGAGCTCTTCTTCGCTCCAATTCTGCACTCCTGGAATTGACAGGTAGTTCCAGCCAACTACGACTATCAGGGCGATGCTAGCAAGCAGTGGGAGTAGCAGATCCCTCATTGCAGGTCGAAATCGATAATAGCAGTATCGGTAACACCGTTGAGTTGAAGCTCAATCTGTAATTGCCAATGTCCCTGCATGTGAAATCTCACGCCCTCCAGCAAATAGTCGCCATTATCGAGTCGGCTCGTTACTTGCGGTTGGGTAGGAAGTCCGTGGTCGTGCTCAGGCATGCCGCCGTAAACGTTCAGCTCTTCTAGCTCTAGGACTTCGTCATCGCCATCTATGACTCGTACATGCCAACTGTGAATTTGGTTGATGCTAAGAGGCGTGAGTTCGCTATAGATCTCAATCTTCAGGCCTTTGTCCGTGCTACCACTGAGATCTGGAAGGCGTGCATCCGCTGCGTTAGCGGTACAAATGGCAAGCAGAAAGGATAGAGCAAATATTGTTTTCATAATGAATCGGTATCGAGCCTTACTTAGGGATGACAATAATACGGGAAAGTGAACTAAGAGAGTAGGCGGATGAGGCAAGATAGCTGCGTCAATTAATTAGCCCGTTCGTTGCAGGAGTGAGCCCGAAACCATTAGATAATACTATATAGAGATTAAAGATCATTACGGCAGTATGGATGCTGATTCGCTGCGTAAATGCAGGAAGCAAACTTATGATTACTAAAGCAAAGCTTATCCATGAGAGGTTTATACCAAGGATAATGACGTCTGCAATCTGTGCCGTTGCTAAAAATGCTGCTAGGCCGATAAAGATTGGTGCGCGTCGCGACATATAGTAGTCGCGAAGATCGAGATTCATGTCCGGGTCTATATCTGGCGTTATGGCGTAAGAAACCAGCACTATGAACAGAGTAGGGAATATCAAGAACCATACTTGGTATATGTAGATGAAATCTACTTCTCGATAAGGCCAAATTCCAACCCAATATTGAATCGCGTACAGCACGACGACCAGGGTCCAGCCTAGGTGCAGCCAGTCGATATGCGGCACGATGTGTGTGCGCAATAAGCGGCCCCAGCCAGCAAAGATCTCTGTCAGGGCTATCGCGATTACCACCGATGCCAGTGCCATTAGGAATTCGAATAGTGTCATTGGTCTTACTTTTGCGCTCTCTGAGCTAATGGATGCTTCTAGTCACTACGTCGTACAGCATAGTTTGGTTTGAGGGTATCTTAAACTAAAAAAGGGCAAGTCCTTACGGATTTGCCCTTTTAGCATCTTCAATCTAATTGGCGTTGCTAGCGACGGGCGCTAGCAAGGCGGCTTTAGATTTATACAGCGACGATTTCTTCAGCTTGTGGCCCTTTCTGGCCATCAGTCACTACGAACTCAACACGCTGACCTTCAGCTAGAGTCTTGTAACCTGCGCTTTGAATTGCACTGAAATGTGCAAATACGTCAGGGCCGCCTTCACGTTCGATGAAGCCGAAGCCTTTATTTTCGTTAAACCATTTCACTGTACCAGTAATTTTGTCAGACATTTTTGTTACCTAAATTTTAAATATAATAATCCTGCAAAGCAGGGGTCGTGCTAGAAATTCGGCGTACTTATAAACTTTATGACGAGGTGTTACTAGGAAGACATCGAAATGGGGAGAATAAATAGTTGCTTACTTTCAAGCTACGCGCAGTCTACAGGCAAACCTTTGCTTGTCAAGGGTTTTTCGGTCATTCAGTCATGGCGAAGCGGGGCTAGATAGGGGGCTAAATTGAGCCCTCATGGTAGTTCTTTTTGTGAAATCGTGGGGAGCAGATTGCTAGGAAGAGTAGGTCGTCTTCGCCGGTATTTTTTATACGCTGCCGCGTATTCTTAGGGACAATAACCACGTCACCGCTTGTGACCTTACAGGCTGGATTTGATCCTACCTCTACGCTGCCGGAACCTGACAGGATCACATAGCGTTCGGTAGTGTGCTCCAAGTAGTGCCACTTCGTTTGTTTGCCTTTCTCGACTCGTGCCTGTGCGATTGAAACTTCTTCATCGTCAGCGGAATTGGAGGTTTCGATTATGTGGCAGCCTTCCTCGAAATAGTACTCTTCCACGAAATTGTGTTTCTTAATCATAGTTGATCAATAGGCTGATGCAGCAATAGTTCAAAGTTTAAGGAAGCTTGAGACAAAAAGGAGGTATATACCCATTGCTGGAAGCAATAAGTGGATAAAGCTTGGGGATGTGCAAAAAACTAGGCTACCGACCGCGAAGGGTCGATAGCCTATACATATTGCTAATCTGGCAAATACTTAGAGAGGGACTACTTTGTTTGCACAAGGTCCTTTCTGACCTTGGCCAACTTCGTATTCTACTTCCTGACCATCATTTAGCGTTGCGAAACCGCCGTCACTCTTAATTTCTGAATAGTGAACAAACAAATCGTTGCCACCTTCTGCTGGAGTGATGAAACCGAAACCTTTGTCTGCATTAAACCACTTAACTGTACCTTTACTCATGTAGCCCTCGATATATAAATATATTGCTCTTTGACGTTCAAAATTGCGGAATTGGAATCTTTTTACGATTCTTCTTCTGCTCTGAGGCGAAATTTCGTTCTCTGTTATCTTTCTACTTTGACCCAGCATATTCATGCAAAGACGCGGCAGATTGATTCAGGCCCATTTCGCCATTTCAGACCTGAGCGTACAGTGTAGAGTCTTCTTAACTAAATTCATAGAGTATTTGCTCTTCCGGCCAGCTACTAAGGTGTTAGCTTGCTTTGCCATTCTGGGCAGTACAGGCCAGTTTTAGTGGGCTAAGGCTTGTCCTAGGCCGCAGCCGATGTTCCTCCCAGTGGCATCCAGGTTAGTGGCTAGTCTAGCGTTTGCAGCTATAGCGGTAATGTCCCAGATCGATACAGTTTGCTACAGGAGGTACGTTTTTCTTGCGACAAAAACCGCATAATTGACATTCTAATATGTATTCAACTAATTGATATATATAATATTTAATCGAATTATTTCAAGGAGAAATTGAGGCGCTTGATAGTGATGGCGGCGTCAGCGGTCTTGTTTACGATCTATCGAAGTTGTCTGTTTTTCCTAGATCTGAGCAAAGTTTGCTGTCTCTAGGGGGCTCCAATTTGGGAAGAGAAGCTGGCATTTTTTGGTCTAGGGGATTTCGAAATTGCGTATTTTGGCTCCAAATAAACCCAGTTTTGTGCTTGGAATTAGCCAAAAATAGTTAGTGATTTTTACCGAAAAAGTGATGTTTTCTGCATAGCTAGCGCATAAATTTGCTTTTCACGGGGTTTCTGGAACCGCCCTAACGGGGTTCCAGAGGTTGAATTACTGATTATTGGCGTGCCATCAGCCACCACTTTAGGGTGTTGGTTACCAATTCTGCCGCGTCTTGTTGCACGAAATGGCTCGCTCCAGGCGCGGTAACGATGGTTGTGTCGGCGTCGATCCAGTCCCAGGTGTTGTTCAGCCCGTCAGAGTGTAAAGCGGTGTCCTCGAGGCCATGAAACACCAATACCGGCATGTTCAGTCGCGGCGCACTTGGTGCTGCATTCGAGCCGTCGCCACGGGGATAATTCTGTTTGTAGTAGGCAAGCATGCCATCGAAATTAGAGCGCCCAAATGCCTCAACGTACTTTTCTCTTGCTGCTGGATCAGTCACCCAGCCCGAGAGAGTCTGAGGGTTCATGGGTTGGCCAAAGAAGATGTCTGGGTCGCTGGGTTTGCCAGCGATGAAGGTGCGCGCATAGCCGCTATTAGCCTGTTGCTCCGAGTTATCTGCTAACTCTCTTGCCATGCCATTGGGGTGAGGAAGGTTCAGTATGACCAGATTCTCGACCATCTCCGGCAGGGCGAAGGCAAATTGCCAGGAGACGATGCCGCCCCAGTCATGTCCTACGATATTTGCTTTTTCTTCGCCGAAGTGTCGAATTACGGCAGCGACGTCGCCAATTAGGTTCCTCATGGCGTAGCTGCTCTCAGCTTCCGGCTGGCCGCTTAAGTTGTAGCCGCGTTGATCAATGGCCACCACCTTAAAATTGTCTTTCAGTCCTTCCATCTGATGGCGCCAGCTGTACCAGAAGTCAGGAAAACCATGAATCATTACTACTAGAGGCCCTTCACCGACTGTGGCGTAGTGGATCTTCACGCCATTATTATCTGCGTAGCCGTGCTCGACTTCATCTAAAATATCGGCCTGTGCAGTGAGGAAAAATGTGCCGAAGAAGGCTAAGACTATAAGCTGTTTGAGGAGGCTGAGGATTCTTAGATATAGCATGAACTGCTCCTGGTTTTGCGTCGCATTGTGCGCAGATGGTCTGGAGTCCGCCAGATAGTGCTTCGTATCTGATGAAATAGGATCAATTGATTAAAGCAGATAATAGGCAAGAAGTTGAAGGATATTGTGTTGGCAACTTCCTTTGACGTCTGATTCGCAATGTTTCGAGAAAACTGACTCCCTTGCTAGGTATCTGTAAATGCATGTGAATGTTAGAATTGACGCAGAATTGAACAGGCAGCGAGTTGTTGTCTGCTTAAGTGAAATAGGGGAACAGGGAACATGATTAGAGTGAAATTGGCGAGTGCAATTCTGGGAGGCGCTATTGTTATGGCGCTTGGTCAGGTAACGATCGCGCAGGATTACGTGGCGCCTCGTACAAACTTTGGTGCGCCAGACCTACAGGGCACCTACAGTATTGCCACGGTAACGATGCTAGAGCGTGGTGAGCAGTTCAATGGGGAGCTTACCATTACAGTCGAAGAGGCCGCGCGAATTGGGCAGACTGGCGACAGCTATCTTGAAGATTTGACTGCTGCACCAACTGATGCCGAGCCCGATGTTGGAGGCTATAACACCTTTTGGATGGATCCGGGCGAGCGCATGGCCACGATAAACGGCGAAATTCGCACGTCTATTTTGGTTGAGCCCCAGAACGGTCGGCTGCCCTGGGCAGAGGGGGCGCAGCGGGCAATCTTTGGCGCGCGAGCACAAGGGCCTGGCCCCTTTGACGGGCCAGAGGCGCGTCCATTAGGAGAGCGTTGCTTGGTGGGTTTTGGTTCCTCCGGAGGGCCGCCTATGTTGCCGGTCCTCTATAACAATCACAGTCAAATCGTGCAAACTGAAGATTATGTAATGATCATGGCCGAGATGAATCATGACGCTCGTATTATTCGTATGCGCGGTGAAGAGCATTCAGAGATTCCGAAGTGGTTGGGAGATTCAATTGGCTACTACGAAGGGGATACTCTGGTGGTGGAAACAACGAACTATCACCCACAGCAGAGCTTTAGAGGTGCGTTACGTCACTTCTTCTACCTATCTGCAGATGCGGTGGTTACCGAGCGTTTTACCCGCGTAGCAGATGATACCCTCTTGTATCAATTTACTGTTGATGACCCGAAAGTCTATGCAACAGCATGGAAGGGAGAGCTTCCCATGAATGCCGTTGAAGACAAGATTTACGAATATGCCTGCCACGAGGGTAACTATGCGCTGCCTGGAATATTGGCGGGAGCTAGATTGGAAGAGAAAGAAGCGAACTAGCTGCTCACGTCCATCAAAAAAGCCGACTCTAGTGTCGGCTTTTTTGTGCCGCGAGTTGTTGATGCAGCGCATTAACCTAAGGCCATGCACATGTCATGATGGCCAAACTGTTAGGCGGTCGAATTATCTATTGGGGTGATGAGAGATGAAGAAAAAAATTACAGTTATTGGTGTCGGTCTTGTCAGCTTACTCTGCCTGAGTGTGAGTCTCGCGCAGACCGATGAGCATCAGCCTTTGCTGAGCATAAAAGAAATTATGAATGGCTTAATCACGCCGACCACTACAACTATATGGGGTGCCTACCAGTTAGAAACAGAAGCACAGTGGCAGGAAGTTAGAAACGCTGCGCTCTCAGTTATTGCCGCAGGCAATTTGCTGCAACTGGGCGGCGCGGGTGAAGGGGAGGCTGAAACGGCTAGAGAATCTGATTGGAAGAGTTATAACCAACAGATGATAGAGGCGGCGCGGCTTGTAATAGGTGCAGTTAATAATAAAGATGAAGAAGCCTTGTCTGCCGCTGGCAATGATGCGCTGTACCCGCCTTGTGAGTCCTGTCATCAACAATATCAGGCGCGATGAGTTGATCGACGTCCTTTCAAGGTAATGGGTTTTGGCTACACTAGAAATAAGCTGGGGATTCGCTCGAGGAACCAGTAGCTTGCAATGCCGCCTAGGCCATAGGCTAAACCTCGTTGTAGGCTAGGCCAGAGCTGCTTGAAGTACTTCGTAAAGATGAAGTGCAATGCAAGCAATGCGCAAATAAATGCGACCTGACCCACTTCCACGCCAAGATTGAAGAACAGCAATGCCAAGGGAATGTCGGCATCGCTCAGTCCGAGTTCGCCTAGCGCCCCCGCGAAACCAAAGCCATGTATCAATCCAAATGCGAAAGCTACTATCCACGGCTTATGATGCACCAATGTAATTTTGCCTTGTTGAGCCATTAGTATTTCCCGGGCGAGAAACACAATAGAAAGTGCTATCAAGACTTCTATGGGTGCGCTGGGTACAGGAAATATCCCCAGCACGGCGCAGGCGAGAGTGATGCTGTGGGCTATTGTAAATGCAGTTATGGTCTTCAGTAGTTTCCAGAACCCTTGCAGCAGTAGCAATAGTCCCAGTATGAAGAGCAAATGATCGGCTCCAAAGAGTATGTGCTCGCCACCCAATACTAGATAGCGGCTAGCTAAGTTACCTAACGAGGACGCGCCAGCCTTCATCTGTGCCATTGGCACCTCGATGATGCTGCCATCTCCAGGAAAGTATCCTGACACGTCGCTGCCGTCGGCCCAGCGAGTAATAAGGACCAACCCTTCTAGGGACCAGGGGAAGATCAGCACGTCATCTAAATTCAGTTCAGGCTCGCATTGGAAACGGTAGCTGAACCTGCCCGGTGGTAGTCCGGTGCAGCGTTCCGGAAGAATGCGTTCTATATTAAATAAGGGAGGAACTTGTTGGTCGACGATGGATAACTGATATTGGTTCTCCTCGACCTCGTCTAGAAAAACACGGGCGACGCCGGTGACATCGATGTCATGAGCCATCGCGGCAGGAGCCGCTATTATGCTCGTGAGGAATAACGCGTAGCTGATGCTCAAGCAGGGGTGAATTAGTTTTAGAATGAAGCTGCCCATGATCAGCTAGTCAGGCTCATTATTGTTAATCACAATTGTGTATTCATTCCAGAGTTTGTCAACCTCCTGCTGCAGGCGAGTCTCTTCTTCGGCGGCGATCCATTCCAGCCTGACTAGGTCGGCTATCTGTGCCAGTGGGGGAATGCCTGAAGGAGTGCGCTCTACTACGCGCAGCCAGTGCTGTCCGCGGTTGCTGATAAAAGGGCCTTTCCACTGATCGAGGTCGGCGGCTAGGATTTGATCGGCGAATTCCTGATCGAATATATTGGCTAGATCAACACTATTAACATTCGGCAAGGGGGCGACGGTGCCTTCGGACATTAAGAGCAATGTTTCGGCGTTAGCATTCTGCCGTAGAGAGTCGATTATCGAATCCTCGAGTGAATCTCTGGAATCAAAAACTAGCTCATCGAGAGTTAGCGAGGCAGGGGTCTCGAACTGGCTGCTATTCGCATCGTAATATTTTTGCAGCTCATCATCGCTAGGTTGGATGATATTGCCGCTAAGGACGTGGCGCATTTTCTGGGCGAGGATGTCGTGGATGCGCTCGTCATTATCCAGCTCCATGGATAGGGCTTCACGCACCAAAATTTGTTCCTCTATATAGAAGGCAGTAACTAACTCCCGTTGTTCTGTGCTGAGTTCCTCTCCACGAGATAATTCCTGCATAAAAATACGTGCGTTGATTTCTCGCTGATCGATCTCCAGAAGGTTCTCATTTCCCGACTGAGTGATTGCGTAGAGGGCGAAGATAATCAGGGCAATGATAAAAAAGTGTACCGTGGGTTCTCGTATCAATTTTTGGGCCAGTGGTGTGTTCATCGACTTTGATTCTTTTTTATAATTATGGACTAGGTATCTTTTAGTGAGAGCCATCGTCGCGCAGCAGGGGTCGAGATTTTCGCGCTTGCTTCGATGCTTTTAACTATCTAATGTCCTACGCAGCAGAGAGTAATTTCAGTCTTCCATGGATGCAAGCCTTTGTGATCGCAGCGCTAAGCGATCTTGCAAATATTGCATAGTTGCGGTTCCATGGGCCTCCATTAGGCAACAAATAATAGTAGTAATAGACAATAACAGAATAAGGATGAATCAATGGGGAAGCGATTGCAGAGCCTGCTGCTGACAGCATGTTTACTTATTTTCGCACTTCTTGCGCAAGTGGCGTCTGGGCAGGCGCCTACCGTTGTGCGCTTGGCAGATGGGCCGATCATCGTTCCGGCTATGGACGCGCGCATGGGCAGCAATATACAGGGCCCTTCGCTGATACGCGTCCCAGATTGGATAGAAAATCCCTTGGGCCGCTACTATCTCTACTTTGCAGACCATCGAGGCAGCTATATTAGATTAGCCTATGCAGATGCTATTACCGGGCCCTGGCAAATGCATGAGTCAGGTTCTCTGAAACTGGAAGACTCATACTTTCCCACGACCTGCCCACCCTGTGCGTTGGCTCCCGGCACCAGTGCTGCCCTGTATGCGCACATCGCTTCACCGGATGTCCACGTTGATGAGGATAGGCAACAGATAGTCATGTATATCCATGGGCGCGGAGCGGGACAGCAAATGACTCGACTAGCCGTGTCTAGCGATGGTATTGATTTTGAGGGTGCTCCGGAGGTGTTAGGCCGACCTTATTTTCGGGTCATTGAACACGGCGATTATCACTATGCGCTGTCCATGCCTGGTTATATGTATCGATCGCGAGATGGCCGCAGTGATTTTCAGGAAGGGCCACGCTTCTTCAATGACAATATGCGACACAACGCTTTGTTGATTCGCGACAATAAGCTCCATGTATTCTGGACGCAGGCAGGCCATGCGCCGGAAAGAATATTCCTCTCATTGATCGACATGAGCGGCGACTGGATGCAGTGGCAGGAATCGGAAGCAATAGAAGTGCTCAGGCCGGAAACCGAATGGGAGGGGGCTGAGTTGGAGGTGGCGCCGTCTAGGCGCGGGCATATCGATGAGCGTGTGAATCAGCTTAGAGATCCTGCGATCTTCGAGGAAGATGGTAGGATTTACCTGCTGTATTCAATTGCAGGCGAGCATGGGCTCGCGATAGCAGAGATATTTCTCGAATAGGACTGACATGGAACGACTCTCTGATGTGTTTCTAGATTCCTGCCGGCGCGAAGATGGACGTATTCTCCGTGGTGAGGATATGAGCCGTATCGAAACATTTGTTGATGCGGCCTTTGCTTTTGCGTTTACCATGCTGGTGATCAGTATCGATGAAATACCGAGTACGGTGCCAGAATTACTCAGCCTCTCTCAGGACATACCCGCCTTCCTGATTAGCGCAACCATAATTGGTTCTGTCTGGGTTGCTCATACTGTTTGGAGTAGGACCTTTGGCTTGCAAGACCGTGTCACACTCTATTTGAGTCTGGGCTTGGTGATGTTGGTGTTGATATTCGTTTATCCAATAAAGCTGATGGTACAGCTCAGTATCTCGTTTTTATCCGGCGGGTCTTTGCAGCAAAATTTGGAGATAATGGAGCTGGCTGACGTTATAAACCTCATGATTTATTTCGGCTTGGGGCTAATGGTGCTCTGTTTTATCCTAATCGCCCTGTATCAGAACTCGCTTAGGCAGCACCAGCAATTAGTATTGAGCGAGTATGAGGTCGTGTTCTGTAAACTAGCCTGTTTAACTTGGGCTGTGGTGGCTGCGACAGCGCTAGTCTCTACCGTGGCCGCACCGATGTTGGGAGACTCCATACAATGGTCGGGTCTCGTCTACTTTTCACTTCCGCTGACGATACCAGTGGCGCGTCATTTGTATCGGAAAAGTGTCGGTGCAGATGATCTGCAGCAAGTGCGCTAAATCTAAGTAAAGCTCCCGTCTGAATCTATACAAGTTGCTCCGCTCTCTGTATAATCCCCGTTTTGTAGAAGGTGGTAATCAAATGTTACGTATCGCTGAAGAGGCTTTAACGTTCGATGATGTTCTACTCCTGCCTGCCCACTCCATTGTTCTTCCCAAAACTGTTGCACTAACTACCCAGTTGACGCGATCGATCGCGCTCAATATTCCTCTCATATCATCCGCGATGGACACGGTTACCGAGTCCCGTCTAGCGATTGCTATGGCTCAAGAGGGTGGTCTGGGTGTGCTGCACAAGAGCATGAGTGTAGAAAATCAGGCAAGAGAAGTTCGTTTAGTAAAGAAATATGAAAGTGGTGTGGTGAAGGATCCTATTACGATCTCATCCGATGCCTCAATTAGAGACCTTGTTGCTCTTATGAAAGAGTACGATATCTCTGGCATGCCGGTATTAGACGCTTCGGGTCTTGCGGGTATCGTGACTAGTCGCGACGTGCGCTTCGAGGCTAATCTCGACGCCAAGGTTTCTAGCATCATGACGGCCAAGGATTCACTCGTAGTTGTAAAAGAAGACTTCGAGCTAGACGATGTAAAGGAACTGTTGCATCGGCACCGTATCGAGAAAATTCTAGTTGTCGATAATGACTTCGCTCTCAAGGGTCTAATCACGCTTAAAGATATTCGAAAGTCCGAAGACTATCCCAATGCCTGTAAAGACGAACAAGGCAGACTGCGCGTAGCAGCAGCCATAGGTACCGGCCCCGATTCGGCCGATCGCATCGATGCGATAGTCGAAGCTGGCGTCGATGTTGTTATTGTCGATACTGCTCACGGTCACTCGCAATTTGTGCTGGATCAGGTGAAATACGTAAAGGACAAATACCCAAATGTTTCTGTGATCGGTGGCAATATCGCCACGGCAGACGCGGCTAAGGATTTGGCTAAAGCTGGTGCCGACGCTGTTAAAGTGGGTATCGGTCCCGGGTCCATCTGCACCACACGCATTGTAACGGGCGTTGGCGTTCCGCAGATTTCTGCAGTGGCGAACGTTGTCGAGGCATTGAAGGGTACGGATGTCTGCGTGATATCCGATGGCGGTATTCGCTACTCTGGTGATATCGCGAAGGTGATAGCAGCAGGTGCACATGTCGTGATGATCGGCAGTCTACTTGCCGGTTCAGAAGAGGCGCCAGGTGAAGTTGAGCTTTATCAGGGTAGAAGCTACAAGGCTTACCGCGGAATGGGCTCTTTAGGTGCCATGTCGCACTCTCAAGGTTCTAGCGATCGATATTTTCAGGATGTGGACTCCGGCACGGAAAAATTAGTTCCCGAAGGAATTGAAGGGCGAGTGCCTTATAAAGGCACAATGTCGGCGATCGTACACCAGTTAATGGGCGGATTACGTTCGAGTATGGGCTATACCGGTTCTGCGAATATTGAAGAGATGCGTACTAAGACGCAGTTCGTGAAAATCACAGCGTCAGGTATGAGTGAGTCCCACGTTCACGACGTAAGTATTACCAAAGAGGCTCCTAACTACCGCGTAAGTTAGCGTAGCAACGCTTCTAGCTAGTTATTAGTTAGAACGGATAAACCCTTGAGGCCCAGATGCTTCGTTAAAAGGCCTGCCCAAAGCAGTCACTTACCTTTTGTAAGCTCCTGAATTGGGCAGGCCTTTTGCCTCGCCTCCGGGCCTCAATGATTCATCCTCAGGTTTTTTGGTTCTGAGTTAAATTCTAAGTGCAGACTAATTTTTGAGAATCATATTTCATGACAACAGCTAATATTCATAGCCAGAAAATTCTTATTCTGGATTTCGGTTCCCAGTACACTCAGCTGATTGCACGACGCGTTCGTGAGTTGGGTGTGTATTGTGAAATTTGGGATTATGCGGTCGATGAAGAATTGTTCCGGGAGTTTAATCCCCAGGGCGTAATTTTTTCTGGCAGCCCCGAGTCGGCTAATCACGATGACTCGCCACGTCCACCTGAATTTATTTACGATACAGGCAAGCCGATACTGGGTATCTGCTATGGCATGCAAACTATGGCAGAGCACTTCTCAGGTAAAGTTGAAGCCTCCAGCAAGTCTGAGTTTGGTTTCGCGCAGGTCGATGTAACCGCGAAGAATAAACTGTTTGATGGTATTGAGGATCGAATCAATGAGAAAGCTGCGCCTCAGTTAGATGTGTGGATGAGTCATGGCGACAAGGTCACTGAAGTACCGCCAGGGTTTTCACTAATAGCAGAGACTGAAAGCGCTCCGATTGCCGCGATGTGTGATGAGTCTCGGGATTTCTACGGTATTCAGTTTCATCCCGAAGTAACACATACCGTTCAAGGCCAACGTATTCTCGAGCGATTCTGTCATGGCATTTGCGGTTGCGAGTCACTGTGGACATCTGCAAATATCATTGAGGACGCAATCGCAACAGTGCGCGCTAAGGTTGGTACAGATAAGGTGTTGCTAGGATTGTCTGGCGGCGTGGATTCATCTGTTGTTGCCGCACTTTTACACAAGGCGATCGGCGACCAACTGACCTGTGTGTTTGTTGATAACGGCTTGCTCAGATTAAACGAGGGCGATCAGGTCATGTCTATGTTCGCCAAGAATATGGGCGTTCGCGTAATCCGCGCCGATGCGGAAGAGCGTTTCCTAAGCAGGCTTGCGGGTATCGATGAGCCTGAACAGAAACGAAAGATTATTGGCAACACCTTCATCGATGTCTTCGATGAAGAGGCGACCAAGCTTAAAGATGTGAATTGGTTAGCTCAGGGTACGATCTATCCCGATGTAATTGAATCAGCCGGATCGAAAACCGGTAAGGCACACGTGATCAAGTCTCATCACAACGTCGGTGGACTGCCAGATGATATGAAGATGGAGCTAGTCGAGCCACTACGAGAATTATTCAAAGACGAAGTGCGTAAGATCGGCTTAGAACTAGGCCTGCCTTATGACATGGTCTACCGTCATCCATTCCCAGGTCCTGGGCTAGGCGTGCGTGTTTTGGGTGAAGTGAAGAAAGAATATTGCGATATCTTGCGTCAGGCAGATGCGATCTTCATGGAGGAATTGCACCGAGCTGATGTTTATAACAAGGTTAGCCAGGCCTTCGCGGTTTTCTTGCCAGTGAAGTCGGTCGGTGTCGTTGGCGATGCGCGGCGCTATTCCTATGTGATTACCCTGCGTGCTGTAGAGACCATTGATTTCATGACGGCACGCTGGGCACGACTCGACCCCGAATTACTGGAACGTTTGTCGAACCGCATTATGAATGAGATCGCCGATGTGTCTCGAGTTGCCTATGACATATCAAGCAAGCCCCCTGCAACGATTGAGTGGGAATGATGGAAATCGAAACAGAAAGACTCACTCTGAGAAAAATAGGGAATTAAACAGGAAATGCTATGGAAGCGTTAGGGATAATGGGATTCATTTTTGGTTTGGCGGCACTTGGAAAAGTTCTATTGCTTGAAAAACAGCTGAAAGAAAATGGAGTTTTACAGAAGGATGACAAAGAAGAGTAAGTCACACGTTGTGTAACAATAGAATGGAAGTGAAATATAGTAAATCGCCCATTTAGAGACATTAATAAATCTTAAAAAATTTGAAATGAGTGCTAAACAAAAAAAATGTATGTCTCAGTTACAGGAATAAAACCAAAAGGTTTGATTGGCTGGATACGATTTTGGGCATTAACAATTCCAGCGTCTAAGAATGCTCAGAAAGCTGAAGGTATTTTGCTTTGTGAATTCAGTTCACGTAATCATTTCCAACATACGCTAACTGTATGGAAGTCAAAAAAACCAATGTTAGCTTACGTATCATCTCCAGCACATTTAAGAGCAATGAAAAGTATTTCAAAGATTGGTAGTGGAAAAGTATATGGTTATGAGACCGATGCTATGCCAAGTTGGCAAGAAGCATTGGTTGAATGGGATATAAATGGGCGAGAGCATTAAGGCTTGTTGCAAAGTAGTCGGAAAATATTTTTTGTTTAGAATAAACACGCTAAAAGTAAAAATTTGCTGAATGGTAGTGACTAGGCGTTCGTGAGTTATTGAAATCACGCGACAGAAAGTTGCTTCCGAGAGAATGAAAATGGCACTGACTATTGAACAAGCTATGGAGCAGGGTTCAGCCAGACATAGTGAAGGTAATCTTCAGGAAGCTGAACGACTTTACCGAGCAATTCTACAAGTTCAGCCCGGCCATCCGGGCGCTAATCATAACCTGGGATTAATAGCGGTCTCCGCAAATGCGGTTGAGGCTGCCTTGCCAATGTTTACGACCGCTCTCGAAATAAATCCTGGTGTCGAGCAGTTCTGGCTCAGCTATATTGATGCTCTTATCAGGTTGGGCCTGCTTGACTCGGCTAAAGCAGTTCTTGAGAAAATTAAAAATCTTGGCTTTGGCGCAGAAAAGCTGGAGCCTCTGAATCGAAAATTGGCATCAGCAACAAATAAAGCTCCGTCATCAGCAGCGGCGGACGCAGAAGTCTATAGAACTCTTGGGGTTGCGCTGAAAGAGTTGGGTAGATTTGATGAGGCGGAGGCAAGCTATAGGAAAGCGATTAAGTTGAAGCCCGATTATGTCGAAGCTCACTTTAATCTTGGTAACACGCTCAAAAAGTTAAACAAGTTGCTCGAAGCAGAAGAAAGCTACAGCCGCGCGATCGATTTGCAGCCTGATTTTGTGCCTGCATTAATGAATAGGTGGGAATTGCTCTTTAATAGAGGGGAGTTCGAAACCGCCCTGAAAGATGCAGAAAGTTGCAATATCCAAATTGCAAGACTACGTGCCCTAGAGTCTCTCTATGCGCTGGGGCGAAATGAAGAAATCTTTAAAAGAATTGCAGATCAATCTGGGTCAGATGATGAGAATTTACATGTTGCGGCGTTTGCAGCTTTTATTGCTGCCGTAGAGAAGAAAGATAGCGCCCATGGTTTCTGCAACAATCCCTTAGACTTTATCCATATCTCTAATATTTCTGCGCATCATGAAAGCCCAGAATCTTTCATAGCGGATGTAATCGAGGAGTTGAGAGATATAAGAACTGAGTGGGAGCCAGAGAAAAAATCCACCCACAAGGGATTCCAAACACCTCCTGAGATCAATTTGCTAGCAACCCCGTCGGGTAACATGGCGCAACTCAAGTCTATTATTATCGCCGAGTTGGATAAGTACTATGAAAAGTTTCAGAATGAGATCTGCTCTTACATTCAGAAATGGCCTAAACAGAAGGATTTGTATGGCTGGCACGTCATTCTAAAGCAACAAGGACATCAAACACCTCATATTCATGTTACGGGCTGGTTGAGTGGTGTCGTTTATCTGCAGGTTGTTCCGTCTCTGAATAAAAACGAAGGTGCAATAGAGTTTGGTTTGAATTCGCCTAACTATACGGCCGATGGATTGCCTGCAATAGTGCATCAGCCGATGGTGGGAGATATCGTCTTCTTTCCTTCGTCCCTCCATCATAGAACTATTCCTTTTTCCACGGATACGGATAGGATTGTGGTGGCGTTCGATTTATCGCCAGACTCGGTCAGCAACTGAGCAAGGAGGGTATTTCCATACAGTCAGAATCCCAAAACCCTAGCCGAGAACAAGTGCAATCTGTCATCGGGCTCTATTCGCAAGGAAACCTGCAACAAGTCTTAGTGCAGGTTGATCAGTTGTTGCAGAGTTACCCGAATTCCAGTTTTCTTTACAATATCTTGGGAGCAGCCCAGGCCGGGCTTGGGCAATTTGATGCGGCGATAGACAGCTATAATCAGGCGCTCAAGATAGAACCTGGCGACGCCAAGACCCATTTCAATCTAGGGATTGCCTTGAGTGAGAAGGGCGACTTAGCAGCGGCCATAGATAGCTATAAAAAGGCGGTCAGCATCGAACCGCACTACGCTGTTGCCTATAACAATATGGGGAACGCTCTTAAGGATGAGGGCGACCTTGTGCAAGCAATTGCTTGCTATAGGCAGGCTATCAATGTCGCTCCAGACTTTGTTGAGGTTTATAGCAATCTGGGGAATGCCCTGAGGGATAACGGCGACTTAGAGCTCGCTATAAACCACTATCGGCAAGCCCTGCAGATTAAGCCTGACTATGCCGAGGCTTATAATAATATGGGAACAGCCTTGAAAGACAGAGGTGACCTAGAGCAGGCTCGAAACAGCTATTCGCAAGCTCTGAGAATTAACCCAGCTTACACCGAAGCGGCATGGAATATGGTGGGCAGTGCTGCCAATATTGATGATGCCGAAAACTGGGTGGAAAGATGTTTGGCGACGGACTCAAACTACTTGAAGGCAATGATTCAGCTCTGCGTAATAAGGTACTTTAGAGGCGATAGCAAAGGCTTCGATGACTTGATGAAGTCCGCAGTTAAAGATCATCCTACTATGCGTTCTATGGAGTGGGTGACTACATTGCCTAAACTGCCTGAGTTGTACTTCAATAGATGGGCTTTTTTTGACAGTGTTGTTGAGCGCAGTGATCAGAGTAGGCCATTCTATGAGTTCGGAGTGTTCAGGGGTGAGGCATTTAAATATCTTATTACAACTTTTAAGAACGGCTTCGGTTTTGATACTTTCGAAGGCCTTCCTGAGGACTGGCATGAAGAGAAGGCCGGTTCGTATTCAAGTGGGGGAAGTATTCCAGAGATCGCGGGAGGAGAGTTTATTGCTGGAAAGTTCGAGGATACCCTCCCGAGTTTTTTCTCGAAGCCTAGGTCAGTCGCCTCGATAATTAATTTTGATGCAGACTTATATTCTTCAACTATTTGTGCCCTCAATAATGCGAAGTCAGTTATCGATTCCCGCACAATACTGATCTTTGATGAATTTATAGTAAATGAAAATTGGGAGCAGGATGAATACAAGGCACTTAATGAATTTTGCACGCTTAATAATTACGCCTTTGAAGTGTTGGCGGTCTCATTCTTCACTAAACAAGCAGCGGTTAAGCTAGTTGCCATTTGAGGTCGCTGCAGATCATTTTCTATTTGGCTTGCAAGAGTGCCCAAAAAAACCGCGAGCTAGTAACTCCCTCCACTTAATAGTGTGTAGTTTTCACAGTTGAAGCCATGAAATTATTCTCAGTAAAAAGCATACCCAATGTACCTTGGAGCTCCGCTCGCGCGCTGAACTTTCGGCCGCGTATTCTAACGCTCTTTTTCTTGTGTATTGGATTAACAATATTCGGCTTAGGAGAGGCATTGTTAATCGCCGCTGGAGCTGGAAATAGCCCATGGACTGTTTTGTCTCAGGGCTTTTCCGAAATCAGCGACTGGAGCATAGGCGTTACCACTTTCTTGACGAGCCTAGCAGTCTTGGTTCTATGGATTCCTTTGCGGCAGAAGCCGGGTATCGGCACCATACTTAACGCAGTAATTATCTCTATAGCGATTGAGATTTCCCTGCCGTATCTGCCGCAGCCTGATAGTTATTTCTTGCAGGTCCTGCAAACAATTTTTGGTATTTTCCTTGTTGGTTTCGGAAGTGGGCTCTACCTAATAGCGAATTTAGGCCCCGGCCCAAGAGACGGCCTTATGACAGGATTGCAACGGGTCACCGATCTTCCCGTGGCAAGAGTGCGCACCGCAATAGAAATAACCGTGGTGATATTCGGCTGGCTACTAGGTGGAACAGTAGGTCTAGGAACTTTGATGTTTGCCTTCGGGATTGGTCCTGCTGTCTCTATGGGGCTTTATCTGGTCAATTATTTCTCAACGAGGTCGATTTAACTGAGTTATGACAGCAGAATTAGATACTGATCTCGTCAATCACGAGCGCTGGATGCGCGAAGCGCTCTCGCTTGCGGAGCAAGCGGCTGCAGTCGGTGAGGTGCCCGTGGGCGCAATCGTGGTGCGCGGTGGAGAGATTATAGGAAGAGGTTTCAATCAGCCGATCCGGACCTGCGACGCAACTGCCCATGCTGAGATTGTTGCCATAAGAAGCGCATCACAAATTAGCAATAATTACCGTCTGCCGGGTACGACTCTGTATGCTACGATCGAACCCTGCACGATGTGCTTGGGCGCGATGATTCATGCCCGTGTAGAAAAGCTCGTTTTTGGTGCAAAAGAACCGCGCGCCGGAGCCATAGTGAGCCAGGCTTCGTTGAATGATGCGGGCCATTTTAACCATCGTTTGGCGTTTATTGAGGGGGTGCTAGCGGAAGAATGTTCTACGCTATTACAAAACTTCTTCAGAAGTCGGCGAAAAGCTAACTAGCTTGCCAAACTCGGGATGAACTTGTATAAGAATTCCCTCGTCTACATTAAGGGCAGAGTAATTTTCATGACCACCGCTACAAAACTGCACAAGACATTACTGTTCTCGACGTTGCTACTGACCTTGGCGGCGTGTGCTGCGCCACCTCCCTATAAAGCTTATTTTGGTGAGCCTATACAAGATATGCGTTTGTCGACCATGGTCGGTGCAAACTTCGCTCGTACGGACTTATTGAATCGCTATATTGACACTATTCGCTTTATCGAGGTTGATGAAATACCTATAACAAATAGCGATCAACATCGCTCAATTCAAATTACACCAGGATTTCATGATATTAAGGTCTACTTCTCATGGGATTTAGGTAGCCTGCGTGGCTTAGCGCCGGCGATGGTCGACTATTCAAAAACTCGAGAAAATATCAGTCGGACGCTGCGCTTCAATGCACGGGCGGGCGAAACATATTCGGTTAAGGCAAAACCCATATTCAATAACAGGCGTCACGATATAACGACTCTGTCTCATGTGAATTTCTGGGTGGAGGATGAGGACGGTATCGAGGTCGTTTCTCGAGAAGCAGGGCGCTATAAACCCGAGTCATGATCGAGTGGCTTAACTCCCGCAATAAATCGTTTAAATTCCAGCACATTTTTCTGAATTCACTAGCCAAATCTATTATCATTGCCGCTCCATAAATTAGCGTTTTAGCCTCACCTATTCACGCCACAAATTGGGATACAATCGATGCAGGTCATGTCTGGAGCGGCAGCTCTTTCTGCTTTTAAATCGTCCAAATTATTACTCAGCCTTCAGGCCAAACTCCCCCAGGTAAAAGCGTTTAGCGCGCAGTTTGTTCATTTCCTAGATTGCACTGAACAATTGAGCAAGCCCGATCTAAAAGTGGTTCGGGCGCTGCTGCATTATGGCGCCGAATTTAATTCAATCAGTCTTGCAGGGGATTCCTCTTTACTGCTGACACGAGTGGTAGTGCCAAGGCCAGGTACGATTTCCCCTTGGTCCAGCAAGGCTAGCGATATCTTGCATAACTGCGGCCTGTCCATGGTGGACAGAGTTGAACGCGGTACCTTGTTTGCTGTTTCCCTTGAGAAACCCCTTAGTGCCGATGAGTTGGCAGTACTTGATGACATGCTTCATGACCGCATGACTCAGGCAATATTAGAGGGTGTTGAACAGGCAAGTTGTCTGTTTCGTCACGCCGAGCCGCAGCCGGTGGCCTCTGTCGATGTGTTGGGAAATGGAAGAGCAGCGCTAAGCGATGCAAATAGTGCATTGGGTTTGGCGCTCGCCGAAGACGAGATCGATTATTTGCTTCAGCAGTTTACCGATCTAGGCCGTAATCCTAACGACGTAGAACTGATGATGTTTGCCCAGGCTAACTCCGAGCACTGTCGGCACAAGATCTTCAATGCCGACTGGACTATCGATGGCAAGCAACAACAGCATTCTTTGTTCGGCATGATTCGCAATACTCATAAACAATCGCCCGAGGGCGTACTGTCTGCCTATTCTGACAATGCAGCAGTAATGAAGGGGCATGATAGCGCGCGCTTCTTTCCAAATCCTGATTCCAAGCAGTATGGCTTCATCGCAGAGCCCGTGCATATCTTAATGAAGGTGGAAACACACAATCATCCTACGGCGATAGCACCATTCCCTGGCGCATCGACTGGCTCCGGTGGTGAGATTCGTGATGAGGGAGCTACCGGTACCGGATCCAAACCGAAGGCAGGTCTATCGGGTTTTAGTGTCTCCAATTTAAAGATTCCAGGGTTTACACAGCCCTGGGAAGAAAATTTAGGTAAGCCCGCCCATATTGCCTCGGCCCTGGACATCATGTTGGAAGGACCAATAGGTGGAGCATCATTTAACAATGAATATGGTCGTCCTGCGCTGTGTGGATATTTTCGCAGTTTCGAGCAGAGTGTAGTGAATGAGGCTGGCGAGAATGAGGTGCGGGGATATCACAAGCCCATCATGATCGCAGGCGGAATAGGTAATATCCGCGAACCCCATGTGCTGAAGAGTGGAATATCTGTGGGCTCCCAGTTAATCGTGCTTGGCGGGCCTGCCATGCTGATTGGTCTTGGCGGTGGAGCAGCTTCTTCGATGGCTTCAGGTTCGGGAAATGAGGATCTAGACTTTGCATCTGTGCAGCGCGAGAACGCGGAGATGGAAAGGCGCTGCCAGGAAGTGATTGACCAGTGCTGGCAGCTGGGTGACGACAACCCCATAGCATTTATCCACGACGTGGGCGCCGGAGGCCTTTCCAATGCCCTGCCAGAGCTCGTCAAAGATGGAGGTCGCGGCGGGGTATTCAAACTGCGTGATATCCCTAATGCAGAAAGTCAGATGTCTCCCTTGGAGATCTGGTGCAACGAGGCACAAGAGCGCTATGTGCTAGCGGTCAATCCAGAGCATCTGTCTCGGTTCAATGCCATCTGTGAGCGCGAACGTTGCCCTTTCGCAGTCGTCGGTGAAACTATTGAAGAAGAGCATATCCGTCTCGATGACTCTCATTTTTCCAATAGCCCAATCGATCTGCCAATGGAGCTCCTCTTTGGTAAGCCGCCGAAGATGCATCGTGATGTAAAGTCTGGGCAGCTCCCCAAGACAGCATTCGAGACTAACGATCTGGATTTGGGCGAATCCATAGCAAGGGTGTTATCTCTGCCTGCGGTGGCAAGTAAGAATTTTTTAATTACGATAGGTGACCGCACAATTACCGGGCTAGTTCATCGCGATCAGATGGTAGGTCCTTGGCAGGTTCCAGTAGCTGACGCTGCAGTAACGGCTACTGCTTATTGCCATTACATGGGCGAGGCTATGGCGATGGGCGAGCGTACGCCTCTGGCGTTATTCGATGCGGCGGCATCTGGTCGCATGGCGATCGCGGAATCCGTTACCAATATTGCAAGCGCCTCGATCGAGAAGCTGGGCGATATTAAATTATCGGCAAACTGGATGGTAGCTGCGGGTCACGGCAGCGAGGATCAGAAGTTATTTGAAACAGTAAGCGCTGTAGCGATGGACTTATGTCCGCAGCTCGGTATCTGCATACCGGTAGGGAAGGACTCGATGTCCATGCGTACCGTATGGAATGAAGAGGGTAATGAGAAAAGTAACACCGCACCGTTGTCACTTATCGTTTCGGCTTTTGCGCCTGTAGATGACATCCGTAAGACCCTCACTCCTCAGTTACAGACAGATCAGGGGCAAACTAGCCTGCTGTTAATTGATTTGGGGAGAGGCAAGAATCGACTTGCCGGATCGGCATTGGGGCAAGTCTATAGTCGCATGCAGGGAACAGCTCCCGACTTGGATGATCCTTCCGACTTGATTGGCTTGTTCAACTTTATTAGCGATTGTCGTAGCGAGGATTTGTTATTAGCCTATCACGATCGATCTGATGGTGGCCTATTCACAACTCTTGCAGAGATGGCATTCGCTGGTCACTGCGGCCTTGACGTCCAGCTGCAGTCTCTAGCGACAGAGGATACTCTGCTTGCTGCCTTATTCAATGAAGAGCTGGGAGCGGTAGTCCAGGTTAGAAATAAACAGTTAACAGCTGTTATGAAATATGCAGACAAGAATGGTTTGGCTGACTGTGTGCATGAGATAGCTCAGCTGAACCAGAAGGGCAATTTAAGTATCGCATTCCGCGAGAACATTCTATTTGCTCAGAGCAGGATAGAGTTGCAACGTCAGTGGGCGGCGACCAGCTATCACATGCAGAGCATGCGCGATAATTCGATTTGCGCGAGCGAAGAATACGATCAATTACTCGATGCCGAAGATCCGGGTATTTCTATCGCGCTCAGCTTCGATTTGAATGAAGACATTACAGCGCCTTACATCAATGTTGATGCGAAGCCGCGTGTTGCCGTGCTCAGAGAGCAAGGTGTTAACGGGCAGATAGAGATGGGGGCAGTATTCGATCGAGCAGGTTTCGAAGCCATTGATGTACATATGACGGACTTAATCAGCGGAAGAGTGAGTCTCGATCAGTTTAATGCGCTAGTTGCCTGTGGCGGATTCTCTTACGGTGATGTGCTCGGTGCCGGTGGAGGTTGGGCGAAATCTATACTCTTTAATCCAGAGCTGCGCGCTCAGTTTGAAGCCTATTTCACCAATCCAGATACTCTAAGCTTAGGGGTCTGTAATGGCTGTCAGATGATTTCTCTGTTGCATGAGCTAATACCTGGCGCGGATCATTGGCCACGTTTTGTGCGTAATCGTTCGGAGCAGTTCGAAGGTCGATTCAGTTTGGTGCGAGTGGAGTCGAATAACTCAGCCTTTCTACAAGGCATGGAAGGCTCCCGCTTTCCTCTGGCTGTAGCTCACGGAGAGGGCAGGGCAGAATTTGCAGGAGCAGGCGATCTGCAGAAACTTCAGTCAGCCAATGCTATTGCACTGCGTTATTCCGATAGCTACGGCGAGCAGACCGAGCGCTATCCTGCTAACCCGAATGGCTCGCCTGACGCTATAGCGGGAATAGCAAGTCAGGATGGTCGTGTCACAATCATGATGCCTCACCCCGAGCGAGTCTTCCGTGCGAGCCAGAATTCTTGGCACCCAAGCGATTGGATGGAAGATGCGCCAAGCATGCGTATGTTTCGTAATGCAAGAAAGTGGTTGGGGTAGAGTTTTTCAATTCTAGTCGCTTTGTTTGAAGGTCCCTACAGAATGAACGACAGACAACTCCTGAAGATCGAATTCTACGTGCCTGAAGAGCAGCTGCAACAGGTCAAGCAAGCAATGTTCGATGCGGGTGCAGGCAAGGTGGGCGATTACGATAGCTGCGCTTGGCAGGTTCTTGGTGAGGGGCAATTCAAGCCTTGTGAGGGTAGCAAGCCCTTTAAAGGGAAGCGGGGCAGTTTAGAAATTTTGAGCGAATATAAAGTCGAGATGGTTTGTGCTGAAGAGTTTATAGCGCAAGTTGTAAGTGCTATGAAAGATTCGCACCCCTATGAAGAAGTCGCCTACTCGGTAATACGCACCGAATTTTTTGAATAGAACTGTTTGAATAGAAATACGTAGTGAATTCTATTCTGAAAAACTCGCGCTGATCAGATTCGTGGTGAAGCTTCTATCTTCTCCATGGTGCACGTCGAACATCCTCACTGGAAATTGATTCTTCCGCAGATCGTCAAAGTAGTGCTCAAGTGTGCTCTTCACAACTGGAAAGGCGATCTCTCGCCATGGAATCTCCGCCTCGCTAAACAGTGCAACTTCCTCTGACTCTATCCCCGCGGCGAAATCCAGGTTTGCTAACTCGGTTCGAAAGAACATATACACTTGGTTTATCTTCGGTAAGTTGAAGAGGGTATACAGGCTATCGCTTTGCACGATGACCGACGCGCCAGCCTCTTCCTGTGTCTCCCGTATCGCACCATGTAGGCTAGATTCGCCGTTCTCCATGAAGCCGGCAGGTAGCGTCCATTTTCCGCTTCGTGGTTCTATGGCTCGCTTGCAGAGGAGAACCTTGTCTTCGAAAAAAGGCAGGGTGCCGACGACGTTCTTAGGATTGAGATAGAAGATGGTGTCGCAATCGCTGCAACAGTGGCGAGGCTTATCGTCGCCCTCTGGGATACGCAGTATCAGTGAGCCTGCACATTGATGGCAAAATTTCATGGATTGCACCGAGTGTTATTCGTAGCTGCTTGATCACAGTCTACGTAGGTGCCCTAGTGTACTGCTTTAAAGGCCTCGGGAAAACCGGCGGCACAAGACTAGCTTAGAGTCTCTCCAATTAAATGCGATTAATCTCGCAATGCAAGCGGAATCTCTTAGAGGTCATGTAGGCTTCGATCTCACGTAAACGTAATTCCATAGTGTTGTAGATCGCTGTACATTCGTCCCGTGAGTGCAGAGGTTCTTCTTCAGTCTTCTCATCGGTCTGTTTGCTTGTGTAAGGCTCTGTCGCACCCTTGAAGGCGGCAGTCGCTTCGGCGTAGGCTTCCTTGGCTACCTCTTCGGCAAATTGCTCATACTCTTCGTTCACATAGCTCTTGCGGTTCTTTCTTCTGGCTCTTCGCTCTGCTTTTCGTTGCTTGCGTTTGGCTCGGCGTTCTTGCCGACCAGTAGGAGTCACATGTGGGTCTGATTCGAAAACGAATATGCAAATTATATAGGCCCAGAAGGTGAAAGGGCCAAATAGGAATAGTGAGAATAATGTGACAGCTCTTACCGCGAATGCACTTACTTCAAAGTAATCAGCGATACCGCTGCATACGCCAGCGATACGTTTGTTACGCTCATTCTTGTAGATAGGCTTGCGGTAGTTTAATTCCTTAAAGTGTTCGGCGGTGCTGGCGCTCTTAAAATAATCACGCATCTTATCTGGCGTAATGTCTTTGTCTAGGCAGAAATAAAGCAGGAAATAGCCAATGATGAGTGTAGGCCAGGATATAACACAGATTACAAAGATCACACGAACCAAAACAGTTGGAACGTCCAGCCACCGGGCAATACCAGCGCAGACTCCAAGCCAGCGCGCATCGCTGCGATTTAGTTTTAAACTACTCGTGCCCATGTTCATTCTGTTCTCTCCAATCTGGGACTTCCGCGTCTAGGATTGATTCGAGTATGTCGATGCGTTCCGTTAGCGATTGAGCCATAGCTGATAGCTCGCCCATATTGTATTTGCCATCAGGTTCGATACGTACCGAGCGTTTTCCTTTTCTCAGTAAGAATATCCAGACTGTGACGGCACCCAGCACCATAGCCACAATTGCAATAATGAACTCTAATATGCCCATCTGTAAGCCTATTGGTCTTTAAGTTTATTTTTTAGATCTTCAAGCTCTTGGTCTATGGATTCTTGCTTCTCGAGTTCTTCGAACTCGCTCTGCAAACCACGCTTCTCTATGTGGATGCTATCCATTTGGCCTTCCATCTGATCTATCTTCTTTTCGTAATACTCAAATTTGTTCATGGCATTGTCAATAGAGTAACTGTGTAGCTGTCTATTAACATTGAGTCTCGACTCGGTTGCCGTGGTTCGCATGACAATCGTCTTCTGGCGAGCTCGGGCATCGTTGAGCTTTGCCTGTAGCTGCTCGATCTCGGTGCTTAGCTTGTCCAGAGTAGCATCGAGCTTCTCCAGATCTTTCTCGGTGATCAACACGCTTGAGTTGATGTTCGATTTTTCAAGAAGAGCTGCCTTGGCCAGGTCTTCTCGCCCCTTGGATAGTGCGAGTTCGGCCTTACCTTCCCAATCCTGCGCTTGTTTCTTCAGTTGTTCGGCGCGGCGATTAAGAGTCTTCTTCTCGGCGATAACCTTAGCTGTGCCGCTACGGACCTCAACCAGTGTCTCTTCCATTTCCTGGATTACCATGCGAATCATCTTTTCTGGATTCTCCGCCTTATCTAACAGAGAGCTGATATTGGAGTTGATGATGTCGGATAGTCTATTAAATATACTCATTGCTGATACCTCGAATGTACCGTTAGTCTCTAATGCCAGATAAAAAGGCTGGCTTAGTTACTAATTAGCAGATAGCGTGCCAACAATTTGATGATTATAACTTATTGATAATTAAGGTTTAAATTTGGACTATATTCTCTGCTATTGGTGAGCATAGCTAAATTACTTAACTAATGGTAATTTTCACTACTCATATTATGTTTAGCCCGGCTGATTTAGTCAGTTAGAGTGAAAGTCGCCGAAAGGGCTGGCATTACTCCGTAACTATTTGATAGTAAAGATTATTATGTCTGATCAGAAGTCAGCCCCAAGGATGATTGGCGAATCCGCCAGCTTTCTCGAAATGCAGGAGCACATCTCCCATGTGGCGCCGCTGAATAAGCCGGTGCTATTTGTCGGTGAGCGGGGCACAGGAAAGGAATTAGTTGCCGCTCGACTGCATTATCTCTCCCAGCGTTGGGAGCAAAACTTCCTGAAGATTAATTGTGCAGCAATGAGTGAGACCTTATTGGAGGCTCAGTTATTCGGTCACGAGGCTGGTGCATACACCGGTGCGACGAAGCAGAGGAAGGGTTTTTTCGAACGTGCCCATGGCGGCACTCTGTTCATGGATGAGCTTGCCAATACGCCCATGCCAGTTCAGGAAAAAATACTACGAGTCATCGAATATGGAGAATTCGAGAGGCTAGGTGGCAATGAAACACTTACCGTGGATGTAAGAATCATTGGGGCAACCAACGAAGACCTTCCGGATTTGGCGAGCCAAGGCAGATTTCGAGAAGATCTATTAGACAGGCTCGCGTTTGATGTCGTTACTCTGCCGCCACTTAGAGAACGTGCCGAGGATATTCTAATCCTCGCTGAGTACTTTGCCGTAGGTATGGTGAAAGAAATCGGCGGAGAATTTTTTGCGGGCTTTTCCGATAAGGTAGAGAAGGCGCTAGGTAAGTACTCCTGGCCTGGCAATATTCGAGAGTTAAAGAATGTAATCGAGCGAGCTGTCTACCAAAACGGCGACGGGCATATTACTCAGCTTGTATTCAACCCCTTTGAATCGCCCTATCGTTTAAGGACGGGTAGCAAAGTTCAAACTGCTGAAGATGGCGATGCGGCTGCCAAGAGCAATGTGCATGCTCCTGACTTATCGACTGCAGATTCTTTCGATTTTAAGAACGAGGTGCAGGAGTTTGAAATCAATTTACTCAATCAGGCGATGGAGCAGAATCAGTTCAATCAGAAGAAGGCCGCCGAGTTTTTGAATCTGAGTTATCACCAGCTGCGCGGTTATCTCCGCAAGTACGACTTACTAAACTAGCCTACAATTTTTTACTGTTTCACGCTTCATAAAAAAGGCCATTGTTGTTAGCAACACTGGCCTTTTTTGTCGAGAGTTTATAGCTGAAGGATCTAGTCTAGCATCGCTTCATAAACGGCACGCTGTGAAAGCGTAAGGTCCATTGGTGCGCCCCGTGGCCCGCCTCGTACCTGAGCCATATACAGCATGAAAAAGTTGTTCACCGGATCGACAATAAAGACCGTACCACCGACTCCCTGCCAGCCGAAGTTAAAAGGACCGTCGTTGTCTGCGCCTGGGATAGGCTGCAGGTGAAAGCCAAGTCCCCAATCACCAGTTGGACCGAAGAAGAAAGCATCGCGATTCACTTCATCGCCGATAAATTTCTGTTGCATGGATTTCAGCGTGGCTTCGCTAAGGATGCGTGCCCCGTTGTACTCACCACCATTCAATAGCATATTGGCGAAGCGCACATAGTCTTCTGTCGTAGAGTGCAGTCCACCACCGCCGGAGAGCATGGGTCGCACATTAAGTGGATCTTCCATATCACCATGGATGGGGTTTGCGATTCGATCCGCCTTAGACTCATCAACATAGAAGGTAGTCTCATCCATGCCTAGGGGATTAAATATTCTTTCATTAAGCAGGGCGTCCAAGGGTTTGCCAGCCGCTACTTCTATCACTGCGCCTAATACATCGGTCGAGCGTGAGTAGTTCCACTTCGTGCCGGGTTCGAAGCGCAGTGGCAGGGCAGCAAGGTTCTGCGCTAACTCGAGTGCAGTGATGTCGAAACGCAGCGAGCCTGATTGAAAGTATTGACGACCTAAGTCGCTTTCCGGATCGAAGATGCCATAGATTAAGCCGGACTCATGGGTTAGCAGGTGCTGCACAGTCATCTCGTTTTTGGCGGCAGTAATCTCGCCAGTTTCTTCGTTGATGACCTGCATATTGGCAAATTCTGGAATATATTTGGACACAGGGTCAGCGATAGAGATTAGGCCATCTTCGACCAGGCTCATCGTCGCTACACTGACGATAGGCTTCGTCATAGAGTAGATTCGAAAGAGGGTCTGATCATTCATTTCAGTAGTCTGCTTGGGGCCCTGGGTACCTACAGTTTCCAATACACCTACGCCTTCATCATTGCCAACGAGGATGATGTTTCCAGATACAAAGCCACCATCTACGGCTGCTTGCATCTGCTCGCGTATGCTTTGAATCTCGGATGCGTCGATGCCGAAGGTGTTCGAATCGATCATCTTGATTGAGCTTTCGTGGTCGCCGCCATGGTGATCGGCGAGCGCTGCAGTGCTAAGGAAAATTGCTGCAGTTAAGCAGAAAAGGGTGCGTGGTAATTTGGTCAGTATCATGTAAATTTCCTGTTTAGGTCGCAATTTGCTTAAGCAATTCGACGACACTGGTGCTGTAGTTCAGCTCAAATAGATCGGCTGTTTCGTTCCGTGTGCAGGTAGATAAGCGCAAGATATTACCCGAATGGGGCAATAGCAACAACTGCGCTAGGGGCGGCAAAACTCGCTATTTTTCCGCTACAGCTGTTTTAAGCGAAGTCGCGTACTAGAGAGTTACGGGTTTCTTCGGCCAGCGAATCGTTGCTGTACTGGTAGTTTGGATGTTCGCTTCGAATAGTCCATGAGGCGCTTCGTTTGGCTGCGGCGATCATCTCGTCGGTGAATTCGAAACGAAGGAAATGCACCGCTGAAGTCTTCTCGTCAGTGGAGCGAGTTAGATCTTCGTTGGCGATCGGGTATACGGGATCGAAGTCTTCGATCTGGATAGAGATCGATTCTTCTATGCCTATAAGTTCGCCCAGGCGAACCTTGCGTTCCGCCTCATCGGGGAATTCGAGCATAAAGGTCACTTTCAGGTTTTTCCCATCAGGAATTAGTGGGTTATAGGCTTCTAACTCTTCGAGGAGTTCTTCCTCGCCATTAATCTTCTCGACACGAATTAATTCCAATACTTGATAGCGCATGACCATATAGTCTTCGAAATGAAGCATCGCGTTTGGGCCTAGAGGAAGGCGTCGTGTCTTTTTGTGCTCCATCATGGCTTGTCGAATAGCAGGGCGCTGTTCGGTGTAGGCTTCGATGCTCATGAGATCTTTGATGCTAAGTTTCTTCATTCGTCTTAATCCTAAGTCTGGCGTATTCGTTTTCTAGATGCCATATGCATGGCAGAGAAGGTCAAGTGGGTGAATCGCTTTCTGATCATTATCCAGATTGTTCTCGATGTGCTTGCCGGCTACTGGGCAGTCGCTGCCATAATGATCGGGAGTCTGGTCTTTGATCTGTTTAACGATAGGCCGTGCAATTTTATTGGCGAATTCAAAAGTCTCGGACTTAACACCGTAGGTTCCATCGTGGCCCGAGCATCGCTCGATGTTCTTAACCGCGGTCTCTTCAATAAGCTCGAGAACCTGTTTCGTCTTCGGGCCGATGTTTTGCACGCGCTGGTGGCAAGCCACGTGGTAGCTAACATTACCTAAGGAATTTTTGAAATCGGTTTTGAGCTTTCCGGCTTTATGTAACTTATGCAGATATTCGAAGGGATCATTGAACGCCGCTGCTACCGCGAGCACTTGCTCATCCTCAGGGAACATTAGGGGAAGTTCCTGTTTGAACATTAAGACGCAGGAGGGAACCGCGGCGACAATAGTATTGCCAGCTTTTACCATCTCATACAAGGCAGGAATGTTCTTATCTTTGAGCTGCGTTACAGTCTTCAGGTCGCCTAGTTCTAATTTAGGCATACCGCAGCAGTGTTCTCTCGCTGCTAGATTTACTTTGATATCGTTGTGTTCGAGCACCTTTACTACGCTGTCTGCGATCGATGGTTCGTTGTAGTTGCAGTAGCAGGTTGTGAACAGCGTTACCTGTTCGCGATTGTCGCTTGTCTCTGCTTTGCTCTGCGCCGGATCGTAGATATGTGCTACGAGTTTCTTGCGAGCTGGTTGGTTTGTGTATTCAGGAAGCTTGGCTTCTTTGTGTATGCCCAGTGTCTTGTCGAGCATGCCGCGCAGAACGCCATTTTTGTTTGCGCCATTGACGAGGGTATTGATGACGGGCTGCGACGCCACCTTGCCAATCATATCGGTGCTGGTAATGACGTTGTCGCGGAATTTACTTTCGCCTTTCTTAAATTTGACGGCCTTCGCTCGCAACATTAGATGAGGAAAGTCGACGTTCCATTCGTGGGGTGGAACATAGGGGCACTTTGTGAGGTAGCAGAGGTCGCAGAGATAGCATTGATCGACTACCTTGCCGTAATCGGCAACATCTACTCCATCTACTTCAAACGTCTCGCTTTCGTCTACTAGGTCAAACAGTGTCGGGAATGCGTTGCAAAGACTCACGCAGCGTCGGCAGCCATGACAAATGTCATAGACGCGCTCTAGTTCTTTATTGAGATTGTCTTCATCCCAGAATTCGGGGTCATTTTGATTGAGCGGATGTCTGGTAGGCGCGCTCAGACCGCCTTCTCTGCGTTGATCAGACATAAGGTAATCCAATTGATTGTGAGACGTAAACAACGAAACTCTGGTTAGCGAAGTAGAGCTTTTATTTTCGAGCTGCATGAGCTCTCACTGCGATTTTTAAAATTACTGGCATCGATCTGATGCCAGTAATTTGGCAGGATGCTGGACTAGTCGTCTAAGGCATCCAGTGCTTTTTGAAAACGATTGGCGTGTGAGCGCTCAGCCTTCGCTAGAGTCTCCATCCAGTCGGCTATCTCATCAAAGCCTTCATCTCGAGCATCCTTTGCCATGCCAGGATACATGTCGGTGTACTCATGAGTTTCACCGGCAACAGCTGACTTCAGATTGTCTTCGGTTCCACCAATAGGCATGCCTGTAGCAGGATCACCAACCTCTTCGAGGTATTCAAGATGGCCGTGTGCGTGTCCAGTCTCGCCTTCCGCGGTCGAGCGGAAAAGTGCAGATACATCGTTGTAGCCTTCAACGTCGGCCTTTTGGGCGAAATAGAGGTAGCGACGGTTAGCCTGCGATTCGCCAGCGAATGCAGCTTTTAGATTATCTTCTGTCTTTGAACCTTTCAATGACATGGTGTTTCTCCTAGTGGTTTGCAATTAACTAATGCGGATCCTGTGGCGGTAACGAGTCGAGGATCACTTAATCGAGGATTACTTTACGTCAATTCGAATATCAAATCTAATTGATTTTTTTAGGTGCTTTGATCGTTTTTATCGATTATGATTTTAGGCATGAATCCTTCAATTAAGCAGTTAAAATATCTCTGTGCAGTAGCCGAACACCGGCATTTCAGTAAGGCTGCAGCCGCCTGTCATGTGACGCAATCCACCCTGAGCGCGGCGATACAAGAGCTGGAATCTCAGCTCGGTGTAAAGATCTTTGAGCGAAACAAGAAGACGGTGCTAATCACCTCTCTGGGGGAGAAGCTTCTGCTGCAGGCGCGAATTATTCTCGGTGACGTTGAGGACTTTGTTGGTATCGCCCGTGCCCATGAGGCTCCGCTGGTTGGAGACCTGCGGCTAGGGGTAATTCCAACTATAGGGCCATTTCTGCTTCCTGCCATCCTTTCGGATCTACGTAAGAGTTTCGACAAGCTAAAGCTCTATCTAAAAGAGGAGATGAGCGCCGAGCTCGTTCAGCAATTACAACAGGGGCAGCTGGATCTCATTATTCTCGCCTTTCCGTTTCCGTTGCCGGAAATGGAGACAGTGAGCCTATTTAAAGACGAATTTTTACTCTGTCTTCCTCCGGGCCACGAATTGGAAAAGATGCAGAAGGTGACGCAGCATCAACTTCGCGGACAGAGCCTTTTGCTTCTCGAAGAAGGGCATTGTCTGCGCGATCATGCTTTGGAGGCTTGTAAACTAGAAACCGCCGATACAGATCTTGTCTACCAAGGAACGAGCTTGCACACATTGGTACAGATGGTGGCAAATGGTCTCGGTATGACGCTGTTACCTGCCATGTCGGTTGATGCGGACGTGCTAGGGGATACTCAGCTGCAACTTAAGCATTTTTCTAATGAAAATGTATCTAGAGAAGTGGGCATGGCCTGGCGTAAATCAGACCCCCGCAGAGAAGAATATCTGCTTCTGGCCGAGTTTGTGAAGGAGCATCTGGGGCACTCGGACAAAGCAAACAAGAAGTCTGCATGAGGGTATTCGCTGTCTCGGATATCCATGTCGACTATGAAGAAAACCTAGCCTGGATTCTGAGTCTGGGGCGCGAACAATACGCAAACGACATACTGATCCTCGCCGGCGACGTCACCGACAAGATGTCACTACTCGAACAGGTATTCACCTCCCTCGCGGCAACTTTTAAGGCAGTGTTATTTGTGCCGGGGAATCATGATCTTTGGGTGCAGGAAGAGGGCTTTGACTGCTCATTGAGCAAGTTCGAAGCGATCGCTGAGCTTTGTAAATCCTGTGGTGTTCACGCTGATGTTCTCGAACTGTCTGAAATTAGTTTTGTTCCCTTGTATTCCTGGTACGATTTTTCTTTTGGTGAACCAGATCGACACCTGCGCAGGGCATGGCGCGACTTTAGGGCCTGTTCCTGGCCCGAGCACTTGCCCGCTAGTGAGGATGTTTCAGAGTATTTTCTCAAGCTTAATATTCCTAATTTGGCAACTCGGAACAAGACGGTCATAAGCTTTTCGCACTTTCTACCAAGAATAGATGTTATGCCTACAGGAATACCTGAAAAGCGCAGAAACGTTTATCCGGTGCTGGGGAGTGAGGCTTTGGGGGTACAGGTGAAGCAGTTGAACCCAACTATTCACGTGTATGGTCATAGCCATGTCAATCAAGCAATCGATCTGGACGATATACATTACGTAAACAATGCTTTTGCGTACCCAAGAGAAGTACATATAGCGCGTAAGCAGCTTAAATGTATCTATGAGTGTTAAACACTGCTGTGCAAATTTGCAGAGAGAGCGACCGTTGTGAAAGAAATGCACATTGAAAAGTCAGAGGTTCATTTCTGGCAAGTAGAACAGGCTGATTTCGATCTGACTTCGTTGCAAGAGGAGTGTCTCGCTTGGCTGAAGGAATCTGAGCTCAAGCGATTTCAACGCTATCAGTTTGATCGACATCGTAAACAATTACTGCTCGGTCGTGTTCTCATGCGTGTTGCATTATCTAGCTACGATAGATCGATTGCGCCAGCATCCTGGGATTTTATTCAGAATCAATATGGCAAGCCTGCGATCAGTGCGGAGCAAAACCGTGCATCGCTTTATTTCAATTTGTCCCATTCGGCTGAGAAAGTGGTTCTAGCCGTGTCGCGATTCGAAAATATCGGAATCGACGTCGAGTGCGCGAGAAAGCCACGCAAAGTCGCCGCGATCGCGCAGCGCTATTTCTCCGACGAGGAAGCGGCTCAGCTGCTCGCCCTGCCCGAAGATCAGCAACAGTCGCGTTTCTATGATCTGTGGACATTGAAGGAGGCGTATATCAAGGCTTGCGGTATGGGTTTGGCGATACCTCTGCAACACTTCTCTTATGACTTTGTAGGTGACGATAGACTCGCAGTTGCGTTTGATGCGCGACGTGATGACGTGGCAAGTGCATGGCAATTTTGGCAGCTTTCTGCAGGGGCTGATTTTAAATTAGCAGTGGCAGCGAAAGCGGGCGAGGAGGGGCTGACGCATACACTATCGGCCTGGAAGTTGGCCGGTTTGGATAAAATTATTGAACAAGAAATTGAGGTTGTTCGCAGCTCATAGTTAGACTACTCGTCGTCTACTACTTTTTTATCCTGCCACATCTTCACTGTACGAATCACATTGCCTTGCACCTGAACGGTCTCTGCAAAGTAGCCGTTGAGCTTGATGCCCACGGAAGAATCAGGGATTGATTGCAGTATTTCGGTTAGCAAGCCATTCAGAGTTTTTGCTCCAGTGTTGTCTAAATTCCAGGAGAGAATACGATTGATGTCACGAATACTGGTGGAGCCATCTATCAGGTAACTGCCATCTTCTTGGGCATGAAAGTCCTTGCTGCTGTCAGCAAGATCGGTGGTAAATTCACCAACGATTTCCTCGAGTATATCCTCGAGGGTTACTAGGCCCTTGACCGCACCGTACTCATCAACGACGACCGCCATGCGCAATTTTTTCCTCTGAAATTTCGACAATTGAACGTGCAGAGGAGTGCTTTCGGGGATGTAGTAGGGCTCGATGGTTTCTGCAAGTATGGCTGCTTTGTTGACGGTCTCTAGTCGAATCAGTTTGCCGACACTGCGTAGGTGCAGAATACCAACTAGGTTGTTAATGTCTTTCTTGTAGACCGGCATGCGCGTGTGCTGGCTGCTGCCGATTAGGCTTAGAATTTCGTCGATGTCATCTTCTATATCTATGCCGAGGATGTCATTTCTGGGCACCAAAATGTCATTTACGGTTACATGTTCCAGATCGAGGATGTTGAGAAGCATGCCCTGTCTGCGCTGTGGCAATCTCGCGCTGGACTCGTACACTACGGTGCGCAACTCTTCTGCGGACAGTTGCTGATGACTATCGTCGGATACTGAATTAAAACCTAACACTCTCACTAGCGCGTTTGAAACCACGTTGACCATCCACACCACGGGATACAAAACCTTCAGTAGTAAAATTAAGATAATGCTAGAAGGGTAGGCGATTTTCTCTGGATAGAGTGCAGCAATTGTTTTCGGTGTCACCTCCGCAAATATCAATACGACAAGTGTTAGGACGACCGCTGTTATTAGTGGTGCAGGATCACCAAAAATTTGAATCGCAATGGAAGTGGCGATTGCCGCAGCGAGGAAGTTGACGAAGTTGTTGCCGATCAGGATTACGCCGATTAGCTTGTCGGGTGTCTCAAGCAATTTGCTCGCACGGCTGGCCCCTGCATGTTTGTTTCTCGAGAGGTGTTTCAATCGGTAGCGGTTGAGGCTCATCATCCCGGTTTCGGAGCTGGAGAAATAAGCTGAGGCCAAGATCAGCAGCCCGAAAGAAAGAAGCAACATAGATAAGCTGGGTTCGTCGGCACTCATTTAAGGTCTTTCTCGTAGGGAGGGTAATGGGTCAGCTGGAGATGAAGAAGCAATCAACTGATTAAATATTCCAGAGCGAACTTCACGCCATAGAATCCGATGATAAGCAGTGCAAAACCGCCTAGAGTTCCGCGAATAGCAGTTTGACCACGCCAACCGAGTTGATGTCGACCCCAGAGCAGGACTGCAAAAACGACCCAGGCCAAGATTGAGAAGACGGTTTTATGAATGACCCCGTCGATGCCCCAGATGTCATCGAAGAACAAGAAAGCGGTGGCGATAGTGAGGGTTAACAGCAGCTGCCCAACCCAGACTAGCTCGAATAGAAAGGCTTCCATGTCCTGCAGCGAAGGAAGCTTACGAATTAGCCCGCCGGTATGCCGGTTCTTTAACTGATGGTCTTGATAAGCCAGAAAGCCAGCCTGCAAGGCGGCGATGGTGATGAAGCTGTAGGCCAGAATCGATATGAGTACATGGCTAGCGAGGCTCAGGCTCATATTGGTAGGCGGATAGTCGCTGCGAATGGCGAGAGATGCCAAGATGCTCAGAGCTGCGAGGGGGAACAAGCCGAGAAAGAGTATATGTAGCGGTTTGCGCAGGCTACTAATGAGCACCACTAGTGAAATGGACAGGGTGATGAGGGTGCTGATTTCAAACAAGCCAAAATGGAAGCCATCGGCGCTTTGAATGACTCCGTAGGCGCTTAAGGCGTGAGCTAAGACGGCTAATCCGCCAAATAGGAAGACTTGGCTGCTTGTTTCTTTGTTCGACTTGAAATTCATGCCTTGAAAGACAGAGCCCATCAAGTAGAGGAAGACAGCGAATAGTCCGGAAATTACGGTAACTTGCATGATGAATTAGGGCTTGAGCTTCGCCAGAGACGGGTTAAGAGGGTTAATAAGTTCAATAGGAAAGTGTCGCACATGTATACTAACGGTAGAAGCCCTTTTTTAATGCGCTTCGGATTCGCTATAATGCCGCTCGGTCAATGTTTCGAGTGATTTCGCAGAAAGCAGTCCGTTAAGAATCCTAATCAATAGCTCGATCAATTCACAGACGAAGTCAGGTGGTAGCCCACAGTGTTCGATAACCTTACAGATAGACTCTCCGGAACCTTTAGAAAGCTCACGGGCAAGGCCAATCTCACCGAAGCCAATATTCAGGACGCCTTGCGTGAGGTTCGTCGTGCGCTACTGGAGGCAGACGTTGCGCTGCCTGTCGTTAAGGATTTTGTTGATCGAGTCAGTCTACGTGCCGTGGGTCAGGAAGTCTCTTCGAGTCTTACGCCCGGTCAGGCATTTATCAAGATCGTTCAGGCCGAGCTTGAATCTATCATGGGTACGGCCAACTCCGAGCTGGACCTAAAGGCAGCGCCACCAGCAGTTGTATTAATGGCGGGCCTGCAGGGCGCTGGTAAGACTACTACCGCGGCCAAACTCTCCCGCTGGCTCAAGAACGATGCAAAGAAATCGGTAATGCTTGTGAGTGCCGACGTCTATCGTCCAGCGGCTATCCAGCAATTACAAACTTTGGCGACAGAAGTGGACGTGGAATTCTTCGCTAGCGACAGTAGTCAGACACCTGCGGCGATTGCCGCGGCAGCCTTAGCCGAGGCCAAGCGTAAGTTTATTGATGTATTAATAGTGGACACCGCCGGACGTCTGGCCATCGATCAGGAAATGATGGCGGAAATCCAGCAGCTGCACAGCCAGTTAAACCCAGTCGAAACACTATTTGTTGTTGACGCCATGACGGGGCAGGATGCAGCCAATACGGCGAAGGCCTTTAATGATGCACTGCCACTAACGGGCGTAGTGTTGACCAAGGCGGATGGTGATGCGAGGGGCGGAGCCGCCTTGTCTGTGCGTCATATCACTGGCAAGCCAATCAAATTTATCGGTATGGGCGAGAAGATGGACGCGCTCGAGCCGTTCTACCCTGATCGAATCGCCTCTCGAATCCTCGGCATGGGCGACATGCTCTCGCTTATCGAGGAGGCTGAAAAGAAGGTCGACAAGGTTAAGGCAGAGAAGCTCGCCCGCAAGATCAAGAAGGGTAAGGGCTTCGACCTGGAGGATTTCAGGGAGCAGCTTGGCCAAATGCAGAATATGGGTGGTGTTGCCAGCATCATGGATAAGATGCCGGGCATGGGTGCATTGCCACCCGGTGCCGCCAAAATGGTGGACGACTCACAGTTTAACCGCATGGAAGCGATTATTAATTCCATGACGCCGCGAGAGCGAACCAACCCGGATGTGCTAAATGGCTCGAGAAAAAGACGGATTACGGTTGGTTCCGGAACCCAGATTCAAGACCTGAATCGACTGCTGAAGCAGCACAAGCAGATGCAGAAAATGATGAAGAAGATGAAGGGCGGTAAAATGGCCAATATGATGCGTGGCCTCGGTGGCATGCAGGGCCCGGGCGGCGGCGGTGGCTTCCCCGGTGGGCCAGGGCAGTTTCCGCGATAAATACCTGTTTCAAGTGCCTGCGAGATAGCGTTTTGCGCGGGCTAGGTTCGAGAACTGTATATAGTGGCTCAGGCCCCGAAAATACAGTGCTTCTCTGCTTCCAATCGCACCTCAATTAACATAGAATACCCGCCTTTTTACCCGAGCACGTCAGTTTTAGGGGCAAATCAGCCTCGGCTCGCGTAACTCTTAAACATTAGTTTACACATTGGAATGACAGGAAATACTTATGGTCACGATTCGATTGTCACGTGGCGGCGCTAAGAAAAGGCCTTTTTATCACATCACAGTAAGTGACAGCCGCAGTGCGCGTGATGGGCGTTTTATTGAGCGAATTGGCTTTTTTAACCCCCGTGCTAAAGGTCAGGAAGAGCGTTTGCGTCTTGATCGCGATCGCATGTCCTACTGGACTGCACAAGGTGCACAGCTTAGCCCACGCGTATCAACATTAGCGAAGGCTGCAGTAGAGACTTCTACAACAGAGGCGTGATTTTGATATCGCGTTGTCCGGGTGGTAAGTAAATCCGAAGTAGATAGTGAGAGGGTAGTGCTCGGAGAAATTGGTCGAGTACATGGCCTAAAGGGTTGGCTTAAGCTGATTTCCTTTACCTCACCGATCGAAAACATCCTCGATTACACGCATTTTAATGCGCAAGTTGGGGGGCAGCCTCAGGAGCTAGAGATTGACGAGCACCGTCGTCAAAGCAAGGCTCTGCTGGTCCATTTCAAGGGTTACGATGACCCTGAGACGGCAAGGCTATTGACCGGCACAGAATTAACGATTGCGAATGAAAAATTGCCTCAGTTAGAGCGAGGCGAATTTTATTGGCATCAGCTGGTAGGCCTTAAAGTGGTCAATCAGCATGAACAAGTGTTTGGCCGAGTCAGCCGCTTGTTAGAGACAGGCGCCAACGATGTGTTGGTAGTCAAAGCAGATAGTGAAAGCATCGATGAGCGGGAGCGACTTATTCCCTATTTGGTTGATTCGGTGGTAATCGAGATAGATCTGGAAAATCAGACTATTCGAGTAGATTGGGAAGCAGATTATCTGGATTGAATGCTCCTTATTTTAGGGAAAAGTTCGCCAGACGTGACAGAGGTGTAAGCGATGCAGCTTGGAATAGTCACCCTGTTTCCGGAAATGTTTGCAGCCGTAACGGAACACGGCATTAGTGGTAGGGCGGTTCGCTCGGGTCTAATGAACCTAGAGTTTTTTAACCCGCGAGACTACACGACTGATAAGCATCGTACCGTGGACGACAAGCCATTTGGTGGCGGTCCTGGGATGCTAATGAAGACCGAGCCGCTAATGGCATCGATTGCCGCGGCGAGGCATGCAGTAGCTGAGAAACAAAAGGCCGGTGGTGCTAACAGCGCAAGTGAACGCGCTAAAGTGATTTATCTATCACCGCAGGGCAAGACCCTAAAGCAAGATTCGATTATCGATCTTGCGAAGCGAGAAAGCATGGTTCTGCTGTGCGGTCGTTATCAAGGCATAGATAATCGTGTGCTTGAGAGCGAGATAGATGAAGAATGGTCGCTGGGTGATTTCGTAATCAGCGGCGGCGAATTGGCAGCGATGACACTTATCGATGCTATGACGAGATTTCAGCCTGGCGCGCTAGGCGATGAAGGCTCGGCGTTAGAAGACAGTTTTAGCAATGGCTTATTGCACAGCCCAGAGTACACCAGACCACAGAGTATTATTGGTCAGGCTGTACCCGAAGTATTGCTCAGCGGGGATCACGAAGCGATACGCAAGTGGCGGCTGAAGCAGAGTTTAGGTGCTACTTGGTTGAAGCGGCCAGACTTGTTGCAAGGGATGTCGCTAGATGCCGAGCAAAAAGAATTATTAGAGCAGTTCGAGCAAGACTATGTTCGTAATAAAGCGCAGTAGCTTGAAGTGCTAGTTAGAGAAAATAGTTTGAAAAACGGCTAGATAATAGAGTTTTGAAAATTTCGATTTATTAAGAATTTGGCAACTGCCAATAGCTACGCAGTTCAGGAGCAATTTGATGAGCAAGAGTAAGATCATCCAGCAGATAGAAAACGAGCAGATGAGCAAGGAACTTCCAGAATTTGGACCGGGCGACACTGTTGTTGTTCAGGTAAAAATTAAGGAAGGCGATAGAGAGCGTCTACAGGCCTTCGAAGGTGTCGTTATTGCACGTCGCAATCGTGGCGTAAACTCATCTTTCACCGTTAGAAAGATATCTCACGGTGTTGGTGTTGAGCGCGTATTTCAGATCTATAGCTCGGTCGTTGATAGTGTTGAAGTAAAGCGACGCGGTGCTGTTCGTCAGGCCAAGTTGTACTATTTGCGCGAACTGACTGGTCGAGCTGCAAGAATTACAGAAAAGCTAGAAAAGAAGTCGAGCTAAGAAAGCTCGGTTTGCTGCCTCGGGAACAAGCTGAGGCGCTGCATCCTAGCCAATTCTGGGCATATCGAATGGGAAGTCTGTCCGCAGTCTTCCCATTTTCGTTTCTGCCGATAGACCCGATATTTACATGATCTACGTAAGAGATGTTTGCGAAGAACAGAGGGTTTAGCACGCCGTGGCTGCAGTGAATTAAGTTGGCCATGTTCTGTTCTAGTTTGAGCAGCCAGTTATTAAATGCTATAAGATAGCCAATACAGTTATGAGCCTTGCCCAGCGCCGCGCAACGAATGTAGCGGTTCTCAGCAGAGGATATAAAAGGAGAGAAGTCATGAGAATAACTATTAAGCCGTTGTTAGCTATGTTGGGACTAGTTTCAATGATAGTTATCGTCTCTGTCTCTCAGGCACAGAATCGTGACCAATCACTACGCGGGAAGCTCGAGCAGGCGATTGAGATAGCATCCCAGAATCAGCTGCAAATTATCAGCGTGAAAGCCACACCACTATCTACTATCTACGAAGTCGAATTGAACACAGGTGAGATTCTCTACAGTGATATCTCCGGTGATTATCTCTTCGCAGGTGATATGTATCGCACCGGTGATACCGGTCTTACGAATATCTCCACAAGCGCGAGGCAGGAAAGAAGTCTCGTTAAAATCGCGGCCATTCCAGTCGAGGAGATGATTGTTTTCACTCCAGACGAGGTTAAGGCATCCATAACAGTCTTCACCGATGTTGACTGCACCTATTGCCGCAAGCTTCATAGCGAGCTTGATCAACTGATGGCGAAAGGCATTGAGGTTCGTTACCTAGCTTATCCTCGCGGTGGCGCACAAGCAGACTCTTACGACAAGATGATTTCAGTATGGTGCTCTGACGATCGAAAGAAATCTCTGACTCAAGCAAAGAATGGTCAGAATTTACCTGCTGGTGATTGTGATTCGCCGGTTCTAGCGCACCATGCGCTAGGTAACGAACTAGGTATATCCGGCACGCCAGCACTGATATTCCCTGATGGCACGGTCATTCCTGGCTATATGGATGCTGATCGCTTAGCGGCAATGCTTAAGATCAACTAGCAATTCATTTGTCACAGGAGCCTCGGTCTTTCGCCGCAGGCTCCGTTTCTCACAACTTCATCTTCCTTTAGCAGTACCTTGGGTCCTCAGACTGCTGGGTTTCTTGCATGTTTCCAGTATAATTCGTGGCTTATATTGAATACCTCCGAGGCCTTTTGTGAATTCTGAATCAGTCAAGTCAATCAAACCTCAATCTATCAAGGTCGGCATCTGCGGCTTCGGTACCGTAGGTGGCGGCAGCTACAAGTTATTGCAGAACAACGGCGAAGAGATTACTCGCCGAGTTGGCTGCGCGATAGATGTTTCAAGGATAGCGTCTCGCAGTCTGAATAGCGGTGACGTCGATTCAGCGGTCAAGGTTAGCAAAGACCCTTTCGATATCGTTAATGATCCCGAGGTGGACATAGTCATCGAGACCATAGGTGGTTTCGATCCTGCTTTCGAGGTGGTTCGTCAGGCGTTAGCGAATGGCAAGCATGTGGTGACTGCGAACAAAGCATTGATCGCGGAGCGCGGCAACGAACTCTTCGCCGTAGCCGAAGAAAACAACGTGACACTTGCCTTTGAGAGCGCCGTGGCGGGCGGCATCCCAATCATAAAGGCTTTGCGAGAGGGCCTCTCGGCAAACAAGATCGAATGGCTGGCAGGCATTATCAACGGCACCGGCAACTTTATCCTTACAGAGATGGCCGAGAAGCAGCGTCAGTTCGCCGATGTCCTAACCGAGGCGCAGCAGTTGGGCTATGCCGAAGCCGATCCGACATTCGATGTCGAAGGCATCGATGCGGCGCACAAGTTAACTATCATGGCATCAATTGCTTTCGGTATTCCTCTGCAATTCGATAAGACCTATACCGAGGGCATTAGCCGCATCACTCCAGAAGACATTGGCTTCGCGAAACAGTTGGGCTATCGAGTCAAGCATCTGGGGATCGCTCGTCGCACAGGTAGCGGAGTTGAGATGCGCGTTCATCCGACCTTAATTCCTCGCAAGCAATTGCTAGCAAGAGTAGATGGTGTGGGTAATGCCGTGCTCGTGCATGGCGATGCCGTAGGTTCCACGCTTTATAATGGCCCCGGCGCGGGAGCGGATGCTACCGCTTCTTCAGTGATCGCCGACGTGATTGATCTCGCCAGACAAGAGCTGGTGGGATTGAGTGAGCCGTTGCTGCCTGCTCTGGGCTACCTCTCTACCCATGACGATCTCGAAGTGCTGCCTATCGAAGAGATCGAGACAGAGTATTACCTGCGCATCCCTGTGAACGATGTGGTGGGGGTGTTGGCGAAGATATCTAGTATTTTGCAAGATTTCGATATCAGCATAGAAGCAGTCATTCAGAAAGAGCTCGATAGTAAGACGGTGCCAATTGTCATTCTTACCCACAAGGCCTTAGAGAAGAAATTAAACTTAGCGATAGCGGCTATCGAGGCGCTCGATGATGTGAGTGGCGAGGTTGTGCGCATTCGACTCGAATCATTTGAAGGCTAGCGCAGTAAGTGGTCTAAAAAAGTAGCAGTCAAAGAAGAAATTAGAGAAGGGAAGGCGAGTTGAAATATATAAGCACTAGAGGCGGTGGCGTACCGCAGACATTCGAACAGGTTCTTTTGACTGGTCTAGCTCCTGATGGGGGCTTGTATGTGCCTGCAGAGCTGCCTCATTTCTCCGCGCAAGAAATCGCTTCCTGGAAAGAGCTGAGCTATCCAGAGCTCGCCTTGAAAATCGTTGCTCCTTTCATTGGCGACGAAATACCAGCAGAGGCTCTACGCAAAATTATTACTGAGAGTTATGCAGAGTTCGATCATCCCGAAGTGGCACCGCTAACAGAACTTGCAGAGAACGATTTCATGTTGGAGTTGTATCACGGTCCTACTCTGGCGTTTAAAGATTTTGCCTTGCAGGTGCTTGGCCGCATGCTCGATTTTGTGTTGGTTAAGAACGATCAGCGCGCCGTCATTCTTGGAGCCACGTCGGGCGATACAGGTTCGGCTGCCCTAGAGGGTTGTAGGCATTCCGAACAAGTCGACATCTTTATTTTGCATCCGCATCAACGGGTATCCGAAGTGCAACGCAGACAGATGACTACGGTTGTTGGCGATAATGTGTTCAACCTGGCCGTAGAAGGTAACTTCGATGACTGTCAGAGCATCGTTAAGGCCGCATTTGCCGACCAAAGTTTTCTACCAAAAGAGAGTCAGCTGGTCGCCGTGAATTCCATTAATTGGGCGCGGATAATGATGCAGATCGTCTACTATTTCTCTTCGGCACTGAGACTTGGTGCGCCAGAACAGGCGGTTTCATTTTCAGTTCCTACTGGAAACTTCGGCGACATTTACGCAGGCTTTCTCGCCAAGCGTATCGGGCTGCCCATCAAGCAGTTGATCGTAGCTACCAACAGCAATGACATTCTGCACCGTTTTATAAGCGGCAACGAATATTCTACTACCGGCTTACAGCATACATTTTCTCCGAGCATGGATATCCTCGTTTCAAGTAACTTCGAGCGTTACCTGTTCGATCTGTTCGATAGAGACGCGCAGCAACTCAGTGAGTTTATGTCGAAGTTAGGGAAGCAGTCACAACATGTGTCGGATGAGAAGTGGCAGCAGATGCGGGAATGTTTCTCTAGCGCTAGAGTCGATGATGCGCTCACTTGTGAGACTATCGCAAAAGTATTTGCACAGACCGGCAAGGTGGTTGATCCCCACACTGCCGTCGGCATAAGGGCGGCGAGAGATTGTAATACTGATCCTGCTACACCGATGATCACGCTATCGACTGCGCATCCCGCTAAATTCAGCGACGCCATTAATGAGGCTGGATTAGATGCCCCAGAGCTGCCTCTTCATCTGCGAGATTTGTTTGAGAAGGAAGAACACTACAGTGTCGTGCCGAACAAACTCGCGGCGGTGACAGAATTCGTAAAAACACACTCACACAACTAGGGATCTGATGTCACTACTCGTTAAACGTAGAGCGGCAAATACCACACTAAACCTTCCCGATTCTATGCACCCGCTACTACGGCGTGTGTATAGCCAGCGCAATATTAAGGATGTTGAAGAGCTAGAACTTGGCTTAGAAAACCTGATCCCCCCGGAGCATTTCAAGGGCATCGATGCTGCCATTAAGTTATTGCTCGATGCATTGCAGCAACAGCAGCGCGTTCTTATAGTTGCGGATTTCGATGCGGATGGTGCGACCAGCTGTGTAGTAGCACTTACCGCACTCAGGCAGTTTGGTTTTCAGCATACCGACTACATCGTTCCTAATAGATTCGATTACGGTTACGGGCTAACACCGGAGATAGTTGAATTAGCGAAGACCCGCACCCCCGACCTGATCATAACTGTCGATAACGGTATCTCCAGCATAGAGGGAGTAGCCGCTGCAAAAGCGGCAGGAATAAAGACGCTGATTACCGACCACCATCTGCCGGGCGCGCAGGCGCCAGATGCGGATGCCATAGTTAACCCGAATCAGCATGGCTGCAGTTTTCCGAGCAAGAGCATCGCCGGTGTGGGCGTTATTTTCTATGTGATGCTGGCGCTGCGGGCAGAGTTGCGAAAAGCCAATTGGTTTGAAGGGAATGGCATTGCAGAACCCAAGCTTGCTGACCTGCTTGATCTTATTGCCTTGGGCACTGTAGCGGATGTAGTCGCACTGGATCGTAACAACCGTATATTGGTGAGCGAAGGGCTAAGAAGAATTCGTGCGGGACGCACGCGTCCCGGCATTAAGAGTTTGTTAGAGATCGCTAACCGCAGCTTCGCTCGATTGACTGCCTCCGATCTGGGCTTTAGTGTCGGTCCTAGGCTTAACGCGGCAGGAAGATTGGATGATATGTCTACGGGTATCGAATGCCTGCTGACAGATCATGAGGGAACAGCCTACAAACTGGCCCTGCAGCTCGATGGCATGAACAAAGATCGAAAGCAGATCGAAGGCGATATGCGTGAACAAGCCTTCAAGTTTTTGCAGGAGTTCACATTAGAAGATAGCGATATTCCCGCAGCGTTGTGTATCTATGACACACGCTGGCATCAGGGTGTTGTGGGTATTCTTGCATCCCGCGTGAAGGAAAAGTTCAACCGTCCGGTGATCGCATTTGCAGATGCGAATGATGATGGTAACGAAATTAAAGGTAGCGCTAGATCTATTAAGGGCTTCCATATTCGTGACGCATTAGATGCCGTGGCTAGCAGTAACCCCGGGATGATCAGCAAGTTTGGTGGTCATGCAATGGCCGCTGGCCTCAGTTTAGAGAAGGGTAAGTTGCAAGAATTCACCGAGGCATTTCAGCAGCAAGCCGCTCTCTTGCTAGATGAAGAGCTGCTTCAGGCGCAGATATTGAGTGACGGGAATATCGAACAGGGCGAGTTCTCCATGGAGACTGCAGCGGAGTTGATTAAGGGTGGTCCCTGGGGTCAAGAATTTCCCGAGCCCGTTTTTGATGGCAAGTTCAAAGTAATTCAGCAGCGCAGAGTAGGGGAGAATCATCTCAAGCTAGTGCTGGCGCCTGAATTTTCTCTGCAGCAAACCATCGATGCCATCGCATTCAATATCGATAAGCAAGACTGGCCGGCCGCAGAGATGACTGACATTGAGATCGCCTACAGGCTTGATATCAACGAGTTCAGAGGCAACCAGACCTTACAATTGATGGTTGAGAAGATTCTTTCTTGGCAATAGTTCTTCAGGGCTGAGCTATTAATGAGCACAGCTCGATACGCCCTATGGCGACAGACGTGCGGTAGTTGAAGATTCTTGGGGTAATATGTGGCAAATTGCAGAATACAGGCCCATATAGGCTAGTCTGACAGTGTGTTAATTGGCAGATAAAGATTAGTTTGAACAGGACGGGGGCGGTGAGCTATGAAAAAAGTCTACACTCATGAGAATCTGACGATGCTGCAAACCGCAAAGGGTTTGCTGGAAAATAGTGGTGTCGATTGTTTTGTAAAGAATGAGTTCCACGCGTCAGGAGGGCACGTAGGCTTGGAAAGTGTGCCTCTGGAACTATGGGTTCATAATTCAGCGGATGCTGAAACTGCTATCTCCCTACTTGAGTCCGAGCTTAGCGAACAAAGTGATAAGCCGGCTTGGATCTGCAGCAAGTGTAAGGAAGAGAACGACGGCTCTTTCGAAACATGTTGGAAGTGTCAGACTGAGAACGCCGCCACAGAACAGGCAAGCTAGCAAGGCGGCATCGTCTTTCAGACAAAAGTGAAAAATTATGGATTGGAAAGTATTTGCGGCAATATTTGTGACGGTTTTTATTGCTGAACTGGGAGATAAAACGCAGCTTGCTACCATGCTTTTTGCGGCTGATAAGGAAGTAAGTAAGATGATGGTTTTCCTTGCCGCATCAGCTGCGCTAATTGTTGCATCTGCAATTGGGGTTTTAGCGGGCAGCTTGCTTTCAGAATACATCGACGAGAAATTTCTTCACTACATAGCTGGTGTCGGCTTTATAGCGATTGGCACATTTACTCTCTATAGTGCGTGAGACAGCTAATAAGAAATCATCATAGAGCGCAGCTAGAGATATGCCATGACCACTATAATTAGACAATACAAAGAAAGCGATCTGGATGGTGTTATGGCATCTTGGGAGAGTGCTTCGAAGGTCGCTCACCCATTTTTGCTAGAAGAATTCCTAGAGACAGAGCGCTACAATATTCCTAATGTCTATCTGCCAAACACCGATACCTGGGTTGCCGAAGTAGCAGGTAAAGTAGTTGGCTTTATTGCTTTGATGGGGAACGAGGTTGGGGCTATCTTTCTGGACCCTATGTTTCAGGGAGCTGGCATTGGCCGGTCCTTGATGGACAAGGCGCAAGAACTTCATGAAACTCTCGAAGTTGAAGTATTCGAAGCGAACTCTATCGGGCGAAAATTCTACGATCGCTACGGCTTTGAGCCTTTGGCAGAATCCATACACGCGCCAACCGGACAAGCCGTGTTACGCCTGAAATTTGTCTCTAAGTAGGACTTAGTAGCGTATTGCTCTCGTCGAGACAGATGCCAAAAACCCCTTCCAAATCCTCGCGCGCTAAAGGCTTTGACCCCTCTATTTTTTAGCCTCAAATATTCTGTCGATAGAGTATGAAATAAAGCTTCATCTAGACGGTCTTTAAATGACAGAGTAGCTCGTATTTGTTACCTTTTGGCACACAAACTACGATCCCGCTCGCGTATCATCCTTAGCATGATTTGATGGGAGTCAAAATGCGTCTTAAATTACATAACTTTCTGATATTAATAGGTTTATTTCTTGTGGCTGGCGGCGCTCAGGCACAGATTCACAAAACCGATCAGATCGAGGTTGAACTAGTTTCGGAAACTAGCAATGTGGTTCCCGGCGAAACGCTCTGGCTTGCTGTCCGGCTTGATCCTATCGAACACTGGCATACCTACTGGAAATTTGGCGGCGATAGCGGTGAAGCGACAGAGGCTAATGGGTGGCAACTCCCAGCTGGTTCGAGTGCCGGTGACATCGTTTGGCCAATTCCCGAGTGGACTCCTTTTCCTGGCAGCAATCTCGTTACGTTTACCTATGAGCGAGAGGTATTCCTGCCAATTCCGGTGACTGTTCCTGCAGACTACGGTGCTGCTAATTTCGATATCCATACCAACGTCGACTATCAGGTCTGCTACGAGATCTGCATACCTGGCTCCGCAGAATTTGAGCTGTCGTTGCCGGTAGGTGACACTGCGCAGATTGATCAGAAGTGGCAACAGGGTTTTGCCGATTCCCGCGCGATGACGCCAGTTGCGGCTGAACAGCATAGCCTGCAGGCCAATTTCAACAGTTTCGATGGCAAGTTCAATGTCATGATCGAAGCCGAAGAAAACCTATTCGATGATGTCGATGACGTTTGGTTCTTCCCAGAACAGCGCCGAGTCATGAAGTACGCTCCTTACCGCAAGGTCATGAAGGACGGCAATCGCCTGCAGATTTCTACAGAGCAGCATCGCCGCTTCGATACCGACCTGCAGGAGTTGAATGGATTACTTGCCTATATCGACGATGATGGGCAGTGGCATGGCTACGACATCAAACCTCGCTACGCGAGCGTAGCCTGGGATCACAGTATCGAAGTGGAGCTCATCTCGGAGGCCACAAACATAGTGCCCGGTGAGACGCTATGGCTAGGCTTGCGATTGCAACCGGCCGAGCACTGGCATACCTATTGGAAGATGGGTGGCGATAGTGGCGAACCCACTAGTGCTAACGAATGGACAGCACCCGAGGGAACGAATATCGGTGAGTTGCTATGGCCAGCTCCGCATTGGCTTCCGTTCTACGATACCGACTTGGTTAACTTTGCCTACGAAGAAGAAGTATTGCACCCAATCGCAGTCACCATTCCTGCAGATTATGAAGGCGATACGGTTGAGCTATCTACGCTGGCTTTCTGGAACGTCTGCGAGCAGATCTGTATTCCTGGCGAGCAGCGACTGAGTATTACCCTGCCAGTTGCACAATCGACAGAGCTTGACGCGGGCAACGCGCAGATTTTTGCGACTGCCAGAGAACAGCTTCCCATAGTCGATCACGATATCAAATCACTCATCGCCGTTGCCGGTGAGCGTGTGAGTCTTGGTTTTGAGGCGTCAGATGCAGTTTTTTCTGATTACACCGATGCGTTCTTCTTTCCAGAGCAGCGCCGCATCATAAAGCCGGGCCCACTGCGTGATGTCAGCATTCAGGGAAACCTGATTCAAATTACCCACCAACAGCCAAGACGCATGTTGGAAGATCTCACCGAAGTTTACGGAGTGTTGGTTCTAGAGAACGAGCAGGGTGATCGTGCTGCCTACGATTTTCAAAACCCTACAGCCGATGCCAACCTAACTACAATAGCGCCTCTTGCTGCAGCAAATAATTCAAGTAGCGATGGTGGGGCTGGCGGTGGACTGCTGCTGTATATGTTGTTCGCGCTAATGGGCGGTTTCATATTGAACTTGATGCCTTGCGTATTCCCAGTGCTATCAATGAAGGCGCTTAGCTTTGCTAAGAACGCTGGCGCATCTGTACACAAGCAACGCATGGATGGCCTTGCCTACACCGCCGGTGTGATAGCCGCCTTCGTAGCCTTGGCAACAGTTCTCATCGTGTTACGTGCCGGTGGCGAGCGTATTGGTTGGGCGTTCCAGTTTCAGCAGCCTTGGTTCCTAGCCTTCATCGTATACGTATTCTTCATGATGGCGCTCAGTCTTTCGGGTGTGTTTGAAATCGGCACGAGCCTCATGGGTGCCGGTGGCAGCCTAGCGCAGAAGAAGGGCTACAAGGGCTCGTTCTTCACAGGTGTTCTCGCCACGACTGTAGCAACGCCTTGCACCGCGCCATTCATGGGCCCGGCACTCGGTTTTGCCTTAACCCAGTCTTGGGTGGTTGCCATGATGGTATTCGTATCCTTAGGTCTTGGTATGGCGTTGCCGATTCTCGTGCTTTCCTATATGCCGGCACTCACGAAGTACATGCCGAAGCCGGGAGCATGGATGGAAACATTCAAGCAGTTCATGGCATTCCCTCTGTATGCCTCGGCCTTGTTCTTCCTTTGGGTCTTAGGTAATCAGGTAGGCGTCATGGGTATGTCTTTGGTGATTGGCGTGTGTATCTTGCTCGCCTTCGCGGCTTGGATGTATCAGCGTCGTTTTACCATGGGGCCAATACTGCTCACCGCTAACTATGCAGTTGGTGCGGCTGCATTAGTTGCTGCGGTTTATCTGATGCAGACTCCATTCTTGCAGACAGTCTCTATGGTACAAACAGCAAGCGTCGATGCAGATGGCAACTCTACGCAGAACTATGAAGTCTTTAGTACTGCGCGCCTCGATGAAATACAGGCCGAGGGTCGCCCCGTGTTCATCAATATGACCGCAGCTTGGTGTATCACCTGTCTCGCTAATGAGCAGACTACTCTCAGCACAGAGCGTGTAGAGCAGGCACTGCTGGATAATGATATCACCTACATGAAGGGTGATTGGACTAACGAGGATCCGGAGATCACCGAGATTCTTGAGCGTTTTAATCGTCCTTCAGTGCCGTTGTATGTCCTCTATCCGGGCGACAGCAGCAAGGAACCGATCATTCTTCCACAAATCCTTACACCGGGTTTGGTTGCTGAGGCCTTTGGCAGCATCTAGTTAATTATTCGCCGCATCCATAAGGCGTGCATTGCTCACTTGAATCAATTTCAAATTGAGTGATAATCGCCTTATTCGTTTCTGCTTCTCGTTCAATATACCCGCTATGAAAATTCAGCTGCGTTTTCTGCTTGCCCTATCTTTAGTGTCGATCTCGATTTTCGCGGTTGCCGCAGAGGACCTTGGTGTGTCCAGCAAGTATTCAGGAGCGCATGCCGCAGCGAGTCAGTTACCGCGTCTGCACAGCCTATTGATCAGTCAGGGCGACGAACTCGTATTCGAAAAATATTACAACGGTCGTGACCCATCACGTCCGGCGAACATGAAGTCAGCCTCCAAGAGTGTTATCTCTGCATTAATTGGAATCGCTATCGATAAGGGGATAATCGATTCAGTTGATATGAAGGTGGCGGATTATTTTCCAGATGTTATCGCCATGAACGATGGTCAGGCGAAACAACAGATAACCATAGAGAATCTGCTCACCATGCAATCGGGCTTGGAGACGACCAGCAATAGAAATTACGGCAAGTGGGTTCTCAGTGATAATTGGGTTGAGTTCGCTCTCAATCAGCCGCTGGTAGCAGAGCCTGGAACTCGAATGCTGTATAGCACCGGCAGTACCCATCTCCTGTCTGCGATAATCACTCAAGCCAGTGGCATGAGTACCAAACAGTTCGCGCAAGAGAATCTAAGCTCGCGGCTCGGTTTCTCCATGTCTTACTGGCCGCAAGATCCCCAAGGAATTTATTTCGGTGGCAACGATATGGAGATGACGCCGCGGCAGATGCTCGAATTTGGTCGTTTGTACCTAAATGAGGGGGTCAAAGATAGCCAACAAGTAATCTCCAGCTCATGGGTGGAGGCGTCTCATCAACCACGCGCAAGATCCCCGCGAGGGCAGGGCCGCTTCTATGGCTACGGTTGGTGGCTGCGCGATCTCGCCGGCATGCAAGTCCCTGTTGCCTGGGGCTACGGTGGTCAACTTATCTTCGTAGTGAAGGAATTAGGTTTGGTTGTAGTGGCTACCTCCGAGAGCACGCCCGGTGCGTCGAGGAGAGGGCACTTGCGAAGCCTCTACGATCTAGTTGAGGAGCAGGTGTTGTTACCTGCATCAGTTCAACAGCGGCTAGCACTCGCTAGGTAGGCGCTCTTCAGTATTCAAATAAATGTGAACCTCTAGTAGCAATAGCCTGGGGCTATTAATTATTCAGAAGGAAATGCTCAGTGAAAATTAATGTGTATCAGGTCGATGCCTTTGCCAATAAGCCGTTTGAAGGGAATCCAGCGGCAATCTGTCCGCTACAGGCGTGGCTGCCGGAGCAGACTATGCAAGCACTGGCTGCGGAGAATAATTTATCCGAAACGGCATTCTTTGTGCCTGAAGGTGATGGTTTTGCATTACGCTGGTTTACACCGCAAACCGAAGTTGATCTATGTGGTCACGCAACGCTTGCTGCAGCTTATGTATTGTTCGAAGAGTTAGACTATCAAGGAGAAGAGGTTCAATTCAGCACCAAGTCTGGAGCGTTGAGTGTGATGCGCGATGGCGATTCCCTTAGAATGGATTTTCCTGCGCAGCCACCATTGCCTTTCGAGTTACCAATGTCGTTGGTACAGGCGTTTTCTGCTACTCCCGAAGACTGTTTGAAGTTCGCCGACATCGTTGCTGTGTTCTCCTCCGAGGAATTGGTGCGAAATGCCGAGCCAGATATGTTGCTACTGGCGAAGCTGGACTGCCGGGGCATCATCATCACTGCAGAATCGACGGAGTACGACTTTATCGCGCGTTGGTTCGGTCCAAGAACGGGGATCAACGAAGATCCAGTTACCGGTTCTGCGTTTACCCAGCTTGTACCTTACTGGGCGAATCGTCTAGGCAAGAAGAAATTTCGAGCCAAGCAGGTTTCAGAGCGTGGTGGTGAGGTGACTTGCGAGCTGGCTGGGAATCGTGTGTTGATCTCCGGCAAGGCAGTTGTTTTCATGCGCGGAATCATAGAAATAGATGCTTAGTTCGGGCGTAGCTACCCCGCTAGACAGCGAGGTAGTATTCGATCTTAAGTTTGTTGATCTCGATTACGTCGTGATTGTTCAGCTTGACCGCACGTGACCCTATGGTCTCCCCGTTGATTGTTAGCAAGCTGTTGTTACTTTCCTGATCCAAATTAACAATGAAGTGGCCATCTGGACGCTTATTGATCTGAACGATTTCCGCGCCGGACTTGCCGAGTTTTACCGAAGGTTTCTGTAGCGCCAATTCCTTGCCTGCGCCTTTACCATTTAGAATTTGCAATTTTGCGGCACTTAGATCTGCTGCCCCGTTGCCGGGCATGTTGATTGGCTCGTTCAGGTTTGTGCTGGGGGAGGTGTTCACTCCGGGTTGGCGCCTGATAAGAACAGTCTTGTCATCATCGCTAGCCGAACTGGATTCATTCATATAACGCAGTTCATGCTTACCAATCACGATCACATCGCCGTGCTTAAGTGGGTGCTTGGTAATCGCTTGCCCATTTACATAGGTACCGTTCGTACTGTCCAAATCTTCCAAAAAAGAATCGTCAAAAATAGTAAGAAGTTTGGCGTGATGACCGCTGACGGCAAGATTCTCAATGCGAATATCATTATCATCCTTGCGGCCGATAGTCATAATCTCTTTGTCGAGAACGAAATCGTCCAATCGAGTTGAGTTAAAACTGAATTCTAGTTTGCCTGGCATGATGATTCCTATCCTCTGGTATTCTTGAGTCTATTCTCCTGCTAGGTCTGCATGAGAATGACAGAAATATTGTCTTTGCCGCCGTTTCGGTTTGCTAGTGCAATCAACTTCTCGGCGGCCATATCTAGGTCGGTAATATTTTCATCGATGGTTTCTGCTATCTGCCAATCAGAAACCATATCGGTTAAACCATCTGAACAAAGCAGCAATAGATCGTAGGGCTGCAGTGCTTCTTCTGCGGTGTCGACGTCAACTTCTAACCGCGTTCCCATGGCCCTAGTGACTACGTTTCCGACGTTTGCACCTTGCGCCTCTCTCTCGGTGTAAAAACCCCGATCTATTAGATCCTGAACTAAGCTATGATCTTTCGTTAGCCGCTTCACAATACGATTGCGATAGAGATAGAGCCTAGAGTCGCCTACGTGGCCGAAATATACCTGAGACCCAACGACCATGGTGACAACTATTGTTGTCCCCATACCCTTGTAGGCTTCTTCCGCTTCTTGGGCGCGGAATATCTCTTCATTGCTTGAAGAAATTGTATTGGAGACAAATTCCAATAACTGAGAACCAGTTATCGATACAGAAGTTTCCTGCAAAGCGAATTTTTGCAGCTTTTCTAACACGAACTTGACGGTCATTTGAGATGCGACCTCGCCAGCCTTATGCCCGCCCATGCCATCGGCAAGGACCGCTATGCCGAGTTCTTGGTCGAAGCCAATGTAATCCTGGTTATATTCACGGCGCAATCCTGTGTCCATGTCTCCAGAGATTTTTAGTAGTGACTGTGCTTCCGGCATCAATTTGTCCTGAGTTCTGCTATCTGATTAACCAGTAAATTGTAAACTTCGGGCAGGCTCTGGTTAATTTTTTCCTGCCCATCAAAAAGATACAGATATTGTACAAAAATCAGCAACAACAGTCCGAATAAAAACCCCATTCGAGCACTTATCGGCGATTTATTCTCGTTTATGGAAGTTACAGGCGCAGCTTTCTGCCGATCAGTAGCGCGATCTTTTCTTGCGGAACCCTTTCTCGTTCGGGTAGGACCTTTGTCCGTAAAGGTTTTGTGATGCTTGTTCTGGATATGCTGTTGGAATAATTCGATAGCTCTGTGCAAGCTGTCGCTTTCTCGATTTTCAGGAATGGTCGATATCATGTTGGCGATGAGTTGCTGGATATCATTCGGTAGCTTGCTGAACGATTTTCTCACCACAAAGCTAGTGTCTTGGCTTCTGCTGGGAAGAGAGCCGGTGAAAAGCTGATAGAGGATAACGCCGGTTGCATAGATATCTGCCGCTTTGCTGCGCGGTTCGCCTTCAAGACGATAGAATTTTGCATTTTCTACTAGCGTCAGATCTTCCTCTGTGGAGAAGTCGGTAAGCTTAACGTGACCGTCGGGAGTAAACAGTATGTTGGTAGGGCGTAGATGGCCATGCACGATCCGGTTGTTATGGGCAAAGATCATCGCCTGGCAAATTTGCGAGGCGATCTTTAGGATCTCCTGCCAGCTAAGCTGAAAAGCTAGTTTATCGTTCAGCGTGCCGCCACTGAGATATTCTTGTACCAGTATAAAATGCCTATCGTTGCGTGAAGTGCCATGGGTCTTAACAATATTTTCATGTTCTAAGGAGGCGAGCAGATTGCTTGCCTCAAAACCTGCGCTTGAACTCACCTTCTTCTTGATGATGAGTAGGTTGTTGCGATCCTTTTGCTGGTACAGGTAGACGGAACCTAATTTATCTTCGCGCAGAATATCCAGCAGCAGGAATTTGGATTTGATTTTGGTGATTCCCTGCTCGGCTCGAAGGCGCTGTCCTTCGTCTAAGTGAGAGCCTTGTGAAATTGCTAGCAGATCATTCTTTAGTTGCTCGGCAGATTGCGGACGCTGTTCGGGGTCCTGATTCAGGCAGCATAGAATTAGCTTGTTCAATTCTGCTTCGATCTCAGTGTTCAGGCGAAACGGCTCAGGGAAGACCCCGGTTGGAATCTTGCCTGTAAACAGCTCGTACATCACCACGCCTACCGAATACAGATCGCTCCTTTCCGTGACGTTCTCAGAGGATTCACGCTGCTCCGGAGACATGTAGTTATAGGTTCCCATCACAGTGCCAGTTGTGGTTTGGTTGCTTGGCTCCTGCTTTTCCTCGTAGAACTGGGCAATACCGAAGTCGAGGATTTTTACATTGCCGTTATCATCGATCAGGATGTTTTCCGGCTTAATGTCGCGATGGATTACATTGTTCTGATGGGCATAGGCGAGCGCCTTCAGCAGCTGGATTATGATGTCGATCTTGTCCGTATGGGAGATCTGATTGATCTTAAAAGCAGTGCCCAGATCGAGGCCTTCCACGTACTCCATCACGAAATAGGGCATCTCATCGGCGGTAATTCCGCGGTCTATCACATGGATTATGTTCGGATGAGTCAATCTGGCGATAATGTAGGATTCGCGGTCGAAGCGGTGTCTCGCCTCTTTGTCGCGGCTTAGGTCGTTTATTAACAGCTTGATTGCTACCGGTCGCTGTAGAGACTCCTGAATGCCTCTATAGACATACGCCATGCCGCCTTCGCCGATTTTCAGTAGCTTTGAATATCCATCTAATTGCATCAGTTTTCCTGCATTTTCTGACTACATGCACTTGCTTTGTGTGTGATCTCTAGCCTAATGAGGGTGGGCTCTTGAAAATGTGATATTCTTCGCAAAATCACGGTGTTAGGAAGCCAGTCCGAGACCGCGAGCAAGGAATCTAGAGAGATGAAAACACCAAGCTTCGCTATTTCTGCTTTTGCAGTCGTTCTGGTCTTGTACCTCTTGATCGTGGGCGAGGCATTGTTGCTCCCGCTGGTTATCGCCATCGCCCTGTGGTATCTGATTAATACACTCGCGGCCGCATTCGCAAAAATTCATATTGGTGAGTTTCAGTTTCCCAGTATTGTTTGCCGACTGGCATCCATTTTCACATTTATGTTGTTGATTTGGGGGCTTATAAATTTCCTAGGCGGGCGTGCGGATGATGTGATGCAGGTCATTCCAGTCTATCAAGAGAACCTCACGGTGCGGTTCCAGAACCTTCCCTTGGTGGTCGTATCTGCTTTTCAGGATCAATTGATAACCGATTGGATAGATTTGCCAGCCTACGCGACTTCTGTAGCCTCGTCTTTTGCGGGTATCTTGGCGAGTGGCGGCCTGATCATGATCTATGTGTTATTTCTATTCCTGGAGCAGGGCAATTTCGATGAGAAGATTTCTGCGTTGTTTCGCAGTGCCGGGTCTGAGAGCGATGTGCGTAAGATTATCAGCAGGATTCGTAACGACATTCAGAAATACATCAGCATCAAGATGTTCACCAGTTCTATGACCGGCTTGCTTAGCTACATTTTTCTGCGCATCGTAGAGGTTGATTTCGCGGGAGTCTGGGGTCTGCTTATCTTCTTATTAAATTTCATCCCGACGGTTGGCTCCATAATCGCCACCATCTTCCCGGCCATGATTGCCCTCGCGCAATCCGATGGCTATACCTTGTTTGTTCTGGTTCTAGTGGGGATCGGAGTCCTGCAGATCTGCATCGGGAATATTCTCGAGCCGCGACTGATGGGTAACTCATTTAATCTCAGCCCCATTGTCATCCTGCTCAATTTGGGGTTGTGGCAGTACATCTGGGGTATTCCTGGTATGTTTCTCTGTGTTCCCTTCCTGATAATCCTAACGATTATTCTTAGCCATTTTCCACAAACCCGGCCAATCGCCATTATTCTTTCTAGTGATGGCAGATTGCGAGTTCCCGCTGACGCCGTTTTCGAGCAATTTCCTATCAGTTCCGACGGCCACGGCCTTTTGCCTCCTAGTCAGGATAGTGACAAAGACTGAGTTTTAGTGTTGCCCTAAATTGCCAGCATAAGCGAAAAAACCCTGCAATATCCGCGTATTACGCGCTATAATTCTCTGCTTTTTTACTATTAGCGAGCCTCTCACAGGGTTCGGTCCGAAATTCGGATTCAACTAATAGATTCAACTAATAGATTCAACCATGAGACTCAATGATGACTAGCGCTGAGATTAGACAGAAGTTTTTGGACTTTTTTGCCAGCAGGGGACACCAAATTGTTCCAAGCAGCTCGCTTGTGCCAGGCAATGATCCAACACTGCTGTTTACCAATGCAGGAATGGTGCAATTTAAGGATACCTTCCTAGGAGATGAGCAGCGCGACTACAACCGTGCGACTAGTTCGCAGCGCTGCGTCCGTGCCGGCGGCAAACACAATGACTTGGAGAACGTGGGCTATACAGCTAGACACCACACATTCTTCGAGATGCTAGGCAATTTCTCCTTCGGCGATTACTTTAAGCGTGAAGCCATTAAATACGCTTGGGAATTCCTAACAGTTGAATTGGGACTACCTGCAGACAAGCTTTGGGTTACTGTATTTAAAGACGATGCTGAGGCCGAAGCAATTTGGCTTGAGGAAATGAAGATCGATCCAAATCGGTTTTCGCGTTTAGGTGAGAAAGACAATTTTTGGGCTATGGGTGACACTGGTCCCTGTGGGCCCTGTTCAGAAATATTTTATGACCACGGCGCTGATGTCCCAGGTGGCCCGCCAGGAAGTCCAGATGAAGATGGCGATCGCTACATAGAGATCTGGAATCTGGTATTCATGCAGTACGAGAGAAAAGCAGATGGTTCGCTGACACCGTTACCGAAGCCTTCGGTTGATACTGGCGCGGGCCTCGAGCGTGTGGCAGCTGTTATGCAGAATGTGCACAGCAATTATGAGATTGATCTGTTTCAGGATTTGTTAAAAGCGATTTCCTCCATCACTGGAGTGAGTGATCTAAACAATAATTCTCTAAAAGTTATAGCAGACCATATACGGTCTTGCTCCTTCCTTGTTGTGGATGGTGTGCTTCCTTCGAATGAGGGTAGAGGCTATGTGCTGCGCAGGATTGTTCGACGCGCAGTTCGACATGGTTATCAACTCGGAGTGAAGGATGTTTTCTTTTACAAGATCGTTGCCGCCTTGGTTGAGGTCATGGGGGAAGCGTACCCTGAGCTAGCGCAGAAACAACAATTTGTTGAGAAAGCATTAAAAGACGAAGAGGAGCAATTTGCTCGGACTCTCGAGAACGGCATGTCCATACTAGAGAAAGCAATTGCGAGCCTAGATGGCAAGATCATCTCCGGCGAGACTGTGTTTCGTCTGTACGACACCTACGGCTTTCCAGTTGACCTTACTGCGGATGTTGCGCGAGAACACGAACTCACACTCGACATGGATGGCTTCGAAGCTGCCATGGAAGTGCAGAAGAATCAGGCGCGCGCCGCCAGTAATTTTGGCTCGGTTGCAAAGCTGGAGATTGCCAATGGTGAGGCTACCGATTTCATTGGTTATGAAAACCTGCAAGGTACATCGAAGTTATTAGCCATTTTCGCCGACTCGAAAGAAATACAGAGTGCGAATGAGGGCGATGAGGTGCTATTGCTTCTCGATAGCACGCCGTTCTATGGAGAATCCGGTGGTCAGGTTGGCGACACGGGTTTGCTCGCTAGTGAAAACGCATCATTCGAAGTTTTGGATACACAGAAGCAAGGCAATGCCTTCGTGCATCGAGGTATATTACGCAGCGGTTCACTGAGCGTAGGCGAGCAGCTTACAGCACAAGTGGCGGCCGATGCCCGTGCGGCCATCACTTTAAATCACAGTGCCACGCATCTAATGAACGCCGCGCTAAGAAGCGTGCTTGGCGATCATGTTTTACAGAAGGGCTCACTCGTTGATGCCGATAGACTGCGTTTTGATTTTTCCCATACCGCACAAGTTTCAGCAAAGGAGCTAAAGGGTATTGAGAATCAGGTGAACGAAGAAATACTTAAAAACTCCTCTGTAGACAAAGAAGTGCTGCCTATAGAGAAGGCGCAGGAGAAGGGCGCGCTTGCATTGTTTGGTGAGAAATACGGAGACGAAGTCCGAGTCGTCACTATGGGAGGAGAGTACTCTGTTGAATTCTGTGGCGGCACTCATGTACAGCGTACCGGTGATATTGGCTTGTTTAAGATCGTCTCTGAATCAGGCATCTCCTCTGGAGTGCGTCGCATTGAGGCAGTCACAGGCAAGGGTGCTCTAGCACTCATCGAGAAAGAAGAGCAGACGCTACGAAACATCTGTGAGATTGTGAAATCGAATAGCGACGATGTGCTCGACAAGGTGCAGGCGCTTGCAAGCAATACCAAGTCTTTGGAAAAACAACTCGAGCAATTGAAGTCGAAGATGGCCTCGAGCGCGGGGAGCGATCTTGCTTCTCAGGCTGAGGAAATAGCGGGTGTTAAGGTGCTAGTGGCTGTGGTTGAGGGTTTTAATCCGAAGACACTGCGTGACACCGCAGATCAATTAAAGAATAAGTTAGGAAGCGCTGTTGTCGTCTTGATGAGCGGAGCGGAAGGCAAGGTCAGCATCGTTGCAGGCGTTAGTAAAGACCTAGTGGGCAAGGTTAAGGCAGGTGATCTAGCTAACATGGTTGCCGTGCAGGTTGGTGGCAAGGGCGGAGGTCGTCCCGATATGGCTATGGCAGGCGGCAGCGATATTTCTGCTATACCTGCGGCAGCGGCGAGCATCAAGCCGTGGTTAGAGGAAAGATTGTAGGACTGCATGCTGAGCAAATAAGCTCATGATTGTAGGAATATAGAAAAAGCATTGGAATAGTTTAGTTATGGCATTGATTGTTCAAAAATTTGGTGGAACATCCGTTGGCACTGTCGAGCGAATCGAAGCGGTGGCGGACAAGATCGTTGGCTTTCGTGAACGAGGCGATGATGTTGTTGTCGTCGTGTCTGCTATGAGTGGGGAGACCAACCGCTTAACAGCACTGGCGAAAGACATCATGGAGTATCCGACTCCGCGCGAGATGGATGTACTTCTGTCTACCGGCGAGCAGGTCACTATCGCTCTGTTAAGCATGGCGCTGGAGAAACGCGGTTTTGGTGCGCGTTCTTTTACGGGCGGCCAGGTAAAGATCCTAACCTGCGACACTCATATGAAGGCCAGGATTCGTGAGATAGATGGCACACGTATTCATGCGCAGTTAGAGCAGGGAAATGTTGTCGTAGTTGCTGGCTTTCAGGGCACCGATGAGCACGGCAATATTACAACGCTCGGTAGAGGCGGTTCAGATACCACAGCGGTAGCCTTAGCTGCAGCGTTGGATGCGGACGAGTGCCAAATTTATACAGACGTAAAGGGCGTGTATACGACTGACCCGAGAGTTGTAGAAGATGCTAGATTGCTTAGCAGTATCACTTTCGAAGAGATGCTGGAGCTAGCAAGTCTAGGTGCCAAAGTCCTGCAGATTCGCGCAGTAGAATTTGCGGGTAAGTACAAGGTGCCGCTACGAGTTTTATCAAGTTTTGAAGAGGGTCCAGGTACCCTAATAAGTTTAGAGGGAGACGAAAAAATGGAAGACCCTACTATTGCAGGAATCGCTTTCGAAAGAGATGAAGCGAAACTTACTATTGCTGGAGTTCCCGATGTGCCAGGTGTTGCCTATCAAGTAATTGGTCCGGTCAGCGCTGCTGGTATAGAAGTCGACGTGATCGTGCAGAACGCGGCGGAAGATGGAACGAACGATATAACATTTACCGTTAAGCGCGGCGAATGTGATCGAGCCAAGAAAATTCTCGAAGATCTGAAGGCCTCGCTAAAGGCGCGTGAAGTGTTGGTAGATCGAAAAGTAGGCAAGGTGTCGGTTGTTGGTGTGGGCATGCGATCACACGCAGGCATCGCTAGTAAGGCATTTAAGGCCTTGGCAGACGAGAGCATTAATATTCAAATCATCACCACTTCAGAGATAAAGATTTCTGTGGTGATAGAGGAGAAATACCTCGAATTGGCTGTGCGCGCCCTGCATAGCGCCTTCGATCTAGGTGATCCGGACTACAACAAGGAAGATGATTCCTAGCTATTTTCGGGCTACTAAATTCGGCTGAAATTAGTTGGCATAAACCCTACAAAGGCAGATACTGATAGATAGTAAAGCGTTGTTCCACTAGTTTTGCGGGTTTAGCGCCAACGCCTAGAAGCTATTTTTGGTCGATGGCAATAAAAGAGATCTCGATCAAAGCTCTGTGGAATAGACCGCGATACTCTGGGGTTAGGATGTATTGCAGTAAGTCGACATGTAGTGACTAGCAGTTCTGCAATAGTAGTTACGGAAAGTACAAAGGAATCAGTTAAAGGAGGATTGCAATGTTAATATTGACCCGCCGGATTGGCGAGACATTGATGATCGGAGACGAAGTAACGGTGACCGTCTTGGGAGTTAAGGGAAATCAGGTAAGGATTGGGGTTAATGCTCCAAAGGATGTGTCGGTGCATCGAGAAGAGATTTATCAACGGATCCAGAAGGAGAAGGAGGGAGATGTTGAGATTGGTGATGTTGATGAAGGCGCTGGGGAATAGAGTAGTTTGATTTCTAGGGTCTGAACATTGGATTATTGTGAAACCAGCTTATGCTGGTTTTTTTTGGTTCGGGAATTGTGAATTGCGCATTGAAATATTTGGCGTGTTTAAGCCAAAAGAATCTACTTTTTCGGCGGAATCGAATACGTTCCCACAGAATGGGCAATGGGCCGGTCGTCGCCTTCAGAATAAATCGATACCTCACCCACCGCCAATGTTTTGCCCAGTTTGAGTATTTTACAGACGCCCAATATGTCTTTGTCCGCTACAGGTTTGCGTAGGAAGTTGAAGTTCAAGCTGGTGGTTACAGCTAGTGCAACTAAGCCTATTTCTCTAAGCACGGCCACATAGATGGCACAATCCGCCAGGCTCATCATAGTTGGGCCAGAGACGGTTCCTCCGGGGCGTAGATCTTCAGCAGTAACTTTACGTCTGACGGTGATGGAGTCTGTGTCGAAAGATTCAAGTACGAAATTTGCTTGGGGGAATTCTTTGGACAAAAAGGCATCCATTTCTGTTTTGCTAACTTTGGGCAAGGTTTGTCTTCCGGTTTTGGTTTTGATTGTGTGGATTTGCTAGTTTGCCAGTTATTGGGAGGTAATTCATGGGAGAAACACACGAATTGACCTTTGAGTGCTGAAGGCTTCTCTATTAGGGCTTTTTGAGTTGGGCGCTGTGCTTGAATTTGTCTAGAGGGATTGATTCAGGTTTTGGCTGAGCCAAATTCTTCGCCCTACGGGCGGCCTTTGGCCGTCTGCGACGCTACGCGTCTTTCCCCTATACGCCCTTAGCAGGGGATACGATACTGATTGGGGCGGGTTACTGGTAGGTTGTTGCTGATGTTGGGCCGTGCGATTGGGTTGACGTTTTGAGGGTGAAGGCTTCTCTGTTGCAGTTTTTTGAGTTGGCACCTTGCTTGAATCCGTCGGTCGGGATTGACTCATAATTTGGCTGAGCCAAATTCTTCGCCCTACGGGCGGCCTTTGGCCGTCTGCGCTGCTATCGCAGCTTTCGAACCGGAGGTTTCTCTGCCTATCTCTCTCCGCCATATACAAAAAACCCGACTCTAAGTCGGGTTTTTTGTATATGGCGGTGGATGGAGTCTTCAGCGAAATGTTCTCCTAATTCCCTGATACAGGGATAAATACAGGCAAATTGTGCGTTTTTCTACTCACTTTCATCCCATTTGTTTGGATTCGCGCTAAGAATCATGATGTTACAGAGGTTGCCCAAATACCCTCTTAAAAATAACAGGGAAAAACAGGGAATTCACTCTGATATCGAGCATTCAACTCAATCGCATAACAGGGTGCTGAAAAGTTAACTGATTTAAAGCGAATCTCGAGCTGATATATAGCTCTAAGTCATTGATTTCTGATTGTAGGGTGAGCCTATATCGAGCCCAAAAGGGTAAATTTCAAGTTAACTTGTCAGTACCATTGTGGAAGATCAAATTTAGGCTCGCACATTTTCTTGACGAAGTAGAACAATTAAGACCGTGAGCCCGAAGAAAAGAAATACGGCTCCAGACAAGTATAGGGCATATTGAAGGCTATAAAGGTCTGCCATATAGCCAAAAATTGGAGATGTTGAAGCAAAGAGAACTCGGATGATAAAGCTTCGTATAGACATGACGGTTGCGCGCATATTCGAAGGTATATGTCTGTTCATGTAGTCGCGTAGTACAGGTGTCGCCACTCCTCGGGTAATGTAAAAAACGAGTAATACTAATATTCCCCATAAGTTACCGGTATAGGCAACTGTGAAATAACAGGTAGTAATAAGGACTAACAATAAAATGAGCAAGGTTTTGGTGTTTATTCTGCGCTCTATCTCGTGTGCGTAGAAGGACGGTATGGCAACAGCCAAATTTAGTCCCGCGCCAATCAATCCAAAATATACCACTTCAATATTAAGTGACATAAAGTAGGGCTGCACAAACCAAGCCATAGTTAATGTGGCTGCGCCAAATACTGACGAGTAAAGAATGTAAGCTCTCAGAATTTTACTTTCGATCATGGCATAGTGAATGATTCTCTTAATGTTCTTCCAAGGTTTGCTTCTGCCATCTTTTATTCGATGTACTTTGGGCTCCACAAGCAGAAGTGCAACACCGAAACCGATCAGGGCAATGCCAACTTGGTAGTAGAATGGAGTTCTTAAACTAATTTCAGCCAAAAAACCTCCGATCACAAAGGCAAGCGCTTCTGCTAGATTCCCCATTGAGATCGTTCTTCCCTCCAGTTTAATGAAGTCATCACTTCGATTTAACTCTACAAGAGAGTCATACATTAATGCTGTATCTGATCCAGAGATAAAACTTTGGCCAACTCCTAAACAAAGTGCGGCTAACAAGAACCCATCGAAACCATATGAAATAGAATAAGTTAGGATGCCTAAGAACCCAAAGAAGGTTCCTATGACCATTGAGTTTTTTCGCCCCAGGACATCGGCTACATAGCCAGAGGGAATTTCTATAAGTGCTATGGTTACGGAATAGATTGCTTGAATTACAAACAGGTCGGTGATGGTGAGGCCATTCTCTTCATAAAATAGCCAGATAATAGGCATGAAAAGCGCCATCCATTTGGATGTCTTGATGACATAAAGTTTCCAAATGTTTGAACTGACGCTCATGAGAATGTATGGCTAGTTAGTGTGGTGCAGTCTAGAGAAATGATTTGTTCGGTCCCCACGCACAGGATTTTAAAATGTAAGAGAGGTTTTCAATCTCGGAGTCGATTCTATTAGTGCTGCCGTCTTCGTTTCACGGAGAAGGGCTGATTCTAATTAAAAAGACCGATGGGGGAAAGCCACCATCGGTCTTTGTTATTGCAATGCGTTTAAGGGGGTGTAATTGCTCAGTCAACACCTACAACTGAGCGTAGCTCTTTCTCTTTGCGCTCTTCAGTTAGCCTATCAAAGCCCGCAACGTCTAAATGAGTTACCGCAATCCATGCATGGTTCATTTCGTCGGCTGTTCGGCTGCCCCACACTACGAACTGGTCTGGGTCGGTTACGTTCGGATTAGCTGAAGTATTGTCATACCACTGCTTTAGGACAAGAACGGCTCCGGTGGGAAGCAAAGGGGCCACGTCTGGGTTGTAGATATGGCTATGGTGCCATGTGGCACTCCACTTAGATACTTGACTGATAGCTTCGGTGCGGCCAGTTTCTGGATAAAATACCTCCAGCGAAGCTGCATTCATGCGCAGGTGGCCATGAGGTTGAAAGCTGTCTATGCGAACTGGGTGGTCGAAGGACTGGAAGCCTTCTACCATTGCGTAACCGTTAGCGGGGATAAGAAGGCCATCCTCTGTGCCGATTTGATATTGCTTCAGGTCCTGTTTGTATTGAGCCTGCTCTTCATAGTCTTCTGGATGTAACCAAAGAGCCACTTCGACAATATTGTCTTTAATCATAGTGCCTGGCGCGTTAGCTCCAAGACCACCTGGAAACATATGAATGCTCCAGCGAACCCGTGACCCAGCGGGAATTGTGCGGCATACACCATCGGGAACGATTTCACCCCATTTGCCCATGGCGTATTCAGTCAATTGGCCATAAGTCGCAAATTCACCCTCTTCAGTAGGTGCGTAAACATCAGCATTAGCATGATGCACTACAGCTTGGGCATCGCCCCGAGGCTTCACTTGCACAGCCTTGATGCAGCGATCTGCATTTAGCCCCAGATCCACGAAGTGTTTGCTCCACAGATCATTTCCGTCAGCTGGTATATCTATGGGCAGAGACTCGACAATTTTGTCGGGAGCTCCAAATTCTCCGGTGAAGTTCCAATCATTTGGATCCGGCAAGATAGGCATTTTAACCACGACGTCGGGATCACCCTGGGGTGAGCCTTGATTAACCCAAGCGACGATAGTATCAATGTCGCCTTGTTCTAGGCGCCAGTCACCTTCGAGGTCTTGAATGCCAATACCGTGATCGTAGGCATACGGAGGCATAGTTCTGTCGGCGACTTTCAGTTGGATGAGCGGCGCCCAGGGTCGCACCTGATCATAGTTCGTCAATTGCATTGGGCCGATACCGTCTTCTCGGTGACAAATCACACAATTTTCATTAAGAATCTGTCCAACTTCACCATTATAGGTGACCGTGTGATCGGCATTAGTTTGAGCCAGCGCTTGGCTCTGCAACCCCATCACTATGACTGCGGCTAATCCAAGGCAGCTCTTTGGAATATTCATTTTTTGCTCCTAAGAAGGTAATTATTCAAACGTATAAAATACCGACTGTATAGGTCAAATACAAGCATTTTCTGCGGGTATTCAAGGAGTGTGCAAGGGGAGTGCTGAGATAATAGCTTATTGATATTGTTGGATATATCTAAAAGTTAAGCATGCGCATCGTGATCTCTGTGCTTTGCGGAGGCAGATAAGCAGTTCGATAAGACTTGGCCACTTGGAGAGCAGGGTTTCTCGTTTTACGAAACAGTCTCACTGCTTCCCGGAAACAAGGACTAGGGAGAAATCCTGCCCAGATGGCTGCAGTGAACAACTCCATGTTTTGTAAGTCAGCCACTGCGAGCCCTAATTGGCGTAGTCAAGGCGTGACAGTGATTCGCTGGAAAACATTTGTCCAACAACATTGGTTGGTATCGGAACTATCCGAGGAGCTAAAATTGTCCACCTTCGCATGAATGATGTAATTACCAGGTTCAGAAAAGTTGGCATAGACTCGGGCCAGCCCCTCTTGGCCAGGTACAGAAACTACATTAGGGCCATCTCGTTTAGCAGACCCTCTGCAGCCTTGGCACAGAGGGTCGGCCCCTCTCTCGGATTTAGCGACGACGACTGTATCCGGGTGGCGAGTAAATATCACCGTACCGGGACCTTGGTGCTTGTTGAATGTAACGCCTATTGGCAATATCTCAGCGTAACGAGGGTCGCTAGAATCGCGCACGGAATTATCTTTCGCTCTTACGGTCAACAATACTTCGGACTCGGCGGTCACGGAATCAGGGTAGTCGCGAACAGAAGCCAACAGCCCCGGAGAAATGTCTCTACTTTCCCCAAAACCGGCAAGCGGCTGCAGCGCGCCCTCCGGTCGTGGCAGTATGAAGTCTAACTCGTAACCCGCGCGGTCAGCTCGACCAGGTACTCTAACAGTATCCTGATCGTCGGTTTTAAGATTCCACCAGACCTCGGTATCTATTTTGTCCACAGGAACCGTGACGGAAAAAACGCCGGTGTGTCGGCCAGGAGAGAAATGCGTAGGTTGCATAGAGCCAAATTCGGCTGGATCTAAAAAATTGGCGTCTCCCAAGGGGATTTCAACAGCTGTCTCATTTCTATTCAGGTAGCCGAATGAAAAACTTCTCGTCCCATCTGGGTTTGCGACCCAGCCTTCCATTATAGGAATGATTGGCAAGCCTTCAGGCGGGGCAATACTAAGGAAGCGAGGTTGTTGTGCTTGCCCTGAAACACTGATTAACATGAGTAGTACAAGACCAAGCATGCTGAGAATTTTGCGTGATTGCTGCATTGTTGTGCTCTCCAAATTGCAGTTGCGATGGGCCTTTTTGACCATTATTGAGGTTGTTCGATAATGGAATTTAGCAATTATTGTAATATTATTCAATTGTATAAAATAACGCTTATACTTGCAGAATACAAGGTATTAATATCGCGTAAAGGTTCGGAAAGTAAGGAAACACTGGAGATCAAAATATAGAGCCTTTGGAGGAGGGAGCTCAATATCGTTTTGGCTCGATCACTGTGGAATTGCTCTGGCCGAGGCCAATACTGAATGTGCATGCAGTCGTCCAATACCCGGTAGGTTCCGGGACATCTTTTAGAGAAGCGACAGTCTGGATTTGCGCGCATTGCTATAGTGCTTGGCAACAGCACTTTCAGCAATATCTGGATCATGTGATTCGAGGGCTTTGATAATAGAGGCATGTTCGTTGTAAGCATCATTGATGCGCTCGGGGTTATTAAATGGCCGTCCTTGAAGTAGTCCAATTTTAATGCGTAAGCGTCTTAATGTTTGTGATAAATAATCGTTATTACAAGCGTCGTACAGCACGGTATGAAATTGGTTGTCAATTTGAGAGAGCTTTTCGGGTTCATCTCTTGCCTTGTCAAACAGCGACAAATTGGCCTTGAGCATTTCAATTTCTAAGTCTGAAATATGCACAGCAGCGGCGCGGGCAGCAACAATTTCGAGTTCATCGCGAACATGATAAAAACCTTCAGCCTCTGCAGCTGATAATTGAGTGACGCACACTGTGCCGCCTGGTAATAGTTCAAGTAAGCCCTCAGTCAATAGCTGGCGTATTGATTCACGAATGGGTGTGCGGCTCATGCCCAGCTTTTGGGCCAGAGCAGCAAAATCGATTTCCTCTCCAGGATTGATTTTTCGAGTCTGGATAGCATCACGGAGATAGGCTAGCGCTTGATCCGTCAGTGGCATATTTTTCTGTGCAGTTGCTGGTGCGGGCTGTTTAGATTTTGTCATTTGGCAGAGAATGTAAAGAAGCTTTTATTGTAGAGAAAATAGTCTAACAACCAGAGGTGTTGGGCTAAATACGTAGATCAGACGAGGGATAAATGAAACTCAATTCTCAATTTCTTATGACATCGCCTGAGTTATACACAGCATAAGTTCTACTATAATCGTGCATTAGTATCACCTTATACATTTGAATATTATAGTCAAGACTAGATTGCACTAAAATCGTTCGATCGACTAGACCGCCACAACATCGAGCGATCCGGGGAGATTTCATGGTTCAGTTGGTGGTGGGTAGTGATTATCTACGGTCAGAGAAGTGACAGCCTGGATTTACGTGCGTTGCGATAGTGCTTGGCAATTGCTCTTTGGGCTTTATCTGGGTCGTGTGATTCGAGGGCTTTGATAATAGAGGAGTGTTCTTTGTAAGCTTCATTGATGCGCTCGGGGTTACTAAATGGCCGTCCTTGAAGGAGTCCAATTCTAATGCGTAAGCGTCTCAATGTTTGTGACAAATAACTATTGTTACAAGCATCGTGCAGTATCGTATGAAACTGATTGTCAATTTGAGAGAGCTTTTCGGACTCAGTTCTTGCGCTGTCAAACAGCGCTAAATTTGCTTTGAGCATTTCAATTTCTAAGTCTGAAATATGCACAGCGGCGGCGCGGGCAGCAACAATTTCGAGTTCATCACGAACATGATAAAAACCTTCAGCCTCCGCAGCTGATAACTCAGTGACGCACACTGCGCCACCTGGTAACAGTTCAAGTAGACCTTCAGTCAATAGCTGGCGTATCGATTCGCGAATGGGTGTGCGGCTCATGCCCAGCTTTTGGGCCAGTGCGGCAAAATCGATTTCCTGTCCAGGATTGATTTTCTGCGTCTGGATTGCATCACGCAGATAAGCCATCGCTTGATCTGTCAATGGCGTATTTTGCTGTGCGGTTGTTGGCTCGGGCCGTTTAGGTGTTGTCATTTGCTAGAGAGTGTAAAGAATCTTTGATTGCAGGGGAAGTCCCCGTTGAGTTCTGATAAATAAGCGAAAATCGGGCAGCCCAGCGTCCGTTTCAGATCTGGCCCAGCCCTTCAGCACCGCACTTCCTTATTCCTTTCGTAGTATATCTGTGGGTAGTGGAGGGCAGCGAATTGCTCAAATCGAGGAGCGCATGGCATAAAGTCGCAAGTAGTAGCTTTTGAGGTCGGAGGATGCTGCGGATCAGCTGTTTCTGGAGAAAAAAAAGCCCAACAACCAGAGGCGTTGGGCTAAATGGCACATCTAAGAGGAGAGTATGTGAATCAAAGCTCCACAGTTTCGATTCACACTTTCTTGCATATACACGACAGAAAACCTGTGCTAGTCATGCATAAGATAACTTTATACAATTGAATAATCCAAGTCAAGACAAGGTTACATCTAAGTTATTCGCCCGGAAGAACCCCATGCCTTGAAAATAATTTGTGAAAATTCCAGTTGCCACAAATGCGCTAGTGGGTACTTGCCAGTGCAGGAGTTATAGGAACAAGTTGAGATTTTTACTCTAGCGCCTGGTAGACCATGGTGTTGAATTTCGCCCGGATGTCCGATTGGCTTGGGCGGACCTGAGACATGAATACAGCGATCAGATTTTCGCTTGGGTCAATCCAGTATGAGGTAAGGTATGCTCCGCTCCATGAGTATGTGCCAATCGAACCTAGCTCGCCTACCTTCGCGGGATCAACAATAACTTCGAATCCCAAGCCGAAATCAGGAATTTGATCACCGTCCGAATCGATGCGAGGGCTTTGCATAAGCTCCACAGACTTGCGACTCAATATTCGAGAGCCATCCAATTCTCCGTTGTTCAGCAGCATTTGTACAAAGCGTGCGTAATCATAGGCTGTGGATGACACCCCGGCACCACCCGAAAAATAACTCTGACCATCTCCTGCTGGGTAACGTGGGTTATCTAGAATGATGTTGGATTCATATCCTCGCGAGACGGTCAGTCCTTCTTCACCTACCTCTGCATAGAGTGTGACGAGACGATCGGACTTGGCTTTCGGCAGATAGAAATAGCTGTCCTGCATGTTCAGTGGAGTAAAAATTTCCTCGGTGAAAAACTGGTCCAGTGGTTTGCCGCCGATCACTTCGATGAGGTATCCAAGCAGGTCGAGACCGAGGCCGTAAACGTATCCTGAGCCGGGTTCGAAAAGCAGCGGTTGCGTGGCCAAAAGCTTCATTTGGGCAGCGAGAGTAATGTCCCTGCTGGTCATTCCATCGATTACTCCGGCATCAACATAGGACTTCTGCACACTGTTGGACGCAAACGGATAACTAATTCCTGATGAGTGTGTGAACAAATCAATGATCTTGATTTGCTTAGTAGCGGGGACTGTGGCGGACACATCACCATTGGCATCCACCTCGGATACCACCCTCATGTCGGCAAACTCGGGAATATACTTCGAAACTGGGTCGTTCAGCTGAAAAAGTCCGCGCTCATAGAGGATCATCGCACCCACTGAGGTGATTGCCTTGGTCATCGACGCAAGGCGAAATATGTTGTCTTTCTGCATCGGTGTTTGCGTATCGATATCGGCAAAACCGAAACTCTTGAAATAGGCGAGTTTGCCATTTCTGGCAACCAAGGCAACCGCACCCGGAATCTTCCCGCTGGCAATTTCGGCGTTGATCACCGCATCGATTTTGCCCAAGCGTTCCTGCACGAAACCAGTGCTGTCGAGCGGATCAGACTCTGCAAACTGGGCCCATGCGGTATTGGCTGTAAGGAGCAACAGGGCGGTTACTAAAGTCGCTATTCTCATTTTTTTCTCCATGAAGTGGTTCTCCTGACTTGGGCGTCGTTCAATAATTAATTTGGAAAAATAGAGAACCAGACTGCTTTCTCATAAACAGAAAAAAGCGGGAAATCCCGCCGCCTGGCCCGATCTTATGGCTAGATTAGGTATTATGGGATTAGGCGCGGAACGAAACGAGTCATCCCCTTAAAAACACCCACATCCCCAGCATAAATATTGCCATCTTTGTCGGTAGTAACACCTTCACCCATGGCGCCGACACCACCCATGCCAGACGGCCGAATTGTGGAGACGTGTTCGGGTATGAAATACAGCACTTCGCCATTGCGAGCATTGCCAACACGAAGTCCTTTTCTCCAACCACCCGGGTTGTAGTTTTCATCAGATTCAGAATCAATGGCGTAAAGTAAGTCGTTACTAGGGTCTATGTGGATTCCTGAAATTCGACTGAATTGGTACCAGGTATCTAACCACTCTCCGTCTTGGGTAAAGATCTGAATGCGATTGTTTCCACGATCTGCCACAAAGAGACGGCCCTGTGAATCCATAGCAAGACCGTGTGGCGAGCGGAACTGCCCATCGTCCCAACCGTATTCGCCGAAGTGACCTATGTAAGTGCCATCGGGCTCCCACATGGTTATCCGGCTCTTGGTATCCGGATTTGGTTCATTTTGAAACTGAGCAGCGTGAGTTTCAGCTATATAGATGCGGCCATTCGGAGCGATCAAAACATCGTTTGGGTCGGTAAGATGAGTGGGTGGATCGCCCACCTCGCCCGGCGTACCGATGGTCATTAACAGCTCACCGTCGGGACTAAATTTTAGTATCGCGCTACCCAAATTGGCCGCCGCAGGGTTTTCGTTAATTTCTTCGATCCTCGCAACGCGGGAATCAGCAATCCAGACATTGCCTTCGTGATCCACATCCATGCCATGGGGCCAGAGAATTTGGCCGGCGCCGAATTGCTTGACCACGCGCCCATTCGGATCGAGTTTAACAATAGGGTTAATATTCGGGGTCGTGGCGCATTGATTGTTACCGCAACGATCTCCTGCCCACACGTGCACGCCATCGATATCGATATCTACCGCGCTGACAGAGCCCCAACGGCGGCCATCTGGCAAAGAGCCAAAATTACGCTGGGTGACATAAGGGTTTGGCAAATTGTTAATAGGTCGTTGACCTGCATGTGCAGCTGGCTTTCCAGTCTCTGCCATTGATCCGTCGGTCTGTGCCATGGGGTTTGTTTGCGCCATAACCCCAACAGATGCCAATGAAAATATAAGTCCCACCAACCCAGTTTTTATCAGGGCTTCTAAACAGACGATATTGTTATTACTCATTATGCTCTCTCTTGATTTCTAGGATTATGAACAAACTTCTAACAACATAAGTTTTGGTCTGCTTCTCTGTTGCGACTAATGCTGATGTCTTTTATTGTCTATCATACATTCACCGATTTTCCATGTTAGGGGGCGCAATAATGATTCGCCAGTATGCCTTTCAAGACTATGAGTCAAAACTACAGTATAAATAGTCTTGTACATTTCTACGAGTAAATTATACAATTGAATAAATATTTATGTCCATCTCGAAAACCCGCTAAACTAAAGTAGTTCTTTCAAAGTGTTTATTGAATAGAGACAAAGCCATGAAAATCAATATGAGTCGAATCCCGCCTTACATACTCTGTATTTTTACTCTCGTCACTGGAAGCGCCGCGTGCGCTCAAGCTGGCTATCAGGTTCCTCGAACTAGCGACGGACAGCCCGATCTCCAAGGCGTGTGGGCAAATAACACTGTTACTCCTGTGCAGCGACCGGATTTATTCGAAGGCCGGGAGTTTCTCACCGCGCAAGAGATGCAAATTATATCGCAGCGAGCAGGCGAAATTACTGCAGAGGCCGATGACGCCCTGTTTGGCGAATCAGTGATTACATCAGCCTTGTCAGGAGATACTGGATCCAATGATCCCTCCACTGGTAACTACGACCAGTTTTGGTTGGCGGAACGGAGTATACATAACCGCACTTCCCAGATTATTGACCCATCGAATGGCAAATACCCCCCACTTACTGAGGAGGGCATAGCCAGAGGTGAGCGTATGGCCCAGTTGCGGAATAACTCGGCTGCCGTCGGCGAGAGATTTGAAACTCTCGACTCCTATGCGACTCTGAGCCAAGATGACCGTTGCATCACCAATGGCGCACCCTATCTGGATTCTGGATATAACAGCTACTGGCAAATTGTACAGTCCAAGGACTACGTCGTAATCCTGCAGGAGATGATGCATGACGCCCGAATCATTCCCCTTACCGATATGCCCCATGCGCACGAGGCTATCGAGCTTTTGCATGGTGATTCCCGAGGTTACTGGGACGGCGACACCTTGGTGGTGGAAACGCGCAACTATTCGGATAGGAGTGAACATAGCCACAACCGCGCCGAGTTAAATGTTGAACGCATTACTCGCATCGGTGATGGACAGATGCGTTATCAACTTACGTCGAACGACCCCAGTACTTACTCTGCCCCTTACACTCGGGAAATTATTTTTGACTATTCCGACGGAGATATATACGAGTTTGCCTGTCACGAGGGCAATTATGCGCTGCCTAATATGTTGCAGGGTGCGCGGGAAGCGGAACGGCGAGAGGCCGCCGGCGAGAAGTAAATTACATCTTGACCTGATTAAATGAATAAGGAGAGGGAGGAAATCATGTCAGCCATTCGGCCACTGATTGCCGCCCTCGTCATTTTCCTATTTCTGGCCGGGTGTGCAACTTCCGGCAATCGCATCAGCAGGGAAATTCTGCCCATCCCCAGCTCTGAAGTCACCAACCATAGGCACGACGACACCCAACTGATGGAATCCGAAGGCGCCGCACCCGGCACCCCGTTGGAACATCTCTCAACTCCCCAATTGAAGACGAGCTGGCAACTAGGCGAGCCTGATCTGATCGTGAAGCTCCGGGCGCCGTATTCGCTCCCGCCAGAGGCTTCCGACGTATTCCGCAATTTCGTAATACCGAATGTAACTACGTCAGATCGCTATGTGCGCGCGCTCGAATTCAGGTTAGGCAATCACGAAGTCGTACATCATGCCGAGTTTCGACTCGACGAGACTGACGTCTCGTGGCGCCGCGATAACGAGGAGCCCGGCACAGGGTACGGGGGGATGGACAACGCAACGGCACACTATCCTGACGGCCATTTCGTGAATTGGGTCCCAGGGAAGCGAGCTTCCGAATTGCCCGAAGGGCTTGCCTGGCGACTCCCGGCCCACGCGGATCTTGTGGTTCAGCTACACATGATGCCGTCGGGTTTCGAGGAAGTCATCGATCCAATAATAGGGCTCTACTTTGCCGACGAGCTTCCTAAGCTGAATCCGCAGATGATCTGGCTTGGTTCGCGTTGGCTGCCCGTCGAAGCGGGTGACACCAACTTTGTGACTCGCGACAGCTACGAGTTGCCCATCGATGTCGATGTACTGAGCGTTCTGCCTCACTGCCATTTCATCTGCAAGAACATCAAGGCGTGGGCTATTCTTCCGGACGGCAGCCAGCAGTGGCTCGCGAGGGTTGAGGAATGGGATTTTTACAGCCAGAACGAGTCCCGCTTCAATCGGCCGCTCAGTCTGCCGCGTGGCACGACTGTGTCGGTGGAGTTCGGCTACGACAACTCCATAGGCAATAAGCGCAACCCCAATAATCCGCCGCAAGACATCGAATTTGGCCCACTGTCATCGAACGAGATGGCCGACTTGTGGATTCAGGTCATGCCCCGCAACGAGCGCGAGAGTGAAAGTCTGAGACGTTTCTCCGCTCGCCACCTGCAGCAGAGGATGATTGAACGGCAGGAACGGCTCGTGGAACTCGAACCGGACGTCAACGGCTACATTGAGCTGGCCCACAGCTATAAGCGTGCTAGTCAGGTGGATAAGGCCGTAACTCGCCTTCAGGAGGCGCTGCAGTTCGCGCCTGAGAGCACCGCGGTGCTGGAGAGTCTTGCCATCGCGCTGACGGATGTGGGACGACACGACGAGGCGCTCAATCACTGGAGGCGTTGTGTCCAGCTCGCTCCGAACGATTCGCGTGCGCATCTCAATTTGGGTACGGCTCTCGGTTTCTCGAATCAGGTTGCGGAAGCGGAGTCTCATCTGAAACTCGCTACGGAGCTGGATCCTGGCTTTGCACCGGCATTCTTTCGCCTGGGTCGCGCACAGTCCTACCAGGGTCGTTTCGACGATGCTCTGCTAAGTTACCGCGCCGCCTTGGCGCTCAACCCTAATGAACCCATGGCCCTCCATGCCGCGGCCCGCTTGCTGGCAACTCATCCTGATCTAGGCAAGCGCAGACCCAGCGAAGCTCTAGAGTTGGCCAGCCGAGCGCTGCGACAGCTCCCTAAGCCCGACGCCATGTCGCTAAGTACGCTAGCGACGGCTCAGGCGGCAACAGGTGGCTTTGAATTGGCTGTAACGACTGCGAGGCTGGCTTTGAGCCGAGTCGCACCCGATGAGAGATCACTGGAATCTAAAATAAGGCGCCAGGTAGACCTCTACGGACAGGGTCGGATCGAAGTTGCAAGAGCAGCGGGTAGCAAGCGATTTGTTGCTCCCAGCGAGAGGCATTCTGTTAGGCGTGTGGAGTGAGTATTTACGAAATCCCAATTGGCTTGTTGTAGACGCTGTTTTAAGAAGCTGATAAATAAACGCACTTTTGCTGAGAGATATTGGTTGCGCGGGTACACGACACGATGATGATCTCTATTTAGAACTGAAGCTAACATCTCAAAACCATGGTCAGATAGACATTCCGGAATTGACAGAATTCAAACCTCAAACTCTGATAGCCAATACTAGCGGTGAATTCAGGCTCTATCGAATTGGCGACTCCGTCGCGTCACGTAATATTCACGCATCGATCTATGAGGCGCGAAGACTTTGTCAGGTGTTTTGAGGAAGTGAATTCATGTGAGGCTTGGGCTCCCGTTGTGTTTCCTGTTCAAGAATTTACTCTTCTAAGGTAGTTGCGGCCCAGCGGCTACTAGAGCTTTGCCTGCGCTGTTGTCGGTGAATTTCTCAAAATTTTCTACAAATAATTCTGCTAGATTGATTGCTTTTTTGTTCCATGTGGCAGCAGCCCCATAAGTATTCCGAGGGTCAAGTAGGTTGCTCTCAACCGAGTTCACAGATACTGGTACTTCTAAGTTAAAGTAGGGAAGAGTAAAGGTCTCAGCGCTATCTATGCTCCCATCGAGTATTGCTCGAATAATGGCGCGAGTGGTAGAAATTGATATTCGCTTGCCTGTTCCATTCCAGCCAGTATTGACGAGGTAGGCAGTCGATCCAGCCGCATCCATTCTTTTAACCAATTCCTGTGCGTACTTCGTAGGATGTAGCGAAAGAAATGCCGCGCCAAAACAGCTAGAAAAAGTAGGTGTAGGCTCAGTCACACCACGTTCAGTACCGGCCAGCTTTGCAGTAAAGCCCGAGAGGAAGTGGTATTTAGTTTGCTCTGGCGTTAGCTTCGATACCGGAGGAAGTACGCCAAAAGCGTCTGCCGTAAGAAATATGACTTGTTTGGCGTGGCCTCCTTTCGAAATAGGCTTGACGACATTCTCGATATGATAAATCGGATAGGAAACTCGTGTGTTTTCGGTCTTGGAAGCGTCATCGTAGTCTATGATCCCTGCCTCGTTAACGCTAACATTTTCCAACAATGCGTCACGACGGATCGCCTTGAATATGTCTGGTTCACTTTCCTTGCTCAATCTGATGGTTTTAGCATAACAGCCTCCTTCAAAATTGAAGACTCCCTCGTCATCCCAGCCGTGCTCGTCATCGCCTATTAGCTCCCGTTCTGGGTCGGTAGAGAGGGTGGTCTTTCCAGTACCGGAGAGGCCGAAAAAAATTGCCGTGGTTCCATCTTTGCCAGTATTTGCAGAGCAGTGCATAGATGCCATGCCGTTGAGTGGCAATACGTAGTTCATCATCGAAAACATGCCCTTTTTCATCTCGCCGCCATACCAGGTTCCGCCAATTAGCTGAACCTTCTCAGTAAGATTAAACGCAATGAAGTTTTCTGAATTCAAACCCTGTTGTTGCCAGTCAGGATTTGAGCACTTAGCGCCATTCATTACGATAAAATCGGGCTCGAAATCTTGAAGTTGTTCGGGCGTTGGCCGTATGAACATGTTCTTTACGAAATGTGCCTGCCAGGCGACTTCCATGATGAACCGTACTTTCAAATGACTGTTCTCATTTGCACCGCAGATTGAATCGACTACATAGAGTTGTTTTCCACTAAGTCTATCGGTTACTTTCGACTTGAGGCTTGTCCAAGTTGCTTGGTCGATGGGCTTATTGTCGTTCTTACCTTGGTCTGACCACCACACCGTGTCTCGGGTTATGTCATCCCTCACTAAATATTTGTCTTTTGGAGATCGTCCGGTAAAAACTCCGGTATCTACCGCAATCGCTCCCGCTTCTGTCAATTTTCCTTTCTCGTAGCCGTTCAGCTGGGGATTTGTTTCTTGCCTAAAAAGAAATTCATAGGATGGGTTGTAGAAGACTTGATCGGCATCAGTGATGCCATATTGGCTTAAGTCCGGAGTCGTTTGCTGCGATTCTTCCATGAGTATAACCTTTATATTTTACTGAGCTACAGGCACTCAGCGCCTGTAGGTAAATCGCAATACTTATGTCTATATCTACTATCTCAAAGGGAAAACTAATCTTCACTTTCTAGACGTAGTTTTGATCTTTCTGAATCCTTCTATTTCGATAGAAAGTTCGGGATGCGTGGGTACCTATAGATTGTATGCGGCTCTGTGAGTGGTCCGAATTATGTTCGGTGTGCTACTGCCTCTTTTTCATTTCTCTGAAAAACATAAACAGAAAAACAGTGGCCAAGACACTGAAGGCCATTACAAATAGTAAATAGTAATCCCAGCTAGATTCTGCGAGCTTTCCAGCGACAACATTAAAAATGGCTGACGATATGTAACCGAATACATCCACTAGAGTGAGTGTAAAGCCAATGTGGTATCCGCCTAAGCCAGTAATATAAACATTAACTGGTAAGTACCACGCTGGTGCGAACGTGAAACCGAACATGAAAATCAAAATAAAACTCAGAATTTGCGTTGAACCTGGGCTGAGTCCAAATGAAGCTATGGACCACAGTAAGCCAACAAATAATGTGCTTAAACTCAGGCAGCAGATGAGTAATATCCTTAGGTTATTAAATTTTAAGTGGTCGTAAAGAAAACCAAAAACCACCACAGAAACGAGAGCTCCAAAAGGGAAAAATGCCGAGGCTTTCGCAGCATCTGCAGCACTCAAACCTGTGGCTTGGTTTAGGTAAAGAGGGGCATAACCTACAAAATCGTACAAAACAAATAACATCATCATCATGAGTGTTATGTAAACAAAACATAAATCTTTTTTCAGAATAATGAGCCATTTCAAGATACTTTTTAATGTTTCAGGAAGATTTGTATGCGCAGTTCCTTCACTCAAATCTTTAAGACCTACTTTTGTGGGGGATGATTTAATAAGGTACAAAAATAGAAATGAAGCCACTAAATAAAAAGACCCCGCTATTACAAAAGAAGATCTCCAGCTAAAAGCGGCGACTAGAGCTCCTAACAGTACTGCTGATAATGCAGTATGAATACGAGAGCTCGTTGATATGATTCCCCAAGCTTTGCCATGATGTTGCTTCGGGAACCATTGATTAATAAGCAGGCCTACAGAGGGCCAGCCTATGGTCTGCGATACGCGCATAATGAAATGAATGAGACTAAAAAAGAATACGGATGAAGGTAGCGAGAAGGCCATTGTTGATAGCGCCACAGTAAATAGACAAGCAAACAAAGCTCGCCTTCCACCAATAAGATCAGCAATTATTCCTGAAAACAACTTCCCCACTATTGAGCCCACCGCTCCCCAGGCTAATATTTCGCCAAGCTGAGATGTGGTTAACATAATTTCTGGGTCTTCGGACATGGCAGGACTTAAGGCGCCAATCGTATTGCGACAGAGCATTGTCCCGCCATAGGCTAAAAACATCAGTGCGAGGATTTTCCACTGCTGATGCTTTATTTTGTTACTTTCTACCATCTCGCAGCCTTTAGTTTATGCAAGTGAATCGATTGGCTCTGTAAGTTGGTGCCCGCGCTCTCTTTTGCGAAATCAGCAGCTGTTGCAAATGGCAGAGCCTAATGAGAGAAACTTAAGGAGTCTCTGCATCCTTACTCAGATGCCCGTACATCATCTCTTCTGCGAACTCTACACATTTGAATTCAAGCAACTGCATATTCGTATCGAGTCGTCTATACAGTGGCAGACGTATAGTCCAGGGTCTGGTGTAGACATTGGGATCGATCAGGGTTGCTTCGTACATCAATACATTAGGACCCACGTGCGTATAGCGCTCTGTCACCCGCAGTGCATCCGTATGGTGATTGCCTGCATGATCAAGCCAAGTATCCGGCATCTGATCCGTAACATCTATAACAAGAGAATCGCCTTCAAAATGACCTCGACTGTGACCCATCCAACTAAAAACTGGTGCCTCAAAATCCGGTCGATTCATATAGACAAGCCGACTCGCACTGGCGAATTCATAAGCCATCACAATATGTTCAGATGATTGGACAATCTGAAACGGGAAAGGCAAGTAATTCGCGCGGGGAATACCAGGCATAAAACACTTAGCAACTGGGTCTAGGGCTAACCAATCTTCCCTATTTGCCTGTTGTTGCGCACGGGCAGCTGCAGTATAAGGTATTGATTTGCCCTCAATCACGCCTAGGCTAGCTGGTATTGCGCCAGCAGCTCCAAGCACAGGCAGTGGTGGAAAATCTGCGCTATGGGGTTCGATGTTGTAGTGTGCGCTACCCAAAGATTGCCAGATACCACCAAAATCAGGATTGCCATCAGCGGTCCGAGGAATTGAGCTGTTTTCAGTAAGCTGACAACTCGTTAGACCTGCAAGAGAAAAAATCACGAACGGGATGATTCTACAACAGGTCTTTGCCAGATTATTCATATCGGTCTCCATCGTTGTTACTGCAGTCAAGTCGGCCTGACTGCGACCAGATTCTAGCCGCATTAGCCTTTAGCATAATGAGTTTTTCAGAATGCTCATGTTTATTTACTTGTTTCGATCACCCATAGCGTCTTGTATGCCATACAAGCCAATCATCGCGGCGGCCCCCAATGGGGAAAACGGGTGAAAAGGTACCCAGGGAATCTTCTTATCCACTGGCAGTATCAAAGCTTCGCGTTCAGAATCTCCCTGGCAGAAGCTGAGCTCTCGGCCGAGTAAAGTAGCCATAGCAATACCACGACCACTGTAGCCTTGAGCGGCCCACACGCCATTGGCGAGACATATAATTCGTGGAAACTGATCGGTACTGACTGCAATCCAGCCGCTCCAGCTTTCACCCCACTCAACAGATCCAATAGCGGGGTATACATCTTTGAGGCGCTGCCTAGCGACTTTTAAATCGGCTTTACCTTTGGCGCCCATGGCGGGGCCGCCGACACCTAGATGTATCTGCCCACTGGGAAGCTTCCTGATGCCAGACCAGAGTTGCCGAGTATCAGTGATAAAATGATTCTGAGGGAGAATATCAGCCAACTTAGTTGGATCAATAGCAGCAGTGGTTGCCCCAAAGCCTCGCACACGTACAAAGCCTTTTTCAAGTCCTGGCCAAACTCCCTTTGTGTAAGCATTCGTGCAAAAGTATACATTCTCGCATTCAACGCTGCCCTGGGGAGTCGTGACCCGCCAAGTACCATTTCCCTTTTGCTCTACATTAACAGCCGGGGTATTGGTGTATTGCTTGGCTCCTAGTTGATTAGCGGTCTTGAATAGGCCTTTAGCATAAGCGTACGGGTTAACCGATAACGCGCGTCTATCAATCAGACCGCCACGGTAGTAGTCACTGCCAATGACTTGGCTAAATTCGCTGGCATTGAGATATTCGACATCGGCATCCCGTGCTTGCCAGTATTCGGCGCGCTTTTGTAGTTTTTTATAGAACGGCTTTGAGTGGGCGCCAAAAGCCCATCCACCACCAGCAAAAGCGGCGTCTATATTGTGGCGGTTGAGTAATTCTGAAACGAGTGCGGGGCCATGTGCCAGAGCATCAATTAGCCGAGTTCCACGCTGCTCGCCATAGTGCCGGATTATAGCTTCTTCGCTGTTTTTGTGGCAGGGCACGACTGAACCAAAAGCACGTCCAGACCCACCCCAGCCAGGGACTTTAGCTTCAAGCTGTACAACAGACTTTCCCGATTCACAAAGGTGTACCGCTAGTGTGCTGCCGGTAATTCCTGCGCCAATCACTACGGCATCTGCTTGAACAGCGTTAAGCAATGCCTTCCTTTCGAATTCGCTTGAATCCTGGGTTTGATACGCTGCGGGTATACTGTAAGGCTCACGAACAGTGTATGACATGTTGTTTTTCTCAGTCTTGGAATTACGATTCACATTAAAAGGAAGTATATGTGAGTTATTCAATTGTATAATTTACCGTTTTGCGGCGAATACTTCAAGAGGAGGGGCATTATAAATGCCTGCTCATTATCACAAGTTAGCATTCAGACATTAGGTATCGAACACGCTACGGGAATTTTCTATGATCGCCTCCATTAGTAAGCATTTCAGTCACATACGCGCTACCCGAAGCGGACGTTCTAAGCGCCAACTGGAAAATAGCGTATGCTTCGTGGGCGAAATATGTATACTAAGTTCAATTTTTTTAGGGTGGTGAGTTTTCAGTATGAAAATAAATAAATCGAAACCGCTAAGGCGCTCATTGACTGATGAGGTGAGAGATCATATCCGAGATGGTATTGCAGAGGGTCGATACCTGCCAGGTGAGTGGCTGAAAGAAGGCGCCATAGGCAAAGAGCTTAAAGTTAGTCGTACACCAATCCGAGAAGCGATTCGTATTCTGGAAGCTGAAGGATTAATCGTGATGGAGCCATGGAAAGGCATTACCGTGGCAACCCTTAGCCGCAGACAGGTATCGGACTTCTATGCATATCGAGAAATGATAGAGGGACTTGCAGCCGAAATGGCTGCCAGGGTGATTACTGAAGAGGAGATTGAGGGCCTGGACGCTATTCTTTTGCAATTAGAGGAAGGGCGTGACCAAACGGGGAGCGAACTGGCCAATGTAAATGAGCAGTTTCACAAAATGATATTTGATATTTCAGCAAATAGGTTTCTTAATCAATCGCTTGAAGTGATCAATACTGCGAAAATATTAATATGGAAGCCTGTCTACCCGACACATAAGCGTTGGGATGAGGCTCAACGAGAGCACCGCAAATTGTTCGATGCATTGCGAGCGCGCGACCCAATAGCTGCCAAGGCGGTAGCGCAAGAGCATGTGCGCTCAGCTGGAATGACTCGTGTCGCAGCTATGGTTAGCGAAGAGCTAGAGGCAGATAACTCCAAGTAATAAAGCCGTTTATGATGGTTTAGTCAGCCCAGACGATTGCTTTGGTTTGCATATAAACGCGCATTCCCTGGGTTCCTTTCTCCCGGCCCAGACCACTTTCCTTATAGCCCCCAAAAGGTGTCGAGATCGATTGTTGTTTATACGTGTTGATCCAGACCGTACCCGCTTGTAATTCACGTGCAACTCGCCACGCGCGTTTTAGATCGTTTGTCCAAATTCCGGAGGCCAGTCCATAGGCGCTATCATTGGCTTGGCTAAGTAAATCTTGCTCGTCGTCAAAAGGTAATACGGCGACCACGGGGCCAAAAACTTCTTCCTGACAAATGCTGGATCGATTGGTGACATTGCTAATCACAGTGGCTGGATAGTAGGCGCCCGATGCCAGCGCTCCGGTTTGGGGTATTTCACCTCCACAGAGCAGATCTGCTCCTTGCTCAACTGCTCGCGTAACAAGGCTATGCACCAGATCACGGTGCGCAAAGGTGGCCAGAGGCCCTAATTCAGTTGGTATGGCATCAGGTGGGCCCATGACTAAATCATTGGCGCGCTTAACTAATGCTGATACAAACTTATCAACAATCGAGCGCTGAATAAAAACTCTTGAGCCGGCGACACAGGATTGTCCTGCACCTGAAAATATTCCGCTCACTACGCCATTCAGCGCAGCATCGAAGTCGGCATCGGCAAAGACGATATTCGGTGATTTACCGCCCAACTCTAATACCACGGGTTTCAATAAGGCGCCAGCACTCGCAGCGATCCGCTTTCCTGCCACGGGACCCCCGGTAAAGCTAATCATGCCAATATCTGGATGCTCGACTATCAACCGGCCTATATCGGAGGCCCCTGTGATGACGGACAAAACGCCGGGAGGTAAGCCCGCTTCTTCGCCAATGCGCGCGTACTCCAGTGCAATGAGTGGTGTGACTTCAGATGGTTTAAGTATCACGCAATTTCCTGCAGCAAGTGCAGGGGCGATTTTGTTGGCTTCAAGCAAAGCTGGTGAATTCCAGGGAGTGATCAAGCCGACGATACCTATGGGCTCGCTCACCGCCATTGACACTGTCTCTTATACACATCTCCGAGCCCACGAGACTCCTGAGCATCTCG